>JAESGL010000049.1_pt1 | contig 233765 bp, 218 predicted proteins | sample 9269711 | NCBI WGS metagenome assembly JAESGL01 (sample SAMN14515918, study PRJNA621676) | algae metagenome | isolation source: Kastovskya adunca ATA6-11-RM4 and co-occurring heterotrophs from soil and... | place: Chile: Atacama Desert | collected 2011-06-27
TGCCCCAAACGGGGAGTTCTCGACGGCCGCTTCTCGACAGGCTCGAAGCTGCTCGAACCAAACGGGGTTGTTGGAGAGAAGTCGCTACTCCCCCGCCAAACGCATCAGCGCCGTCCATTCCCCGTCCGTCACCGGCGACACCGACAGCCGCGACTGGCGCAGCATCGCCATGTCCTGCAACCCGACCGCCGCCTTCATCGCCGCCAGCGTCACGGGGCGGGGCAGGGCGCGGTCGGGCTCCACGCGGACCGACACCCAGCCTTCGTCGCCATCCGCCTGCGCCGCGCGGGCGATGCGCGCGATGCCGACCGCCGCCTTGTCCTTGCCCGAATGATAGAAGATCGCGTCGTCGCCGACCGCCATCGCGCGCAGATGCTTTGCGGCGGCGTGGTTGCGCACCCCGTCCCATTCGGTGCCGCCGTCGCGGACCAGATCGTTCCAGCCATAGCTGTCGGGTTCGGACTTCAACAGCCAGTGTGCCATGGTTACCCCTTCCCTAAACCGCCGGTGAATGGCCGGTTCCGCGTCCGTTCAGTCGCCCGGTGCTATCGACTCGATCATCGGCGCAGATGCGTCGTCGTGACAAGGGCCTTGCTGGCCCCCACGCAGGTTGAGGAGATTGGCATGAATAGCTTGCTGACCAAGGCGGGCCTGGGGTTGTCGCTGGCCGCGACGGCGCTGACCGCTGCCGCGCCGGCCGATGCACAGTGGCGCCGCGGCTATGGCTGGGACCGTGGCTACGACCGCGGCTGGCACCGGGGCCGCGACAATGGCGGTGCGGCGGTCGTCGCCGGCATTGCGGGCCTCGCGATCGGCGCGGCGCTGGCGTCGAGCGCGAACGACCGGCGGTTCCGCGATCGCTATTATCGCGACCGGGGCTATGCCTATAATTACGACGACCGCTTCTATCGCCAGCGGGGCTATTATCCGAACGACGGCTATTACGCCTATCGCTACAACAACTATCAGCGGTGCTGGGTCGAGCGGCGCTACGATCCCTATTACGACCAGACGGTGCGCGTGCGCGTTTGTAACTGATTGTTGACCGCACGACATGCGGCGGGGCGGGGGAGCGATCCTCCGCCCTTTCCGCTTGGCGGGCGCGGCGTTTTGCGGCATGGGCCGCGCCCATGACTGATACGCCCCCCGATCGCCTCTCGATCAATCCGCGCAGCCCGCATTTCGACCAGCCCGTGCTGGAGCGCGGCATCGGCATCCGCTTCAAGGGCGCCGAGCGCAACGATGTCGAGGAATATTCGATCTCCGAAGGCTGGATCCGCGTCGGCCTCGGCAAGAAGGTCGACCGCAAGGGCCAGCCGCTGACCATCAAGCTGTCGGGCCCGGTCGAGGCCTATTTCCAGACGCCGGCCGAGGGTGCGGATGCGCCTGCGGACGAAACGAAGGGCGGCGAGGCGGAGTAATAGAGGGCGTCGCCCCAGTGAAGGCTGGGGCCTCCTGCGGCGAGGAGCGCGCCTGATTACGGAGAGACCCCAGCCTGCGCTGGGGTGACGTTCGTGGCGCGGATTGTGGAGGCTAGGCTTCCCGCGCCATCCGCTTACCCACATGCTGTTCGCCGCGTCTGGCGGCCAGCATCACCTGTCGGTGCCGTTCGGCCTTCGCCGCCAGCGTCGCGGCGTCGCGGGTGCCGGCGCAGGCGGGGCATTGTACGCCTTCCTCGAACAACGGTGACGTGCGCTCTTCCGGGCTGACCGGCATGCGGCAGCCGCGGCATAGCGCGTGGGTGCCTTGCGTCAGCCCATGGCCGACCGCGACGCGTTCGTCGAAGACGAAGCATTCGCCCTCCCACGCACTCGCCTGCGCGGGCACTTCCTCCAGATATTTCAGGATGCCGCCGTCGAGGTGATAGACGTCCTCGACGCCTTCGCCCTTCAGGAACGCGGTGGATTTCTCGCAACGGATGCCGCCGGTGCAGAACATCGCGACCTTGCGTTTGCCGGCCAGCAGCATGTCGCGATTGGCGCGGAACCAGTCGGGAAAGTCGCGGAAGCTGTCGGTCTGTGGATCGACCGCGCCGGCAAAAGTGCCGACCTTCACCTCATAGGCATTGCGGGTGTCGATCACGACCGTTTCCGGGTCGGCGATCAGCGCGTTCCAGTCGGCGGGGGCGACATAGGTGCCGACGATCCGATTGGGATCGGTGCCGGGCACGCCCATCGTTACGATCTCGCGCTTCACCCGCACCTTCAGCCGGTGGAACGGCATCGTCGCCGCATGGCTGAACTTCGGTGTCAGGTCTTCGCAGCCGGGCAGGGCGCGGATCGCGGCGAGCGCGGTGGCGATGCCCTCCGCGCTGCCGGCGATGGTGCCGTTGACCCCTTCCGAGGCGATCAGCAGCGTGCCGCGAACCCCCGCCTCGGCCAGCACAGTTTCCAGCGTGTCGCGGACCGCCTGCGGGTCGGCAATCTTCGTAAAGCGGTAGAGTGCCGCGACGGTCAGCCCGGTCATCAGTGGACGAAGCGCGCCACCACGTCGCGGTACGAGCGGCTGACCTTCACCTGCGAACCCGATTCGAGGATCAGGAAACATTCGCCATTGGTGTGCGGCTTCACCTGCTTGACGAGGTCGAGATTGACGATGGTCGAGCGGTGCACCCGCTGGAACCGGCGCGGGTCGAGCCGCTTTTCAAGGTCCTTCATCGTCTCGCGCAGCACCAGCGAATTGTCGCCGGTGTTGATGACCATGTAGTCGCCCGCCGCCTCGATCATCTCGATCGTGTCGACATCGACGCGGAAGATCTGGCCGCGATCCTTGATGTTGATGAGCTTTTCGAAGCGGTTGGCGCCGACCGCGTCGTCGTTCGCGCCATCGGCCGCTTCCATTTCCGCCGCGGTGTCCGGCGCGACTTCGGCGAGCACTTCCTTCAGCTTCTCGACCTCGGCCTGGCCGCGCTTTTCCGACAGGCGCTGGCGCACGCGATCGAGCGTATCGGCGAGGCGCGATTCCTCGACCGGCTTCATCAGGTAATCGACCGCCTGCGCCTCGAACGCGCGGATCGCGTGGTCGCTGTACGCGGTCACGAACACCACCAGCGGCGGTTCGACCTCCATCAGCCCCTGCACCACCGAAAAGCCGTCGAACCCCGGCATCTGGATGTCGAGGAAGACGAGGTCGGGCTTATGGGTCTTGATCGACCGGATCGCTTCGCGGCCGTTCTGGCATTTGTCGATGATCTCGACATCCTCATGCGCCTGCAACCGCAGTTCGAGGCCCTGAATCGCCAACGATTCGTCGTCGACAAGGATGGTACGGATGGTCATGCAGCCTCTTTGGTAACGTCTTGCGTCTGGTAGGGCAGTTCGATCTCGACCACGAACCCGCCGTCGTTGCCGGCGCGGGTTTCGAAACGATGGTCGGGGCCGTACGCCTGTGCCAGCCGGTCCCGGATATTCTGAATGCCGACACCGGTGGAAAGCGTCGGCCGCTTCGGTCCGTCGATCAAGCCGGGCCCGGTATCGGACACGGCGATCTGCACCCGATCCCCGGCCAGTCGAGCGGTGATCGCGATATCGGCCCCGTCCTCCTGCGGCGTGACGGCATATTTGATCGCGTTTTCGACCAACGGTTGCAGCAGCAGCGACGGCAACCGCGCGTGCGCCACGCGGGCATCGATGTCGAAACAGGTACGCAGGCGATCTTCGAACCGCATCTTTTCGATATCGAGATAGAGTTTGAGGGTTTCAACCTCCTGCTCCAGCGTGACGTGCGCGGTCGGTTCGTTGGCGAGCGTGTAGCGCAGGAACGACGACAGGCGGCTGAGCATCACATTCGCCTTCTCGGTCTGTTTCAGCAGGACGAGGGTCGAGATCGAATTCAGCGTGTTGAACAGGAAATGCGGGTTCAGCTGATAGCGCAGCATGGCGAGCTGTGCCGACGACGCCTGCATCTCCAGCATCCGCATCTCGTCGACCTGCTGTTCGACCACCAGGTAGAAATTGATCCCGAAATAGAGCGCCGACCAGCCGGTCAGCACGGTGAAGTTCAGGAACAGCGTGCCGAGCACCAGCGACAGGCTGACATCGGGCGACACGTTGCGGATGAAGGTGAAGACGAAGGCGTCGATCAGCGAATAGGCGAAGGTCGCCGCCGACAAGGTGCACATCGTCAGGAAGATCGCCGGCACGCGCGGCAGCGAGCGATAATAGCCGTAGAGCACGCTCATCAGCAGCGTCAGGCAATAGCCGACGATCACCTCGACGATATTGCCCAGCACATTCTTGAGCGACGCGGCGCTGGCCACGGTCGAGACCGAGCGCAGCAGCAGATAGCCGGTCCAGCCGGCCGCCTGCAGCAGCCAGAAGGCGCGGTTCTTCTGTTCGAAGAAGGGGCGCGAGAAAATGGCGGGCTTCGGCGTCATGCGCTCCGTCAGTCGTCTTGTGCCCCCGCATGGTCATAGCGGGGCGGGGGCGGGTTGGCAAAATGGCCTTAGCGCAAGCGGCCCCCAAACGAAAACCGCCGCCCCGTTGCCGGGACGGCGGTTCGCGGTTGGTTGGATCGGGTCGGGCTTAGAAGCCGAACTTGATCGAACCGATGACCGTGCGCGGGTAGCCGACGGTGAAGTTCGGATTGCCCGAACGTGCGTCGACCTGCGTGCTGATGTTGCCGAAATACCGTTCGTCGAAGAGGTTGCGGACGTTCAGCGCGAGGCTGGTACGGCGCAGACCATAAGGCTCGAGGCTGAAGCGTGCATCGAGATCGACCAGCGTATAGGCACCGACGACCACGTCGTTCAGGTCGGTTGCGAAGCGTTCGTCAACCCACTTGCCCTGCACGCCGACGTTCAGCGGGCCGTAGTTGAACTCGGCACGTCCGCCGAACTGCCATTCGGGGGTTTCGGTGACTTTCTTGCCACGGGTCGCAACGACCGTGGTGCCGGTGGTCTGCACGTTCGAGAGCAGTTCGGTGTGGGTGTACGACGCGATCGCCGTCAGCCCGAGCCAGCTGGCCGGACGCACGGTGACGGTGCCGTCGAAGCCGTAGCTTTCCACCGCGCCGATGTTGCGGTCGAACGAGATGCCCTGATCGAAATCGAACGAGGTCACGATGCGGTTCTTGTAGCCGATGTACCAGCCGGTCAGCTGCGACTGGATCATGCGGCTGTTGTAGCGCAGACCGAGATCGAACGAGTCGGTCTTTTCCGGCTCCACGCCGATGAACGGCGCGCGATACAGGTTGTCGGTACGCGGCGCCGACAGACCCTTGGCGTAGCTGCCGAACATGCTGACGTTGGTGTCGACAAAATTGTAGGTGAAGCCCACGTTCGGTAGGATCGCGTCGTACTTATAGGTCGTTGCGAACGGCGCGTAATAGGGGGTCGCACCGGTCGTGGGCACAACCGCGTCCGGCGCGATGATACGCAGGCCCGCCGCCGGTTCGCTGGTGCAATAGGCGAAGCCCGAACCGCGTGCCTCAATCGGGCAGTAGGTTTCCAGATCGCGCTTGAAAAACGGCACGCGCAATCCGGCCTGGATCGTCAGGTTACGGTCGAAAAAGCGGCCGATGTACTCGCCCGAGATCTGGTTGAGCAACGCCACCGATTTGCGGTCGCGCTGGGTCAGGGTGAAGCCGTCGGCGGTCAGCACCGGACGGCCGTTGCGGCCCGAGAACGGGTTTTCCGGCATGCCGTTCGAATAGAGATAGCCCCATTCGCCGGTCTGACGATGCTGCGCATTGTCGTAGGTGTAGGCGACACGGACGCGCTGGTCTTCGTTGAAGTCGTAGCGCAGCGACGCGATGCCGGTGTAGCGGTTGGTGTTGGTGATGTTTGGCGAGAAGAAGCGGACGACATCAGGACGGAAAACACCGCCGACAACTGCGCCGAAATCGCCATCACCGTTGTAGTCGACACCTTGGACATTCGCCGTGCCACGCGCACGCGCGGACGTCTCTTCCAAAGTCGAGGTACCGCCACCATGTGCCAGCACATACTGATACGACCCGTCGAGGGTCAGCGTCAGGTTGTCGGTCAGCGAAAAGCGCGAGTTGGCGCGCACGTTGCCGGTGTTCGACGGGTTGATACGGACGCCATAATAGTTCGAACAGTTGGCAGCATCGCCGGTCGATTCGTTCTGAACGGCACCGTTTATCGGGGTCGGGCGGTTGCAGAATTCGTTATTTTCAAAGTTGCTGACCGTTTCGAACTGGCTGTTGTTCAGATCGATGCGGATCGGATTTTCCGGGGTCGCCGATGCGTTCGCGGGGATGACCCCAGTGCCCAGAAGGTTGCGGATGTCGCCGACCGACGGGTTGCGATACTGGTTGTTCCGGTTCTCATTATAGTGGCCCGAGATGCGGATGAAGTCGCCATTATCACCGAGCGGCTGATAGATGCCGGCGTTGAACTGTTGCTTGCGGATTTCGCCCGGACCACGGAATTTGTCGTTCGACGCCTTCGACGCCGACAGGAAGGCGCGGGTGCCAAACGAGGTCAGGTTGCCGGTCTCGATCAGGCCGAACACGCGGTGAAAATCGAAATCACCATACGACGCGACCAGCGTCGCCGACAGCGTTTCCGACGGGATCAGCGTGCGATAGTTGATCGTGCCGCCCGACGACGATGCGGTCGGGCTGTCGACGTCGGTCGCGCCGAGGTTGACGTTTATTTCGTCAACCAGCTCGGGGTCGAGCTGCTGGTTCGAATAGATCGCGTAGTTGCCCGAATCGTTCAGCGGGAAACCGTCGAAGGTCAGCGAGACGCGGTTGCCGTCGAAGCCGCGGATACGGATGTTGCCGCCCGACGAACCGAACGGATCGCTCTGGGTGAAGTTGACGCCGGGAACGATGTTCAACGCGTCGAGGACGGTGTTGCCCGGGGTCTGCTTGGCCAGGAATTCCTGATCCAGCACGACGCGCGCCTTGGGGCCGTCGGGGATCTTGATGCCGTCGACGCCGTTGTTCACGGTCGAACCCGTCACGACGATTTCTTCCGATTCGAAATCGGTCGAGCCGGTCGACTGCGCAAAGGCGGAGGCCGGGAGCAGGAGCGCGGCAAAGGCCACGCCGGCATAGAGCTTGGTGTTCATAAGTCCCCTTTGAATCGCAAGGTCGTGGCGCGACTCGGTACGCTGGTTCAGGCGGTGGCATTCACCGTCCCGGCGCCAATGGACGCGCCATATTTCTATTTTGCGACAACCGAAAGCGGGGAACTCAGTCTCTTTGTGTGCGTTGCAAAAACGTCACGTTGTTGCAGCGGATACGATCTCCGCCCATGCTGCCTCGTCGATCACGCGGATGCCCAGTTCCTCCGCTTTTGCCCGTTTCGACCCCGCGTCCGCGCCGACGACGACCAGGTCGGTCTTCTTGGACACCGATCCCGATACGCGGGCGCCCAGCGCATCGGCCTGTGCCTTGGCCTCGTCGCGGCTGAGCGTTTCCAGCTTGCCGGTGAAGACGACGGTCTTGCCGGTCAGTTCGGACGCGACCGCCTTGTGCTCGACCGGCAGGGGGGTGACTTCGCGCAGCAGGTCGTCGACCACGGCGCGGTTATGCTCTTCGGCGAAGAAGGCGAGGAGGGCGTCGGCGACTTCGGGGCCGATGCCCGCCGTCTCGACCGCCGCGACGAGGGCGCGTCCGCGGCGCAGGACGAACTTTCGGTCGTTCTCGCCGATCGCCGGCACGGTCTCGGCCCGGACCGCCAGCGCGCGTTCGATCATGTCGAGGAACGCCTCGATCGTGCCATAGCGCCGCGCGAGGTCGCGGGCGGTGACTTCGCCGACATGGCGGATGCCGAGCGCGAACAGGAAGCGGTCGAGGCCGATACTGCGACGTGTATCGATCGCGGCCAGCAGTTTGTCGACGACCAGCTCCGACATGCGCTCGCGCTGGATCAGTGCGTCGCGGTGGGTGTTGAGGCGGAAGATGTCGGCGGGGGAGGCGATCAGGCCGTCGCGGAAGAATTCCTCGACCCGGACCAGCCCCAACCCGGCAATGTCATAGGCGTGGCGCGATACGAAATGGATCAGCCGCTCGACCCGCTGCGCCGGGCAGACGAGACCGCCGGTGCAGCGCACGACGACTTCGCCTTCGCCGCGTTCGGCGAGCGAACCGCATTCGGGGCAGCTGGTCGGGAAGGTCCAGGGGGCGCGCACTTCGTCGCGGGTCAGGTTCTCGACGATCTGCGGGATGACGTCGCCGGCCCGCTGCACGACGACGCGGTCGCCCGGACGGACGCCCAGCCGCTCGATCTCGTCGGCATTGTGCAGCGTCGCGTTGGTGACGACGACGCCGCCGACCGTCACCGGCTCCAGTCGGGCGACGGGGGTGAGCGCGCCGGTGCGGCCGACCTGGATATCGATCGCCTTCAGCGTGGTCTGCGCGCGTTCGGCGGGGAATTTGTGCGCGATCGCCCAGCGCGGGGCGCGGCCGACAAAGCCCAGCCGCTCCTGCCAGTCGAGCCGGTCGAGCTTATAGACCACGCCGTCGATGTCATAGGGCAGGTCGGCGCGGGCCGCCTCGATCGCGCGATAGACGGCGAGGGCTTGCGCGGCGCCGTCGCAGCGCTGGAACGCGTCGGCGATGGGGAAGCCCCAGTCCTTCAGTGCCTCCACCACGCCGGCCTGGGTGTCGGCGGGGAGGGCGGCGACCTCGCCCCAGCCATGCGCCAGGAATTTGAGCGGGCGCGACGCGGTGACGGTGGCGTCCTTCTGCCGCAGCGATCCGGCGGCGGCGTTGCGCGGATTGGCGAATTGCCGCGCCTTCGCCGGGTCGGCGGCGTCGGCGAGCAGTCGGGCGTTAAGGGCGGCGAAATCGTCCTTGGCCATATAGACCTCGCCGCGCACCTCGAACACGTCCGGCGCGGCGGCGGGCAGGGTCTGGGGAATGTCGGCGATGGTCGCGACATTGGCGGTCACGTCCTCGCCGACCGCGCCGTCGCCGCGGGTCAGCGCGCGGACCAGCTTGCGCCCTTCGTAGCGCAGCGAACAGGACAGGCCGTCGATCTTCGGCTCGGCGGTGAGCGCGACGGGTTCGTCGTTGGACAGACGCAGGAAGCGGCGGACGCTGGCGACGAACTCCGCCACGTCCTCGTCGGCAAATGCGTTGTTCAGGCTCAGCATCGGGCGCGCATGGGCGACCTTGGCCAGATGGCCGGAGGGGGCGGCACCGACACGCAGCGAGGGGGAGTCGCTGCGGACCAGCGCGGGGAAGGCCGCCTCGATTTCCCGATTGCGGCGGACCAGCGCGTCATACTCCGCGTCGCTGATCTCCGGCGCGTCCTCGCCATGATAGGCGGTGTCGGCCCGCGCGATGCGCTCGGCCAGATCGGCCAGTTCGGCGCGGGCATCGTCTTGGGTGGCGGGGAGCGGCTGGGTGGTCATGGCGCCAGCGCTATCGGGGGGATGCGGGGCGATCAAGGCTCCCGTTCGGTTCGAGCAGCTTCGAGCTTGTCGAGAAGCGGTGGTCGAGAACGTCGTGATTGGGGCAACCCCTTCTCGACTGCGGTTCCCGACAGGCTCGAACCTGCGCTCGAAGCAAACGGGGGGGAGACGGAGGGGGGAGCGTTACGCCCCGGGTTCGCGCACGCTGCTGCGGCGGATGGTCACGCGGCGTTCGACGGTGATCGGGTGGTCGAAGTGCAGCCCGGCGCGGCCGTCCTCTGCCCAGCGCAGCGTCGCCGCCACCCATTGCCCGCCGCCGGTATCGATCCGGAGCGTCGTGCCGATCGCGGCTTCGTCGAAATCGATGAGATCGATCAGCGCGCCGTCGCTCGACAGGTCGCGGATGCGGGCGGAGCGGCGCGTGCCGTTCAGCTCGATCGTGGTCGAGCGCAGCATGCGGGTGCGCGGCGCGCGCGGCGCCTTGGGACCGCGCGGGGTCATCGCGCCGCCCTCCGCCAGTAGCCGCGATGCCGCCGCCGCATTGTCGACCGGCGGGCCATAGAGCAGACCCTGCACGTCGGAGCAGCCCAGATCGCGCAGCGCGTTCAGTTCGTCCTGATATTCCACGCCCTTGGCGGTGACATCGATGCCCAGCGCCTCGCCCAGAGTCGTGATCGCGCGGACGACGGCGGCGTTGCGGCCTTCGGGATCGCTCACGCCGCGCACGAAGGATCGGTCGAGCTTGATCCGGTCGAACGGCAACCGGCGCAGGCAGGACATCGACGCCGGTCCCGCGCCGAAATCGTCGAGCGCGAGGCGGACGCCGATCCCGTGCAGCGCGGCGAAGCTGCCGACCGCGGCGCGCATGTCGCGCAGCACGCTGGCTTCGTCGAGGTCGAGTTCCAGCCGTTCGGGCGACAGGCCCGACCGCGCGACGGCATTGGCGATGATCGCGGGCAGGGCGGGGTTGGCGAACTGCGCCCCCGACAACGGCACCGCCAGCCGCGACTCGCCGGGCCAGGCGGCGGCATCGTGACAGGCGGTGCGCAACACCCATTCGCCGATCGATTCGATCAGCTGGCACTCCTCCGCCACGCCGACGAACTCGGCGGGTTCGAGCGACCCGCGCGTCGGATGCTCCCAGCGCAGCAGTGCTTCGAACGCGGTGATGCGGCTGTCGTCGAGCGCCACGACCGGCTGGTAGACGATGCGCATCTGGTCGAGCGACAGCGCGACGCGCAGGTCGGATTCCATCTGTCGCCGCGACCGCGCGCCATCCAGCAGGGTGTCGTGGAAGAAGCGGGCGACGCCGCGCCCGGCATCCTTGGCGGCATAGAGGGCGAGGTCGGCATTGGCGACCAGCGCGTCGGGGGTCGCGCCGTGATCGGGCGATACGGCGATGCCGATCGAACAACCGATCGATACCGCGGCGCCGTTCAGGAAATAGGGCTGCGACAGCGCGGTGATGATCGCCTGCGCCAGCGTCACCATGTCCGACCGGCTGGCGATGCGCGGCAGGATCACCTGGAACTCGTCTCCGCCCAGCCGCCCGACCAGCCCGGCATCGCCGACCGTCCGCTCCAGCCGCTGCGCCACCTGCTTCAGCAGCGCGTCGCCGACCGGATGGCCCATCGTGTCGTTGACCGCCTTGAATCGGTCGAGATCGAGGAGGAACAGCGCGGTGCCGTCATAGCCCGGCTGGGCCAGGGTCTGTTCCAGCGACATCCGCATCCGTTGCCGGTTGGCAAGGCCGGTCAGGCTGTCGAACAGCGCGAGGCGGGTGATCGCCGCATCCGATTGGCGCACGGCGGCCATGTCGGTGCCGGTGCCGACGAACCCTTCGAACCGACCATAGGGGTCGGTGAACGGGCTGCCCGATACGGTCCAGCTGCGGTCGGTATGCGTGGCTGAGGCGGGGGTGACGGCATAGTCGGTAAAGGCGGTGCGGGCCGACAGGTGAAAGGCGATGGTGCGTTCGTTGTCGCCGGCGGTCGAATCGCTGCCGGCGATGCGCAGCACGTCGACCAACGATGCGCCGATCGCATCGATCCCGGCGGCGGCCAGTACCGAGACGATCTTGTCGCTCAGATAGGAGATCCGCCCATTGCGGTCGGTCTGCCAGAACCAGTTGGGGCTGTGATGCTCGGCTTCGCTGATCAGGCGCCGGCTGGGGTCGCCGGGCGAGCGTGCGTTGTCGTCGGTCCCCTGGACCAACGATCGCAGTGCCGCCTTCAAACCGCCGCTCGCCAATGCGCTTCCCCCGGGTGATACGAAGGGAGGATAGCGTGCGACAAGTGAACGAATTCTTTGCAAGCCAGTGTCGTCCCCCTGTAGGGCGGGAAAGATTTTTCGACAGACATGGACCACGCGATGACCGTCACCATCACCGAAACCGACCTGATCGACAGCGTCGCCGACGCGCTCCAGTTCATCAGCTATTATCACCCGATGGATTACATCCGCGCGCTGGGCGAGGCCTATGCCGCCGAGACGTCGCCGGCCGCCAAGGACGCGATCGCGCAGATCCTGACCAACAGCCGGATGTGTGCGGAGGGGCATCGCCCGATCTGCCAGGATACCGGCATCGTCACCGTGTTCGTGAAGTGGGGGCAGAATTGCCGGCTCGACAGCGACCGGTCGTTGCAGGAGGTCGTCGACGAAGGCGTGCGCCGCGCGTACCTGCACCCGGAGAACAAGCTGCGCGCCTCGATCCTCGCCGATCCGGCGTTCACCCGGCGCAATACCAAGGACAATACGCCGTCGGTGCTGCACGTCGAAATGGTGCCGGGCGACAAGGTCTATGTGGATGTCGCGGCCAAGGGCGGCGGGTCGGAGAACAAGTCCAAGTTCAAGATGATGAACCCCAGCGATTCGATCGTCGACTGGGTGCTGGAGATGATCCCGCAGATGGGCGCCGGCTGGTGCCCGCCGGGCATGATCGGCATCGGCATCGGCGGCACCGCCGAAAAGGCGATGCTGCTCGCCAAGGAATCGCTGATGGCACCGATCGACATGGGCCAGCTGAAGGCACGCGGGCCCCAGAGCGATGTCGAGGCGCTGCGCATCGAGCTGATGGACAAGGTCAATGCGCTCGGCATCGGTGCGCAGGGGCTGGGTGGCCTGTCGACCGTATTGGACGTCAAGATTCTCGACTGGCCGACGCACGCCGCGTCCAAGCCGGTCGCGATGATCCCCAACTGCGCCGCGACCCGCCACGCGCATTTCACGCTGGATGGCAGCGGCCCCGCCTATCTCGAACAGCCAAATCTGGCCGACTGGCCCGACGTCAACTGGACGCCGGATAAGGCGGCGATCCGCGTCGATCTCGACACGCTGACGCCCGAAGTCGTCGCGACGTGGAAGCATGGCGACCGGCTGCTGCTCAACGGCAAGATGCTGACCGGCCGCGACGCCGCGCACAAGCGGATCGCCGACATGCTCGCCAAGGGCGAGGAGCTGCCGGTCGATTTCCGGGGCCGGGTGATCTATTATGTCGGTCCGGTCGATCCGGTGGGCGAGGAAGTGGTCGGCCCGGCCGGCCCCACCACCGCCACCCGCATGGACAAGTTCACCCGCATGATGCTCGACCAGGGGCTGCTGGCGATGGTCGGCAAGGCGGAGCGCGGTGCCGACGCGACCAAGGTGATTGCGGAGGCCAAGTCGGCCTATTTGATGGCGGTCGGCGGGGCGGCGTACCTCGTCGCGCGGGCGATCAAGGGGTCGAAGGTCGTGGGCTTCGAGGACCTCGGCATGGAAGCGATCTACGAGTTCGAGGTGCAGGACTTCCCGGTCACCGTCGCGGTGGATAGCGAAGGGCAGAATGTCCACCACCTCGCCCCGCTGGTGTGGCGGGAGAAGATTGCGAAGGAGCGGTTGCTCGAGGGGGCGTGACCACTCGTTCGAGGTGTGCCGGTAACGCCCCCGTCGTCATTCCCGCGAAGGCGGGAATCCATAGCCGCAACGCTCGCGCCTCTATCCGAACCGTCAGCGTCTATGGGTTCCCGCCTGCGCGGGAACGACGAGGGAGTGGCACGGAGCCGTTACCTCTCCCCTTCGTCATCCCGGCGAAGGCCGGGATCCACCGTACCGCATACCCCCAAGACTTCGGCGCATGCGGAACCTTGGATCCCGGCCTGCGCCGGGATGACGGGGGCCGGGGGGCCGGGGGGCGGGACACTTCCTTCCCGCCCACGTCACCCCGGACTTGATCCGGGGTCCCGCTTCTTCTTCTACCGCCGCAAGGAAGCGTTACCCCGGGTCAAACCCGGGGTGACGCGCAGGTCGGCTATTGCGTCTCCGCCGACAGCGCGTCGATGAACCGCTTGCGCCACCAGATGACGTCCTCTTCCACCACATTTTCGATCATCGCCTGCCACCGGTCGATCCTCTCGGCGCGCGGCATGCGGAGCGCCTTGTCGATGCCGTCGGCGATGTCCTCGGCGCTATAGGGATTGATCATCAGCGCCCCGACCGACAGCTGCTGCGCGGCACCTGCAAAGCGCGACAGGATCAGCACGCCCGGATCGCGCGGATCTTGCGCCGCGACATATTCCTTCGCAACCAGGTTCATGCCGTCGCGTAAAGGGGTTACCAGCCCGATCCGCGCCGCGCGGTAGATGCCGGCCAGCACCTCGCGCGGATAGCCCTTGTTCACATAGCGGATCGGCACCCAGTCGGTATCGGCATAGGCCCCGTTGATCCGCCCCGACATCTGTTCGAGGTTGTTGCGGATGTCGCGATAGGTCTGCACCGCGGTGCGCGACGGCGGGGCGATCTGCAGCAGATAGACCAACGCCCGCCGGTCGGGATGGTTCTGCAGGAAGCGTTCGTAGCCGGCGAAGCGTTCGGGCAGCCCCTTCGAATAGTCCAGCCGGTCGACGCCGACGATCAGGCTGCGCCCGACCGCGCTTTCGAGCTGGTTGAGCTGCGCCGCGCGCGCCACCGGCCCAGCGGCGCCGGCGATGAAGTCCTTCGCCTCGATCCCGATCGGGCAGCTGATCGCGCAGATGGTGCGCCCGCCGACGGTGACGTTGTTGCCGTCGACCGTGCCGTCCATCTCCTCCTTCACATAGTTGAAGAAGCTGTCGAGCCATTCCTCGTTCTGGAACCCGACCACGTCATAGGCGAACAGCGCCTCGACCAGCCGGCGATGGTCGGGCAGCGCGGTCAGCAGCCGGCGCGGCGGCCACGGGATGTGCAGGAAGAAGCCGATGCGGTTGGTGATCCCCTGTTGCCGCAGCACCCAGCCCAGCGGGATCATGTGGTAATCATGGACCCACACCAGGTCGTCGGGTTCGATATGCGGGCCGATGCGTTCGCCGAACACGCGGTTGACCCGTTCATAGCCGCCCTGGAAATCGCGTTCGAACTCTGTCAGGTCGAGCCGGTAGTGGAACAGCGGCCACAGCGTCCGGTTGGCATAGCCGTCATAATATTCCTCCACGTCCTGCTCGGACAGATCCATCACCGCGCTGGTGACGCCGCCATAGGTCTGGAAGCGGAGTTCGCGATTGTCGCTGGTATCGCCCGACCAGCCGAACCAGATACCGTCCTCCTCGGCCAGCGCGGCGTTCAGCGCGACGGCAAGGCCGCCCTGCGCACCGCCGCCGGTGCCCGGCTGCGGGGCCTGCACCCGGTTCGAGATGACGATCAAGCGACTCATCTGACGACATTCCATGACTTGCTCAGCAGGACGGCGGAATTGATCATGCCGACCAGCGAGTAGGTTTGGGGATAATTGCCCCACAATTCCCCGGTTTCGGGGTCGATATCCTCGGACAGCAGGCCCGCCGGGGTGCAGCGCGACAGCATCTCCTCCAGCAGTTCGCGCGCATCGTCATAGCGGCCGGTCGCGTGCAGCGCCTCGATCAGCCAGAAGGTGCAGACGTTGAACGCGGTGTGCGGCAGGCCGAAATCGTCCTCGACAGCATAGCGCAGCATGTGGCTGCCGCGCCGCAGACCCTTTTCCACCGCCTCCAGCGTGCCGATGAAGCGGGGGTCGCTCGGTTCGAGGAAGCGCAGGTCGAGCAGCTGGATGATGCTGGCGTCGAGATCGTCGCCGCCGAAGGTCGCCGACATGCGGTTCGTCTCGGGCCGCCATGCCTCGCGCTCGATCTTGGCGCGCATCGCCGTCGCCCGGTCGCGCCAGAAGATCTCGCGCTCGGTCAGGCCCAGCGTGCCGGCGACATTGGCGAGGCGGTCGCACGCCGCCCAGCACATCGCCGCGCTATAGGTGTGGACATGGCTCTTGGTGCGCAGTTCCCACAGGCCCGCATCGGGCTTGTCGTAGCTTTCCCATGCCCGCTCGCCGATCGGCTCCAGCGCCTCGAAATCGGCCTGCTTGCCGACGCGGAACAGCCGCTGGTCGAAGAACCCTTGTGCGTTCGACAGGATGATCTGGCCATAGGCGTCGTGCTGGATCTGCTCATAGGCCTGGTTGCCGACGCGCACCGGACCCATGCCGCGATAGCCGTCCAGCCCCTCCGCCTCGCGTTCGACCAATGTCGCCTCACCGCCCACGCCATAGAGCGGCTGAATCTGCCCGTCGGCGGCATTGTCAACGATGTTGCGCAAATATTCGAGATACCCCTCCAGCACGTCCAGTGCGCCCAGCCGGTTCAGCGCCTGCACCGTATAATAGGCGTCGCGGATCCAGCAGTAGCGATAGTCCCAGTTGCGCCCGCTATTCGCATGTTCGGGGATCGAGGTGGTCAGCGCGGCGACGATCGCGCCGGTTTCCTCGTGCTGGCATAGCTTCAGCGTGATGGCGCTGCGGATCACCGCCTGCTGCCATTCGACCGGGGTGGCGAGGCCGCGGACCCAGTGGCGCCATTCGTCGATGGTGTTCTTCAGCATCCGCTCGACCGAAGCCGGCAGCTCGTCGGAAAAGCTCTCGTCCGGCCCAAGGAAGAAATGCAGCGTGCGCTCGACCCGGAACAGCCGCTCGTCCTCGATCCAGCCGACCGGCGCGCTGGTCGACAGGCGGATCGCTTCGCTGTCGAGCAGGTAGCGGATATGGTTCGACCCGCGCGTCCGCTCCGCCTGCGCGCTGCCCCAGTTGACCGACGGGCGCAGCCGCACGCGGATGCGCGGCGACCCCGCGATCGGGCGCACGATCCGGCAGAAGGCGACCGGGCGATACATGCGGTCGTGCCGTTTGAAGCGCGGGCAGAAATCGACGACCTCGATCGCATTGCCGTCGCCGTCGACATGGCGCGTCACCAGCACCGGCGTGTTGCGGATATAGGTCTGCTGCGTCTCGACACAGCCGTCGAGATCGATCTCCCAGAAGCCGAACGCGCCGTCCGACCCGCGCCGCCGGTCGTCGAGCAGCGAGGAAAAGGCCGGATCGCCATCGACTCGCGGCAGGCAGCCCCAGACGAACCGTCCGTTACGGTCGACCAGCGCCGATACCTGGCAATTCCCGATCGGCCAAAGGTCCATCGTCGCGGTCATGCATTCTTCTCCAGCCAGTCGAGAAAGGCGGCGACATCGTCCAGCCGGTAGGCGGCGGCGGTATCGCGCATCGGTCCGATCAAGATGCCCGCCCCGCCATGATGCGCGGCGACCACCATGCCCGGTTCGTCGGTCAGGTCGTCGCCGACGAACACCGGCGCGTGGCCGGCAAAGGGCGCGTCCTCGCACAGGGTCGCGATCGCGGTGCCCTTGTCATGGCCGGCCATGCGCAGTTCGATCATCATCTTGCCTGCCTGTGCCGTGAGCCCGTCGCGTTGCGCGAAGGCGTCGACCAGCGCATGCGCCTCCTGTTCGACTTCGGGAGCGCCGCGATAATGGATCGCGACGCCCAATGTCTTGATCTCGATCACAATGCGCGGGTCGTCGGCGAAGCGATCCTTGAACGCGCGTTCGGCGGCGGTCAGGCTGGCCGGGCGATCGGGCAGCAGGGTGGTGCCACCGGCCGGGCGGATTTCCGCGCCGTGGCTGCCGACGACGGCAAAGTCGCGGATCGTATCGCCCAGAAAGCCGTCGATCTGCTCGACCGACCGCCCGCTGACGATCGCGACCCGTCCGCCCAGCCGGTCGGGCAGGCGGCGCAGCAGCGCGTGGAGCGAGTCGCCGACGACCACGCCGTCCGGCCGGTCGGCCAGGTCGACGAGCGTGCCGTCGAAATCGAGGAACAGGCCGGCGTCGTCGAGCAGGCCGGCGGGCGGGGGAGGGAGGTCCTGGTAGGGCATCGGTCCGATGAACGCCGGGTCGGGGGAAATCGTTTCGCAGGTGCGGTGTATTTTGACGTGGGGGCGCATCCTCCGCGCCTCCACGTCACCCCGGGCTTGACCCCGCCCGGATCGCAACGGCGGGGAGTTGGCTTAGCCGCTTCCACCTCGTCACCCCGGGCTTGACCCGGGGTCCCGCTTCTTCACCCGAAGATGGTTGTAGAAAGGTCACGCCAATCTGGATTGCCGCGTTCTATCAGTTCGAACTTCCAGTCCCGGTGCCAGCGCTTCATGCGTTTTTCCTGCGCGATGCACGCGAGAATGTCGTCACCGCGTTCGGCCCAGACAAGGCGGGCAAGATTGTACTTGGCGCAATGGATCGAACCGTGACCGGTTCGATGCTGATGAATACGAATTAAGAGATCAGCGGTAACACCGACATAGGTCGCACCACGATAGCGGTCGGCCATGATGTACACCCAGCCTCCCTGCCGCTCTCCGTCCATGATGTGAAGAGAAGAAGAAGCGAGACCCCGGGTCAAGCCCGGGGTGACGTGTGTGTGGGGGAGCAAAATCCGGGGGTGGCGAACCCTGCCGCCACCCTCTATGCAACCCCTATGACTGCCCGGATCATCGACGGAAAAGCCTTCGCCGCGAATTTGCGCGCGCGTGTCGCCACCCATGCCGCCGCCTTCGCGGCCGCTGCCGGTCGTCCGGCGGGGCTCGCGGTCGTGCTGGTGGGCGAGGATGCGGCGTCCTCCGTCTATGTCCGCTCGAAGGGCAAGGCGACGCGCGAGGCGGGCATGGCCAGCTTCGAACATCGCCTGTCGACCGATGTGTCGCAGGACGACCTGATCGCGCGGGTCGAACAGCTGAACGCCGATCCGGCGGTCGACGGCATCCTCGTCCAGCTGCCGCTGCCCAAGCATCTCGACAGCGACGCCGTGCTGCTGACCATCGACCCGGACAAGGATGTCGACGGTTTTCACCCGGTCAATGCCGGCCGGCTGGCGACCGGCCTGCCAGGGATGGTGCCCTGCACCCCCTATGGCTGCCTGTTGCTGCTGCGCGACGTGCTGGGCGATCTCTCGGGGATGGACGCGGTCGTCGTCGGCCGCTCGAACATCGTCGGCAAGCCGATGGCGGCGCTGCTGACCGCCGAGAGCTGCACCGTCACCATCGCCCATTCGCGCACCCGCGACCTGGCCGACCATGTCCGCCGCGCCGATATCGTCGTGGCGGCAGTGGGGCGGGCCAACTTTGTGCCGGGCGATTGGATCAAGCCCGGTGCGACCGTGATCGATGTCGGCATCAACCGCACCGATGCGGGACTGGTCGGCGATGTCGACTTCGCGTCGGCGAAGGAGGTCGCGGGCGCGATCACCCCGGTGCCGGGCGGGGTCGGGCCGATGACCATCGCCTGCCTGCTGCGCAACACGCTGGTCGCGGCGTATCGCCGGGCAGGCATCGCGTTCGACGACAAGACACTGTGATCGAGCTGTTCGTCTCGTCGTTCATCACCTTTTTCGTGGTGATCGATCCGCCGGGCTGCGCGCCGATCTATGCCGGCCTGACCACTGGCGCGTCGAACATCCAGCGCCGGTCGATGGCGATCCGCGCGGTCGGCATCGCCACCGCGATCCTCGTCGTCTTCGCGCTGTTCGGACAGGCGCTGCTGAAGGCGCTCGGGATCAGCCTCGACAGTTTCCGCATCGCGGGCGGCATCATGCTGTTCCTGATCGCGCTGGAAATGGTGTTCGAAAAGCGCACCCAGCGCCGCGAGGACCGCGCGCAGAAGATCATCGAAACCCCCGAGGTTGAGGACGTCTCGACCTTCCCCATGGCGATGCCGATGATCGCCGGGCCGGGGTCGATCGCCTCCGTCATGCTGTTGATGAGCCAGGTCGGCGACTGGGGCGCGCGCGCCGTCGTGCTGGGGGCGCTGGGCACGATCCTCGCCCTGACGCTTGCGGCCTTGCTGGCGGCCGGCCCGATCATGAAGCTGCTGGGCGCGCGGATCGAGGCGGTCATCACCCGCCTGCTCGGCGTGCTGCTGGCGGCGCTGGCGGCGCAGTTCGTCATCGACGGGGTCCGCGCGAGCTTCCTGTAACGCCGTTTTCCGACCGGTCCGGGCGGGTCTTCGCAACGCTTGCGAGGCGGCGGCATGCCGCTTCGCCACGGGCGGATCGTTTCCTCACACTATCCGTTCTATGACAAAGTGTTGCGCAATAGTTACAGCTGACACGTAATTTCTAGAATACAGCCATCCGTATTTACAAATAGGCTTGTAACGCCCGATACTTGCCCGGTTCGGCCCGCCAGCGATGCGGGTCGGCCGCTTGGAACGCCCGTCTGGGTTAAAGGGGATTGCTGTTTCCATGGTTGCCATCTCAATGCGCACGTCGTTGCGCCACGGAGCGGCTTTGTCCGCGCTCATCGTCAGCACGATCGCCGGTCCGGCCTTCGCGCAGTCGACGGTAACGGCCGACGAGCCGGCCGCCCAGCCGGCGACCGTTCCGACGACCACCGCCGCCCAGACAGACGACGAGACGATCGTCGTCACCGGTTCGCTGCTGCGCCGCGCCGACGCCGAAACGCCGTCGCCGGTTACCGTTGTGACGACCGAAAGCCTCGACCGCCGCGGTCTCGCGACGATCCAGGACGGCCTGCAGACGCTGTCGTCGAACAACGGCCCGGCGCTGACCAACTCGTTCACCGCCAACGGCGCCTTCGCCGGCGGTGCGTCGGCGGTGTCGCTGCGCGGCCTGTCGTCGAACTCGACGCTGGTGCTCTTCGACGGCCTGCGTGGCGCCTATTACCCGCTGGCCGACGACGGCACGCGCAACTTCGTCGACCTGAACACCATCCCCGACGATATCGTCCAGGAAGTGCAGGTCCTGCGCGACGGTGCATCGTCGCTCTACGGCGCGGACGCGGTCGCGGGCGTCGTCAACATCATCACCAAGAAGCAGTTCAAGGGCGTCGGTGGCCGCGCCGAAGCCGGTATTTCCGAGCGGGGCGATGCGAGCCAGTATCGCATGTCTCTGACCGCCGGTATCGGCGACCTGTCGGACGACGGCTTCAACATCTATGGCAGCGGCTTCTATTATCGTTCGGAAGCGCTGCGCGCCGCCAACCGCCGCTATCCCTACAACACCGACGATCTGCGTCAGGTGTGCTACGAAGGGAACTGCGGTGCCAACGGCGTGCTGAACGGCACGGAAGCTGATGGCAACACCGGCGGTTTCGAAATCACCACGCCGTTCGCGGTCCGTCCGCGTGATCCCATCACCGGCGCCGCGATCCCGGGCGTGTCGAGCCGCTATCAGTATCTGAACGGTTGCCAGGGCCTGCCCACTGCGCAGCTGAGCACCGCCGAACTGGCGCTGGCGCAAAATGCCGCCGCGCCGGCCAATGGCGTGGTGTGCCAGGAAGACCTGACCCTGCTCTATGGCAACATTGCGCCGCGTATCGAACGCTTCGGCGGTTCGGCCCGCGCCACCGCGAAGTTCGGCGACAATGGCGAAGCCTATGGCGAATTCAACTTCCTGCAGACCAACACCTTCTATGAAGGTCTGCCGGCAACGATCCGCGGCAATGCGCCGGCCGGGTTCTACTTCCCGCGCTACAGCACCTCGGCGAATATCGCTGCCTATGGCAACAACACCATCCTGCAGTTGCCGGTCTATATCTGCCAGTCGGGCGTGAACTGCTCGACCGCGGCCGACCGGGTGTTGAACCCGAACAACCCGTTCGCGGCGCAGAACCAGACGGCGGCGATCATCGGGCGCATCCCGAACCTGCGGGAACAAAACTAGACGCGCACCCGCGCCTATCGTGCGGCACTCGGCGTTACCGGCGACATCACCGACAATGTCAGCTACAATGTCGGCGCGACGGCGATGCACATCGACCTGCAGACCCGCGCGAACGGCTATGTCCGCATTCAGAACCTGCTGAACGCGGTCAACACCGGCAGCTACAACTTCATCAATCCGCAGGCCAACAGCCAGGCGGTGCTGGACCAGATCGCGCCGGAAAACATCAACAACGCCACGTCCGACCTGTACCAGGCACAGGCCAGCGTCCAGACGTCGCTGTTCGAACTGCCCGGCGGTCCGCTCGCCATCGGTGTCGGCACCGCGATCCGCTACGAAGCGGTCGATGCGCCCAGCGCCAATAGCGACATCAACGGCCCGACGCAGCGCTATTTCCGCCTGAACGGCTTCGCAGCCAAGGGTAACCGCACCGTTTATTCGGCCTATGCCGAACTCGAAGCGCCGATCGTCGATCAGTTCCTGATCAACGCCTCGGGCCGGTACGACAAGTACTCGAGCGGCCAGGACAATTTCTCGCCGAAGATCGGTGCGAAGTTCACCCCGATCCGCCAGTTGGTGGTGCGCGGTACCTGGTCGAAGGGCTTCCGTATCCCGTCGTTCGGCGAAGCCAATGCGACCTTCCCGACCACCGGTTACGTCAGCGCGACGCAGGGCATCTACAACGACGCCTTCCTGTCGCAATATGGCTGCTCGCTGGCGACCTATACCCGCTGCCCGTCCTACATCTCGGCAGCGACCTACGGTCAGACGAGCATTTCGAACCCGGACCTGAAGGCGGAAAAGTCGCGCAGCTACACTGCCGGCATCCTGTTCGAACCGATCCGCAACGTGTCGTTCACGGTAGACTATTATAACATCAAGAAGACCGACGCGATCACGACCGCGAACAACGCTCCGGCGATTGCCGCCTATTATGCGGGTCAGGCGATCCCGGCCGGCTACACGGTCATCCCGGACGCGGTCGACATTAACAACCCGACCGCGCGTCCGCGCATCGCGTTCGTGCAGTCGCCCTTCATCAATGCCAACACGATCAAGTCAGAAGGCATCGATTTCGGGATCAACGCCAACTATCGCTTCAACGACGACCTGCGCGTGTCGAGCAACCTCGAGGCGAGCTACATACTCGAACTGAGCACGACCTTCCCCGACGGTTCGAAGGAACGCTACGAAGGGACGCTGGGCAACTACAACCTGACGGCAGGCTCGGGCACGCCGCAGTGGCGTGGTACGTGGCTGAACACGGTCGAGTTCCGTGACGTGCTGGTCAGCGCGACGGTCAACTATTTCGACGGGTATGACCTGTCGGCGGAGGACCAGACCGGTCCGGGCACCGCGGGTGACTGCGGCCTTTCGGACGGCACCATCCCCTGCAAGGTCAGCGATTACATCACCGTCGATCTGAACACCTCGTTCAAGGTCAACGATCGCTTCACCTTCTACGTGAACGCCATCAACCTGTTCGACCGGCTGCCGCCGCTCGACAACGTCACCTATGGCGCGCACCTCTACAACCCGGTGCAGGGCGGCCTCGGCATCCTCGGCCGGTACTTCCGCGCGGGTGTGAAGGTCGGTCTGTAAGAACCGTTCCATCGACGCCAGAAGAGGGGCGGCTCCGCAAGGAGCTGCCCCTTTTTGTTTGGGTGGGTGAGGTTTGGCGGATGCTGAAGTCTCGTGGAGAGCCTGCTCCCTGCACTGGTCGCGCAGTAGTTTGACCTCGGACTTCCTTTCCTTGGAGTCCGTCGGCGACCTACAAGGTCAGCGACCGCTTCTCGATCTACACCAACGTGTTGAACGTCCTTGACCTGAAGGCCCCGTTCGACCCCAGCGCCGCCTACAGCCAGGGCCAGTTCAACCCGGCCTGGTCCGGCGCGAACATCCTCGGCCGCTTCATCCGCGTCGGTGCACGGGTCGACTTCTAAATCCACCGACCTTGGTGAAACTGATGGGCGCTCCGGCAACGGGGCGCCCATTTTTTGTGCATGTTGCCGTAAGAAGCGGCAAATTTGCTGGCGCTATGCTGTTATAGTACAGTAAAATAGTACAATTTTTTAGTACATTGGCATGTATCGATTATCAGAAAACAACGGTCGTCTGACAATCGTAAGAATACATTGATACTGCTATTAGCCCATGCATTGCAATTATTTGACTAAAATTACCGCCAAAGTGCCCCTGTAGTTGCCACTGTTACCGAAAAAACACGATATCTCGCATTTTGTGTCTGGTCCGTTTCCAAGAATTGCCTCGCAACTTCGGACGCCGTTAGTCTCGCAATATTGCATCGGGATTACGGTGCTTTGGGGAATAGGGGCATATATGAAGATGAACGCACGTAGCGCTCTGCTGGCATCCACGCTTTTGTTCGGCGTGGCATCGCCCGCGATGGCGCAGGTCGCGCAGGGGCCGGTAGATTCGTCGACCGACGATACCGCCCAGGAAATCACCGTCACCGGTTCGCGTATCGCCCGTCCCGATCTGGACGCACCCAGCCCGGTGACGACGGTTACCGCCGAGCAGTTCAACCTGACCGGCACCGTCACCGTTGAAACGCTGCTGAACGAACTGCCGCAGCTGATCCCAGGCAACACCCGCGTGTCCAACAACCAGGGCGGTGAGAGCTTCTCGACCCTCGATCTTCGCGGTCTGGGCCCGCAGCGCACGCTGATCCTCATCGACGGCGAGCGCGTTCCCGCATCGTCGGCGACCGGCGTCGTTGATATCGGCACCATTCCGACCGGCTTGATCGAGCGCGTCGACGTCGTCACCGGCGGTGCGTCGGCCGTGTACGGTTCGGACGCGATCGCGGGTGTCGTCAACTTCGTCCTCAAGGACCGCTACGAAGGTGCCGAACTGTCGGCCCAGTACGGCATCAACGAGCAGGGTGACGGGGCGACCTTCAACGTCCAGGGCGTGCTCGGAGGCAATTTCAACGACGGTCGCGGCAATCTGACTCTGTCGGGTAGCTACTATACCCGTGAAGCGATCGGCCAAGGCGATCGTCGGATTACGACGCCGGCATCGGTCCTGATTTACAACGATGCGGGCACTGAGGCGGAAGGCGACGACCGAATCCGCGTTGGCCGTCCGCTGGAGCTGATTTCCGCTGCCAACAACGACTATCTATACGCGTCCGGTGGCTCGGGTACGCCGCCGTGGGGCCAGGTGTCGAACAATGCTGCAAACCCGTTCCGCAATCTTGCTACGTTGCTTCCCGGCACCTTTGCGGCGGCCAATACCGATTGTAATCCGGCGACTGCCGGGGTGGCCGTCAACGGCGGTACGCTGTCGTTCAACAGCAACGGCCAGCTGAGCCCCTATTTCGGCAGCGGCCTGTGTGCTTATGCCGATCGCGCGTCGGGATCGAGCCGCTTCAACTTCAATCCGTTGAACCTGTTGCAGACTCCGTACGAACGGCTGATCCTGACGTCGACGGCGCGGTACGAGATCACCGACAACATCCAGCTGAAGGTGCTGGCGAACTACGTCGATACCTCGCAGACGGTCAATCTCGCGCCGACGCCCGCTACGGGCATCAGCGTTCCGTACAACAGCCCGTTGCTGCCGGCCGACCTGCGTATTGCCCTGGCTAGCCGTCCGAACCCGACCGCACCGTTCACCTATGCGCGTCGTTTCAGCGAAACCGGCCCACGCGTCGGCATCTACGATTCGACGACTTTCACCATTCGCAGCACGCTGTCGGGCAAACTGAGCGAAGATTGGAACTGGGACGCGACGGTCAGCTATGGCAAGGTCGATGCGCTGGCGACGTCGCTGGGTAATATCAACCGCACTGCAGTCGCTCAGGGGCTGAACGGTTGCCCGACCGGTTCGCTGCCGGGCTGCGTGCCGGTCAATATTTTCGGCGCCAATACGCTGACCCCGGCGATGCTGTCGTTCGTACGCATCGACACCAAGGAATCACGCGAGTTCGAACAGGTCCGTGCCGCTGCCAACGTGTCGGGTTCGCTGTTCAAGCTCCCCTATGGCGACGTCCAGATCGCGCTCGGTGGTGAAGTTCGCACCGACCGCGGCGCCGTGACCGTCGATGATGCGCAGCGCACCGGCAACATCTACGGCTTCAACGCTGTGCAGAGTCAGGGCGGTTCGATTAACGTGAAGGAAGGCTACGGCGAAATCCGCGTTCCGCTGCTCGCCGAAATTCCGTTCTTCCACGACCTGTCCGTGGAAGCCGGTGCCCGTTACTCCGACTATTCGACCATTGGCAGCCTGTTCAACTGGAAGGCCGGCGCCCAGTGGGCACCGATCAACTGGATGCGCTTCCGCGGTATCTACAACAAGGCAGCACGCGCTCCCTCGATCATCGAACTCTTCCAGAACGGCGATCAGGGCTTCCCGAGCTATGTCGATCCCTGCAACGCCGGTGCCAGCCGCACCGCACAAGCGCTCGCCATCTGTTCGGCGCAGACCCCGGCATTCGCAGCGGCGGGTGGCTATAACGGGTTCCTGCAGAACAACAGCCAGGTCGAAGCCTTTGCGTTCGGCAACCCGAATATCTCGGAAGAAAAGGCCGAAACCTACACGCTCGGTGCGGTGCTGACGCCGAAGATCGGTTTCGGTACGCTTTCGCTGACCGTTGACTACTACAACATCAAAATCGAAAATCTGATCACCACGCTGGGTGCCGGGTTCTTCATCAATCAGTGCTACGTTCAGAATGTCTCGACGGCCTGCGACCGCATCCGTCGTAACGCCGGTACGGGGCAGATCGACGCGATCAATACCGCCACCGGCAACCAGGGCACGCGCCGCACCAACGGTATCGATGCGGCGGCGAACCTGATCCTCCCGCTGGATCAGTTCGGTTTCAACGGCAAGCTGCGCTTCCAGGAAGTCTTCACCTGGACCAACAGCTACAAGCTCGACGATACGGAGTTCGCCGGCAAGTCGTCGGGCGGCAATGGTGGTGCGATCCCAGCGTACAAGTCGACGCTGACGGTCGGCTATGACCTCGACCGGACGTCGATCCAGGGCCGCTGGAACTTCGTCTCGCGCGTCGAGGAAGACTTCGGTCTGCCGGTCAATCCGGTCACGCCGACGCTCAGCTACTATGACCTGACCGTGCGTCAGGGCGTGGGCGAAAAGTTCGACTTCACCTTCATCGTCAACAATCTGTTGAACGCGAAGGCGAAGCGCACCCCGAACGGCTATTTCGATCAGGGTGGCGTCGACACCACCTGGTACGGCCCGATCATCTTCGGTCGGTCGTACACGGTCCAGGCTCGCGCCCGCTTCTAAGCGAGCCGGTCCAGCCAGACGAATGGGCGGCGGGGGAGCGATCCCCCGCCGCCTTTTTCGTTACGCGACGCTTAGGCTCAGCGCCCCGTCACCCTCGTCGACCCGCACCGTCGACCCGTCGCGGACCTCGCCGCGCAGGATCAGGTCGGCCAGCGGGTCCTGCAGATAGCGCTGCACCGCACGCTTCAGCGGTCGCGCGCCGTAGACCGGGTCATAGCCGACCCGCCCCAGCCACGCCCGCGCGGCGTCGGTCAGTTCGATCTTCACCTTGCGGTCCGCCAGCAGTTTGCCGACGCGCCCGACCTGGATGTCGACGATCGGCGCCATGTGATCGGCGGCGAGGCGGTGGAACAGGATGATCTCGTCCAGCCGGTTGAGGAACTCCGGCCGGAAATGCGCGCGGACCACGTCCATCACCTGCGGCTCGACCTCCTCGACCGGCTGCCCGTCGGCGAGGTTGGTCAGGTATTGCGAGCCGAGGTTCGACGTCAGGATCACGATCGTGTTCGAAAAATCGACCGTGCGACCCTGCCCATCGGTCAGGCGACCATCGTCCAGCACCTGCAACAGGATGTTGAAGACGTCGCCATGCGCCTTCTCCACCTCGTCGAACAGCACGACCTGATAGGGCCGACGCCGCACGGCTTCGGTCAGCACGCCGCCTTCCTCATAACCGACATAGCCCGGAGGCGCACCGATCAGCCGGGCGACCGCGTGCTTTTCCATGAACTCGCTCATGTCGATCCGCACCATCGCGTTGGGATCGTCGAACAGGAACTCGGCCAGCGACTTGGTCAACTCGGTCTTGCCGACGCCGGTCGGCCCAAGGAACAGGAACGACCCCAGCGGCCGGTTCGGGTCCTGTAGACCGGCACGCGAACGGCGGACGGCGGTGGCGACGGCGCGCACCGCTTCGGCCTGGCCGATCACCCGCTTGCCCAGCGCCGCTTCCATCGTCAGCAGCTTCTCGCGCTCGCCCTCCAGCATCCGGTCGACCGGGATGCCAGTCCAGCGGCTGACCACGGCGGCAATGTCGTCGGCGGTCACTTCCTCGCGCAGCATCGCGCCGCCGGCATTTTGCTGCGCCTCGGCCAGTTGCTTTTCCAGCGTCGGGATGGTGCCATAGGTCAGCTCGGACATCTTGGCCAAGTCGCCCGACCGCTGCGCCTGTTCCAGCGCGACACGCGCGGCGTCGAGCTGTTCCTTGAGCTTGGCTTCGGAAGCGATCTTGTCGCGCTCCGCCTGCCACCGCGTCGTGAGGCCCGCCAGCTGCTCCTCGGCATTGGCCAGTTCCTCCTCCAGCGTGTCGAGCCGGTCGATGCTCGCCGCATCGCTCTCGCGGCGCAGCGCCTCGCGCTCGATCTTCATGCGCAGGATGCGACGGTCGAGGCTTTCGATCTCCTCGGGCTTGCTCTCCACCTCCATGCGGATGCGGCTGGCGGCCTCATCCATCAGGTCGATCGCCTTGTCGGGCAGGAAGCGGTCGGTGATGTAGCGGTTGCTGAGCGTCGCTGCCGACACCAGCGCGCCGTCGGTGATCCGCACGCCATGGTGCAGCTCGTACTTCTCCTTCAGCCCGCGCAGGATGCTGATCGTGTCCTCGACGGTCGGTTCGCCGACGAACACCGGCTGGAACCGCCGCTGGAGCGCGGGGTCCTTTTCGACATGCTTGCGATATTCGTCGAGCGTGGTCGCACCGATGCAGTGGAGTTCACCGCGGGCAAGCGCCGGTTTCAACAGGTTGCCCGCATCCATCGCCCCTTCGGACTTGCCCGCACCGATCAGCGTGTGCATCTCGTCGATGAACAGGATGATCTGCCCATCGGCGCCCTTCACCTCGTCGAGCACGCCCTTCAGCCGTTCCTCGAACTCGCCACGATATTTCGCGCCGGCGATCAGCGACCCCATGTCGAGCGACATCAGCGCGCGGTCCTTGAGGCCATCGGGCACGTCGCCATTGGCGATACGCAGCGCGAGGCCTTCCGCGATGGCGGTCTTGCCGACGCCCGGCTCGCCGATCAGCACCGGATTGTTCTTGGTCCGGCGGGCAAGAATCTGGATCGTGCGGCGGATTTCCTCGTCGCGGCCGATGACCGGATCGAGCTTGCCGTCGCGCGCCGCCGCCGTCAGGTCGCGGGCGAATTTCTTGAGCGCGTCATAGCGATCCTCGGCCCCCGCCGTGTCGGCGCTGCGCCCGCCGCGCAATTTGTCGATCGCGGCGTTCAGCCCCTGCGGGGTGACGCCAGCGGTGGTCAGCGCCTTGCCCGCCGCGCCGGGCGACAGCGCAAGCGCCAGCAACAGCCGCTCGACGGTGACGAAGCTGTCGCCCGCTTTGGTCGCGATCTGCTCGGCCTGGTCGAGCAGGCGCACCGTGTCGTTGTCCAGCCCCGGCGAGGACTGCGCCCCCGATCCGGAAACCGACGGCACCTTGGCCAGCGCGGCATCGGTCTCGGCATTGGCGCGCCGCGCGTCACCGCCGGCGGCGTTGATGAGGCCCGACGCCATGCCCTGCTCGTCGTCGAGCAGTGCCTTGAGGATATGTTCCGGGCTGATCCGCTGATGGCTGTTGCGGATCGCGACCGTCTGCGCGGCCTGCAAAAAGCCTTTCGCGCGATCGGTGAATTTCTCTAGGTTCATGGGATGCTCCCCTGTGATGTTGCCGGCGATATGGTGTGGTAAATGAGCAACACAAGAGTGCCGGCGCATCGAAAATCGCACCCGGACGTTCGGGCTTGATGGGGCGCATCATCAAGGGGCTGGTCTGGACCGTCGTGTGGCTCGTCGCGGCCCTGTGCCTCGCGATCACGATCGTGCCGCGCTTCCTCGACCGCATCTATTATCGCGGGGTCGCGGGCGACCATTTCGATGGCGCACGCTTTTTCAACCCCGATGGCGACGACACGACCGCGCCTCCGGGCGGCAGCAGGCGTGGCTATCTCTGGCGACAGGCGACGGGAACCGACGGCCGACCGGATTGGCCCGATCACGTGCCGGTGACCCCCGCCAAGCCCGCCGAGCTGCTCCCCGCCACGACCCGTCCCGCCCGCGAACCGGCGCGGACGCCGATGCGCGTCACCTGGGTCGGCCATGCGTCGGTGCTGGTGCAGACCCCCGGCCTCAACATCCTGACCGATCCCGTCTGGAGCGACCGCGCCGGCCCGTTCGGCTTCGGCCCGAAGCGGGTCGCGGCACCCGGCATCGCGCTTGCCGACCTGCCGAAGATCGACCTGATCCTCATCAGCCACAATCACTACGACCATCTCGACCTGTCGACGCTCAAGACATTGTACGACCGCGACCGCCCGGCGATCGTCACCAGTCTCGGCAACGACGCGATCCTGCGCAGCGCCGGCATGGCCGCGACCGCGCTCGACTGGCGACAGGCGGAGCGCGTGGGCGGCGCCACCGTTCATGTCGTGCGCAACCATCACTGGTCGAGCCGCTGGTTCGTCGACCGCAACCGCGCCTTGTGGTCGGCGTTCGTCGTCGAACTGCCCGGCGGCAATCTGTTCTTCGCGGGCGACACCGGCATGGGCGACGGCAAGTGGGTGCGAGAGGCCGCCGCGCTCGGCCCGATCCGCCTCGCATTGATCCCCATCGGCGCCTTCCGCTTCCAGCCCGGACAGATGGCGAGCGGCGCGCATATCGGCCCGGTCGATGCGCTCGACGTCTTCGGACGGCTGGGCGCATCGCAGGGGCTGGCGATCCATTGGGGCACCTTCCGCCTGTCCTATGAAGGCTGGGCGACGCCGCCCAAATTGCTCACCGAGGCGAAGCGTTGCGCAGGGCAGGGCGACCGCCGCTTCGGCGCGGCCACCATCGGCCGCCCGGTCGACATCGCCCCGACGACCGCGCCTGCCGCAGCGCCGTTCGATCGTGCCGCCGTCCTGCGCTGTCTCGACGGTCCGGCCGGCAATGCGTTGCGATGAATGGTCGTTCCGACCGCCGAGCAGAACCGTACCGTACCCCCGCGCAGGCGGGGGGCCAGGCCCAGCAAGGAGGGCGAGGTCGATGGCGACACCCGTACCCCCGCGCAGGCGGGGGTCCAGGCGTCGGCGTCCAATGCCGCTGGAAGTGCCAGCACGTACCCCCGCGCAGGCGGGGGTCTAGCGCCACACAAAGCGAGGGCTGGTGCTGGTCGCTCTGGATCCCCGCCTGCGCGGGGATACGGAATGGAGGGCTGGCCGCCGGTCTTACCTTGCTTCCGGGCTGACGATGCGATGCTTGCGTTGACCAGGCCTGCCGGCCTAATAGTAACGACAGATACGATCCGGCGGAGACCGGACCATTGGAGAGAGACATGCTCGATTTCGCGCTCGGCGAGATGGCCGATGCCATTCGCGAGACCACGCAGCGCTTCGCGACGGACCGCATCGCACCCGTAGCGGCGGCGGTCGATGCGGAGGATCGCTTCCCTATCGAGCTATGGCCCGAAATGGGCGCGCTCGGCCTGCACGGCATCACCGTCAGCGAAGAGGATGGCGGCCTCGGCCTCGGCTATCTCGAACATGTCGTCGCCTGCGAGGAAGTGGCGCGCGCCTCCGCCTCGGTTGGCCTGTCCTATGGCGCCCACTCCAACCTCTGCGTCAACCAGATCGCGCGCTGGGGCAATGCGGAGCAGAAGGCCAAATACCTGCCCAGGCTGATCAGCGGCGAGCATGTCGGCTCGCTGGCCATGTCCGAAGCCGGCGCCGGCTCGGACGTCGTCTCGATGAAGCTGCGCGCCGACAAGGTCGATGGCGGCTGGCGCCTGAACGGCACCAAATTCTGGATCACCAACGCGCCCTATGCCGCGACCCTGGTCGTCTATGCCAAGACCCAGCCCGATGCCGGATCGAAGGGGATCACCGCCTTCCTGATCGAGAAGGACTTCGCCGGTTTTTCGATCGGCCAGAAGATCGACAAGATGGGCATGCGCGGCTCGCCCACCGCCGAACTGGTCTTCAACGACTGTTTCGTGCCGGACGACAACGTCATGGGGCCGCTCAACGGCGGCGTCGGCGTACTGATGTCGGGTCTCGATTACGAACGCGTCGTGCTGTCGGGCATTCAGCTCGGGATCATGCAGGCGTGCCTCGACACCGTCCTGCCCTATGTCGCGGAGCGCAAGCAGTTCGGCAAACCGATCGGTGCGTTCCAGCTGATGCAGGGCAAGATCGCCGACATGTCGGTCGCGCTCAACTCCGCCCGCGCCTATGTCTATGCCGTGGCGCGCGCCTGCGACGCCGGCCGTACCACCCGCCACGATGCGGCGGGCGCGATCCTGCTGGCGTCCGAAAATGCGGTAAAGGTCGCCAACGACGCGATCCAGGCGCTGGGCGGCGCGGGCTATACCCGCGACTGGCCGGTCGAACGCTATTTCCGCGATGCGAAGCTGCTCGACATCGGTGCCGGGACCAACGAAGTTCGCCGGATGCTGATCGGTCGCGAATTGCTGGGCGAGGGGACGCGCGCACAATGACGGTGCTGCCGAGCCTGATCGATCGCGGATCGGATGCCTTCGCCGCCAACGCCGCGCATAACGAAGCGCTCGCCGACGAACTGCGCGCCCGCATTGCCACGACGGCGCTGGGCGGACCGGAACGCAGCCGCGAACGCCATGTTTCCCGCGGGAAACTGCTGCCGCGCGACCGCATCCACCGTGTCCTCGACGCCGGCTCGCCGTTCCTCGAAATCGGCGCGCTGGCGGCTACGGACATGTATGGCGACGAAGCGGCGGCGGCGGGTGTCATCGCCGGCATCGGTCAGGTCCATGGCCGGCAGGTGATGATCGTCGCCAACGATCCGACCGTGAAGGGCGGCGCGTATTTCCCGATGACGGTCAAGAAGCATCTCCGCGCACAGGAGATCGCGACCGAAAACCATCTGCCGTGCATCTATCTGGTCGACAGCGGCGGCGCGAACCTGCCGCATCAGGCGGAGGTCTTTCCCGACCGCGACCATTTCGGCCGCATCTTCTTCAACCAGGCGCAGATGTCGGCGAAGGGCATTCCCCAGATCGCCTGCGTGCTCGGCAGTTGCACCGCCGGCGGCGCGTACGTGCCGGCCATGTCCGACGAGACGGTGATCGTCCGCAATCAGGGCACGATCTTCCTCGCCGGCCCGCCCCTCGTCAAGGCCGCGACCGGCGAAGTCATCAGCGCCGAGGAACTGGGCGGGGCCGACACCCATGGCCGCAAGTCGGGCGTGGTCGATCATGTCGCGGAGGATGACGAACAGGCGCTGCTGATCGTCCGTGACATCGTGGCGACCCTGCCGCCGCCGCGCCGCGCCGAGATCGCAGTGGCGGAACCTCGCGCCCCGCTGCACGACCCCGCCGATCTTGCCGGCATCATCCCCACCGACGTCCGCGCGCCCTATGACGTGCGCGAGGTGATCGCCCGGCTGGTCGACGGATCGGAGCTGCACGAATTCAAGCCGCTCTACGGCACGACGCTCGTCTGCGGTTTCGCCCGTATCTGGGGGATGCCGGTCGCGATCCTTGCCAACAACGGCGTGCTGTTCTCCGAAAGCGCGCAAAAGGGCGCGCATTTCATCGAACTAGCCTGCCAGCGCCGCGTGCCGCTGCTGTTCCTCCAGAACATCTCCGGCTTCATGGTCGGCGGCAAGTACGAGGCGGAGGGGATCGCCAAGCACGGCGCGAAGCTGGTCACCGCCGTCGCCACCGCGCAGGTGCCCAAGCTCACGGTGCTGATCGGCGGCAGCTTTGGTGCCGGCAATTACGGCATGTGCGGCCGCGCCTATTCGCCGCGCTTCCTGTTCACCTGGCCGAACAGCCGCATCTCGGTGATGGGCGGCGAACAGGCGGCGAGCGTGCTGGCGACCGTCCACCGCGACGCCGACCACTGGACGCCGGAGGAGGCCGAAGCGTTCAAGGCCCCGGTGCGCGACCGTTACGAGGCGGAGGGCAGCCCCTATTACGCCACCGCGCGGCTATGGGACGACGGCGTGATCCTGCCGGAACAGACCCGCGACGTACTGGGCCTCGCTTTGTCGGCGACACTCAACGCACCGATCGCCGACCGCGCACAGTTCGGCATCTTCCGGATGTGATGGCGGCCCTCCGCGCACCCCGCCCGTATCCCTACGGCCCCCCGTATCCCCGCGCAGGCGGGGATCCAGAGCCACGAACGCCGGCCGTGGTGGCTGATAACCCTGGACCCCCGCCTGCGCGGGGGTACGCGGTCGCGTGGGGCGGAGCCTTACCCAGCAAACTGGACGTACCCCGACGCAGGCCGGGGCCCAGTCGGGCGACGCTGCCGCATAACCGCACCCGGCCCACAACCGGACCCCGGCCTTCGCGAGACTGCTGCGAAAGTCTTGCTCGTACCCGAAAACGCAACCGTACCCCCGCGCAGGCGGGGGTCCAGGGCCAGGCAAAACTGGGGCTTGCGTGTGTGGCTCTAGATCTCCGCCTGCGCGGGGATACGGTGAAGCGGACTTTCGCAGACGTCCTGCCTTGGCCGGGGTACGGCGACTGCCGTGAGGGGCTGACGGCATGACCACCATCCCCAGCCTCCCTCCCATCCGCCCGCCCGGCCCGCACGACGTCACCGTCACCCCCGGCAAACCACAGCCCCCCGCGACCTCCACCACCCCCACGACCGCGCTCGGCATCGACACCGTCGCCTATGACGCGATCGTGGCGATGGTCACCCGCGCCATCGCCAGCCTGCCGCCGGGCCTGGCGCTGTCGAGCTTCATCGCCACCGTCGCCCGCGTGACGGCGGAGGTGGAGGCGCAGGTCGCCGCGAACCCGCCGGCCGACGGGCAGGGGATGGCCCCGACCGCAACCCCGGCGCAGGGTGCCACGACGCCGCTCCCCGAAGCGGTCGCGCGGGCGCTCGCCGCCGCCTTCGCCGCCGACCCGGCCACCGCGCGCGCCGCCATCACCGATCCGCTGCAACCCCCGCCCGCCACCCCGGCGGAGGTCAGCGCCCGCGACCTCGCGCTCGCCGCCGCCGCCCTGATGGGCGCGCGCGTCGACCCCGACCGCCCGATCCCGACCACCGACCCCCGCGCGACCGATCCCGACCGCGACCCGACCCTGATGGAACAGCCCATGCGCGACCGCCTCTATCTGCTCGAAGCGAGCTTTACCGACCCGGCCTATCCCGACCGGACCTTCTACTGCCGCGACTGCATCACCATCGACGGCCTGCTGGCACGTTTTCCGGACAAGGCGACGATGCTGGACGTCATCCGCATCCCCTATCCCCGCCCGCGCGACGCGGTGATCGCGGTCGTGGGAGAGGCGCACCAGAACCTGCCGCTGCTGGTCCTCGCCCCCAATGCCGATCCGGCCCTCGCCGACGGACGGCATGACGGCACCTGGTTCGTCAGCGATCTGAAAGCGTTGCTCCACGCGCTGCACGTCCGTCACGGCTTTCCGGAGGCGCATCCATGACCCTTTCCTACAACGCCCGCCCGACCTATCCTGTCCCGCCCGCCGGGCGCCGCGCCGACGCCCCCGAAAAAGCATCGCTATGCGGCACCTTCGCCACCTTCGGAGCGGCGCGATGATCGAATCGCTGCTGATCGCCAACCGGGGCGAGATCGCCCGCCGCATCCTCCGCACCGCCCGCCGGCTGGGGGTGCGTACCATCGCCGTCCATAGCGACGTCGATGCCGGCCTGCCCTTCGTCGCCGAAGCCGACCAGGCCGTCTGCATCGGCCCGGCCCCGGCGCGCGAAAGCTATCTCGACCAGGCGAAAATCCTCGCCGCCGCCCGCGCGACCGGCGCCGCCGCGATCCATCCCGGCTATGGCTTCCTGTCCGAAAATGCCGAGTTCGCCGAAGCGGTCGTCGCCGCCGGCCTCGTCTGGGTCGGTGCGCCCGCCGCCGCGATCCGCGCGATGGGCCTGAAGGACGCGGCCAAGGCTCGGATGATCGCCGCCGGCGTGCCGGTCACCCCCGGCTATCTCGGCGAGGACCAGTCGCCCGAGCGCCTGCGTGCCGAGGCCGACGCGATCGGCTATCCGGTCCTTATCAAGGCGGTGGCCGGCGGCGGGGGCAAGGGGATGCGCCGCGTCGACGACGCGTCCGCCTTCGCCGACGCCCTTGACAGCTGCCGCCGCGAAGCCGCTGCATCGTTCGGCGACGACCGCGTGCTGATCGAGAAATACATCCTGTCGCCCCGCCATATCGAGGTGCAGGTCTTCGGCGACACCCATGGCAATGCGGTCCATCTGTTCGAACGCGACTGCTCGCTGCAACGCCGCCACCAGAAGGTGATCGAGGAAGCGCCGGCCCCCGGCATGGACGCGGAAACCCGCGCCTCGGTCTGCGACGCCGCCGTCCGCGCCGCCCGCGCGGTCGACTATGCCGGGGCGGGCACGATCGAATTCATCGCCGATGCCTCGGATGGCCTGCGCGCCGACCGCATCTGGTTCATGGAAATGAACACGCGGCTGCAGGTCGAACATCCCGTGACCGAGGCGATTACCGGCACCGACCTCGTCGAATGGCAGCTCCGCGTCGCGTCCGGCGAGCCTCTGCCCAAACGGCAGGACGAACTGTCGATCACCGGCTGGGCGATGGAGGCGCGGCTCTATGCCGAGAACCCGGCGACCGGCTTCCTGCCCTCGACCGGACCGCTGACCCACCTGCATCTCCCCACCGACATCCGCGTCGATGCCGGCGTGCGGCAGGGGGATGCGGTGACGCCGCATTACGACCCGATGATCGCCAAGTTGATCGTCCATGCCCCCAACCGCGCCGCCGCCGCCGCGAAGCTCGCCGCCGCAGCCGCATCGGTCCAGGTCTGGCCGGTCCGCACCAACGCCGCCTTCCTCGCCCGCTGTGCCGGCGACCCCGATTTCGTGGGGCAGCGGATCGATACCGGCTTCATCGAACGCCATGCCGACCGGCTGGTCCCCGACGGCCACGTGTCCGACGCCGCCGTCGGAGCTGCCGCTGCGGTGCTGGTACGGGCGGACCCGACCGACCCATGGCGCGCGCTGACTGGCTTCCGCCTCAACGCCGCGCCCGACGATCGCGTCGCGGTCAGCATCGGTGGCGCCACCCGCATCGCCACGCCCGTTACCGGCGGCACCGTCGCACAGCTCGGCCGTGAGCGCGTCCTGTTCGCCGATGGCGAGGCCTTTCCCTTCGCCGCGCCGGTCGCGGGGCAGGGCGGTGGCGCCTCGGCCGGCGACGGCGCGATCCTCTCGCCCATGCCCGGCCGCATCGTCGCGGTCGAGGTCGCGGCGGGTGACCGCGTCACCGCCGGGCAGCGGCTGGTGGTGCTGGAGGCGATGAAGATGGAACAGGCGTTGCTCAGCCCGTTCGACGGTATGGTCGCCGACCTGTCCGCCGCGCCGGGCGCACAGGTCGCCGAAGGGGTGCTGCTTGCCCGCATCGAAAAGGACGCCGCATGACCGGACGCTTCTACGACGACTGGCAGATCGGCGACCGGATCGAACACCCGATCCGCCGCACCGTGACCGAGACCGACAATCTGCTGTTCTCTACCATGACCCACAACCCGCAGCCGCTGCATATCGATGCGGAGGCGGCAAGGGCGTCGGAATTCGGCCAGATCCTCGTCAACGGGACCTTCACCTTCGCGCTGATGATCGGGCTGTCGGTGGGGGAAACGACGCTCGGCACGCTGGTCGCGAACCTCGGCTACGACCAGCTGGTGATGCCCAAGCCGGTGTTCCTTGGCGACACGCTGCGCGCCACGACCGAGGTGACCGCGCTCAAGGACAGCCGCTCGCGTCCCGATGCCGGGATCGTCACCTTCACCCACGAACTGCACAGCCAGCGCGGCGAGGTCGTCTGCCGCTGCCTGCGCACCGCGCTGTTGAAGCGGCGCCCATGAGGCTCCGCTCGCTGCTGTTCGTCCCCGGCGACCGGGCGGATCGCTTCGCCAAGGCGGCGGGAAGCGGCGCCGACGCGCTGATCCTCGACCTCGAGGATGCGGTCGCCGCCTCTGCTAAGGACACCGCCCGCACTGCCGTTCGCGACTGGCTGGCAGAGGAGGCATCGCTCCCGCGCATCGTCCGGATCAACCCGGTCGACGGGCCGCTCGCGCTCGCCGATCTCGACGCGCTGGCCGGCACCCGCCCGGATGCGATCATGGTGCCCAAGGCGGAAGGGCAGGCGACCATCACCGCGCTCGACCCGCTGCTCGCCGCGCGCGGACTGGCCGAGGTGCCGCTGCTGCCGATCGCGACCGAAACCCCGGCGGCGATCTTTCAGCTCGGCAGCTATGCCGCGGTCGCCCACCGGCTGCTGGGCATCACCTGGGGCGCGGAGGATCTGCCCGCCGCCATCGGTGCAACGACCTCGCGCGAGGCGGATGGCCGCTACACCGCGCCCTATGAACTCGCCCGCTCGCTCACCCTGTTCGGCGCGCTTGCCGCCGGGGTCGCCGCGATCGACACCGTCTATCCCGCGATCCGCGACGAAGCGGGCCTCGCCGCCTATGCCGCCCGCGCCGCCCGCGACGGGTTCACGGCCATGATGGCGCTGCACCCGGCACAGGTCGCGGCGATCAACGCCGCCTTCACCCCCTCGGCCGAGGCGGTCGAGCGCGCTCAGGTGATCGTCGATGCCTTCGCCGCGAACCCGGAGGCCGGGGTGCTGCAAGTCGATGGCCGCATGGTCGACGCCCCCCATCTGAAGCAGGCGCGCAGGGTGCTGGCCCGACGCTAAATTCTCCCCGGCACGGGGAGGGGGACCGTGCGCAGCATGGTGGAGGGGGCTGTCAGCGGACGACGCGGTTACGTTGTGAAGGCGAACCCCGTCGAACATCGCCCCCGGCCACGGCTCCCCGAAAGGGGAAGCGACCTTACTCCACCGGCGGGCTGGGTGGCGGGGCGGCCAGCTTGCGCAGCGCCGCCGTCCGCTCGCGTTCGACCGCCGCCCGGTCGGCGGCCAGCCGCTTGCGCACCGCCAGATAATGCAGCGCCGCGCGGCGATCCTCCTCTGACGTCAGCGTCGCCGGCACCTGCTGCGCGGCTTCCTCCAGCGCGGCGGGCGTCGGCACCGGGGTGGCGGGGGGCAGGCCGCCATGGCCCTGCGACGCGATATCGTACCAATGCGCCGCGGCTTGCGAGAAACCGGGCAGCGTCTCCGCCACCGCGTCGAACTGCTCTACCGCCATCGCGTGGCGCACCAGTTCCGCCTCGATCGGGATCAGCGCGCGTTCGGCCAGCAGCATCCGCAGCATCGCCGCGTCGCGGTCGAACCGGCTCCACGCGGCATGGTTGAAGGCATGCTGGCTGCGCTGCAGGGTCAGCGCGCGCAGCACATCGGCGCGGTCGGGCTGCCGCCAGAGCCAGGCGATGCCCTGCACCGCGAACCAGCCCCACGCCACCAGCGCGAACCCGGCCAGCGCCAGCAGCAGAATGCGCCAACCGGGCAGTCCGGCCGATCCCGCCGCGATGCCGACCACGACGGCGGCGAGCACCGCCGCGGCCAGCCCCAGTCGCGGGTCGCGATACCATGTCTCGCGCAAAGCAGCCCCTCCACAGTCACCGATAGCCGCCGACCCTAGCACCGATCGCGCACCGGTCGACACCGCCAATCGCCGCCAGGCGTGCCGCGATGGGAAGGTCAGGCCGCCAGCCGCAGCCGGTCGCGCCCTTCGGCCTTGGCTCCGTACAGCGCGGTATCCGCCGCGCGCAGCACCGCCGCTGCACCGCCCATGCCGTCGATCGGCGCGATGCCTGCGCTGACCGTCAGCTCGACGATCGCCGCTCCGTGGCGCAGCTTGGTCGCCGCCAGCGTCGTGCGCAGCCGTTCGGACAGGCAATGCGCCTGTTCGATGCCGGTGCCGGGGAACAGGATGCCGAACTCCTCGCCGCCCAGCCGGGCGACGACGTCACCGTCGCGCATCACCCCGCGCGCGATCCGGGCGAATGCCTGTAGCACATGGTCGCCGGCGTCATGGCCGTGCCGGTCGTTGACCGCCTTGAAATGGTCGATGTCGAACACCGCGACGCAGCCGGCGATTCCCCCTTGCGCGGCGATTTCGATCCGCTGCGCCAGCGCCGCATCGAACACCCGGCGATTGGCCAGGCCGGTCAACGGGTCGGTCGACGCCGCGCGCGACAGTTCGGCCTCCAGCGTCTTGCGATGCGACACGTCGCGGATCATCGACACGGTGCCGGTCACCCGGCCGTCATCGTCCTGCACCGCGCGGGTATGCGATTCGAACCAGCGCAGCGCGCCATTGGTCACCCGCGCCCGATATTCGACGATCTGCGTGCCCTGAACATCGGTCAGCGCGTCGCGATGCGACACCAGCACCAGGTCGCGATCGACCGGATGTACCATCTCCAGCGCGCGGCGCCCGTGCAGTTGCGCCGGGTTGCGCCCGACAATCTGTTCGATCGACGGGGAGAGGTAGGTGATGCGCCCGCCCCGATCGATGCCCAGCACGATATCGGTCGAATGGTCGGCCAGCAGGCGATAGCGCGCCTCGCTTTCGCGCAACCGGCGGTACAGTGCCTGTCGCCGGCTGAGGTCGGCGGCGACCGGAAAGGTCGTCAGTACGGTGCAGGCGAGATAGAATTGGAGGAACTCCATCCGCCCCTGCAGGTCGCCGCCGATGAAGCTGGTCGGCCCCATGCCGTGCAGCGTCGCATAGCTGCCGATCACCGCCAGCACGATCGCCGACGCCGCCGCCCCGGGCAATCCCAGGCGGAAGGTGGTGAGCATCACCGGCAGCGCGGGCAGGAACAGCAGCGGCCGTTCGTTCTGAAAGAACACCGCCACCGCCACTGCCGCCGTCGCGCTGATCAGCACCGTCGCCTCGATCCGCAACTGCCGGCTGGCATCGCGCCACCGCCGTTCGATCGCACCGCTCAGGATCAGCGACAGCACCGGCGTCAGCGTGATCATGCTCAGGCTGTGGCCGACGAACCAGATGCGCCATTGCCGGTCGAACGGCAGGCCGAATTTCAGCGCGGCGACGGTGGCGGCGACGGTCGCGCCCAGCGCCGGGGCGACGATACCGACCGATGCGACGAACCGCCCGATCCGGTCGAGCGACCCGAAATAGCCGCGCCGTCCGCGCAACTTGCGGAACAGCCATGCCGCCAGGCCGACCTCGCCAACCTTCGCGATCGCCATCGGCGCCGCCGCCAGCGGGCCGAAGCCGAACAGCGACGTCGCGGCCATGCTGCCGATCGTTCCGCCGATCAGGATCGCGGTCCAGTCGCGCCGCGGTCGCGCGATCAGCAGTGCCAGCGCGAACGGCGTAGCGGGCGCCAGGCTGGCAAGGCCGCCTTGATGATTGGACAGGATCGTCAACGACGAAAAGACGAAATAGGCCAGCGCCGTCGCCAGTCCGATCCGTTGCCTGTTCGTCGTCATCCCCATGGCGTCTCCATGGCGCGGGACCCGTTAACGCCTAGTATAACCTAAGTCTAACTCGCTTCAATCCGGTCGTATTTGTCGCGCTTGCGCTGTCCGAACAGCAATTTTCGTTCAAGATGATGGCGCAGCGCGCCGTAATAGGCCTCGAGAAAGGCATGGTCATAGCCTTCCTCCTGCCGGCCCAGCTTGCGACGGATCGCGGTGGCCACGGCATACAGGTCGGCGCGGTCGTTGCGGCGCAGCACCTCTTCCAGTCGCTGCAGTTCGAACGCGCCATAGGTGTCCAGCTCGGCGGCGGTGAACGGCGCGATGCGGGCGCGGTCCTGTTCATGCGCGGTCTGCACCAGCAAATCCTCGCCCAGCTTGCGCGTCTCCCGCTCGACGACCCAGGTGCCGCCGATCAGGTCGCCGCCGCGCAGCCGGTCGCGATTGAACAGCGGCAGGAACAGCAGGATCGACGACCATCCGAGTGCCAGCGTCGCGGTCCACGCCGTCGCCATCCCTTCGGCAAAGGCGAAGGCGAGGAAGATCAGCGGCAGGAATATCTCGATCTCGCGCATCAGGTTGCGCGCCAGCACCGCCGATCCGGTCAGCCGCCCGCCATCCCGCGACACCACGCGCAGCTTCATCAGCCTCTTGCCCGGCGTCGCGGCGCGCTTGCCCGCCTCGAACAGCACGAAGTAGAAATTGCGCAGCAGGAAGAACCCCAGCAGCCACACCACCGCATACATCGACGCAGCACCCCTCGGTCCCCCGATCGCCAGCGCCAGGATCAGCAGCGACGCGCCGATCAGCGCCGCCAGCATGATGATCGCATCGATCACGAAGGCACCGGCACGCGCACCCGCCGACCCCAGCCGCAGGTTCAGCGGGACCCCCTCGGGCGTGACCAGCTGCCGTTCCAGCGTGCGCGGCATGCGCGGCCGGCGGGGCTTTCGCTCACGCCTTGCCACGACGGCCCCCGACGGTGAAATAGAGCGTCCACAGCGCCAGCATGAACCCGCCCACCGCCAGCCGCGCGCTGTCGTCGATGACCAGCTGCCGGGCGAACCCCTCCAGCAGTCCGGCGACCAGCAGCATCAGGATGACGCCGATCATCACCACCGCCCCGCGCCGCCCGGCGTCGGCAGCAGCCGCCATGCGGGTACGTTCGCCGGGAAAGGCGATGGCGCGGCCGATATGCAACCCCGCGGCCGCGGCGATGGCAATCGCGCCGATCTCGGTCGTGCCGTGGATCATCAGCCACGCGAACAGGCCCCAGCCCAGCCCGTGCGGCACGAACGCCGCGAACATCGCACCCGCCATCGCCCCGTTCTGCACCGACAGGATGATGGTCGGAATGCCGAACAGGAAGCCCAGCGCGAAGGCCATGATCGCGACCTGGGAATTGTGGGTGAAGAGCGACGTGGCGAAAACGTGCAGCCCGCCCTGGGTCGGCGGCGAATAGAGCGAGGCGCGCAGCGTCGCGGCGCTCGCATTCATGTCGCGTCCGCTCGCCAGTTCGGGCGAGATCATCGCCGAATACCATGCCGGATCGCTGCGGACGAGGTGATAGGCGGCGAACGCGCTCAGGATCAGCAGCGCGGTCGACAGCAGCAGTTCGGGCGCGATCGCCCGCACCGCGCGCGGCCAGCCGCTGACGAAGAACGCCTTCACCTGCTGCCACCACGGCTCGCGCGCCGAATAGAGCGCGAAATAGGCCCGCGTCGACAGCGCCTCCAGATAGCCGACCAGCGACGCGTCGAGCGACGTCGCCCGCGCGATCGACAGCGCCGACAGGGTCGCGCGGTACAGGCGGGGCAGGTCGACCAGATCCTCGTCCGACAGGCGGCGCGGCGATTTCTTTTCCAGCTGGTCGAGTAGCGCTTCCAGCCGTGCCCAGTCGCCCTCGCGTTCGGCGCGGAAATGGTGCGTGGCGAAGGTGACGGTCATCGGCCGCGCTCCCGGTGGTTCAGATAGCGTTCGACCAGGGCGAGCGGCATGGCGTCCGCCGTCGCCTCGATCACGTCGATCCCCATCCGCCGCAGCCGTTCGACCACGATCGCCCGGTCGCGCAGCAGCAGGTGCGCGACATGGGCGCGGACAAGATCGTCGGCATGGCCCGGCTCGGCATCGCGCAATCCCTCCAGCTCGACATCACGGAACAGCACGAACAGGACGCGGTGCCGCTTCAGCATCCGCTGCGCGGCGGCGAGCAGCAGTTCGGCGCTGGTCGTGTCGGTAAATTCGGTGAAGATCACCACCAAAGCGCGCCGGTCGAGCTTCTGGTCGAGCGTGACGAGGCCGAGCGTATAGTTGCTCTCCTCCGCGCCGTAATCGATATCGGCGGCGGCGTGGTGCAGCCGGGCGAAGCCGCGCGTGCCCCCGCCGATGCTGCCGCTGTCGACCTGCGGCCGCGCGCCGAACGAATAGAGCCGCACCCGGTCGCCGGACTTTAGAGCCACGAACGCCGCCAGCAGGGCCGAGGACACCGCGCGGTCGATGCGCGGGATATCGCCGACCGGATCGGTCATCGCCCGCCCGGCATCGATGGCGAACGCGATCATATTGTCGCGTTCGGTATGGAATTCGCGCGCCAGCAGCGATGCATGGCGGGCCGATGCCTTCCAGTCGATCGCGCGGCGTTCCATGCCGGCCTCGAAATCGGTCAGCACCTGGAAGTCCTGCCCGTCGCCATGGTCGCGGCGCAGCCGGTTCCCGACGCTCAGGCTGTTGAGATATTGCCGCATTCCCTGGTCGCGAACCGGGCGGATGTCGGGCAATATCGGAATATCGCGATCGGCGCGGCCGGTCGCCTGTCGCCATGCCAGCCCCATCGGCCCCGCGCGCCGCGCCCAGAGCCGCCGCAGCCGCGCCTTGCCGCGTCGCTCGGCACGAAAGCTGCCCGGGGCGGTCCGCTTGATCGGCCCGTCGAAGTCGGCGGCCATGTCGGCATTGCCGAGCGTGAAGCGCTCGCCGATGTTCAGCGTCGCGGGCAGCCCCTCCGGCATCGCCAGCACCGGCTTCTTCGCCAGCAGCGCATCGGCGACGATCAGCGCCAGCACGCCCGCGATCCATAACGGCGCCGCGATCCACGCCGCCGGGGCCAGCACGCCCAGCGCCAGCCCGACCGGCGCGGCGAGCGCGGTCAGCTGGATGGCACGGGGCGTGGGAACGATCATCGCGGCGCTTCGACCGATGCGATCAGGCTGGCGACGACGTCATCGACCCGTCGTCCGTCGATCTCGGCGCTGGGCGACAGGATCAGCCGGTGGCGCAGCAGGGCGGGGGCCAGTGCCTTCACATCGTCCGGGATCACATAGTCGCGTCCGTCCAATGCCGCGCCCGCCCGCGCCGCCGCCGCCAGCGCCGATGCGGCGCGTGGGGACGCACCCGACGACAGGTCGCCATGCTCGCGGGTCGCGCGGATCAGCCGCACGATATAGTCGATCACCTCGTCGACCAGCCGCACCTGACCCACCGCATCGATCGCGGCGGCGATGGCGCCGCCGTCCGCCACCTGCGCCACGCCTGAATCCTGCGGGGCCGGGGTGCCGGTGCGGCTGCCATATTGGGCGACGATCGCGCGTTCGGCGTCGAGGCTCGGCCAGCCGATCGCGATCTTGAACAGGAACCGGTCGAGCTGCGCCTCGGGCAGCGGGTAGACGCCCTGCTGCTCGATCGGGTTCTGTGTCGCGACGACGGTGAAGCGGTCGGACAGATGCTCGGTCCGCCCGTCGATGGTGATGCGCCGTTCCTGCATCGCTTCCAGCAGGGCCGCCTGCGTCTTGGGCGGGGTGCGGTTGATCTCGTCGGCCAGCAGCAGTTCGCAGAAGACCGGCCCGCGGGTCAGCGCGAAGGTCGAGGTCTGGAAATTGAACAGGTTCGACCCGATAATGTCGCCGGGCATCAGGTCCGGCGTGAACTGGATGCGCCCGAAATCGAGCCCCAGCGTCCGCGCGAAACTTTGCGCCAGCAACGTCTTGGCGGTGCCCGGCGGCCCTTCCAACAGGACGTGACCGGCCGAGAACAGCGCGATGGTCAGCAGCCGGACGGCATCCGCCTGTCCCACGACCGCCTTCGCGATCTCCCGGTCGATCGCCGATCCCAGCGACCGTACCTCGTCGAGCGTCATGCGCCTGTTTCCTTCTTCCATGCGGTCAGGTCCTTCGCCGCCGCCAATGCCTCACTCTCGGTGCGGGCATCGCGCAGGCGACGGTCGAGTTCGGAATAGCCGGGATGCACCCGGTCGAGCCGGTCGGCCGAGGGCGCTTCGCCCGCCAGCAACCGCCGCGACAGCAGCTCCAGCATCATGTCGGCATAGCGCGGCCCGACCAGCGGGGTACGCCCGGCCAGCCGGGTCAGCGCGACGATATTGTCGATCAGCGCGCGCTTGCCTGCGGCTACCGCGCGCCTTTCGCGCAGCGGCGGGCCGAACCGCCCGGCGGCGGCGATCCCCGCCAGCACGGCAGCGGCGATCAGCGCCAGCGTGACGCCCAGGAACGGCGGCAGGAACAGCAATTTGACCAGATTGCGGTCGCCCCGCGTGTAATGCAACGACCGATCGAACAGCGCGCGCCCGTCATGTTCGGGATCGATCGCGCGGAGCATCGCCAGCGCGGCCTTCGCATTGCGCTCGTCGGCCATGGCGCGATTGTTGACCAGATCGGGATCGACCAGCACGAACGTGTCGCTCGACCCGATCTGCCCCAGCACCGCCGCGCCGTCGCGCGCACCGATCAGCGGGGTGATGGTGTCGCCGGCCATCGCGTTCACCCGGCGGTCGGGCAGGGCGAAGGCGCGCAGGCCAGGATATTCCGCCCGCATCACGCCGATGTCGGACCGGTCCTCGGTATGCCATTCCGCCTCGGCCGGGACCAGCTGCTGCAACTTGGCGCCATCGACCTGGCCGGTGCGCTGCACCCGGCCGCCCTGCAACGGCAGCTTTTCGACCTGCCATTTGGGGAGGATGATCAGCGTGGCATAGCGCAGCAGCGGATGCCCCTCTCTTGCAACGAAATCGTCGCCGCCGGTCATCCGCGATGCCAGCGCGATGCGTTGATTGACGATCGCGCGCACATCCTCCGGCCGGGTCGCCTCGGTCGGGGTCAGGATCAGGATCGACGCCGCTGCCGTCGATTCGGTCACGTCCCCCTCGGGCGGCTGCACCGCCTCGACCAGCCGCTGGAACGCATGATAGCCCGCGCCGTCCTTGCGATCCGCCGCCGGTGCCTCTCCGGTCGCGCGCGCGATCTCGTCGCCGAAGCCGGACATCAGGATGGAGGCGAGCAGCAGCAGCGCGCCGCCGATGACCAGGATGACGACCGTCCGCGCGGCAAAGGGGGAGGGCTGGCTCACCGCGCGCCCTTCAGTGCAAAGCCGGCATAGTCTGCCCGCGCGCGCTGCCAGTCGTCGGCGCCCAGCGCCCGCCCGCCGAACAGGCTCCGCTCGACCGCCGCGACGATACCGGCGAACACGCCGCGCGCGTGCGGCGGCAGCGCCTCGGCACGGGCGATGTCGCGGCTGGTATCGGCCGGGCGCACCACGTCGCCGCGCCATGCGACGATGTCGTCGATGCTGCGGAACAGCAGCAGGTGGACCGCCTCGTCGAACCGACCCTCAGCCGCCAGCGCGTCCGCATCCTCCAAGAGCGCGCGCGCGCGGGTTTCGGTCGGTGTCCAGGGGGGCGCTTCCTCCACCACGCGGCGACGGCCGAGCCGTTCGGCGATCCATTCGCGGAGCGACGGCACCAGCGCGAACAGCAGCGCGATTGCGATGACGATGCCGATCACCCACAGGATCACCTGCCAGCCGCCGCCGACCCATTGGACGAAATTGCCGATCGCGCGCAGTACCGGTTCCAGCCATTCGGGCGGCGGATCGCGCGGTTCGGGCAGTTTTTCGGGCAGGTCGAACTGGATCGACCCGTCGGCGCGGATCGTCTTCCACGCGGCATCGACCTTCGCCGAATCGATCGGCGGCACCGATGCGGCGGCCTGGCCCAGTCCGTCCGCCGCTTCAGCCCCCGCCAAACTCCCGTCCCCCTGTCACCGCCGGTGGCATGGCGACGCTTGGAGCAAATCGCCGATTTACATGCAACGCTTTTCCACCCTAACTTTCGGTTAAGGGCCGGGGCGGCTCCGGGGGACCTGCCGGTGATGACGTTTCTATTCCTGCTGTTGCTGCTGCCCCTCCTGTTCCTGGTGGCGGCGATCGTGGGTGCGTTTTTCGAGGCGCGGCGCTCGCCCTATCCCTTTGCGATGGGCCGCGTGATCTCCAACAGCTTCGCGGCGATCGGCGGTGCCCCGCTACCGCTGTTCGCCGCCAGCGCGCTGCTCAATGCGCCCGCGCAACTGCTGATGCCGCTGTTCGCGCCCAACGCCTATGACGCCGACCGGCTGGTCGAGGCCGGGTCGTCGGTCGCGCCGCTGGGGATGCTCGGGCTGCTGCTCTATCCCCCGGTCATGGTGTTCATGGCGGGCCTAGCGGTCGACACGCTGGCGGGGCGACCGGTCGATCCGGCGGCGACGCTGCGCATGGCGTTGCGGCGGTTCCTGCCGGCGCTGGCGATGTTCCTGCTGTTCGGCATCGCGGTATTCGCCGGCATGGTGCTGTTCTTCTTGCCCGCGATCTTCGTGATCCTGACCTGGTTCGTCGTCGTGCCGGTGATGGCGGCCGAAGGGCGGGGCGCGCTCGAATGTTTTTCCCGCAGCAGCCAGCTGATGCGCGGCATGCGCTGGCGGTTGTTGCTGCTGCTCGTCATCGTCGGCCTGTTGTGGCTGGTCGTCAGCCTGCTCGTGCAGGGGCCGATCGTGCTGCTGCTGGGTGCCGGTGGCGGCTGGACCGCTTCGGTGATCCGCGCGGTCTTCGCGACGCTGCTCGGCGTGCTGCCCGCGACCGGCACCGCCGCCGTCTACCACGAAATCCGCACCGCGAAGGAAGGGTCGGGGACCCACGACCTCGAAACCGTCTTCGCGTGACCATGATCGTAAAAAGGGGGAGTTTCCGCGTGATCCGAACATTGACGTTGGCGGCGCTGGCCGCCGGGCTGGTCGCCTGTACCGGCGATGGCAGGGAGGTGCGCTCCGCCTCCGCCGACGCGCCGAAGGGCAAGGGGCCCGGCGCGGGCAAGGGCTATGACCATGACCCGTTCCCCTCGACCTATCGCGCCTATCCGGGCCGCGCGACGCTGGTCACCAACGTCACCATCCTCGATGGCGAGGGCGGGCGGATCAATAACGGGTCGGTCCTGTTCCGCGACGGCAAGATCGTCGAGGTCGGGCAGGCCATCGCGGCTGCGGATGGCGTGACCGTGATCGACGGGCAGGGCAAATGGGTGACCCCCGGCGTCATCGACGTCCACAGCCATCTGGGCGATTATCCCAGCCCCGGCGTCGAGGCGCATAGCGACGGGAACGAGATGACCGGCCCGGTCACCGCCGAAGTATGGGCCGAACACAGCGTCTGGCCGCAGGACCCGGGCTTCGCCCGCGCGCTGACCAATGGCGGCGTCACCACGCTGCAGATCCTGCCCGGATCGGCGAACCTGATGGGCGGCCGCTCGGTCACATTGAAGAACGTCTATGGCCGCACGATGCAGGCGATGAAGTTCCCCGGCGCGCCCTATGGCTTCAAGATGGCGTGCGGCGAGAACCCGAAGCGCGTCTACGGGTCGAAGGGGCGGATGCCGTCGACCCGCATGGGCAATGTCGCGGTCGACCGCGCGACGTGGCTGCGCGCGAAGGACTATGACCGCAAATGGGACAAATATGAGGAGGATGGTGGCGAAGCGCCGACCCGCGACCTCGCCATGGACACGCTGCGCGGGGTGCTGGACGGCGAGATCCTCGTCCACAACCATTGCTACCGCGCCGACGAAATGGCCATCGTCATGGATATGGCGCAGGAGATGGGGTACAAGGTCACCGCCTTCCACCACGCGGTCGAAAGCTACAAGATCGCCGACCTGTTGAAGGCGCGCGGGGTCTGCTCGGCGGTGTGGGCCGATTGGTACGGCTTCAAGATGGAAAGCTACGACGCGATCGGCGAGAACCTGGCGATCCTCGACCAGCAGGGCGCCTGCGCGATGATCCATTCCGACGACGCCAACGGCATCCAGCGGCTTAATCAGGAGGTCGCGAAGGTCATCGCCTCGGCCAAGCGCGCCGGCATCACCGTGACGCCCGAACATGCGTGGACGTGGCTGGCGATCAATCCGGCGAAGGCGCTCGGCATCGACAAGGTGACCGGCTCGCTCAAGGCCGGCAAGATGGCCGACGTGGTGCTGTGGAACGGCGATCCGTTCAGCGTCTATACCCGCCCGCAGATGGTGTGGGTCGACGGCGCGCTGCTCTACGACGCGAACAATCCGAAGATGCGACCGGTATCCGATTTCGAACTCGGCCAGCCCGGCGAAGGGGATGTGAAGTGAAGCGCCTGTTCCTCGCCGCGCTGTTCGCCAGCGCTGCCGTTGCCATGCCTGCTGCCGCGCAGGACGTGACCATCACCAATGCCCGGCTCGTGCTGGGCGACGGATCGGCCCCGATCGAGGGCGGCACCGTCGTCGTGCGCGGCGGCCGCGTTGTCAGCGCCGGTCGCGGCGCAGCGGTGGCGGGTGGTCGCACCATCGATGCCGGCGGGCGCTATGTCACGCCCGGCCTCGTCGCCGGCTTCACCCGCCTCGGCATCATCGAGGTCGACGGCGTGTCGGCGACCAACGATGCCTCGGCGCGCGAGAGCGTGTTCAATGCAGGCCTCGACATCGCCTCGGCGGTCAATCCGCGCGCGACGCCGATCGCGATCAACCGCACCGACGGCATTACCCGCGCGATCGTCGCGCCCGACAATGCCGGCTCGATCTTTGCGGGCCAGGGCGCGGTCATCGACCTCGCCAACGACATGGATGCGGTCACCCGGCCGCAGGCGTTCCAGTTCATGGAATGGGGCGAAGCCGGCGCGCGTGCGGCGGGCGGCAGCCGCCCGGCGGCGATGGCGATGTTCCGCAACGCGCTGTTCGAGGCGCAGGCATATGCCCGCAACCCGGCCAGCTTCGCCGATCGCGGCAAGGAAGCGCTGCTGACCCGCACCGATGCGCAGGCGCTGCAAAAGGTGCTGAGCGGACAGGTGCCGCTGCTGATCCATGTCGAACGCGCCTCCGACATATTGGGCGTGCTGGCACTCAAGCGCGAGTTCGCCGGGCTGAAGCCGGTCCTCGTCGGCGCCAGCGAAGGCTGGACCGTCGCGCGGCAGATCGCGGCCGCGAACGTGCCGGTACTCGCCAGCGCGCTGTCCGACCTGCCCGCCAGCTTCGAACAGCTCGCCGCCACCCAGTCCAATATCGGCCGGATGAAGGCCGCCGGCGTGGTCGTCGGCATCGGCACGATCGGCGACGACGAGGCACGGCAGGCACGACTGGTGCGGCAATATGCCGGCAATCTCGTCGCGCTGTCGAAGGTGCCGGGCGCCTCGGGCCTCGACTGGGGGGCCGCCTTCGCCACGATCAGCTCGCTGCCCGCGCGCACGATCGGGATGGAGGGGGAGATCGGCTCGCTCAGCCCCGGCCGGCGCGGCGACGTGGTGATCTGGGACGGCGATCCGCTGGAGATCGGATCGGCCCCGACCCAGCTGTTCATCGACGGCGTCGAACAGCCGCTGACCAACCGCCAGACCCGGTTGCGCGACCGCTATCTCAACCCCGTCGAACAGGGCCTGCCCAAGGCGTATCAGCGATAAGGATGACGGAACCCGCAGGCGCGATCGGGCTTTGTCCGCTTCGGACAGTCGCCGCGCCTGCGGCCTTGGAACGGGAGACGAGACATGCGTGCGTTGCTGGTGATGCTGGGTGGATCGCTGATGCTGGCGGCTTGCGGGCCGAGCGCCGAGCAGCAGGCCGCGGCCAACGAAGCCGCCGCCGCCAACGCGGTCGAAGCGCAGCAGATGGCGACCCAGGTGGAGGCGCTGTCGCCCGGCCAGCGCGACGGCGTGTTCATCCGCGCAATCCGCGACGCGGGGCTGCGCTGCCAGGGCGTGACCTCGTCCGAACGGGGTGAAAAGCCGGGCAGCTGGGTCGCCACCTGTCAGGAAGGGTCGCGCCATATCATCACCTTCGGCGCCAACGGCATGGCGAACGTGACCAGCTTCACGCCGCAGCCGGCACCGCAACGGTAATCCCACGCGCCACCGTATCCCCGCGCAAGCGGGGATCCAGGGTCACGATCGCTCCGGCGGCATCTGGTACTCTGGACCCCCGCCTGCGCGGGGGTACGGTGCGTATCGGCCAGTTCGCACCACCTGCCGTCTTCGTCACCCCGGACTTGATCCGGGTCCCGCTTCTTTTTCTGCGGCCGGTAAGGAAGCGGGACCCCGGCTCAAGGCCGGGGTGACGCGAGAGCAACTGCCCCAATCGACCGTCAACGCGGCTCGAACACCGACCACCCGGTCCGCTGCACCAGCCGTTCCAGCGCGACCGTCCCCAGCTGCGAATTGCCGCGTTCGTTCAGCCCCGGCGACCATACCGCGATCGACGCGATGCCCGGCGCAATGGCCAGAATACCGCCGCCGACCCCGCTCTTGCCCGGCAGGCCGACGCGGAAGGCGAACTCGCCCGACCCGTCATAATGGCCGCAGGTCAGCATCAGCGCGTTGATCCGCCGCGCCCGCTGCGCCGACACGACATTGCGCCCGGTGGTCGGATTGACCCCGCCCGCCGCCAGATAGCGCCCGGCGAGCGCCAGCTGCCGACAGCTCATCGCCAGCGCGCATTGGTGGAAATAGACGCCCAGCGTCACGTGCGGGTCATGGTGGAGATTGCCGAACGCGCGCATGTAGCTGGCCAGCGCCAGGTTGCGGAACCCCGTATCCTGTTCCGCCTTCGCGACGTTCTCGTCGATGAAGATCCCGTCCTCGCCCGCCGCGGCGCGGACGAAGCGCAGCAGCTCGCCCAGCGCCTCGCGCGGTTCGTAGCGGCCGAGCAATATGTCGGCGACCACGATCGCGCCGGCATTGATGAACGGGTTGCGCGGAATGCCGTGTTCGCTTTCCAGCTGCACGATCGAATTGAATGCGCTGCCCGACGGCTCGCGCCCGACCCGCTTCCACAACTGGTCCCCGACCGCGCCCAGCGCCAGCGTCAGCGCGAACACCTTCGACACCGACTGGATCGAGAAACTCTCCTCGGCATCGCCCGCCAGATGGCAGGTCCCGTCCGCCTCGATCACCGCCATGCCGAACCGGTTCGGATCGACGGCGGCAAGCGGCGGAATATAGTCGGCCGGCCGCCCGCGATCGGGTGCATCGGCCATTTCGGCGGCGATGTCGGCGACGATCGCGGACAGGTCCATGACCGTCAGGCGATCTTGTCGATGAAACCACGCGGCACACGCAGCACGGTGCCGTGGCGCGCTTCCTTGGGAAAGCGCACCCGCGCCGTCTCGTCCCGCCACGTCACGAAATCGGTGGTCGACGCCGCGCCGAAATAGCCTTTTTCGTACACGTCGTAATAGACGACGGCGCGCCCATCGATCCACACCGCGCTCGGCCCCTCGGTCATGGTCGGGCTGAACGGCTTGCTCGCCGGTCCGAACGGCCCGGTCGGCGACGCCGCCGAACTGCTGACCACCCAGCGGCGCTGTTCGACGTCGTGCGTCTCGTCCTTGTAGATCATGCGATAGCCGCCCTGCGGCAGCTTCAGCAGGGTGAAGTCGATCGAATCGAACCCCGGATCGAACAGCAGTTTCGTCGGCGAAAAGGTTCGGAAATCGCGGGTCCGGGTGTAATAGGGCCTGAGCTTCAGCCCCTCGAACCGCTCGCCCGGCGTCGCGCCGTATTTGCCGTCGATGCTGCTCGACCAGAAGATCATGAAATCGCGCCGCTTGGGGTCATAGACCGTTTCCGGCGCCCAGCTGTTGCGCACCCCCGCGAACGCGGTCATCACCGGGATCGTCTGCTGCTTCGACCAGTGCATCAGGTCGCGCGAGGTCGCATGGCCGATCACCGGCCCGAACCAGTCGCTGGTCCACACCAGATGCCACAGCCCGTCGGGCGCCTGGCACAGATGCGGATCGCGCATCAACCTGTCCTTGCCGACCTCGGGCATCAGGAACCCGCGCCCGCCGCCTAGCGGAGTGAAGACGAACCCGTCGTCGCTCCGCGCCAGTTTCAGCCCCGCGCGCCCTTCGTCCTTGTCGGTGAAGTAGCTCAGCAGAAACGCATCGTCGCCACGCGGGGCCGCAAAGGCGGGCAGGGCGGCGGTGCCGATCGTCGCACCGGCGGCTGCCAGCAAGTCCCGCCGCGTCAGTTCGTGCATAGCGTCTCTCCCGTTCGTCCGGCGTGGCTATCGCGCGGGCGGCGCTTTGCAAAGCGGTCGTTGTGAACGGCGTGCGGTTCGATCGACGCGCGGTCGTATCCGGTGACATCGGAGGAAACTGTCGGGAGGTTGGTAGGGGAGGCGCAACCCGTCCGTCACCCCGGACTTGATCCGGGGTCCCGCTACTTCTTCTTCGCGGGTCGGTAAGAAGCGGGACCCCGGGTCAAGCCCGGGGTGACGGACAGAGAGATACACGACGCCATTCCCCTCAAACCAGCCCCTTCAACCGGTACAGCGCCTCCATCGCCTCCCTTGGCGACATCGCATCGACGTCCAGCGCGCCCAATGCCTCCCGCAACCCGTCGACCGGCGCCTCCTCGACCGGGGCCATCGCGGCGAACAGCGGCAGGTCGTCCAGCCCCGCCGCAATGCCGCCGGTCTTGGCCTTGCCCGCCTCCAGCTTCGCCAGCACTGCCTTCGCCCGCTGCAATGTCGCCGGCGGCAGCCCGGCGAGGCGCGCGACGGCGATGCCATAGCTGCGATCCGCCGGCCCCTCGGCCAGTTCGTGCAGCAGCACCAGATCGCCCTTCCACTCGCGCGCGCGGACATGGTGCAGCGACAGCGCGTCGCACCGCTCGGCCAGCCGCGTCAGCTCGTGATAATGCGTCGCGAACAGGCAGCGGCAGCGATTATCCTCATGGATCGCCTCGACCACCGCCCACGCGATCGCCAAGCCGTCATAGGTCGACGTACCGCGCCCCACCTCGTCGAGGATCACGAACGACCGGGGCGTCGCCTGCGCCAGGATCGCCGCCGTCTCGACCATCTCGACCATGAAGGTCGACCGCCCGCGCGCCAGATTGTCCGACGCGCCGACCCGGCTGAACAACCGGTCGACCAGCCCCAATGTCGCCGAGGTCGCCGGCACGAAGCTGCCCGCCTGCGCCAGCACGACGATCAGCGCATTCTGCCGCAGGAAGGTCGACTTGCCGCCCATGTTCGGCCCCGTGACCAGCCACAGCCGCGAGCTTTCCGACAGCCGACAGTCGTTCGCCACGAACCGCCCGCCGCTCCTCGCCACCGCGCTCTCGACCACCGGATGCCGCCCGCCGACGATCTCGAGGCAGCTATGATCGACCAGCACTGGGCGCGCCCAGCCGCCCTCGGCCGCACGTTCGGCCAGCGCCGCCGTCACGTCGATCCGCGCCAGCGCATCCGCCGTCGCGGCGATCGCTTCCCGCTTGTCAAGCGCGGCTTCGGTAAACGCCTCCAGATGCGCCGCCTCCGCCGCCAGCGCATGCGCGCCAGCCTGGGTCACCTTCAGCGCCGCTTCGTGCAGGTCGGGCGCGTTGAAGCGGACGACCCCGGCCAATGTCTGGCGATGGGTAAAGCCGCTATCGGCCGCCATCAGCTTGTCGGCGGCGCGCGCCGGCACCTCGACATGATAGCCGAGCACGCCATTGTGCCGGATCTTGAGCGCCGAAATCCCGGTCCGCTCCCGATACTGCGCCTCCAGCGCGGCAATCGCCCGCCGCCCGCCGGCGCCGGTATCGCGCAGCGCATCGAGCGCGGCGTCATATCCTTCCGCCACGAACCCGCCCGCCGCCGCATCGATCGGCGGCATCGGCACCAGCCCGCGCGTCAGCAGGTCGATCAGCTCGCCATGCCCGCGCAGCCGCGGCGCCAGCTCGGCGATCAGCGGCGGCACGGCCGGCAGTTTGTCCAGCCGCTGCCCCAGCGTCCATGCCGCGCTCAACCCGTCGCGCAACTGCCCCAGATCGCGCGGGGAGCCGCGTCGCGCCGCGATCCGCCCCAGCGCCCGGCCGATATCGGGCAAGGCGCGCAGCGTCGTGCGCAGCTCGTCGCGCAAACCGGGATCGTCATGCGCCCACGCCACCGCGGCATGGCGGCCCTCGATCATCGCCCGGTCCATCAACGGCGCGGCGATATCGCTCGCCAGCAACCGCGCACCGGCGCCCGTCACCGTCCGGTCGACCTCCGCCAGCAGGCTGCCCGCCCGCGCCCCCGCCGCCGTCCGCGTCAGTTCGAGGCTCTCGCGCGTCGCCGCATCGATCGCCATGCACTGGCCATCGGCCGCGCAGACCGGCGGGCGCAGGAACGGCAATTGCCCCCGCGCCGTATGGTCGAGATAGGCAATGAGGCCACCCGCCGCCGCCAGCGCGGCACGCGAAAACTGCCCGAACCCGTCGAGCGTCGCGACGCCGTGCAGCGCCTTCAACCGCGCCTCGCCGGACGCACTGTCGAAATCGGCCCTGGCGCGCAGCAGCGTCGCGACCTCGGCAAAGGTCGACGTCTCCGCCGCGACCACCTCGACCGCCTGCAACCGGGCGAGCGCGGCGGTCAGGCCGGCGGCATCGGTCTCGATCACTTCGAACCGGCCGGTCGATACATCGGCGGCGGCAATCGCCACGCCGCCCGCCGCCTCGCCGATGCACGCGCACCAGTTCGCCGCGCGCGCATCGAGCAGCGCTTCCTCGGTCAGCGTGCCTGCCGTCACCACCCGCACGATCGCCCGCGCGACCAGCGCTTTGGAACCCCTCGCGCGTTTCGCCTCTTCCGGGCTTTCGACCTGTTCGGCGATGGCGACCCGGTGCCCCGCCTTGATCAGCCGCGCCAGATACCCCTCGGCCGAATGCACCGGCACGCCGCACATCGGGATCTTCGCGCCGTCATGCTCGCCACGCGCGGTCAGCGCGATGTCGAGGCACGCTGCGGCGATCTTCGCATCGTCATGGAACAGCTCGAAAAAGTCACCCATGCGATAGAAGAGCAGGCAATCGTCGGCCTCCGCCTTCAACGCCAGATATTGCTGCATCATCGGGGTGGGGGCGGGGGAATCGGTTCCCTGAGCCTTGCTTGCCATCGCCGGGCGATACCGTCCGGCGGCGTGCCCGCGCAAGCGTATCAAAGCATATCCGCGCGCCCTTCACCCTTGCCCCGCGCGCCTTCCCCTGCGTAAAGCCCATCCAAACGGGAGATCGCCAGTGTCCGAAACCACCGACCAGTTTTCCGAGCGCGAGGCGCTGCTGTTCCATTCGGAAGGCCGTCCGGGCAAGATCGAGATCATCGCGTCCAAGCCGATGGCGACCCAGCGCGACCTCGCGCTCGCCTATTCGCCCGGCGTCGCGGTACCGGTGAAGGCGATCCACGACGATCCCGCCACCGCCTACGACTATACCGCCAAGGGCAATCTGGTCGCGGTCATCTCGAACGGCACGGCGATCCTCGGCCTCGGCAATCTCGGCGCGCTGGCGTCGAAGCCGGTGATGGAGGGCAAGGCGGTGCTGTTCAAACGCTTCGCCGACGTCGATTCGATCGATATCGAGCTGAAGACCGAGGATGTCGACCGCTTCATCGACGCGGTCGAGCTGATGGAGCCGAGCTTCGGCGGCATCAATCTGGAAGACATCAAGTCACCCGAATGCTTCATCATCGAGCAGACCCTTCGGGAACGCATGAACATTCCCGTCTTCCACGACGACCAGCACGGCACCGCGATCATCTGCGCCGCCGGCCTCATCAACGCCTGCCTGCTGACCAAGCGCAAGCTGTCCGAGGTCAAGGTCGTGGTGAACGGGGCGGGTGCCGCCGCCATCGCCTGCACCGAACTGATGAAGGCGATGGGCGTCGCCCATGAAAACGTCATCATGTGCGACCGCACCGGCGTCATCTATCAGGGCCGCGACGACGTGAACCAGTGGCAGTCGGCCCATGCCGCCGCCACCGACCGCCGCACGCTGACCGAGGCGCTGCACGGCGCCGACGTGTTCCTGGGCCTCTCCGCGGCGGGCGCGCTGAAGCCCGAAATGGTCAAGGACATGGCGCCGTCGCCGATCATCTTCGCGATGGCCAATCCGGAGCCGGAAATCCGCCCCGAACTGGCCAAGGCCGCGCGCCCCGACGCGATCGTCGCCACCGGCCGCTCGGACTATCCGAACCAGGTCAACAACGTCATCGGCTTCCCCTTCATCTTCCGCGGCGCGCTCGACGTCCGCGCCACCGGCATCAATGACGAGATGAAGATCGCCGCCGCGACCGCCATCGCCGAACTCGCGCGCCAGCGCGTGCCGGAGGAAGTCGCGCTCGCCTATGGCACGCAGCACAGCTTCGGCCCCGATTACATCATCCCCGCGCCGTTCGACCCGCGCCTGATGGAACTGGTGCCCTCCGCCGTTGCCAAGGCAGCGATGGATTCGGGCGTCGCGACGCGCCCGATCCTCGACATGGAGGCCTATCGCCAGCAGCTGCGCGCGCGCCTCAACCCGACCACTTCGGTCCTGACCATGGCTTATGAGGGCGCCCGCGCGCACCCCAAGCGCGTGCTGTTCGCCGAAGGCGAAGAGGAAGTCGTGCTGCGTGCCGCCATCGCCTTCAAGGAAGGTGGCTATGGCATCCCGGTGCTGGTCGGTCGCGACGACGTCTATGACCAGCTGCGCGCGCTCGGCGTCGCCAATCCCGAGGAATATGAAGTCCATAACAGCCGCACCAGCGAGATGGTGCCGCAGATGGTCGACTTCCTCTATGGGCGGCTGCAGCGTCGCGGCTTCCTGAAGCGCGATGTCGAGCGGATGATCAACCAGGACCGCAACACCTTCGGCGCGGTGCTGCTGCAGCTGGGCGTTGCGGATGCGATGATCACCGGCATCACCCGCACCTATGCCCAGGCGTTTCGCGGCGTGCGGCGGGTCATCGATCCGGTCGACGGCAAGGTGCCGTTCGGCATTCACCTGCTCGTGGGACAGAGCCATACCGTGTTCATGGCCGACACCACGATCAACGAACGCCCCTCGGGCGAGGAACTGGCCGACATTGCCGAGCGCACCGCCGCCGTCGCCCGTCGCATGGGCCACGAACCGCGCGTCGCGTTCCTCAGCTATTCGACCTTCGGCAATCCCGAAGGCCAGTGGATCGACAATGTCCGCGACGGCGTGGCCGCGCTTAACAAGCGGCAGGTCGGTTTCGAATATGAAGGCGAAATGGCCCCCGACGTCGCGCTCAACCCGCGCCAGATGGCGAACTTCCCCTTCGCCCGCCTGTCGGGTCCGGCCAATGTGCTGGTGATGCCCGGACTGCAATCGGCCAACATCTCGGCCAAGCTGCTGCGCGAACTGGGCGGCGACGACGTGATCGGCCCGATGCTGATCGGCATGGAAAAGCCGGTACAGATCGCCCCGATGACCAGCACCGCCAACGAACTGGTGACGCTGGCGGTGCTCGCCGCCGGCGGCATGGTCGGGTGAGGGCAGGGGGCGCGATCGATCGCGCCCCCCTCCCGGCCGTTATTCCGGCCGGCCGTTCTCGATCTCCGACGCGAACCGTCGATAATAGGCAGCGGACGCGGCATTGCCCGCTTTTACGAACCGATCGCCGACCTGTCGGGCGGCCAGGACGGCATCGGCCCAAGCCTGATCCTGTTCCTTTAAATAATTGCCGTCGGCAGGCAAAATCCTGCCGTCGGCGGTGAAACCACGCGCGGCGGCGTAGGACTTGTCCGGGTTGAACAGCAGACCGCTGGCGGGGCGGCCCGCTTTCATTCGACCTACCAGAAACGCGAACGGTGCTCCTCGACCGATGCGCAAGACGCCAAGTCCTTCCGCCCGGTTTTTCACACAATCGCCAAGCCATTGCGCTGGCTCGCCGGCATATCGCGCAGGCACCGCGGCACGACAGGCGGTAGGGAAGGACGGCGTACGCGACGAGCGTGGTTCAGCGGCGGTCGCTGCCAATGCCAAAACTGCCGCCAGGACGAACGTACGGCCGATCATAGTTGGAAACTCCGCACAAGCGCCAACCCGCATTCGAAGTGCATCGCGTCCTTACGACCGATACTTCGATAGCCGCCGCCCCAATACCAGCCCGCTCGGTGAAAGTGGGGCACCATCACGTCCAAGCCGCGCATGGAGTAACCGGCACCATAAGGAGGAGCGTCGACACCGATGACGAAGTCGATCGCGATCCCCCAGGAATGGTTCGAGTAGGATGCACCGTTCCGCGTCTTTCGAATGAGATGCATGCCGTTATACCCCAGGATGCCGTTCAGCGTCGGGTATTTCCGTAAAACCGTCGCCAGCACACTGCGCAGGCTTGCCAGCGCCGGCTTCAGTCCGGTTGCGCGGAACGGGCCGACCGATTCTGTTGCGGTCAACCCTTTCATCCGTTGGCTGTTAGGATCGCCCAGCAGCGCCATCATGTGCGAACTGGTCGGGCAAACCAGTCCAGCGTTGATCGCCGGGCCGGGAAGTACGGTTCTTTCCCGCCAATACTCGACCAACGGTTCGAACCTGGGTTTCGGCGAAGCAGATGGCGGCGATGCGACAGGTCGCGATGACTTGGGTCGTTCCAGCGGTCTAGTGTGCCGGGGCGGGACAGGTGGTGTCGTCAGCGCCTGCCGGTTGCGGGATGCCGCCGCCTTTGCCGATAGATGTCGAAAAGTCGGGCCACGAACGTCGATCCGCCCATCGGGCCGTCGTATCACATCGCGCTGAAACTGCTCGATGGCCCGGATCGTCTTTCGCCCACAGAGCCCGTCGATCGGACCGGCGAGACGCCGACGCTTTGCAACAGCGATTGAACGGCAATCACGTCCTGTCGACGATTTTCACCGCCCAACCCTACCGACGCCAATATTGCGCTCATGGCATATCACTCCCATCACAGAAGCGACGGAAGAATGCTCGAATCGGGGCGGTGCCGCAAGACGCGGATGCGCACGAGCCCCCCTCAAAACTCCTTGATCAACCGCACGCCCCCCACCGGCCGCGCCCGTTCGCCGCGCTGCTTGTCGGCGCCGACGCCCAACTGCACATTCACCTTGTCCGCCAGCGGCGCATGGAATTGCGGGATGATCGCCACCCCGCCATCGCGGTGCGACTTGTAATTGACCTCGACCCCGGCGATCCGGTCGCGCCCCAGGTCGTAGAAGGTCGAATGGTTGACCAGCAGCCCGGCATCGCTTTCCGACTGGCCGAGCCGCACGTCGCCGACCCCGACCATCGTCATCGTGCTCAGCCGTTCATTGTGCCGGCGCCCCAGCATGTAGAGCAGCGCCTGCGACGTCCGCCCGCTCTCGCGCTCGTAAATGCTCAGATATTGCACGCCGTGCACGGCGCGCCCGCGGTCGAACGTGCCGATCGTCGCCTGCGCGCCCATCTTCAGTTCGGCCAGCCGCGTGCCTTCGAACGGCAGCTCGAATTCCAGCGCGAAGCCGTCGGCAACGGCATATTCGATCTCCGGCGCCCATTCGACTGCGCGTTCCTGCCCCGACAGCGGCGACAGCGCGAGGACGTTGGTCTCCAGCTCGCCCCGCCGCGCGCCCATCGGGCGGACCATGTCGAACACCATCGGTTCGGGAATATGCGGATAGTCGGTGGTGTCGCGCGCGGCGGCGGGAACGGCGCCGACCAGCGTCAGCAGCAGCGCGGCAAAACGGACAATAGCCATGGTTCGAACGGACCCTTGTAGTGCAGGCGCGTTCTACGGTCGGGCGCTGGCGGGTCAAACCGGCACGGGCCACCTGGGGATAGCGGCAGCATTTTGACCGTTATCGTTTACGATGCGGCAACGGAGGCGGCGATGACGACGGCGATGGTGATCGGTGCCAATGGCGGAATCGGTGCGGCGCTGGTGGCGGGGCTTGCCGGTTCCGGCCGCTACACCAGCATCATCGCCGCCGCCCGCCGCGCGCCCGCCGCCTTGCCCGATGGTGTCGACTACCACCCGATCGACCTCGCCGATCCCGCCTCGATCGAAGCCGCCGCCGCGCGTATCGACGCGCCGCTCACCCGCGTCATCGTCGCGACCGGCATATTGCACGACGAAGCGGGCGGCCCCGAGCGCAGCCTGCGCGACCTCGACGCGGACCGTCTCGCCCATCTCTTTGCGATCAACACCATCGGCCCGGCACTGGTCTTGCGGCATTTCGCGCCGCTGCTGGTAAAGGACGCGCCGAGCGCCATCGCCTGTATCTCGGCGCGCGTCGGCAGCATTTCCGACAACCGGCTGGGCGGCTGGTACGGCTATCGCGCGTCGAAGGCGGCGCTGAACCAGATCGTGCGCACCGCCGCGATCGAACTGGCCCGCACCCGGCCACAGGCGGTCTGCGTCGCGCTCCATCCCGGCACCGTCGACACGGGGCTGAGCAAGCCGTTCCAGCGCGGGGTGCCGGCCGAAAAACTGTTCGCCCCGGCCTATAGCGCCGAACGGCTCCTGGCGGTGCTCGACGGCCTGACCCCGGCGCAAAGCGGCCGCATCTTCGCATGGGACGGCGCGGAAATCACACCGTAACTTTCCTACACGCCGCCCGTCTGCCACCGTCGACGACGCTCTTTCGCATCGTCCGCCACCCCACCGCGCCCGCGCCGCCCGAAGCGCCGCGTCTTGCGCGCAAGTGTGAACTTAATGAACTTTGGCCATCGCTACCGACGTGAAGTTCGAACGCCTGCCACCTCCACGCGTCACCCCGGGCTCGACCCGGGGTCCCGCTTCTTCTCCTCCACTGCCGCCCAGAGCGAAACCCCGGATCAAGTCCGGGGTGACGAAGACACCGCGCGCAACCCGCGACGAGTGTGAACTTAGTGAACTTTGGCCACCGCAACCGACACGAGGTTCCAACGCCAGCCACCTCCAACCGTCACCCTGGGCCTGACCCGGGGGTCCCGCTTCATCTTCTCCACCGCCGCCCAAAGCGAAACCCCGGATCAAGTCCGAACCGATGAAGACGCCGCGCGCAGCTCGCGACGAGTGTGAACTTAGTGAACTTTGGCGCCGCAACCGCTACGAGGCTCCAATGCCAGCTACCCCCGGCCGTCACCCCGGGCTCGACCCGGGGTCCCGCTTCTTCTCCACCGCCGCCCAGAGCGAAACCCTGGATCAAGTCCGAACCGACGAAGACGCCGCGCACAACACGCGACGAGTGTGAACTTAGTGAACTTTGGCGCCGCAACCGCCACGAGGCTCCAATGCCAGCTACCCCCGGCCGTCACCCCGGGCTCGACCCGGGGTCCCGCTTCTTCTCCACCGCCACCCCAACCGTCGCCCCGGGCTCGACCCGGGGTCCCGCTTCTTCTTCTCCACCGCCACCCAAAGCGGAACCTCTCGATCAAGTCCAAGCCAACGAAGACGTGGCGCGCAACACGCCACCAGTGTGAACTTAGTGAACTTTGGCCGCTATCCGTCGATCGATCCGCCCATCGACGCATTGACCAGCCCGCCATCGACGGTGATCGTCTCGCCCACCACATAATCACCGGCGCGCGCGGCGAGGTAGATCGCCGCCGCCGCCATATCCTCGTCCGCGCCGATCCGGCCCGCCGGGATCTGCTTGGCCACGCCGTCGCCATGGTCGCGTGCCGCCTTGTTCATCTCGCTGGCGAATGCCCCCGGCGCGATCGAGGTGACGTGGATCGCGTCCATCACCAGCCGCGCCGCCATCCGCCGCGTCAGGTGGATCAGCGCCGCCTTCGACGCCTGGTAGCTGTAGGTTTCCCACGGATTGACACGCTGGCCGTCGATCGAGGTGATGTTGATGACCTTGGCCGGCCGCGCGCGCGATGCGGCCGCCTTCAGCATCGGATGCAGCGCCTGCGTCAGGAAGAAGGGCGACTTGACGTTCAGGTCCATGACCTTGTCCCAGCCGCTTTCGGGAAAGTCCTCGAACGCCTGTCCCCATGCCGCACCGGCATTGTTGACGAGGATGTCCAGCCGGTCGGTGTGGCTGGCCAGCCGGTCTGCCAGCGCGCGGCACCCTTCGATGGTCGATACGTCCTGCGGCAGGGCGGTCGCGCCGATCTCCTCGGCGGTCGCGATGCACTGGTCAGCCTTGCGCGCCGACACGAACACCCGCGCCCCCTGCGCCACGAAGCCCGCCGCGATCATCCGCCCGATGCCGCGCGATCCCCCGGTGATCAGCGCGGTGCGTCCGTCGAGCCGGAACAGGCTGCTGGTATCCATCACATCGTCTCTCCACAAACCCGATGTTCGAATTGGCATCGTTACGGGATGGATAGCCGATACCGTAGCAACAAAAAAGGTGTGCTCGCCCATCTTGCGTCGATTGCCGGCACCTGTAATCTCTTTACAAGCGCACAAAGGGGGCAGGGCAGATGGAAAGCAAGATGTTCGCCGGCCACGCCGTCCGCCGCCTGCGCCGCGGCCACGCGCTGACCCAGGCGGCGATGGCGCAGGCGCTGGGCATTTCCGCCAGCTATCTCAACCTGATCGAACGCAATCAGCGCCCGCTGACCGCGACGCTGCTGGTGGCGCTTGCCGAACGCTATGGCTTCGATGCCCGCACGCTGGCGGCCAGCGAGCCGGGCGGCGGGGCGGAGGCGCTGCGCCGTCGGCTGGCCGATCCGATGTTCGCCGACCTCGCGCTCGACCGCGCCGATATCGCCGAATGGCTGGCCGGCGCGCCGGGCGGGGCGGAGGCGTTCGCCCGCGCCTTTGACCGGCTGGGCAGCGGCGGGGCGGGGGCGCCGGTCACCGCCGACCCGGCGGCGGAAGCGCGCGCGACGATCGAGCGCTGGCGCAACCATTTCCCCGACCTCGACGCCCAGGCCGAGGCACTGGCCGACGAACTGCGGCTGGCCGGCGGCGATCCGGCGGCGGCGATGGCCGACCGGCTGCGGGTGCGCCATCACCTCTCGGTCCGGCTGCTGCCGGTGGAGGCGATGCCCGACCGGCTGCACCGCACCGACCTCCACGCCCGGCAGCTCCAACTGTCCGAACGGCTCGACCCCGCCTCGCGCAGCTTCGCGCTCGCCCGCGCGCTGGGCCATGCCGAGGCACGGGGCGAGGTCGATGCGGTGGTGCGCGGTGCCGGCCTGTCCGACCGGACCGCCGAACAATGGCTCCGTCGCCACCTCCACGGCTATTTCGCCGCCGCCGTCATGATGCCCTATGCCCGCTTCCTGCGCGCGTGCGAGGCGACCGGCTACGACCTCGCGCTGCTCGGCCGCCGTTTCGGGGCGGGGTTCGAACATGTCGCCCACCGGCTGACCACCCTCAACCGCGTCGGCGCGCGGGGGCTCTCCTTCTGCCTGCTCCGGCTCGACCGGGCGGGGCAGGTGTCGAAGCGCTTCGCCGGCGCCAGCCAGTCGCCGCTGGTCGAGGGGGCACCCTGTCCGCTGCTCGGCGCCTTCGACGCCTTCGCACGCGGCGGGGAGAGCATCGTGCAGCTGGTCGAACCGGAAGAGGGCGGCCGCTGGCTGACCCTGTCGCGCACCGTCACTCCGCCCGGCGCCCTGGCCGGAGAGGTGCGGGCGCGCTTCGTCGTGATGCTGGGGGTCGCCGCCGATCAGGCGGGCGGCCTCGCGGCGGCGCGGGGCATCGACCTGTCGGCGCCGGGCATGCCGGTCGGGCCGGGCTGCCGCGCCTGCACCCGCAGCGACTGCCCGCAACGCTCCGCCCCGCCGGCCGGGCGCGCCATGCGATTGGACGACCGAGAGGGCGGGCTGACCCCCTTCGCCTTTGCCGGCGACTGACCACACGCTATGACGGCGTTACGTCTCCTTTAACCCTGTCGTGGCAGGAGGTTGGCATGCGAGTCCTTCACATCCTCGACCATGGCCTGCCCCTGCACAGCGGATATACGTTCCGCACGCGGGCGATCCTGACGGCGCAGATGGCGCGCGGGTGGCAGGTCGCCGCCGTCACCGGCGCGCGGCAGGGCGTGACGGCGGTCGCGCAGGAAACGGTGGACGGCATCGATTTCCACCGCACCGTGCCGCCCCGCCAGCTGCCGGCGCCACTCGGCGAACTGGCGGAAATCCGCGCCTTTTCCGCATCGATCGACCGGGTCGTCGACCAGTTTCGCCCCGACATCCTCCACGCTCATTCGCCGGTGCTCGACGCGCTCGCCGCGTTGCGCGTCGCCCGCCGGCGCAAGCTGCCCCTCGTCTACGAAATCCGCGCCTTCTGGGAAGACGCCGCGGTCGGCAACGGCACCGGCACCGAAGGCTCCGCCCGCTACCGTGCGACTCGCGCGCTCGAAACCTGGGCCGTGCGCCGCGCCGATGGCGTCGCGGTGATCTGCGAAGGACTGCGCCGCGATCTGGTCGCGCGGGGGATCGACGCGGGCAAGATCATGGTGTCGCCCAACGGAGTCGACCTGACCCTGTTCGGCGATCCGCCCCCGCCCGACACCGCGCTCGCCGCCGAACTCGGCTTGGCCGGCAAGGAGGTGCTGGGCTATCTCGGCAGCTTCTACGATTATGAAGGGCTCGACACGCTGATCGCCGCCATGCCGGCACTGGTTGCGGCGCGGCCGAACGTCCGGCTGCTGATGGTCGGTGGCGGCCCGATGGAAGCGGCCTTGCGCGCCCAGGCGGCGGCGTCGAGCGTCGCGCACGCCATCCATTTCATCGGCCGCGTGCCGCATCAGGAGGTCGAACGCTATTATGGCCTCGTCGACCTGCTGGTCTATCCGCGCAAGGCGATGCGGCTGACCGATCTCGTCACCCCGCTCAAACCCCTCGAAGCCATGGCACAGCGCCGGCTGGTCGCTGCGTCCGACGTCGGCGGCCATCGCGAACTGATCCGCGACGGCGATACCGGCACGCTGTTCGCACCCGACGATCCCGCCGCGCTGGCGTCGCGCGTCGCCGCGCTGCTCGCCGACCGCTCCGGCTGGGACGCGATGCGCGACCGCGGCCGCGCCTTTGTCGAGGCGGAGCGCAACTGGGCGTCGAACGTCGCGCGCTATCAGCCGCTCTACCAGCGCCTCATCGCCGCACGGCGACCGGGCGCGGTGGTCGGCGATGCATCGATGGTGGACGCATGAACCGCGCACTGCCCCTGACGGTCGCCACGCTGGTCGGGCTGGCCGTCGCGATCGCCATCGCCTTCGTACCGATGTGGCGGATCGAAACGGTGGTGTCCGAAACCGGGCTGCCCGCCTTCCTGTCGATCGCGGAGCCGCCGCTGGGCATAACGGCGCGCGCGGCGCTGATGCTTCTTTCAGGGCTGGCGGTTGCGGTCCCGGTCTGGATCGCGCTGCGCCTGCTCGATCGCGGCCCGGTCGCGCTGCCATCGGCGGAAGCGGTCGAAGAGGAAGCGCCGCCCAGCGTCCGCCGCGCCGATGCCCATCCCGACGCCCCGCCGCGCCCGCCGGTCCGCGCCGTGCGCGATCTGGGTCAGCCGTTCCTCGATCCGGTCGCGCCGGCCGAGCCGGAGGTCGCCCTGCCGCGCGACCTGAACACGCCGATGGCGATGTTCGACCCGGACGCGCTGCCGATGGTGCCGGCCGCCCCACCGCCGACCGTTCGCCCGCTGTTCCGTCCGGCCGCCGAACCCGAGCCCGAACCCGAACCGGTGGCGGAGAGCGAACCCGTTCCCCCCTCGCCGGTGGAACCGCAAGCCCGATCCGCCGAACCTGCGCCCAGCCTGTCGGCGTTGATCGACCGGCTCGACCACGGGTTGCAGCGTCGGCGTGGGGAACGGGGCGATCCCGATGCGGATGCCCCCAATGCCGGCCTCGCTTTGGCACTGGGGGCGCTGCGCCGCATGGCGCGGGGCGAGTAGGGGGTCAGCGTTCCTCGACGCTGAGTATGTCGATCGTTGCCGTCCGTTCGGCCGCGCTCGTGACGACCAGGTCGGCGACCAGATGTCCGCGTAGCGGCAGGTCCGCTTCGGGCAAGTTCGCCAGCCATGGGGCGAATCCAGCCCCGTCGCCGATCAGCGTCAGGTGGTGCCGCGCCCCGTTGAACGTGGCACTCGCCCAAGGCGTCGCCGCCGATGCGACGATCTCGATCGCGATCCCCGCCGCTTCGGCCGCAATGCGCAGCCGCCGTTCGAGCAGGGTCGTGACGTCCGGCCCCCGGCTCACTGCGAACGCTCCTGCCGGTCGATATAGGCCTCGATCCGGGCGATCAGCGGCGGGCGCGGCTGTCGCCCGTTGCGCAGGTCGCCCACCAGTCGCGGATCGCCCGCCGCGCGCCGCCCGAACAGCGTTTCGGGCGTTCCCGTTTCCTGCAGATGCCGGCTGATTCGCTGCAATATGGTGTGCATCCATAACCTCCCGTCCGCTCCCTCGACTCGACAATGTTCTTGATCTGTTCCTTGGAATCCAACATGTCTAGGAAAATTCCTACAAGGAGGACGGCGATGGAAATGGACGATGTCCGCGCGACGATCGCGCGGGTCGCGGCGGAACGCGGGGCCAGCCTGTCCGAATTGTCGCGCCTGTTGGGGCGCAATCCGGCCTATATGCAGCAGTTCATCGAACGCGGTTCGCCCCGCCGATTGTCGGAGGGCGACCGGGCGACGCTGGCGCGCTACCTAGGCGTGTCGGAGGCGGCGCTGGGCGGCCCGGAGGCGCGCGAACTGGTCGCCGTGCCACGAGTCGACGCACTGGCGTCGGCGGGGCCGGGTGGGCTGGTGGATGACGATCGCGGCGACGGCGCGATGCGGATCGACGGCGCGCTGCTACGCCAGTTGCGGGTGCGCCCGGGACAGGCGTCGGTGATCGCGGTCGCAGGCGATTCGATGCTGCCGACGCTGGCGGATGGCGACACCATCCTGGTCGATGGCGGCGACCGGCGCGGCGTGTCGGGGGCGATCCATGTCGTGCGCCATGACGGGGTGTTGCTGGTCAAGCGGCTGGCGCGGGTGCCGAACGGGGTCGAACTGGTCAGCGACAATCCGGCCTATGCCCCGATCCGGGTCGACGGCACGCCCGATATCGTCGGACGCGTCGTGTGGCTGTCGCGCGCGCTATAGGCGGATCACGGCTTCGGCCGGTCCAGCTGCCAGATGGCGACGGCGATCGCGATGCCGAGCGCAAGGCCGATCAGCAGCCCCATTGTCGCTTCGCCGAACACCGCGCCGATGATCGCGCCGCCCATCACGCCCAGCGCGATCGGCATTCCGCCGGCCTTCGGAGTATGCGGTGTCTTGTTCATCCCCGTCGCTTGCCATAGTCGACGGCCGCGCGCCACTCCCGTCCCGCCTGTGTCGCATCGGGACAGGGTGGCGTGCCGATCCGGGATTGCGCGGCGGCCGTTAACGATCAAAGGCGGCGGGGAAGGCGGTCGGTTCGCTTCCGGCACGATCCATGAACCACGGGATGCCATGCTCGACCCTGCACCGCTGCCGCCCTACATCGCCGACCTTTCCGACGTGGGTATCGCACAGCAATTGATGGCCGAATACGGCCCGGTCGCCGCGGAGGAAGCCGCCGCCCGTGCCGGTCAGGCCCGCAACCGGGACAATGTCGTCCAATTCTGCCGCTGGCGACAGGTCGCGCGGCTCGTCACGCTGCTGGAGCAGCCGGGCGCCTGGGGCACGATTCACTGACGTTTCGGGCCGGTTTGCCCTTGGCGGCAAGTGCCCTGCCGGTCTAGGACGAAACGATGTCGAGCTGCCGGCTAGCCGTGCTGTTGAGCGCCGGATGGCTCGCTTTTGCGGGTCCGATGGCGTTCGCGCAGACCCCGCCGGCCGCGCAGGAAACCCCGCTCGATCCGAATGCGCCGCTGACCGACCTGCCCGATATCGGCGTCGCCTGGCCCGATCTGTCGACCGCGCCGACCGACCCGACGCTCGCCACCGGGCCGCAGCGTGCCGGCGGCGAATATCGCTATAATTACCGCATCACCGGCATTGACGAGATCAACAACGACCTGTTCCGCCAGCGGTTCAACGAACTCTCGACGTTGCGCGCGAACGAAGGCGAACCGTCGAACGCGGCGCAGATCGACCGCCGCGCGCGCGAGGATGCCCGGCTGCTCGACGACCTGCTGCGCAACGAAGGCTATTTCGACGCCCGCATCGCGACCAGCGTCCGGCCCGAAGGCGACCGGCTGATCGTGTATCTGGAGGTGGAGCCGGGCCAGCTCTACCGCTTCGCGCAGGTCCGCACGCCAGGTATTGCGGCGGCGGGCGAGAAGGCCGGCGACCTGCGCACGGCATTCGGCCTCAAACCCGAAGCACCGGTACAGGGCGACACGGTGGTTGCGGCGCAGGAAAAGCTGGAGACGACGATCGGGCGCGAAGGCTTTCCCTTCGCCAAGGTCGGCGATCCGCAGATCACCGTCGACCATGCGACCCGCACCGCGACGATCGAGGTCGACGTGCAGCCGGGCGGCGAGCGGCGGTTCGGGCGGATCGTCGCCCGGCCCAACCGCATCTTCGATGGCGATCATGCGCAGGACATCGCCCGGTTCAAGCCCGGCGAAACCTATGATTCGGCGCTGGTCGACGATCTGCGCCGCGCGATCGTGCAGACCAGCCTCGTCTCGCAGGTGCGGCTGACCCCGGTCGAGGGACAGGCGCCGGGCACGGTCGACCTCGACCTCGCGATGGAGCCGGCGCCGCCGCGCACCATCGCCGGCGAAATCGGCTATGGCACCGGCGAAGGCGCGCGGGTCGAGGCGAGCTGGACCCATCGCAACCTGTTCCCGCCCGAAGGCGCGCTGACGCTGCGCGGCGTGATCGGCACCCTCGAACAGGTGGCGGCGGTCACCTTCCGCCGCAACAATTTCCATGGTCGCGACCGGGTGCTGACCGCGCAGATGGCGGCGACCCACCTGGTGCGCAACGCGTTCGAGGCGAACACGCTGTCGCTGTCGGGCAGCCTCGAGCGACAGACCAACATCTTCTTCCAAAAGACCTGGACCTGGTCGCTGGGCGGGGAACTGGTCGCGACCGACGAACGCGACGTGATCGTCGCGACCGGCGAACCGCGCCGCCGCACCTATTTCATCGGCGCCTTGCCCAGCAGCCTCAACTATGACGGCTCGGACGACCTGCTCAACCCGACGCGCGGCTTCCGCCTGGGCGGGCGGATCAGCCCCGAATTGTCGCTGCAGGGCAATGTGTTCGGCTATACCCGTGCGCAGATCGATGCGAGCGTGTATCGTCCGATCACCGGCCGGGTCGTGCTGGCGGCGCGTACCCGGATCGGGTCGATCCTCGGCGCGCCGCGCGATGCGGTGGCGCCGTCGCGGCGCTTCTATGCCGGCGGCGGCGCGTCGGTGCGCGGCTATGGCTTTCAGGATATCGGTCCGCGCGATCCCAACAACGATCCGATCGGCGGCCGCAGCCTTGCCGAATTCTCGCTGGAGGCGCGGGTCAAGGCGTTCGGCAATTTCGGCGTCGTGCCGTTCCTCGATGCCGGCAACATCTATACCTCGACGCTGCCGCGCTTCACCGGCATGCGCTACGGCGCCGGGGTCGGCGTGCGCTATTACAGCAATTTCGGTCCGATCCGCGTCGATGTCGGGACGCCGATCAACCCGCAGCGTGGCGACCCGCGCGTCGCGGTCTATGTCTCACTGGGGCAGGCATTTTGACCGACGAACCCGTCGCAGCGTCGCCGCCGGTCGTGGCGAAGCGCCGTATCGGCTGGGGCCGGCGGCTGGCGCAGCTGGTGTTGGCGATCATCGTCCTGATCGCCGGGCTGCTGGTGCTGATCGACACCGGTCCCGGCCACCGGCTGATCGCGAACCGCATCGCGACGATGAAGCCCGCCAACGGCCTGCGCTATCGCATCGGGCGGATCGACGGGTCGATCTATACCCGCGCACGGCTGATCGACGTGCGGATCTATGATTCCAAGGGCCTGATCCTGCGCGCACCGCTGGCCGAACTCGACTGGCGGCCGTGGGAATTCGTGTCGAACCGGCTGTCGATCAACAGCCTGACCATTCCGCGCGCGATCCTTGCCAAACTGCCGCAGCCGACGCCGACCGGGCGCAAGACGCCGATCCTGCCGAGCTTCGACATTCGCATCGGCCGGCTGAGCGTCGAGCGGCTGGAACTGGCCAAGGCGGTCACCGGCACGCCGCGGATCGGCAAGCTGGCCGGGCAGGCGGATGTCCGCTCGGGCCGGGCGCTGGTCGACCTCGCGCTCGATATCGCCGCCAGCGACCGGTTGCGCCTGCGCCTCGACGCCGAACCGGATCGCGACCGGTTCGACGTCGACGTTCGTGCCCGCGGGGCGGGCGACGGGCTGCTCGCGACGGCCAGCGGTATTCGCCGCCCGTTGTCGGTCGAGATATCGGGCGACGGGCGCTGGTCGGCATGGGACGGGCGGGCGGTCGCCGATGCCGGTCGTGCGCGGATCGTCGACCTGACGCTGGGTGTACGCGCCGGTCGCTATACGCTGGGCGGGACGCTCGCCCCGTCATCGCTATTGCAGGGCAAGCTCCAGCGGTTGACCGCCCGCCAAGTCCGCGTGACCGGCAGCGCGACCTTCGCCGACCGCCGCATCGACGGCGTGCTGGCGTTGCGCAGCGCTGCGCTGGCGATGGAAGCGGACGGCATCGTCGATCTCGGCACCAGCGCGTTCCGCGACCTGCGGCTGCGCGCACGGCTGCTGCGTCCGGCGGCGATGTTCCCGAACATGACCGGGCGCGACATCGAACTGCGCGCGATCCTCGACGGCGAATTCTCGACTGCGCGCTTCGACTATCGCCTGCGTGCGGCCCGACTGGCGTTCGATCAGACCGGGTTCGAACAGGTGGTGGCTGCCGGGCAGGGACGTTTTTCCAAGGCGCCGGTGATCGTGCCGATCCGGCTGGCGGCGGCGCGCGTGACCGGGGTCGGCGATGTTGCGGGCGGTATCCTGCGCAACCTGTCGGTGACCGGCAAGCTCGCGGTCGATGCCCGGACGCTGGTCGGCAACGACCTGATCGTCCGCTCCGACAAACTTAACGGGCGGATCATGCTGACGCTCGACCTGACAACCGGCCGCTACGAGGTCGGGATCAGCGGCGCACTGCAACGCTATCTGATTCCGGGACTGGGGCTGGTCGATGTGCAGACCCGGCTGACGGCGGTGCCGATCCCCGGCGGCGGCACGCGGATCGTCGGCCGCGGCATGGCGCAGGTCCGCCGGCTCGACAACGGCTTCTTCCGCTCGCTGACGCAAGGGTTGCCCCGGATCGAGACCGGGCTGGAGCGCGGCAATGACGGCATCCTCTATCTGCGCGGGTTGCGGCTCACGTCACCCGGCCTGACGCTGACCGGCATCGGCTATCGTCGCCGCGACGGCACCTTCCATTTCGAAGGCAGCGGACGGCAGGTGACCTATGGCCCGGTGCAGCTGGTCCTCGACGGCAATATCTCCAAGCCTACGCTCGACCTGCGCTTCGCCTCGCCCAACGCCACGCTGGGACTGGCGAATGTCGTCGCCCATCTCGATCCGACGGCGGAAGGCTTCGCCTATCGTGCCCAGGGCAACTCGCGGCTCGGGCCGTTCACCGCCAACGGCCGTATCCTGTTGCCGAGCGGCGGCACCGCACGCATCGCGGTCGACGAACTGGAGGTCAGCGGCACCCGCGCCACCGGTGGCGTCGACATCGTCGCGGAAGGGTTCCTTGGCCGGCTGAACGTCGATGGCGGCGGCATTGCCGGCACGATCGACTTCGCGCCGCAGGGCAGCGACCAGCGGATCGACATCGCGCTCGACGCCACGCGCGCGCGCCTCGGCGTCGCCGGATCGGTGCGGCGCGCCCGGCTTGAGGCGGGCGTACTGCTCGCGGATGGCGGCACCACGCTCGACGCGACGATGACCGCGCAAGGGTTCCGGCGTGGCCAGTTGTCGATCCCGCGGCTGGCGGGCAGCGCGAAGCTGGTCGACGGCGTCGGCGAAGTCCGCGCCGCCATCGCCGGCTCGCGCGGTCGCGCCTTCTCGATCCAGAGCGTGACCCAGGTCACCGCCGACGAATATCGCATCAGCGCGCAGGGCACGCTGGACCGCCGGCCGTTGAAGCTCGAAACCCCGGCGGTGGTCCGGCGCGAAGGCGATGGCTGGCGGCTGGCACCGACCCGGTTCAGCTTTGCCGGCGGCACGGCGACGGTCGGTGGCGCGGTCGGGCCGGACACGACCGAACTGGCGCTGGACGTGACGCGCATGCCGCTGGCGGTGCTCGACATCGGCTATCCGGGGCTGGGGCTGAGCGGCAGCGCGTCGGGCAAGATCGCCTATGCCACGCGCGGCGATACCCCCAGCGGCCGGGTCGACCTGACCATCCGGGGCTTGAGCCGGTCGGGGCTGGTGCTGTCGTCGACGCCGATCGACGTCGGCGTGGCGGCAGTGCTCGACGCGAACCGCGCCGGCGTGCGTGCGGTAATGGCCAGCGGCGGCAGGACGATCGGCCGGGCGCAGGCACGCCTCGCGCCGTTGGGGCAGGGCGATCTCGCCACCCGGCTGGGCAATGCGCCGCTCTTCGCGCAGCTACGCTATGGCGGCCCGGCGGACACGCTATGGCGACTGACCGGCATCGAATTGTTCGACCTGTCCGGCCCGGTATCGGTCGGCGCCGACGTGACCGGCCGACTGAACGACCCACGCATCCGGGGCGTGCTCCGTTCCAGCGGCGCGCGCATCGAAAGCGCGATCACCGGCACCGTGCTGACCGGCGTGGAGGCGCAGGGGCGCTTCGACGGATCGCGGCTGGTGATCGATCGCTTCGCGGCGAATGACGGTCGGCAGGGGCGGGTGACCGGCACCGGCGCGTTCGAATTCGCCGCGGTGCGCGGCTTCGGCATCGACCTGTCGCTCACCGCCGACCGCGCGCGGCTCATCAATACCGACTCGATTGGGGCAACCGTCACCGGTCCGATCCGCGTGCGCAGCGACGGCGCGGGCGGCACCATCTCGGGCGAGGTCCGGATGGATGGCAGCCGCTATCGCCTCGGCCGCGCGACCGCCACCGCGCCGATCCCCCGCCTCAACATCCGCGAGATCAACCGCCCCGACGGCGATGACGAGGCGAGCGCGGCGGTGGTGCCGTGGAAGCTCGACCTGCGCGCCCGTGCGCCCGGCGGCCTGATCGTCACCGGCCTGGGTCTCACCAGCGAATGGTCCGCCGACCTCGCCATCACCGGCGAACCGACCAATCCGATCATCAACGGTCGCGCCGATCTGGTCCGCGGCGATTATGAATTTGCCGGGCGGGAGTTTCAGCTTGATCGCGGGGCGTTGCGATTCAACGGCGAAAGCCCGGCCGACCCCGCGCTCGACATCGTCGCCAATGCCGATACGCAGGGGTTGAACGCGACCATTCGTGTTGCCGGCACTGCCACGCGTCCGGAAATAAGTTTCCAGAGCGTGCCGGCGCTGCCTGAGGACGAATTGCTGTCCCGCCTGCTGTTCGGCACCTCGATCACCAACCTGTCGGCACCGGAGGCGTTGCAGCTGGCAGCCGCCGTCGCCGCGCTCCAGAATGGCGAGGGCGGGCTGAACCCGATCAACGCGGTGCGTCGTGCCGCCGGCCTCGATCGCCTGCGCATCCTGCCCGCCGACCCGCAGACCGGACAGGGGACCTCGGTCGCTGCCGGCAAATATCTGACGCGGCGTTTCTATGCGGAGATCGTGACCGACGGGCAGGGCTATTCCGCCACCCGGATCGAGTTTCAGGTCACGCGCTGGCTGTCGCTGCTGGCGTCGATCTCCACCATCGGTCGGCAGAGCACCAACGTCCGCATCTCCCGCGATTATTGACCCGCGGTCGAACCGGCTGCGCAACGATTGGCCGGGCGGTTCGTATAATGTCCGAACCACCGGAGACGCCGATGACCGCCGCCGCCCCCGCCACCGATGGCCGCCTTGCCCGGATCGCCCTGCGCTTCACCGAATGGGCCGAACGCTGGTTTCCCGATGCCTTCGTGTTCGTCGCGTTGGCGGTGGTCGTCGTCGCCGCGGCGGTGCTGGCCAATGGCGCGCCGGTGGCGTCGGTTGCGAAGAGCTTCGGTGACGGCTTCTGGACGCTGATCCCGTTCACCATGCAGATGGTGTTCGTCACCATCGGCGGCTATGTCGTCGCGACCTCCGCGCCGATGCAGCGGCTGATCGATCGGCTGGCGCTGATCCCGAAGAGCGGACGCGGCGCAATCGGGCTGATCGCCATCGCTACGATGCTGTCCTCGCTGCTCAGCTGGGGCTTGAGCCTGATCTTCGGCGGCCTGCTCACCCGTGCAGTGGCGCGGCGGACCGAGTTGCGCATGGATTACCGCGCAGGCGGGGCGGCGGCCTATCTCGGCCTCGGCGCGACCTGGGCGATGGGACTGTCGTCGTCGTCAGCGCAGCTACAGGCGAACCCGGCCAGCCTGCCACCGGGGCTGCTGCCGATCACCGGCGTCATCCCGTTCAGCCAGACGATCTTCCTGTGGCAATCGATGCTGATCGCCGCGATCCTGGTCGTGGTGTCGACGGTGATCGCGGTCGCTTCCGCCCCCGGTCGCGACAGCGCGGTGACCGCGCAGGACATGGGGATCGATCCGGCACGCGAGGACGACGCACTGCCGCCGCGGACCCAGCCCGGCGAATGGCTGGAACATGCGCCGCTGCTGACCGTGCTGATCGGGCTGCTGGCGGCCGGATGGCTGGTGCAGGAGTTCGCGCGGCAACCGTGGATGATCGCCATCTCCAACCTCAACACCTACAACTTCCTGTTCCTGATGGCGGGGCTGGTGCTGCACTGGCGGCCCAAACGCTTCCTGAACGCGCTCGCCCGGTCGGTGCCGGCGACGGCGGGCATCCTGATCCAATACCCTTTCTATGCCGCGATCGCCGCGATGATGACGACCGCCAGGAGCGCCGACGGATCGACCCTGTCCGACGTCATCGCCCATGCCTTCGTGTCGCTGAACACCGCCGAGACCTTCCCGATCACCATGGGCGTCTATTCGGCGATCCTCGGCTTCTTCATCCCCTCGGGCGGCGGCAAGTGGTTGCTGGAGGCGCCCTATGTGATGCAGGCGGCGAACGACCTGCAGGTCCATCTCGGCTGGGCGGTGCAGATCTACAATGCGTCGGAGGCGCTGCCGAACCTCATCAATCCGTTCTGGATGCTGCCCTTGCTGGGCATTCTCGGGCTGAAGGCGCGCGACATTGTCGGGTTCAGCTTCCTGCAGCTGATCGTCCACCTGCCGCTGGTGCTGTTCCTGCTCTGGGCGCTGGCGTTTACGCTGCCCTACACCCCGCCGGTCATGCCGTAGCGCGGGCGCGGACCGGGATCGACGCGTTGTAGAGGCTGGCGCCGCGTTCGTCGCGCAGGTCGAACGACAACAGGTCCCCCGCGATCTGCACCATGCCGAAGCCGGCGGCGGCGCGGCAGAAGCGGGTGCCCTCGACTGGCTGCACCGGTCGTGCCTCCATGCCGCCGCCGCACTGGATCATGTCGATCCCGTCGCGACGGATATGCTGAAGGTCGTGGTCATGGCCCGCGATATAGGCCTGCACGCCGTGGCGGTTCAGGATCGGCAGCACCTGCGCGATGATCTCCGGCTGGTCGCCATGGCCGCTGCCGCCGGATCGGATCGGGTGGTGGCCGGTCACGATCTTCCACTTGGCACGCGACTGCGACAGCGCATGGTCGAGCCATGCCAGCTGCTGTTTCGTATCCTGGGACCGCGTGTTGCTGCCGATCACGCCGTCGTTGCTGCGATAGCGTTCGACGAAGGGCGAGGTATCGATCGCGAACAGATCGGCGTCGGCGCGGACCAGCGCCGCATCGGCGACCTGATAATAGCGCGCCGGCATCCGCCACCGCTTGCTGCGCGCGGCATAATCGATCTGCGCCTGCGGGTTGCCGCGATAGTCGTGATTGCCGAGCAGCGCATACCACGGCACCTGCAACGCCGGGTGGGTATAGACGCCCTCGAACACCGACTGCCACAGCGGATCGTCTACCGACGCGACGCCGTCGGTGTAGAAATTGTCCCCGATCGCCAGCACGAAATCGGCCTGTGCTGTTGCGGCGGTACGGCCCATCGCGGCGGCGACATGATGCTGTTCGGGGGTATCGCGCCCCCAGTCGCCGAGGACGGCGAAGGTCGCGCGGTTCGCACTCCGCGCGCGCGACGGCGTGACGCCCAGGCTGGCCGCGCCGATGGCGAACCCGCCGAGCAACGTGCGGCGGTCGAGGATGACGGTCATGGGCGTTCCTGTTGACGGGCGAATGCGGGCCTTGGAGCATGGCGATGTGACGATTGTGTGGCGGTGAGGGTGAGGGGGGATCGCCTAATCCCCTTCACAATCAGCCCGTCACCCCAGCGAAGGCTGGGGCCTCTCGCGGCTCCTGCGGTGGGCTCGTACCGGGAGATTCCCAGCCTTCGCTGGGATGACGTTGGTGGGTGGGGCGGGCGAGCCGGTGCGCGCGGTTAGGGGGCGTTTGCGGTTATCGAAAGCCATCGTCCATCGTCACCCCGGACTTGATCCGGGGTCCCGCTTCTTCTTCGGCGAGCGTGACGCGTGGCAGATCGGACAATGGAAAAAGGCGCCGGAGCATGCGCCCGACGCCTCTTATCCATCAGCGCGACGTGGCGAAGCCACGCCGTCGGTCCTCGCCGTAAGGCGAGGCCGGCCGACAGCGCCGGTGGCACGCTTGCGTGCCACCGGTTGCCGGCACGGCAACCTCAGGCGCTGTAGTACATGTCATATTCGACCGGGCTGGGGGTCATTTCCCACCGCGCCACTTCGCCGCGCTTGATCTCGATATAGGCTTCGATCTGGTCCTTCGAGAACACGTCGCCCTTCAGCAGATAGTCCATATCGGCTTCGAGGCTGTCGAGCGCTTCGCGCAAGCTGCCGCACACGGTCGGGACCTGGGCGAGTTCTGCCGGCGGCAGGTCGTACAGGTTCTTGTCCATCGCTTCGCCCGGATGGATCTTGTTCTGGATGCCGTCGAGACCAGCCATCATCAGCGCCGCATAGGCGAGATAGGGGTTGGCCATCGCGTCGGGGAAGCGGACTTCGACGCGCTTCGACTTCGGACCGGTGCCGTACGGGATGCGGCACGATGCCGACCGGTTGCGCGCCGAATAGGCGAGCAGCACCGGCGCTTCGTAACCCGGGACCAGGCGCTTGTAGCTGTTGGTCGTCGGGTTGGTGAAGGCGTTCACCGACTTGGCATGCTTAATGATGCCGCCGATGAAATACAGGCACATGTCCGACAGGCCGGCATAGCCGTCGCCGGCGAACAGCGGCGAACCACCGTTCCAGATCGAGAAGTGGGTGTGCATGCCCGAGCCGTTATCTTCCTTGATCGGCTTCGGCATGAACGTCGCGGTCTTGCCATAGGCATGGGCGACCTGGTGCACGACATATTTGTAGATCTGCATGCGATCGGCGGTCGTGGTCAGCGTGCCGAAGGTCAGGCCCAGTTCGTGCTGCGCGGCGGCGACTTCGTGGTGATGCTTGTCGCAGGGCAGGCCCATTTCGAGCATCGTCGTGACCATTTCGCCACGAATGTCGACGGCGCTATCGACGGGGGCGACGGGGAAGTAACCGCCCTTGGCACGCGGGCGGTGGCCCATGTTGCCGGCTTCATATTCGCGACCCGAATTGCCCGGCAGTTCGATGTCGTCGATCTTGTAATAGCTGGTCGAATAGCTGTTTTCGAACCGCACGTCGTCGAACATGAAGAATTCGGCTTCCGGCCCGACATAGACGGTGTCGCCGATGCCGGTGGTCTTCAGATACGCCTCGGCGCGCTTCGCGGTCGAACGCGGGTCGCGGGCATAGAGTTCGCCGGTCGACGGCTCGACCACGTCGCAGAAGATGACCAGCATCGGGGTGGCCGAGAACGGGTCGGTATAGACCGCGTCAAGATCGGGCTTGAGCACCATGTCGGATTCGTTGATCGCCTTCCAGCCCTCGATCGACGAACCGTCGAACATCAGGCCGTCGGTCAGCTCGTCCTCGCCCAGGATCGACGCGACCATGGTCAGGTGCTGCCACTTGCCCTTGGGATCGGTGAAGCGCAGGTCGATCCACTCGATCTCTTCTTCCTTGATCCGCTTCAGGATGGTGCTGGCGGTAGTAGCCATCGGAAACTGCCCTTTCTGATTTAAACCCCACGCTCCGGCGCAATCAATCGCCCCGGAACGCCCCGTGATTCGAAATAATGCTGCGTTGCGTCAGATCGCGTCGTCGTTGCGCTCACCCGTGCGGATGCGCAAGGCGGTCTCGACCGGAATGACGAAAATCTTTCCGTCGCCGATGCGGCCGGTCTGTGCCGCCGCGGCGATCGCCTCCACGACGCGCTCGGCCAGGCCGTCCTCGACCACCACTTCCAGCTTCACCTTGGGCAGGAAATCGACGACATATTCCGCGCCGCGATACAGTTCGGTATGGCCCTTCTGCCGACCGAAGCCCTTGGCCTCGGTCACGGTGATCCCGCTCACGCCAACCTCGTGCAGCGCTTCCTTTACCTCATCCAGCTTGAACGGCTTGATGATGGCCTCGATCTTCTTCATGCGCCCTGCCGATCCCCTCGGACGTGACGACCCGGACGGGTCGTTTGCATCCCGTTAAACAATTACCGTGCCAACCGGCGATTCGCCTTGGATACGATCATCGAGCATTCGGTCGAAGCTGTCGATATTGCCCGCAGAAGGGGCAGGGTGCCGGTTTTTCGGGCAGCCGTGACGGAGGCAGGACATGCGTGCGAAGCTGTTCGTCGTACTGGGTATCGCGCTTCTGACGGCTGCGGCAGTGCAGGCAGTCGCCGTGCGCCGCTACCTTCGCGACACATCGGTGACCATCGGCGAGGTAATGGCAACGCCCTATGGCGGAAGCCACCCGGTCATACGGTTCGCGACGGCGGACGGCGTCGTCGTGACCTTTCCCGGCAATGGATGGATCGGCGGCTACGCCACAGGTGACCGCATAGCGGTGCGCTACGATCCGCGACGACCACGGATCAGCCCGGCGATCGACGCGATCGGCAGCGTCTGGGCAGGCGTGATCGCGTCGGTCGTGCTGGGCGTAGGGTTCGTGCTGGGCGGGTGGCTGTCGCGAAGGCGATAAGGCCGGCGCCCTACTTACCCGTACGGCGGCTTCGTAAACCCCTTGGGGCTGAGCGTGAAGATCTCGCACCCATCCTCGGTAATCCCGATCGAATGCTCGAACTGCGCCGACAGCGACCGGTCGCGCGTCACCGCCGTCCAGCCATCCTCCAGCATCTTCACGTCGGGGCGGCCGATATTGATCATCGGTTCGATGGTGAAGAACATGCCGGGCCGCAGTTCCGGACCGGTGCCGGGGCGGCCGGCATGGATCACTTCCGGCGCGTCGTGGAACAGCTGGCCCAGGCCGTGACCGCAGAAGTCGCGGACCACGCCGTAGCGATGCGCTTCGGCATGGCGCTGGATCGCGTGCGCGACATCGCCCATCCGGTTGCCGGGCTTCGCCTGTTCGATGCCGAGCATCAGGCATTCATAGGTCACGTCGACCAGCTTGCGGGCCTTGATCGGCACGTTGCCGACCAGATAGGTGCGGCTGCTGTCGCCATGCCAGCCGTCCAGCAGCGGCGTCACGTCGATATTGGCGATGTCGCCGTCCTTCAGCGCCCGGTCCGACGGGATGCCATGACAAACCACATGGTTGATCGAGATGCAGGTCGAATGGGCATAGCCGCGATAGCCGAGCGTGGCGGGCACCGCGCCGCCCTCGCGCATCAGGCGATAGATGATCGCATCCAGCTCGGCGGTGGTGACGCCCGGCACGACATGCGGGGTGATTTCATCGAGGATGTGCGCGGCGAGGCGGCCGGCGCGGCGCATCCCTTCGAACCCGGTGGCATCGTGCAGCTTGATCGCGCCGGTCCGGGCCAGCGGCATATCGGCGGTGACGGTCTGATAGTCGGTCATCGTGCCCATATAGGCAAGGATCGGGCGCTAGGCGAGGGCGCGTGCCCGCGCTATGCGAAGGGCATGACCGATCGCATCTGGACCGCCGCCCTGCTCGTCATCGGGGATGAGATTCTCTCCGGCCGGACGCAGGACAAGAATGTGTCGCAGCTGGCGACCTGGCTGAACGTGCAGGGCATCCGCCTGTCCGAGGTTCGGGTGGTTGCCGACCGGGAGGATGCGATCGTCGAGGCGGTGAACACGCTGCGGGCGCGCAACGATTATCTCTTCACCACCGGCGGGATCGGCCCGACCCATGACGACATCACCGTCGATTCGATCGCGGCGGCGCTGGGCGTGCCGGTCGTCGTGCATCCCCGCGCGCGGGCGATCCTCGAAGCCTATTACGCAACGCGTGGCGGGCTGACCGACGCGCGGCTGCGCATGGCGCGGGTTCCGCAAGGCGGCGAGCTGATCGAGAACCGGATGTCGGGCGCGCCGGGCATTCATATCGCGAATATCTTCGTCATGGCGGGCGTGCCGCATATCGCCGCGGCGATGCTCGACAGCCTGACCGGCACGATGGAGGGCGGTCGGCCGGTCGTCTCCGGGACGCTCGGCTGCTGGGTGGGCGAGAGCGAGGTGGCCGGGATGCTGGGCGAGGTCGAACGCGCGCATGATGGCGTGGCGATCGGCAGCTACCCCTTCTTTCGCGAAGGCCGCACCGGCGCGAACTTCGTCGTCCGCGCGACCGATCCGGTGTTGGTCGATGCCTGCCTTGCGGACTTGACCGACCGCCTGCGCTCTGCCGGTCACGATCCGGTCGCCGGCGGAATCTGATACGCCGCTTGCTAGGTTGCGGCCGGCTTGATAAGTCGGACAAATAATCGGCAGGAGAGAATGACGTTGGCTTCCCCGACCCGCATTGCGTTGGCCGGCATCGGCAAGATCGCGCGCGACCAGCATATCCCGCACATCGCCGCCAGCCCGGATTTCGAGCTCGTCGCCGCCGTCACCGGCCATGCCGCGCCCGATGGTGTGCCGGGGTTCAAGACCATCGACGAGATGATGGCGGCGATGCCCGATGTGCAGGCGATCTCGATCTGCACGCCGCCGCGCGGACGCCTGTCGCTGATCCAACAGGCGCTCGACCACGGGCTCGACGTGATGATCGAAAAGCCGCCCGCCGCCACCCTGTCCGAAGCGCAGGCGTTCGCCCGCGCCGCCGAACAGGCCGGCAAGGTGCTGTTCGCGACTTGGCATTCGCGCGAGGCAGCGGCGGTCGAACCGGCGCGGCAATGGCTGGCCACCCGCAATATCCGCCGCGTCGCGGTCAATTGGAAGGAGGACGTGCGCGTCTGGCATCCGGGACAGGCATGGATCTGGGAGCCGGGCATCGGTGTGTTCGATCCGGGGATCAACGCGCTGTCGGTCATCACCCGCATCCTGCCGCGCCCGCTGCTGCTCGATGCGGCGGAGCTACGCTTTCCCTCGAACCGCGACGCGCCGATCGCCGCCGATCTCGACTTCACCGACACGGCGGGCGTGCCGGTCCGCGTCGAATTCGACTTCGACCAGACGGGGCCGCAGACCTGGGACGTCGATGTCGAAACCGATGACGGCAACCTGAAGCTGTCGATGGGCGCGTCGCAGATGGCGGTCGATGGCACGCCGGTCGATGTTGGTGACGAGCCCGAATATGCTCGCCTGTATCGCCGTTTCGCCGAATGCCTGCGCGACCGGGTGAGCGACGTCGATCTGTCGCCGTTCGTGCACGTCAACGACGCCTTCCTGTTGGGGCGGCGGGTGACGGTCGGGGAGTTCAGCGAGTAGGGTTGGCATTGCCAGTTCGGCGTGACACACTTCGGGTCGATGGCTGATACCGGGGCCTCGTCTGCCGCGCCAACGGCGCTGAGCCGTTTGGCAGCTTTGGCCCTTGCCCTGCTGACGAATTGGCTCGTCTACTCGGTGACGTTCGACTGGCGGTATCGATACGTCTGCAAATGTGTGGAAGATTTAGAGCTATTCGATGTGCCGCTTTCCGACGCGTCGATATATCCCCGCATTGCGTGGCGTGGCGATGTTCACGTGACACCACCACGGGTTCTGCCATCGAGCGAGGTAGCGGAGCAGACGCTGCAATCGGTGCTGGCCGTATCACCACCGCACCGTATTCGTTTCGTCGTGAACCCCGATGGGCGCGTTGGAAATTGCACGGTAAACGGTCAGGTGCAGTCGGACGATAGTGCCAAATCGATCTGCAGTCGCCTGCGATCGTTGCGATTTCGTCCAGCGACCGACCGGGACGGAGCGCCAATCGCTTACGTTCTTCCCTGACGCATCGCCGCCGCGATCGCATCCCGCGCCCTTGCCGCGACCGCCTTGCGTCCCATGCCCGCCGGATCGAACGGTTCGAGGAAATGGATCGTCAGCGCGATCCGCCCCGGCCGTGCCAGCACCCTCGCAGCATTCGTCGTGCCCGGCTCGTCACCCAGCCACGCGACGTCCCGCGCGTCGCCATAGTCGAGATAGACCGGCTGTACCCTGAGGCCCGGCGGCGGCGGGTCGATCGCACCCAGCAACGCCGCCTTGAACGGCAGCAATTCGCCCGGCGCGCTGGTCGTCCCTTCGGGAAACACCGTCACCGGATGGTCGGCCAGCAGCGCCTGGCGCAGCGTATCGATCTGCCGCGCCACGCCCAGCCGGTCGCCGCGATCGACAAAGAGGGTGTGGTTCAGCGTGCACAGCCACCCGACCAGCGGCGCGTCACGCAACTCGCCCTTGGCGACGAACGCACTCCCGCTCGCCCCGGCAATGGCGAGAATGTCGATCCAGCTTTGATGATTGGCGAGGTAGAGCACGTCGCGCGGCGCCGGCGACCCGATGACGGTGGTCCTGACCCCGACGACCGAAGCGATCCGCCCCAGAAAGCGCGGCGGCCATGGCGAGCGCAGGCGCAATGCCCGCCAACTGCCGTGCAGGATCAGATAGACGACCAGCGCCGCCAGCATGCCGCCCGCCCGTGCGATCAACCGCAGCCGCGCGGGCAGGGGCATGCGCGTCAATCCTTGCGGTCGAGGCTGACGCCGTAGAGTTCCATGCGGTGGTCGACGAGACGGAAGCCCAGGCGTTCGGCAATTTGTTTCTGCAGCAGTTCCAGTTCCGGATCGACGAATTCGATCACCCGGCCGCTCTCCACATCGATCAGGTGATCGTGATGCGCCTCGGGCGAGGGTTCGTAGCGCGCGCGGCCGTCGCCGAAATCGTGACGGTCGAGGATGCCCGCCTCTTCGAACAGGCGCACGGTGCGATACACGGTCGCGATCGAGATGCCCGGATCGATCGCCGATGCGCGTTCATACACCTTTTCGACATCGGGATGGTCGTCGGCTTCGGACAGGACGCGCGCGATGACGCGGCGCTGTTCGGTGATCCGCAGCCCCTTTTGGTGACACAGCGCTTCGAGATCGATCTTGCGGGGCATGAATTCCTGTACGTCCAGACGGGAGAGTTGCGCGCCGTTCTAGCGTGCCGGGCGCGCCAGCGAAAGCCGCTAAACGCGTGCCGCCCGGATCAGGCGCTGCGCCGTTGCGTACCCAGGCCGATCTGCTTGGCGAGCGAGCGACGCTGTTCGGCATAGTTGGGCGCGACCATCGGATAGTCGGCCGGCAGGTTCCACTTCGCGCGATATTGCTCGGGCGTCAGGTTGTAATGGGTCATCAGATGCCGCTTGAGCATCTTGAGCTTCCGCCCGTCCTCCAGACAGACGATATAGTCGGGCTTGACCGACGAGCGCACCGGCACCGCCGGTTCCGCGCGCGGTGCGGGCGCCTCGGCCGGCGAACCGAGCTTGGCGAGCGCACCATGGACGCTGTGGATCAGCGTCGGGATGTCCGCGACATCGATATTGTTGTTTCCGACATGTGCCGCGACGATATCCGCGGTCAATGCGATCAGCGTGCCGTCACGCTCCGCGTCCATTTCCATATCTTCCCTCGTTACGCAGCCGCTACAATTGGCCGTTACCGCTATCGGCCTACCGCGCGGTCATCGCAACAATATAAGTAACATCTTTTGTTATTTGCCCGGAATCGGCCGGACATAGGTGTGTGCGTCGAAGCGTTCGCCACCGCGACCGGCATAATAATTGCGCCGCTCCCCGCATTTGGCGAAGCCTTCGCTGGCATAGAGCCGGGTGGCATCGTTGCCCGCGCGCATTTCGAGGCACAGCCGCACGGCACCCCGCACAGCGGCATCGTCGATCGCCCGCCGCAGCAGGGCGCGTCCGACCCCGCGCCCGCGTTCGTCGGGAAGCACCGCGATCAGCAGCAATTCGGCATCATCGGCCACCGCCCGCGTCAGCGCGAAGCCGACCAGTCGGCCGTCCAGATGCGCCAGCGTCAGCCAGACGCCGGGCAACGACAACATGCCGAGGCATTGGGCAGGGGTCCATGCCTCCCCAAAGCGCGGATCGAACGCCGCCTGCATCACCCGGTCGACCGCGCCGACATCGGCGGCGGTGCCATCGGCCAGCGCGATCGCGACGCGCGTATCGCTCATGCCCGCACGCTCGGCACCGCATCGGGCGCACGACCATAGAGCGGGGCGGGGGGCAGGCTGGCCTGCACCGCCGGAAGCAGCACCGCATCGGCGGCATCGGGCAGGCGGTCGCTGTCGGGCAGGCTGTCGTCGACGCTGCGCAACCGGGCAAGGCCCTGTCCGACCACCCGACGGCGGGCAAGCGCCGCGACCGCATCGGCGGGCTTGCGCGACACCGCCGGGCCATCGGCGACCAGATCGCCGTCGAACGCCTGCTGAAACACCTCGCCATGGCCGCCGTCGAGCACCGCGACGATCGCGTCGCCCGGTTGTTCGGCGAGCGCGGCGGCGGCGATCAGCGCCAGCGACGAATAGCCCGTAACCGGCACGCCCCAGCCGATGCCCAGCCCGCGCGCCGCCGCCAGCCCGACGCGCACGCCGGTAAAGCTGCCCGGACCGCAATCGACCAGGATCGCATCGGCGCGTCCTTGATCGGGCAGGGCGGCGATCATCGGCACCAGCCGTTCGGCATGGCCGCGCCCGACGACGACATGGTCGTGTGCGATCACGGCGCCATCCTCGATCAACGCGACCGAGCAGGCGGCGGTGGCGGTTTCGATGACCAGCGTCCGCACGAGGGGGTCAGGCGATCCGGTTGAACTTGGCGAAATCGGGCCGGGGCGACCGCGGATGCAGGCTGGCGGTATCGCCATAGCCGAGCGTCGTGATGAAATTGGCGTGGACCGACGGCGTATCGGCAAAGAACGCCTTGTCCACCGCGCCGGCATCGAAGCCCGACATCGGCCCGGTATCGAGCCCCAGGGCGCGTGCCGCGAGGATCAGATAGGCGCCCTGCAACGACGAATTGCGAAAAGCCGATGCCTGGCGCAGCTCGGCATTACCGTCGAACCACGACTTCGCATCGGTATGCGGGAATAGTTCGGGCAGATGTTCGTGAAATTCGGTGTCCATGCCGATGATCGCGGTCACCGGCGCGGCGCGAATCTTGTCGGGGTTGGTCCCGCTGGCGCAGGCGGCCAGCTTGTCCTTCGCCTCTGGCGAGGTGCACCACACGATCCGCGCCGGCAGCTGGTTGGCGCTGGTCGGCCCCCATTTCAGCAGGTCCCAGATCGCGTGCAGCGTCGCGTCGTCGACCGGCCGATCGGTATAGTTGTTGAACGTGCGCGCGCTGCGGAACAGCGTGTCGAGCGCCTGGTCGTCGAGCTTGGCCATCAGACTGCACGAACCTCCGTGACTTCGGGGACATAATATTTGAGCAATTGCTCGATCCCGTTCTTCAGCGTCGCGCTGGACGACGGGCAGCCCGAACAGGCGCCCTGCAGCTGGAGATAGACCTTGCCCTGGTCGAACCCGCGATAGACGATGTCGCCGCCGTCATTCGCCACCGCCGGACGGACGCGGGTTTCGATCAGTTCCTTGATCTGTTCGACGATGTCGGCGTCTTCCGGGTTGTCCGTGAAGGCCGCGTCCTCGGCCGGAACCGAGAAGCCGGCGGTGCCGGTCGCGTGGAACAACGGCATGCGCCCGCCGAAATGGTCGAGCAGCAGCGCCAGCACATCCGGCTTCAGATCGGCCCATTCGCTGCCCGGCGCCTTGGTCACCGACACGAAGTCGCGGCCGAAGAACACGCCGACGACATCGCCCAGCGCGAACAGCTGCGTGGCGAGGGGCGATGCTTCCGCTTCCTCCGGCGACGCGAAGTCGCGCGTGCCGGCGTCCATCACGACCTGCCCGGGCAGGAATTTCAGCGTCGCCGGATTGGGCGTGGATTCGGTTTCGATCAACATGGCGTCCATGTGGCGGCATGGGCACGGGGGATCAAGGGCGGTTGCGGAAACGCTGGGTTGTGCGGTGGCGACCCGCGCGTTGCCACGATTGTTACGCTCCTGTACGAGCCGGGAAAGGCAGAAGGGGAACGTGCCCGTGATCGAGACGCATCTGGCGAAACTGCGCGCACGCGACACGATTTCCGAGGAGGAGGAGCAGGTCATCCGTGCCTCGCTGGGCGAGGTGCGCGAATTGCGGGCGCACGTCACCTGCATCCGCGCCGGCGAGCGGCTGAGCGCGAGCACGCTGCTGCTCGACGGGTTGATGTGCCGCTACAAGGATCTGCCGGGCGGCGAGCGGCAGATCACCGAATTGCATGTCGCGGGCGACTTTCTCGACCTGCACAGCTTTTCGCTGAAACAGCTCGAGCATAATGTCATGGCGCTGACCCCGTGCCGCGTCGTGCTGGTGCCGCATGCCAAGCTGACCGAGATTACCGAGACCCAGCCGCATCTGGCGCGGGTCTACTGGTTCCTGACCGCGCTCGATGCCGCGATCCACCGCGAATGGGAATTGTCGCTCGGCCGGCGCAGCGCGATCCAGCGGATCGCCCACCTGATGTGCGAGTTGCGCGTGCGGCTGGGCCTGATCGGGCAGGCGGACGATGACGGCTTCGCCCTGCCGCTGACCCAGTCCGACCTGTCCGACTGCACCGGCCTCACCCCGGTCCATGTCAACCGCACGCTGCGCGACCTGCGCGAACGCGGGCTGATGGATTTTCGCGGGCGGCGGGTGACGATCCATGATCTTGCCGGGCTGACCGCGCTGGCCGAGTTCGACGATTCGTACCTGTATCTCCGTCGCGAGGAGCGTTGACGCCAAGCTGAGCCGGGGCTGAACCAGAGGCGCGTTTCACCTTTATATTTGCAGCGCGCTGTCGATACTGGTCGGGGCGTTGCAACGACGCTACACCTGCCGCCCATGGCATCTTCGTTTCGTCTGGCCACGGGTGCGTTCACGACCCTGGCCCTGATCGCCGCGCCGCTCGCTGCGCAGACCCCGCCCGCATCGCCCGCGCCCAGTTCGCCGGCACCGGCACGCCAGCTCCCGCCACTGGAACCGGTGGCGCAGGGGCCGGACACGCCGTGGCTGTTCAAGGGCAGCGACATTCCGCCCGACCGGTCATGGACCTATGGCGTGCTGTCCAACGGCCTGAAATATGCGGTGCGCAAGAATGGCGTGCCGCCGGGGCAGGTCGCGATCCGCGTCGCGATCGGCACCGGATCGCTGATGGAAACCGACAGCGAGCGCGGCTTCGCGCACCTGATCGAACATCTGACCTTTCGCGGGTCGGTCCATGTGCCCGATGGCGAATCGAAGCGGGTGTGGCAGCGTCTGGGCGTCACTTTCGGCTCCGACAGCAATGCGTCGACCAGCTTTACCCAGACGGTCTACAAGCTCGACCTGCCCTCCGCCACGCCCGCCGGGCTGGACGAGAGCATGAAGATCCTGTCGGGGATGATGGCCGAACCGACACTGACCCAGGCGGCGCTCGATGCCGAACGCCCGGTGGTGCTGTCCGAACAGCGCGAACAGCCCGGGCCCCAGGTCCGTTTCGGCGATGCGGTGCGTGCGCTGTTCTTCGCCGGGCAGCCGCTGTCCGACCGTTCGCCGATCGGCAATGTCGACACGTTGCAGGCGGCGACTGCCGCCAGCGTGAAGGCGTTCCACGACCGCTGGTATCGCCCCGACCGCGCGATCATCGTCATCGCGGGCGACGCCGATCCCGCCATCCTCGAAGCGATGGTGAAGAAGCATTTCGCAGATTGGCAGGGCAACGGCCCGTCGCCGGCCGAGCCGAAGTTCGGATCGCCCAAGGCGGGCGAGCCGGTCGCCGCGGCGGTCAGCGAACCGACCATGCCGACGCTCGTCCAGATGGCGGTGCTGCGGCCGTGGACGGTCGGTGACGACACGATCCTGTTCAACCAGGAACGGATGATCGACCAGATTGCGCTCCGCATCCTCAACCGCCGGCTGGAAAGTCGCGCGCGTGCCGGGGGCAGCTATATCTCGGCCGGAGCGAACCTCGACGACGTGTCGCGTTCCGCGAACATCACCCAGCTGTCGATCCTGCCGCTGGGCGACGACTGGGCGGCGGCGTTGCGCGACGTGCGGCAGTCGATCGCCGATGCGATGCGCACTGCGCCTACCCAGGCGGAGATCGACCGCGAGGTCGCGGAAATCCGCGCGGGCATGGAGAATGAGGTGCGCACCGCGCCGGTGACGGCGGGCGCGCTGCTCGCCGACAATCTGATCGCCGCGACCGACATTCGCGAAACCGTCGCCGGGCCGGAAACGTCGCTGCGCATCTTCGAAGGGGCGGTGACCAAGAAGTTCTTCACCCCGGCACGCGTGCAGGCGGCGACGAAGAAGGTCTTTGCCGGCACCGCCACCCGCGCGATTGTCAACACCCGCACTCCCGATCCGACCGCGCAGACCAAGCTGACCGCCGCGCTGACGCAGAAGATCGCCGGCAGCGCGAGCCGGCGCAGCGGGCAGGGGGCGATCGGCTTCGACCGGCTGCCTTCGCTCGGCAAGCCGGGTGCGATCACCGCGCGCAGCATGGCGCTGAGCGATCCGCCGATCGAACGTGTCGACTTCGCCAATGGCTCGTCGCTGCTGCTGTTCCCGAACGAGTCCGAAACCGGCAAACTCTATGTCCGCGTCCGGTTCGGCCGGGGGCTGAACGCGCTGCCGGCCGACCGTCGTACGCCGGCCTTTGCGGCCGACCTCGCGCTGGTGGCATCGGGCATCCAGACGCCGAAGGGCGTACTGGGGCAGGAGGAGCTCGACCGGCTGACCGGCGGGCGGCAGATCGGGCTGTCCTTCGGGATCGACGACGACGCGTTCAGCCTGTCGGGGATCACCACCGCCGCCGACCTCGCCGACCAGCTCAAGCTGATCGCGGCGAAGCTGCAATCGCCGGCATGGGATCCCGCGCCCGTCGCCCGCGCGCGGGCGGTGATGCTGGCGAGCTATGATGCGCTGGGCGCCTCGCCCGACGGCGTGATGGCGCGCGACCTCGACGCGCTGCTCCACGATAACGACCCGCGCTGGGGCACGCCCGACCGCAAGGAGATCGAGGCGCTGACCCCGGCGGCGTTCAAGGCGCTGTGGGCGCCGCTGCTCGCCTCTGGTCCGATCGAGGTGCAGGTGTTCGGCGATGTGCAGCAGCAGCCGGCGATCGACGCGGTTGCCGCGACGATCGGCGCGATGGCGCCGCGTCCCGCCGCGACCACCCCGCCGCCGCCGGTCCGCTTCCCCGCGCATGTCGCGACGCCGGTCACCCGCACGCATAGCGGCCAGCCCAATCAGGCTGCGGCGGCGATCGCGTGGCCGACCGGTGCCGGCAGCGCGGGGCTGGCCGAAAGCCGCAAGCTGGAGGTGCTGGCTGCCGTCTTCCGCGACCGGCTGCTCGACCGGCTGCGCAGCCAGGCCGGGGTCAGCTATTCGCCGAACGTCGACAATGGCTGGCCGGTCGGCCTGCCCGGCGGCGGGCGGATCATGGCGATCGGCATGGTGCCGCCGGACAAGACCGGCTTCTTCTTCGACCTGGCGCGCGAACTGGCGGCCGACCTGGTCAAGACGCCGGTGCCCGAGGACGAACTCGACCGCGCCAAGCTGCCGGTGATCCAGATGGTCGCACGCATGTCGAGCGGCAACATGTTCTGGATGAACCAGACCCAGGGCGGCACCCGCGATCCCGCGCGGCTGGCGGCGATCCCGGGCATCATCAACGACATCCGGGCCACGACCCCGGCCGAGTTGCAGGCGCTGGCGGCGAAGTATCTGGTGCCGGCCAGGGACTGGTCGATGCAGGTGCTGCCGGAGAAGAAGTAAGGCTCCTCCCCGGAACGGGGAGGGGGGACCATCTGCAGGATGGTGGAGGGGGGCGTCCGCACACGAACCGGTGGCGGGCGCCCCTGACTTTTAGAAAGAAGGTAGGGGTTCGCGCGGAGGCGCGGAGACGCGGAGGGGTTGCGTTCCGGGCGAAGCGCTCGCGAACGGGAGACCTTGCGTGACCGGATAGGCTGATAGTGAGGCCGCTGACGCGGGGAACGCTGGCACAAGGCGCAACCCCTCCGCGTCTCCGCGCCTCCGCGCGAACCCCTACCTGCTTCTACGCCTCCACAACCTGACGAACCGGTGCGCCTGCCAGCACCGCGAGCCCCCAGATCGCGAACCCGCCCAGCGCCAGCCCGGCACCGACGATCCCCGTCGACGTCCACCCATAGCCTGCCGCAATCGCCAGCCCCCCGGCCCATGGCCCGATCGCATTGGCGGTATTGAACGCCGAATGGTTGAGCGACGCCGCCAGACTCTGCCCCTGCTGGGCGATGTCCATCAACCGCGTCTGCAACACCGTGCCCAGCGCCCCGCCGATCCCGATCAGGAACACGATCGCCAGCATCGACCATAGCTGCCCCGCCGCCAGCGGATAGAGTGCCAGCGTCGCCGCGCTCCATAGCAGCAGGCCGCCGGCGGTCGGCATCAGCGCGCGGTCGGCGAAGCGCGGCACGACTAGATTGCCGAAGGTCATGCCCGCGCCGAATACTGCCAGCACCACCGGCACCATCGCCGGCGCGGCACCGGTCACCTCGATCAGCGTCGAGGCAAGATAGGTGTACACCGCGAACATCCCGCCAAAGCCGATCGCGCCGATGCCGAGCGTCAGCCACAACTGCCCTGATTTCAGCACGCCCAGCTCGGCCAGCGGGCTGGCTTGTACGTCCGGCCGGTCATGCGGCGCGGCCCAGGCGACCATCGCCATCGTCGCCGCCGCTAGCACCGCGACCACGCCGAAGCCCCAGCGCCAGCCGAGTGCCTGTCCCAAAGCGTTGGCCAGCGGCACGCCGACGATCGTCGCGACGGTCAGCCCCAGCATCACCCGCCCGATCGCCTGCGTCCGCTTCTCCGCCGGCACCAGTGACGCGGCGACCAACGCGGCGATTCCGAAATAGGCGCCATGCGGTAGTCCGCTGAAGAAGCGCGCGATCAGCATCGCCTCATAGGTCGGGGCCAGCGCGCTCGCCGCATTGGCGATGCCGAAGCACGCCATCAGCGCGATCAGCACCGTCCGCCGCGCCATCCGCGCGGTCATCACCGCCAGCAGCGGGGCACCGACGACCACGCCCAGCGCGTAGGCGCTGATGACATGCCCCGCCGTCGGCTCGTCGATGCCGAGGCCGGGCGCGAAGAACGGCACGAGGCTCATCGTCGCGAACTCGGTCGTCCCGATCGCAAAACCACCCAGCGCGAGCGCGAGATGGACGAGGGCAGGGCTACGGGTTGGGGTCACAGGCAGGCTCCTTGCTGCGATGCAGCATTAGAAGCGGGCCATATGGGATGGGGCCGGGGCAGTTCAACACTGAATAGCTATGCGGTGGCAAAGGGCGCTGCCGAATGCCGGCACTGTCGTGTTCGCCCCAACCGTCATCCCCGCGAAGGCTGGGATCTCCCGGTTATGCTTGGGGCAGGAGCCGCTTGAGGAACTAGCTTTTGCTGGGGCGACGCGCTGGTTCGGGCGGATCGGCAGCAAGCTTCGGCCTGGTCGCCGCTGCGCGCTACCGCGACGCGAAGTGGATCAGGACGCGGCGGTCCGGCAGCAGCATCGCAAAGCCGGTAGAGTACAGGTCCGATGCGAACGGCCGTCCGTCCGACACGGAGCGGTCGAAGACATAGTCCTTACCCCGCCGGTGCCGGGCGAGATCGATATCGGCCAGCAGCCACGCGGGCGGCGCGGCGACCGTGACCGGCTGCGTTGCCGGGGCCGATTCGAGCGCGCGGGCGATCTTGGCGGCATCGCCCTCGGAATAGCGGACTACGACCCACAACGCCCGGTCGGTCGGGCCGAAGCCGTCGTCCCTGCCGACGGGGTCGAGCGACCACCGCGCCTCGACCGGCACGGGTTGCAGCGTGACGAGCTTTCGCAACGTGGCGACGTCGTTCCGTGCGCCTTCGACCATATCTGCCGTGCTCTTCGAACAGCCGGGCGACCCTGCCATGACCAGCGCCCCGATCGCGAGCGTCCGGGCCAGCCGCTTCACGTCCGGTTTCGGATGCGGCGGTTGTCGTCGACCACGACGCCTAGCGCATAGGCGCTGATGACATATCCCGCCGTCAGCTCGCAAATGCCGAGGCCCGGCGCGAAGAACGGCACGAGGTTCATCGTTGCGAACTCGGTCGTCCCGATCGCAAAGCCACCCAGCGCGAGCGCGGGATGGACAGGGCAGGGCTGCGGATCGGGGGCACCGGCACGCTCCTTGTTTTGGTGCAGGTTCGGAAGCGGGCGATATGGGATAGGGTATCGCCGGTTCAACGGTGAATAGCTATGCGCGACGTCCTGGCGTCTGCCTGTGACGGCAACGTTTTTTTCCCCGTCATTGGGGTTCCAAACTTTCCTGCCACCTTTGCGACCGTTGTCTGGGATCGGGCAACGCCGACCTGCGTTACCTCGCAACTGCTCAGGATGCCGGCGTTGGAATGGTAACCGGAACTGCGCTTCACGCCTGGTACAGGCCCTACACGTATGACAAGCGTGGAATCGGAGGTGGATGGATGCGATCTGTATCGGGAACGGTTCGGGCGGTTGTGCTGGCTTCGGCTATGTTGGTGTCTGGCGTAGCCGGTGGTTTGCCGGCAGTCGCAACCGGTGTCCACGCGGCTGGGCAGTGGCCGACTTATGTGAATGCGCGCTACGGCTATCGCGTCTGCTATCCAGCCGGACTGCTTCGGCCGGCTGCAGAGGCCCCGAACGGCGATGGGCGCCGCTTCAACGGCGCGGGTGGTGCCGTCTTGCGCGTTTGGGGCAGCAATAACGCGCTGAACGACACGGTTGCCTCGAGCGCGGCCGAGGATCGCAAACGGCTGACCCAAAACGGGCAGGTGAGCTATGCCGTGACGCGTCCGAACTGGTATGTGCTGTCGGGACGTCAGAATGGTCAGATATTCTATCTAAAATCGATGCTTGCCCACGGTACGTTCAGCACGATGGAGTTGCGCTACCCCGCAGCGGCGCAACGCCAATGGGCGCCGGTCGTCGCGCGCCTGTCGAAGTGCTTCAGCGCCGCATAGGCCAGACGGGGAGAACCGTTCCAGGGACGGCCTTACCGCACGTTAAATCGATAGAAGTTGTTGCTGTTCATCAGAGACTTCAGCTTCCGACCATAGCCTGGATCGGTTGCATAGACGCCGGTCAGCGCATCCGCGAAGGCGTTCGGGTCGGGCAGGGTCGCTCGCGCGTTACGATAGGGGCGACCGGTCGCGAGCAACCTGCCATGGTGATCGAATGCGTCCGCGATCGAGGCAAAGGCGCGAAATCCAGCGCGGATGCGGACGCGCTGGCCGTTGATGACTTCTTCGGTGCCGGTGCTGACCGATGGTTCACCACGCCTGGCCTTGATGCCGAAGGGATTGTTGCTGCCGGGAGGCATTCGGCTGCCCCATGCGCTTTCCAAGGCCCATTGGGCCAGCGTGACGGAAGCGGGGATGCCCCAACGTGTCTGAGAGGCCTGGCGGCACGGATTACCGCATCGGGTGGCGTGCGCCCGCGCGCGGCCATGGTATCGGGAGTCGGTGGCGTTGCGCGGGTAACTGGGACCGCCGGCCCAGGCGTGCGTGGAGGACGACGCGAAACAGGGGGTGCAACAGGTGGCGGTGCCTTGCGTACTTCAGCCCGGGGAATGCTGTGCACGCGCCTGGCGCCGTTGAGCGCACGCAGTGTTGGCCCACCCGGATCGACGCGACCATCGGGCTGGCGCACGATGCCGTGGCGGCGTTGCCAGCGGGCAATGAGATCTACGGTAAGTGGACCGGCATCGCCATCGATCACCAGCGGCCGGACGCCGGAGGGTAGATGTTCGTTGAGCAATTGCTGTACGGCGGCCACATCGGGCCAGCGATTAAGCCCGCCCCGGCCCACGGATCCGGCAAGGCGCACTTCGGCTGCATGGCGCATCTTCCACCTTCTCTATGTCGTCGTTCGATGACGCAGCCGATTAACGCAGATCGAGCCGCTGGGATGCGTCACGTCGGCCGTCCGTATTGCGACGCCACAGGCTCGTCGGCCGCGATCAATTTCGGTACAGCGCGTCCAGCCGCTCGCCATACACCTCTTTCAACACATGCCGCCGGATCTTCAGGCTGGGCGTCAGCTGCTGGTTCTCGATGGTGAAGGGTTCGTCGGCGATGATGAAGCGGCGGATGCGTTCGGTGACCGACAGGTCCTTGTTGACCCGCTCCACCGCCGCGCCGAGCGCCGCGCGATAGTCGCTGTCCTCGCGCAGCTTCGCGAAGTCGCAGCGTGCTCCGCCCTTCGCACAGAATTGCTGGGTCCATTCGGCGTCGGGCACGATCACCGCGACCATATAGGGGCGCCGGTCGCCCGCGATCATCGCCTGCGCGATCTCGTTCTGCAGGGTCAGCATCCCCTCGACCTTTTGCGGCGCGACATTGTCGCCCTTGTCGTTGACGATGATATCCTTCTTGCGGTCGGTGATGCGGATGCGGCCCTTGGCGTCGATCTCGCCGATATCGCCGGTGTGCAGCCAGCCGTCCTTGAGCACGCGCGCCGTTTCCGCCTCGTTGCGCCAATAGCCGTGCATGACCAGTTCGCCGCGCACCAGGATTTCGCCGTCCTCGGCGATGCGGACCTCGGTCTCGGCGAGCGGCGGACCCACCGTGTCCATCTTGATCCCCGCCGCCGGGCGGTTGCACGAGATGACCGGCGCCGCCTCGGTCTGGCCATAGCCTTGCAGGAAGCACAGGCCGAGCGACTGGAAGAACCCGCCGACTTCCGGGTTGAGCGGGGCGCCGCCCGACACCATCGCCTTCAACCGCCCGCCGAAGCGCTTGCCGACCTTGGGTTTGAGCAGCGTGTCGACCAGCAGCTTGGTCGGCCGGTCGAGCAGGGTGGGGCCGTTCTCCTTGCCCCCGATCGTGACGGCGCGGTCGAGCAGCCACGACGATACGCGGCCCTGTTTCTGCACCGCCTTGGTAATGCGGGTGCGCAATACCTCGAACAGGCGGGGGACGACGACCATGATCGTCGGGCGGACTTCCTCGATATTGCTGGCGAGCTTGTCGAGGCCTTCGCTATAGTAAATCTGCCCGCCCAGCGCGATCGGGAAGTGCTGGCCGCCGGTATGTTCATAGGCGTGGCTGAGGGGGAGGAACGACAGGAACACCTCGTCGTCCCAGCCGAAATCCTCCGAGATGACGGTGCAGCAGCCATTGACGTTGTGCAGGATCGCGCCGTGATGCTGCATGACCCCACGCGGGGACCCGCCGGTGCCCGAGGTGTAGATGATGCAGGCGAGGTCGTCGCGGGTGAAATCGGCCTGCGCCGCGACGCTCGCCGGGTCGGCGGGGTGCCGGGCGATCAGGTCGTGCCAGTCGTGGAATTCGAGGCTGCCCTGCTGCGCGGTCTTCATCCGTTCGATCATGATGATCTTTTCGGACGACTGGGTGGTGCGCAGCGCGGCGGGGAGGACGGTGCGCGCCAGCTTTTCGGTCGACACGATGATCGCGCAGGCGCCCGAATTCTCGATGATATGGCCATGGTCGCGCACGGTATTGGTGACGTAGGTCGGCACGGTCACGCAGCCGGCCGCCATGATCGCCAGGTCGGAGATGCACCATTCGGGCCGGTTCTCGCTGACCAGCATCACCCGGTCCCCGCGCTTCAGCCCGATCGCCTTGAGCGCCGTGGCGAGGCTGGCGACCTGTCGCGCGGCATCGGCCCAGCTGATCGACTGCCATGCGCCCGCCTGTTTGCTCCACAGGAACGGCGCGTCGCCGCGTTCGGCCGCCCGCGTAAAGAACATCGCGACCAGATTGGGGAATCGTTCCAGTTGCCGGGCCATTGCTTATCCTTCTCCTGTCGCCGGGTGTAGGCAGGCGGAACCGGTACGGCAACGTTCGACAGCGGGTGACGGGGGCGACCGCGTTGGTTAGACAGGCGGTCATGAAGATGTTCGCCACCACCGTCGCCGCGCTCGCCACCGTCACGCTGGGGGGCTGCAACGTCCTGCCCTTCGGGAAGAAGGAGGTGGCGACGTCTGCGACACAGGCGCCGCCGACCGCGCCGGCGGGACAGGCGCAGAAGTTCGTGATCTCGGCCAACCCGATCGCCAGCGAGGCGGGGATGGCGGTGCTGCGCAAGGGCGGCAGCGCGGTCGACGCGGCGATCGCGGTTCAGGCGATGCTGTCGCTGGTCGAACCGCAAAGCTCCGGCCTCGGTGGCGGCGCGTTCCTGACCTATTTCAACGCGAAGACCGGCAAGGTCGAAATCTATGACGGGCGCGAGGTTGCGCCCGCCGGCGCCACGCCGACCATGCTGATGGGCGCCGATGGCCAGCCGCTGCCCTTTGCGCAGGCGGTGCTGAGCGGGCGGGCGACCGGGGTGCCGGGCGCGGTCAGGATGCTGGGGCAGGCGCATGCCGACCATGGCACGCTCGCCTGGAACCAGTTGTTCGACGATGCGGAAGAGGTCGCGCGCAAGGGGTTCGTGATCTCGCCCCGGCTCGGTCGGTTCCTGGGCGGCAAGTCGCCGCAGTTGCAGGCGGAGGATGTCCGCCGTTACTTCAAGGGCAAGGGCGGGGCGCTCGCCACCACCGGCGACCGGATCAGGAATGGCGACTATGCCGATTTCCTGAAGCGGCTGGCCAAGCAGGGGCCGGACGCGCTGTACACCGGCAAGACCGCCGAGCGGATCGTGGCGAAGACCACCAGCGGCAGCCTGCCCGGCACGATGACGCTTGCCGACCTCGCCGCCTATCGCGCGGTGAAGCGCGATCCGCTGTGCGGCAACTGGCGCGCGTACATCGTCTGCACGCCGCCGCCGCCGTCGAGCGGGGTGGGGCTGCTCGAGCTGCTCGCGATCCTCGGCCGCACCGATATCGACAAGCGCGGGCCGAACGACCCGCAGAGCTGGTATCTCTTCGCCGAGGCGAGCCGGCTGATGTATGCCGATCGCGACCTGTATGTCGGCGATCCCAAGTTCGTGAACGTGCCGGTCGCAGGGCTGCTCGCCCCGGCCTATATCGCCGAGCGGGCGAAGCTGATTGGCCCGTTCGCCGGACCCGCCCCGGCGGCGGGCGTGCCGGCCGGGGTGGTGACGGCGGCGGCGGACACGACGCGCGAGCCGGCGGGCACGTCGCATTTCATCGTCGGTGATGCGCAGGGCAATGTCGTGTCGATGACGACCACGGTCGAGAGCTTCTTCGGCACCGGGCGGATGGTCGACGGCTTCTTCCTGAACAACCAGATGACCGACTTCGCCTTTTCACCGCGCGATGCGCAGGGCCGGCCTGCGGCCAATGCGGTGGCACCGGGCAAGCGGCCGCGGTCGTCGATGACGCCGCTGGTGATGATCGACCGGCAGGGCAAGTTCGCCGGGGCGCTGGGATCGGCGGGCGGCAATGCGATCCTCGCCTATGTCGGCAAGTCGCTGGTCGGTGCGGTCGAATGGAAGCTGACCATGCAGCAGGCGCTGGCGCTCCCCAACCTCGTCGCGCGGGGCAGCAGTTTTCAGGGGGAGGTGACGAAGTTCTCGCCGGAAATCCTGAGCGGGCTGGCGGCACGGGGTGTCCGGTTGCAGCCGGGGCAGGGCGAGGATTCGGGGCTGCACGGGGTCATCATCCGCGACGGGAAGGTCGATGGGGGTGTCGATCCGCGGCGTGAGGGTAAAGTGATCGTGGAGTAGAAGGTTGGTTCGCGCGAAGGCGCGAAGGTACGAAGAAGAAGGACGAGGGGTTCGCGCAGAGGCGCGGAGACGCGGAGGAGGTGCATTTGCGGCTCCGTCTCGCGTCAGCCAGACCTTCGCTCTTCCGGAAGCCAGCAGCATGAAGGCCGCTGGCGCGGCTGACCGATCCGCGAACGCAACCCCTCCGCGTCTCCGCGCCTCTGCGCGAACCCCTTACTTCTTCCGCCGAACCGTCGCGAAATGTTCGGCCCGTTCGAGCAGCAGCGTCAAATCCTCCCGCGCGATATCGAACGCGTCCGGCGTCTCCGCCAGCGCGGCGTCGATATCCTCCAGCCGGACCCCGCCCGGCTCCACTGCCGCCTGAATCGCGGCGGGGGTCGCCGGCTGGTGCGGATAGCTGAGTGCGGTCATGCGGTGATAGAAGATGCCGATCGACACCAGCGCGATCGAATTGATCCCGACCGGCGCGAAGGCGAAGGCATAGCCCGCATCATGGATGCCCGCACTGCCGATCACCGCCGTCAGCGCCGCCGCCCCGCCCGGCGGATGCAGGCAGCGGCACAGCGACATGAGGAGAATGGCGAGGCCCACCGCGACCCCGGCGGCGATCGTCACATTCGGGATCGCCTGGAACACCGCGACACCGACCAGCGTCGACAGGATGTTGCCGCCGACCACCGGCCAAGGCTGGGCGAGCGGACTGGCCGGCACCGCGAACACCAGCACCGCCGATGCCCCCAGCGGCGCGACGATGATCGGCAGGTCGCCCTCGATCCACGGCACCTGCGCGCAGACGACCATGGTCAGCGCGATGCCGATGCCCGCACCGATGCAGGCGACGACCCGCCGGCCGAACCCGGCATTGGCGAGCAGCGAACGGAACAGCCGGATCACAATCCGTCGACGATCCGCCGGGCGAGGCCGGGGCCTTCATAGACCAAAGCGCTATAGAGCTGGACGAGGCTGGCCCCGGCGTCGAGCCGCCGCCGCGCTTCGTCCGCCGATCCGACACCGCCGGCCGAAATCAGGGGGATCGCACCGTCCGCAATCTCGCGCGCCTCGACCAGCTTGGCGAGTGCCAAGGGGGCGAGCGGCGCGCCCGACAGCCCCCCGGTCTCTTTCGCATTCGCCGACCGCAGCGTATCGGGGCGCGAGATGGTGGTGTTAGACACGATCAGCGCATCGATCCCGCCATCGACCGCCGCGCGGATCGCGACCTCCAGTCCCTCGCGCGACAGGTCGGGCGCGACCTTCAGGAACAGTGGTACGCGCTTGCCACCGACATGGCGCGCGGCGTCGCTCGCGGCGATCAACTGCCCCAACTCGGGCTGCGATTGCAGGTCGCGCAGGCCCGGCGTGTTCGGGCTGGAAATGTTTATCGTGACATAATCGGCGAGCGGCGCAGCCTTGGCGACCGCCGTCCCGTAATCGGCGATGCGGTCGGTCGAATCCTTGTTCGCGCCGACATTGATGCCGATGATGCCGGGGCGGGGGGTGAGCGCCGCGACCCGTGCCAGCGCCGCGTCGATCCCGCCATTGTTGAAGCCGAGCCGGTTCACCACGCCCCGGTCCTCGGGCAGGCGGAAGATGCGCGGCTTGGGATTGCCCGGCTGCGGCTGGGGGGTCAGCGTGCCGACCTCGACGAATCCGAAGCCTAACCCCAGGAACCCGGCGACCGCCCGCGCATCCTTGTCGACCCCTGCCGCCAGCCCGACCGGATTGGGGAAGCGAATGCCCGCCACCGTCACCGCGTGTTTGTCGTCGGTGCGGGGGGCGAGCGGTGCGCCGGCTTTCCCCCACGCCTCCAGCGTGGCGATCGTCAACGAATGCGCGCGTTCGGCGTCGAGGGCGAAGAGAAGCGGGTGATACCAGGCCATATGCGGCGCTCTATCGTTCAGCGGCGACGGAAGGAAGATTCGGTTTCACGCGAAGGCGCGAAGGCGCGAAGAAGAGAGTGGTTCGCGCAGAGGCGCGGAGGAGGTTCGCTCGCCACCCCGTCTCGCGTCAGCGAGACCTTCATACTTGCGGCAACCAACAGGATGAAGGCCGCTGGCGCAGCTGACCGATCCGCGGGCGCAACTCCTCCGCGCCTCCGCGCCTCTGCGCGAACCATTCTTCCTTCTTCTCTTCGCACCTTCGCGCGAAACCAAATCCTCGAGCCCCCAAACAATCGATCACAACGATCGACAGAAACCCGGTTGACCTCACGCCCCCGCGCGACCACATGCCAATCCGACCGGAATGATCCGATTAAGGAATCCATGCGCCTTTCCAGCCTTGCCGACTATGCCGTCGTCCTGCTCGCCGCCACCGCGCGGCGGGGCGGCGATGCGCGCGTGACGGCGACCGTGCTGGCGGAGGAAACCGGCCTGCCGCTGCCGACGGTGCAGAAGCTGGTCAGCCGCCTGTCCGCCGCCGGGCTGATCGAAACCGGGCGCGGCACCGGCGGCGGTTTCCGCCTTGCCCGCGCCCCGCAGGCGATCGACCTGGCGCAAATCATCGAGGCGATCGAGGGGCCGATCGCGCTCACCACCTGCGTCGACGCCGCGCGGCATGATTGCGCGGTGGAGACGAACTGCATGATCCGCCCCCATGCCGGCACGGTCAACGCCGTGGTCCGGGGCGCTCTGGCGGGCGTGACGCTCGCCCAACTCGCGAACACCGGGGCGATGCCCCAAGAGGTAGTGTGATGGCCACCAAGAATGCCGAGGCGCTCGCCGCCGCGAACAAGAAGTACGAGTGGGGTTTCTCCTCGGACATCGAGCAGGACTTCGCGCCCAAGGGGCTGAGCGAGGACACCGTCCGCTATATCAGCGCCAAGAAGGGCGAGCCCGAATGGATGCTCGACTGGCGGCTGAAGGCGTTTCGCCTGTGGCAGACGATGGAGGCGCCCGACTGGGCCAAGCTGAACCTCGATCCGATCGACTATCAGGACGCGTACTATTACGCGGAGCCGAAGAAGAAGCCCTCGCTGTCGTCGTTGGACGAGGTCGATCCCGAAATCCTGCGCGTCTATGAAAAGCTCGGCATCCCGATCGAGGAGCAGAAGGTGCTCGCCGGGGTCGAAGGGTCGCGCAAGGTTGCGGTCGATGCCGTGTTCGACAGCGTGTCGGTGGCGACGACCTTCCGCAAGGAACTCGAAGCCGCCGGCGTCATCTTCCGCTCGATCAGCGAGGCGATCCGCGAATATCCCGAGCTGGTCCGCAAGTGGCTGGGCAAGGTCGTTCCGCAACGGGACAATTTCTTCGCGACTCTGAACAGCGCGGTCTTCTCGGACGGCACCTTCGTCTACATTCCGGAGGGCGTGCGCTGCCCGATGGAGCTGTCGACCTATTTCCGGATCAACGCCGAGAATACCGGTCAGTTCGAACGGACGCTGATCGTCGCCGACAAGGGCTCTTACGTCAGCTATCTCGAAGGCTGCACCGCGCCGATGCGCGACGAGAACCAGCTGCACGCGGCGGTGGTCGAGCTGGTCGCGCTCGACGATGCCGAGATCAAATATTCGACCGTTCAGAACTGGTATCCCGGCGACGAGAACGGGAAGGGCGGCATCTATAATTTCGTGACCAAGCGCGCCTTGTGTCAGGGCAGGAACAGCAAGGTGTCGTGGACGCAGGTCGAGACTGGCTCCGCGATCACCTGGAAATATCCGTCCTGTGTGCTGGCGGGTGAGAACTCGGTCGGCGAATTCTATTCGGTCGCGGTGACGAACAATCGCCAGCAGGCCGATACCGGCACCAAGATGATTCATCTGGGCAAGGGGTCGCGCTCGACCATCGTGTCGAAGGGGATCAGCGCCGGGCGCAGCGACAATACCTATCGCGGGTTGGTGCGCGTCGGTCCTTCGGCGGAGGGCGTGCGCAACTTTACCCAGTGCGACAGCCTGCTGCTCGGCGACCAGTGCGGCGCGCACACCGTGCCGTACATCGAGGTCAAGAACCCCTCGGCCCAGATCGAGCATGAGGCGACGACGTCGAAGATTTCCGAGGATCAGATGTTCTACGCGATGCAGCGTGGGCTGGATTCGGAAGCGGCGGTCGCGCTGATCGTCAACGGCTTCGCCCGCGAAGTCCTGCAGCAGCTGCCGATGGAGTTCGCGGTCGAGGCGCAGAAGCTGCTCGGCATTTCGCTTGAAGGGTCGGTGGGGTGATCGCGCTGCTGCTCGCGCTGCAGGCGGTCGCGCCGACCGCGCCCTATGCCGACTGCCTGTCGGAGCGGATCAATGCGGACGCGCGCATGGAGAAGCCGCCGACCGAGGCCGCGGCCCGCGTCGCGATTTTCGACGACGCGGCCAAGGCGTGCGCACCGGTGCGGGCGAAGGTCGCTAAGGCGCATGGCCCGATGCTCGACAAGATCGATGCGTCGATGAAGGCGGTGCTGACCAACCCGGACGCCGCCGAGGCCGAGTTCGGCACCGAACCGGTCGCGGGCGAGACGCCGTAAGATTTGGATCTGCGGGCCTGACCCCGCACGAACAGGACGGAACATGCTGAAGATCGACAATCTCCACGCCGAAATCGACGGCAAGGAAATCCTCAAGGGCCTCTCGCTCAGCGTCAATGCGGGCGAGGTCCATGCTATCATGGGGCCGAACGGCGCGGGCAAGTCGACGCTCGGCTATGTGCTGGGCGGGCGTCCCGGCTATGAAGTGACCGAGGGCAGCGTGACCTTCGCGGGTGAGGACCTGCTGGAGATGGAGGCCGATGCCCGCGCCGCCGCCGGCCTGTTCCTCGGCTTCCAGTATCCGGTCGAGATTCCCGGCGTGTCGAACGTCCAGTTTCTGCGCGAAAGCCTGAACAGCCAGCGCCGCGCCCGCGACGAAAAGCCGCTGTCGGGCGCCGAATTCCTGAAGCTCGCCCGTGCCCAGGCGGACGGCCTCGGCATGGACATGGACATGCTGAAGCGGCCGGTGAATGTCGGCTTTTCGGGCGGCGAGAAGAAGCGCAACGAGATGGTGCAGATGGGCATCCTCGACCCCAAGCTCGCCATTCTCGACGAAACCGACAGCGGCCTCGACATCGACGCGCTGCGCATCGTCGGCGACGGCATCAACCGCATCATGCGCTCGCCGGACAAGGCGGTTATCCTCATCACCCACTACCAGCGGCTGCTCGACTATGTGCAGCCGGATTTCGTGCATGTACTCGCCGATGGCCGCATCGTGCGCTCGGGCGGGCCGGAACTGGCGCACGAGCTGGAACGCGAAGGTTATGGAGCGGTGGCGGCATGATGACCTTGCAGATCCTCCCCGCTCGCGGGGAGGGGGACCAGCCGCAGGCTGGTGGAGGGGGATTGCCCCAGATGCTGCGTTCGTGGAGGTCCCCCTCCACCATGCTGCGCATGGTCGCCTTCCCCGTGCCGGGGAGGATCTGATGGCCACTCTTCCCACAAACCGTGACGAGGCGTTCCGCTGGACCGATCTTGCCGCGCTGACCGCAGCTGCTACTTCGGCGCGGGGCGCGGTGGCGAGTGCGGAGGGCTATTGGCTCGACCTCGCCGGCCCGCGCATCCTGTTCGTCGACGGCGTCTATGCGGCCGACCGGAGCACGCCGGGTCATGTCGCGCTGTCCCCGTTGACGCTCGACACCGCGCACCCGCTGGGCGTGCAGGCATCCGGTGCGGCGGGCTGGTCGATCGACCTGTCGGCGGCGGAGATCGTTGATACGGTGCAGATCGTCCATGTCGCGACCGGGGCGGAGAACCATCTGCCCGCGCGCCTGACGCTCGACGAGGATGCGGTCGCGTCGGTCGTCGAGACCTATGTCGGCAACGGCTGGACCAATCGCCTGACGCAGATCGACCTCGAACGCGGCGCGCGGCTGATGCGCAGCGTCCGCTTGCTACAAACGGACGGCTTCGTATCGATCCGCGACGAAGCGGTGGTGGGCGAGGCGGCAAGCCTCGTATCGCAGTTCCTCGGCGCCGGCGGCATGGGCAGCCGCATCGACGCGCTGTTGACGCTGGATGGGGACGGTGCGTTCGTCGATTATGGCGGCGCGCTGCTGACGCGCGACGACCAGCGGCAGGAATGTGCCGTCGCCGTCCGCCACGCTGCCCTGAACGGCTCCAGCCGCCAGACCTGGCGCGCGGTCGCCGCCGATCGCAGCCAGGCGAGCCTCGCCGCCCGCGTCGAGGTTGCCCGCGGCGCGCAGAAGACCGATGGCGAACAGTCGCTGCGTGGCCTGCTGCTGCAACGCACGGCGACGGTGAACCTGAAGCCCGAACTCGAAATCTTTGCCGACGACGTGAAGTGCGCGCACGGCGCGACAGTCGGCGAACTCGATGCCAAGGCGCTGTTCTACCTGCGCAGCCGCGGCGTGAGCGAAGCGCGGGCCAAGGCATTGCTGACCACCGCCTTCGTGGCGGACGCGCTTGACCGGATCGGCGACGAGACGGTGCGCGAAGCCTTTGCCGCCGATGCCGATGCATGGCTGGAAGCGGCGCTTTGAGCGGCACCACCCCCCTCGACCGCGTGAGCGACTTTCCGGCGATTCCCGCCGGCTGGTCGTATCTCGACACCGCCGCGACCTCGCAGAAACCGCAGGCGGTGATCGACGCGATCACGCGGGCCTATGATACGACCTACGCCACCGTGCATCGCGGCGTGTATCAGCGCTCGGCCGACATGACGCTCGCCTATGAAGCCGCGCGGCGTCGCGTGGCATCGTTCATCGGCGCCGGCGGGCCGGAGGAATGCGTGTTCGTGCGCGGCGCGACCGAGGGGATCAACCTGATCGCTCAAGGCTGGGCCGAACGGCATTTGAAGGCCGGCGACCGCATCCTGCTGTCGATGCTCGAACATCATTCGAACATCGTGCCATGGCAGCTGATCGCCGAACGCATCGGCGTGGCGATCGACGTCGTGCCGCTGACGCAGGACGGGCGGATCGATCTCGACGCGATGGCGGCGATGATCCAGCCGGAGCACAAGCTGGTATCGCTGGCGCATGTGTCGAACGTGCTAGGCTCGGTCCTCGACGCGCGGCGGGCTGCGGATATCGCGCATTCGGTCGGCGCGAAGCTGCTGCTCGATGGCTGCCAGGCGGTGCCGCGCGTGGCGGTCGACGTCGCCGCGCTCGACTGCGATTTCTACGTCTTTTCCGGGCACAAGCTCTACGGCCCGACCGGTATCGGCGTGCTGTGGGGCCGCCCCGAACTGCTCGAAGCGATGCATCCGGTGCAGGGCGGCGGCGCGATGATCGATCGTGTGACGTTCGAGCGCACCACCTATGCGCCACCGCCCGCTCGGTTCGAGGCGGGGACGCCGCATATCATCGGTGCGCTCGGGCTCCACGCCGCGATCGACTATGTCGACAGTATCGGGCTGGACGCGATCCATGCGCATGAAACCGCACTGGTCACCGCTGCCCGCGACGCACTCGGCCGGATCAACTCGGTCCGGTTGCTCGGGCCGGACGATGCCGCCGGAATCGTCAGTTTCGTGGTGGAGGGGGTGCATCCGCACGATGTCGGCACCATCTTGGACGAGGAACGGGTCGCGATCCGTGCCGGCCATCATTGCGCACAGCCGCTGATGGACGTGCTGGGCGTCCCCGCCACCGCGCGGGCGAGCTTCGGCGTGTATAACGGACGGTCCGATGTCGATGCGCTGGTGCGCGGACTGGAACGGGTAAGCAGGATTTTCGGATGAACGACGAACGCAGCTTTCAGGTCGAGGAGGTCGACGCCGTGACGTCGCCGCCGCGCGCGCGCGTGACCGACGCGGACCAACCACGCCGCCGCGACTATCTGGGCGATTTCCTGGCGAAGAAGCCCGAGCCGGTATCGACCGGCGAACCGGGCGGCGACGTGTATGAAGCCGTCATCGCCGCGCTCAAGGAAATCTTCGATCCCGAAATTCCGGTCAATATCTACGACCTAGGGCTGATCTACGGCGTCGACGTGGCGGACAACGGCCATGTCGCGGTGACGATGACGCTGACCACGCCGCATTGTCCGGTCGCGGAATCAATGCCGGCCGAGGTCGAACTGCGCGTGTCGGCGGTGCCGGGCGTGTCGACCGCCGACGTCAATCTCGTCTGGGACCCGCCATGGGACCCGCAGAAGATGTCGGACGATGCCAAGCTCGAACTGGGAATGCTGTAATGGCCACGCGCGTCCGCCCCGCCGCGATCATCCTGACGCCCAATGCCGAACGCCGGGTCGCCGACCTGATGGCGAAGGCGCCCCCGGAAGCAATCGGCGTCAAGCTGTCGACCCCGCGCCGAGGCTGTTCGGGGCTCGCCTATTCGGTCGATTACGTCACCACCGCCAATGCGATGGACGAACGGATCGAGACGCCGGGCGGCACCTTCTTCGTCGATGGCGGATCGATCCTCTACCTCATCGGTTCGACGATGGACTGGGTCGAGGACGATTTTACCGCGGGCTTCGTCTTCGCCAATCCGAATGCCAAGGGCGCGTGCGGGTGCGGGGAGAGCTTCACGGTCTGATCGTCCCTGTTGGGGGACAGGCGTGAAGCGTTTCTGGTTGGTGTTGGCCGCGTGGCCGGGCGTGGCGGCGGCGCAGGACGCGCCGGAGATCGTCGTTACCGGGCGCGGCCTTGCCGATGCGCCGGGCGACCGGGTCTATGACATCGTCACGCTGGAGCGCGATCGCATCCTGTCGTCCGCGAGCGGCCGGGTAGAGGATGTGCTGCGCGACGTCGCCGGGCTCCAGCAATTCCGCCGTTCCGATTCCCGCAGCGCCAATCCGACGTCGCAGGGGATCACCTTCCGCGGCCTCGGCGGCAATGCCTCCAGCCGCGCGCTGCTGCTGCTCGACGGCGTGCCGCAGGCCGACCCGTTCGGCGGCTGGGTCGCCTTTCCCGCCTATGCGACCGATCGGCTGGGCCGGGTACGCGTCACGCGTGGCGGGGGTAGCGGCGTTGCCGGTCCGGGAGCGCTGGCGGGTACGATCGAACTCGACAGCGCAGGGCCAGGTGATCTGAGCCCGTTTGCGGCATCGATCGCCGGGGGCAGCCGTGCGTCGATCGATGCGCGCGGATCGGCGGCATTGGTGCGCAGCGGCGGGTTCGCCACCCTGTCCGGCGCCTATGCGCGTGGCGACGGCTTCGTGCCCATCGTGCGCGAGGATCGCGGTACGGCCGACCGTGCCGCACCGTTCGAACAGGCCAGCGCCGCCGCCCGCGCCGTGGTGCAGATCGCACCCATGACCGAATTGCAGGCCAATGTGTCGGCCTTCACCGACAGCCGCGACCGGGGTCTCGACTTCACCGACAATCGCAGCGAAGGGGCGGATGCCAGCCTCCGCTTAGTCGGGCGCGGGCCGCTCGGCTGGTCGCTGCTCGGTTATCTCCAGACCCGCGCCTTCGCCAGCCGTTTCGCCAGCGTCGGGGCGGGGCGGGCGTCGACCGCGCTGACACTCGACCAGTATAATGTCCCTGCGACTGGCATCGGCGGCCGAGCGGAGATCGCGCCCGAATGGGGCGGGGTGTCGCTCCGCCTGGGTGGCGACCTGCGCGTGGTGACCGGCGAGACGCAGGAACGTTACACCTATGTCGCAGGCAACCCGACCCGGCGGCGGGTCGCCGGCGGGCGCAACACCACGGCCGGCCTGTTCGCCGATGCCAGCGTCACTAGCGGCGATCTCGTGTTCAGCGCCGGTGGCCGGATCGACCGCTGGGCGATCGGCGATGGCCGGTTGCAGGAAGCCGCCCTGACCGGTGCGACGCTGACCGATCAGCGCTTCGTCGATCGGCAGGGATGGGAGCCGACCGGACGCGCGGGCGTCGCCTGGACGCCGGCCGATCCGCTGACGCTGCGACTGGCCGGCTATCGCGGCTGGCGGTTGCCGACGCTCAACGAACTCTATCGCCCGTTTCGGGTCGGCGCGGATGCGACCGCTGCCAATGCCGCGCTTGCCCCCGAAACGCTATGGGGCGCGGAGGCCGGCGTGGAATTGCGGCCGGCAGCCGGCGTCCGCTTCGCCGCGACCGCCTTCGCCAACGATCTGCGCGATGCCATCGCCAATGTGACGGTCGCGAACGGCCCCGGCACCTTCCCCGGCGTCGGCTTCGTGTCGGCGGCCGGCGTGTTCCGGCGCCGCGCGAATCTCGATCATGTGCGGGTGAAAGGGATTGAACTGGATGCATCGGGGCGGGTCGGACCGATCGAAGGGCGGCTGTCCTACGCCTATACCGATGCACGGGTCTGCGACATGGGTGCGCTGGATGGCCTGCGCCCGGCCCAGACGCCGGCGCATAGCGGATCGGCGACGCTCGGCTGGCGCCGCGACCGGTGGCAGGCGTCCGCAACGCTGCGCCATGTCGCCGGGCAATATGAGGATGACGCGAATCTGCGTCGCCTGTCGGCTGCAACGACGCTCGATCTTTTCGCCACGCTGCCGGCGACTCGCTGGCTGGCGTTCGAGGCACGGGCGGAGAATGTGACCGACACGCGGATCGAGACTGCGATCGGTGGGGACGGTGTCGTCGAACGGGCCGCGCCCCGTACCTTATGGCTGGGGGTACGGCTGGGCGGCTGATCGCGGATCGATCCGCCGCCCGGCTGGGTCAGGCGCCGGTCTGCGACGCCATGCTGCCGCGCGGCTCGACCATCGTCGGCACCGGGCCGGTCGCCGGGCGCAGTGCCTCGCGATCGGCAGCGGAAACCGGTGCGGTCGGATCGGGACGGAAGGCTTCAGGCGCGCGGTCGGTCGGGCCGGGACGATCCTTGTCCAGCGCCAGATCGGGCGCGGCATGGCCTTCGGTCGGTTTGCGCCGAGCCAGCAGCACGCCGAACAGGCCGACGGCAATGCCGGTGGCGGCCAACGCGACAGTACGCAGCGTCGAAACGCCTGCGGTGCGCGATTTCGGCTTGTGTTTCTTATGGTTGGCCATGGTCGATCCCTTCGCTGTTCACCGGTCCAACGACCGGCACAGCGACAGGTTCAACCGATGGTTTCGCTCCGGCGGACGGTCGCCGCTTCGCGGATCAGCCGCTGTTCGGTCGTGCGCTCGGCGCGGTCGGCCATTTCGGTCCATGCCTGTTCGGCACGGCGGCAGCGTTCGCGGACATTGTCCAGCGTCGCGGCTTCAGCATTGGCGCGCTCCACGGCGGCGCGGGCACGATAGGCTTCGGCGGTGTCGGCCAAGAATATCCTCCAAGCAAAAGGGGCGGGCGGAGATCGCTCCGCCCGCCCCACGAAAATCAGTCTGCGGCGGTCAGGTTGACCGCGCTCACCCGGCCGCGCCGGTCTTCTTCCAGCTCATAGCCCACGCGCTGGTTCTGGTTCAGCGTGACCATGCCGGCGCGCTCGACCGCCGAAATATGGACGAAGGCGTCGGTGCCGCCATTGTCGGGGGCGATGAAGCCATAGCCCTTGTCGATGTTGAAGAATTTTACGGTGCCGAGATTGGCCATGAAGGTTCCTTCCGGAGGTTGCGGGCGCCGGAAACACCCGACCCCCGTGCCTTAGGCAGCAGGGAAAGAAGGAACTTGCCGCAAAGCAGGACACCATCGATTTGCGACTGTAGCGAAGCGGATATGGGTATCGGCCCGCTCCCGTGCAAGGGGCGGGCCGATGTCGTTCGAAACGTCGCCGGTCGGGTCAGCGGCAGCGGACGTTGTTGCGGTCGATCGCTTGGCCACCGGCTGCGCCGGCGGCACCGCCCAGCAGCGCACCCAGCAGGCCCGAACCGCCCGGCCGCAGCGCGGTGCCAAGCACGCCACCGGCGATGCCGCCGACGATCAGACCGGTCGTGCCGTCGTTGCGGCGGCAATAATAGCGGCCGTCCTGCCCGACATAGACCCGGTCGTTCCGCGACAGGCGGCGTTCGCGATAGCGGCGGTCGTCGCGGTAATAGCGTGCGGCGTCATAGCCATTGTACGAGGGGTCGGGGCGATCCCAGTCGTAGCGGCCATAGCCGGCATCGGCATAGCGCGGACCGCCCATGCCGTAATCGGTGCATCCGGTAACCAGGGTAGCGGCGGCGACGAGGCCGAGGGTGAGCGCACGCGTGTCGACGGATCCTTCGCTTGATATCGATCAAGCCCGAATGCCGGGGCGCGACGGAGGTTCCGAAATTATACGGGAAACGGCGGTTTCGCCGCCGGTGCTACCAGCGGCCGCCGGCCGCCTCGATCGCGGCGAGCAGCGCGCGTTTGCTGTCGGTCCGATTGCTGCCGGCGTTGCGCGGCAGCTCCGGGTTGCCAAGTGCCGCGCGGCGCTCGGCCAGCCGCTGCGCGATGTCGACATGGCGCAGCCGGGGGCCCGGCCAGTCCTCCGCTTCAGTCGAGATCGTCGACGCCATGATCACCTGCACTTTCCTGCCGTATCCGCTGTTCAAGATAGGCGCGATCGAGAGAAGAATGAAGCCGGTACAATAACCGAGCCTGTTCGATCCGATCCGGTGCGGTGCCGGAAGCATATTGCCCCATCCGGTCCGCGATCAGGTCTTCCACGCCGAGAATGGCAAAGGCGGAACCGGGCGCGAAATCGTCGATCAGCATGATCCGTTCGCGCGGAACCAGCCCGTCAAGTGGGACGCGGCCCACGACCTCGAACCCGAGCGCCAGTTCGGGATGGATCCAACCCCGCGTCGCGTTGCCGGGCCCGCTTGGACGAATGAAGCCATGCTCCCGCAAAACCGCTTCCACCTCCTCCTGCACAGGCGAGCACAGATCGAAGTCGCCGGTGGAAACGGCGCTGCCCGACCAATATTCGACAGCCGCCCCGCCGACTAGGATCGGGCGGGGCTGACCGGCCGCGCGCAACGCCTCGCTGACCGTCGCGAACATCCGCAACGCAGCTTCGAACGGCGCCCGCCAGAGACTCACTCGGCCGCCTGTGCCCTGGGTGTCAGCAGCGGCTTGAGATATCGCCCGGTGAAGCTTCCCTCAACCGCTGCGACGGTCTCCGGCGTGCCTTCCGCCACTACGCGGCCGCCCTTGACGCCGCCTTCCGGGCCCATGTCGAGGATCCAGTCGGCGGTTTTGATGACGTCGAGATTGTGTTCGATCACCACCACGGTATTGCCCTGTTCGACCAGTTGGTGGAGCACCTCCAGCAACTTGCGCACGTCCTCGAAATGCAGGCCGGTGGTCGGTTCGTCGAGGATATACAGCGTGTTGCCGGTCGCGCGCCGCGCCAGTTCCTTGGCCAGCTTCACCCGCTGCGCCTCGCCTCCCGACAGGGTGGTCGCCTGCTGCCCGACCTTGACGTAACCGAGACCAACTTCGGCAAGCATCGCCATCTTGTCGCGGATCGGCGGCACCGCCTTGAAGAACTCGACCGCGTCCTCGACCGTCATGTCAAGCACATCGGCGATGCTCATCCCCTTGAACTTCACCTCCAGCGTCTCGCGATTATAGCGCGCGCCGTGGCACACGTCGCACGTCACATAGACGTCGGGCAGGAAGTGCATCTCGATCTTCAGCACGCCATCGCCCTGGCATGCCTCGCACCGGCCGCCCTTCACGTTGAAGCTGAACCGCCCGGGCTTGTAGCCGCGCGCCTGCGCTTCGGGCAGACCGGCGAACCAGTCGCGAATCTGGGTGAACGCGCCCGTATACGTCGCCGGGTTCGATCGCGGCGTACGGCCGATAGGCGACTGGTCGATGTCGATCACCTTGTCGAGATGCTGCAGCCCGGTGATCTTGTCATGCTTGCCCTGCACGATCCGGGCGCCGTTCAGGGTGCGGGCGGCGGCGGCGTAAAGTGTGTCAATCGTGAAGCTCGACTTGCCCGAGCCCGACACGCCGGTGATGCAGGTGAAGGTGCCGAGCGGCAGCGACGCGGTGACCCCGGTCAGGTTGTTGGCGGTGGCATTGTGCACCGTCAGCTTCTTGCCATTGCCCTTGCGCCGCTTGTCCGGCAGCGGCACCGATCGCGTGCCGTTCAGATAGTCGGCGGTGATCGATCCCTTCGACTTCAGGATCTGCTTCAGCGTTCCCTTGGCGACGATCTCGCCGCCATGGACGCCGGCGCCCGGCCCCATGTCGATGACGTAATCGGCGGTGCGGATCGCATCCTCGTCATGCTCGACCACCAGCACCGTGTTGCCGAGATCGCGCAGACGCCTGAGGGTCGCCAGCAGCATGTCGTTGTCGCGCTGGTGCAGCCCGATCGACGGTTCGTCGAGGACGTACAGCACCCCCGACAGCCCGCTGCCAATCTGCGAAGCAAGGCGGATGCGCTGGCTCTCACCACCCGACAGCGTGCCACTGGTCCGGTCGAGGTTCAGATAATCCAACCCCACATTGTTGAGGAAGCCGAGCCGCTCGACGATCTCCTTCAGGATCGACTGGGCGATCGCCTTTTGCTGGTCGTTGAAATGCTCGGGCAGCGACTGGAAGAAGGCGAGGGCATCGACCACCGACAGCCGCGTCGCGTGCGCGATGTCCTGCATCGCGACCTTGACCGCCAGCGCCTCGGGCTTCAACCGCGCGCCATGACAGGTCTCGCAGGGCTGCGACGCCTGGTACTTCGCCAGCTCCTCGCGCATCCACGCGCTTTCGGTCGACAGCATCCGCCGGTTGAGATTGCCCAGCACGCCCTCGAACGGCTTCTTGACGTCATACGACTTCTTGCCGTCGATGAAGGTCAGCGTCACCGGCTTGCCGGCGGTGCCGTGCAGGATCACGCGCTGCGCTTCCTCGGGCAGGTCCTTCCATGCCGCGTCGAGCGAGAAGCCATAGGCCTTCGCCAGCGATCCGAGCACCTGCATGTAATAGGGGGAGGGCGGGTTGGACTTCGCCCACGGCACCACCGCGCCTTTCTTGATCGACAGTTCGTGGTTGGGGACGATCAGGTCCTCGTCGAACTCCAGCCGTTCGCCAAGACCATCGCACGCCGGGCAAGCACCCTGCGGCGCGTTGAAGCTGAAGAGGCGCGGTTCGATCTCGCTGATCGTAAATCCGCTGACCGGGCAGGCGAATTTTTCGGAGAACACGATGCGGTTGTCGGGGATGCCGGCGCCCTTCAGCTTGCCGGTCTGCGGCGCTGCCTCGGTCGCGCGGTCGCCCTGTTCGCTGTCCAGCGGCGGATTGCCCGACTGCGCCTGCGCCACCGTCGTATCGACCAGGTCGACATAGGCGAGGCCATCGGCGAGCTTCAGCGCGGTCTCGAAACTCTCGGCCAGACGCGTCGCGGCATCGGCGTTCACCACCAGCCGGTCGACGACGATCTCGATGTCGTGCTTGAACTTCTTGTCGAGCGCCGGCGCGTCCTCGATCAGATGGACTTCGCCGTTCACCCGCACGCGCTGGAACCCGGCCTTCTGCCATTCGGCCAGTTCCTTGCGATACTCGCCCTTGCGCCCGCGCACGACCGGCGCGAGCAGCAGCAGCCGCGTACCTTCGGGCAGCGCCAGCACCCGGTCGACCATCTGGCTGACGGTCTGCGCGCTGATCGGCAGGCCGGTGGCGGGGGAATAGGGCACGCCGACCCGCGCCCACAGCAGGCGCATATAGTCGTAGATTTCGGTGACCGTCGCGACCGTCGATCGCGGGTTGCGGCTGGTCGTCTTCTGCTCGATCGAGATCGCCGGCGACAGCCCTTCGATATGCTCGACATTGGGCTTCTGCATCAGTTCGAGGAACTGCCGCGCATAGGCCGACAGCGATTCGACATAGCGCCGCTGCCCTTCGGCATAGATGGTGTCGAAGGCGAGGGACGACTTGCCCGAACCCGACAGGCCGGTGATGACCGTCAGCGTATCGCGCGGGATGTCGATATCGACGCCCTTGAGGTTATGCTCCCGCGCACCGCGGACGGAGATATGGGTCAGGCTCATGCGGTCCGTTCTATCTTCGTTCTTTTGGATTGGCTAGGGCGAGAGATGGGGGTGCCTCGTCCCGGTTTCGAGGGGGCCTTGCCGCGCCATTCCAGCGAGCGTCGGTTGAGGTCGGGCAGATCGGCATCGCCCGTCAGCGCCTGTTCTCCCAACGCCACCGCCTGCGCGAGGGCGGCCGGATCGGCATGGGCATAAGCCGGACGTCCGGCGACATGATCATACCATTGCCCGCCGAATGCATTGTCGAGCAGGATGCGCTGGAAACAATGGTCGGCCACCACCGGCCATCCGCGCTCCCGCGCCACCGCCGGCAGCTCGCGCCGGGTCAGGTCGAGCCAGCGCGCCTCCAGCACCTCACGCCCGGTCATGCCGGCAACCGCACCTGCAACCGGCGCCAGCGCGCCTCGACGAAGCTGAACGCCCCGAACGCGATGAAGCCGATGCCGATCGCGCTGAGCAACAACTGTCCGCCCGCCTGCCGCTGCATGAGTGCCATGCCGCTCGCCATGCCGCCGGCTTCGTCGGCATCCGCCGCCCATGCCGCGGCGACGAACAGGAACGCGATCGCCGCGAACACCGCTGCCCGCGCGCCATAGCCGATGCGACCCATGGTACAGACATAGTCGGGCACCGGCGTTCCACCCGACAGGGTGCGGGCGAACTCGCCGGTCCATGCCTTTTTCGCCTGCTGGACCGCCGCCGCCAGCAGGCCGATGGCGACCAGTGCCACCAGCAACCGTCCGCCCGGCTGATCGAGCATCCATGCCGTCCAGTCATGGGCGCTCTCCTCGCCGCCGACACGGCCGGTCGCCCGCGCGCTGTGCAGGGAGAGGCGCGCGGCGGTCCATGCCAGCACGACATGGGCGATCCCGCTGACCGCATGGCCGGCGCGACGGAATGCGCCCTTGGCGTCATTGTCCTGCGCTTCGGGATCGAACAGCGCCTCGGTCAGCCGCCACAGCGCATAGCCGGCCAGCCCCGCCGCCATCGCCGCCAGCAGCCATTCGCCAAACGGTTCGTCGGCCAGGCTGGCGATGGCACCCTGATTGTCGCCGGCCTTGCCGCCGCGCAGCGCGGCGTCGATCGCGAACCAGCCGACGATGCAATAGACGATACCGCGCGCCGCGAATCCGAGGCGGGCGAGCAGGGTGGCGCCTTTGCGCGTCGACATGGGGGCAGGCTTTCAAAATCGTTGCGCGATGCCAACAGCTTGCCGGCCAGAGGGTTCCGATAGTTGCGAGCGGGCAATGCCCATGGCACCGTGCAGGCAGGGGCAATGCGGGGCAATGCGGGGCAATGCGATGAAGGCGATCATGCTGGCGGCGATACTGGCGGGGCAGGGCGGTGCGGCGGATGTGCCGCCGCTCAAGCCGGCATCGGCATGGAGCGTCAACTATGCCGAGGATATGTGTGTCCTCAGTCGCGATTATGGCGATGCGGGCAACCGCGTCAGCGTGTTGTTCCGGCCTACGCCGTTCAACGACCGTGTACAGACGGTGCTGGTCGGTGATCGAAAACAGTTGGGATATTCGCCGCGGGTCAAGGTTCAGATCGATGGTCGCGCGGGGAAGGGCGTGTTCGATGGTGACGGACAGCGTACGTCCTTGCCGAAGGGGCGAAACATGGGGATCACCTTCGATCTGCCGCGCGATACCGTCACCGACTTTGCAGGAACGGAGCCGGTGGGCTTCGCCTTATCAGGTGGGAAGCCGTTTCGCGTGAACCTTTCGCTGTCGCGTGCCGCATTGACCGCGCTACGCAAGTGCGAAACCGATCTGATGCAGAGTTGGGGTTTCGACGTCGGCGCGGTCGATACTGCGCCGGTGCTGCCGGCACGGGCCCAGCGCGATCCGTCGATGTGGCTGTCAAACAGCGATTTTCCGCGTCAGCTGCTGGGCGCGAACGCGAACGTTACCGTCGCCTGGATCATCACGAAGGAGGGGGGCATTCGCAATTGTCGTGTCGTCCGCTCGTCCGGCAATGCAACGTTCGATGCGATCCCGTGCGAAGCGCTGGCGCGACGCGCGCGCTACACGCCGGCACGCGACGCGAACGGGCATCCGGTCGAAACGCTGTCGTCGCGCGTCATCCGTTTCAAGTCCTGACGCCTTACCCCCGCCCGAACGGTAGCAGCGCTTCGTACACTTCCAGTGGCGGCTTGTCCTTCATTGCCACGCCCTGTCGCAACAGAAAGGCGTGGCGGACGATTTCCGCCTGCTGTTCGATGCCATACGCTTCGAACGGTTTTCCCGGCACGACGGTGTAGCGATAGGTGCAGAAGGGATGTCGCATGAGAGGCAGCCAGTAGCGCCCGCGATGTTGCGTCTGGTGGATGTGCATCATCTCGTGCAGGAACAGCGCGGCCAGATCGCGCCCGGCAGCGGCGAAGTCGTCGCGGTACAACGTGCCCCGTGGGTGGAAATGGATGCAGCCGGTCGGCGCCATCGCGACCTGTCTGGGCTGAAAGAACGCCCATTTCGCATTCGCCACTCGCGCCTGCTGATAATCGATCGTGTCGCCGAACATCGTGCGGGCTAGCTCGGTCTCGGCGGGGGTCAGCGGACGGCGCATGCGGCCGACATGGTGGTGCGGCCCGCGCGGTTAAAGGCGCGGGCCGTTGAGGCTTCAGAAACGATAGCCGATCGCGACTTGCAGGACCGGATAGACCTTCACCTTGTCGACATCGTCCTGCAGCGAGCGGCGCTCGGCTTCCAGGTCCGCGCGCAGGGTCGGGTCGTTGCGCTTTTGGCCGGTGGCGGTCAGCGGATCGATCTTGAACGCGCCCTGGAACAGCACGCCGGCATCGAAGCCGAACATGAACCCGCGGCGGTTGCTGCCCGCCCAGCCCAGGGTCAGCATCGGCGAGAATTTGCGCGGGGCGGCGCGGGCGCTCAGCGTGCCGATGTCGCGCGGCTGATATTCGTTGCCGTTGATCTCTACCGCGACATTGGGCGTGGCGGTCAGGCCGATTTCGTTGTTGTTGATACGCGCCCCGCCCGACACGCGAAAATTGCCGCCGAACGGATAGGCGTCCACCGTCGCCCCGAACGAGTTCAGCTTGACCTTGCCATCGAAGCTGACGTCCTCCGGTTCGAACGAGGCGTTGACGGTCAGGAAGCTCGCGCCGCCGCGGATGCCGACATGGTCCGAAATGCGCCAGCCGATTTCCGGCCCGATGCCGAGCGTCCCGGCCGCTACCGCCACCGCATAGGTCGATTGCGGATCGCCGTCGGTCGCGGCCGACGCGGGCGGTTCGGAAACCGGACCGGCGGCGGTCTGCGCGGCTGCGGGCAGCGCAAGGAAAAGAGTGCCGGCAAGCGCGCCGGCCCGTGAAATACGCATGATGTCCCCCTCAGAACGGATGGTGCGGCCCCCGGTGCGTCGCACACCCTTGCCGCGCTGCACCTATGTCGATGCCGCACCGCACGGACATCATTCAAATGCGGTATGGCCATGCGCCTCTCGAGAATTTATCCGTTCGGTCGGCCCCGTCCGGTGGGACGGACGGCGTCGTGCTGCAGGGGCGAAGGGGGATCGGTGGACGTCGCCGACATCGTCGAACGGTTCCGCAGGGCGGCGTTCGGCCTGGAGGACTGGCAGGACGCGCTGGCCGGTTTTGCCGGGGCGACCGACGCGCGCGTGGTCCACCTGATCGGCATGGATCGATCGGGGGCCGTCGCGTTCGACCTGATCCGGGGGGTGACGCCCGACATGGTCGACACCTTCGTGCGCGAAGGCGGGTTGAGCCGCCACACCAATCCGCGCACCGGGGTGGCGATCGATGGTCCGATGCTGAGGACGGTGTTCGACGATGCGCTGTTGAGCCGGCACGAACGCGACGCCCTGCCGATCTATCGCAACCTGTTCGACCGCGCCGATGCGGGCTTTGCCGCGCTGACCCGCCTGCGCGTGCCGGGGTGCGATGCGATCCTGTCCTTGCTGCGGCCACGATCGTTCCTCGATTCGGCGGACCGCGAGGCGCACATCATCGATGCGGCCGCGCCGGCCCTGTCCGACATCATGGCCCAGGCGGTGGCGCTGGGGGCCGGGCTCGACCGCACGGTTCGCGAAACCGCCGAGCTGCTGGAGCAGCGCGTGCTCCTCCTCGATGGCGACCGACGCATGGTGCAGATGTCGCCGGGGTGCGAGGCGTGGCTGGCGCCGGCCGGGCCGTTGACCATGCGCGGCGGCCGGATCCATGCCCGCGATGCGGCGACCGATCGGGCGCTGTCGCTCGCCATCGCGCAGGCGCTCGATCCGCTACAGGCGCTCCGCCCCGGACGGCGGGTCGTGCTGCGCATGCCGGGCAGCGACGGCCATGACGAGGGCGAGCGGTTGATCCTGACGGTCCGTGCGGCACCGCGACGCCCCTCGGGACCGCTTGCCCGCGCCCGAGTGATGCTGTCCGCGAAGACCGCCGCGGCGCCCTCGGCGGAGTTGTTCGCCGACCTGTTCGGCCTGACTCCGGCCGAGGCGCAGGTCGCGGTCCTGCTGGCGGTGGGGCATGACAGTGCCGCCATCGCCCGGTTGCGCGGATGCAGTGTCGCCACCGTCCGCACGCAGGTCATGGCGCTGCTGAACAAGACCGGCACCCATCGGCAGGGTGAGCTTGTCGCGAGGCTGCGCGGGGCCTGCTGAGCCGCCGCCGCACCCGGCGTCAGGGTGCCGGATCGCCCGCGCCGACCAGCTTTGCGTCGACGGTGACGTCCTCCCACCGTTCGAAGCGGAAGGTCAGGGGTATCGTGCCGCCGGGGCGCAGGTCGCCCTTCAGGTCGAACAGCATGACATGCGTTCCGCCCGGTCGCAGCAGGATGCGGTGGTCGCCGCCGAACGACAGGCTTTGCAACGGCCGCATCGATGCCATGCCGCCATGGCCCGTCATGCTCTCGTGCAGCTCGCTGCGACCCGCCGCCGGAGTCGTGACGCCCGTCACACGGTCGGCCGTCGATCCGCGCGACACGATCGCATAGGCGGCGGCGGGGCGTCCGGGCACGGCGGGCAGGCGGACCCACGCATCCTCGACCCGCGGCGGGTTCTGGCATCCCGTCAGCGCGCCTGCCGCTGCTGCCAGCGCGATCCACCGTGTCTTCATGCGCACGCTCCTGTCCCGATACGGTTCCCTATGCCGCGCATAATCTTGCGGCAAGCCGAACCCTGCCTATATCCGCCCTCGGAACGACCCGGACGGCACTACCCCGTGCCACCGGGTCCAGGTTTTACATTCAACCCGGGGGCCAATGAGGGACCATGGCTAAAGTTATCGGTATCGATCTGGGCACGACCAACAGCTGCGTCGCGGTGATGGAGGGCGGCAGCCCCAAGGTCATCGAAAATGCGGAAGGCGCGCGGACCACGCCGTCGATCGTGGCGTTCGCCAAGGATGGCGAGCGCCTGATCGGCCAGCCGGCCAAGCGTCAGGCCGTCACCAACGGCGACAACACGATCTTCGCGGTGAAGCGCCTGATCGGACGCCGCTTCGACGATCCGGTCACCAAGAAGGATACCGAACTGGTTCCCTACACCATTGCGCGCGGCCCGAACGGCGATGCGTGGGTAAAGGCGGGCGGCGAGGAATATTCGCCGTCGCAGATCAGCGCGTTCATCCTCCAGAAGATGAAGGAAACCGCCGAATCGTATCTCGGCGAGACGGTAACCCAGGCGGTCATCACCGTCCCCGCCTACTTCAACGATGCCCAGCGTCAGGCGACCAAGGACGCCGGCAAGATCGCTGGTCTCGAAGTCCTGCGCATCATCAACGAACCGACGGCGGCGGCGCTCGCCTATGGCCTCGACAAGGACAACAACAAGACCATTGCGGTCTATGACCTTGGCGGCGGCACGTTCGACATCTCGGTCCTCGAGATCGGCGACGGCGTGTTCGAGGTGAAGGCGACCAACGGCGACACCTTCCTGGGCGGCGAAGACTTCGACGCGAAGATCGTGCAGTTCCTGGCGGACGAGTTCAAGAAGGTCGAAGGCATCGACCTCACCAAGGACAAGCTGGCGCTCCAGCGGCTGAAGGAAGCCGCCGAGAAGGCGAAGATCGAACTGTCCTCGGCGCAGACCACCGAAGTCAACCTGCCGTTTATCACGGCGGACGCTACGGGCCCGAAGCACCTCGTCAAGTCGATCACCCGTGCGGACCTCGAACGGCTGGTCGAAGACCTCGTCAAGCGCACGCTCGAGCCGTGCAAGAAGGCGCTAGCCGATGCCGGTGTGCAGGCGAGCGCGATCGACGAGGTCGTGCTGGTCGGCGGCATGACCCGCATGCCGCGCGTCCGCGAGGTCGTGAAGCAGTTCTTCGGCAAGGAGCCGCACACCGGCGTGAACCCCGACGAAGTCGTGGCGATCGGTGCCGCGATCCAGGCCGGCGTGCTGCAGGGCGACGTGAAGGACGTGCTGCTGCTCGACGTGACCCCGCTGTCGCTGGGCATCGAGACGCTGGGCGGCATCATGACCCGCATGATTGACCGCAACACCACCATCCCGACCAAGAAGTCGCAGGTCTATTCGACCGCCGACGACAATCAGGGTGCGGTGACGATCCGCGTGTTCCAGGGCGAGCGCGAAATGGCCGCCGACAACAAGATGCTGGGCCAGTTCGACCTGGTCGGCATCCCGCCCGCGCCGCGCGGCGTGCCGCAGATCGAGGTGACGTTCGACATCGACGCCAACGGCATCGTCAACGTCAGCGCCAAGGACAAGGGCACTGGCAAGGAACAGCAGATTCGCATCCAGGCGTCGGGCGGCCTGTCGGACAGCGACATCGACCAGATGGTCCGTGACGCCGAACAGTTCGCCGAAGAGGACAAGAAACGTCGTGCCGGCGCCGAGGCGAAGAACAACGCCGAATCGCTGATCCACACGACCGAGCGTCAGCTGGCCGACAATGGCGACAAGGTCGATGCGTCGCTGAAGTCGGAGATCGAAGCTGCGGTCGCCGAGACCAAGGCGGCGGTCGAGAGCGGCGATGCCGATCGCATGACCGAAAAGAGCCAGGCGCTGGCGCAGGTCGCGATGAAGCTCGGCCAGGCGATCTACGAAAAGCAGCAGCAGGCCGAAGCCGCCCCGGCGGCCGATGCCCAGCCGGAGAACAAGGCCGACGACGTGGTCGATGCCGAATTCTCGGAAGTCGACGACAGCCACAAGGCGTGATGACTGCTCCCTCTCCCCCTCGGGGGAGAGGGCCGGGGAGAGGGGGCGTCGCAGGTGACTGCCCCTCTCCCAACCCTCTCCCCGCCAGCGGGGAGAGGGCTTTTGGGGTTTTCGAATGACCACCGAAGTCGATTTCTACGAACTGCTCGAATGCGAGCGCACCGCGGATGCGGGGACGATCAAGTCGGCCTATCGCAAGCTCGCGATCAAATATCACCCCGACAAGAATGCCGGGTGCAAGGATTCCGAAGCGAAGTTCAAGGCGATCAACGAAGCCTATGACTGCCTGAAGGACCCGCAGAAGCGCGCGGCGTACGACCGCTATGGCCATGCCGCCTTTCGTCAGGGCGCGGGCGGGCCGGGCGGCGGCGCGCAGGATTTCGGCGGCTTTTCCGACATTTTCGAAAGCGTCTTCGGCGAATTCATGGGCGGCGGCCGGCAAGGGCGCGCGGGCCCCCGTCGCGGCGCGGACCTGCGCTACGACATGGAGATTTCGCTGGAGGAGGCCTATCACGGCCACCAGACCGAGATCACGGTCGACGTATCGACGTCCTGCGCCCCGTGCGGCGGCAGCGGCGCGTCGCCGGGGACCAAGGCGCGGACCTGTCACACCTGTAACGGGCAGGGCAAGGTCCGGGCGCAGCAGGGCTTTTTCGTCGTCGAGCGCGCCTGCCCGACCTGCCACGGCGCGGGACAGGTCATCAGCGACCCATGCCCGGTGTGCAATGGCGAGGGCCGGGTCGACCAGACCAAGACGCTGCAGGTCAACATCCCGCCCGGCGTCGATGAAGGCACGCGCATCCGCCTGACCGGTGAGGGCGAAGCGGGCGCACGCGGTGCGCCGGCGGGCGACCTCTACATCTTCCTGCACGTGAAGCGTCACGCGCTGTTCGAACGCGAGGGCACCGCGCTGCACGCCCGCGCGCCGATCAGCTTCACCACCGCGGCGCTGGGCGGGACGATCGAAATCCCCGGCCTCGACGGACAGAAGCACAGCATCCGCGTGCCGGCCGGCATCCAGTCGGGCAAGGAACTACGGCAGCGCGGCGCGGGCATGCCGGTGCTGCAGGGGCGGGGCCATGGCGACATGGTCATCCATATCGAGGTCGAGACCCCGACCCGCCTGTCGGCGCGGCAGAAGGAACTGCTCGAAGCGTTCCGCGAGACCGAGACCGGCGAGGAATGTCCGGAATCGATGGGCTTCTTCAGCCGGTTGAAGACCGCGCTCGGCGGGTAAGGGACAGGCCGTCCGCTTCCATCGTCATCCCGGCGAAGGCCGGGATCCATTGTGTCGGGTGTTCGCGAACGATACGCGACGTTCCGCCGTCCATGGATCCCGGCCTTCGCCGGGATGACGATGGAATGTGATACGACACTGCGACCCAACCAAGGATCAAGCGACCATGACTGTCCAGTGGCGCCTCGCCACCGCCGCCGACGCGCCCGATATCGCCACGCTCGCGCGTGCCGAACTGGGCGCCTATGGCGAGGCGGCGGACCTGTACGCCGAACGCATCGCGCTCAGTCCCGAAGGCTGTTGGGTGCTGGCGGACGGCGATGCGCTGATCGGCCATTGCATCAGCCATCCCTGGCACCGGCTCGCGCCGCCGACGATGCACGCATTGCTCGGCAACCTGCCGCCCAGCGCCGATTGCTGGTACCTCCACGACGTCGTCGTCGCACCCGCCGCACGCGGTACGAAGGCGGTCGAGCGCCTGCTGCCGATCCTCGACGCCATTGCCGCGCAGCAAGCGATCCCCGTCCTCGCGCTGATCGCGGTCGGCGGGGCCGATGCCTATTGGGCACGCCAGGGGTTCATCGCGGCACCGGGCGGCGCGGCCGGTTTCGGTGCGGGCGCGGTGTACATGGAGCGACCGGTCGGCTGACCGGCTTCCCCGGCCGTCAGCGTCGGCCGCCCGCCACCATCCGGAGCGGCGCGCTGTACGTGCCCCGCGGGTCGGCCCGGCCTACCCGGAATACCGCGACGGCATCGTTCAGCCGCGCCGCTTCGTCGGCCAGGCTGCGCGCGGCGGCGGTCGTTTCCTCGACCATCGCCGCATTATGCTGAGTGATGCTGTCCATTTCGCCGACCGCGATATTGATCTGGCCCAGCGTATCGGCCTGCTGGCGGGCCGAGGTGGCGATATTGCCGATCAGGGAGCGGATACGGTCCATCTGTTCGGTAATGCGCTTCAACGCGACACCGGTGTTCGCCACCAGTTCCACGCCCCGGTCGACCTGTGCGGTGGAGGCGCTGACCCGCGCCTTGACGTCCTTCGCCGCCTCGGCCGATCGCTGCGCCAGCGCGCGGACTTCGGAGGCGACGACCGCGAAGCCCTTGCCGGCATCCCCGGCGCGCGCCGCCTCGACCCCGGCGTTCAGTGCCAGCAGGTTGGTCTGAAACGCGATGCCGTCGATGACGGCAATGATGTCGCCGATCTCCTTCGACGCGCGCTCGATGCCGCCCATTGCCTGCGTCGTGTCCTCGACGACGCCGACGGAGCTTTGCGCATCGCGATGGGTGTCGGCGACGATCGATTCGGTCGTTTCGACCAGCGTGGCGGCTTCGCGCACATTCTGGGTGATTTCCTGGATCGCCGCCGCCGATTCCTCGAGGCTTGCTGCCTGGCGTTCGGTGCGGCCCGACAGATCGTCCGATGCCTGGCGGATATCGCTGCACCCGTTGTGCAGCGCCGCCGCAACCGAGGTCACTTCGGCCATCGACTGTGCCATCGTGTCGGCGGCGGTGTTGAAGCTCGCCCGCAGCGGTTCGAACTCGGCGCTGAACGGCGTGTCGAGCCGGACGTTCAGGTCCCCCGCCGCGAGCGACGACAGCCCCTGGGTCAGCGCATCGACGACGCGCCCGGTATTGGTCAGGTCCTGAATCTGGACCAGCACCGCATCGGCGGCCTTGTCGGCGATCGGGATCAGCGTGACGAGCATGCGCACTTCTTCGGCGCCGCGCATATTGTACCATTCGAACCGGGCATGGCCGTCGCGGATCGCCTTTTGCACGCGTTCGCCGACATGTTCGATGCTCGGCCGTCCGTCGCCCTGCGTCGCGCGCGAGAATACGACCGGGTTCTGGCCGATGATGTCGCGGCGCGGCAGCCCGTACACCTGTTCCGCCGCCGGATTGCATTCGACGAACGCGCCGCCTTTCAGCAGCAGGACGGCGTCGGGCGAATGGCGGTACATCGCCATCGCGGTGCGGGTTTCGAGATCGGTTGTGGAGCGACGGAAGATCATGCGCGCGCTTCTACCGGCGCGGCGTTAATATTATACCATTGTCCCGCCGGGTCGGGGCCCGGCGGGACCGGACGATCACGCCTGTCCGAACACCCGGGCGAAGATCGTGTCGACATGCTTGTAGTGGTAATCGAGGTCGAACCGGCTCTCGATCTCTTCCGCCGACAATGCAGCGGCAACGTCCGGATCGGCCTTCAACAGTTCGAGCAGCGACAGCGCGCCGTCCGATTCCCACACCTTCATCGCGTTGCGCTGGACATAGCGATACGAATCTTCGCGGCTCACCCCGGCCTGGGTCAGTGCCAGCAGCACGCGCTGCGAATGGACGAGGCCGCCCATCTTGTTGAGGTTCTTTTCCATCCGCGCCGGATAGACGACCAGCTTGTCGATCACGCCGGTCAGGCGGGCGAGCGCGAAGTCGAGCGTGATCGTCGCGTCGGGGCCGATATAGCGCTCGACCGACGAGTGGCTGATGTCGCGCTCATGCCACAGCGCGACGTTTTCCAACGCGGGCGTCACATAGCCGCGAACCATGCGGGCGAGGCCGGTCAGGTTCTCGGTCAGCACCGGGTTGCGCTTGTGCGGCATCGCCGACGACCCCTTCTGGCCCGGCGAGAAATATTCCTCGGCTTCCAGCACTTCGGTGCGCTGCAGATGACGGATTTCGGTCGCCAGCCGCTCGATCGACCCGGCGATCACGCCCAGCGTGGCGAAGTACATCGCATGGCGGTCGCGCGGGATGACCTGGGTCGACACCGGTTCGACGGTGAGGCCCATCTTCTGCGCGACATGTTCCTCGACGCGCGGGTCGATGTTGGCGAAGGTGCCGACCGCGCCCGAAATCGCGCAGGTCGCGACTTCGGCGCGGGCATTGCGCAGGCGGGTGCGGCAGCGGTCGAACTCGGCATAGGCTTGCGCCAGCTTCAGGCCGAAGGTGACCGGCTCGGCATGGATGCCATGGCTGCGGCCGATGGTCGGGGTCAGCTTGTGCTCGCGCGCGCGGCGTTCGATCACCTCGAGCAGCTTGTCGAGATCGGCGAGCAGGATGTCGGACGCGCGCGCCAGCTGCACCGCAAGGCAGGTGTCGAGCACGTCCGAACTGGTCATGCCCTGATGCAGGAAGCGCGCCTCCGGCCCGGTCCGCTCCGATACGTGCGTCAGGAAGGCGATGACGTCATGCTTGGTCTCCGCCTCGATCGTGTCGATCCGTTCGACGTCGAAATCGGCGTCGTTCATCGCCCAGATCTTCTCGGCGGCTTCCTTCGGCACCACGCCCAGTTCGGCCAGCGCGTCGGTCGCGTGCGCCTCGATCTCGAACCAGATGCGGAATCGGGCCTGGGGCTGCCACAGGGCGGTCATTTCGGGGCGGGAGTAGCGGGGAATCATGGCGGGCCTTTCCAAACGGGCGAACGGTTGGCCGCGCCCTAGCAACAAGTCGCGGACGAATCGAGCCTGTCATGCGATAGAAGAGTAGCGAAGGGGCTTCAATCGAAACCGAAACGACCTAAGTTGGTTGGATCATCGCATAGTCGTCATCAAGTCTTTGTGGCGATAGCATGAAGTTCCGAACCAATCCGAAAGGAGTAATTCGATGATGAAGCGTATTCTTCTCGCCAGTGCCGTTCTGATGTCGACCCCCGCATTTGCCCAGGACGCCGCGCCGGCGCAAACGACTGCTCCAGTAACGCAGGCGGCGCCCGCCGCGCCGGCGACAACTCCGGCTGATCCGTCGGTTGCCGCTACGCAGGCGGCTCCGGCTACCCAGCCCGACCCCGCGACGCAGACCGCGCAGACGACGGCGGAGGCCGGCCAGCCCGCCAGCGGCACCCAGATCGCCCAGATCGTCGAGGCCGAATTCCCGAAATACGACAAGGACGGGAAGGGCCAGCTGACCGAAAAGCAGTTCGGCGAATGGATGGTCGCCCTGCGATCGGCCAGCGAACCCGGCGTGACTGCCGACAAGCCCGAGGTGAAGAGCTGGGTCAAGCAGGCCTTCGCCCAGGCGGACAAGGACAAGTCCAAGGCGGTGAGCAAGGCGGAGCTGACCAGCTTCCTGACCCAGAGCGCCTGATCGCCATCCAGAGCTGATATCGATGCGACCGCCGGGAGCGACCCGGCGGTCGCTTCTTATCGCACGCGCGCCGGATTCCCCACGACCGTCGCCCCCGCCGGCACATCGCGCGTCACCACCGATCCCGCGCCGATCAGAGCATCGTCGCCGACCGTGACACCCGGCAGGAGAATCGCGCCGCCGCCGATCCACACATTGCGCCCGATCGTCACCGGCCGCCCGAATTCCAGCATCTGCGCCCGCACCGCCGGGTCGCGCGGATGATCGGCCGCGAGGATCTGCACGCCCGGCCCGATCTGAGTCTTGTCGCCGATGGTGACCGCGCACACGTCGAGGATGACGCAGCCATAGTTCAGGAACACATCTTCGCCGACGGTGATGTTGTAGCCATAATCGATGTGGAAGGGCGGGCGGATGGTCACGCCGGTCCCGACGCACGCCAACCCTTCGCGCAGCAGCGCCGCGCGGGCATCGGCCGCCATCGCGATCGACGCGTTGTAGCGGTCCATCCACGCCGCCGCGCGCGCCACGTCGGCGACTAGTTCGGCGTCGCCGGCATGATACAGCTCGCCGGCGATCATCTTTTCCTTTTCGGTACGCATCAGAACATTCCCTTGGCGCGCAGGCTCGTATGCCCCTTGGCACCGATGATGAGGTGGTCGTGGACGGTGATGCCGAGCGGCTTGCCCGCCGCGGCGATGGTGCGGGTCAGGTCGATGTCCGCGCGGCTGGGGCTATGGTCGCCGCTCGGATGGTTGTGGACGAGGATCAGCGCCGCCGACCCCAGGTCCAGCGCCCGGCGGATCACCTCGCGGGTATAGATCGGCGCCTCGTCGATCGTCCCTTCCGCCACCAGTTCGTCGCGAATCAGCAGGTTGCGGCTGTTGAGGTGCAGCACGCGGATACGCTCGACCGCCAGATGCGCCATGTCGGCGTGAAGATAGTCGAGCAGCGCTTGCCAGTTCGACAGCACCGGGCGTTCCGCCACCTGCGCCTGCAACATCCGCGTCGCCGCGGCCTGCGCGATGCGGATCGCCGCCACCGCGCTGTCGCCCATGCCCGACACCTTGCCCAGCGCCAGCGGATCGGCGGCCAGCAGTCCGCCGATCCCGCCGAATTCATGCAGCAACGTCTTCGCCAGCGGCTTGGTATCGCGCCGGGGGATCGCCAGCGTCAGCAGATATTCGATCAGTTCATGGTCGAGCAGCGCCGCGCCGCCATGCTCCAGCAACCGCCCGCGCAGGCGCGCACGGTGGCCGGTGCCGTCGGTCTCTGGCGTGGTCATGGGCGTTTGCCTAGCGGATCGTGGGGCAGGGGGCGAGGGGGCGGATCACTCCTCGCCCCCGGCGCGCAGGTCGTCGTCGGACGGGGTGTAGTCGAGAATATCGCCCGGCGTGCAGTCGAGATAACGGCAGATCGCGGCCAGCGTCGCGAAGCGCACTCCCTTCACCTTGCCCGATTTCAGCAGCGACAGATTCGATTCGGTGATCCCGATCGCCTCGGCCAGTTCCTTCGACCGTACTTTCCGCCGGGCAAGCATCACGTCGAGATTGACGACGACCGGCATCAGACGAAATCGGCCAGTTCGCGCTCGGCCCGAAAGCCCGCCTCCAATGCCCAGATCGTGGCATAGGCGGCAAACGCCAGCATCAGGAGCAGCAAGGTTGTCTCCACCATTATAGGCGAGGCGATTGTCTCCGGCTGGCCAAAACCATTGGCTAGCAACAGGCTTTGAGCGATGGGCGCGATGACGCGCGTACAGGCCAGCACGATCGCGGCGCGCGATGCCCGCCGTAACCATGGCAGCGCGTCGACTAGGGCATTGCGCCGCTTCTGCCCAAGGCGTCGCAGCGCCATACCAACCGCAAACAACAGAACCGCCATCGGTCCGTGTTGCAGCAGCGTGACAGCGGCCAGTCCGATGCGGATGCCGGGCATTGCCGCCCATGTGTCGAAACGATGGCGGGCCGCCGGATCGCGGTCCAATTTGGCCAGCGTTTCGTCGGGCAGCAGGTTCGCCGCATCAGCGCCGGCGCGGCAGCCTTGTTGGGAATCGCAATTCCAATACGGTCCCGGTGCCGCCGCTGCGACCAGCGTCATTACCCCGAGCAAGGCACCAATCACGAGAAACAGCATGCCGATCCCACGGCAGACCCGCGCTTTCTTCCGCGGTAACGAATATCCGTCTAACACAAGATACTTTCTGTTTTACAGCAATTATTGTCGATGATACAGCATCGGCAACGGCTAAGCGACTGCCGTTTGCGGGAAGGGGTTCATATGATTCGGTTGGAAAAGGGCGTCCTGGGCGCAGTGTTGGCGCTCGCCTCGACGACGGCGATGGCGCAGGAGGGGCCGGAACCAATGCCGCCCCGCGAGCAGGCCGAGATCGCGGTCGGCGTCCTGCGGCACGGCGCCAACTTCCACCCGCTCGGCAGCAAGCTGATCTTCGACCTGCCCGCATTGCCGGCCGGCCAGATTTACGAGGGCGAGGAGGAGAACGGCACGGTCGACGTGCAGATCGCCTATCGCACCGCGCCGCTGCGCATCCTCCTGAAACCCCGCCTGACGGCGAAGGTGCAGATCAACACCGCCGGGCGCACCAGCTTCTTCAGCGTCGGGGCGGAGTGGCGCCAGCATATCCTGCGCGGCCGGGTCTATGGGCAGGCGGGGATCGGCGCGACGGTCATCGACGGCTACAGCTTTACCCCTGATCCGTTCCAGCCCGGCATCTCGAACGAAGAGGCTTGGCGGCGCTACGACATCTATCGCCGCCGGACCTCGTTCGGGTCGAAAATCCTGTTCAATCCCAACGCGTCGATCGGGGTGCGGGTCGACCGGCGCTGGGCGGTCGAACTGGCCTGGGAACATCACAGCCATCGCCAGATATTTTCCGATACCAATCCTGGCATCGACCATGTCGGTATCCGCGTCGTGCGGCGGCTGGGGCGGTGATGCTCGCCGTCCTCGCCGCCGCCCTGCTGTCGGCACAGGCCGCACCGCCTGCGTCTCCGTCCGATGATGAGATCGTCGTCACCGGCGAACGCCCGCGCAATTTTCGGATCGTCACGAAACGCGACCGTCGTGCGGGCATCACCCGTTGCACGCTGAAGCCGCCCAGCGGCGACCCACTGCTCGATACGGGCATCTGCCAGGCATATCTCGCCTGCGTACCGACGGTGCGGACCGGGCCGGAAATGGAGGCGTGCATGCGGCCTCCGATGGGACGGGAGGTGAAGGCGTGGCAGGAACGGCGCAAGGCGGCGATGGCGACGCGCTGAGCCGCGCGCAACTTCCGTTGCGCTGCCGGAACCGTTTGCCGCCTCTCGCGCTTGACCCGGATGGCGCCCATGCGCGACGAACGAGGCGAACAGCGGAGTGACGGGTCTGGGCGGTGACGACGAGGAGGCGGTGGAGACCGTAGCGTCGCCGCGTCGCCATGGCCGCAAACGGCGCCGCTTCGCGCAGGTGCTGCTCGTCGTGTGCGGCATCGTGCTGCTGCTCGCGGCGCTGGTATGGACGCAGCGCCGGCCGATCGCCGACAATCTGGTCCGCCGCGAACTGGAAAAGCGCGGGGTCGCCGCGCGCTACCGCGTGGCGCAGATCGGGCTGGGGCGGCAACGGCTGGTCGATGTCGTACTGGGCGATCCCAGGGCGCCCGACCTGATCGCCGACTGGATCGAGGTCGATACCGAGGTCGGGCTGAACGGCGCCAAGGTCGTCGGCGCACGCGTCGGGCAGGCGCGGTTGCGCGCGACGCTTCGTCCTGACGGCACGGTGTCGTTCGGACAGATCGACCGGTTGCTCCCGCCGCCGTCGGGCAAGCCGTTCGCGCTGCCCGATTTTACCGTCGCGGTCGACGATGGCCGCATCCGGCTCGCCACGCCCTATGGCGTGATCGGTGCGAAGCTGGCCGGGCGCGGCAATCTTGCGAACGACTTTACCGGGAGGCTGGCGGCGGTGGCGGAGCGGCTGTCGCTCAATGGCTGCGGGATCGATCGGCTCGCCGCGAACCTGTCGCTGCGGACGGCGACTGGCGGCCCATCCCTGTCCGGTCCGATCCGGGCCCAGGCCGCCGCCTGCGGCGACGTACGGCTGGTCGGACCGGTCGTGCAGGCGGAGGCGCAACTCTCGCCCGGGTTCGATCGGTGGCGCGGGCGGGCCGAGGTCGCCGCCGAGCGGATCGCTGCGCCGCAAACGCGGGTCGCCGCGCTGTCGGGCACGATCGGCTTCGACGGTCGGGCGCAGGGAACGACGGGCACGCTCGACCTCACCTCGGGTGATTTCGTCCTGCCGGACCTTGCGGGGCAGGCGTTGTCGATCGCCGGGCGTTATGCAGTGGGCGGCGTGCCTGCGTTCGAGGGGCGGATCGGCGCGCGAGGCGCACGGCTTTCCCCCGCGATGGTCGCGCGGATCGCCGGTAGCGCGGATGCCGCCGCGGGTACACCGGTTGCTCCACTGGCGACCGCCGCGATGCGCGCGGCGGCCCGCGCCGCACAGCGTTTCGACCTGTCGGCGGAGGTTGCCGCGCGCCCGCTGGCTGCGCGAATCGACCGGCTGGCCTTCGTTGCGGCCAGCGGTGCGCGCGCCACGCTGCGCGACGGACCGGTCCACTGGGTGTCGGGCAAGGGCGTGACGCTCAACGGCACGCTGGCGATGGGCGGTGGCGGGCTGCCGGCCGCCAGCATCCGCCTGACCCATGCCGGACCGGGATCGCCGGTGAACGGCACCGCGACCATCGCCCCCTATGCGGCAGGCGATGCGCGGCTGGCGCTGTCGCCGGTGCGCTTCCGTGCCGATGGCGACGGCGCGACCCGTATCGAAACCCGTGCCGAACTGTCGGGACCGTTCAGCGGCGGGCGGATCGATCGCCTCGCGCTGCCGATCGATGCGCGGTGGGACGGGGGCGGGCGGCTGGTGGTGAATACCGGCTGCGTGCCGGTCGCGTTCGACCGGTTGCGGGTGTCCGCGCTGACGCTCGACCCCGCACGGCTACAGCTCTGCGCGAGTGATGGCGGCATGGTCCGGCTGGCGAACGGGCGGGTCGGTGGGGGTGTCGCGACCGGCGCGACGCGGCTGACCGGCACGCTGGGCGGGACTCCGATCACGCTGGCGGCGGCGGGCGGGCGGTTCGGCCTTGGCGATCTCGGCTTTGCGCTGAGCGATGTGAAGACCCGGCTGGGCAGCCCGGAGCGCGTCAGCGTCCTCGACCTCGGCTCGCTCACCGGCCGCGTCGCCAACGGGGTCGTCGCGGGCACATTCGAACGCGGCGAGGGGCAGATCGGCAATGTCCCGCTGCTGATTCGCGAGGCGGCGGGCGACTGGAGGCTGGCGGGCGGCGTCCTTTCGCTCGATGGCGATGTCGCCGTGCGCGACGCCGATCCGCAGCCGCGATTCGAACCGCTGCGCAGCGACGATTTCAAACTGACGCTCAGCGGAAACGACATTCGCGCCGGGGGCACGCTGAAGCACCCGGCCAAGGGGGTGAAGGTCACCGACGTCGCCATCGTCCACGACCTCGCCACCGGGCGCGGCAATGCCGTGCTGGCGGTGCCGGGCATCACCTTTGGCGATTCGTTCCAGCCGAACGAACTGACCCGGCTGACCTTCGGGGTCGTCGCCGATGTGAAGGGGACGGTGTCTGGCCGCGGCGACATTGCGTGGAGCCCCGACGGCGTTACCTCGACGGGCACCTTCCGCACCGACGATACCGATCTTGCCGCCGCCTTCGGTCCGGTAACGGGCCTTGCCGGCGAGATCCGCTTCACCGACCTGCTGGGCCTCGTCACCGCGCCGGGGCAGGTGGCGACGATCGCCGAGGTCAATCCGGGCATCGCGGTGACCGACGGTGTGGTCCGCTATCGCCTGATCGAAGGGATGCGCGTTCAGATCGAAGGGGGCCGCTGGCCGCTGGGCGGTGGCGAGATGGTGCTGGAGCCGACCATCCTCGACTTTGCCGAGGATCAGGAACGCCGGATGACCTTCCGCGTGACTGGCGTCGATGGCGGGCTGTTCCTGCAGCAGTTCGAATTCGACAATCTCAATGCATCGGGCGTGTTCGACGGCGTGCTGCCGATGATCTTCGACGCGCGGGGCGGCCGGATCGAAGGGGGTAGGCTGCAGTCGCGCGGCGGCGGCAACCTGTCCTATGTGGGTGAGGTCACGAAGGAGGATGTCGGCTTCTGGGGCAATCTCGCCTTCCAGGCGCTGAAATCGATGAACTATCGCCGCCTGACGATCGAGCTGGACGGGCCGCTGGCAGGCGAGATGCTGACCGCGATCCGTTTCGCGGGGGTCAGCCAGGGGGAGGGGACGTACAGTAATTTCCTGATCCGTCGCCTCGCCAAACTACCGCTCGTCTTCAACGTGCGGATCAGGGCGCCCTTCCGCCAGCTGATCGATTCGGTGCAGAATTACTACGACCCGAAACGGCTGATCGAACGCAACCTGCCCGCGCTCCAGGCCGAACAGCGCCGCCGCGAACAGGGCTTGCCACCGGCGCCGCTCGACACCACCATTCAGCCCTCCGAAAGCGAGACTGTGCCATGACGCGAACCGTGATGCTGTTGCGAGCCTTGGTGATCGGCGTGCCCGCATGTGCCGCGGGCGGGTGCGTCAACGTGTCCGCGCCGGACAAGCCGATCGTCATCAACTTGAACATCAACATCACGCAGGAAGTGGTGTATCGTCTCGACGGCGAGGCGAAGACCCTCATCCAGGACAATCCGGGGATTTTCTGAACCATGCATGCTTACGTCAAATACGGCCTCGCCGCAGCCGCCTTCGTCGCGGTCGCGGGACTTGCCGGCACCGCATGGGCGCAGCGCGACCCCGCCTACCAGGCCGCGCGTGCGGCAGGGCAGGTCGGCGAGCAGCCTGACGGCTATCTGGGCGTCGTCGGCGGCGGCACGGCCGAGCTGCGCGCGCTGGTTGCCAACATCAACATCCAGCGCAAGGCGGCTTATACCCGCGGTGCACAGTCGGGCGCGACCGTCGAACAGTTCGCGTTCGTGTCGGGCTGCAACCTGATCGCGCAGACCAAGCCGGGCGAGAAGTACAAGACGCCGGGCGGTAGCTGGGAAACGCGTGGTAACGGTCCGCCCGAACGCGACCCGCGCTGCGTGTGAGGGATTGAAAAAAGGCGCATCATGCGCTATTTCGATCATGCGGTATCTGACTTCAGTGATACACCTCCAGACCCCGGTCGTGCCAGCGGCCGGGGTCTTCTACGTTACGGGGCCGGCTGCCAGGCCGACCCCGTCCCGCCGCTACTTCGAGCGGGCGACCTCGATGATTTTCAGCACCAGGGTCGCGAAAGCCACCATCAGCATAATTACGCCGATGATGACGGTTGCGGTATCGTTGTTCAGCTCAATCACCTCCTTTGCGGCCGATGTGTCGACCGCAAGGCTGGTGTAGTCATATTCCCGGGGCAGCCAAGCAAATGAACGGGTAGCGATGCTCTCTGCCCCCTTGGCGCCGCTTCGTTCATCGTCCCGAAAGGTTTCCGCGCGAACGCTATGGTTGACTCGAAACCGTCACCTTCCTAAAGCGCGCCTGCCTTGGCGGGCTCGCCATCCGGCGCATATCCGGCCCGACCGAAAGGTCATGGGAGGGGATGATGGCGGAGAACGAGCCCGGACTAGACCCCTTGCCCGAAGATCCCCGGATCACCTCGCTCGACGCGCGGCTGAACCAGGCGAAAAAGGACGAGGCGATCCGGACCGGCCAGGCGCGCGACGAAGCGGGGGACAAAAACTACCGCCTCGGCAACCGCGTGCTGGCCGAACTGGTGGGCGGAATGGTCGGGGGGGCGGTGATCGGGGGGACCCTCGACTATCTGCTCGGCACCTCGCCATGGCTCCTGCTCGTGCTGCTCTCCCTCGGGATCGTCAGTGCGTTCAGGAATATCATCAGGATTTCGAACCGGCGTCCGGACTGACAGTCCTCGGGCGCCTTGGCATATCGGGGCGAAGCGACGTGGCGCAGGCAGGCAAGATCGATCCGATGCACCAGTTCGAGGTGCAGACGATCTTCAACATTCCCCTGGGCGATCACGTCCTGCCGTTCACCAATTCGGCGCTGTGGATGATCGTCGCGGCGGTCGCGCTGTTCGTGTTCATGATCGGCGGCATGAAGCAGCAGCAGGTGCCCGGTCGCTGGCAGATGGCGGTCGAGGGCTTTACCGGCTTCATCGACAAGCTGCTCGCCGCGAATATCGGGCATGAAGGACGCAAGTACCTTCCGTACGTCTTCTCGCTGTTCATGTTTATCCTGTTCGCGAACGTCGTCGGCCTGCTGCCGTTCGGTCTGGTCGGGCTGCACCCCTTCACCGTCACCAGCCACTTCACCGTGACCGGCGTCCTTGCCATTGCCAGTTTCTCGATCGTGCTGGTCGTCGGTCTGTTCAAGCATGGTCTCCGTTTCTTCAGCCTGTTCGCGCCGAAGGGTACGCCGATCCCGGTGCTGCTGCTGGTCGCGCCGATCGAGTTCGTGTCGTTCATGGTCCGCCCGTTCAGCCTCGCGCTGCGACTGTTCGTGGCGATGACCGCGGGACACATCCTGCTGAAGGTGCTGGCGGGCTTCATCATCAATTCGACCGCCACCGGCGCGGGCATCGGCGTGCTGGTCAGCGTGCCGAGCTTCGCGCTGATGGTCGGCGTGTCGGCCCTCGAAATGCTGGTCGCCGGCGTGCAGGCATATGTCTTCGCGCTGCTGACCTCGCTCTACATCAACGATGCCGTGCACCTGCACGACCATCACTGATCCCAACCAACATTCAGATTTTTCCAAGGGAGTTTTCGACATGGAAGCAGACGCCATCAAGTTCCTCGGCGCCGGTCTCGCAGCCATCGGTGCCGGCCTTGCCGCACTCGGCGTGGGCAACGTCTTCGCCGCCTTCCTGCAGGGCGCGCTGCGCAACCCGTCGGCCGCTGCCGGTCAGCAGGGCAACATGTTCATCGGCTTCGCCGCCGCCGAACTTCTGGGCCTGCTGGCGTTCGTCGTCGCAGTGCTGCTGATCTTCGTCGCGTAACATGCGTGACGCCCGGCGCGGGGGGTGCCTCGCGCCGGACTCCCGGTCCGGATGACGGACCGGTTTCGGCCGGGCGATGGCGCCCGGTCGACCAGACCAATACGGGACGTTTCATGCCGCAAATCGAGCAGCTCGCCGCGACCTGGGGGTCGCAGGTCTTCTGGCTGGTGCTGACCTTCGGCATCGTGTTCCTGGTCGTGGGCCTCGGCATGGTGCCCAAGGTGCAGGGCACGGTCGACCAGCGCGACCAGGGCATCGCCGCCGACCTCGCCGCCGCCGAAGCGGCGCGTGGGCAGGCGGATGCGACCGAGGCGGCATGGCGTGCCCGCGAAAATGCTAGCCGCGAGGCTGCGCAGAAGCTGCTGGCCGAAGCCCGTGCCAAGGGCGCGGCGGCAGCGGCCGAACGGCTGGCCGCGGCCAATGCCGACATGCAGGCGCGGGTCGCACAGGCCGAAGCCGATATCGCTACCCAGCGCGGTGCGGCGATGGCGCAGGTCGAGCAGGTCGCAGCCGAAGCGGCACAGGCGATCGTCGAGCGCGTCTCGGGCGTGCGGGTCAGCGAACAGGACGCGCAGGGCGCGGTGAAGGCGGTGCTCCATGGCTAATCCCAACGTCGCCCATACCAGCCCGACGCTGAACGAAGCGATCCATGAAGAGGGCCTGCCCAAGACCGGAGCCGACGCTGTCGAGGGTTCGCATGGCAGCGCCACCGGTACGGCGCATGTCGATCCGACCGCCCTCGGGCTGAATGCGACCGCATGGGTCAGCGCCGCGATGCTGCTGTTCCTGCTGGTGCTGGTCGTGAAGGGTGTGCCCGCGCTGATCGGTCGCCTGCTCGACGGGCAGATCGCGGCGATCCGCACCCGTCTGGACGAAGCGCGCACCCTGCGTGCCGAAGCCGAGGCGCTGCGCGACGAATATACGTCGAAGATCGCTGGGATCGAGGCACAGGCCGCTGAAATGGTCGCCCACGCCGAGGCAGAAGCGCAGGCGCTGCTGGTGAAGGCGGAGGCCGACGCCGCCGAGCTGACCCAGCGTCGTGCCAAGATGGCGACCGACAAGATTGCCGCCGCCGAACGCGCCGCCATTGCCGAGGTCCGCGCGACCGCCGCCGATGCCGCTGCCAAGGCCGCCAGCACGCTGATCGCGACGCACCTGTCGGGCGATGCCGATCGCGCGCTGGTCGACCGGACCATTGCCGGTCTGGGTGGCAGCCGCCTGAACTGATGCCGTCGCACCGGACCCCGCGGTTTCAGCTCCAGCGGCTGACCCGGTGGTCCGATCGCGAGCCGCGACGGCTGTTCTGGCCGTGGGTCGCCTGCGTCATGGTGACCAACATGATCGCCGCAATGGCGGTCGGCATACCGATGTTCGTCGGCATCGCCCGCAACATGGCTGCCTTTGCAGAGGCACATCCGGAACGTGCGACCGTGACGTCGGGACCGGGGCATTATTCGGTGCAGATCGATGGGCCGGTCCCGCCGGACCTGATGTTGCAACCGATGCGCTGGTTCGTGCCGCTGGTCGCAATCGTCGCGATAGTGTCGGTCCTGTTTCTCGCCGCGGCGGTCGTGCGGCGACTGCATGATTCGGGACGGCGGGGCTATTGGGGGCTGTTGCCGCTGCCCTTCCTGGTGACCGGCATGATCGTGTTCGGGCAGTTGTTCAGCCGGATCGGGACCGGGAACGAACCACCCGATATGGCACCGTTCGCGCTGATGTTCGGCAACAACATCCTGTATCTGGCGAGCCTGGGCGTGTTGATCGTCCAGCTTAGCCGGCCAAGCGATCCCGGCCCCAATCGGTTCGGACCGCCGCTGGCCTGATTTTCCGCACGGCCTCTTTCGGGTTTCCGGCCGTGCCCTTTCCTATTCGAGCCCGCAAAAGGAGTAGGCGATATGGCATGGGCCATTCTCGCGGTTGCGGTCGTGTGTGAGATCGTGTGGGCATTGAGCCTGAAATGGGCGGCGGGGCAGGGGACGTTGCTCGCCTCCGCCGTGCCGATCACTTTGTCGTTCGTGAACATGGGGCTGCTGGCGCTGGCGATGCGCGGCATTCCGGCAGGCACCGCCTATGCGGTGTGGACCGGGCTTGGCGCGGTCGGCGTCATCATCGGCGGCGCGGTGCTGTTCGGCGAACGGATCGCGCCGGTCCAGGCGGGTTTCATGGTGCTGATCGTGATCGGCGTGGTCGGCACGAAGCTGTTCGCGCAGGGCTGACCCGCGCTCCGCATCGGAGTCGGGCGTTGACGGCGGGCGACCTCGCCGGTCATGCTCGGCCCCGATAGGGGAGCGGACGATGACCGGACAACGACTGATAGGGGCGATCGCCATTCTGGTGGCGGGCTGCAGCGGGCCGTCGCCCGAAACCCATTCGATGCAGTCGCCCACTACCGAGACGTTCGACGTCGAGGAGCCGCCGGCAGAGATGCCGTCGCCGGCCGCGACCGGTCCGAAGATCGCCTATAGCTATTCGGTCACCTATGCCTTTGATCGCAGGACCGTTGCGCAGGTGCAGGGGCAACAACTCGACCTGTGCCGCCGGCTGGGGCCTGCCCGCTGCCTGATCGTCCGGTCGTCGCTCAACACGCCGGGTCCGGACGATCATGTCGTCCATGACGAAGCGGTGCTGATGGTCGATGCGCGGCAGGCCGAGGCGCTGACCCGCCGGTTCGATGCGATCGCCGAGGCAGGTGACGCACGCCGGGCCAGCCGGCAGGTCGAGGCGGAGGACGTCACCCGGCAGGTGATCGACACCGAGGCGCGTGTCCGGGCGAAGCAGGCGCTGGCCGAACGGCTGCTCGCCATTATCCGGTCGGGCAATGGCAAGGTCGGCGACCTGGTCGAGGCCGAACGCGCCTATGCCACCACCAACGAGGAATTGGAGGCGGCGAAGGCGCAACGCGCCGAACTGGCCCAGCGGGTCGCGATGTCGAAGCTGACGATCGCCTATGCGTTCAACGACACGCCCGGCGGCAATTCGCCGGTCATGGCCAGCATCGAGGCGGCCGGGGCGACGCTGTCGACGAGCGTCGCCGCGCTGGTGACGTTCGTCGTGGCCGCCCTGCCCTGGATCGTCGTTGCCGGGCTGATGCTGTTCGGCCTGCGTCGGGTGGCCCGGCGGCGGGGCTGGCGCTGGCCGTGGCGGCGGGGCGAACGCTCCGCCGGTTGAGTCCACCGCGCGGTCGACCGGTCCGGATCAGCGTCGCGTTACCGCTAACAGGAATCGTTGGACAATGGCCGGCCGCGCAACAATACTCCCCCGATAACAAAGGGAGAGGGACATGCGAGCAATTTACGGACGCCGTGCGTTTGGCTGGGCAATCGGCGCGGCACTCGCCGCCACCGCCGCCCCGGCATGCGCGCAAAGCGACAAGATGGAGCCGATCGCGGCACCGGCGCAGCCGAATGCGATCCCGCTCAATACAGGCACGCTGCCCGGTGCGACCGCGAAGGAATCGTGGCATTCGCAATATGGCAGCACCTTTACCCGCAATGTGACCGATGCGACGCTGACCCCGTTCCTGCCCGATCCGGCCAAGGCCAATGGCACGGCGGTGATCGTGGCGCCCGGCGGCGGCTTTCGCACGCTGTCGATGTCGAACGAGGGGTGGGATGTGGCCAGGGCGCTGGCCGATCGCGGCGTCGCGGCGTTCGTCCTGAAATATCGCCTGAACCAGACGCCGGCGGACATGGCCGGGTTCGAACGGTCGATGCGCGAGATGTTCTCGGGCACCGCGCCGCGTCCACGGCCCGCGCCGGGTGCCGCCGCCAATGCGCTGGCACCGCAGATCGCCGACGCCAATGCCGCCTTCGCGCTGATCCGGTCGCGCGCCGGGGAATGGAAGGTCGATCCGAACCGCATCGGCATGATCGGCTTTTCCGCCGGCGCGATGCTAACCATGGCGACGACCCTGTCGAACGGTCCGGCCAGGCCGGCGTTCATCGGCGACGTCTATGGCCCGCTGGCCGCGATGGGGCCGGTGCCCGCCGACGCCCCGCCGTTGTTCGTCGCCATCGCCGCCGACGATCCGTTCTTTGCCAACAGCGGCTTCGGCCTGATCGAATCGTGGAAGGCGGCCAAGCGCCCGGTCGAGTTCCACCTGTATGAACAGGGCGGCCACGGGTTCGGCATGTACCAGAAGCCGACGACCAGCACAGGTTGGTTCGACGCCTTTGCGCGGTGGATGGACATGCATGGCTGGCTGAAGCGCGCGGGGTAAGGGCGGGCGCCGCAACCTTTCCCGTCACCCCGGGCTTGACCCGGGGTCCCGCTGCCTTTCCCGCAGCAGAAGAAGCGGGACCCCGGATCAAGTCCGGGGTGACGGGGGGCGAACCGATCACCCACCCGCTTGGCGACGACCCGCCGGAACGCTAAGTCCTTGTGCGGGCGACCAAGCCCAAGGAGGGATTGTCATGAAGTTCCTGTTCACCGCCGCCGCGTTGCTGGCGATGCCGCTGGCCGCATCGGCGCAGACCGCCCCGGCGCCTGCGCCGGCCGCAGCCAAGCTGACCATCGACAGCAGCATCGAAACCATCGCCGCCAATCCGAAGGGCAAGGCGATCCTCGACGCGCAGTTCCCGGGGATGCTCGCGCATGAATCCTATCCGATGTTCAAGGGGATGAGCCTGAAGCAGGTCCAGCCCTACGCCCAGGGCCGGATCACCGACGAACAGGTGGCGAAGGTCGCCGCCGAACTGGCGAAGCTGAACTGACATGGTGCGCGTCGGCCTGATCGGGTTCGGCCTGGCCGGCGCGTCGTTCCACGCGCCGCTGATCGCGTGCGTGGAGGGGATGGAGCTGGCGGCGATCGCGACCTCGCGGCCGACCGAGCGCTTTGCCGGCGCGGTGCGTCACGCCGATCCGATGGCGCTGATCGACGACGACAGCCTCGACCTGATCGTCATCGCTACCCCCAATGACAGCCATGCCCCGCTGGCGCAGGCGGCACTGGCCGCCGGGCGGCACGTCGTCGTCGACAAGCCGCTGGCGACCGACGATGCCGATGCCGTCGCGCTGGTCCAGCTGGCGCGCGGCACGGGGCGGTTGCTCAGCGTATTCCACAATCGCCGCTGGGACAGCGATTTCCTGACCGTCGAACGGCTGTTGCGCGACGATGCGCTGGGCGAGGTGCAGCTGGCCGAATTGCGCTGGGACCGGTTCCGCCCGGCGATCAAGCCGGGCTGGCGCGAGGAGGGCGGTCCGGGCAGTGGGCTGCTGAACGACCTGGGGCCGCACATGATCGATCAGGCGATCCGCCTGTTCGGCATGCCCGATGCGGTGGCGGGGGACGTCACGACGCAGCGCGACGGTGCCGGCGTCGACGATTATTTCGAGATCGTGCTGCGCTACGGTGCGCGCCGTGTGACGATCGGTTCGGCGTCGCTGGTCGCCGCACCGCGCCCGCGCTTTGCGCTGCACGGGACGCGGGGCAGCTTCGTGAAATTCGGCATCGACCCGCAAGAGGCGGTGCTGCGTGCCGGCGGCATGCCGACCGATAGCGGCTATGGCATCGAACCCGACAGCCAATGGGGCGTGCTGACCGACGCCCAAGGGACTGCGCGGTCGGTCCGGTCGGAAGCGGGCGACTGGCGCGGGTTCTACCGCGCGATGCGCGACGCGATCCGGGGGGAGGGCGACGTGCCGGTCGATCCGGCCGACGCCGTGCGCGGCCTGCGCATCATCGAAGCGGCGCGGGCGGGGTAGAAAATCCTGTAGTGATCGGCTGTTAACGAACATCGTCTAATCCGGTTGGGCGATGTTCGATCTTCCCGACCTGGCGACGCTGCGCCAATGCAGCATCCTGTGCAGTGCCGCCTATACCGTGGTGTTCTTTTCCATGGCCGGGCGCCGCGCATGGTATCTGTATTGGGGCTGGGGATCGGGCAGCTATTGCGCGGCGCTGGTGCTGGCCGCGCTGGTCGGGGAACCCGTCCCGCTGATGATCCAGCCGTTGTTCGACGGTGTCCTCGCCCTGTCGATGGCGCTGGTGCTGGGCGGCGTGCGGCGCTTCGACGGACAGCGCGGCATCGCGCTGTGGATGTGGGGCGTGATCGCGGCGACCGCGATCATCCCGACCATCGTGACCCTGGTGTTCGGGACGGCGCCCGTCGCATCGGCGATGTGGTCGCTGGTCGGTGCCGGATGCGCGTTTGCCTTTGCCATGCCGCTCGTCCGCAATCGCGCGACCGATGGGACGGCGCGGCCGCGGCGGATCGCCGGGGCGATGCTGCTCATCTATGTTCCGATCTACCTGACCGGCGCGATCGGCGCGCTGGTGCCGCAGGCGATCGGCGCGCATCTGGCGATGGTGCCGTTCCTCGCCGATCAGCTGCTGTTCGGTGCAGCCAATCTGACGCTGTTGTGGATTCCGGCATCGCATTCGCAGCAGCAGCTGCGCGACATGGCGCTGCGTGATCCGCTGACCGGCGTGTGGAACCGCGCCGCGCTGGCGGCGGGCGCGGCCGAGCTGCTGGTGCCGGGGCGGGTCGCGCTGCTGATCGATGTCGACCGGTTCAAGGCGATCAACGACCGCCATGGCCACGGCGTCGGCGACCGGGTGCTGGTCGCGATCGCGACCGGCCTGCAACGCAGCGTCGGCGGCGATTTCGTCGCGCGGCTGGGCGGGGACGAGTTTCTGGTCGTCACCAGCGCCGCCGATCCGCTGATCGCCGCCGAACAGATCCGCCTGCGCGCCGGTCGCGGCGAGCCGGGGCTGCCGGCCTGGACGCTCAGCATCGGCGCGGCGCGGATCGAGGCCGGCGACCGATCGATCGACGACGTGATCCAGCGCGCCGACCTGCTGATGTACCGCGCCAAGGATTTGGGCCGCACGCCCGCCGCGGCATGACGCTGGCGCTTGGCGGGCGCACTCCCTAAATCGGGCGCGATGTCGGAAACGCCCAACGCTCCCAACCGCTTCCACGAGGACAAGGCCAGCTTCACCGTGCGCGGGTCGGACGCGCCGGATATCGACGCCGGCGTCGCCGCGATCCGCAACGTGCTGGCGACGCTGCCCGCGCGGCCCGGCGTGTACCGGATGCAGGATGCGCGCGGCGAGGTGCTGTATGTCGGCAAGGCGCGCGCGCTCAAGAACCGTGTCGCCAACTATACGCAGGTGTCGCGCCTGACGAAGCGGTTGCAGCGCATGGTCGCGCAGACCCGGTCGATGACGATCGTCACGACCAATAACGAGGCGGAGGCGCTGCTGCTCGAAGCGCAGCTCATCAAGCGCTATCGCCCGCCGTACAACGTGCTGCTGCGCGACGATAAGTCGTTCCCGTTCATCCTGCTGCGCGCCGATCATGAATTTCCGCGCATTCAGAAGCATCGCGGCGCGCGGCGGGCGAAGGGTAACTACTATGGCCCATTCGCGTCCGCCGGATCGGTGACGCAGACGCTGAACGCGTTGCAGAAGCTGTTCCTGCTGCGCTCCTGCACCGACGGCTTCTTCAAGACCCGCGACCGGCCGTGCCTGCTGTACCAGATCAAGCGCTGCTCGGCGCCGTGCGTTGGGCGGATCGATCAGGCCGCCTATGCCGAGCTGATTGCGGACGCGAAGGACTTCCTCGCCGGCAAGTCGACCAAGGTGCAGGCGAAGCTGGGCACGCAGATGCAGGCGGCGGCGGAGGCGATGGACTTCGAACTGGCCGCCGTGCTGCGCGACCGGTTGAAGGCGCTGACCTTCATCCAGGGTTCGCAGGCGATCAACGCGGACGGCGTCGGCGATGCCGATATCTTCGCCATGGCCTGTCGTGAGGGGACGATCGGCATCCAGGCCTTCTTCATCCGCGGCGGCCAGAATTGGGGCCATCGCAGCTTCTTCCCCGCGCACACCAACGACGTGCCCGAGGACGAGGTCATGGCCGCCTTCCTGATGCAATTCTACGAAGAGGTGCCGCCGCCGCGCAACGTGTTCGTCGACCGCGACCTGGCCGAAGCGCCGGTGCTGGCCGAGGCGATGGCCGAACGCGCCGGGTTCAAGGTCGCGCTATCGGTGCCGCAGCGCGGTGTCCGCCGCCGGCTGCTCGACCAGGCCAAGCGCAATGCGGAGGAGGCGCTGGAGCGCCGAAACGCGGAATCGACGACGCAGGCGAAGCTGCTGCGCGAGGTCGCCGACCTGTTCGAGTTGGAAGGGCCGCCCGACCGGATCGAGGTGTACGACAACAGCCATATCCAGGGCACCAATGCGCTGGGCGCGATGGTCGTCGCCGGGCCGGAGGGGTTCCGCAAGGGGCAGTATCGCAAGTTCAACATCAAGCAGGCGCAGACCAACGACGACTTCGCGATGATGAAGGAGGTGCTGACCCGCCGCTTCGCCCGTGCGCAGGAGGAAAATCCGGATCGCGAGACCGACCGCGACGGCAATGGCTGGCCCGACCTCGTCCTGATTGACGGCGGCAAGGGCCAGTTGAGCGCGGCCAAGGCGGTGCTGGAGGACCTCGGCATCGAGGATGTCTGCATGGTCGGCGTGGCGAAGGGGCCGCATCATGGCCGCGAGGGGCGCGAGGTGTTTCACCTGATGGACGGGCGCGAACTGACGCTGCCGGTCAATTCACCGGTGCTGTTCTACCTCCAGCGGCTGCGCGACGAGGTTCACCGCTTCGTCATCGGCGCACACCGCGACAAGCGGGCCAAGGCGATGGGGGCCAGTCCGCTCGACGACGTGCCCGGCATCGGCCCGGCGCGGAAGAAGGCGTTGCTGATGCACTTCGGCACCGCCCGCGCGGTGCGCAACGCCAGTCTGGAGGACCTGCAAAAGGCGCCAGGGGTGAGCAAGGCAATGGCACAGGGGGTCTATGACTTCTTCCACGCCCGGTAAGGTCGCAATCGATCCCGCGCTGTTCGAACGGGCACGGGCCGCTGGCGTCGACGTCGCCGCGACCTGCCACGCGGCGTTGCTCCGCGCGATCGAGGAGGCGACGCACGCCCGGCTGCGCGCGGAAACGGCGACCGCGATCGCCGAATGGAACGATTGGGCCGGGTCGCCCGAATATCCCCCGTCACCCCGGCCTTGAGCCGGGGTCCCGCTTCTACTCTTCCTTCGCCGTCGCAAAGCGCGGTGGCGACGTCACCCGATCCCCCGCTGGATGAAACTGCGGATCGCCTGCCAGCGAACCGCTTCGCCCGCGTCACCCCGCTTGCCCGCGCGGACGCTGCGCGATCCGGCGACATCCTGGGCCGCCCGGCCGTGACGCGCCACGAGAAAAATGGCGTCGGTGCGGTCGATATCGTCGATCATCCATTCCTCCGGTCAGAAAGTTACGCGGCTAACGACGTCCTGACAGGTCCTGTTCCCGCCGGTCCAGCCCGGAATGTCGCCGGGTTTCCGCATGGTTTCGGTACGGCGCGGTAACAAAGTGCGTAAAGTCTGCAACACCGTGGTTAACGAGCCATTGGTACGTGGCGTACAATTTATTCGTGCGCCCGGTGCGGGCTTTATGGGATGTTTACGCCCATCGGTGCAGGACCTCTTTTATGGCAACGCCGGTATTCCTGACGATCGACACCGAATTGATGTGGCGGCACCATGCCGCCGACCTGTCGGCGTCGACCGTCATTGCCCGCTCGCTCGAACCCGCCGGGGTCGGCGTGACGTGGCAGCTGGAGCGGCTGCGCGCCCATGGATTGAAGGCGTGCTTCTTCGTCGATCCGCTGCCCGCGAAGCTCTATGGCATGGCGGCGATCGCGCCGACCGTGGAGGCGATCCTGGCCGGGGGGCAGGAGGTCCAGCTGCATCTCCACCCCAATTGGGTCGGTGCGGCGGTCGGTGATCGGGGGCAGGCGCATGGCCGGTTCGAACTGGTCGACCTGTCGCGGCAGGAGCAGCAGGATCTGCTGGGCGAGGCGCGCGACCTGCTGCAAGCCTGCGGTGCGCCCGAACCGGTCGCCTTCCGCGCGGGCAGCTACAGCGCCAACGACACGACCATCGACGCGCTGGCCGCATTGGGCTTCGCCTATGACAGCAGCCATAACGGCGCGCATCATCCCTGGCCCAGTGCGATCACCCTGTCGCCCGACCTGATCGCACCGGTCGCGCATCGTGGGCTGGTCGAGCTGCCGGTCACGACCATCGCGATGCCCGGCGGCGGGCGGCGGCATTTCCAGATTTGCGCGCTGTCGGCCGCCGAGATGCGAGCCGCGCTGACCTACGCCGCCCGCCACGACCATGCGGCGGTGACGATCGTTAGCCACGGCTTCGAACTTGCCAACCGGCAGGGGACACGTGCCAACGGCGTCCATGTCCGCCGGTTCGAGGCGCTGTGCCGCACGTTGGCCGAACGCGCCGACGCGCTGCCCACCACCCATTTCCGCGACCGCCCGGCGCTCCGCCTGGGGCAGGACGACCGGCCGCTGCCCGCCAATGCCCTGCGCACGCGGTGGCGGCAGGTCGAACAGCTCTGGTCGAACTGGGTCGAGGAGCGCGCGGCGTGACGAGCGCCCAGTCTTGGCCGCTCAAATTCCAGATCGGCGCGCGCACGCTCTTTTCGATCCGCCGCCGGCTGGTGCGCGTGCCGCTGGAACTGCGCGACGTGCTGTCGGGCGACGCGCCCGCCTTGCCGCCGCTGCCGCCGGGGGCGGACGGCTGGTCGGTGACGTCGCTGCCCGAACCGCTGGTCGATGCGATGCTGTCGACCAGCCCGATCGCCTTCGTTCGGCAGCGTTACACCCGCTATCACACCGACCTGACGATCGGTTTCGACGCGTGGTTCGCCGGCCTGTCGGGCAATGCCCGCTCCGGCCTGAAACGCAAGGCGAAGAAGCTGGCCGAGGCGAACGAAGGCAGCCTCGACGTCCGCACCTATCGCACGGCGCAGGAACTGGCCGAGTTCCACGGCATCGCCCGCCAGGTGGCCGAGCGGACCTATCAGGAAAAGTTGCTCGGCGCCGGCTTGCCCAACGACATCGCCTTCCGTGCCGCGATGCAGGGCAGGGGCACGCGCGGCGAGGCGTTCGGCTGGCTGCTGTTCGTCGGGGGTTCGCCCATCGCCTATCTCTACTGCCCGATGACCGGCGGCGACGTGCGCTACGACTATGTCGGCCACGATCCCGCCTGGAGCGAATGGTCGCCGGGCAGCGTGCTGCACATGGAGGCGTTCCGCACCCTGTTCGACGAACCCGCGGCGCAGCGGTTCGATTTTACGGAAGGCGAGGGACAGCACAAGCGCCAGTTCGCGACCGGTGGTACGGCGTGTGCCGACCTGCTGCTGCTGCGCGGGTCGCTCGGCAATCGGGCGACGGTGAAAGCGTTGCGGGCGTTCGATGGCGGTGTCGAGCGGGCGAAGCGGGCGCGGGATTGGCCGGTGCTCGGCAAGGCGATGCACCGGCTGCGTCGGGGCTGAACCGCTACATCGCGCTGAAGATACAGTAAGCGAGGATCGGCACGCCGATCGTCGCGATCATCAATATCAGGCCGTGATCGCCGTCGCGTCGGTTCGTCGGGTCGCTCTCGACGACCCGGGTACGAAACCGGTTCGAAAAGAAATGATCGGGTTCGCTGTTGAGATAGACCGGCGGCTGCGGTGCATCGGCCGCGCGCTCGCTGGTGGTGCCCGACACGGGCTTGGAAACGGGATCTGACATGGTGCGGATTCCATCTATTCGATGCGGGAAACGGCGCGACGCACCGATCCCAAACAAAGATCGAATAAACCCCGAACTCGGACGGCGAACCGTTCCGAGTTCGGGCTACCCGCGTGCGGCGAGTTGGCCGGCGTGATTGAGAAAACGCTGATATGCTCGGCAAGCATCCATTTCACGAATATTGGAAATAAGAGCAGGTTAGTCAACAAGACTTTGTAGCCGATTTTCTGATTTCCATCAGGATTTGATGGCGATATTTTGCGCTGCATCATTCGGCGACGATTTTTGTTGAGCTGGTCGCGGATCGAATTCAAGACGTGGGATCGCTGGCAAACCCCTGCTAGACCCACCCCATGCACCTCAACACCACCGCCATCCTCCTCTCCGTGCGCCCGCACGGCGAACATGGTGCGGTCGTGCGGGTGCTGACCGAACATGCTGGCGTCCAGCCCGGTTACGTCCGCGGCGGGCGCAGCCGGGCGATCCGGCCGGTGCTGCAACCGGGCAACCTGATCCGCGGCGACTGGCGCGCGCGGACCGATACGCAGCTGGCGGCGCTGACCGTCGAACTGGTCGAAAGCCGCGCGCCGCTGTTCGCCGAGCCGTTGGCCGCCGCCGCGATCGACTGGATGTGTGCGCTGACCGCTTATGCGCTGCCTGAGGCGCAGCCCTATCCGCGCATCCATGCCGCGCTCGACGGGTTGTTCGCGGCCATCGCCGCGGCGCCGGGTGCGCGCGACTGGGTCGGGGCGCTGGTGCGGACCGAGTTGCTGATCCTGTCCGAACTGGGCTTCGGCCTGTCGCTCGACGAATGCGTCGCGACCGGGGTGACCGACGACCTGACCCATGTCAGCCCCAAGAGCGGCGGCGCGGTATCGCGGGCGGCGGCGGTCGGCCTCGAACACCGCCTGCTGCCGCTACCCGCCTTCCTGATCGAAGGGGGCCGGGCCGACTGGGCGGCGGCGTTCGACGGGCTGACGCTGTCGGGCCATTTCCTGTCGCGCGATTTGCTGGGGCTGAAGGGGCAGGACGTGCTGGCGGCGCGCACCCGGCTGGTCGAGCGGCTGAAAAGGACGGTTGCGTGAGCATGGCCGGTTGGGGCAGAGGCGTCCGCGCGTAATCTTCGTGCGCGAACGACGGATGATATGATGGCTTTGATCGCGATACTGCCCGGCGACGGGATCGGACCGGAAGTGGTGGCAGCGGCGCGCCAAGTGCTGGATGCGCTCGATCTCGGGCTGACGTTCGAGGAAGCACCGGTCGGCGGCGCGGCCTATCGCGCCCATGGCCATCCGCTGCCGCCCGCGACGCTCGATCTGGCCAAGCGTGCCGATGCCGTCCTGTTCGGCGCGGTCGGCGATCCCGAATTCGACAATGTCGCGCGCGAACATCGTCCGGAACAGGCGATCCTCGGCCTGCGCAAGGAACTGGGCCTGTTCGCCAATCTGCGCCCGGCCAAGCTGTTTGCGGGGCTGGAGGACGCCTCCGCGCTCCGCCCCGAAGTCGCCGCCGCGATCGACATGGTGATCGTGCGCGAGCTGACCGGCGACGTCTATTTCGGTGAGAAGGGCCGGGGCACGACGGCGGACGGCCTGCGCGAGGGCCATGACCTGATGCGCTATGACGAGGCGGAGGTCGCCCGCATCGCCCGCGTCGCGTTCGAGACGGCGCGCACCCGCAACCACCGGCTCTGTTCGGTCGACAAGGCCAACGTCCTCGAAACCTCGCAGCTATGGCGCGATGTGGTGATCGAAGTCTCGGCCGACTATCCCGATGTCGCGCTGACCCACATGTATGTCGACAATGCCGCGATGCAGCTGGTGCGCAATCCGGGCCAGTTCGACGTGATCGTCACCGGCAATTTGTTCGGCGACATATTGTCCGATCAGGCGAGCATGTGCGCCGGGTCGATCGGCATGCTGCCCTCCGCCGCGATCAATCAGGACAGGAAGGGCCTGTACGAACCGATCCACGGCTCGGCCCCCGATATCGCGGGCCAAGGCAAGGCGAACCCGCTGGCGACGATCCTGTCGGCGGCGATGATGCTGCGCCATTCGCTGGGGGAAGCGGATGCGGCCGACCGCATCGAGGCAGCGGTGACCGCCGCGCTGGTCGCTGGACACCGCACCCCCGACCTGGGCGGGACCGCGACGACGCAGGACATGACGAACGCGGTGCTGGCGGCGTTGTGATCCCGTTGCGGCGCCGTATCCCCGCGCAGGCGGGGATCCAGGGCCACGAAGGACGTCATCCGTGGCACTGGACCCCCGCCTGCGCGGGGGTACGATAGCGGGGATATGACCCCCCTCGACCTCGCCATCGTCGTGCCCGTATTCAACGAACGCGGCAACGTGCCGCTGCTCGTCGCCGCGCTCGACGCGGCGTTGGCCAGCATCGCGTGGGAAGCGATCTTCGTCGACGACGACAGCCCCGACGGCACCGCCGATGTCGCACGCGCCATCGCCCGCCATGACCCGCGCATCCGTGTGATCCAACGGATCGGCCGGCGCGGCCTGTCGAGCGCCTGTATCGAGGGGATGTGCGCCACCGCTGCGCCGCTGGTCGCGGTGATCGACGGCGATCTGCAGCATGACGAGACGCTGTTGCCGCGCATGGCGGCGGCGCTGACCGCCGACCCCGCGCTCGACCTGGTGATCGGCTCGCGCTTCGTCGCCGGCGGCGGGACCGGGGCATGGGACGCCGACCGCGTCGCCAAATCGGCGCTCGCCACCCGCCTGTCGCGCCGCGTGCTGAAGGCCGATCTGTCCGACCCGATGAGCGGCTTCTTCATGATCCGGGGCGAGGTCGTGCGCCGCGTCGTGCCGCGGCTGTCGGGGATCGGCTTCAAGATCCTGCTCGACATCCTGACCGCCGCGCCCCAGCCGCTCAAATTCGTCGAGCTGCCCTATGTGTTCCGCACCCGCGCGGTGGGGGAGAGCAAGCTCGACCATGTCGTCGCGCTCGAATATCTGATCGCGCTCTACGACCGGATGTTCGGGCGGGTGGTGCCGGTGCGCTTCGTCATGTTCTCCGCGATCGGCGCGGCGGGGGCGATCGTCCATCTCGCGGCGCTGGGGCTGCTGCTCGAACTGGGCGCAGGCTTCATCGCGGCGACGATCGTCGCGACGGTGGCGGCGATGACGTTCAATTTCTTCCTGAACAACCACCTGACCTATCGCGACCGGCGGCTGCGGGGGCCAAGGGCGCTGCTCGACGGCTGGGTATCGTTCTGCGCGGTATGTTCGGTCGGCGCGGTCGCCAATGTCGGGGTCGCGGCGTTCCTGTACGATGTGCGCGGCGGGGCGTGGGCGCTGCCGGCGCTGGCGGGAATCGCGGTCGGCGCGGTGTGGAATTTCGCGCTGTCGTCGCGGTTTACGTGGGGGCGGTACGGGCGGAAGCGCTCGGCCTAGTTTTCGCACCGAAGCGGGCGGAAGAGCAGGATTTTCGCGCAGAGGCGCAGAGTACGCAGAGAGGTTGCGATCGGGAGACGGCGCCTCCCTGTCCATTACGGTTAAGCGCCGCAGTCGCGGCAGCTGCAACCCCTCTGCGTCCTCTGCGCCTCTGCGCGAACAAACTCCTACTTTTCTCCGCGCCTCCGCGCCTCCGCGTGAACCCAATTCTAACGCCAGCTATCCAACCACATCCACCGGTTGAACGCCTGCGGCCCCGACAGCGGCGCGGCGGAGATGATCGGGTAGAAATACACGAACAGCATCAGCACCGGCAGCGCGAACCACTCGTTCGCCCGTGCGAAACGTCCCTTCGCATAAGCATGGAACGCCGCCGCCAACGCGAGGCACAACCAGATGCTCGACAGATGGTAATAATAATAGAAGCCGAGCGACTTGGGGATCACCGCCCACACCGCCAGCGATCCGACCCACAGCAGCCCAACCCCCAGCAACGCCCGCGATCGCCGCCGCCATCCGGCCCACAGGCACGCCGCCACCGCGACCAGCCCGCCCCACATGATCGCCGGATTGCCGAGCAGCAGCACGCCGCGCTGCACACCGTTATCGGGTTCGTAGAAATACCAGATCGGCCGGATCAGCAGCGGCCAGCTCCACCAGCTCGACTGATAGGGATGCGGCGCCAGTATCTGCGTCTGTCGCTGGTACATCTCGACCTGGAACGGGATCAGCCGCGACAGCGTCAGCGGGTCCTGCGCATAGAAGAAGGCGGGCGCGAAGGTCGCCAGATAGGTGCCGACACTCACCAGCCCGAACAGCGCCAGCGCGGGGAACAGCGACAGCCCCGGCCAGTAATCGCGCTGATCGCTCTTGCCCCAAATCAGCAGCAGCCCGGCGCCCGCAACATAGGGAATCGCTGCCCATTTGACCCCGACCGCCAGCCCGAACAGCACCGCCGACAGGGTAAGGCGCAACGCCGGCCGCCCGCGCATCGACCATAGCAACGCGGCGATGGCGAGCGTGGTGAACGCGCCCAGATACACCTCCAGCATCGCGGTGCGCGCCTCGATCAGCAGCGTCTGGTTCAGCATCGCCAGCCCCGCCCCGAACGCCGACACCGGCGTCCGCCGGAACAGCAGTTGCAGGCAGGCGAACACCCCCAGCACCGTCGCGGTCCCCGCCAGCGTGCCGAAGATCCGCCACCCCCACGGAGTATCGCCGAACAGCGCGATGCCCGCGGCGATGAACGCCTTCGCCACCAGCGGATGTTCGGTATTCGCCGGATAGGCCAGCGCCAGCAACGTCCTTGCGGCGGGCACGTAATGCACCTCGTCGAACGACAATTTGCCCGGTCGCCCGAGGCCCCACAGGAACAGCAACTGCGCCACGCATGCGATCAGCAGGGCGGTGGTCCATGGGCGATCGCGCAGGCGGGAGAGCATGGGGCGGCGGTGTAGCGGAAGCGGGCGGACCTGCAAATCCTCCCCGGAACGGGGAGGGGGACCGTCGTCGAAGGCGATGGTGGAGCGTGCGGGCGGCGCAACGCGGCGGTTCCGTATGCGGACACCCCCTCCACCATGCTCCGCATGGTCCCCCTCCCCGTGCCGGGGAGGGTCTCAAAGCTCCCTGCCGGGGAGGATCGCAACGGTTCGCCCATCACTTGCCACATTCCGTCCGTATTGGACCGAGCCATGGCACTGATCGACACGTTCCTCGCCCGTACCGTCCGCCGCGGTACGCTCTCGCTCACCCATGCCGATGGCCGCACCGTTACCTTCGGCACCGCCGATCCGGCCTTTCCCGACGTCGCGATCCGCTTCACCCAGCCCGGCGTGGCGGGGCGCATCGTCCGCCATCCCGCGCTGGGCGCGGCGGAGGCGTATATGGACGGCGAACTGGTCATCGACCGCGGCGACATTCGCGATCTGGTCGAGCTGCTGACGTCCAACACCCCCTGGGGCCGGGGCAGCGGCCTTGCTCCGTCGCTGCCGATCCGCCTGTTCGACGCGGTCCGTCACCGGGTCGACCGGGTCAATATGGCCCGCCGGTCGAAACGCAACGTCGCGCATCATTACGACCTGTCCGACCGGCTCTACGCGCTCTTCCTCGACACCGACCTCCAGTATAGCTGCGCCTATTTCACCGATCCCGCCAACAGCCTCGAACAGGCGCAGGCGGACAAGAAGGCGCATATCGCCGCGAAACTGGCGCTGAAGCCCGGCATGCGCGTGCTCGACATCGGCTGCGGCTGGGGCGGGATGGCGCTGTACCTGCATGAAAAGACCGGCGCGGAAGTGCTGGGCGTCACCCTGTCCGAAGAGCAGATCAAGGTCGCCCGCCGCCGCGCGGAGGAAGCCGGCGTCGCCGACAAGGTGAAGTTCGAACTGATCGACTATCGCGCCGTCACCGGCCGGTTCGACCGGATCGTGTCGGTCGGCATGTTCGAACATGTCGGCCCGCCGCAATACGGCACCTTCTTCCGCAAGTGCCGCGAACTGCTGACCGACGACGGCGTCATGCTGCTGCACACCATCGGGCGGATGGGCGTGCCGGGCGTCACCGACACCTTCACCACGAAATACATCTTCCCCGGCGGCTACAACCCGGCGCTGTCGGAAATCGTGCGCGGTTATGAAGGGACCAAGCTGATCGCGACCGATATCGAGGTGCTGCGCGTCCATTATGCGCTGACCATCGACCATTGGTACGATCGCACGGTGGCGGCGAAGGACCAGATCGTCGCGCTGTACGACGAGAAATTCTACCGCATGTGGACCTTCTACCTCGCCGGCGCGGCGGCCGCCTTCCGCCATGGCGGCATGGTCAACTACCAGGTCCAGCTCACCCGCAACCGCCTGTCGCTGCCGCTGACCCGCGATTACATGCTGGAGGAAGAGCGCCGTTTGCGGGGATAGGCTGTCGCCTGCTTCTCTCGTCACCCCGGGCTTGACCCGGGGTCCCGCTTCTCCAGCAACAATGATTGCGAAGCGCCACCCCGGATCATGTCCGGGGCGACGGCGAGGCTTGTCGCATGGAACTCAATCGGCAACGATGCGCCATGGCCTTGTTCGCATGGATTTCCCGGCGATATGCAACGTCGATCAAACCTGACGGCTTCGGCCAAAGCCTGCTCGACGACCTGCGCTGGATCTGGCGCGTGCGTCGTTATCGGCAGCTCACCATGACTTGGCGCGCGCCAACCCCCGACGAAGAAGCCGCGATCATCGCCGACCCACTGCTCGGGCGGTTCGGCGACGATACGATCGGCATCGCGGAGATCGACGGCTTGCGCTGCATCGTCCGCGATCGCGACTGGTTCGGCTGGCCCGATCCGCCGCGCTTCGTGTTCTTCGCGATGGCGGGGGATCGGGTCGCAGCGGCAGCGGACTTCAACGATTGGCCATCCTGCTGGACGCCGGCGCCGCCCGACTATTCGATCGTGACCCCGACGACCTTCCACTCGCCGCCCTCCTGATTCACCGTCACCGTCTCGATCTTCTCGCCACCGGTCGCGAAGCGGGTGCGGAACTTGAGCATTTCGACGCCGGCGGGCGGCACGGGAATGGTTTCCTGCTCCTGCAAGGTCCGCGACACCACCGCGCCCAGCGGCGGGCGGACGCGCTGCGACACCTCGCTCCACACCTGTTCGCTGTTCAGCTTGCGAAACGCCGCACCGAAACGGGCGTAACTCTCGCTCCACCGCCCGGCATCGACCAACTCGAGGAACTGGCGCGCGGCATCGGGGGCCGCGGTGGCGGGGGCGGTCGTGGCGGCCGGCGGGGCCTGGGTCGCACCGGGCATCAGGGTCAGGGCCAGCAGGCCGAGGGCGAAGGTCATCAGCATCACTCCGATCAGAACCGGCAGCCGGCGCCGCGCCGGTGCCGCGCCGTCGTCCGGCGCCTGTCCGACATCGTTCGCCGCGCTCCTCGCGTCCTCCCCGGTTCTTTCGTCCCCCAGATTTTCGGGGGTCTCGGCATCCAGCAACAGCCGGGCCGCCTCACGGCTGCTCGACACCATCAGCTTGCGCCGCGCGTCCCGCAGCCGTTCGTTGATGGTATGGACCGACAGCCCCAGCGTCACCGCGACCGACTTCGCATCATGCCCACGCACGATCAGGCGCAGCGTCTGCTTTTCCTTTTCGGTCAGGGCGTCGATGCCCTGTCTGGCCGGCATGGTCATGGCGTTCGGCCTATGGCCGGGGCGGGGGAGGGGCCACCCCTAAAAATTTGGGAAAGGCGGTTAGCCGTTCTTCGCCCCGCCCTCCCATAAGCCTCGCCCCAGCGCAGGCTGGGGCATCGAGCGGCTCCTGTAGCGCCCTATCACTAGGAGATCCCAGCCTTCGCTGGGATGACGTGCGGGGCGGGGTAACGGTGGGAAGCAGTTCGCCCGCCCGCTCAATCCTCGCCGAAGCGATCCTCGACCAGCTGGCACAACTGCCCCACCACCGCCTCGGCACCGTCGCCCGACGCGCTGATCGTGATATGGTCGCCCTTGGCGGCACCCAGCATCATCAGGCCCATGATCGACGTGCCGGTCACCCGCGATCCGTCCTTTTCGACGCTCACCTCGATCGGGGCGGCGGCGGCCATCGTCACGAACTTGGCGCTCGCGCGCGCGTGCAGCCCGCGGCGGTTGGTGATCTGGACGGTGCGGGTGACGCTCACGCCGCCGCCTCGCCCAGCACTTCGCTGGCGACAGAGATGTACTTGCGCCCCGCCTCGCGCGCGGCGGCGACGGCTTCGGCGACCTTCATCGCCTTGCGTGCGCCGCCCAACCGGATCAGCATCGGCAGGTTGATGCCGGCGATCACCTCGATCCGGCCGGTTTCCATCAGCGAGATGGCGAGGTTGCTGGGGGTCCCGCCGAACAGGTCGGTCAGCACGATCACGCCCTGACCGGCATCGACATCGGCAATCGCCTTGGCGATGTCGGCGCGGCGCTCCTCCATATCGTCCTCGGGACCGATACAGACCGTGCCGATCCGCTCCTGCGGACCCACGACATGTTCCATCGCCACGACGAACTCCTCGGCAAGACGTCCGTGCGTCACCAAAACCAGGCCGATCATGTTCGTCGTCGTTCCTACATCCGTCATGGCGCCTGCTTCGCGCCTTCCAGCGAATCCTGCGGCGCGGTGCCCAGGTCGCGATGGTGTATCGTGGGCGAAAATCCTTGTGCGCGCAACCATGCGCCCATCCGTTCGGCGACATGGACCGACCGGTGCCTACCGCCGGTACAGCCGAACGCGATGGTGACATAGGATTTCCCCTCCGCGCGGTAGCGGGGAAGGAGGGTCAGCAGCATCGTCTCGAACGAAGCGATCGCCGCGTCATACGCCGGATCGGCCTGCACATAGGCCGCGACATCGGGGTCCAGCCCCGTACCCGGCCGCAGCACCGGGTCCCAGTGCGGATTGCGCAGGAACCGCATGTCGAGCACGATATCGGCGTTGCGCGGCACCCCGCGCGAAAAGCCGAACGACAGCACCGACAGTACCGGATCGCTGCTGTCCGGCTCGGCAAAGGTCTCGCGCGTCCATTGCGCCAGATCGGCACGAGAGAAATTGGTGGTGTCGAGCAACCGGTTGGCGAAGGCGCGTAAGGGTTCGAGCACCTCGCGCTCGCTCTCGATCCCATCGGCGGCGGTGCGGTCGCTGGCCAGCGGATGCCGTCGCCGCGTCTCGTTGTAACGGCGCTCCAGCTCGGCCTGGCTGCTGTCGAGGAACAGCACGCTGACCCCGAAATCGGGCCGGGCGCGGATCGCGGCGACGATCTGTTCGGCATCGAAGCCGCGCGTGCGGGTGCCGATGCCGATCGCGAGCGGCCGGTCGGCATCGGCCGGGCTGGCGGCGATCAGGTTGCCGAGCAGGCGCAGCGGCAGGTTGTCGACAATGTCCCAGCCGCTGTCCTCCAGCGTCTTGAGCACCGTCGATTTTCCCGCGCCGGACATGCCGGTGACGAGCAGGATGGAGGCGTGACGCATCATCGGGCGATCCTGTCGAGCATGAGGTGGAGTCGGGCCGGGGCCGATGCCTCCAGCAATGCCATGGTATAGGCGGGCAGCGCTATGCCCGCGACGACATGGGTCATAGCCTCGGGCATCCGCTCGGGCGTGCCGGATGCGATCCACAGCGCAACCGGCACATCGCGGACATAGGGGCGTTCGACGATACCGATCCCGCGCACCTCGATCCGCCCGGCGATGGTCGCGGGCGGCGCGGCGCGCAGCACACCGTCCCGCGCCGTCAGCAACGTATAGTCGTCGCTGACCAGCATCGCGCCGGCATCGATCAGCCGCAGCGTCAGGTCGGACTTGCCCGCCCCCGACGGCCCGGCGATCAGCACGCCCCGCCCGTCGATCGCGACGCACGAGGCATGCACGGTTTGCGGAGGCTCGTCGCTCATGCGCCGGCCACCGGCAGCTGCACGACGAAGCGCGCGCCGTCGCGGTGGTCCCTGCGTGATTCTGCGGCGATCATACCGCCATGCCCTTCGACGATGGTCCGCGCGATGGCAAGGCCAAGGCCGGAATGTCGTCCGAAAGCCTCGTCGCCCGGTCGCACCGAATGGAAGCGGCGAAACACCGCCTCGCGCTGTTCGGGGGGGACGCCCGGGCCTTCGTCGACCACCTCGATCTCGATCAGGTCGCCGTCGTTGGTGCCCGCGATCCTCACCGTGCCGCCGGGGGGCGAGAAGGAGATGGCATTGTCGATCAGATTGGCGAACACCCGCTCCAGCCGCGCACCCTCGCCATGCACCACCAGCGGCTCGTCCGGGTCGAAATGCAGCGTCACGCCGCGCGCGATCCCGCGTTCGGTGCGATAGGCGACCAGCGCGCCGATCAGCGCGCCCAGATCGACCGCCTCGAACTTCGCCCGTGCCAGCTGCGCATCCAGCCGCGACGCGTCGGAGATATCGGTAATCAGCCGGTCGAGCCGGTGCACATCGTCCTGCACGATCGCCAGCAGCTGCGCGCGCAGCTCGGGGTCCTTGACCGCACCCAACCCGTCGACCGCCGACCGCAGCGAGGCCAGCGGGTTCTTCAATTCGTGCGTCACATCGGCGGCGAAGGCTTCGGTCGCGTCGATCCGGCTGCGCAGCGCGCTGGTCATGTCGGACAGTGCGCGGGCGAGCATCCCGATCTCGTCGCGGCGGCTGGGCAGGCGCGGCACGACGACCTCGCGCGCGCGACCGAGCCGCACCCGGATCGCGGCGCGGGCCAGCATCCGCATCGGCCGGACGATGGTGCGCGCAAGGAACAGCGACAGCAGCACCGACAGCAGAAACGCGACCGCCAGCACCAGGCTCAACCGCGCCCGCTCGGTCCTGACGGTCGAGGTGATGTCGCGCGCGTTGACCGTCGCCATCAGCACCCGATCCTCGGGCAGCGGCGCGGCGGCGGTGACCACCGGCGTCCGGTCGGGCGCGCGCCACACGCTCGCCGCCGTGCCGCCGGTGGTGCGCACCGTCACCACATCGGGCCAGCGCAGGCCGCGCCCGGGGGCACGTTCGCGGTACAGCGGGTCGCGGTCGTTGCCGACCACCGTATCGATCCCGGCGTCGAGCGCGCGGGCGGCATCCTGTTGCCAGCCGTCCTTGTCCGGGTCGACCAGCTGGAAATTGCGCACGCCCAGCGCGCGGCTGTCCGCCACCAGCCGCCCGCGCCGGTCATAGATGCGCAGCCGCAGCCCCGACTTGCGCGCGAAATTGACCATCTCGTCGGTGCGGTCGTCGGGCGGCAGCAGCGCCAGCGCCTCGGCGATCAACCGCACCTCGCGCTCGGCCTGCGCCACCCGTCCGTCGACGATCCGCGCGCGATAGCTGTCGAGATAGAAGAACCCGCCCGCCAGCAGCGCGAGCGCGAAGATGTTCACGAACAGGATGCGCGGGGTGAGCGACACCCGGCCCGACCAGCGCAGCGACAGCGCGCCTTCGTCGACCGGCAGGTCCTCGGGCGGATCAGCGGGGGGCATGGTGGCGTGCCCTCACGCGCCGACGTACCCCCGCGCAGGCGGGGGTCCAGAGCCAAGCAATACCGCCGGGTGCGTACGGGGCCCTGGACCCCCGCCTGCGCGGGGGTACGGCTACATGGCGGAAAGCAGGCGAGCGATCGCCGCCGACCAACCCCACCCTATTCGTCCGAAAACCGATACCCCGCGCCATACAGCGTCTCGATCGCATCGAATTCCTTGTCGACCTGCCGGAACTTGCGGCGCAACCGCTTGATATGGCTGTCGATCGTGCGGTCGTCGACATAGATGTCGTCCTGATAGGCGGCGTCCATCAACTGGTTGCGCGTCTTGACGATGCCGGGGCGGCTGGCGAGCGTTTCGAGGATCAGGAACTCGGTCACGGTCAGCGTGACGTTCTCTCCGTTCCACGTCACCTTGTGCCGCGCCGGGTCCATCGCCAGCCGCCCGCGCTCCAGTACCGCCTGCGGGCTCCCCTCGGGACTGCCCGGCTCGCCGGCCTGCGCCGGTTCGGCGCGGCGCAGAATGGCGCGGATGCGCGCGATCAGCAGGCGCTGCGAAAACGGCTTGGCGATATAGTCGTCGGCACCCATGGCAAGGCCGAGCGCCTCGTCCAGCTCGTCGTCCTTGCTGGTCAGGAAGATCACCGGCAACCGGCTCTTTTCCCGCAACCGCCGCAGCAGCTCGAGGCCGTCCATCCGCGGCATCTTGATGTCGAGTACCGCCAGGTCGGGCGGATTCTCGGCAAAGGCCTTCAGCGCAACCTCGCCGTCCGAATAGACCCGCGTGACGAACCCTTCGGTCTGCAACGCGATCGACACCGACGTCAGGATGTTACGGTCGTCATCGACCAGCGCGATCGTCGCGGTCATGCCACAAGGTCCATCTGCATCACGCTCGACGGTTAGGGGAAAGGGGGCGAACGCTCAATCCCCGAGCCGGCAGCGAGGGACATTCGTTCTTTGGCGAGAGATATCCCCCCAACCGTCACCCCGGGCTTGACCCGGGGTCCCGCTTCTTACCCACGCCGGAAAAAAGAAGCGGGACCCCGGATCAAGTCCGGGGTGACGAAGAAAGGGCGGCCATATATCATATAAATCCACATCTAACCCATTGGTCGCGACCACAAAACATCACGACGATAATGTTGTTTAACGTGTTTGACGGCTACCATCCCCGCGCCTAAACCAACCGCAAATCGCGGGGCGGGTCCACCGTCCGCGAGTCGATACCCGAGGGAGAACAAGCATGGCGATCGTCACGCCCGAACACGACCTGGCCGCAATGGGAATCGAAACCGGCGCCGAAGTGCACTGGAACCTGCGCACGCCGCAGCTGGTCGAGTTGGCGGTCGCGCGCGGTGAAGGGCGGCTGGCCAAGGACGGCCCGCTGGTCGTCACCACCGGTCGCCACACCGGCCGCAGCCCGCAGGACAAGTTCATGGTCCGCGACGCGGTGACCGAGGACACCGTGTGGTGGGGCAAGACCAACCGCGCGATGGACCCGGCGCATTTCGCCACGCTGAAGGCCGATTTCCTTGCCGAGCTGGTCAACGAACCGAACCTGTTCGTGCAGGACCTGTTCGGCGGGTCGCAGCCCGAACACCGGGTGAAGGTCCGCGTCATCAATACGCTGGCATGGCACAACCTGTTCATCCGTACGATGCTGGTCCGCCCCGAAAACGCCGATCTCGCGGGCTTCGTCCCCGACTTCACCATCATCGACCTGCCCAATTTCCGCGCCGATCCCGCGCGTCACGGTTGCCGCAGCGAGACGGTGATCGCGGTCAGCATGACCGAAAAGCTGATCCTGATCGGCGGCACGCAGTACGCGGGTGAGATGAAGAAGTCGGTGTTCGGCCTCTTGAACTTCCTGCTGCCCGAAACCGGCACCATGCCGATGCACTGTTCCGCCAATATCGGTCCCAAGGGCGATACGGCGGTGTTCTTCGGCCTGTCGGGCACCGGCAAGACGACGCTGTCGGCCGATGCCAGCCGCACGCTGATCGGCGACGACGAACATGGCTGGTCGGACACGGCGGTCTTCAATTTCGAAGGCGGCTGCTATGCCAAGATGATCCGCCTGTCGGCCGAGGCCGAGCCGGAAATCTTCGCCACGACCCGGCGCTTCGGCACCGTCCTCGAAAATGTCGTGATGGACCCGGACACGCGGGTGCTCGACCTCGACGATCCCAGCCTCGCCGAAAATTCGCGCGCGGCCTATCCGATCGACTTCATCCCCAATGCCTCGGCCGACAATATGGGGCCGGTGCCGAGCAACGTCGTGATGCTGACCGCCGACGCCTTCGGGATCCTGCCCCCGATCGCGAAGCTGACCCCGGACCAGGCGATGTACCATTTCCTGTCGGGCTATACGTCGAAGGTGGCGGGGACCGAGATCGGCGTGACCGAGCCGGAGCCGGTCTTCTCGACCTGTTTCGGCGCGCCGTTCATGCCGCGCCACCCCTCGGTCTATGGCAATCTGCTGAAGGAGCGCATCGCCAGGGGCAATGTCGCGTGCTGGCTGGTCAATACCGGCTGGACCGGCGGCCAATATGGCGAGGGGCGGCGGATGCCGATCAAGGCGACGCGCGCGCTGCTCAACGCCGCGCTCGACGGATCGCTGAACGACGCCGAATTCCGCACTGATCCCTATTTCGGGTTCCAGGTGCCGGTGTCGGTGCCGGGCGTCGACGCCGCGATCCTCGACCCGCGGTCGACCTGGGCCGATGGCGCCGCCTATGACCGCACCGCCGCCAAGCTGGTCGACCTGTTCACCGCCAACTTCGCGCAGTTCGCCGATGCGGTCGACGCCGGGGTGCGCGACGCCGCCCCGCGCGTCGCCGAACCGGCCTGAAGTCAGGAGAGGGAGCGCCCCCGCCACGTAAGCGGGGGCGCCTTTTCCGATCTTGATCAAGCTATTGTAAGTTAATGAAATATTCCGGAACTTGCCGGGTCGGGCTATCGTTCGTTCGGCGACCGTCACCGGAGGTTTCACCATGGATTACCGCAAGCTGGCCTTCGGGCTCGGCATATTCTCGATCGCGCTTGGCGCCGCCGAACTGCTCGGATCGAAGCGGATCACCCGCGCGCTGGATGCCGATGGCCATGAGGGGCTGGTGAAGGGCTTCGGCGCGCGCGAACTGCTCGCCGGGGCCAATCTGCTCGCCGCGCCGGCACATGCGACCAATGTCTGGAACCGGGTGGCGGGCGACGCGATGGACCTGAGCGCGCTGGCGCTCGCCGCCCGCAAATCGCCCGGCAATCGCGCGATCTGGGGATCGATCGCCTTCGTCATCGGCGCGACGTTGCTCGACATCGCGACGGCGCGCGGGCTGGACGCGACGACCGGCAAGACATTGCCCGTCGCAGCGGGATAGCCCGGCGGCTTGCCGCGTTGATGCGCCATGCCCCACGCTCTCCACGAACCGCAATCCGCCGACCTGACGCTGCGCGCCGGGCGCAAGCTGCGCCTAAGGGCAGGGGTCCATGTCACCCCGGCCGGTTTGCTGTCGATCGGCGCGCTGGTATCCTCGATCCTGTTGTCCAGCGCGGCGATCGTCGTCGCCGCGCGGATACCGGCGCGGGATCGGGAGAAGCGCGATGTTCTATGACTCCAACGCCTGGCCACCGCCCCCCGACGGCTATGAACCGCCCAGGCCCCCGGCGCGGCTGACCCGCCCGCAGGAACGGGTGATGATCGGCAGCATCGGGCTGTTCCTGCTGGTCATGTTCGTCGGGCCGCTGGCCGGGTCGTCGGTGATCGCGGGGCTGATCGCGGTGTTTTCGTAACCCGCCATTCCAAACTCCGCTTGGTTCGAGCAGCTTCGAGCCTGTCGAGAAGCGTCCGTCGAGAACGCGCCGTTTGGGACAGCTCCTTCTCGACTACGGTTCTCGACAGGCTCGAACCTGCGCTCGAAGCAAACGGGGAGGGGGCAAGGGGGAAGACCAAGCCCATTCACCCCCGAACGAACATCCACCGATCCCCCTCAGCCCCCGCAAACCGATACCCATCGCTATCGAACCCCTGCATCGCCTCGACCTCGATCACGCGATGCTCGCACATCCACCGCGCCATCATCCCCCGCGCCCGCTTCGCATGGAAGCTGACGAAGCGCGGCCCATCCGGCCCGTCCTCGCGGAAATCGACCTCGATCACCCGCACATCGCCCGGCAGCTTGCCCGCCACCGCATGCCAATATTCCTGGCTGGCGAGGTTCAGCACCACGTCCGATCCGCTCGCCCGGACATCCTCCGCCAGCAGTTCCGCGATCCGGTCGTCCCAGAACGCGTACAAATCCTTCGCCCGCCCCGGCGCCCAGCGCGTGCCCATCTCCAGCCGGTACGGCTTGATCGCGTCCAGCGGCCGCAGCAGTCCGTACAGCCCCGACAGGATCCGCACATGGTCCTGCGCGAAATCGAACTGCGCCGTCTCCAGCGACTTGGCGTCGAACCCGGCATAGACGTCGCCCGCGAACGCCAGCAGCGCCGGCCGCTCCTCCGCACCGTCGAACGCGCGATACCGACCGGCATTCAGCTCGGCCAGCTTGGGCGAAATCCGCATCAGCTCGCCCAGCTTCTTCGCGCCCAGCCGCGCCGCGCCGCGCGCGATCTGCCCGCTCTCCTCGGGAAAGCGCGGCGCGCTCCACGTCAGGTCGGGCAGCGTGCTCGTATAATCGAGCGTCTTGGCGGGGGACAGGATCGCGATCATCGCGAGCCGCCTATCGGCCGCAAACCGACACGTCAAAGGGGATGGGGCGTTTGGTCCGCTCGCGCGGAACCGGTACCGCGTCGATCCGGCAACGCCGGATCGCACAACGGACCCGAACCGTTCAACGCGCGTTCAGCGCAGGTCCGGCAACGCATCGTTACGTGCGTGTGCTTGTGCGGACGCATGGTTCGACCTAGATGGGCCGCGCCTGCCGGGCGCGTGCCTGGCACCAGTTTTCGGGAGAGATCACGGCATGACGTTCGTTTCCAAGGCCGCCCTGGCCGCCCTGCTCGGCATGGGTGCGACCCTGGTCGTCGCCCCGACCGCCGATGCCCAGCGCAAGAAGAAGGAAGAGGCAGCCGCCGCGCCGCAGATTCAGGTCGGCGAAGCCTTCCGCACCGCCGCGCTCGCCGCCGACGCCGCGATCAAGGCCAAGAATTTCGCCGCCGCCGATCAGCAGATCGCCGCGATGCAGGCCGCGATGACCGCCGGCAACCAGGACGAGGCCTATTTCCTCGCCCAGCTGAAGGTGCAGAATGCGCAGGCGAAGAACGACCGCCCGGCGCTCGCGGCGGCGATCGACGAACTGCTCGCCAGCCCGAAGCTGAAGCCCGAAGAGCGCGGCGGCCTCTATTACAACCGCGGCGTCCTCGCGCTCGACACCAAGCAGACCGATGTCGCGGTGCAGAATTTCGAACGCGCCAAGCAGGCCGGCTATAACGAACCCGACCTCGAACTGCGCCTCGCCAGCATCGCGATCCAGAAGGGGCAGGTCGATCAGGGCCTCGCCAGCCTCGAAAAGGTCATGGCCGCGCGCAAGGCCGCCGGTCAGCCCGTGCCGGCAGGCTGGTACGACCTCGCCATCTCGCAGCTCTATCGCTCGAACCGTCCGGTCGAGGCGGGTCAGTGGGCGCGCCGCAAGCTGGCGGAATATCCCACGCAGGCGAACTGGCGCACCGTGCTGGCGCTGTTCCGCGACCGCGCGGACAACAAGGGCGCGACGCTCGGCAACCAGGCTCGCGTCGACATTCTGCGCCTGATGCGCGACACCAAGTCGCTGGCCGACCAGAACGACTATCGCGACTATGTGCAGACCACGCAGGACATCGGCCTGCCCTATGAAACCGTCGCGGTGATCGACGAAGGGCGCGCCTCGGGCAAGATTCCGGCCTCGGCCGCGATCTTCAACACCGTCCGCACCACCGCGCAGACCCAGATCAAGGCCGACGGGTCGGCCGCCGCGCTGGAAACCCGCGCCAAGTCCGGCCCGAACGGCCGTCCGGCGATGGCGGCGGGCAACGTCTATCTGGCGACCGGCAACAACGCCAAGGCGGTCGAGATGTACAATCTCGCGCTGCAAAAGGGCGGGATCGACGCCGACGAAGCCAACACCCGCATCGGCATCGCCCATGCCCGTGCCGGCCAGGCGGCGGAAGCGAAGGCGGCGTTCGGCAAGGTGACGACCACCGGCCCGCGCGCCGAAATCGCCAGCTTCTGGACCTTCTACGTCGACAATCCCCGCATCGTCGCGTCGACCCCGGCGGTCGGCAACAACTGATCGGGTGACCCGAACGCGAAACGGCCCGGACCAGCGATGGTCCGGGCCGTTTTCGTTTGGGGGAGGGGGCGGCAGTCCCGATCACTCCGTTTCCATCCCAACCACCCCGTTTGGTTCGAGTAGCGATCGAGCGAAGTCGAGAGCGCGTATCGAGAACGGGGTTCCGCTGGGCGGGTGTTCTCGACAGACGCTTCTCGACAAGCTCGAAGCTGCTCGAACCGAACGGGGTGGCTTATCGCCGGGAGAGGGTAATCACTCCCCGGCGGAAACCGGAATCCCCGGCAGCGCCTTCGACGTCCTGACCGTCGGCGACGTCTTCACGCTCGCCACATTGGGCGCGGTAATCAGCTGCGTCGTCAGCATCGACTGGAAGGATTCGAGGTCCGCCGCGACGATCTTGAGGATGAAGTCGATCTCGCCGTTCAGCATATGGCATTCGCGCACCTCGGGGATCGTCGCGATATGCTCCTCGAACGCGGCAAGGTCGCTGCCCGCCTGGCTCTTCAGGCTGACCAGCGCGAAGACCGTGATCGTGAACCCCAGCAGCCGGGGATCGAGCGCGGCATGATAGCCGCGGATCGCGCCGGCCTCTTCCAGCGCGCGGACGCGGCGCAGGCAGGGCGGGGCGGTCAGCCCGACGCGCTCGGCCAGTTCGACGTTCGTCATCCGCCCGTCCTCCTGCAACAGGGCAAGGATTTGCCGGTCGATACGATCGAAAGCCATGATAGTGTTCCGTGTTAGGGTCCGAATGATTGCCCTGCCTACAGCATTATAAAATTACGCGGAAGCGCAATTGTCCCACATTGCGACGTGCCGAAAATGGGCAGTTCCGTATTAACGACGTCGGCGTTAAGGGTCGTAGGCACCCCGGCTTTGCGCGGGTGCGAGTAACGGGAACGCGGTGCGCTTCGACGACAGCCTCGAAACGGTTTTGGCCTCCGATCTGACGGGCGAGGGTGCGCGCGCGTCCGCCTGGCGGCAGCTGGTCGACCTGATCGGGCGCGGTCGCGCCAGCCCCGATCCCCGCGCCATCGCGCTACTACGCGAATTGCGCGACGGCGTGCCGCGCACCGTCCGCGTCGCCAGCGCCCGCGACCTCGAATATGCCCGCCCGCCTGCCGAACTGGTCGACCTGCTGGCGACCGACGTGATCGAGGCGGCGGTGCCGGTGCTGCGCAGCGCCACGCTGTCGGTCGGCGAATGGCTGGCGCTGTTGCCGCGCCTCGGCTCGGCGGCGCGCGGCGTGGTCCGCAACCGCCGCGACCTCGACCCTGCCGTCACCCGCGCGCTCGACAGCTTCGGCAGCACCGACCTCGTGCTGGGCGACGAGCGGGCGGCGGAAGACGTCGCCGCATCCGCCACAAGCGGTCACCCCAGCGAAGGCTGGGGTCTCTCGCCGCAGCCGGACGACGCCCGCCCCGCAGAAACCTCGGCCTCGGCCGGGACGACGGCTGCGTTCGATGCGGAGCGCTCAACGCCGGCGGCCGACGCCGAAGATGTATCGGCCATCGCCGCGTCCGCACCCTCTACCCAGGAACGTCATCCCAGCGAAGGCTGGGATCTCCCGCCGCAGTCGGACGACGCTCACCCCACAGAGACCCCAGCGTCCGCTGGGGTGACGTCCGGGGCGGTCGACGCGGAAACAGGCGACGACGCTGCCCCCGAAGCCGACCCCGCCGGCCCGTTCCGCATCGTCGACGTCATGGCCCGGATCGAGGCGTTCGAGCGCAACCAGGACGCTCCGCCCCCGCCGCCGCCCGCGAGCACCCATGACAGCTTCCGCTTCGAAACCGACGCCGCCGGCCTGATCCGCTGGGTCGACGGTGTCAGCCGCGCGCCGCTGATCGGCCTGTCGCTCGATTTCGGCGCCGCGCCCGGCACCGCGCGCTTCGACGGGGTAGCGGCCGGAGCGTTGCGCCATCGCAGCCCGTTCCGCGACGCCCGGCTGGTGATCGGCGGCGACAGCGATGCGGCTGGCGAATGGAGCGTGGCCGGCGTTCCCGCCTTCGACCATGCGACCGGTCGCTTTACCGGCTATCGCGGCACCGCCCGCCGTCCGCGCAGCGACGAACGCGCCGAACCGGTCGCCAACCGCGACGCCGGCGTGGCGCAACTGCGCCAGCTGGTCCACGAACTGCGCACCCCCGCCGGTGCCATCGCCGGCTTTGCCGAGATGATCGAGGCGCAGCTGCTCGGCCCCGTGCCGCCGGTCTATCGCGACCGGGCCGGGGCGATCCTCAACCATTCGCGCGACCTCGTGGCCGTTATCGACGATCTCGACCTCGCCGCGCGGATCGATGGCGACGCGCTCGATCTGCGCGCCGACAGCGTGGCGTTGCGCCCGGTGTTCGACGTCATCGCCGCCGACCTCGCCTCGCTGTGCGAATTGCGCGGCACGCTGCTGGAGATCGAGCCGACCGACCTGTCGGTATCGGGCGACCGCCGCGCGGTCGAACGCCTGCTCGCCCGCCTGCTCGCGACGCTCGTCTCGGCGGGCGAGGCGGAGGAATCCATCTATGTCCGCATGGGGCTGGAGGGCGACGGCCATGTCGCGATCGTGCTCGACCGGCCGCAGGCCTTGGACGCATGGCCCGGCGACAGCGTGTTCGACGTCGACGATGATGAAGGCGACCAGTCGCTGCTCGGCACCGGCTTTGCCCTCCGCCTCGCCCGCAACCTCGCCAGCGAACTGGGCGGCACGCTGGTCTTCGGCACCGCCACGCTGACGCTGCGCCTGCCGGCGGCGGACGCGGTGGAGGTCGGGCAGGCGCAGCAGCGGTGAGCCCGCCCTTCCGGCCCGCCGATGGCCGGCCGGTCGTGTGGCGCGCCGGCTTCGGCACCCGCTTCACCTTGCTTGTCGATACCGAGGAGGAATTCGACTGGCGCGCGCCCTTCCGCCACGATGGCTGGGGCGTGGCGACCACCGCCGCCTTGCCCGACGCCCATGCGCGTCTGGCGGGGATGGGCGCGCGCAGCGGCTACCTTGTCGACTATCCGGTCGCGACCGATCCCGCTGCGATCGACGCCCTGCGCGCGGTGATGGCGCAGGGGGATGCGACCATCGGTGCGCAGCTCCACCCCTGGGTCAACCCGCCCTTCGACGAGGCGCTGTCCAATCACAGCAGCTTCGCCGGCAACCTGCCCAAGGCACTGGAGGGGGCCAAGCTCGACCGCCTGACCGATGCGCTGACCGCGATCATCGGCACCGCGCCGACCGTCTATCGCGCCGGCCGCTACGGCCTCGGTCCCAACACCCTCAAGCTGCTGGCGGCCCGCGGCTATCGCCTCGATAGCTCGATGCGCGCCCGCTACGATTATGGCGCGCAGGGCGGTCCCGACTATCGCGCCATCGCCAACCACGCCTTCCGCACCGGTCCCGATGGCGGCATCGTCGAACTGCCGCTGACCACCGTCTTCACCGGCCGGTTGCGCCGCGGCGGCGCGCATCTCTACCGCGCCGCCGGCCGGATCCCGCGCGGGCGCGGCGTCCTCGCCCGCCTCGGCCTGCTCCACCGCGTCGCGCTCACGCCCGAGGACATGCCGCTCGCGGACGTGCTGGAAGCGATCCGCGTCGCGGTGGGGGAGGGGACGCGCGTCCTCAACTTCGCCTATCACTCGCCCAGCCTCGTCCCCGGCCACACCCCCTATGTCCGCGACGCCGCCGACCTCGTCGCTTTCTGGCGCTGGTGGGATGCGGTGCTGGCGCTGCTCGCGCGATTGGACGTGCATGCCGCGTCGAGCGACGACATCCTCGCCGCCGCCGACTGATCCTTCGGCGCCCCGGCGCGTTCAGCGCGGCGAAGGGAATTGCCGATGCTGACGCCCCAAGACGAACACTGGATGCGACAGGCGATCGCCATCGCCCGGACCAAGGGCGACGACCCGTCCTGCTCCCCGCTAGGATCGATCATCGTCCGCGACGGCAAGGTGCTCTCCGCCGAACCCAACCAGACGCAGGAGCTGCCGGACGCCACCGCCCATGCCGAGATGATGGCGATCCGCCGCGCATGCGAGGGGGTCGGCGACATGGAACTGCGCGGTGCGACGCTCTACTCCACGCTGCAACCCTGCGGCATGTGCACCATGGCCTCGATCTGGTCGAAGGTCGCCCGCGTCGTCTATGGCGCCGGCCGCGACGACGTCCACGAAATGTATTTCGAGGATCGCCACATCGACACCCTCAGCTTCATCGCCGACGCCTATCGCGACGATATCGTGATCGAAGGCGGCTGCCTGCGCGAGGAATGCGCGGCGCTCTATTACGGCCCGGATGACGACGTGCCGGAGGAGGAACAGGGGAACCTGTAAGAGGAAGGCAACGCTCCCCCCAACCGTCACCCCGGGCTTGACCCAGGGTCCCGATTCTTCTTCCGCGCCCGTTGAGCCGCTACCGCGGATCAAATCCGGACATGGACGGACACCCAACCACCCCCGTCATCCCGGCGAAGGCCGGGATCCATTGTGTCGGAAGCTCCCGGCTCCAGCAACGACACGACAAAAGGGGCCGGAAGCACGAAAGCCTCCGACCCCTGTTCTGTTTGTCGGCCGACGCGGGAGTAAATCCCGCATCGTCGGTCGGGAGCTTGCGCCCCCGCTGGCCGGCCTCGGGCCGTGCCCTGCGGCACGGCGTCGGCGCTTACGCGCCTGCAACCTCAGCCGTATCGACCTTGATCCCCGGGCCCATCGACGAGCTGACCGCAACCTTGCGGACATACTTGCCCTTTGCGCCCGCCGGCTTGGCCTTCACCACGGCGTCGACCAGTGCGTCGAAGTTTTCGCGCAGGTCGGCGGCCGAGAACGACGCCTTGCCGATGCCCGAATGGATGATGCCGGCCTTTTCGACGCGGTATTCCACCTGGCCGCCCTTGGCCGCTTCGACCGCAGCCGCGACGTTCATCGTGACCGTGCCGAGCTTCGGGTTCGGCATCAGGCCCTTCGGACCCAGGATCTTGCCGAGACGACCGACCAGGCCCATCATGTCCGGGGTCGCGATGCAGCGATCGAAGTCGATCTTGCCGCCCTGGATCGCGTCCATCAGATCTTCGGCACCGACGACATCGGCACCCGCTGCGGTGGCTTCCTCGGCCTTCGCGCCGCGGGCGAACACGCCGACGCGCACGGTCTTGCCGGTGCCCTTGGGCAGGGTCACGACGCCGCGGACCATCTGGTCGGCGTGACGCGGATCGACGCCCAGGTTCAGCGCGACTTCGATCGTTTCGTCGAACTTGGCGGTCGCATGGGTCTTGGCGAGCGCGATCGCTTCATCGACGCCGTACAGCTTCTGCGCATCGACGGCAGCGGCGAGGGTCTTCGCCTTCTTGGTCAGCTTGGCCACAGTCTTAACCCTCCACCACTTCGAGGCCCATCGCGCGGGCCGAACCTTCGATGATCTTCGTCGCCGCGTCGATGTCGTTGGCGTTCAGATCCTTCATCTTCATCGTGGCGATTTCGCTCAGCTGCGACCGCTTGATGCTGCCGGCCTTCACCTTGCCCGGTTCCTTCGAACCCGACTTCAGGTTGATCGCCTGCTTGATGAGGTACGTCGCCGGCGGCGTCTTCGTCTCGAAGCTGAACGAACGGTCGGCATAAACGGTGATGATCGTCGGCAGCGGGGTGCCCTTCGCCGTGTCACCGGTCTGGGCGTTGAACGCCTTGCAGAATTCCATGATGTTCACGCCGCGCTGACCCAGCGCCGGGCCGATCGGCGGCGACGGCTTGGCTTCGCCCGCCGGCACCTGCAGCTTGATGTAGCCAGTAATCTTCTTGGCCATGGGTATCACTCTCTTTCAAGTTTAGCGGTTCGTGCGGCGCGGCCCAATGGGCCGGCCTCCCGCCATGGTTTCCAAAACTGTCGTTTGGGAAGCGGCGCGCTTAGCGCAAAAGCGCCCCCCTTGCAATGTAGGATTCCGCCTGATCCTCTGGCGCCATGTCCGACCGCAAACCCCGCCCGTACAGCCGCAAGCAGGCGCTGCAAAACGCCGCCTTCCTCGCCGAACTCGAACGCACCGGCAACGCCCGCGACGCCGCCCGCACGACCGGCCTCAACCGCTCGATGCTCACCAAGCGCCGCAACGCCGACCCCGACTTCGCCCAGCGCTGGGAGGCCGCCCTGACCCTCGCCGCCGCCCGCCTCGCCAAGCCCGAGCAGACGGAGGGGCCGGCGCGCGTCGTCCGTTCGAAAGGCCGCCTGCAACTGCGCGTCTCCAAGACCCGCACGATAGACCGCGACGCCGAACAACGCTTCCTCGCCGCCTTGAGCGCCACCGCCAATGTCCGCCTCTCCGCAGCCGCCGCCGGCTTCGCCCATAGCAGCTTCTACGCCCGCGCACGCTCGCATCCCGGCTTCGCCCGCGAAATGCGCGTCGCGCTGGCGGTCGGGTCCGAACGCCTCGAACTGGCGCTGCTCGAAAGCTCGCTGCCGGAGGCGAACGTCCACGACCATTGGCAGCACAACGATCCCCCGCCGATCCCGGCGATGACCGTGCACCAGGCGATGCAGATGATCGCGTGGAACGACAAGCGGGCCAAAGGCCTCGCCAACCCCGACCTCGCCCCGAAGCGCGGCGAGAGCAATGCGGCGTTTATCGAGCGGAAGGCGAAGGACTATCGTGCCGGGTTGCTGCTGGCCGAGGAGGAGATGCGGATGGTCGAATATGCGCAGCTGGAGTGGCGGCGGGGTGGGCGCCGGACGCAGTGGGAGCCGGGCGGGTGGGAGGTGGCGTTGGAGATGGCGTTGCGGAAGGGGTGAGGGCCATATCCCTCACCTCCACAGGCTTGGATTACCCAGCAGTGCCGTTTCAGGAATGTGCTGCCCCTTTTGGAGTTGCTATGATCCAAGTTTCTCCCGCAACCCTTCAACGAGTGGCTTTAGTTCGGCGCTAGAATTTTGAACATAAATTGAGCAAAGTCCTCGCCGAACAATTATCTCGGATATATATCCAAGTTCGTCGCCTAGTTTTACAAAATAAAGATGATGATCGGTGGTGTCTACAGAAACTTTCTTAATTGCTTTGACAATATTATCTTGTGAAATAGAGGGGCATTGGCATCGTTGCTGAACCAATGCTGCAACTTTTTCCGCATTATTAAGAATATAACCAAAAACGACAGCTTCGGGGGCGCCATCAGGTAACTCCAAAACGTAGTCATTGGGTTCTGATAGTGAGGGATTGTCGCCGTCTATAACGGCAACTGCCTTGTTCTTAATAGTAGGATTGGAGTTGTGATGCTTTAGAACTTCCACAACATACGGGAATCCGCCGGCTTTATGAATTTCTGTCTGGCTTAACAGTTCGGGGGCGTATTGTCGAACTACTTCGTTACACAGGTCCGCTGCAAATTCGTCTTCAACGAAAATTGCTCTGTCTTTTGCTACAGCGCCGGTGAGCGCTCGCAGGCTTTCGATAGTCAACTTGCCTTGATATGCAACGCCGTCAATGCACCCCCATATTGCCTTAGGAGGAAGTACGTCTAAAGCGTACTCAGAATGTGTCGTAAAAATTATCTGACACTTTTTGCGTTTGGTTACGTCGAATAAGTACTCGACCATCTTTCTTGTTGCGAGCGGATGTAGGCCATTCTCAATCTCTTCGATAAGTATCAGCGCGTTATCACTAGCAGCCTCCAGTTTGATAACCATATCGATGATTGAGGCTTCGCCTGCCCCAAAATGAAATTGAGAATAGTCGTTAGTTTTTTTCAAGCCGACCAGGATCGATTTGCTCGGATCAGTTTTTAAAGATATGCGCTGGTATCCCGATGCATCTTTCCCCAATATACGGCCCACATTAGCTAGAATGTCTTGCTCAATAGATTCAATGACAATATTGTCTTTATTCTTTTGAACCAAGCCAATGAAATGTTTAAATTTTGCTTGCTCGTTTGCTGGCACCGTGCGCTGGATCGGGATAAAAATTACCTCTCGATCTGGAATGTTATCACGGCGCCATTTTGCAGATACGAAACGAGCGTTTCTTGTGAAGGGGGCTGCTTTATTCACGGAGCGATCGATGATCTCATAATCAATCCTCCAGTTCGCCATGCTATTGTCACCAATATTAGACTTGGGAAAAAAGTCCCCAGGCTTTATGCTTTTGTAAGCAAGCGCAGCTGCGCCTAGAACTGTAGATTTTCCGCCGCCATTTGTTCCAATGATTGCGGTTACAGGAAAGTCGAAATTGATTGTCTGGCGATTGAAGCTCCGAACGTTCGACATGCGCAGTACAGGCAAATACGTTTGGTAGGAGAGCTTCTTGACCCGTTCTTCCAGATTATCAATGTCAGATTGCTGTACATCCATCAGCTTTTCCTAGCCATATTCTCGCATCAGCATGCGCTTCTAATTCTCATCTTAGCGCAGCAATCAACGAGGTACAGAGTGGAAGTGTCGAATATCGTATTTCCTGATTGGTAGCTGCGGAGTTAGCCAATGCAAAAACGGCGCAGGGCCTTCGCCCTACGCCGCTAACGTCGGTCGGGTTGCACCCGCCGGCCGGTGTCCGCCGTCTCACGAATAGCGTTCGCTATTCGTGTGCGGACAGCAAGTTTCGGCTTTCGCCTTACTTGCTTCGTTCCACCTGCTCGAAATCCAGTTCCACTGGCGTCGCACGCCCGAAGATCGACACGCTGACCTTCACCTTCGACTTGTCGAAGTCCAGTTCCTCGACCACGCCGTTGAAGCTTGCGAACGGGCCGTCCAGCACCTTGACCGAATCGCCGATCTCGAAATCGACCTTGATCTTGGTCTTGGCAGGGGAGGCGGCGGCCTCTTCCTTGCTGTTCAGCATCCGCGTGGCTTCCGCCTCGCTGATCGCCTGCGGCTTGCCCGACGATCCCAGGAATCCCGTCACCTTCGGCGTGTTCTTGACGAGGTGATAGACCTGGTCGCTCAGGTCCAGCTTCGCCAGCACGTAGCCGGGCATGAACTTGCGCTCGGACTGCACCTTCTTGCCGCGACGGACTTCGGTCACATTCTCGGTCGGGACCTCGATCGCTTCGACCGCATGGTCAAGGCCGAGGCGCGTCGCTTCGGACAGGATCGAATCGCGGACCTTGCCCTCGAACCCGGAATAGGCGTGAATGATGTACCAGCGCGACATGGGTGTCCTTAAAGCTATAGGGGGTGCGAGCGCGGTTACTGCGCGAGCCGCAGCAGGCCCTTGACGATCGCGTCGAACGCCGAATCCACGCCGAGGAAGAAGACCGCCAGCAGCGTCGTCATGATGACGACCATCACCGCGGTCATCACCGTTTCCTTGCGCGTCGGCCACGTCACCTTGGCGGTTTCGGCCCGGACCTGCCGCATGAATTCGACGGGGGTAACTTTCGCCACGTGCATGACCTTCATTATCGGTTCGACCGACCGCCGGACACAAGGCCCCGTCCGGTCCCTTCTGGGAACCGGCGCGGCCCATCCACGCTGTCGGATTGGGCATGGTATCTAGCGATCTCGGAAGCGGGAAGCAAGCGTGCGGGGCAGGGGCCTGCCGGCCCCCCTGCTACGGGGCCGGCCGACCGCGCTTCCACCTCGCCGCTCCCCCATCGTCACCCCGGGCTTGACCCGGGGTCCCGCTTCTTCTTCTGGCGCGAAACGCGGGACCCCGACGCGCCGAACCCCTCAGAACCGATAGCCCAACCCGGCCACCGCATGCCGCCGGTCGAAATTCAGCCCTTCGTAGATCCGGTCCTTCGTCCGGAAATTGGTCGCGACCAGTTCCGCCTTCGCAAAGGCGCCGCTGCCCAGCCCGATCTCGCCACCCAGCCCGAAGTGCATCCCGGCATAGGTCTCGGTCGTGCGATCCGTATTATAGCGGAACTCCAGCGGCATCGACGCATAGCCGACCTTGCCATAGACCTGCGCCCGCTCGGCCACCCGCAGCCCCAGCCGGACCCCGCCCGACCATTCGCCCTTCGCCTTCTGGCACAGCTCGATCGATAACCCGATATCGTCGCATCTTTTGGTCGACGCCCCGGCATAGCCGCCATAGGCCCCCAGCAGCACCGTGCCGCCGATCGCGACATCATATCCGATCTCGCCGCCATAGCGGATACCGTCGGCGCCATCATAATATTTGGTGTCGTCGTCGACGTAATTGATTTCCAGCCGGTCATAGCCGCCCGCCACCTCGACCCGGAACCCGGTCATCGGGTCGCGATAGGTGACCTCGCCACCATCGCCATACGGGTCGAACGGCCTGTCCTGCGCCCATGCCGGCGCCGCCCCCAGCACCGCCGTCATTGCGGCGACCATCGTCCATTTCATTTCTGTCCCCCCACGCGCGACCATCGCGCTGGGGCGGCTCTTGGCAGAAGGATCGTTTCGCGACGATTCCGGCAATCGTATCCGAAACGGTTACAACAGGCTGACCGCCGCGAACCCGCCGACCAGCGCGACGACCAGCAGGATGCCGATCATCGTCAGGCGCTTCTCGATGAACTCCTGCACCGGCGCGCCATATTTCTTGAGCAGGAACGCGATCAGGAAGAAGCGGAAGGCGCGAGTCATCGTCGCGGTGAGGACGAACAGCGCGAAGTTGAACTTGGCGAGGCCCGACGCGATCGTCACCAGCTTGAACGGGATCGGCGTCAGTCCTTTGAGCAGGATGATCGCCGCGCCATATTCGGCGAAGCCCGCCTGGAACTTCGCCGCCTTGTCCTGCAACCCGTACAGGTTGATGACCCACGCGCCGACCGTGTCCCACAGGAAATAGCCGATGGCATAGCCGACCATCCCGCCCAGCACCGACGCGATCGTGCAGATCGCCGCGATCTGATAGGCGCGGGTGCGGTGCTGCAGGATGACCGGCACCAGCACGACATCGGGCGGGATCGGAAAGAACGAACTTTCGCAGAACGACACGACCGCCAGGCTGCGCACCGCATGGCGATGATTGGCAAGGCGGAGCGTCCAGTCGTACAGCGCGCGGAACATCGTCGTCGAATCCAGTCCATCAGTTTCGGGGATCGGCGCGGCGGCGCGCTGGCACGAGTGGAGGGATTCGAACCCCCGGCCCTCGGTTTTGGAGACCGATGCTCTACCAGCTGAGCTACACTCGTGTGCGGACGCGGCCTCTATCCCGGTCGAACCGGAAGGGCAAGGCCGATTTCTGACCTAGCTGTCCGAAGCCTTGTAGGAAAGCATTAAATCCTCCCCACAAGGTGGGGAGGGGGACCGCCGCGAAGCGGTGGTGGAGGGGGCTATCCCCAAGCGCTCACGCCGCGATGGCGTAAGGCTTGATCTCACCCTCCAGATACAATTTCCGCGCCTTCGCCCGGCTGAGCTTCCCCGACGACGTCCGCGGCAAGGTGCGCGGCGGGACCAGTTCGATCACGCAGTTCATGCCGGTAACCGACCGGACTCGCTCGCGAATTTCCTCGCGCAGCCGCAGCCGCTCACCCTCGTCCGACGCCCGGCACTGCACCAGCACCGCTGGCGTTTCCTCGCCGCCCGGCGTCGTGATCGCGAACGCGGCGATGTCGCCGGCCTTGAACCCGGGCAGCTGCTCCACCGCCCATTCGATGTCCTGCGGCCAGTGATTCTTGCCGTTGACGATGATCATGTCCTTGGCCCGGCCGACGATATAGACATATCCGTCAGACAGATAGCCCATGTCGCCGGTGTCCAGCCACCCGTCGACCATGCACGCCGCGGTCGCCTCCGGATCGCGGAAATATCCGCTCATCAGCGACGGCCCCTTGCACCAGACCTTGCCGATCGCGCGTTCGGGCAGGGGGGTGCCGTCCTCTTCGCGGATCTCGACCGTCATGTCCTTCACCGGCTTCCCGCAATTCACGATCGCGCGATACCGCTGCGGCCGGTCGGCGCGGCCGGTGCCGCCGGAAAGTTCCGTCTCTTCAACCAGTTCGACGATGATGCCCTCGCCCGGCGGCATGATCGCCACCGCCAGCGTCGCCTCGGCAAGGCCATAGGACGGCAGGAACGCCGACGCCTTGAACCCGGCATCGGCGAAGGCGTCGACGAACGACTGCATCACATCGGGCCGGATCATGTCCGCGCCATTGCCCGCCAGCCGCCAGCGCGACAGGTCGAACCGGTCCGCTGCCTTGGTCTGGCTCGACATGCGCCGCGCGCAGATGTCGTAGCCGAAGGTCGGCGAGTAGGAAATCGAATTGCCCGTATTGCGGGTGATGAGGTCCAGCCATGCCAGCGGACGGCGGGCAAAATCCTCTGTTTTCAGATAGTCGGTCGAAACTTGGTTGGCGACGACCGACAGGAAGCAGCCGACCAGCCCCATATCGTGATACCAGGGCAGCCACGAAATGCAGCGATCCTGATCGACCAGCTGCATGCCATGGCTGTGCGCCGACAGGTTGTTCAGCAGCGCGGCATGGGTGATCTCGGTCCCATGCGGGAAGCGGGTCGATCCGCTGCTATACTGCAGGTAGCAGATATCGTCGCTCGACGCCTTGGGCAGCTCGACCGCGACCGCTTCGGCGGTCGAAAAACTTTCCCAATCAATGCCTTCGACCCCGGCGATCCGCGCCGCTTCGCCCGCCATCGCTTCCAGTTCGGCCGGGTAGAACAGCGTCTTGGGATCGCAGCTGGCCAGCTGCACCCGCAGCTGTTCGACATAGGCCTCGCGCCCGCCGAACGAGGTGGGCAGCGGCAGCGGCACCGGCCATGCGCCAGCATAGACCACGCCGAAGAACAGCGCCGCAAACTCCGCACCCGTCTCGGCGATCAGCGCGATGCGATCGTTGGGACGCACGCCCTTGGCGATCAGGCGATAAGCCTGTTGCAGCGCATCCTCGCGCATCTCGCGGAAGGGATAGGGGCGCTTCAGCGTACCGCGCGCGTCGTGGAAGTTCAGCCCGCGCGAGCCCTGCGCCGCATAATCCATCGCGTCGCCCAGCGTCGCGAAGTCGGCGAACCGGCGTGGCAACGCGTCCACGGTCGGGGTCGCTTCCAGCGAAACTGCAACACTTCCTTCAAGATTCGTCGTCATTCTTGTCCAACTCTCAGGCCCGTTCGCGCGATACGCGGCGTTCGAAGCGTGTCGCCATAGCGGCAAAGGGCCGCGCGGCACAGTTGATTTCAAAATCGCCGCCCAGTGTGGCACAAACATGGCGCATGTCCCGAGACCCGCGCCGCCCGCTGCCACCGCTCGACCAGCCCGCCCTGGAACGCGCCGCCTTACGCTATGTTGAACGCTATGCGACCACGCGGGCGAAGCTGGTCGCCTATCTCCACCGCAAGCTGCGCGAGCGTGGGCGGGAGGGGGAGATCGATGTGGATGCGCTGGCCGACCGCATGGCCGAGCTGCGCTATGTCGACGACCGCGCCTTTGCCGAGGCGCGGGTGGCGTCGATGACCCGGCGCGGGCTGGGCGCGCGGCGGGTGCGCGATGCGCTGCGCCAGGCAGGCGTCGGCGAGGAGAAGACGAGCGAATTCCACGACACGCTGGAGGAGGGGGCGGAGGGCGCGGCGCTCGCCTTTGCCCGACGCAAGCGCATCGGGCCGTTCGCGACCGTGCCGGTGGAGCGCGACCGCCGTGAGAAACAGATCGCGGCGATGGTGCGGGCGGGGCACGCCCCGGCGCTGGCCCGGCGCATCGTCGGACTGCCGGCGTCCGACGACGATGCGGACTGGGACGGGTAGCATCGTAAAGAAATCGTCGCGTTCGTGAAACATCGTGATAGAGTGTGCCCCAGGGGGAGCACGCGACGATGCGTCTGGAAGCGCGAACGATTGCCGATGATTGCGTGATGGGACAGGCGGAGCCGGCCGCGATGGCGGCTGCGCGCGAAGAGATCGTCCCGGCGGTGCGGGGCGCGATCAAATGGTTCGACGTGACCCGCGGCTTCGGATTCGCGGTCGCCGACGATCCGGCGATCGGCGACGTCCTGATCCATTTTTCGGTCCTCGAACCCCATGGGCGTCGTACCCTGCCCGAAGGGGCAGTCATCACCTGCAACGCCGTGCGCCGGGCACGCGGGATGCAGGCGGCGGAAATCCTCGACATCGACCTGTCGAGCGCGGTCGAACCGGTGCGCCGCGTCGTCGAGCGGCCCGACCGGGTCGCGCTGGCTGATCAGGCGGGGCCGTTCGAACCGGTATCGGTCAAATGGTTCAACCGCTTGAAAGGCTATGGTTTCCTGGTGCGCGAGAGCAAGCCCGGCGACGTCTTCGTCCATATGGAAACGTTGCGGCGCGGCGGGATCGAGGAGGTCGACCCCGAACAGCGGCTTGTCGCCCGGATCGTCGAGGGGCAGAAGGGGCCGTTGGCCGTGATGGTTGAAACTGGCGAGTAACAGCGTTGAGAGCATTGCGATTTTCCGGGCTGACGGCGGCGGCGCTGTTGGCGGTGCTGGGCGGGTGCAAGCAGGAGGCCGGCGACGAAAAGACTGCGCTGTCCAGGACTGAGCTGACCGTCACCACCGCCGATGGCACCGCCCACCGCTTTGTCGTGGAGGTCGCCGCGACCGAGGCGCAGCAGCAGCAGGGACTGATGTACCGCCCACCGCTGGCCCCCGATGCCGGCATGTTGTTCGCGCCTTATCCGCCCGATGGCGGACCGCCGCGCGTGGCCAATTTCTGGATGCGCAACACCCCCAGCCCGCTCGACATCCTGTTCATCCGCCCCGACCGCACCATCGCGACCATCGCCGAGAATACCGTGCCGTTTTCCGAAGCGCCGGTCCCTTCGGGCGAACCCGTGTCGGCGGTGCTGGAACTGGGCGGCGGGCGTGCCGCCGAACTGGGTATCGCGGCGGGCGACAAGGTGTCATGGAAATGATCCACCCCATTGTCGTGTGCGCAGCCACACGCTAAGCGGTCGCGCATGGGAATCCTCGCGAACGTCTTCACCTGGTGGAACGGTGCCACCTTCGGCACCTGGCTCGGGCTGCGCGGCAAGACGCAGGTCGGCACCGACGACCTCGGCAACGCCTATTATGAGGGCGGTCGCGACACCGCGGGCAATCCGCGCCGCTGGGTGATCTATGCAGGATCGAACGATTCGAGCCGCGTGCCGCCCGAATGGTTCAGCTGGCTGCACCACCAGATCGAGGGCACGCCCGATCAGTCGCTGCCGCCGGTGCGCCAGTGGCAGAAGCCGCCGGTCCCCAACCAGACCGGCACCGCGCTCGCCTATCGTCCGCCCGGCGTGCTCGACAAGGGCGGCGCCCGCGTGCGCGCCACCGGCGATTATGAGGCGTGGAGCCCCGACGCGTGAATTTCCGCCGCTGGCTGGCCGGGCTGGCGATCGCGGTCCTGCTGGCGGTCGGCGGCTGGTTCGGCTGGCGTAGCTGGCAGTCGCGACAGGCGCCGTCGACCGGTCCGCACGCGGAGATCTCGGTTCCCGAATCGGTCCGTCCCCGCCCCGGTGCGCCGGAAGTCGTCAGCGTCGATGCCGGCCTCGACAGCCGCCTGCTCGCCGGTGCCACGCCGATGGCCGAGCGCGTCGCGGTGGTCGGCCTGCTCAACAAGCGCAACGGCGAAACCCGCGACCTCACGTTGAAGCCCGGACAGGCGACGCGCGTCGGCGACGTGATCATCCGCCTGCGCGCATGCGAACGCACCGCGCCCTGGGAGCAGGAGCAATATACCGGCGCGTTCGTGCAGATGGACGTGCGCGGGGCGGACGCGAAGTGGCGGCGTGCCTTTTCGGGCTGGCTGTTCAAGGAGCGTCCGGCGCTGAACGTCGTGCTCCACCCGATCTATGACGTGTGGCCCAAGAGCTGCACGATGTCCTTCCCCGACACCGGTCCCGACACGGTATCGGCCGGGGCGGGGGCGGCACCGGCGGCCAGCGCGCCACGCCGGTCGAGCGCGTCGAACGCGCCCGACACCAGTCCGGTGCCCGCCGAATCGATCCCGAGCGCGTCGGACAACAGCGCCGAATAAGCCTCGCGCGGGATTTCGACCGCGCCCATCGTCGCCAGATGATCGGTCTGGAACTGGCAGTCGAGCAGCCGGAAGCCGCCGACCTTAAGCCGCGCGACCAGCCATGCCAGCGCGACCTTCGACGCGCTGGGCGCGCGGCTGACCATCGATTCGCCGAAGAACGCCTGTCCCAGCGCGAGGCCGTAGAGGCCGCCGGCCAGTCGGTCGCCGTCCCACACTTCAACCGAATGGGCGAACCCCATTTCGTGCAGCCGGAGGAAGGCGCGCTCGATCGTGCCGTTGATCCATGTCTCCGGCCGGTCCGACGCGCTTTGCGCGCAGAGTTCGATGATATCCTCGAACGCCACGTCGGCGGTGACGCGATACCGGTCCGACGCAATCAGCTTTCGCAGCGACCGCGACAGGTGGAACCCGTCGAGCGGCAGCACGCCGCGCAGCTTCGGTTCGACCCAGTAGATGCTGGGCGCATCGCGGTCGTCGGCCATCGGAAAGATGCCGCTGGCATAGGCGCGCAGGACCGTTTGCGGGTCGAGGTCGAAATCGGGGGCCATCGGGCGCATCCTAGAGCGGTTTCCGTTCGGACTGAACCGTTGTCATTGCGTTGGCGCGCCAACGTTCTGTGGCCTGATCAGGGTGCTGCCGCCGATACCCTGGTTCGTCACCCCGGGCTTGACCCGGGGTCCCGCTTCTTCTGCTACCGTCGGAAAGAAGCGGGACCCCGGATCAAGTCCGGGGTGACGTTGTGAAGGTGAAACCGATCCGCGCTGGCAATCGCCGCTCACTCCCCCGCCAGATAGCGCGCGACGGGTTCGATCATGTCCTCCGGAATACGCCGTGCGATGACCGGCATCGTCGCCTGATCCTTGCGCGCGTCGACCACCTCCTTCTCGCCGCGCCAGTGGCGCAGCCGTTCGGCGATATAGACCGCGCGCTGGCCGTCGATGACCGGGAAACGCTTGGCCCCGGCGGCATCGTGACAGCTGCGGCAGGCGGGCAGTTGCTTTTCCGGCAGGCCGCGTTCGACGATCCGGCGCGCTGCCGCATCGCCATTGCCGCCCCGCCCCGGCGTGATGCCGGGCATGGCGGCGAAGCGCTGCGCCAGGGCGACGCGCTCTTCGGGCGTCAGCTGCGCGGCGGCGTTGCCCATCACCGCGCTCTGGCGGCGGCCGGTGGCATAGGCTTCGAGCGCGGCGGCGAGATAGGCGGGGTTCTGCCCGGCGAGGACCGGAATGTCGGGCTGCCCGCGGCCGAGACCGTCCGTCCCGTGGCAACCGGCGCAGCTGTCGAACCGGCCGTTTGCCGCCCCGAACCCTTGCGCATTGCTCCCCGCCAGCACGCGATATTGCTGGGGAGTCATCGTCGGCAGCAGGCGGACGAAGGCGACCATGCGCTTTACCTCGTCCGGCCGGTCCTTTGCAGCCCAGGCGGGCATGCCGCTGAACTTCACGCCATGTTCCAGGATCCAGAAGAGCTGGCGGTCGGTCCATTCCTTCGCATTCTTCGACAGGTCGGGGGCGGGGGGCGTCGCCGCCTGCATCAGCGGCAGCGGACGGACGCCCGGTGCGCCGTGGCACGACGCGCAGGACGAGGCATAATAGCCCGCCGCGCTGACGAGGCCGCTATCGTCCTTCGCGTCGCGGGGCGTCGAAAAGGCGGCGCGGGTCTGCACCGAATTGCGCATCACCCAATGCAGGAACCAGTCGCTGATCGCCCAATGCCCCGACGATGCGGCGACGTTGAACAGCCCCGACCAGGCGTATGCCATGCCGAGCGCAAAGAGGCCGAGCAGGGTCAGGATCACGCGCTTCCAGGTGAGGCGGATGGTCATGGCGTCGGCTCCGGATGGCGCAATAGGGTGGCGAGCAAGGCAAGGCCGCCGAGGAAATAGCTGGCCGCGCCGATCATCAGCATGACGACGCCGCCCAGCTGCTGATCGGCCAGCGCGTCGTGATGTCCATGCGCCATCGCCGGATAGAGCGGGCGCGGCGCGAGGCCGATCAGCGCGCCGAGCAGGGTCATGTGCATCGAAGTGAGCAGAAGCGCACCGACCCCCGCCGCACGGCGATCCGGCCCGGTGCCGAGCACGGCGGCCCAGAGCAGCCACCCGGCCAAGAGGAACATCGCCTGTTCGACGACCATCGCCGCCACATGCGTGTCCGCCAGCATCCTGAGCGCGGGCAGATGCCAGCCCCAAACGGTCGCAAGCTCCACCAGCGACATGGCGAGCGGCGTCACGATGGTCGGCCAGCGCCGTGCCGGGTCGAACCGGCTGTCGGCGAGGCCGAACGCCAGTAGCGGCGCGGCGATGGCGACGGCGATCATGTGCCCGGCCATGTGCCCGACCATCCCCGCCTGCGCTGCCGCCAGCCATCCGAGCGGCAGCAGCACCAGCCCGGCGAACAGGCTGATCCGCTTCATCGGCAATCCGTGAGGAACAGCACCGGCGCGGCGGTGAAGATCACGCCGACGAAGCTCAATGCGGCCAGCAATACGGTCGAAAAGGCCAAGAAGCGGATGCGGTCGCTGTCGGTGCCTTCCTCATGCGGGGCCGGGTCGCCCGGCACGCGCGACTGGAGATGCGCGACGATCCCTGCCGCGAGGATCAGGGCCAGCGCGACCACGGTGCCGACCGCGTACAGGATCGGCAGGCGCGGGAACCCCCCGACCTTGGCGCAGTGGATCGCCGCCCAGAGATAGGAGAAGAGGAAATGCACTGCCCACACCGTCGGCGGGACGATCAGCGACCAGAGCGTGACCTTCAGCTTGGCCACCATACCGTGGAACCCGCGCTTCATGCGACCCCCGGGAACAGGCCGATCGTCGCATAGGTGACGATGGCGGTGAGCGCCATGAAATGCTGGTACACGGTGATGTTGCGCAGGTCGGCATCATGGGTCGGCGTCATCCGTCCGGCGATGCTGCGCGCCAGCGTATAGGCCTGCATGATCGCACCGACCCCGGCATGCACGGTGGTCCAGATCACCAGGACCCACACGATCGCGGGATAGCTGTGCAGTTCGGGGTCGAGCCCGGTGGTCAGCGGCCCCTGCAACCCGGTCCAGATACCGACAAGGCTGGCCACGATGCCGATCGCCAGCAGTCCGCGCGCGGCGCCGACCCCACCGCGCCTGTTGCTTTCCCGCGCCGCGACGGTGGCAGCCCAGCTCAGCGCTGCGACCCCCAGCGCCGCCATCGGCCAGAAGGTGCCCGGCCCGTCCATGCCCGGACCCGATGGCGGGAAGTCGGGATGCACCGTCCAGAAGAAATAATAGCCGAACACCAGCCCCGAAAAGGCGGTGGCATCCGCCATCATCGTGATGAACATCGCCCACCATCCGGGTGCCGCCGAACCGGAGACATAGAGCGGCAGTTCGATGCCATGGCCGATCGGCTTGGACGGCTTTTCGGGGATTTCGGCGGTGCCGGTCCACAGCCAGTAGAGGACGAAGCCCAGCGTCGCGATCGCGCCGGCCAGCGACCACCAATAGAGGTGATAGGTCGTCAGGATGAACACGCTGCCCAGCGCGATCGCGGTCAGCATCGGGACCCAACTGGGCGTGCCGAGGCGCACGACATAGAGCGGTCGCGCGTCGAGCACCGTCGTCACGATCGTCTCGCGCCGGCCTTCCTCCGCATCGGGCAGGAAGTAGCGGCCTTCGTCGACCTTCTTGACGAAATCCTTCTGGTCCCAGATCGGGTAGCGGCTTTCGATCAGCGGAACCGAGCGGATGCCCCAATCCTCGTCATCCGGATGCGCGAGCCATTCGAGCGTCCCGGCATTCCACGGATTGCGCGCTGCCTTCTCCCGCCACGGCGAGCGCGCCAGGTCGATGCACACGACCAACGTCCCCAGCGCGAACAGATAGGCGCCCATGGTCGAGGCGAGGTTGAGATAATCGATGCCCAGTTCGCCGGGATAGGTGAACACCCGGCGCGGCATGCCGTACAGGCCGCTGAAATGCATCGGGAAGAAGGTCAGGTTCGCGCCGACGAACAACATCCAGAAGGCGGTGCGACCGAGCTTGTCCGACAGCTTCTTACCGGTGATCAATGGCCAGTAATAATAGAGACCGCCGAACAGCGGCAGCAGCGTGCCGCCGATCAGCACGTAATGCAGGTGGGCGACGACGAAATAGGTATCGTGCGCCTGCCAGTCGAACGGCGCGATCGCGACCATCACGCCGGTCAGACCGCCGATCACGAAGATGGCGAGCGATCCGCTGGCGTAGAGCAGCGGCGTCGACCATTTGACCTTGCCGGCCCAGAGCGTCGCGATGAACGCGAAAATCTGGATACCGGTCGGGATCGCGACGGCTTCGGACGCAGCCGAGAAGAAGGCGAGGCTGATCTTGGGCAAGCCGGTCGCGAACATGTGGTGGACCCAAAGCCCGAACGACAGGAACGCGGTGCCGACCGCTGCCAGCACGATCCACGGATAGCCCAGCAGATGGCGCTGCGCGAAAGTCGGGATCATCATCGCGAACAGCGCGATCGACGGCAGGAAGACGATATAGACTTCGGGGTGGCCGAAGATCCAGAACAGGTGCTGCCACAACAACGGATCGCCGCCGCGTGTCGCGTCGAAGAACGGCCAGTTGAGCAACCGCTCCATTTCGAACAGCACGTCACCCGCGATCAGCGGCGGGAAGGCGAACAGGATCATCACCGCGACGACCAAAATGTACCAGGCGTAGAGCGGCATCAGGTTCAGCCGCATGCCCGGCGGCCGGCATTTGAGCACGCCGACGATCAGCTCGACCGCCGCCGCCACCGACGACACCTCGATGAAGCTCAGCCCCAGCATCCAGATATCGGCACCCAGCCCCGACAGGTCCGTGCGCGTGGTGAGCGGCGGGTACATGAACCACCCGCCATCGGGCGCGGCGTTGAAGAAGATCGACCCGCCGACGAACACCCCGCCCAGCAGGAACGACCAGTATCCAAAGGCGGACAGGCGCGGGAAGGGCAGGTCGCGCGCGCCCAGCAACTGCGGCAAGAGGATGATCGACACCGCCTCGAACATCGGGACGGCGAACAGGAACATCATCATCGAGCCGTGCAGCGTGAACAGCTGGTTGAAGGTGTTCGCCGAAACCAGATCGTTTTCCGGCACCGCCAGCTGCGTGCGCATGATCAGCGCCAGCACGCCCGCGAACAGCATGAAGCCGAACGCGGTCAGCGTGTACCATACGCCGACCCGGTTGTTGTTGCAGTCGGTCCAGCGCAGGAAAATGCCCTGCGGCGCCTTCCACACTTCGCGCAGGCGGTCCTCCTGCGCGGCGCGGAGCGCGGGATCGTCTTGCGCGTGCAGGCTCATTTCAGGCTTTCCAGATAGGCGGCGATCGCCTGCGCGTCCTGCACGGGCAGCTGCGGATAGGCGGGCATGCGGGCACCGGGCTTCACCGCCGGGGCGTCCTTGATGAAGCGGACCAGGGCATCGCGGGTCATCGGCGTCGTTCCGGCGCCCAGCGACGCGCGGCTGCCGATATGGGTCAGGTCGGGACCGATCAGCCCGGCCGCCCCGGTTCCGGCGATGGCATGGCAGCCGGTGCAGCCATTGGCGGCAAAGGCGCGCGCACCGCCTGCCGTGTCCGCGGCCGGGGTGGCGGGGCGACGCTCGTTCGCCAGCCACGCATCGAACGCCGCCGGCTCCATCGCGACCACGTCGAACGCCATCAGCGCATGGCTGAGCCCGCAAAATTCGGTGCAGACGCCGCGGAAGGTGCCGGCCCTGGTCGCGCGGACGATCAGCCGGTTGGTGCGGCCGGGGATCATATCCATCTTGCCGGCAAGACCGGGGATCCAGAAGCTGTGGATCACATCGCCGGCGGTCAGGTCGAACTGCACGGTGCGGCCGACGGGAATGCGGATTTCATTGGCGGTGACGACCGGCGGGCTGCCCGGCGGCTGGTAGCGGACGCGCCACCAGAATTGTTCGCCCTCCACCGCGATGCGCAGGTCGTCCCGTGCCACGGGCAGCGGCCGCATGGCGGGCAGGCTGTAGAGCAGCAGGCCGAGCAGCACGACGACCGGCAGCACGCCGCCCAGCCATCCGATCAGGCGCATGCCGCCCTTCAGCGTCAGCTTGCCCTCCGGCGCGCGGACGGCGGCGATCATCAATCCCGCGACACCGGCGGCGATGACGATCGCGCCGATCAGCATGATGATGGTCAGGTGACGGACGGTCGCGGCTTCGTCGCCGAATACGTCGAGCGCCGACTGGTGACGGTTGCACGCCCCCAGCAGCAGCAACGCGGCTGCACCTACACTGGCCCTGACGCCGCGCATAATCCCCCTTCGCCCCGCGTCGCATTATACGACACGGATACGAAACGACATGTCAGCGTCGCCGTTCCATACTGACGGAAATTGGTCCGTTTCGCGCCGGAATGTGCAGGCCGTCGCTGGCGATTTTCACCGCCTTGCCGTCGATCGTCGCCCGGCCGGCTTCGCCGCTCAGTGGCCAGGGCAGGACGAAGCCGCCGGGCGGCATCGCTCCGCCGCCGATGGTCGCGACGACCGCGTCGCCGTCGGCACGGATGGCGAGATCGACGGTGCCATAGGGGGTGCGCAGGCCGCGCACGTCCGATCCCTTCTCGGCAAGCCAGTCGTCGTCCAGCCCACCCGCCAGTACGATCGCTTGGGCGTCCTGATCGACATAGGCGAACAGGTCGAGCGCGGCGCGAATATAGTCCGATGCGACCCAGGCATGCGGCACATCCCCCAGGAAGCGGATTTCACGCTGATCGCGCCCGACCACCTCTGCCCAGCCATTCCACCCGCCCGGCCGCCGGTCGCCCATGTAGAAATCGAGCATCCGGTTCGCCCGCTCACGCCGGCCCAGCCGGACCATCGCCGACACGTTGCGCAGTTCATAGGGCGTGTAATCGCTCCAGTCGCTGCTGACCGGCCGCGTCATCACCCGCCGCCATTGCCTGTCGAAGGTATTAGCCAGCAGTTTCGGGTCGAGCCGCGCCTGTTCGCCCGCCGGATCGAGCCCCATGGTGGTCGAGGTCGCGTCGAAATCGCCCAGGCTGGTCGCACCGGGGATATAGTCGATCTTCCAGAACCGGACTGCCGCCGCGATCGCGGCGTGTAGGTCACGCTGGAACCGGTCGCGCTGCGCTTCGATCTCCGCCGCCTCGGGCTTGTTCAGCACCCGCGCGGCAAAGGCGGCGTCCTTATACCCGGTCAGCGCCCAGAAATCGTCCCACAGGCTGTACTGCGCCTTGGCCGAATAGCCTTCATGGCTGATCGACGGCGGCATCAGCCCGTACAGCATCCGCCGCTCGGGCGTCTGGTTGGCAGCGGTCCGTTCGGACTGGGCGAGGCTTTCCATATAGCGCCGCGCCGCGTCCAGCTTCGGCCAGTCGCGCTCCAGTGCCGCCTTGTCCCCGGTATAGCGGTACAGGTCGGTGACGAGGTGAATATACTGCCCGTGACTGTCATTTTCCGGCACCGGGTCCGGCCCGCGCGCATCGACACAGCACGGCACCTTGCCGTTGGCGAACAGGTTCGGGCCGTACCAGTCGGCGAACGCGCGACCCGGCGCAACGACGCCCATGCGCAGCATCGTCTCGGTCATCATCGCGCCGTCACGGATCCAGCTGCGATCATAGGAACGCGTGCCGGGCTTCAGCGCGGGTCCGTCGCGGCTCATCAGCACCTGCGCCAGCGCCGACTTGACCGTATCGGCCAGCGGCTGCTTCATCGTCGGCACGTTCATCGTCACTGCGCCCAGCGTCCGTTGCCAGCTGGCGCGTGTCGCGGCATGCGCGCTGTCCAGCGCGGCCTGCGTGACCGACGCGTCGCCGCCCAGTGCCATCGCCGTGCTCCAGCTTTCGCCGGGCGCCAGCGTGATGTCATAGGCCAACCCGCCCGAGGCGAGTTGCGTCGGATCCTCGACCCGCATGGCCTTGCCCGGTTCGGCAGGGTCGGCAAGCGCGCCCTGATCGAACGGCTTGGCCCAAGCCTGCGCCGGGGCGGTCAGCGGGAACAGCCGCCGCGTTACCGCCGCATCGCCGGCAATCGCGCCGGGCGTCGTCACCGCCATCGCGCTGCCGTCCCATGCCAGCGTCGCAATCGGACTGACCCCGCCGCGCTGGCTCAGGAACTGCGCAGGCGGGTTCACCTGGAACGGCCGCACCGCCAGCACCAGTCGCAGCGTGCGCGCGACGTCGCCGGTGTTCTTGAGCGTCCAGCGCGCCATTAGCCGCTTGCTGTCGGCATCGGCGAACAGGCTGGTGTCGAGCGTCCACCCGGCGGCGGTCCACAGCGCATGGGGTATCGGCAGATAGCCGTTTTCAAGGGAATGACCGGTCGCGACGTCGCTCCACGCGATCGTCCGGCCATTTTCCACCACAAAAGGTTCGACCGAGAAACCGCCCTTCGCGATCTCGATCGCGCCATCTTCGCCGATCAGCCCGCTGACCGCACCGCCATCACTGGCGACGAGCGTCCAATAGCTTTGTTCGGTGAAGCCGCGTGGGAAGCGTCCGCGCGGGGCGTTGCGGGCAAGATCGGCGACGAAAGCGTTGGGCGTTTCCGCCCAGGAGCGATCCTTGACCTCGACCTCGGCCAGCCCCTTTGCCCCGCCGATCCGCAGATAGCGCGTTTCGGTATCGGGCAGCGCGATAGGATCGCCGCCGCCATCGCCGTGGCGCACGCTGCGCAGCGTGCGCCAGCGGCGGCGGTCGTCGCTTGCCTCGATGGCGTAGGCGGTCGCAGCACCCGCCCAGTGCAGCACCAGCCCACCCAGTTCGCGCTGGCCACCGAAGTCGATCGTCACGGGTCCTTTGGCGGCGGTCGTCCGGTCGCCATCGATCGCGCGCGGATCGCTCGCCACCGGGGCGGGCAGCGGGCGGGGCGGGGGCAGGGCTTCGAAGGTCCAGTCGTCGACCTCGATCGTGCCTGCCCCGCCGTCTCGCCCGCGCACCACGACGATCTCGACCGCCTGCGTGGCTTTCAGCGTCTTGTCGGTGGTCGGTCCCCAGGCGAACTGCACGTCGCGCGGGCGGATGCGCAGTTCCTGCCATTCGGCGGAGGGACGGAAATTGGGCTTGGTCACCCACCAGACATTGGTGCCATCGGCGTCGGTGAACTTGATCTGCAGGTCGTTGACGCCGCCGGTGCCGCGAACCTTCAGCCGCATTTCCCAGTTGGGCGGGAAGGTGATCGGCAGCGTCCGCCGCACGAACGCATAGCCCGACACCTTGGCGAAATCGTAGCGCAGTTGCAGCGCCTTATCCGTCACGCCGGGCACCGCAGTCGCCGTCGCGCTGACCCCGTCCGACGATGCCGCGCGCCATGCCGCCACATCGTCGAAGCGGTCGAGCGGCTGCGCCTGTGCCGCCGCAGCGAGCAGGACGACCGGGATCACGCCAGCCAGCCCCCCTTGAACCCGGCGCGCTCCAGCCCGCGGCGGATATGCGGATTGCGCCGCATCACCTCCCAGATCATCCCCGACCGGCGGTTCTCGATCATCAGCACGATCGGCCCCTGGTCGATGCCCAGATAATCGCCATCGACCCAGCCCACGCCCGCCACCAGCTTGCCATGCTTGAGCGGTTCGTCGGTGCGGGTCAGCGTCGGGTTGAAGCTGTCGAGGAAGCCGTATCTGTCATAGATACCGGCGCCATAGCGCGCGTGCATCTTTCCGATCATCGGCTCGACGATCTCGGGCGCAAACGCGATCGATCCCAGTGCCGCGGTGGGCGCGACCGTCCCGTCGTCACGCTCGCCCGGCCCGCGCGCGGAATAGCTGTAGAATTCGCGCACCCGCCCGTCGATCGTCACCTTGAAATCGCCCGGTCCGTCGCAGGCGGTCAGGCCCCAGCAGTCGTCGCCATAGCCGACCTTCTGCCCCGGATTCTCATTGGCATAGGCGCGCTGGGCATAGGTCGCGCGGCGGCTGTTCTCGAAATAATCGATGCCCTTCGACGCGATATAGGGATCGCGGATGCCGCGGAAATCGATCCAGACATGGCTGTACTGATGGCCGAACATCGGCGCGAATTGCAGGTGCGGCTCACCCCAGCGATTGCCCCAGCTCTTGTCGAACTGCTGCGTCAGCTGCGCCCAGGTTTCGGCCGGCAGCGGATGCGTCGGGCTGGCCAGCGCCAACACGTACAGGATCATGCCCTCGTTATAGATGTTCCAGTCGGAGCGGATGAAGCCGCTCTCCGGGTGCCAGCCCATCGACACGAACGGCGGGCGGGGCACGATCCAGTCCCATTCGACCGCGCGATAGAGCTGCTCGGCAAGGTCGCGGATGCGTGTCTCGGTCGGGTCAGCACGGTCGAACCAGCTTTGTGCGAACAGCACGCCGCCGAGCAGCAGCGCGGTGTCGATCGTCGACAGCTCGCACCGGGCGAAACGCAGCCCCTGAGTCACGCCGAGGAAGTGGTAGAAGAACCCCTTATAGCCGCTGAACCCGGTCTCGCCGTCGCCCTGCGGCGCCCGGGCGAGAAATTCGAGCGTGGTGAGCGTGCGTTCGGCATGTTGCTGGCGGGTGATCCAGCCATGTTTCTCGCCGACGCCATAGGCGGTCAGCGCAAAGCCGATCGCGGCGATCGAGGCGAAGCTGGGCGTCGGCCAGCGATCGGGCGCAAGGCCGGTCGCGGCATCGGTCGTGTCCCAGAAGAAGCGGAACGCCCGCTCCTGAATATCGGACAGAAGATCGGGATTGCTGGCAGGGGCGGGTGCGATCCCGGTCCGTGGCGTGCAGGCCCCGACAAGCGCGGCGGTGCTGGCGGCAAGGAAGAAGCGGCGATCGATCACGTTGCAGGCCCCTTGAGTTGAGCAGTCACAAAAAAGCCGGGACAGGCGGGGAGCCTGTCCCGGCAGGGGGAGGGAAGGGGTTAGAAGTTGAAACCCGCCGACAGCTTGATCGTGCGCGGCTGGTTGCCGCCGATGCTGAACGACGACCGCTCGCCATAGACTGACTGCGTGCCGTCCGTGCGGCTGTTGTCGAGCGGGCTGTTGTTGAAGTCGATATAGTTGCGATCGTTCATCAGGTTGATGATATCGACGCGGAAGCGGATCCGTGCGGTATCGTTGACGAACCGGATCGGGATGTACTTCGTCGCGGCGACGTCGAGCTGACGACGGCCCCACTGATCGCCGAGGCTGTCGCGGAACCGACCGACGAAGTTGCGCTGGTACGGGTTCGAGCTGTCGAACGACGTCACCATGAACATCGGCGACTCGATCGAGAACTTGCTCGACAGCGTTAGGCCGATCGGCGTGTCGACGCTACCCGCCATGACGAAACGATGGCGCGGCACGCCGGCCGACCGCAGCGTCGGGTAGTCGTCGATCGACGGGAAATCGAGGCTGAAGGTTTCGCCGAACTGCCGGTTTTCCGACGCTTCGGTGAAGGTGTAGGTCGCGTCGAGGCTCCACGGCGACGTCGGCGAATACGGCTTGGTCAGCTTGACATAGGCCGAGTCCGCGTCGGTCTTGAGACCGTTGTCGCCGATGATGATCGAACCGAAGCCCGGCGGCGTGAAGCCGAACGGCGACTGCGGCGTCGGGTTCTGGGCAGTCGGAGCCGGCGCGAAGAACGACCCGTCGGGACGACGGTTACCCAGCAGATACACGAAGCCGTCGCGGCTCGAGATATGCTGATAGCCGACTTCGAGTTCGATCGGGTTGAAGCGCGACCGGAAGCCCAGCGAGAACTGGTCCGAATACGGCATCTTCAGATCGTTCTTGATGAAGCGCAGTTCGCGCCCGCCGCCCGTGCTGCTCGATGCCAACTGCGCGCGGCCTTCCGCGGTCAGATAGATCGGGTTCCACGCGAGACAGGTCGAGGACGGCGTGCACGGGTTCAGCTGGTCCGCGCCCTGGAACAGGAAAGTGCGTTGCTGGAACGCACCGACCGACAATTCCTGCTGGAGGAAGTCGAACTGGTTGCGGTCGTACGACCGGCCGAAGCCGCCGAAGACCGTGAAACGGCCATCTTGGTCGACGCGATAGGTGAAGCCGACGCGCGGCTGGATGGCGCCCATGAACGCCTTCCGGTTGTTGCCGGTCGAGATATAGTCGTTGATGTTGTAATCGGCGTTCTGCAGGTTCGGATATTGCGCGGCCGAGATCGCCGTCAGGTTCGACTGCGGCGTCACGAAGTCGAGGAACGCCGGAGTACGTTCGTAATCCCAGCGCACACCCAGGTTCAGCGTCAGGCGATCGGTAACGTCCCAATCGTCCTGCGCGTAGATGCCGAACTGGAAGTTCTTCGATTCGATGTTCGACCTACCGAAGCCGCTGGGAGCGCCGAATACGAGACGGTAGGGAACATCGGTCTGGAAGCCGTTCTGACTGAACAGGTTGACATCATAGGTATAGGAACCGTTGATGTTGTTCTGTTCGAGCGTGTTCAGGTTGACCCACTTCGCCTTCACGCCCGTTTTGAAGGTGTGTCCTTCAAGGCCGGTAAAGGTGAAGTCGTTCTGGACGGTCCAGCCCTTCTGGCCCTTTTCCTGGAAGTTGGTGCCGCCACCGATGCGCAACAGGTCGATGCGCCGCGTGCTGGTGCCGGTGATTTCGGTACGCTGGAAGAACTGGTTGATCGACTGTTCGACCGGGCGCGGCGACCAGACCACATCCTCGTACGACACGCGGAAGTCGTTGATCCAGTTGTCGGCGGTGTGCTGCCACCGGGCAAGGCCGCGAATGTCCTTCACCGAATTGTTGGTCCGGGTCGAAAACGCGCTGATCCCGCTGCCGAGGTCGTCACCGCTTTCCTTGCGGTACCGGCCCGAAAATTCGAACAGGTCTTCCGCGGTCGGCGAGACGTCGATCTTGCCGAAGATCAGGTCTTCGTTGAACGTGTTGGTGAAGTTGCCGAAGCGCGAGCGCAGGTCGGCGGGGATCACGTTGATGTCGACGCCGTTGCCCGGCAGTACGTCGACCGGGCGTTCCTGCCGCTTGCCTTCGTAGGTGACGAAGAAGTGCGCGACGTCCTTGATGATCGGACCGCCCAGCGCGACGCCGTACTGCATGTCCTTGGTATCGACCTTGGCGACGCGGGTCGGGAACAGTTCGGTCGGACGGCGGTCGCGCAGATCCTGGTTCGTGTAATCGATGAAGCCTTCGCCATGGAACTCGTTCGTGCCCGACTTGGTGCCGGCGACGATCGCGACGGAGCTGACCTGGTCGAACTCCGCCTTATAGTTCGACGACAGCACCTGATATTCGCCGATGGCGAGCTGCGGGAACGGGTTGCCCGGCGACGAATCCTGACCGGTGACGCCGTTCTTCAGGACGTAATCCTTCTGGCTGACGCCATCGATGAACACGTTGACCGAGTTCGACCGCTGTGCGCCGCCCTGCAGGCGGGCCTGGCCGTTGGCGCCTTCCTCGACGAAGCGGACGCCCGGCGCCAGATCGGCGAAGGCGAGGAAGTTGCGGTTGTTCTGCGGCAGCTGCTCGATCAGGCGCTGCGTGATGTTGATGCCGACCTGACCGCCCGACAGGGTGCGGATGCGGCTGCCGGTGACGATGATTTCCTCGTCGTTCGACGCGACGCTGCCCGGATCGGTTTCGGTCGTCTCACCGGCCGGAGCGGCGGCGGCGGTCGTCAGGTCGAGGTCGAGGCCCGCATTCTGGCCGACGCGCAGCGTGAATTCGTCCGAATTGCGCGTGCCGTTGGTCAGCTGGATTTCCAGCCGATAGGTGCCGGCGCGCAGCGAGGCGAAGTTGTACGTCCCGTCGGCCGCGATCGTGGCGGTACGGCGGATGCCGGTCGCGACTTCGACCGCGGTGACCTGGGTCGCCTTGTTATCCGCGGGCGACGTGATCGTCCCGCGCAGCGAGGCCTGTCCGACCTGGGCGTGCGCCGCCATCGGGGCGACAAACGCCCCCGTGGCCAGCGTCGTCGCGGCGGCGAGCGCCGCGCGGATCATGGTTTTCCTCATGCGTATATTCCCCTTTGTTCCCGGTTTTCCGGGTCTTCCCTTGGTGAAGTGGTGTCGCGCACGACCAGCATCGGTGCGCGCAGTTCGACGCTGCGGTCGTCGCGGCCGTCGATCTGTTCGATCAGGCGCGCGACCGCGCGTTCACCGAGACCTGCGATGTCGATTCGCAGGGTGGTGAGCGATGGCGAGATGAGGCGGGCGAGCGGGATGTCGTCGAACCCGGCGATTGCCACCCGCCCGGGAACGGCGATGCCGGCGCGGCGAAATGCCATCAATGCGCCGATCGCCATCATGTCGTTCGCGGCGAAAACCGCATCGACATCCGTCCCCTCCCGAACCAGTCGTTCCGCTACGGAAACGCCCGACTCTTCGAGAAAGGTTCCATATTCGACGACGGATTCGAGGCCGGCGGCGGCCATCGCCGCACGGTATCCCGCAAGTCGTTCCTCGGCATCGATATTTCCGGCAGGACCCGCCAGATGCACGATCCGTCGCCGTCCGGTCGCGACCAGATGCTCGACCATCGTCCGCGCGCCGGCTGCGTTGTCGATGCGCAGTTCGGGGCGTGGCTGATGGTGCGGGGCGCAGCTGACCAGCACCGCCGGGACGCCGGGGGGCAGGTGGCCGAACAGCTGGTCCGGGTCGATATGCGGTGCCATCACCACCAGCCCGTCGACCCGCCCGCGCATCGTGTGCAGCGCCTCGACGCCGCGCGCCGGATCGGCATGCATGTTGGACAGCAGGAGTTGCAGCCCGCGCTCCGACGCCTCGCGGTCCATGCCGCGCAGCAGTTCGGAAAAGAATTCACCGTGCAGGTCCGGCAACACCACGCCGATCGCGTTGGACCACGCCAGGCTGAGCGAGCGCGCTCCGGCATGCGGGACATAGCCGAGCGCCTGTGCGGCGGCCTCCACCTTCTCGCGCAGCGCGGGGCGGACGTTTTCGTGCCGGTTGAGGACGCGCGAAACCGAAGCGACGGACACGTCCGCCGCGCGAGCCACATCGCGGATGGTGGCATTCGCCATGCTCTTTCGGTCCACTCCCTGCGTCGCCGCGCCTATTCGCGACGAATCCGACGGCCGCCTGCCGTTCGCTCTTGATGTAACCGGTTACATGAATCTACAACGCGCTTCAACACCAGATTCGACAACACAGATTTGAAACACCGGCGCGACTGGATCGTTGCGCAAACGACACAGAGGGGATCGCATGGAAGACATCCGCATTTCGCGCCGCGCATGGTTGATGGGCGCGGGTGCCGTGGCGGCGTGGAGCGCGTCACCGGCTCGGGCGCTACTGGCACAGGCGGGCGACCGCCTGCCGGCATCGGTCGAGGCGCTGATCGGCCAGATGACGGTCGAGGAAAAATGCGGCCAGCTGACGTTGATGGCCGCCGCCTGGGCGGGGGGCGCCGCGAATGCGCTCAACCCGATCAGCGCGACCGCGACGTTCGACGAGCAGCTGGCGCAGGTTCGCACCGGGCGGCTGACCGGCGTGTTCAACGGCAATGGTGCGGAAATGGCGCGCCGGATGCAGACGGTCGCGATGCGCGAGCAGCGGCTGAAGGTGCCGCTGCTGTTCGCCGCCGACATCATCCATGGTTTCCGCACCGTGTTCCCGATGCCGCTGGCGGAGGCGGGCAGCTTCGACGCCGACCTCGCCGAACGTACCGCGCGCGCGGCGGCGGTCGAGGCGTCGGCGGCGGGCATCGACTGGACCTTCGCACCGATGGTCGACATCGCCCGCGACCAGCGCTGGGGTCGCGGTATCGAAGGGGCGGGCGAGGACCTGCTGCTGGGCAAGGTCATGGCCGATGCCCGGGTGCGTGGCTTCCAGGGCCGTCGCGGGCTGACCGCCGACGACGCCGTTGCCGCCTGCGCGAAGCATTTCGCCGCCTATGGCGCGGCGGAGGCCGGACTGGACTATAACACGGTCGATATCTCCGAACGGACGTTGCGCGAAACCTATTTCCCGCCGTTCCAGAGCGCCTTCGCCGCCGGTGCGCCGACGACGATGGCGTCGTTCAACGAATTGTCCGGCGTGCCGGCGACCGCGAATCCGTGGTTGCTCGACACGATCCTGCGCAAGGAGTGGGGGTTCGGCGGGCTGGTCGTGTCCGACTATACCGGTGACGAGGAACTGATCGCCCACGGCTTCGCCGCCGATGCGCGCGAGGCGACGAAGCTCGCCTTCCTGGCGGGCGTCGACATGTCGATGCAGTCGGGTTTCTATATCAAGCACTTGCCCGACCTTGTGGCGAAGGGCGAGGTGCCGATGGCGCGGCTCGATCAGGCGGTGCGCCGCGTGCTGGCCTTGAAGGCGCAGCTCGGCCTGTTCGACGATCCGTTCCGCCGGATCGATCCGCGCCGCGAAAAGCAGCGGGTGCGGACGGCTGCGCACCTCAAGCTGTCCCGTGAGGCCGGTGCGCGGTCGATCGTGATGCTGAAGAATGACGGCGACCTGCTGCCGCTGGCCAAGTCGGGCAAGAAGATCGCGCTGATCGGCCCGTTCGTGCAGGGGCAGCGCGAACTGATCGGCACGTGGAACGTCTATGGTTCGGATGCCGAGGCGGTCGACCTGCTGACCGGCGTGCGCGCGGCGGTTACCGATCCCTCGCTGGTCACCGCCGTCGACGGATCGGGCATCACCGATGCGATCCCCGGCGGGATCGAGGCGGCGGTAATCGCCGCCTCGCAGGCCGATGTGGTGCTGCTGGCGATCGGCGAATCGCAGCGCATGTCGGGCGAGGCGCAGTCGCGGGTCGATATCGGTATTCCGCAGGCGCAGCTCGATCTGGCGCAGGCGGTGCTCGCGACCGGCAAGCCGACCGTCGTCTTGCTGCGCAACGGCCGGGCGATGGTGCTGGAAAAGCCGGTGCTGGATGCGCGTGCGATCCTCGTCACTTGGTTCCTGGGATCGCAGAGCGGCCCGGCGACCGCCGACATCCTGTTCGGCGACATGTCGCCGTCCGCTCGCCTACCGGTCAGCTTCCCCTATTCGACCGGGCAGCAGCCCTATTATTATGCGCACAAGACCACCGGTCGCCCGAACCCGCCGGGGCCGCTCGCCGAATATAAGGCGCGCTATCGCGAAGGGCCCAATGCCGCCCGCTTCCCGTTCGGGCACGGCCTGACCTATGGTCGTATCGCCTATAGCGACCTCGATCTCGGCGGCGGGCGGCTGAACACCGACGGCGCGCTGAAGGTCCGCGCGCGCATCACCAACAGCGGCACCCGCGCCGCGACCGAGGTGGTGCAGCTCTACATCCACGACGTTGCCGCCAGCATCACCCGTCCGGTGCGCGAGCTGAAGGCGTTTCAGCGGGTGGCACTAGCGCCCGGTGAATCGAAGATCGTGGAGTTCACCCTGCGCGCCGACGATCTGCGCTTCATCGGCACGCAGAATCGCCCGACCGTCGAACCGGGCAGCTTCCGCATCTGGGTCGCACCATCGGCCGAGGCGGACGGCGTCAATGGCAGCTTCGTGCTGGCGTAACGCACCCGGCATCGGTCTTCGTGCGTTAACTCCCTGAACGGCAAGGAGAAGCGCGCGATGACCGACGACGGAAAGCAACCCAATCAGGCGGTCGGTGGCGGTTCCGACGCCGCCAAACCCGATGGCGTCAATACTTCGCCCAGCGGCGGCGAATCTGCCGGCGGCGCCTATCCCAACCCGCATGACGACAGCGATGCCGGCCGCTTCGATGGCGGGCAGAGCGAAAAGGACTATCATGGCGGTCCGGGCGGCGCCCACAACGACGCAACCGGGACCGACAAGTCCGACGCGGATTAGGCGCCCGGGAGCACGCCCTGCGCCATGACCAAGGTGCCGAGCGGGCCGGCTTCATCGCCCAAGCCCGCCCGCACGATCCGCTCGGCGATCGAGTGCTCGTCGACGAAGCCCAGATAGCCGGCCAACGCCGCGACCGTGCGTTCGCGCACCATCGGCAGCACCTGCGGCTGACCCAGCCCGACGCCACCGCCGACGATGAGGCGGGCAGGGGACAGGGTGAGGAACAGCATCGCGAACGCCTCGCCCAGCGCATCGGCGACATCGCGCCACGCCGGATCGTCGGCCGTCAGCAGATGCGCCGGCTTGCCCGCCCGTGCGGCGATCGCCGGCCCACTGACCAGCCCTTCAAGACAATCGCCATGGAACGGGCAGGCACCGGCAAAATCGTCGCCCGCGCGACGTCGCACGCGGATATGCCCGGCCTCCGGGTGCATCATGCCGGTGACCGGCTGCCCGTTGGCGATGATTCCCATGCCAACCCCGGTGCCGACCGTGACATAGAGGAAATCGGACAGGCCGACGCCGGCGCCATGGCGCCCTTCGCCCAGCGCCGCGCCGGTCACGTCGGTATGGAACGCCACCCGGTCGAACCCGGCGGCAAGGGGGCCGACGATGTCCGCGCCCGCCCAATGCGGCTTGGGCGTCGGCAGCATCCGCCCTTGCTCAACCGAGATCGGCCCGAAGCTGGCGATGCCGATCGCTTCGGGACGATGGATTCGCCGCCATTCGGCGAGCTTCGCGGCCAGCGCTCCCAATGTTTCGCCGGGTGTCGTGGTCGGCACGCGGAAGCTGTCGAGGATCGTGTCGCCCCGTCCGATCACCGCGATCGACTTGGTCCCGCCCAGTTCGACACCGGCCACCATCCTGTCCGCAACCATCGATCGATCCTCTTCCGCTGGAACCCGGTCATGCCGCAGCGACCGAGGTCGCGACAAGCCGTGTCGTTACAATCGCCGTTACTTGGCCCTGCAATCGTTTGCAACCATGCTGCTCGCGGTCACATTCCGCTGGCCGAACAATCCAATATGTTCCTACAAGTACGCCATGGACGAATATTCGACAGCGCGTTCCCCCGTACGAACGATTGCCGATCTGGCGCGGCTGGCCGGGGTGTCGCCGGGTACGGTATCGCGCGCGCTGGCCGGCAAGTCGCTGGTCAATGCCGAAACCCGTGACCGCATCCAGGCGCTGGCCGCCGAACACAGCTTTCGCCCGAACCAGATGGCCAGCCGGTTGCGGACGCAGCGCACCGGCGTGATCGGCGTGGTCGTTCCGCTGGGCCATGAGCGGCGCCAGCATCTGTCCGACCCGTTCTTCATGACCATGCTCGGATTCCTCGCCGACCGGCTTACCGAGGACGGTTACGACCTGATGCTGTCGCGCGTCATCCCGGACGCGACCGACTGGCTGGAACGGATCGTCGATTCGGGGATGATGGACGGCGTGCTGCTGATCGGCCAGTCCGACCAGTTCCACACGATCGAGCGTGTCGCCCGCCGCTACCGCCCGCTGGTGGCGTGGGGCAGCAGCAACCTGCCCGGCCAGGTGCATTGCGCGGTCGGCACCGACAATATCGCCGGCGGCCGGCTGGCGGGCGAACGGCTGATCGAGCGCGGGGCCAAGCGCATCGCGTTTCTGGGCGAACTGCGCGCACCTGAAATCCGGCAACGTTGCGAAGGCGTGGCGCAGGCGATGGCGATGGCCGGCATCGCCAAGCCGCCGATCCAGCTCGACACCCATCTCGCATCCGACATCATGGAGCAGGAGATCGCCGCGCATCTCGATCGCGTCGGTGGCGAGATCGACGGCATCGCCGCCGCGTCCGACGTCATCGCGCTGACCACGCTGCGGGTGCTGGCCGACCGCGGCCTGCGCGTGCCGGGTGACCTGCCGGTTGTCGGCTATGACGACCTGCCGCTGTCGTCCAGCGCCGTGCCGCGCATCACGACCGTCCGCCAGGATATCGCCCGTGGCGCCAATGAAATGGTGTCCGCGCTGTTCCGCCGGATCGCGGGCGAGGATGCGCCCTCGGTCGTCATGTCGCCGATCCTGGTCGAACGCGACTCCGCCTGATCGCGCGGGAAGCGGGCAGGGCATGATCGCCCTTGCGCAATCCCCGCGCCCGACGCTATCGCTCCGCACGTACAGCGTGGGCCTGTAGCTCAATGGTTAGAGCTGGCCGCTCATAACGGCTAGGTTGCGGGTTCGAGTCCTGCCGGGCCCACCAACGCTTGTACCGCGCGGCATTTGCGACTAGGGCCGCGCTTCGCGTCGGGGAGTGGCGCAGTCTGGTAGCGCGCCTGCTTTGGGAGCAGGATGTCGCAGGTTCGAATCCTGTCTCCCCGACCACTTTATCGCGAAAGCGACGGATTTCCGCCATTTTGCGTGGCTTGCTATCGTGGTCTGTAACACGGACCGACTACACGATGGTAGGACACGCCGAAAGGCGAAGGCCCTTGGCCCATATCCCCCATACCCGTCGAACGAACGGCCGCTACGTGTTCCAGCGTCGCGTTCATTACCGAAATCTTATCTCGAAACCGGTACCGCTCGCGCTGGGCACCGCCGATCCCAAGGTCGCGCGCACCCGCGCGGCGATCCTGTCGGCGCGCTTTGTCCGGGTTAAGTCGAGCGTGGATGCAATGCTGGAAGAAGGAAGACGCCTCACCGGCCCCGAGATCGAGGCGCTGTTCCGCAATGCGCTCGAAGCCGAGCTCACCTCCTATGTCCACAGTGCGTATGAAAATGCGTCGTGGTCATCGTCCGTGCCCGAGGTCGCCGCGCAGGAAGCCGAGGCCTATCGGATCATCCGCCGCCCCGACCGTCATCTCGGACTGACCGACCGGGACCGTGCCGAACTGGTGGCGCGCGGACTTGGCGCCGACGTCCCGGCAATCGAGGACTACGCGCAGCAGATTCGCGATCTGCTGACCGACGCTGTGGTCGCGAAGCGGCTCGAAGCGATCGGCGCACCGGTTCACGCGGACACCATTGCCGTCGCCCGGACGCACCTGATCCGCGCCGCGGCAAGCGCTTGCACCCGGGTCCAGCGCGTCTTCGACGACGACATCATGGATGCGGCCGACCCCATCGCCGCGCTGATGGCAGACCTCGGCCCCCCGGCCACTCTGCCGAAGCCGACAGCAACCGCCCTGCCGGTGGTCGTCCCGCTCACGCCGCCGATCGACAGTCAGTTTCAGGTCTACGATTCGCGTCCGTTCAGTGCAGTGATCGACGACATCCTCGCCGACCTGAAAACGGACGGTATCTGGAAGGGCGACCTACGGCAGCAGCGCCGCATCATGGAAACATTCGCTTGGATCACCGGGGACAAACCGCTTGGTGCCTACAATCACCTCGATGCGGCGACGTTCAAGAAGGGCATGCAGAAGCTGCCCGCCCGCTTCTACTATGGCTCACTGACCGAGGGTGCCATGTCGCGCCCGTTCGCGGACGTGCTCGCCGAGCTGCCCCCGGTCGCTCCCGCCGATCGGCGCAATCCCAAGACCATCAACCGCGACCTGTCGACGATGGCAACCGTTGCCAGGCACTTGGCCACCACGTCGTGGAAGCCGCGCCTGCCGGGCACGACGGTGATGGACTTCGGTGCCGGGCGCATCGCGATCAAGGTCGATCCGAATATCGACACCCGCCCGCCGTGGACCACGGCGCACCTCGAACATCTCTTCGCCTCTCCGCTCTACACCGGCGGCGGTGGCGCGCTGAAACGCCTGCGCGACGCTGGACGCGATCGGCAGGTCTGGCACGATGCCGCCTATTTCCTGCCGCTGCTCTGGTTCTACCACCATAGTTGCCGCGAGGAGACTGCAGGGCTTGAGGTCGCCGACGTCGTCACGGACCACCCCGTCCCGCACTTCCACATTCGCGATAATCTGACCCGTGGCCGCGATGGCGAAATGGCTGGCGAAAAGCGCGGTGCGCGCAACCGCAAGCTGCCGATCCATGCAGAACTCATCCGGCTTGGTTTCCTCGACTATGTCGATGCGATCCGGGCCGAAGGCCATGTCGCACTTTTCCCCGAACTCTACGTCAACGAGGAGAAGCGCGGCGGCGCGCATTTCTATGAACGTGCTTGGCAGCATATGGTCGATTACATCGCCGAGCGTCTGCCATTGCCCATGAACCCTGCCGGCAAGGGGCCGGACATCCATTCGATCCGCGCGCTCGGGTCGAGCTTCTACGAGGTCGATGGCGTCAATGCGTTGATGCGTGCGGACGTCATGGGTCACGCCCGTGAAGGGACGAATGGCAAGCACTATTCGAAGCGCATGGCGACGGAAGGACTCGATGTCGTCCTCCCGGAGCGACGCGACTTCATCGCACGCTACGTTCCCACGATTACCGGCAACATCGAGCCGCATTCGATACGGCTGCTGCCGCTCGAAAAGCGTTCGAGGGTCGGTGCCGGCATCACGCGCAAGCGTCGCAGTGATGCCGGAGTGTCGCGGACCGGAGCAGGTGGCGATCGATAGGGCCGTTACTCGCCGAACAGGTCGGCGTGCGTTCCAGCCCTGACGAAGACGATGGTGCCGCCCTTACCGGCACCGTCGTCTGTTTTGTAGATGAGCAGAAAGTCCCCGCCGACATGGCATTCGCGGTGCGAGGACCATTCGCCCTTGAGCGGGTGATCCTTCCACTCCGGCCCCAGCGGCGCGTCGTTGGCGATGAGCAGGAGCATGACGGCCTTCAGCCGGTTCATGTCATACCGGCCCGAACCGGACAGGCGTGCCCAATCCTTGCTGAACGCCTTCGTATAGTCGCAGGCACGGGGATGAGAGGCGCGCTTGGTCTGAGCGCCCTTAGCCATCCAGCGTGCCGATCATCGCCTCACCATTCTCGAACCGGTCCGCACGCGAGGCAATGATGGCATCCGCTTCGAGCATCGCTTGCCGAGTGGCGGCGTTGGGTACCTTCAGTTCGAGCGGGAGCGCCTGATCGGCGACGATGCGGTGATACAGAAGCCGCACCGCATCCGCCGCCGACAGGCCCATCGCAGCGAGCGCTGCATTGCCCTTGGTCTTGATATCTTCGTCCAGCCGGACGTGAAGCATGGTAGAGGCCATCGCCGACTCCTGTATCTCAAATGAGATACATAGAACCGAGGCCGTCCTGGTCAAGGTTCTATGTATGCCGTGGTCGGCTACTGCCCCTACTCGGTCGGCCCTGCCTTTCCGCCCATCCGCATCCAGCGGCCGGCTATGCCCGAACCCAGCCGACTGCCGGGTCACTGGGCCTCGCTGCTAGGACAGGATCGGCAGCGTCGACCAGCGAAAGCCCGCCTGCGCCATCAGACGGGTCGTGGTGCACCGCCTCCGCCAAGCCACACCGAGTCGCCGCTGCTGTTCCGAGGACGCGATCCAGGCCGGATGACGCTCGCCCTTTCTGACGCCTGTCTTCCAGCGCCGTGCCGTGACGATCGCGTGGCCGTGCGGCGAAACGAGCCATTCGCCACCAGTTCCCTCGAGCGCATGGATTGCCCAGGCGACGGCGGCGCCTTTGCTGGACAATTCACGCTCAAGGAAACCCCTGAACATCCAGTGCCAATGCGACGGCGATACGCTTTCCGGAATCTGCGCCATGACGTGCCAGGCGCTGACGGCGGTCGGATCGCCGGTTGCGAATGCCGCCTCATCGGCATCCTGCCAGATCCGATAGCCCTCGGTCGCCCATAGCGGAGCGTTGGCCGGCAACAGCAGGCCGGCGCCGCGGAGCTCACACCGTCGTTCCGCGAACGCGGCAGGCATCGGACCAAAGCGGTCGTCGACGTTCGAGTCTCGCCAGATGTAGGCCGCGTTGCACGTCGCTGTCTTGTAGCTCGGCATGCGGTGAACCAGCCGCCAGTCCTCGGAGATTGGCCGAATCTTGAAGTCGATCGCGTCGGCAGGCCGGCGATTGCGGGGCGGAGCTGCGAGGAGGGCACGACGGGCGTCGGCAAGTTCAGCCTTGGTTATGAACATGGGTGTCTCCTAGAAACGACGCCGCCGCCCGAATCAGGGGCGGCGTCGTCGGAAGCATCGTGATTCACGATGCTGATGGTGAGGGATGTCAGGCGGCGATCTTGAGCCGTTCGTGGGGGATGGCGTCCTTGAACGTGCCCCCCGGCGGCACCCAGAGCGCCCCTTCCAGCGTCAGCGGTGCCTCCGTCGCGGCCGCGTGCTGCCAGCGACGCCAGGCGATCTCCTCTCCCCGCGCCCTGCGGTGTTTGGGCGGCAGCTTGGCGTTGGTCAGGAACGACCGTGGGCCGATGAACCAACGGCGATCACCGGCCAGCAGTTCGAGCGGTGCTTTCTCGTCCGCCGCATACAGATGGACGTCTGGAATCCATGCCACACCTGCACCTTGTCGAACCGCCAAGGACACGCTCAACGGTTCGTCGACGTCCAGCGCGAAGGCGACGTGGACCAGATCACTTCCCTTGTCGGCCGCGATCTGCGACAATTCCAACGCTTGTGAAACGTCGCGCGGCGAGCTGGAGCACCATGCCGTCGTATGGAACGCCAGCGCATAGGCCGGATAGTTCATCAAGGTGCGCAAGGCGATGCACCAAGCCTGTGCACGGTCGAGATATGGTGAGGTCATTATGGTCTCCTGTTCGATGATGACGGTCTGTCTGCCGCGAGTTCTTTTTCCGCTCTGCAACGGACCTCAGCTTTCTCAATTTTCGTGTCAGGCAGGAATGCCGGTGGGCGCCACTGCGTTCATGCGCCGGCGGCGTAGAACCCATGCGTCGGTGGCCGCCTCGGCCTCGATCCCGGACACGCTCGCCGCGCGGACGAAGGTTCGCCAGATCGCCAGCGCCTCGTCCGCGAGGTCGCGGCGAAGCCGGTCGGTCGCGCCAACCGCCCAGTCGCCAGTCATCGCGTCGATGTTCCAGGCCGGCGCATAGATCGCCATGTCCTTCGCGACTTCGGCAAGCGCGGGTGCACCAGCACCGCCATGCTGCAGCGCCATGTCGACGACACCACCGGTGAGCAGCAGGCGGAGCCGTTCGAGGAAGCGATGGGCGATTGCTGGTGGAGCCATCGCGGCTGCGTCGAGTAGCGCCGGAACGAGGCAGTGGTCGACGTTCCAGCCGATCAGCATGGCCTCGCCCGGCAGGCGGGCTGCCGCCCATTCCAGCAATGTGCTCTCTGCCTCGCCTGCTGGAATAGCATGGGCGCGACGTGCAAAGCGCCAGTGCCCCTTGTCATCGCGTTCGGCGATGAAGATCGCGATGCCGATGAGATGCTGCCCGGCAGCGTGAGCGCCATTGAGGGAAGCCGGCATCGAGACGGTTGCGGCGGCCACTGCGATATAGATGGGGTTCGTGATCATTCATGCTCCGATGGACGCATGTCATCGCGCCGCCGGCATTGCCGGCGGCGGATGTCTCGGTTGATGGATGGACCGGGCCTTGCTGCCCGGCGGATCAGTGTGCGCTGGCGGCGAAGGCCTGCTCGTCGCGCTCCTGCGCGAGCCGGAGCTCGGCATCGGCGAATGCCCTTGCGGCGCGAAAGCCCGGTGCATGGGCCAGCGCCCAGCGGGCGGGTGGGCAGTCGGCGAACCCGCGAAAGGGTTTGAGGTCAGGCGCCGTCTGGAGCCAGACGGCGAAGTCCGCCAGCGGCAGCGCCAGTTCGGCCGGGTCAGCGTTCTTCCACGCGGCCCAATGGAGCCATACGATCCATGTGGCGATGGTGTCCTCGGCCACGTAGCCCAGAACCGCTTCGACATCGCCCGCACGCCACAGGGCGCCAACGTCGGATCCGTGGATCGACGTCTTCACGGGGATTTTCAGCGTCTCGCAGACCGCCGCCAGCGACAGCGTACGCGACGAACCATACCCTGACATCTGGTCGGCCAGATCGCAATGGGTCGTATCGTAGCGGCCGGCCTGAGCCTGCCGTGCCAGACCCGGAAGGCCGAACAGATGGTGGGACATCGCCTGCAGCCGAAGAACCGGCAGATCGAACCCCTTCGAATTCCAACCGATGCCGACGACTCCGGCCGGGAGGCACGCATCGACCTTGCGGTAGAACGCCTCCTCTTCGTTGTGGTGACAGACCAGCACATTCAGTCGGAAGCTGTGCGCGCCATCGGTACCGCGCGTTGCAGCCAGAAACGCCGCTGCTACCGGCTGGTGCCGGGGGATCGGCGGAAAGCTGCCGTCCGTCGGTTCGTCCTGGACAATGGTTTCGATGTCGAACGCAACCACCCGCTCCGTGGGGTGATCGTCGCGGGGACGCTGTTGCCAGATACCCATATGCTATTCCTCATGTCGAAGGACGCACCGCCCGGTGGCGGTGCGGATCGATCGGAGCGGCGGCCGCGACATGCAGCTTTTCCCCAACTCCTGACCGATCACGACGTCCGCTTCAGACAGGGCTCTGCACACGCCGCACGCCGACAGAAGAATGGCGCACGCCAATTGCTGTCCGCATTGGGGTAAGCGTCTTCTCAGAAGGGCCTGGCGGCCGGCACCGTCGTGTTCCCCGCCTCGAGAACGTCCACGGCACGACCTGAACCGACTGGATTATGAGGCTTTGTCGCGGACCGGCATCCGAAAGGGATTCCAGAACGGATGACGCTTGCCACCGGGACTGCGCATATCCGCAGCGGTGCGGATCGGCGGCAGCGACCCCAGACGTTGCTCGACCTTGCGGCGGATATAGCGCGCGATCGCCTCGATCTCGACGGCAGTCAGGACGGTGTAGTTGCCTCGCGACACGCCATGCCTGCGCAATGCGGCAATCAGCGGACCGTATTCCGTGCTATCGGCCTCCTGCCGTTCCGCCGCACCTTGCTCCTGCCAGCGGCGCCGTTCGGCGGCATCGACCTCTGCGATCATTTGCTCTGCCAGTTCGATCGTGACGATATGGCCAAGCGCCTCCGCGAGCGGCTTTTCCAGCTTGCGGATCGCGTTGGCGCGGTCCGTCCGGAGGCGGTCTCGCGTGTCGTCGACGTAGGTCTGAACGCGGAAGGCGTTCACGAGCATCCGCCGCGCAGGCTCTCCGGCAGTGCCCCGCTGGTCCCCGTCGTTTGCGCGGATGCGGGCGAGCGCGTCGTCGATGGCACTCCATCGGCCATTGAAGCGGCGGGCTAGGTATTTGAGGGTGGTGGTCAGGTCCTTCACAATTGATCTCCGACAATGTCGGCTGTTGTAGGTTCGCCTCCGGTTCGCTCCAAGCGAACGCGCAAAGCCCCGATGCGGTCGACGACGCAGCGGGGCGCCCGAGGACGCCGCGCGTCCGATCAGAGGCGCGTCAGCGCCGACCCAGACGAGCGACAGCGAGGACACCCGCCTGAAGAGGCGGCGCAGCAAACGTGATGCCTTGCACCACGTTTGCGGTATTGCGCCTAAAATTCTTGATCGTTCAAATGACGGATTACCTACCGTAAGTCGATCTAATGTTATCCTTACGGTATGAAAGCATAATAGCCGTAATGCTTACCTGCATGTTTCGCATAGGACATTTCCGCTTACGCAAGTATCGTTCTTGCGAGACATGGCAGATTTGGGGATGTAAATGGATCTCCGCCTGAGATCGGACTTCTTCCGAACCGGCGGAGGGCTTTACGTTGCAACATCTTCAGACAGCGCTTGATGCATTGATCGGCGTCGCAACCGACCTGGTCGTCAATGCCGCCGCATCGTCGGCGCGCGGATATACATCGGTTCGCGAGACCGCGACGAACCTGCGGAGCGAGGCGGCGCTCCAGCAGATCGTCGGCCCCGCGCTGTACAAGTTCGCCAGCGGCATGTCGGCAGAAGTCGAACGCCGTGCGACTCCGCGGTTCAAGTCGATCCTCGCGCATCCGCGTCACGGGCGTGAGCAGCTCATCGACGAACTCGACGACGCAGACACCGAAATCAACACAGCCATTCATGGGGTCGGGTCGTCGCCCACCGCAGCAGCGCACTTCCGCGTCGCGCTTGCGGTCGTTCGCGTCCGTGCCATCACCATGGCGTTGGGCGAGAATGCATTCGCAGGTCCCCGGGCAACCAAAGGGGGCGGCGGACCGACGCCACGTCGCCGGGCGATCAGGGCGTCCGATCTCGGCGAGGACGTGGCGCGATGTGTGATCGCTGCCATCGACGCCGGTCCTGGGTGGCATGCGGCGTTGGAGCCGCTCCGCATGATGGAAACGACCGGCGCGAACCGCAACGGCGTGGCAACCAAGATCCTGGCGTTCGCGGACATGGAAGATGGCCACGCCATTCTAGAGCGCATTGCCGCCAGCGTGCGCCCGCACTTCCCGCCGCCGGTTCAGCCGGCGTCGACAGATTCGCCGGCATCTGATGCCGTAGCCCAGGACGTCAGCAAGCTGATCGAAATCGCCAAGGTAGATCGCGTGGTTGCCACGGCCGCCGAGCGCCGTCCGGCTATCGACGGGATGGGTCGCCGGCCGACCGCTCTGGAAATCGCACGTCGGCGCAAACAGGAGAACTCGGAGAGATGAACCTCCGGATCTCACCATCCGCCCGCGCGCCGCCCAATCAACAGGCTGTGAAACTGCGAAATCATACCGGAGATGTAAGATGAATATGAATAATTCTTATCGCTACCTGCACCTGTTCGAGAAGGAGAAGGGCGGCGTTGGATCGACGGGAAGCCTCGTGTCGGCTGCGCATGCCGTGATGATGCGTGGCGAGCCCGTGGTCTTCATCGAGTGCAGCGTGACCCAGAGCGACGTCTCGAACGCCTATGCGACCCGGCACACGGTGCATGAGGTTGACCTGAAAAGTGACGACGCCGCGGACCAGATCCTCAGCGCCGTTCAGCAGGCGGAACCCGGCGCGCGGATCTTCGTCAACGTGCCCGGAGGGCACCTTGACGATCTCGATCGCGTCCACGACCTCGTTCGATATGTAAAGAACAAATACCCCGATCTCATGCAGGTCGCCGTCACTTGGACGATGGGCCTCGATGCCGCCTCCCGCACGACGCTGGATGTGCTGCGGGAGACCGACATCCCGGGTCAGCTCATCCTGAACCTGCCGGAGTGGCATGGCGAGCTGACGAACTACAGCCACGTCGACCAGGATCTGCTCGACAGCATCCAGGCGGAAGGGGGCATCGTCCTGGACATGCCCAAGCTCCACCCGCACCTCTACGACCGGTTTCGCAAGGACGAAATCGGCTTGGACGTGCTGTCCCAGGCTCGGGGCATGTCGTTCGGAAACGTCGCCGCATTCGAAATGTGGCAGGACCGGATCGCCGCGAAGCTGGCGGACATCTACTGATGTCCGGCGGCACGTCAGCGATCGTCAATGTGTACATTGCGATCTACGGCCACGCGCCTTCGCCCCAGACGACGAAGGCGCTGATCCGCGCCGAGCAGGTGCTCGGCATCACCGAAGAAGATGCGCTCGCGAGATTCTACGTCGTCCTGCTGCACTCCGCCGATCGCATCGACGATGCCATCGATCAGCGTAAGGCGGACGAGAAGGAGTTAATCAAAGATCTGCGTGGCGCGACGAGGAACCTGGCGACGATTATCCGCGAAGTCGACGACGCCGGTCGCAAGGTGATGCGTACCGCGAAGCGGCGTGGTTCGGTGCTTTCGGACGACGATGTGGTTGCAGTGGATCGGTCGGCGTCCCCGCTGTTCGCCTATCTGCGTCACGCCTTCTATTTCACCAGCTTCGGCGAGGACGACGAGGAGCGTATCCACGCCGCGCGCCTGGACCTCTTGGCTACGGTCGTGCTGTTGGTTCTCAGCGCTGGCACGATCTGGGGGATGTTCCGGCTGTTCCCAGTGTGACACCGTGACGGCGGGCCGGACGCTGCCTGGTCCGCCTATTGATTATATTAAGTCACCGGGGGGCCTATTACCGACGAAAACCGGGTTGCAGTGGCGTTAGCGTTTGCCAGCAACGCCTCGGGTTATGTGGCGATCCTCCATGCCTCCGGGTGTTGCCATTACCGAAGTGCATGTCCCCCAGGCCGGTTTGCGTCACGCCGTCGATTTCGTCAGCATCGGCGAGGGCGACAAGGAGCGCATTATGCCCCCGCGCCTCGACTCTTGTCGCTACGACCGGACTGCTGACGATCACAGTTGGCGTGATCTGGGAGATGTTCCGGCCGTTCCTCATGTGACGCCGCGACGGCAGGTCAACAGCCGGCTGACCTACCCATTGATTATATTAAGTCACCGGGGGGCCTACTACCGACGGAAACCGGCTTTGCAGAAAGCCCGCGCGGCGACCAGGATCTGCGTGTGGCTGAGCTTGTGGTGCGCGGAGATCGTGCTGCGGCTGATGGAGAGCCACTTGCGGCAGGCCTTCGCCTAGCACTTCCAGCGGCACCAATTCTTCGGTTCCCAACTGTCGTGTGACGCGAAATGGCCGCGGACCGGCTCACCGCCGTGTTCTTCGTGTAGGACACGGCGGCTATCAGAGCCGACTAGATGCGGATCCCGTCGGTTGTTCAGTTGGCCGTCCGCCGAGGCATGGGGAATTACGGAGCGCAGGAACTCGCAAAAAGTCGACCGGCGCCGATCATGATATACGGCGACGCTTGGCGGGTCGGTATCGCCGTCCTAGAACGGTGACAGGGAGCGTGACGACAGCCAGAGCTCCGACGAGGGCTTATGGAAGAATCAGTCGATACTGAAGATCTGCTCATCAATTTGGCGGTCGAGAGTTGGCGGCTGTGCCGTATGTTTCAGCGTTCGATCGACGCCAGCGACATCCGTGCGGCGGGCCGCCAATCGAACCAGATCCGATATTTCCAGCGTAAGCTCGACGATAGCCTCGCGCCCCTTGGTCTTCGTCTCGTCACTTTGGATGGGCAACCATACGACGTCGGCATGGCGGCGACAGCGCTCAATGCAGCCGACTTCGGCCCCGAAGACACCCTCTACGTCGATCAGATGATGGAGCCGATCGTGATGGGCCCCGATGGCGTCCGTCGCACCGGCACCATGATGCTCAGGAACTAGGCCAGTGGAATACGTAGGAATCGATCTCGGCACGACCAATAGCGCCATCGCCAGCTACGATGGTGAGGCAGTGGCGCTCTACAAGAGCCCCGAGCAGCACGACGTCACCCCTTCGGCCATCTTCATCGACCGGCGCGGCAACAAGTTCGTCGGTTCTCGTGCATACGCCAACGCCGCGCGCAATCCCGACAACGCGGCCACGCTGTTCAAGCGCATGATGGGGACGAGCACACCGGTCCGCCTGTCCGCCGTCGACAAGGTCATGACGCCGGAGGAGTGCTCGGCGGAGGTTCTGCGGACCGTGTTCGGCTATCTTCCCGAGGCGATGCGACGTGATGGTGACACGGGCACCGTCATTACGGTGCCGGCCGCGTTCAACCAGATGCAGAAAGACGCGACGCTGGCGGCGGCGGAGTCGGCCGGCATCGGCCGGGTGGCGCTGATGCAGGAGCCGGTCGCGGCCGTCATGAGCGTCATGCGGCAGCGCAATCGCGACGGCACGTTCCTGGTCTTCGATCTCGGCGGTGGCACGCTGGACATCGCCATCGCCCAGAGCATGAAGGGTCGCGTCAGCCTCCTCGCGCACGGCGGCGTCGAAATGTGCGGTGGTCGAGACATCGACCGCGCGCTGATGGACGAGGTGGTGAAGCCTTGGCTGGTCGAAACCTTCGATCTCGGTGAGGACTTCGTTGCCGACAAGCGCTTCAAGTCGCTCGTGCGGCTCGCGACCTGGGCCGCGGAGCGCGCGAAGATCGAGCTGTCGCGTGCCGATGACGCCGTTATCGCGCTGTCGGAAACCGAGATCGGCGTCCGGGATAACGCCGGCGAGGAGATCTACATCGACATCCCTATCGATCGGGCGAGTCTCGACCGGTTGATCGCGCCGATTCTCGACAAGGCGATCGATTCCGCACGCGCGACGCTCGATCAGGCTGGCATCAGCGCGCACGACGTCGATCGCGTCGTCTTCGTCGGCGGGCCCACTCAATACAAGCCGCTGCGCGACAAGGTGGCATTCGAACTTGGGATCGCCGCCTCCACGGACGTCAACCCGATGACGGCGGTCGCCGAGGGCGCGGCCATCTTCGCCGAGTCGATCGACTGGTCCACGCAGAGCCGCGGTCGCAAGGCCTCGCGCAGCTCCCTGTCGGCCACCGGGCTCGAATTCTCGTTCGTCGCGCGCACACCTGATGCATCGGCGCGGATCGTGGCGCGGAAGGTGGGTGCCGCCATCGGTGAGTTCCAGGTCGACAGCCTCGACACGGGGTGGTCCTCCGGTCGCAAGGAGCTGAAGGAAGGGGCGGCCATTGATCTGCCCTTGGCGAAGCCCGGCGAAAACGGCTTCCGCGTCTTCGTCTTCGACGCGAGCGGTGGCCCGGTGGGAATCGCCAACGATCGCATCGTCATCAGCCGAACGGCCGCGTCGATCGACGCCATCCCGGCCTCCCACACGATCAGTATCGAGGCGCTCGACGCCCGTGGTGGGGCAACGATCCTGGAGCCGCTCGTCCGCGCAGGCGACCCTCTTCCCAAGAAGGGCGTGGTCAAGTTTCGCGCCGGCGAGGCTCTTCGCGCGGGCAGCCCCGGCGCGCTCAACTTCAAGCTGTGGGAAGGCGACATCCGCGAACCCGTCGAGGACAACGTGTTCATCGGTACCTTCCGGGTGTCGGGATCCGACTTCGAGGACGGCATGATCTCGGTGGGGTCGGAAATCCGGTGCGAATACGAGATTACCGACGGGGGGACGATCCGCCTCGACGTGTCGGTGGACGAGATCGGCGGCTCCTTCACGAGCGGGCACAACTACTACGCACGTCAGGATGCGCAGCTCGACTACGCGCAGGCGGCCGGCTTGGTGGCCGTCGAGGCCCAGACGACTATCGGACGGCTTGACGAGTTCGGCAGGCACATCGACGATCCCCGGGTCGGCGCGATCCGCGATCGGATCGCCAAGGCGGCGAGCCTTGATGTCGACCGTGCCGAACCCGAGGAGACCAAGCAGGCCCTCGACGAAATCCGCGCAGCACGCCGCGACATCTCGCAGGTCCGCAAGGATCATCTGAAGGTCATTCGCCAGATCGACCTCGATGCGATCGTTGCGAACTTCGATGGTTGGGGACGAGAGTTCGCGCGTCCCGAGGAGGCCAAGGCGTTCGATGCGCTCGTGCGGACGGCGCAGCATTCGATCGATATCAACGGCACGGACTTCGAGGCGCATCTGTCCGAGCTGCGGTCGAAGAACATCGCGGCGTTGTGGCGGTCCGACGAGTTCATCGTCGAGCGCTTCCACTGGCTGTCGCGCAGCCCGGAGCAGTTCATCGACCAAGTCCGCTATGGCGCGCTCGTCCAACAGGGGCGCGCCGCCCTCGCCCGGCCAGACATGGCGACACTTCGCGATCTCCTCATCGCGCTGGACGAGCTGCGCTTCACGCGTGGCGGCGAGGAGGAGATGCTCGCGATGACCAACATCGTGAGGGGCTGATGCCAAGCTCACCGCTTCCCCAGGGAACGCCGTTGTCCGAGGGCAATGCTTTGGGTCACGTCATCCGCTCCGTCGACGACGCCTTCTGGATCCACGCGGTGAAGGGTGGGCGGCGCGTACTCGTCATGATGCCCGCGTTCGTCTCGGCGGTCGGACTTGAGGCGGTTGGGTTCAAGAATCTGACGTTTGGCGGCGTCGACTACCGCTGCCATCTCGCCTCCGGTGCGCTCGACCTGCTTGAGTACCTGCCGCGGCCAGCCACGGTAGATCAGGCGCTGGCCTTCGCCAGCGCCCTCGCAGCGCTCGACGAGCCAGTGCGTGGCATCATCTACGACGAAATGGCGGGCATGCTCATTCCGTTCGATGTGCCCGCGATGCAGCCCTTATCGAAGGCAGACGTCCTCGGCCGCTACATGACAGGCGGCGTCGAGGTTTCGGGTGATGACATAGTCGCGCTCACGCGCATCTGCCCCAAGTTCGATGAAGACGATCTCGAAGCGATCGCCGCGGCTGCCGGCTTGGCGGCAAAGAAGCCGATGCGGTCTGGCGGAGCCAGGACTCGGAAGGCCAGTGCCTCCACTTCGGGGGCATCACTGACGCCTATCGGACGCTTCGAACTGCCTGGGCGCAGCGCGCTTGCCGACTTCTTCAACGAGCACGTCATCGAAATCGTGGCCGACGAGGAGCGCTACGCTGCGCTCGGGATCGGCTTTCCGGGCGGGATCATTCTTGAGGGGCCGACCGGTTGCGGCAAGACGTTCGCCGTCGAACGACTGGTAGAGCACCTTGGCTGGTTGAGCTTTCCCATCGAGGCGTCCAGCGTCGCCAGCCCATACATCCACGAGACATCGCGCAAGGTCGCTCAGGTATTCGCGGAGGCGATCAAGGCCGCCCCCTCCGTCATCGTCATCGACGAGATGGATGCGTTCCTGTCGAGTCGCGAAGCCGGGTCCCAGCAGCATCACGTCGAAGAGATCGCGGAATTCCTGCGTCGTATCCCGGAAGCGGCCAGGAACCGCGTGCTGGTGATCGGCATGACGAATCAAGTCGATGCGATCGATCCTGCCATCTTACGTCGCGGCCGCTTCGACCACGTGATCCACGTCGATCACGCCGGTCGGGAAGAGATTGTCGGCCTGCTGCATTCCTTGCTCGCCGACATCCCGAACGACGTGGACGACCTTAGCGGGATCGCGAACCGGCTGGCCGGCCGTCCGCTATCGGACGTGGCCTTTGTCGTCCGTGAGGCTGGACGACTGGCCGCACGCGCACGCAAGGAGCGTATCGGGGCAGATGAAATCGCAGCGGCGCTGTCGAAAAGTCCGTCGCGCAATGCCGACGACCAGCGCAGGATCGGGTTCTGACGATGACCGACTCAACCGGCAGGGGCTTTGACGGCCTTTCCGAATTCAGTACCGACGTCGATGCCGCGATCGCGAAGGCGGACCGGATCGCTGCCGGCCCGCGCCCCGCACCAGCTCCGGCGCCCGCACCTGCAACGCCGTCCACGCCGGTCCACAGCGATGGCGGAGCGTTCACTGGTGCCCTGAAGAAGGTGGGAGGGTGGATTCTCGCCATCGGCCTTCTCTTCGCGATCAAGGCCTGCATATTTGGCGGCATTCGTGCCGTGAGCGACAGCGGCTCCACGTCACCGTCCTATTCATCGTCAAGTTCCACGGATCAGTCGGGTGAATACGTCACCGACATGAACGACCCAAGCTCCATGACGGATAACATGACCGCGGTCGATGGGGCAGAAGGCACCCCTACGATCGGCGAGGCGCTGGACGCGGCGGATGCCGGCACGTCCACCACGCAGGAGCAAGTGCCACAGGATGATGGCGCGATGGCCAAGCCGATGCCGGGCTACGCCAACCTCAGCGTATCTGAGGTCCGCTATTGCCTCGCGGAGGACGTTCGCATCGCCGCGCAGAAGGTGGAACTCGACGGCTTGCAATACAGCGATGTGGACCGCTTCAATCGCAACGTGGACGGCTTCAACGACGCCGTGAACGACTACAACAGCCGCTGCGTCAATCGATCCATCATGTCGAGCGATCGGCCGCTCGCCATGTCGCAGGTCGAACAGCAGCGTTCGCAGCTTCAGGCGGAGGGGCGCGATCGTGTCCAGTGAGAGCCACATGACGACAACCAACCCCTTTGCCGTGCTCGGCGTCACGACGCGGGATGACCGGGCGCGGATTATGGAGGCAGCCGAGGATCGCTCTGACGTTCTCGACCCGGAAATCTGTTCGCAGGCGCGGGCGACGCTCACCAACCCCCGCAAGCGCCTTGAGGCGGAAATCGGCTGGTTTCCAGGCACGTCGCCGAAGGTCGCCGAGCAGGCGCTGTCGACACCGGTGACACGCATCAGCCAGTTGCCGCTTGCGGGGCTGGCCAAGGCCAACGGCCTCACGATCGCCGCCGAGAACTGGACACCTGCCGGGATTGCGGAGCTCCGTTCGTTCTTGGATGAGCTGAGCGCCGCTGTCGACGAAGTCGATCTCCATCAGGTCCTGCGCGAGATCAACGAGGACCGCGAGATCGCGGGCTTCCCATCGTTTTCATCCGCCGAGGCTGCCGAAGACATCCTGCGTGATCGCCGCCAAGGCTGGCGCCGGTCAGCGATGACGGTGATGGAGCGGACGCCGACGGCCGAGATGGCGGAAGCGATGTTCCTGCTCGTCGACGAGCTCGAGGCCGAGGAACGCTTTCCCCTGTTCATGCACGAACTGATCGCGGACTACGCTCTCCGCGCCCAGCCGTTCATGACCAAGGAGGTTGATGGCGCCGAGCGTCTCGTCGCTAAGGCAAGGGACCTTGCTGCTACGCGCCCGGACGCCCTTCCGCCGCTGTTCGAGGCCCTGAAGGAGCTTCTCGTCACATGGGACGAACTGACCCACCCGATCCAGGTCAGCGCGACGTTGCTTGGTCGCAAGGACTCGGACAGCGAAAACCTCGCATTCGCCGTCCGTGGGCTGTCGATCGACCTGTATAACGATCACCGCCTGATCGATGAGGCACGGCAGGTTTCCGCCATGGTCGGCGCGAGCTTCTCGGCCCTGCCTCGCATCGCGAATCAGGTCGCCGAGGACGCCAAGGCGCTCGAGAAGCTGGCCGCCGAGGCTGCGCAGGAAGATGCCGACCTTTCCTATGCAGCGGACATCGGCACGTTCAGCAAGACCCGTCTCGCCATCGACAAGGCGGGAATCGAGTGGCGAGGCAGAAGGACGGCGCTGTCCTCGGTCCGTGGTGTGCGATGGGGTGCGGTGAGAAAGTCGGTAAACGGCATTCCGACCGGCACCGACTACCTGATCGCCTGGACCGACGGTAGCTCGACCACCACAGCCGAGTTCAAGAACGGCGCCATCTTTGAGGCGTTCGTCCCGAAGCTATGGAAGGGCGTCGGATTCCGGCTCGTCAACGAGATGATGAAAGAACTCGGCGCGGGCGGTGAACTGCGGTTCGGCAGCATGATCGTTCACGACGACACAGTGGTGCTGACAAAGCGCAAGTTCCTCGGCAGCGAGCCGGCGGAGTTCGCTTGGGCGGACGTAAGCGTTTCGACAGCCGATGGAGCGTTCATCGTCAACGGCCCGAAGGGATCCAAGGCTTCGGCCTCCATGGCGTATCGGGAGATCGACAACATCCACTTCTTCGAGGGTCTGGTCCGGCAGGCCTTTAAGAACGGACGTGTTCGACTGAGCGAAGCCTTCGGCTAAGGCGGCGATTGCGCCACACCTGCAATTCGTGACCGCTTTCCGGAAGCCAACTGGCCTACCCATTGATTATATTAAGTCACCGGGGGGCCTACTACCGACGAAACCGGATTGCGGTGGTATTAACGATTGCCTGCTAGCGCCCGGTTATGTGGCGATCCTCGATGACCCCGGGCGTTGCCCAATTGCCGAAAGGCATGTGCCTCAGGCCGGAAAGCGCCCGAGCGCTGCTGCACGCCGAGCGGTTCGCGCGCAAGGCCCTGTCGCCGATGGATACCGCGATCACCATCGAGTTCAGCTCCGCGCTCGCCGGTAGCGCACAGCCCTATGCGCTGTTCCGGAAGATCTGGGAGAACACGCGGCGCGCGTGGAACTACCGCGTGAAGCAGGGCAAGGCGCACGGCACCTTCGACGCGATCGCCGTGTGGGAGCAGCCCGCGCACGGACCGATCCATGTGCACTGGCTGCTGCGCTGGTCCCCGCTCGACCGGGACGATCTCGAGCGGCGCATCCGTCGCGCGCTGAAGAAGCTCGCGCCCGCCATGCCCGACCGCTGCCTGATGGTGCAGCCTGCGAAGACGACGAGCAAGTTCGCCAAATACATGGCGAAGGGGATCGACGCTCCCTACGCCGAGCACTTCTATCTGAAGCACTCGCCGCAAGGGCCGATCCCCCATCGTCGGATCATCATCTCCCGGTCCTTGGGGCCAACGGCGCGCAAGATCTATCAACAGAAGACCGGGCTTTCGCCGATCTGACGCCCGCATCGATCGAAAGCGGATTGCATGTCCCCGTCGCGGACAGGCAAAGGTGTCGCCATGAACGCCGTCGAAATCGAAGAAGCCGTATCCGATCTGGCGCTCCAGCCATTCGACCCCGCTGAGTTCACCTTCCGCTTCCTCGCGGCGTTCAGCGCGCGCGACACCACCCTCAAGCGGCTGCGCAAGGGCGACTCGAACCAGTCGGATGTCCCCGGCGGCGTGTTGTGGCGCGGGAACATCCACCTCGCGGCCGCCCCGGCGGGCGAGGTCGGCACCACCCTCGCGGCCCTGCGCGCCAGCCCCAGGACGGCGGCGCAAAAGGCCAAGTTCATCCTCGCCACCGACGGCGAGACGGTGGAGGCCGAGGACCTGATCGGCGGCGACGTCATCGCCTGTGCCTATGCCGACCTGCCGCGCCACTTCGCGACCTTCCTGCCGTTGGCCGGTATCTCGACGGTCAAGGAGATCAAGAATAACCCCATCGATGTGAAGGCGACGGGGCGGCTCAACAAGCTGTATGTCGAGCTGCTCAAGGACAATCCCGACTGGGCGACAGAGGAGCGGCGGCACGCGCTGAACCAGTTCATGGCTCGGCTGATCTTCTGCTTCTTCGCCGAGGACACCGGCATCTTCCGCGAGAACCAGTTCACCGCGACCATCACCCGGATGAGCCACGCCGGCCACGGTAGCGGCGACGAGCAATGGGGCAACACCCATGACGTGCTGACCGAGATGTTCCGCGCCATGGACACGCCGGTCACGCACGACGGCAACCTCGACCCCCGCCACCGCATCGCCGCCGCCATCCGCCCCTATGCCGATGTCTTTCCGTACGTGAACGGCGGCTTGTTCACCGGCGCGACCGACGGCCCGCGTTTCAGCCGCACCGCGCGCGCGTACCTGCTGCGTGCGGGCGAGCTCGACTGGAAGGAGATCAACCCCGACATCTTCGGATCGATGATCCAGGCAGTCGCCGACGACGGCGAGCGCGGCGAACTGGGCATGCACTATACCAGCGTGCCCAACATTCTGAAGGTGCTGAACCCGCTGTTCCTCGACGATCTGCGTGGCAGCCTGGCGGCGGCGGGCGACAGCCGGCAGCGCCTGCGCAACCTGCGCAAGCGGCTGGGCAGCATCCGTGTGTTCGATCCCGCCTGCGGCAGCGGCAATTTCCTCGTCATCGCCTACAAGGAGATGCGCGCGATCGAGGCGGCGATCGTCGCGAAGCTCGGCGGCGAGGACAGCCTGAAGCTGGCCGACCGCCGCAGCGTCATCCCGCTCTCCAATTTCTACGGTATCGAGATCAAGGGCTTCGCCGCCGAGATCGCCCGCCTCGCGCTGCTGATCGCCGAGTTCCAGGCGGACTGCCTGTACCTCAGCCAGCAGGAGGCCCGCGCGATGGTGTTGCCGTTGCACAAGACCGGGCAGATCACGGTCGGCAATGCCCTGCGGCTGGATTGGTTGGAGGTGTGTCCGCCGGTGCGCGCGGCGACGGGTGCGGAGCATGATTTGGGCGGGCCGACGGGGCGGCTCACGCTGGACGCCAGCGGAATTGAAACTGTTGTTGAAGGCGAAACATATATCTGTGGAAACCCGCCCTATAAGGGCTTTACCTACCAAAACACTGAGCAGAAGGCAGATTTAGAGCACCTGCTTTCAGGGCGCCTTAGCAGCTTTAAATCACTCGATTATGTCGCAGCTTGGTTCGTAAAGGGACGAGATTATATTTTAAACCAAGCCGGATCACTCGCATTTGTGACTACCAACTCGATTTGCCAAGGTGAAGTTGTCCCAAACCTCTGGCCTATATTGCTGGCAGACGGTTTCCGTATTTCGTTTGCCCATACGTCGTTCAAATGGCGAAATCTCGCCAGTAACAATGCAGGCGTAACTGTAGCCATTGTTGGCTTGACCAAGTCTCGTGTCGGCTCTGCGTGGCTATATGATGACGTGCAAGCAGGTCAAACTCAGGCACGTGCGGTCGAGGCAATCAGTCCATATCTCGTCGCGGGGCAAAGCCGGATTGTTATTGGCAGACCGCTGCCCGAGCAGGGCAAAGCTCGAATGCTATGGGGTAACAAGCCAACGGACGGAGGCAATCTGATTCTGGATGAAACCGAACGTCATGGTATGCTTACGACGTTCCCAGAAGCAGCACGCTTTATTCGGCCATTCCTAGGATCAGCCGAATTCATCAGGGGGGCACAGCGTTATTGTCTTTGGATAGAAGACGAGGATGTCACTGCCGCAGAAGCGATACCGGCCATTGCTACTCGCCTTGAGGCCGTGCGGAATTTTCGTGCTGCGAGCGTAGCTGCAAGCACGCGCCCGGCCGCTGCGTATCCCCATCGATTCCGTCAGATACAGGAAACCGCCAAGCGATCGACTATAATCGTTGCCAGCGTTAGCTCCGAGGGACGGCCTTACCTGCCGGTCGACCTCTTACAGGGCTCCGCAATTATCTCGAACCTTGCCTTTGCTCTATATGATGCACCGCTATGGACGATGGCTCTTATCGCGTCGCGCTTGCATCTTGTCTGGATAGCTACTGTCTGCGGGAAGCTGAAAACTGACTTCCGGTATTCCAACACCCTCGGCTGGAACACCTTCCCCGTCCCGCGCCTCACCGAACAGGACAAGGCCGACCTCACCCGCACCGCCGAGAACATCCTGCTCGCCCGCGAGGCGCATTTTCCCGCGACCATCGCCGATCTCTACGATCCAGAGGCGATGCCGGACGACCTGCGCCGCGCGCATGACGAGAATGACGAGGTGCTGGAGCGCATCTATATCGGCCGCCGCTTCCGCAACGACACCGAACGGCTGGAAAAGCTGTTCGACCTCTACACCAAGATGACGGCGAACCAGCCGAAACCGAAAAAGGGCAAGAAGGCCGCATGACCCGCCTGTTCCGCATCACCGAACAAGGGCTGGTGGCAAGCCGCCGCAAGCCGCTCGACCTTGAAAGCCGGATCGAGGACTGGGTGGCGCAAGACCTCAGCCTGGTCGGCGTCGACGGTTTCGTGATCGGTCGGCAGGTCGTGACCGATCACGGTACGCGCATCGACCTGCTGGCGATGGACGAGGACGGCAACCTCATCATCATCGAACTGAAGCGCGACCGCTCGCCCCGCGATATCGTCGGACAGGTGCTCGACTATGCGTCCTGGGTGCGGCACCTGACGACAAAGGACGTGCATGATCTGGTCCGCACCGCCACCGGCCGATCGCTGCCGGACCTGTATCGTGACCGCTATGGCAAGGCGGTGCCGGAAACGCTCAACGCCTCGCATCAGATGATCGTAGTGGCGAGCGAGGTCGACGAGGCGACCAAGCGGATCATCGAATATCTGTCCGAGGAACATGACGTCGGCATCAATGCCAGCTTCTTCAATATCTTTGGGGATCAGGGCCATGAATGGCTGACCACCGACAGCCTGCTCGATCAGGAAGAAGTGAAGGACCGGGCGGTCAAGAAGGCGCGGGCGCCGTGGTCGGGCCTTTACTATGTCACCGGCGGGGCGGAGGAAGACCGGCCGTGGGAAGAGCTGCGCCAACACGGCATCTTCACCGCCGATGGCGGGCGGCACTACACGAACCAGCTCGACCGGCTCGAAGTCGGCGCGCCGATCTTTTATTATCAGAAGAAGACGGGCTATCTCGGCTATGGCCGCGTCACCACGGCCAAGACGCTCGCATCTGATTTCGTGCTGGCCGATGGTCGCAAGCTGACCGACGTACTGCCGACCCGGTATCTGACGCAGTTCGGCGATGATCCCGATCGCGCAGCCTATGTGGTCGGCGTGGACTGGCGACGCACCTATCCGCGCAGCGAGGCGAAGACCTATCAGGGCATCTTCGCCAACCAGGCGATTGCCTGTAAGATCTACGATCAGCAGACCGCCGACTTCCTGCGCGAGCAATTCGGCCTTCGGGCGGACGAGGCAACGGCATGAGCAAATTCGAACCGGGTGGCGATGCCAAGGCCATCTCGCGGATCGCATCCGAGCGATATGGCGGCTTTGGCGCGATGTTCGAACAACATGGCTGGGCGGAGCGCGGCTCCGACATGATGCGCAAGGTGCAGACGCGGGTGAAGGAGCATTACGGCTCCGTCGCTGCCTTCGTCGACCATCACCAGAAGGTTGACCAGTGACAGAGAACCGCCCGATCCCCGCCGTCCGCCTCGTCACCGGTCGGACCGGCGCGTCCGCACACGCCAACGAACTCGGCATGCGCGTCATGCAGGCGCGCGCCTATGCCAATCGCGGCGAGCAATATCTGCTCATCAAATCGCCGCCCGCCTCGGGCAAGTCCCGCGCGCTGATGTTCATCGCGCTCGACAAGCTGCACAACCAGGACGTTCCCCAGGCGATCATCGTCGTGCCCGAGCGCTCGATCGGCAGCAGCTTCGCCGACGAACCGCTGACCGAACACGGCTTCTATTGGGACTGGACGGTCCGGCCGCACTGGAATTTGTGCAACACCCCCGGCGCGGACGATGTGCGGGTCGCGAAGTCGAAGGTGAAGGCGGTGGCGGAGTTCCTCGCCAGCGACGACAAGGTGCTCGTCTGTACCCACGCCACGTTCCGCTTCGCCATCGACGAACTGGGGATCGAGGCCTTCGATCGCCGCCTGATCGCGGTGGACGAATTCCACCACGTCTCGGCCAACCCCGACAACCGGCTGGGCGCGCAGCTCGGCCAACTGATCGCGCGGGACAAGGTGCATCTGGTCGCGATGACCGGCAGCTATTTTCGCGGCGACTCCGTCGCGGTGCTGACGCCAGAGGACGAGGCGCGGTTCGTCACGGTCAGCTACACCTATTACGAACAGCTCAACGGCTATCGCTGGCTGAAGACGCTGGATATCGCGTACAGCTTCTACACCGGCCGCTATGTCGACAAGATCAACACGCTGCTCGATCCGGCGGTGAAGACGATCGTCCACATCCCCTCGGTCAACAGCCGGGAAAGCACCAAGGACAAGCACCGCGAGGTCGAGGAGATCATGGATCACCTCGGCACCTGGAAGGGCACCGACGAGACGACCGGCTTCCACTTGGTCGAGACGGCGGACGGTCGCACGATCCGGGTCGCTGATCTGGTCGACGACGATCCCGCCCGGCGCGACCGCGTGGCGGCGGCGCTGAAGAGCCCGGCGGCGCGAACCGACCGCGATCATGTCGACATCATCATCGCGCTGGGGATGGCGAAGGAAGGCTTCGACTGGATCTGGTGCGAACATGCGCTGACCGTCGGCTATCGCTCCAGCCTGACCGAGATCATCCAGATCATCGGCCGTGCCACCCGCGACGCGCCGGGCAAGACCGTCGCACGCTTCACCAACCTGATCGCCGAACCCGCCGCCGCCGACGATGTGGTGGCCGAGGCGGTGAACGATACCCTGAAAGCGATCGCCGCCAGCCTATTGATGGAGCAGGTCCTGGCTCCTCGCTTCGAGTTTACGCCGAAGGGTACCGGGCCGCAGCAGGGTTACGACTATGGCCCCGATGGCTATGTCGAGGGGCGCACCAACGTGGGCTTCAACGAGGAACGCGGCCAGTTCCATTTCGAGCTGAAGGATCTGGTGCCGCCAACCACGCCCGAGGCGCGGCGCGTGTGCGAACAGGACATCAACGAGGTCATCACCAGCTTCATCCAGGACCGCCAGGCGATCGAGCGCGGCATGTTCGATCCGGAGGTCGTGCCCGAGGAACTGACCCAGGTCCGCATGGGCAGGATCGTGCGCGATCGCTACCCCGAGATGAGCGAGACCGACCAGGAGGCGATCCGCCAGCACGCCATCGCCGCGCTCAACATCACGCAGCAGGCGGCGAAGATCGTGACCGAGACGGCGACCGAGGACAGCGGCACGGGCGAGCTGAAGGCCAACACCAACTTCGTCGATGGCGTACGCAAGTTCATGAACGTCCGCGAGCTCGACATCGACCTGATCGACCGGATCAACCCGTTCGACGCAGCCTACGCCATTCTCGCCAAGGCGATGAACGAAAGCACGCTGCGTCAGGTGCAGGCGGCGATCTCCGGGCGCAAGACCACGCTGACCGAGGACGAGGCCCGCGCCTTTGCAGTACGCGCCGTGCAGTGGAAGCGCGAACGCGGCCGTGCGCCCGAAGCGACGTCGCAGGACCCGTGGGAGCGCCAGCTGGCGCAGGGCGTCGCCGCCTTCGCCCGCTTCCGTCAGAAGGCCGCCGCCGCCCATGGCTGACATGACCGACGACGACATCCTCGCCGAACTGGGCGTCGACCTGACCCCCAAGAAGGTCCGCGCCCGCACCCCGCGCGAGGAACGGATCATCGCGGGGTTCGAGGATATCGTGAAGTTCAGCGAGGAACATGGCCGCGCACCCCGGCACGGCGAGGATCGCGACATCTTCGAGCGCCTCTACGCCGTCCGCCTCGACCGGCTGCGCGCGCAGCCCGACTGCCGCGCCCTGCTGGCGGACCTGGACAAGCACGGCCTGCTCGACGACGCACCGGACGAGGCACCCCTCGACGACGACGCACTCCTGGCCGAACTGGGCATCGAAACCCAGGCCGCTGAGGACATTACCCAGCTACGCAACGTCCGCTCGAACGCCGAGCGATCCGCCGCCGACGAGGTCGCCGCTGCGACGCGCTGCGAGGATTTCGCGACGTTCAAGCCGCGTTTCGAGCAGGTCCAGGCCGATCTCGATGCCGGCACGCGGACGACACGCCCATTCGTCCGCGATCTTGGCATGTCGAAGGCAGACATCAAGCAGGGTGAGTTCTTCATCGTCGGCGGGCAAATCGCATATGTGGCAAGTGTCGGCGATCCGATCGCGGCACCCAATGGTGAAGTCGATGCTCGCCTGCGCGTCGTCTATTCGAACGGCACGGAAAGCAACCTGCTGCTTCGCTCGCTCCAGCGCGCCCTGTACAAGGACGAGGGTGGCCGTCGGGTCAGCGAACCGAGCGCCGGCCCCTTGTTCGGCGACCATGGCGGTGCCGAAAACGAACCTGACCGCTTGTCGACCGGCACGCTATATGTCCTGCGCAGTCGATCGACGCATCCTACCATCGCGGCCCATCGCGAACTGATCCACAAGATCGGCATTACTGGCGGCAAGGTAGAAACCCGGATCGCCGGCGCCGCCGACGACGCGACTTACCTTCTCGCGGATGTCGACGTGGTTGCCACCTACACCCTGCACGATTTGCATCGCTCGCGACTGGAAGCTCTCATCCATCGCGTCCTTGCCCGCGTTCGATACGACGTCGAAATTCCCGACCGGTTCGGAAAACTCGTCCGTCCACGAGAATGGTTTTTCGTGCCACTCTCAATCATCGACGAAATCGTCGACCGGATCGACGACGGGACGCTAGTTGGCATGACCTATGATCCCAAGACGGCAAGGCTGATATTGGAAGCTGTCTGACCGTTGTTGGACGACCGTAGCGTATGCCGTCGTTCGGCTAGCCGGCACATTCTGGCTGGGTTAGGCGGCGCCAGTCACATGATAGCATGACTAGAATGTGATCCTCTTTGAGAACACATCCTAATCATCCATTTCTGATCGGGTCGACCTAGTCGCAGATATTCCGGATCCCATTCCCGCTCCCAGCTTCAGACACTCGTTCATGTCTGGTCGGCGTCTCGAACGGCAACCGTGAAATGACGAAATCTGGAGCAAACCCGTCGTTCCGATGTGACAGGTTCAGCATCTGCTCTTGCCGGAAGCCGACGTTCAGCGCATGTTCGTGCGGCGTGGCGTTATGACTTGAAGTGGGCTGGCAGCAGACTGGCAAGTTCTAGGAGGTCAGTGTTGAAAGCGGACTTCCAGCTGGCCTTGCAGCCCTGCGCTAACGCAGAATTGGACCGGCCGACCGGCTATACCCTCCTTATGGCAACTCCAAGATTGCCCGTTGGATGCGCTTCTCCGTTTCCGTAACTTGAGGCCCTGCTCGATGCTGGACGCGATCGCTATGCCGATCATATCGAACGCCTTGCCGGTCTGCTCGCCGATACCGATATCCTGCGGAGCGAGGTCGAGCACTATGCCACCGCGCATCAGGAGCGGCTACACGGGGCGGGCAAGGAATGAGGTTGAACAAGACGGCATGACGGCGCCAGAAGTAACGGCCGCGGTCGTCGAAACGCGCGAACCGCGCGATGACTAACACCCCGGGATCAGGTGAACGCCGCGCGCGGCGCGGCTTCAATTATCAGGACCGCGCGTCCGCCGTGCTAGCTTACCAAACCATTCTCGACGGAACGATGACGTTCATCGCGCTCGCGGACGACGAGGCTGGGATGTTCGACGACTTCGTCATCGGCACCGCCGGGCGGGTCGTCGGCCATCAATATAAATCGTCGGACAAGCCGAAGCCCGTCGGTGTGCGTGGGTTGCTGCTCGGCGCGGACAACGTCATCGCCGACTGCGCCGGCACGTTCATCATGTTGGAGCGGGCCTTCCCGGGCAACGCGATCGAGCTGCGCTATGTGACGTCGCATTACGCCGCGACTGGCGACAAGGGGCAATTCGGCGTGCCGGGTAAGGACTCGGCGGACTTCTTCAAGGCGCTCTCCAGTCATCGCCAACGCTCGCTGGCCGACTGGCGAGCGACTGTGTGGCGACCGATCATTGACGATCTGCTCAAGGGTTCGGGTTTGTCCGTCACCGATTTCGAGCGATTTCTTAGCCGTCTCTCGATCATCCTAGGAGCACCCTCCAAGATCGAGCTGAACGCCACGCTCGACGACGGTGCGCGCGCTCAAGTCATCGAGCTGGCCCATAAGCTGGGAGATCTCGCCAGCGGAGAGGATGGCCAGACCCGATGGATGCGTCGGGAATTGCTCAATGAATTGGGCTGGGCCGACCGGTTTCAGCTTCGCTTCGAGCATCGCTTTCCACTCGGCGCACACGTTCAGAGCAACGAAGCGACAGAGGCCGACCTTGAGGCCGCGCTCAGCACGCACACCACAGGCTATATCTCATTGCTCGGGCCGCCAGGCGCCGGCAAGTCGACCCTGCTTGAACGCTTCATCCAGCCAGGCCCGGGTCGCGATGTGGTGCGCTATCTCGCGTTCGTCCCCGGCGAAGCGCAGGGCCAGGGGCGCGGCGGCGACGCCAACTTTCTCGCGGACCTCAACAGCCAGCTTTTCGGCCTTGGTCATCAGCCCGCGCGCGCCAAGGACGACACGCTCGAGCAACGGCGCGAAACCTTCGAGCGCCTGCTCAAGGGCGCGGGCAAGCGTTACGCGACCGACCAGCAATTGACGATCGTCGTCGTCGATGGTCTCGATCATGTCCCGCGCGAGGAGCGTCCGGAGGCCAGCTTCTTGCGCGCGCTGCCGCTGCCGCAAAGCATCCCGCCCGGCGTCCTCTTCGTCCTTGGCAGCCAGCGGATCGATCTCGCCGACATCCCGCCAGAGGTTCGCGATCAAGCGGGTCGAAGCGGGCGTCGGGTCGATATTGCCCCGCTCGATGAGGTCGCCGTCAGCGACATGATCCGGTCGATGGGTCTCGATGGAAATGTCGCGACAGCCGAGGTCTTCGCGGTCAGCCAGGGTCACCCGCTAGTGACCCATTATCTGCTGGACAAACTACGGCTCGCCTCGCCGGCGCAACGCGACGCCTTGCTTGCCGGCGGCTTCGAATATGATGGCGATCTCGAGAAGATCTACGGCAAGGCCTGGCGAGAGGCCCGCGCGGCTGGCGCGGACGTCGCCAAGGTGCTGTTCGTCCTCGGCTTTGTCGAGGGACGGATCGAACCGACGCTTCTCGCACGGTGGCTGTCCAGTCACGCCGTCGACCAAGCCTTCAGGCTGGCGCATCATCTGATCGATTATGCGGGTGATGCATGGCGAGTGTTCCACAACAGCTTTCGTCTGTTCCTACGCCAACAGACCATCGAGCTTTACGGCAAGCCTGATCCCGCCCTCGCGGAAGAGGCGATCTATCGCGAGCTCGCGTCGCTCGCCAAGGTCGCGCCGAGTGGCAGCGATCAACGTTTCCTGGCTTTTCGCTACTGCTTCCTCGCCGGTGATCGGGATCAGGCGGCCGCCCTGGCCAGCCGCCGCTACTTCGTCGGCCAGTTCATCGATGGGCGCCGGAGCTTCGATGTGGCCAAGGATATCGAGGACGCCTTCCGCTGCATCGGGTCCACGCCGGCGCCCGAGACCTTGTTCGATCTGATGCTCGCCAAGGATGAGATCTGGCGCCGCCAGGATGCACTCGGCACCGCCCAGCAACTGGTCGAGGCGCAAATCGCCGCCGGCGCGCTCGAGTTGGCGGAAGGCCAGCTTGAAACGCATCATGTGGTTGGCGACGAATGGCACGTCATCAACGCGTTGCTCGACGCCGATCTCCCCGAGCGCGCGCGGCGGCTTTTCGATCGCAAAAGTCCCTGGAAGTGGTTTGACGACGGCGTTGGCGAAGATGGTGCCGATGCCGTCGCGACCTGGACCGACCTCGCGGTGATCCTGCTCGACGACGAGCAAATCGAGCGGCGCATCCGAATGCCCGCCGGGAAAGAGGCGAGCGACAAGGACGCGTACTCCAACACGACCAGAGGCGAGTATCTCGCCAAGCTGCGCTTCGCGCTCGCGCGCGCGACACTGCGGCACGACCCCGATCGCGACGTGACCGAAACGGCGACGCGCTTCGGGGCATCGTCAAACGCCGAACGCGCTATCCTGCTGCTCGACGGCGCCCAAGCCCGAATGCTCGCCGGTCAGGCGGCGGAGGCACTGCGGCACCTCGCCGATTACGAGACGCGTTCCGAGGGCGAGGCGCTCCACGAGTCCTGGCATTTGCACGCCGCGCGGCTGGCGCTCGCCGCCGACGATGGCGACCGCGCCAAGCGCTTCTTCGCTCGGGCGCGAGTTCCCGATCTCACCGACCTCGAGCATAAATCCGAGGAGGTGTCCGATGCCGTTGAACGGCTTTACGATTATGCGTCGCTGGCAGCGCGGCTGGGTCAGAAGGAAATCCACGCGGCGGCGCCGAGCGAGTTTCTGTTCCGCGGCGCGCAGAACCAGATCATTCGCCTCGGCAAGACGATTGGCGGAATCAAGGCGGTCGGCTTGGTCGACCCAGCCGAGGTGACCTCGACGTTCAAGGGGGCGCTGACGTTCCTCGCCGGCGCTGTCGCGACACGTTTCGACGACGTCCTGCTCAGCTACAGGGTGCGGCGGATCGACAAGCCGCTGTTCAACGCGATCTGTGACCTGGTCGGCACCGTGCCCAGCGTGTCGCCTGAGTTCGCGGCCGCCTTCGACGCTTGCCTGCAACTGCAGATCTGCAGCTTTCGCGACAACGCCTACATTCATGGCCGCTTCGCCGAGACCATGTTCGCTGCCGATGGTGACGCGGTCGCCGCCGTCGCGCGGCTGGAGCGAGCCCGGTCCGCCTTTGACGACGCGCGATCACCCCAGGATGTCATCGACCGACTAGCTGAACTGGCCATCGCTTATGGCGCGATCGGCTTTCGCGATCGCGCGCGCGCGCTCCTCGGCGAAATGCGCGAAAAGTCATTGGGCTCTTATCTCGCCGCCAAGAAGGACGGTCAGTATCACGCCTGGGAAGGCCTGCTGATCGCCGCCAATCGCGCGAATCCTGCCGGCGCGGCTGATCGCGCCTTCACCATGCTCCGACAGGTCGCCGGCGTCGAGGACACGCACGCCAATGATCAGGCCTCGCGCATCGCCAAATCGGTACTTGTCGAGGCGATCGGCAGCGGTCCGACACCCGCGTGGGACGCCTATGATTGGGCTGTGGCATCCGCCGGCCCGTGGCCGTGGCCGGCGCTCGTCGACGGCGTCGCGCGCGGGATCCTGCGGCGGCGACCCGATCTGGCGCTGCCGCTGGCGGTGACGTGGACGGCGCTGTGCCTGCCTTATTATGACGAGGCTTATAATAGCGTGTCGCGGTTCGGGCAGTTTCTTCACGATCTAGCAGCATTGGCGCCCGATGAGGACTTGTCCGCGATCGAGCGGGTCATCGTCGATGGCCTGGTGCGCGATGCCATGCCCTCAAAACGGACAGCCTTGGTGCGCGCGTTTCGCGACGCGCTCGCCGATCGCGGCGTCGAGAACTCAGCCGCGCACGAAGCGGCACGACACCTGACTGAGCGGGTCGCCCCGACCGATGACGATGACGATGACGATGGCCTGCCTGACTATTTCGACCTGAACTCGTGGGAGGAAATCGAACAGGCGGTCGCCGCCGATTGCGCCCGTCGCGATGCGCGGACCAACACGCACTATGGTGCGTTGGTCAACACGACGCTCGGTAAGCGCATCGGGCGGATCCTGCGCGCCAAACCTTGGGCCGAGGCTAGATCATTCGCGGCGCGCCACGAAAAATTGGTCGGCGACCGTCCGGTGCGCGACGCGCTGGCGCGGGCTGCCTTGGCGGCCGGCGATCGCGCTTTCGCCGAGACATTGCTGCTCGACGGCGCCAAGGACCGCCAAGGCTGGGGCGGCTGGGCCGACAGCAAGCTGCTTCGTCATCACCAAGCGCGGCATCTGCTCGGCCTGGATGACGCGCACCAGCAAGCACGCGATGACTTCCTGCGGGATCTGGCCGTTGGCGGTCATGGCACCGGTTCGGCTCTGTGGAGCGTGGATGAGATTTTTCCGCTGCTATTCGAGCAGGTGGATTGGCCGGCGATGTGGGACCGTCTCGCGGACCAGCTTCAAGGTTATGTGGAATTCCAAAAGGTCGCCGCGATCCCGCGCGATCCCGACCAAGCGCGGGACGATCTTGACCTGATCGCTCGCCTGTTCCTCGACGCGGCGCGGTTCGGCGCGTCGGATACGCGCGAACAGGCGGGCGACGGGTTGCTCGCGCTCGTCCGAGCAGGCAACCTGGAAATCTTTCGGCGCGCCTGCGCGCGCCTGCTCGACGGCGATAGCCGCGATGCGTTGCTGGGTCTTCGCCTGTTGTTCGAGGCTCAAGACAATCAGCTGGTCGCCGACGCCTTTCGCGACGCACTGATTCCCCTCGCCGCGCACGAGGATGGGTGCATCGCGGCGCTCGCCGAGAGCCTCAGTCATGCCTGGGGTGGCGCGGCGCTCATTCCCGATGTTGGTTTGCCAGCGATCTATATACTCGAGTTGCCGACGCTCAATCGAACCGATCGCAGCTTGCGTGACGCCGACTCCCTCGCACCCGTGATCGATGATCCCGGCGCATGGACCGAGGGGTTCGAAGGCTGCATCGACATGTTGTCCCGCTATGCGGGCGTGCCAACAGCCAACATCCGCCACAGCGTCGCCCGGCTAATAAATGGCTGGGGCGGATCAGCAAGATTTGGCGCGAAGGCGACAAAGGACCTCGAGCACAGGCTCAGACCCCTTGGCCTGCTGCTACCCTTCGCCCGGCCACATATCGTCGTGGCGGTACGGGCGCTTCGGGTCGTCATCGGTGATTTCTGGCGGGCGGGTCGATTGTCACAGGCTCAATTCGAGCTCCTGCTCCATCGCCTCGATGGCGGCCCCGTCTTGCCACCACGTGACGCGCCGCTCGCCCGACCGACCGACGCGACATGGCCGACCTTGCCCAGCAACACATGGAGCGGCCGCGCCGATGACTGGCTCAATGGAGTGGACCTGCGGCGATCAGCGGGCGGCGAGCGTGTGGTCGGCGAATGGTGTCGTTACACCTTTTACGAACTGAGCTTGCTTTTTCGCGAGGACATGTTGTCCACGCGTGGCGTCGGACTCGACGACGCCGACGACTTCGAGGCGGCGGTTGACCAGATGCCCAGAGCGCTCTGGGCGGACGGCACGATCACACTGTTTCAGGATAGCCATGCGATTTCAGCCTTGGTCCTCAATCTGCGCATGTCGGGCATCGGCGAGCGCTCGGAGGCGCTGATCTTCAATCCGGTGATCGCCACGCGGCTGGGTTGGCGGCAGACCGATAGCGACCCCCTGGCCTTCAGCGACGATAATGACCTCCTCATGGTCCAGACCACTTCCTGGCGCGATGGTTGGCCTCAGGAGATGCGGCATGGTCGCGAGATGCGCTGGGCCGATGGTCAGCGCGTTGAACTCACCGACGCCGGCTTGGCTCGTCTCTCGAAGGGAGAACAATTGCCGCCACTTGTGACGGCGCGCTGGCGAACCGTCACCACGCGAAACCCCACGACGACCAACATGTCGCGATGGCGCAGCGACGCCGTTTCGGATGGCGAGCACGTCACGAATTCGTAGTCGCCTTCAGCGACACGCCCTCACTGACGCTTCCATGCGCGGGCAGCGCACCGCCCGATTGCTGAAGGGACGGCAGCTTTTGTCCTGAACTGGGTTCGCCCGAAACCTCCTAGATCGGGGCGCGAAGCTGACTGGCCGGTGTCGCAGCCTTGAACGGCAGCTCTTGGCAAAAGCCGCCGTTTAGTCGGGAATCATCGAATGTCGTAAGCTGGTCGTGAGCCGCCAGCGTTGCGGCAACGCAGCCCCCCCACCAGCGTCCTTCTTCAATTCCTTCGATCGAAAATGACGTCACCCGCCCAGCAGTGGAAGCTCGCCGAAGATCAGCCCGTGTTCGGTGACGCTACAGCGGACGCCGCCGCCCTCTGGCCAGCAGAACAGGCCAAGGCTCCAAAGGAGGCGCTCCACATGCCTGCTGAGCGTCGTCACGACGTTAAGGTCGAGCGCACCCTCCTCCGTGTAGCAGGCCGCGAGGTCGCGGCCAAACAGCGTGATCCAGCTGCCCAGACCGTACATCGCGAGCCGCTCAGGCAGATCGTCGCCGTCAAACGGCTGTCAATCGGCGTCCAAAAAGGACCCCCTATCGGCGTCCAAAAGGGACCCCCTTCGTCGAGCAGCGTTACGGGTATGACGGGTGCACCGTTCGCGCTGGTTGCGGCGTAGGGCGGGCGTAGCCCG
>JAESGL010000050.1_pt1 | contig 227639 bp, 198 predicted proteins | sample 9269711 | NCBI WGS metagenome assembly JAESGL01 (sample SAMN14515918, study PRJNA621676) | algae metagenome | isolation source: Kastovskya adunca ATA6-11-RM4 and co-occurring heterotrophs from soil and... | place: Chile: Atacama Desert | collected 2011-06-27
TACAGTGGACCCTTTGCTTAGGACAGCATTGGGATAGTTTTAAGTTGAATTAAGCAGCCATATTATAGATGCTTTCTGGGGTTTTATAGTCCAGAGATTGGTGCAGTCTTTCGTGGTTGTAAAACAGAAAGTAATGCTTGAGTCCCTGGTAAAGATCTTGACAGGACTCAGGCCTCTGCAGGTAAAGATATTCATACTTTACACTTCTCCACAGCCGCTCAACGAAGATATTGTCAATGGCCCTGCCTTTTCCATCCATGCTGATGAGAATGTTGTGCTGCTTTAGAATATCTGTAAAAGCATCACTTGTAAATTGGCTGCCCTGGTCAGTATTGAAGATAGCTGGTGTTCCTGTTTGTAGTGCCTCCTGGAGCACTCTACAGCAGAAATCTGTATCCATACTGTTAGACAGGCCCCAGCTGATCACCTTTCGGCTGTAAAGGTCCACTACAGCCATAAGGTACATGAAGCCAGTAGGCATGGGAATATACGTTAAATCCGTTGCCCATACTTGGTTGACTTGGTCAACTTTAAGATTCCTAAGCAGGTAAGGGTATATTTTATGGCCCTGCATAGGTTTGCTGGTATTGGGCTTTGGCCCTATGGCTTGTATGCCCATGAGCTGATAGAGCCTTTGGATGCGCTTACGGTTTACCGCATAGCCCCGAAGCTTAAGTTCATGTGTCATTTTACGGCTACCGTAGAAGGGATACTTCAGATATAGCTTATCTATTTGCTCCATAAGCTTTAGGTTCTCTTCATCTGCTTTTGCAGGTTGGTAATAGAACACTGATCTGGATAGACCCACCAGCTTGCACTGCCTGCTGATGCTTAAAACAGGATGATCCACTTCAATCATGGCCCTTTTCTCCTCCACAGGCTTTGCTAGACTCTTTTTTTTAGAAAATCTACCTCTACCTTCAGCCTGCCGATCTCCTCGTAGAGCTTGGCTGCATCCACTGATGATTCTTCTCTCTTTTTCCCTTTGGTAAAGACACTGGCAGAATTTTGCAGGAACTCCTGTTTCCAGATAGATATCTGATTAGGATGCACCTCGTACTTCTGAGCCAGTTCCTGAAGGGTTTGCTGTTCTTTCAGTGCCTCTATGGCCAATTTAGCCTTGAACTCGGCTGAAAATGATCTTCTCTTTTGCATAGATCAACAATTTAATGGTTTTACACTTTAAATCGCTGTCCTACTTTCGGGGTCCATTATAACTTTTTACCGATAGAAATTTAATAAATTATAATTAAATACTCTTAAATAACAATGCAAAGTTTATGAAATCGGTTGCAATAAATTTGGTGTAACTGGTTAAAGCAAAATTTATCCTTGACCTAAAAGCATACTGTCTTGAAATAGGGATTTTGCTACTGATGCTGTTTGCTTACCGCATAGAGCGAAGGCAGCATATTAAATTCATCTTTAAAATACTTTGAGAAGTATTTTGTGTTGTTGAAGCCAACCTTATAAGCAACCTCTGCTACAGTTAGCTGACTTTTTTCAAGAAACTGTGCTGCCCGCTGCAGTCTTATTTTCCTGATAAACTCTACAGGAGAACTCCCTGTTATGGAAACCATCTTTTTATAAAGATGTGCCCTGCTCATACCCAGTTCCTTGCTAAGCACCTCAACCGAGAAGCTCGGGTCTGAAAGGCTATCCTCTACTATCTTTATTGCCCGCTGTATAAGCTTTTCGTCTAGCGAAACTATATCTGCCACACTGGTTTGTACGCCGATTTTCTTTTCAAAAACCTTCTGCATCTGCTGTCGCTGTAAAATAAGGTTGCGCAGCCTGGAGAGCAGAATTTCAAAGTTGAAAGGCTTGGTTATATAATCGTTCGCACCGATATTGAGGCCTTTCAGTTTTTGCTCCTCTGCTGTATGTGCTGTTAACAGCACAAATGGGATATGCGAGGTACGGCTATCTTCTTTTACTTTTTTGCAGAACTCTATTCCATTCAGCTCAGGCATCATCAGATCACTCACGATCAGGTCTGGCATGGCAGAAAGGGCTTTTTGCCAGCCTTCTTTACCATTCTTGGCTTCAATAATGGTAAAATGCATGCCCAGGTTGTCTTTCAGGTAAAAGCGAAAATCTTCGTTATCCTCCACCAGCAGCACCTCCGGGCGTTTATCGGCAGTTAACAACTTAGCCTGCTTCACCAGCACCTCATGGGCCGGGGCCTCCGGGATCTCCAGCTCCTGTGGCTCCTGCTGCAGGCTGGCGGCGAACTGGCAGGCACGAATCTCTTTTACCGGAATGGAAACTGTAAAACAGCTGCCTTTGCCGGGCTCACTCTCTACCGCAATGGTGCCGCCATGTATTTTTACAAATTCTTTTGTAATAGAAAGGCCTATGCCGCTGCCCTGATTCACCAGGCTCGTTGGCACATCATTTCTGAAAAACCGCTCAAAAATCTTATCCTGCTTATCTTTAGGCACTCCAATGCCCGTATCTTTTACCTTTATCTGCAGGGTTTTTGGGCCTTCGTTACCAGCTATTTCATCACCCTTAAGGCAGTTAACCGCTACCCTGATCTCTCCATTTTCAGGCGTAAACTTAAAGGCATTGGAAAGCAGGTTAAACAGTATCTTTTCCAGCTTATCCATATCAAAAGAGGTATGGATTTCAGGTATGGCGGTTTCAAAGCTTAGCGATATATTTTTCTTCTCCGACAGATCGGAAAACGAACTTACCGATTCAGAAATGAACTTGATTACATTTCCTTCTGAAGGATGATAGTTTGCCCCATCCACCTCAAGCTTACGAAAATCCAGCAGCTGGTTTACCAGGTTCAGCAGTCTTTTTGCATTCCTGTGAATCATCTGGTACTGTTTTTCAGGCTCCTGCAGATTACCGTTGTTCATCAACTTCTCTACAGGTGCCAGAATAAGAGACAGGGGCGTTCTGAACTCATGACTCACATTAGTCAGAAACCTTATTTTCATCATATTCAGCTCATGCAGCTGGCGGGCTTCTCTTCTTTCCTGCTCAATCTCAAATTTAGACCTTGCCCTTTGTAGCATAAAGTGACGGCCCAGGTATATGAGCGCTAATACAATAAACGCATAGGATACATAGGCAGCGTTTGTTTTCCAGATGGGCGCCAGTATGCTAAGCTTTATTTTAGCTCCTTCTGTATTCCAATGCCCATCGTTATTTGCTGCCAGCACCCTAAACTCATACTCACCCGGATCAAGGTTGGTATAGGTTACCCTTCTGGTTTTATTATCTGCGGTTACCCAGTCCCTGTCGAAGCCTTCCAGCTTATACTTATATTTGTTCTTTTCCGGATGAAAGAAATTCAGGGCTGCAAACTCGATTGAAAAAACATTCTCATTATGGTTGAGGGTAATCTCCTGCACATCTGACAGGCTTTTCTGCAGAATGACACGCTTATTTACAACTTCTCCTATTTCAACACTTTCGTTAAACAGCTGGAAATTGGTAAAAACGATTTGCGGGGTAAAGGCATTATTCCCCAGTTTATCGGGATAAAAGAGGTTATAGCCGTTTACACCTCCGAAAATGATTTCTCCCTTTTGAGTTGTATAGGCAGCATTTTCGTTAAAAGATCTGCCCTGCAGTCCATCTGCCTCATCGTAATTCTGAATAACTACTTCTTTTTTATCAAGCTTACCCTTCCATGGGGGTAAAATAATGTTGGCCACGCCGTTAGAGGTGCTCAGCCAGAGGTTATTTTTTGCATCACCCAAAACAGCAATTACAGCATCACTGGGTAGCCCGTCCTTTTCTGTAAAATGGATAAAAGATTTTGATTGCTGGTCGTAAAAGTTAAGCCCCTCGGTTGTAGCTATCCACAGGTTTTTATTCTGATCTCTGTAGATAGAAGTAATATTGTTGCTTAACAGGCTGCCGGGTACGGCCGGGTCGTGAGAAAGGTAAGTACTTGTTTTTTCGTAAAGGTCCAGCACCTCTACGCCGTAACCGCCTCCTACCCAGATCCTTCCTTCATGATCTTCGGTTATGGCAGAGATATAATCAAAATGCAGGGTAAACTCTCCTCCTTTTATCTGAGAACGATGAAAGCCATCGATCTGGGAATCGTAGCGGTTTACGCCGCCATGCAGTGTACCTACCCAGATAATTCCCCGTGAGTCCTGAAAAAGCTCCCATACATTGTTATCAGATAAGCTGTTGGGGTTATCCGACTGGTATTTATAGTGGGTAAATTCTTTGCCATCAAACCTGTCTAGCCCTCCCTGATAGGTACCAATCCATAGTTCTTTATTTGAATCAATCAGTAAACTTACAATCACATTATTACCAAGGCTGGTAGCTTTGCCGGAATCATGCAGGTAGCGGGTATAAGTACCTTTGCTCCGGTCGAAATAAATTAACCCGCCGCCATTGGTACCAATCCATAAATTGCCTTTATCATCTTCTGCAAAAGCGTTAATATCGTCGTAAGGCAAACTGCTGCTTAAGGATGGCTGGTGTTTATAGTGCGGAAAGCGTACGATGTTGGGGTGATAATAATTAACCCCGTTTTTAAAAGTGCCTACCCAGATAATTCCCTGATCGTCTTTATAAAGGGAGTGAACGCCATTGTGCACCAGACTTTTGTTCACCTCGTGGTTGTGCTGAATATAGTGAACCTGACCGGTACGCTTATCAATAACATTAATACCATCATGATCTGTGGCAAGCCAGATGGTTCCCTTCCTTTCTTCAACAACCCCTCTTACCCTGTTATTATTAAGCTTAAGCTTTGGGGAATTAACATGAATATGGGTAACTGACTTATCGAAAGGGCGGTACAGAAATGCACCATCACCATCACCACCGGGTGTGTACACCCATATATCATGGTCGCTATCCACTAAAAGACTATAGAGAAATAATGCATGATTGTATTTCTCTGCAATTTTGGTACTGCGCTCCACGACCTGGAGGGTTTTGCCATCCATTTTCTCAAGTACACCATTGCGATGTATTACCCACAAATTACCATGTGCATCATTGCGGAGCGAAGCAACGTGGTTGGTAGCAAGGCTGAGGGTATCGAAAGGCTTGTGGCGAACTGCTACGGTTTGCTTGCTGCCAGGATTGTAGCGGGCTAAACCATTGCCTGTGAGTACAAACCAGTAGTTGCCGGCAGCATCTTTTATGATATCCTCAACATCTGGCGCCGGCAGCTTAAATCTTTTCAGGTATGCTTTATGGTCTCTGAAGAATTTTCCTGTTTCAGGATCAAACACGCTAAAGCCAAAGGTTGTCTGCACCCATACTTTACCGGCAGGATCTTCAAAAAGCTTAAGAATATTATTGCCATTGATGGTGGCCGGATTGCTGGAATCGTAACGGAACACCTTTAGCTGGTAGCCATCGTAACGTGTAAGACCTGCAGCAGTACCAATCCATAAGAAACCTCTGCTGTCTTTCAGAAAACACTTAACCTGGTTGTGCGGCAGGCCATCATTGATATCAATAAGCGAAAATTTATATTGTTCAGGCAGGGATGCCTGTAAGGGAAATACATTTCCTAAACCAAATAAAATCGTTAGAAGTACGCTTACTAAACCTTTAGGCACAGGAGCTTTGATAATGTTAGTAGTATGAAATTTACCAATTCTTTCCCTAAAAACCATATCCAAGACTGATTTTTGACAGAATTAGTTCAAAAAAAGGAGTTTTTAAATATGCTACCGCTTTCTCAATTATAACATCTTACAGATTTCTTAGCAACAGGCTGAAATTCAGCCCTAGCCGTACAAACCTCCTAAAAACAGAAAAAGCCCGGAGGGCTCCGGGCTTCTTAATTAATGATAAATTGCTGTTTATTGAACGTAGTTAACAGTAGTTTTTTGATCACCTACCATCAAATCAAAGGCACCAGGCTCTGTTACCCACTCGCCCTGCTGATTAACAAATGCCAGATCCTTGGGGGTAATGGTAAAATTAACTACTTTTTCCTCTCCCGGAGCCAGCGAAACTTTGGTAAAAGCCCTTAGCCTTCTGGCACTTGGCGTAACACTGGCAAACTGGTCAAAGCTGTAAAGCTCTACTGCTTTTTTACCTGCCCTGGTACCTGTATTTTTTACCCGTACCTGCACCTCAATATTTTCCGACATGCCCAGGCTCTGTTTGTTAACCTTCAGGTCTGAAAACTGGAAAGTTGTATAGCTTAGGCCATGGCCAAACGCCCACTGTGGGTTAAAGCCGGCATCGCCATAGGTGTTGGGCACATCTTCACGAATCCTTTCAGTGCCTTTGTAGTCATAAAGCACCACATCGCCTGTGTTGCGCGGATAGGTAAAGGGCAAAATTCCATTTGGGTTGTAATCGCCAAACAGCACATCTGCAATGGCCTGCCCGCCATAGGTGGCAGGACGGTAGGCCATTACAACGGCAGGAACATTTTGCTCAATAGATGAAATTACCCGCGGACGGCCCTGCAGCATTACCAGTACCACCGGCTTGCCTGTTTCTGCCGCAGCACGTGCCAGCGCCAGCTGGTTTGCATCCAGGGTAAGGTCGTCGATTACGCCGGGGCTTTCTGCATATGCTTTTTCTCCCAGGAACAGGATAATGGCGCCAACATTTCTGGCATCTCTCTTCAGCTGGGCAACATCGTAGTTTGCGGCTGCAGCAAAATCGTTGGTAGTACGGCTTACTACATTGTTTTTACCTACCTTATCAATAATAGCCTGAAGGGCAGTTTTTGCTCTTTCAGGATATTGGGTTTCGTCGTTTCCCTGCCAGATGTAAGACCAGCTGCCATGCAGGCTACCCAGGCTGTTAGCCGTTGGGCCAGCTACCAGCACCTTTGTATTTTTAGCAAGTGGCAATACATTGTTCTGGTTCTTCAGCAGAGTTATTGTTTCCAGCGCAGCCTGGTAAGAGGTAGTATCATAGCTGGCCTGGCGCAGCTGGCTAACCAACTCACGATTTGGATAAGCATTTTCAAAAAGACCCAGCTTTCTCTTTAGCTCCAGGATGCGGCGTACCGATACGTTGATTCTTTCTTCAGTGATGGCACCTTCTTTTACCAGCTCTACAAGCAGATCGTAAAAAGAGTAATCAGTAGGCACCATGCTCATGTCAAGACCGGCCTCTACAGCTATACGAACAGCCTCCTTAGGCGTAGCAGCAACCCGGTGGCGGGTATGCAGGCGGATAACATCTTCCCAGTCAGATACTGCCACACCTTCAAAGCCCAGCTCGCCGCGCAGAATATCTGTGAGGTAGTACTTGCTGCCATGCACAGGCACACCATTCACCTCGCCGGAATTGATCATAACGGTAGAAACACCGGCCTCTACCGCCGCCTTAAACGGAGGCAGCACATACTCGCGCATCATAGTTTCAGGAATATACGAAGGGGTACGGTCTTTGCCGGTTGCCGGTAAAGAGTAACCCAGGAAGTGCTTCATGCAGGAGGCTACGGCTGTATTGCTTTCCAGGCCATCTTCTTCATAACCCCTGATGGCTGCAGAACCCATGGTTTTTACCAGGTACACATCTTCACCAAAAGTTTCTTCAAAGCGAGGCCACAGGGGCTGGCGGCCAATATCTAACACAGGGTCGAAGTTCCAGGGTATCCCTACTGCTCTTGTTTCGGCGGCAGTGATTTTTGCAGCCTGACGCACCAGCTCCGGGTTACGCGAAGCAGACATACCAATGTTGTGCGGGAACAGCGTAGAACCTTCAATGTAGTTGGCTCCATGAATTGCATCAATGCCATAAAGTACCGGAATGTTGCTTTCGGATTCTTTAACAGCAACATCCTGTATGGCTGTAAGAATGGTAAACCACTGCTCAGCGGTGTAGGCATGCCCTTTTACGTTCAGGATCGAACCTACTTTTTTCTCCAGAATTGCCCTGCGGAGTTTTGCCTCATCAATGGCTGTGGTAGAATTATCCTGCAGAATCAGGTCAATGGTAACCTGGGTCATTTGCCCAACTTTTTCCTCGATGGTCATATCCGCCAGCATGCGGTCAATTTCATCGAGGGGGGCTGCTTCAACAGTATCTACTACCGGTGCAGGTGCCTGAGTAGTGGTTTGCTGGGGCGTGCTTGTACTGCATGCCTGTACCACCAGGGCTGTTAGTAACAAAAATAAGCTTTTACGCTTCGTCATGGTTGGTTGTAAATTAAATATGGTTGGTTATTAGTACTGTTCTGTCGGTAGTGTTGATGCCCTAAGCCGCAGGCACCAAAGCTCACAAACACAGGCATTTGAATTTTTAAGCATCTGAAAAGGCAAAACTCTTATCCACGAATCACACCTCTTATAAAATTGATTCCTAAACTACAGACATTTGCACAAAATGAGCAATTTTGCAAACAGCAATTTTCGCTGTAAAGCCATAAAATTTAGCTTGCAATTACTTAGGGGGCCTGATTTATGCGAAGCAGCTGCTACCCTGCTGAGGTAATCGTATTTACACTGAGCATAAACATAAGATTGCTGATTTTTTATATAAAAAAGGGCGCGGCATAAACCCCTAAAACAACCTGCTATAATGCTTAAACCTAATTACGCATCCTGCATCGAATAATGTTGCCACCGCAGCAGCTGCAACAGTCTTTCCTGAAGATGGGTTAGACTTAACTAGTTTAACAGATTACTATACTGCATGCAATTAAAAACAAAGCAGCGCATTGCCTTAAGCGCCCTGTTCTTTCAGAGCGGACTGTGCTTTGCCACCTGGGCATCACGCATACCGGATATAAAAGAGTTTTTTGAGCTAAGTGACAGCGAGCTGGGGGCTTTACTACTGGTAAGGCCGGTAGGTTCACTTTTTGCAATGCCACTATCGGGCTACCTGGTAGACCAGCACGGGAGCAGAATGACTTCCGTAGCCGGCATAGCCGGTTTTAGCCTAAGCCTGCTGATCCTTGGGCTGGCTCCTTCTATTACTGTACTGGTAGCAGGTATTTTATTGTTTGGCATGTTTTCTAACCTCATAAACATTTCTGTAAACGCACAGGCGCTGGTGGTACAGAAAAGCTACGGCAGGGTTATCATGGCATCGTTTCATGGCCTCTGGAGCCTGGCGGGCTTTTTTGGTGCTGCGCTTGGCGCCCTGGCCTTGTGGCTAGACCTAAGCATTGTTACTCATTTTGTATCCATCACCATTGTAGTACTTGTGCTGCTAAGCTTGTGCTTTAAGTACCTTAGCAGGGAAACAGACCAGCAGGCCGGCCGTAAATTTGTGCTTAAAAAGCCCGACCGTCACCTGATGGTCTTAGGCAGTATTGCTTTTTGCGGACTTATTTGCGAGGGCTGCATGTTCGATTGGAGCGGCGTGTATTTTAAACAGGTAATACAGGCAGAGGAAGGTATGGTAGCCGCCGGTTATATGGCTTTTCTGGGCACCATGGCCCTGGGCAGGCTTATTTCCGACAGGTTTACAAATCGCTATGGCAGCAGTACCATCATCCAGGTGAGCGGCTGCCTCATTTTTGGTGGACTCATAATTGCAGTTGCTTTCCCTTACCTGATCACTGGCATACTGGGCTTTTTTATGATCGGCGCCGGAACTTCTTCTGTAATACCGCTTACTTATACCGAAGTTGGAAAAAACCAGAAGTTTTCTCCAGGCATTGCCCTTGCTATGGTGGCAACCCTTGGCTATTTTGGCTTTCTGTTAGGACCGCCGCTTATTGGCTTCATTGCTGATCTGCTAAGCCTTAGGGCATCGTTCGCCCTGGTAGCAGTGGTGGGTCTTACCATATCCATTATTGTAACGCTTGAAAAAAGAAGAACCAAAAGTTTAATCTGAAATAACCTTCTGTATATATCATGTGCAGATTGTGCATTACCTAATTCATTTACCATTAGTAAAAATGAAAAAATACTTACTCTCTATGCTCATTGCTGCTATAGGCCCTTTCTCCTCCTTATCAGCAGTTGAGTTACCTGCCATATTTGCCGATCATATGGTGCTGCAGCAAAACTCATCTGTTACCATCTGGGGCTGGGGCAAAACAGGCGAAGAGGTTACTGTTACCGGAAGCTGGAACGGTACACCTGTGAAAGCAAAAGCAGACGCCAATGCTAAATGGCAGGTAAAGCTCCAGACTCCTGCTGCCGGAGGGCCTTATACCCTCAAAGTGCAGGGATACAACACCATTGAGTTAAGCGATGTACTGATTGGAGAAGTGTGGCTTGTTTCCGGACAGTCAAACATGGAGTGGAGCCCCCGCATGGGCATTGATAATGGCAAAGAAGAGGCCGCCAAAGCAAACCAACCCCAGATCCGTTTCTTCAGCGTTAGCCACAGAGCTGCCGATGCTCCACAGCAGGATTTGGGCGGCAGCTGGGCAGTATCTACACCCCAAACCATGTTCGATTTCAGCGCTATAGCCTATTTCTTTGGCAAAGAACTGCATGAGGAGCTAGATGTGCCCATTGGCCTGATCAACAGCAGCTGGGGCGGAACCCCTGCCGAAATCTGGATGGCGCCACAGGCTGTTGCCGAAAACCCAGCGTTAGCCGAAGCAGCAGCAAAATTGCAGGAAGTGCCCTGGGGCCCAGTGAAACCCGGCAAGGCTTATCATGCCATGATCGCTCCCCTTATTCCTTACCCCATAGCCGGCGCGTTGTGGTACCAGGGTGAGTCAAACACGGCTGCTCCGCATACTTACTCAGAGGCACTAACTGCCCTGATCGAAAACTGGCGGGCACAATGGGGCTACGATTTTCCCTTTTACTTTGCACAGATAGCGCCCTACAAATATGGCCGGCCTTTTGAAGGCGTGATTGTACGCGACGAGCAGCGACAGACCCTTTCGGTTCCTAAAACCGGTATGGTGGTTACCAGCGATATTGGCAACATAGACGACATACACCCCAGAAACAAGCTGGATGTAGGTAAACGCTTTGCCAACATTGCCCTGAACCAGACCTACGGCAAAAAAGACCGACCCGTATCCGGCCCTCTTTACCGGGAGATGAAAAAAGAAGGCAATAAGATTAGACTTTATTTTGACCATGCAGAGAATGGCTTGGTCAGCAGGGGTAAAGAGCTTGGCCTTTTTGAAATTGCAGGGCAAGACCAGAAATTTGTGCCCGCTAAGGCAAAAATTGATGGCAACACCATTGTGCTAAGCGCCAGAGGTGTGAAAGATCCGGCAGCCGTTCGTTTTGCCTGGAGCAATACAGCAGAACCAAACCTGTTCAACAAAGAAGGTCTGCCCGCCTCTGCCTTCAGAACCGATGATTGGGAAATTGTAATGCAGTAAACAGCCTAGATCTCAATTTTAACCAAAACAGTAAAGGGGCCTGGCGAGAGAATTAATTCACTTCAGGCCCCTTTACTGTATTTAATTCAATTTCAAAACCTGTTTTCACTACTCCCGCAGAATCCCCTCAATTCTCTCCAGCTCATCCCCGCTAAATTGCAGGTTATTCAGGCATTGCAGTGAATCGGTAAGCTGCTCTGGCTTGCTTGCTCCGATCAGTACCGAGGTAACGCGCTCGTCTTTTAGCAGCCAGGCCAGCGCCATTTGTGCCAGCGACTGCCCACGCTCCTGAGCCAGATCATTCAGTTGATTTATTCTGTTTAGTTTATCTTCAGTGATGTTGTTTTCCTGCAAATGGCCATGCGACTTTGCAGCACGGGAATCTGCCGGAATGCCATTAAGGTACTTGTCGGTAAGCATGCCCTGGGCCAGGGGAGAAAAAGGAATACAACCTACACCCTCCTGCTCCAGCAGATCTAACAGCCCTTCTTTTTCTACCCAACGCTCAAACATTGAGTATTTTGGCTGATGAATGAGGCAAGGGGTACCCAGCTCTTTTAATATTCTAAAGGCTTTTGCAGCCTCTTCCGGGTGGTAGTTAGAGATCCCCACATATAGCGCCTTGCCCTGCCGAACCATCAGGTCGAGTGTGCCCATGGTTTCTTCCAGTGGCGTTTCGGGATCTGGCCGGTGGTGGTAAAAAATGTCTACATACTCCAGTCCCATGCGTTTTAGGCTCTGGTCTAGGCTGGCCACCAGGTACTTTTTAGAACCCCAGTTGCCATAGGGGCCCGACCACATATCGTAGCCGGCCTTGGTGGATATGATCAGCTCATCGCGGTAACCACCGAAATCTTTTTTTAGAATCTGGCCAAAGTTTTCTTCAGCAGACCCGTAAGGAGGGCCGTAGTTGTTGGCCAGGTCGAAGTGCGTAACACCACTGCTAAACGCCAGCTGCAGTATGTTTCTGGCATTTTGAAACCTGTCGACATGGCCAAAGTTATGCCACAGGCCCAGCGACAGGGCCGGCAGTTTTAGCCCGCTGCGGCCACAGCGACGGTAGGGCATTGCTTCGTAGCGATCAGGATTAGGGTTATAGTTTATCATGATAAAAAAAGGATTGCAGATTTTAAAAGTAGTTTTAGGCTGCTGTGTGATCAGTTGATTAAGCCTTGTACGCAGTATATATCAGTCTATAAAAAACGAAAATAGCGAAAGGGTTTATTCTTTCGCTATTATAATGATGTTTAGCTCCCTCCCCCTTTTATAGAATTAATCTTGTTAGGAAAATAGTGGAGGTAAATTATCTGGCAGCGGCCAATCTAAAAGGCATGCAGTGGATTACGGATTAGCCGGGCACATAGCTTGTCAGAACCATGAGATCATATGAAAGTTTAGCCAAAATCTTGATATGAGGAACTACAATCCCGAAGGGATAGAATGATTATAGTAATGAAAGCACCAAGGTGTCTGAACCCCGAAGGGGAGACATTTTTCATCTTACCAGCAGCTAAGATCAAAGGTATTGCTGGTGGCTTATCACAAGCCTGCTTATCTTTTTATAATCTCTCCAATATTTATTGATTATGTCACCCCTTCGGGGTTCAGGCGTTAATGCCTTGTTCGCTATAATCATTTTATCCCTTCAGGATTGTAGCTCCTCCAAATCTTTGCAACTCGCTTTTCTCAACAAAATCAGTACCGCAGAAGAGGAGCGGACTTAGAGAAATCTAGCCATCCATTAAAATTTTGCAGCGGTGCACCACCTCCATACAGGCACGGGAGTTGTGGTAGGGGCACTTCCAGAAACCTATTTTATCCTCGCCTTTCATGGGACTGTAATCGTCGTACACACCCCAGAACCATTCTCCCTTTTCTTTATCCAGAAAATGCTTTTGCGCAAACTTCCAGGAGTTGAGCGACTGCTCCAGAAACTTAGGCTCGTTCGTAAGCTGATAGGCATTCAGAAAGCCAACCATGGCTTCGGCACTCACCCACCACTCTCGGTGTGTATCGTAATGGCCCTCCTCACGATCCAACTCGTGGTAAAGACTGCCATCGGGCTGCAGGCCTTCTTCGGTGGCACGGGCCATCTCCACAGCTACTTTCTTCACACGCTGCAGTAGCTCTCTATTTCCCAGCACTTCGGCAGCCTCCTGCAACAGCCAGGAAGCTTCAATGTCGTGGCCGTAAGAAACCAGGTCGGCTGTAACTTTCCACTCTGCCGTAAAGAACAGGTTCATGTGGCCGGTGCGGCTATCCACTATGCGGTCCAGGAACACCTCAATCAGTGATTCCAGCTGTTGCGCCAGTTCCCGATCAGGCCAGATGCGGTACAGGTTGGCGTATGCCTCCAGTATGTGCAGGTGGGTGTTCATGGTTTTAGGATCATTGCGATCCCTGGGGCTTAGGCGCAGGTCTTCCAGCAACTCACCTTCACGGCTGAAAGCTTCAAAGTAACCGCCATGCTCCCGGTCAAAGCTATGGCTTTCGATCCACTGGTAGAGCTCCCGGCTCTGCTGCAACGCCCTTTCGTTTTTGGTTGCGCTGTAGAATTCGCTTAAGCCATAGATGGCAAAAGCCAGTGCATAGATCTGCTTACGGGTTTTCAGGGGCTTACCCTGTGCATCGAGCTCCCAGTAAATACCGCCCCATTCTCCATCCACAAAATGATTCATCAGGTACTCGAAGGAGCGCTCCGCCAGTTGCAGATGCTGCGGATCTGCTGTATGCCGGTATACAGCCGAAAAGGTCCAGAGAATACGGGCGTTTAGGATGCCCCCTTTCGGAGCATCCCTGTTTACTGACCCCTTGTTATCCATTTGCCCTACAAAACCCCCATACTTTTCATCGAGCGCCTGCTGCTGCCAGAACTGCAGTATTCTTTGCAATTCTGCTTCTGCCTCAGCCTGATAGCGTTGCAGTACGGGTGTAAGCACAGGCTCTTTTGCCTTATTCATCAGGCAACACTGTTACTTGTTAAAACCTGCTTGTTTGCCTTGATAAAATCAAGGTTCTTATCAATCAGCTGGTTTAGCCTTTCTACCGTAGCGCCGGAACGGAGGCCATCTTGTGGGGTATTAAGCGTATAATCCAGCAGGCGTTCTACTGTAGAGGTAGCTACATGCATGCGGGTATCTGAAGATCCGTAGTAAATGAACACGGTTCCATCCTCATCCAGAATCCAGCCGTTTGAGAACACAACGTTAGATACGTCGCCCACCCGCTCCTCGCCCTCAGGTGCAATAAAATAACCTGCAGGCTTATGTATTACCCTGAAGGGATCTTCCAGGCTGGTGAGGAATACATAGAGCACATAACGCAGGCCGGCAGCTGTGTTACGCACGCCATGGGCCATGTGCAGCCAGCCTTTGTCTGTTTTAATCGGCGCAGGTCCCTGGCCGTTCTTAACTTCGTTAATGGTGTGGTACTGCTTGTAGTCTACGATCAGCTCCTGGTCGATCACCGCATTTTCGATAGAATCGGAGAAACCATAGCCGATACCGCCACCTGAACCAGCTTCAATAAAGCCATCCTGCGGACGGGTATAGAAGGCGTATTTGCCCCTTACAAACTCCGGGTGCAGCACTACGTTACGCTGCTGCGGAGATGGAGTTTTCAGATCTGGCAGGCGCTCCCACTTCACCAGATCGCGGGTACGGGCAATACCACACTGCGCGATGGCCGATGATTCATCTCCTCTTTTAGCCGCAGGATCTTTACGCTCGGTGCAGAAAAGGCCGTAGATCCAGCCATCTTCATGCTGGGTCAGGCGCATATCATATACGTTCACATCCGGTACTGAAGTCTCGGGCATGGTAACCGGCTTGTCCCAGAACTTAAAGCCATCTATGCCATTAGGGCTCTCGGCCACGGCAAAGAAAGACTTGCGGTCGGCACCTTCTACCCTTACCACCAGCAGGTATTTACCATTTAGCCTGATGGCACCAGAATTGAAAGCAGCATTGACCCCAAGACGCTCCATCAGGTAAGGATTTGTTTTTGGATTGAGGTCGTAGCGCCAGAAAAGGGGGGTATGCTGTGCCGTAACAATTGGGTATTCATAGCGTTCGTACACACCATTACCCAGTGCCTCTTTTTTATTTTTACGGTTTACCAGTGCCTGGTGCGCACTTTCCAACTGCTGTAGTCTTTCGTTAAAGGTTGTATTGCTCATGTGACTAAAGTTTCTAAATCAGTATGTTGTCAGTATATGCTTCTTTTTTGTTGTTCTAAAACTCCGGCAGGGCTTAGGCTGCTTTCATATTGCTTTTGTCCCTGTTCTTAGGTAGTGGTGAACTACTGCTCGGATTGCCGGATACCTCATTGCTATCCAGCTTATCCCACCAGGTTTTCTTAAGTATTACACCACAAACCAGCAGAATTGCCAGCACAATCAGCAGCTCGGTGAACATCTGCATCACCAGGTAAAAGGGCAGCAGGGTTAGGCACATTTGCCCCACAATGCCAATCACTACATTGAAGGCATCGAGCCAGAAGCTGTTATTAGGATGGAAAGCAGGATTTTCCGCTAAGACCGCCGCTTTAACCGGCCCCCAGAAGCCCCAGGGGCGTACATTTCGGTAGAAGCTCTTGAGGGTTTCCATAGGTGTTGGAGGCGCCAGCAGCGTACCTGCAATGCTACCGATGAGGGAGAGCACCAGCAGCAGCGGGAAGTAGTTCAGTGGCAGCACGCCCTGGAAGTAAGGCAGCATGGGAAAAATAAGCGCAGGTGCTACCCCTGCCAGCATACCCCAGAAGAAGCCACTGCTGTTAAAGCGCCACCAGTACCACTTGAGTACGTTGGAGGCAATATAACCACCATAAAGGCCGGATACGATCCACTGGAGCAGGCTGTTAACATCTTTAGCCAGAAAGCCCAGCACCACACTCACCAGTACCACCACAACGCCTGTCAGGTAGTTCATTCTGGTAACCTGTGTATTGGAGGCACCCTGGTTTACATAGCGAAGGTAAATATCGTTTACAAGGTAGGCCTGGGCTGCATTAAGCGTACCTGCAAAGGTGCCAATAAAGGCAGCCAGCAAGCCCGCCAGAATAAGACCCATAATACCCACCGGCGCAAAATTAAGAATGGCAGCAGGCAGGATCTGTTCAAAATCGGTGACGCCGTTGGCTCCCTTCAGGTTTAGCGTATCATAATTAAGCAGTGCCAGCACCGTAAAGCCTATGATCATCAGGTAGCGGGTAGGGATGAGCACCAGCGACACAAATCCACTCATTTTTGCTGCATCCTGCGGAGAGCGGGTAGAGAGGATCTTCTGCATATCGTAATTAGGCGTAGGCCCTGCCAGAGAGGCCAGCACACCTTTAAAGAGCATCAGCATAAAGAAGATCCCGAAAAACGAGTAACCATCGGCCATGATCTTCGCATTTGCATCTTCAATAATGCCAGACCAGTCCAGATCGAGCTCCATGCCAAAGAAAGGCGTGTACCAGTTAACAGGCACATTCAGGGAGGCAGTTTCCAGGTTGTTCATGGCCATTACGCCAATTACCACTGCCCCTATGGTCATGATTATGTACTGGAGCACATCGGCCCATACAATGCTTGACATACCACCCAAAATGGAGTAAAACACGGCGAAAGAAGTAAACAGCAGCCCGTAGAAGTGCGGCACATATTCTGGCGCAACCGTAAAGGGAATGTAGGGCTGCACCGATGACCAGGGAATAAAGATCTCCACAAACTTACCAAGGCCAATAAAGCCATAGGCCAGAAAGCCCAGGCAGCTTAGCAGGGCAAACACCACCACAATGGTGTGCGATGCATTAACATCTTTGCCCCTGCCAAAGCGCGTGAGCATCCATTCGGCACCGGTGGTAACATTAGAGCGGCGCAGCCAGGCAGCCAGGAACATCATCAGAAAAACCTGGTTGAACGACGGCCACAGCCAGGGAATCCAGATGCTTTTAAAGCCATAGACAAAAGCCAGCATTACCATCCACATGGTGCCGGAGATATCGAACATACCAGAGGCGTTGGATACCCCAAGTGCATACCAGGGCAGGGTGTGGCCACCCAGCAGATAGGCATCTTTGTCTCCCTGGGCCCGCTTTTGCATGATCAGGCCAATGGAAGCAACTGCTACCAGGTAAAGAACAATTATGCTGACATCAAGCAGTGATAAAGTCATCAGTATACGTGTAGAGTGTTTTTAGAAAGAGAAGCACCTGCGCTTACAGCTTTGATCCTTTTTTTGATTTAGTCGGCTTCTTGTATATGTTCTCTGCGGCTACATCTTTCTGGAAGAATACGTTGGGGAGCTGGTAGAACTTTTTAAAATCTTCGGCACTGGCCTGGCCCGGATAGGGTGCATAGAAGTGATCGGGACGGCCGTTTCGCCAAACCAGCACATAAGACAAGCCTGCATCCTGCACAACAGGCACAAGCGTCCTGGTCCACCAGTCGGCAACAGGCAGCTGCTCCAGGCCGGTTTCAGAAAGCGTGATCACTTTATTTTTCTCTTTGCCAATTTCGGCCAGGGTTTGCACCATTTGCCTGGTGTTGGCTACAAAGTGGTCTATGGAATCACTGGGGTTGGGGCGGTGGTAAATATCAAAGCCCAGGATATCAACATACTCATCGCCGGGGTAACGCTCCAGGTAAGCTTCGCGTGATTCAAATCTATCAGGAGAGTAGGCGTAGAGCACATTGTGTACCCCTTTTTTATTGCGCAGGTAATCTACAGTATAGCGCCAGAATTTGGTGTACTCCGCTACGGTGCTATGCCCGCGGCCCCACCAGAACCAGCTGCCGGTGTGCTCATGCAGCGGCCTGAATATTACCGGAATAGCCTCGCCTTTTGGCCCTTTCAGGCTTTTGAAGAAAGCTGCCACCTCATCTAGCCAGGCATCATAACGGGCCATGATAGCGGGATCTGCAAACACCTGCTTAATGGTAGAATCCTGCTGAAACCAGGTGTCTTTGGAAGGGTCTACCGGGTTGTTGGGATGCCAGCTGAAGGTATTGATACCACCGCGGGCATATACCTGTTGCGCAAAATTCCGCATGGCATCGAAAGGAACACTATCGAGGTTTACAGGCCTCTTCAGCTCCAGGTGCCCCAGGTCCCAGCCCACTACGGCAGGGTACTCTCCCACCACCTCTTTTACATCTGAGCGGCCGGGCTCGTATTTCCAGCCTATGCCGTAGGCAAGATCATCCTGGTGGCCAAACATGATACCTTTTTTAGCAAGCCGCTGCAGGTTCAGGTACAGATTTTTGGTTTCGGGTGTTGCTTTTGGATCTATTGGTAACGTTTGCGCAATAAGACCCTGAAAAACAGCAATGTTAAACAGAAGGAGCAGGAGTATTTTGTGCATGTGTAGCATTTTAGACTTTTGATTTATGCAGCCGGCAGTACAGCATAAAAGCGGGACAAATGATTGTTTAAAGGCTGGTAAGGATATCGCCTTTACAATATAATTGCCGCAGCTTTTATAGTATAGTCGTTTTAACACCATCAAATATACCTACATCTGCCATCACAGCACTAATACTATTTTATCATTTCATTGACTACAGCAGATCTTAATAAAAAATAATACAACACCTAATCTCTTAAGCAAACAAGCAGAGACAAGCATTAAGCCTCTGTAAGGCCGAATTTAACAGAAGCACAATCTATACTAACAGTAGAACATCTTGGTGAAAATCATTAATTTGACGCTCCAAATAGCTAATACTTATTTAACACTGCTTCATGCCTCACCAGTTACGCAGCATCTATCGGGAAATTACGCCCCTTAACGCAAGTGATTGCTTTACTTTTTTTAAGAGGATAAAGAAAGAGTTTAGCTTTCCGCTGCACACACATGAAGAATTTGAGCTCAATTTTATCCTGAATGCCCCCGGAGCCAAGCGTATTGTGGGAGATAATATTGAAGTGATTGATGAGATAGACCTGGTGCTGGTAGGCAGCAATCTGCCCCACGGCTGGTTTACGCATGAATGCACCAGCAATGAAATTCATGAGATTACCATTCAGTTTCACCGCGACCTGTTCGACGAAAAATTTTTAAAGCGCAACCAGCTAAGCCATGTGCGTACGCTCCTGGAGCGCTCCGCCAGGGGCATTGCCTTTTCTGCTGAAACCGCCCGTGCTTTTAAAGACCGTATGGAGCTGTTTACGACCAGAAGTGGGTTTGATTCTGTGCTGGAACTGATGTCTATTCTGCACGACCTGTCTGTTTCCGGCCATTTAAGATCGTTGTCGAATGCTTCTTTTTCAAATGACCAGTTCAATTACAACAGCCGCCGCATTGAACAGGCATTTGAATTTATGCAGAAAAACTACAGCAAAGCTATATCGCTGGCCGATGTTGCCGGTGTTGTGAACATGCCTGAAGTCTCTTTCAGCCGGTTTATCAAGAAAAGAACCGGCAGAACCTTTATTGAGAGCTTGAATGAAATAAGGCTGGGACATGCATCGCGCATGCTCATTGACACCACCCAGACTGTGGCAGAGGTTTCTTTTAACTGTGGCTTTAACAACCTCTCCTACTTTAACAGGGTGTTTAAGAAAAAGAATGGCTGCACCCCTACCGAATTCCGGCAGAACTACTCCGGAGCAAAGGTATTTATTTAAAAGCAAATGCAGCCTGCAGCAGATAGGTACACAGTAGCCCTTGTCCCTCTACACAACGATGTGAAAGCTACTTCTTGGTGAGCTTTCTCCTGATCATTTGTTTTTCAGACCTGATCACCAGCTCATAGGTTCCTCCGGTCCATTGGGTACTGTCAAGGCTCCAGAAAAAGCTGCTTTTACCCTGCGGCAGCACAAAACCTTTACTTACCAGCGCCTTGCTGTTTTTGCTGTAAATAACTGCATGTATAAGCTGCATAGGCCCTGTATTGACCAGCTCTAACCATACGCCTCCCTGTAAAGAAAGAGGCACGGGCGATAAGCTGACCATTCCCCGATCTGTCTTACTATCATAGAAGCCTTTTGTATTAGGTGAATGATCCATCTTTTCTTCTACTGGTTCTTCGGTAAGCGCTTTATCCGCTTTACAGACAGCGCTACCAAAAGATGGGCCATAGGCCTTTCTGGAAACAGGTTGTAATAGCTGCTGCATAAAAAAATTGTTTTGCGTTAAAGAATAGGAGAAAGGTAGGGCTATCTGTTTGGGGAATCAATACCCACTTTCAGGTATATATGGGGCAAATCTAAAAAATAATATTCCCCTATTACTGCATACATCTTTACACAACAACAGGCTTCAAATTAAGCGTGGCACTGGTATTTGCCTTGAAATCAGCACATAAAAACCACAATTTAGCAGAATATTAAAGCACAAAAGCTTTTCTGAATTTAATATCCGGCACAGGCAAAAGCCAGGCATAGTTATATTATAAGCCAGCATAAACACCAGCCCCCATGAGGATTAACAACAAAAAACCCGGCAGGCATACACACCTGTCGGGTTTTGATTTAACTGCTAACGCTATACATCTGCAATGGTAGCCCGGCCAAGCCAGGTGCTTTTGCTGTTGTTATTTTCTGCGGGTCAGCAGCAGTACTACTGCAGCAGTAACAGAGGCCCCAATCGCAAACTTTTGAAACAAGCCCATGGGGTTGTGCTTCAATTCTGCTTTCATGCCCTGCTCTGCAAAAATGTTGGGGATTTTGCCGTGCACAAGGTCATCTACAATACCTTCCACAACATTAACCCGGTCGGCCAATATAAGGGGAATCCAGTGGCCAAAGCTACCCTCGCCATACTTAAATGCCTGGCGACGGATCATACCGCTTAGTCCGCTTGGCGGCACAGAGGTACCGAATACCGCCGTAACATTGGGGCGCTCGTTGGAGTGCAGTACTTCTATGTTTATAGGCTGCTGCGGTGGCCTGTCCCAACTATAGCCTTCCTGCTCTTCGTCGGTACGTTTCTTAATGGGGTAGGTAGGATCGTTCTTTGGATCAGCATCTATGCCCCAGCCTTTTATATGTTTATAATCTTCAGCTGTCTTTTTCATAATCATTCGTCTTTAAGATCTGGCAGATGGTGGAATAAGCACAGGTTTTATACAGTTATCCAGCTTATCTGCGAAAATACGATAAGCATCAGATACCTCTTCTAAAGGAATACGGTGTGTTATCATGGCTTTCGGATCAATTACCCCATTCTGCACATGCTTGATAAGCTTTGGCAGGAGTCGTTTTACCGATGCCTGGTTTGCGCGAATGGTGATGCCTTTATTAACCACATTGCCAATTGGCACCAGGTTACCGGTTGGCCCATATACCCCAACAACAGAAACAATACCACCCTTTTTAACCGAATTGATGGCCCATTGCAGTGCTGTGGCTGAACCTGCCTGAAGCAGCAGCTTTCGGCCGGTAATGGTTTGCATGGCACTGCCCGCCGCCTCTGCGCCAACTGCATCAATGCAAACATCGGCCCCCAGCGAGTCGGTTGTTCTTTTTATAAACACCACCGGATCTTCCAGCGATTCGAAGTTATAGACCTCTGCATTTGAATAGTTTTTGGCAAACTCCAGCCGGTAATCCTCGCGGTCTATCACAATTACACGGCCTGCACCAAACAGCCAGGAGCATTTTGCGGCCATAATGCCTATTGGGCCGGCACCAAACACAACCACGGTATCGCCTGGCTGTATGCCACCCATTTCGGCAGCTTGGTAGCCTGTGGGCACCACATCCGTAAGCATTACGGCATCATCCAGGTCCATACCCTCCGGAATAATTGTAGGACCTACATCGGCATAAGGTACGCGCACATACTCTGCCTGGCCGCCATGATAGCCACCGGCCGTATGCGAATAGCCAAAGATGCCTCCTACAGCCGTTGCCTGAGGGTTTGCTTCATGGCAGTTGCCATAGAGCTCCTGTTTACAAAAGGCGCACTTTCCACAAGCTATGTTGAAAGGCACCAATACCCTGTTGCCCACTTTCAGCTTTTGCACATCTGCGCCTACCTCTACCACCTCTCCAACAAACTCATGTCCAAAGGTCATGCCTACGCGGGTATCAGGCACGTTCCCGTTATATAAATGCAGATCAGAACCACAAATACAGGAGCGCAATACCCTCACAATAACATCTTCGGGATGTAGTATTTCGGGCATTGGCATGTTATCAATACGGACCCGCTGGGGGCCCCGGTAATTCATTGCCAGCATAAAAAATCTTTCTGTTTTATGTAAAAAATCTATTTCCGGGCAACTGCTAATCAAGCACTTACCCCTCTGATTTTTTAAGAACCGGATGCGCTGATGAATGTTTATTTCCCGCCAGGAGTTCACTGCCTAATGAAGGCAAACATGTTCATCTTATTGTGCAGCCGGGAATATTAAGCGCATGCTACGGCAGGCACATGAGTACAATAGTATGGCATCATTGCCCTTGCAGGAGCCGGAACAGCCACACTATAGCATTACCTGAAGGAAGTGCTCTCCATTGAAAAAGGATTTGTTATAAAAATTCAGAAACACCCTTAGCGCTAAAGTAAAGCAGCGAAGCCTTTAATCTCTGCCTCAGGGTTTACTTTGTTTTCAATACCCCATCCAGGAGCTTTAGCACATCTTCTTCGAACAGTGGTTTGGTAAGGCTTTTAAATACCATATCGCTCTGGCATACAGCCCTGCACTGGTCGCCCGGATTTAAGGATGCAGAGAGCATAATGATCAAAAACCTGCTTTTATCAATATCCTTCTGCCTGTCCAGCTCCTCCAGAAATTCAAATCCATCCATACCAGGCATTTTAATGTCTAAAAAAATCAGGTCAGGATGCCCGGCAGGATGCGCAGATTTCCCGGAATAGTGCGCTTTCATATATTCCAGAGCTTCCTCTGCTGTGTTTATGGACTCTACCCTTTTTGCTATTCCTAATTCTTCCACAAGGGTTACATTAAGAAACGTGCAAATAATATCGTCATCAATGAACAGAATATTCTCAATCTTTGCCATCGGAGTAGGATTTAGTTTACCATCAGTTATTATCTTCTTTTTTGCCTTTTGCCGATACTCCCCTCCCCTTTGTAAAGGTTTATTTTCAGATTGCCGTTTAAGTGCGTGTTAATTAAAAAAGGATAAAAAAAGCGAAGCACCGGAAAAGGGCTTCGCTCTATGTTCGCAAAAAATCAATCTTAGGAGTACTTTACCGCTATGTTCAGGGTCTTATTCCCCGGGTAAAGGTGGCATGTCTGGGTTCAGAATTAAGTTTCTATTCTTCCTGCTTCATGTCAGAAGGCTTCTGACGAGAAACTTCTTTTCCTTTCTCATCAAACAGCACTACCAGTGTTGGCTCGGTTGCTCCTGCCGCACTTTTCTCTACCATGGCTATCTGGTATTGAGCAGCAGCCGGCGATCCGGCCTGTGCCTGTGACGGCACTTCAGCTACCGAAATAACAGTGAAATCTTTGAAAGCATCTCCTTTCAGGTTCGCCTGAACTTCTGCTGGCAGTTCTTCAATCTGGATAACACGAGCCTCTGCAGGCTTGTCAGACATTTTATCTACACTGATAGATTGATCAGTATTTTGTTGTTGGTCGGTTTGAGGAGTTGTTTGTGCAAATGCCACACCCATTCCAAAAGCTACTGCTACAAAAGTTAATGCTGTCTTTTTCATAATTGAATTCATTTAAAAAATAATGGTTCTGGCAAAGCAATAGGAAAAGACCGTGCCAAAACTGGGCGCAATAGTTTAAGCATCTCAAAACCAACATTCTAGGTAATTACCGCCGAAAAAAGGCCGTTGGCAATAGTGCGGAATACCTCAACAGCATGTAGATTAATTCTGCTAAAAAGTGTGGAGCGCTTAGGGCATTTTGCTTTTAAGCACTTCTGATTCCGGGACCAAAGTAGTTAAGTACCTAAATAAATGGATCCGATAGCTACAAAAAAGGCCTATACACAATGTATAGGCCTTTTTTGTAGCCTCGACAGGAATCGAACCTGTATCAAAAGTTTAGGAAACTTCTATAAAATTTATATGAAAATTCAGTTTTATATGTATCTGTATATCAATGTTTTAAATAACTTTATCCTATGTTTATACAAGCATATATAATATACAAAATATACACATATATACACACCGCTTGTTTACTGTGACCACTGGTAGTATCTTTAAACCAGTAACATTAAATGCTATGGGAAAGCCGACATTCAAACCAGTAATTAAGGTACGGTACAAAGCGGATGCTGTTGGTATCGTAAATATCCGTAGGTCACACGAAGGCAAACATACTTTTACCAGCCTGAAAATTCATGTACCTGTAAAGCATTGGAATATTAAAGCTGGTGCTGTTCGTAAATCCTTAGAAGGCTATGAAGATTTGAACCAGCAAATAAAGGAACGGCTTGAAGAAATTATGCTATATGATAGCACACCAGCCAAACCTACAGGCGTAAGCAAGCATAGCTTTACAAGCTACTTTGATAGCTTCATAAATCGCTTTAATAATGCTGGTAGTAAGATTAAATACATTCAAGTACTGAAGAAGGTAAAAGCATACCTAAAAGAAAAGGGTAAAACCGATTTACTATTTCATGAAATAAATTCTGACCTGATTTATGATTTCAGGAACTACACCCTCAAGAACTGTTCGGTAAATACTACCACCCATTATTTAAAGCTGATTAAACAGGTTATTAATTCAGCCATTGAATTAAACCATTACAACTATATTAGACATCCGTATTTAGGAGTAGATTTCAAGAAAACAAAGGTTAATAAATCAGCCCTATCTGAAGCGGAAATATCCAAAATACTAAACACCTATATTTCAGAATCTGATTTCTTATTTGATACACGTAATTGCTTTGTGACTCAAATATTCTTGCAAGGTATGCGGGTATCTGATTTGCTATTACTTAGGTACTCTCACATAAAAGGTGACAGCATTGATTTTAACATGTTTAAAACTGCTAATCCAATGAGGGTATACATTCCTGATTTGGTTTGGACAATCTTCATACACCAGTTTAAAAAGGCTGTTAGAAGAAATGCTGTTGAACTAACTACAATCAACCGATTAGAAGCGGAACTGGACAAATTAAAAGAACAGGCTATTGAATATTTAAGAACCGAAGAAAATATCTTATCTGGTTTTGAATTGATAATCAACGATAGAACCAAAGAATTAGACGAAACAGATGCACCAATATTTAATCAGATAAGGATTCAGAAACTGCAAATATTTGAAAGCTATAAAGGTGCTATCAAGATTTTTGCCAGTTCATACCCTAATGAATTTATCTTTGATTTCCTGCAGGACGAAGATTTTAGCAATATCAGAAACAACGATTTTTCAAAGCTAACCGAGTACCAGTATAAGAGAATGAAGAACAAGACTATTGTTTATAACAGGCACTTGAAGTTACTGCAGCTAAGGGTTGGTTTAACTACTACATTAAAATCACACCTTAGCCGTTCCAGCTACGCTTCTATGCTGTTAAATAATGATGTTGACGTATACGCTATATCCGCAGCATTAGGGCATAGCGGACTTAATATTACAGAGAAGTATCTAAGCGGATTTAATACCAAGAAAGTAGCTGAGATAAATAAGAACTTAGCCGATAGATTCACCAGCTAATAAAAAAGAATTTTGCGTTTCTATATTGTTATTTTTCATGCTAACTTTAATGTATTATAAAAATACAAAATTTATGGCTAAGTACATGATGCTGGTTTACAGCAAGCAAGAAGGTCACCAAGAAACCAAAGAGGTAACAACAAAGGAATTACCACGGATTGGTGAAAAGGTAGTTTTAAATAATGCTGAGGGTATAGGTATAGTATACGAAGCTATTGATATTCACCACGGCAAAGATGGTATAGACGTATTTGTAAATGAAGTGGCTACCATTACCGATTATATGTCAAGATTCAATCCACAGGAACCCTTTGCATTTACATTGTAGGATAGCTAAAACCGTTTTTCAATTCGCATTACCTGAGTAGCGGTAAAATCTTTGCCAGTTCTGGTTTTAAATTGGCGTACATTTAAGAAGCTGGCTATTTCTCTGTAGCTGGCTTTTTCTTTTCTCATAGAATTAATTATTGGCAACACCTGCACTACTTCTTTTGCCGTACGGGCATTTTCTTTTATGGCTTCATGCCCTAATGAAATTCTATCTGGTGTAAGATTATTTACCACCGTTTTAGTAAATCCTTTTTCTTTTCTTGCCCTTAGTGCTTCTTTGGTTCTGGTGCTAATCCGTTCCGCTTCAAATTGTGCGAAGCTGGCAAATACTCCCAACGTTAATGTATTTAATTCGGGTAAATCAACACATACAAAATCAACACCAGCATCTTTTAGTGAAAAGATAAAAGCAACATTACGGCTTAACCTATCCAGTTTAGCTATTACCAGCGTTACTTTATTTTTCTTGCAATATGATAGGGCATCTTGTAAAACTGGTCTACGGTTATTCTTACCAGATTCTATTTCAATAAATTCAGCATCTATACAGCCAGTACCTACAAATGATTTAACGGCTGTTCTTTGGGCATCAACACCAAAGTTCTGTTTGTTGGTGCTAACTCTGTAATACGCTGCAAATCGTTTCATAAACCAGATATTAAATGAATCTGTTGCAATATAGGTTAACCGTTACATTATAACAAGGTTCGTTATTAAAATGTAACAGGCTATTTATTTTGAATTAAACAGCTATTAATCTGGATTAATCAGAATTATTTATTTGGGGTACTTGTGGTAGTTGGTTGTGTAGGTTTACGACATTATGTCGTAAACCCTATTACACCCTATCCAGCGTTTATTTCTGGTACGTGTATGTGTATGCAGCTAAGTAACTGAGGGTTTTTCTCATTGATGAATAAAACCACCAATTTAATAGCTAATAGTATGTTTGAGTTTGTTTGAGATATATTAATATAGCCTGCTATGATTTGTATCAAAATACTTATTATATAGGTAAATGTTACATTTCATAGCAGGCTAACATATATATTATATTTTGGATAGTACAATATATCTTGTTCTATCTTTTGTCCTTTCAAATTCAAATAATACACCCAAGCTTTTATTTATATAATCGTTTGATGTAACGGTAAAACCAGCATTTACAATTATATCTTTCAACTCTTTATTAGTATATGTTGAACTAATTTGTATTTGCTTTTCTAAATTAACTAACCTTTGATAGTTTACTAATGCTGAATCAGATACTTGATTACCAGCTTTTATTTCTTTATTAACTATTTGGTATTTAATTCTACTTTCAACTATATCATATTCTTTCTTTGATGTTAATAAATTCACTTTCTTTATTTCATCATTTGATAGGTATTGAGATAGAAATACATATTTAGTCTCAATTTCCGTAATAACTGAATCCGTAGCTTGCCTAAAAGCATGTGTACCTTTGAAAATGGAATCTATAATAGTTTCTACTTTTAGCTTCTTTTCTTTGCGTACATTCCTACCAGCTTGTTTTACTTTATTAGTTTCCGCTTTATCTATACATACTATATCAGCTTCAATTTCACTAAAATTATATTTTTCCAAATAGTATTTTAATAGCCTTACATTACTTTTAATATTTCTATTCAGTACCTGATAGTTATTATATAGCAAGCTGTATGAATCCTTCTGATATTCACCGTTAGCATCTTCAAACACCAAAGGTAAAGATTTAACTATACTATCAACATTTACATAATTAAAGCCAAATCCCCTATTTTTATTCTTTTCCCTTGCTTGCTGCAAATGCTTTAATTCTAAATTCATTCGGTCTTTCAAATCTTCATTATCAGGTAAATGAATCTGACCCAACTTACCCGAATGAATTATTTTAATATTTGGTGCATGATTTCTAAAGCGTGCGGTAAACTGGACATAATCTATCAGCGTTGCACCACTACCAAAAGTAATAACCACGTCACGGTCACACTGATTAATATTTACACCAGCTTGGATTACACAAGTAGTTAAAAGAACATCATAGCCGTTTAAGCTACTATCTTTTACTATGCCTTTATATTCTACCTTATCTTTTAAATCACTGGATATATACGCCACTTTATACCCTTTTACATCCGTCAGATACTTATATAGCTTATCCAGTTCGTTTTTATCATTCTTGTAGAATACATTAAGCTTGCCAACCTCAATAGAATTAATAAAGTAAACTTTGTTAGATACCTTTTCATCAAGTTTAACTAATTGGTACTGGTACTTAAAGCGGTTTACCTTTTCAAAGCTTAGAAGGTTATCTGGTGAATATTTACCCTCCAATGGCAGCATACTACCAGACAAATAAATAATGTATTCATAGCTATCTAAATGCCTTTGTATGTCCTGTATAGTGCTACTTTTATAACCGTAATCAGATACAAGGCTATGGGCTTCATCAACTACCAAAAGCTTTGATTGCCTATCCTGAATTTTGTTGATACTGTTATAGCAACACGCCAAAATATCAGCCTTCACCATATCTGCAGTTAATGCCTTGCGCCCCGTAATATGTGCTATATCTGCTTGCTGTTCCACTAATGCCGTAGTAGGCATTATAATATCAGTCTTTAATTTTAAATCCTTTGCCAGTGCTTTAACCAGTGTAGTTTTACCGCTACCCGTTGGGGCATCAATAAACAATATCCTATTTTCTGCCAGCTTAGATTTAATTAATTCCTGTTGTTCTGTTAGGTAGTTATTTATTGATAGTTGATTTTGTGGTGCTGGTGTTGATTCTAACGGCTGATAATTATTGAAATAGCGTTGCCAGTTATAAGCCAGTGTATCAGGTATGGAATTAGCGGTGTAGTCATTTGTGTACCTACCATTGATATAAACCAGTAATTCAGTAAGGCACTCGTTAAAGGTTATCCCAAACTTTTTAACCTTACAAATTTCCAACAAGAATTTATTTCTTTGTCCGTCTATCCAATCAACACCACCAGCCTGCAGAATTTGGATAAAGCTTTGAAATACGGATTTAATGTTATCCGTATTTACAGCATCATAATTAAAGCTATCTACTTCTGAATTATTGGTGCTATTAACCGTCACCTGTTCCCTATACTTTGCTATGATAGCTTTTGCTGGTGCTAACTCTGAATATTCATTATAGTATACACCTGCATCATAAGAGAAGTAACAAAGCCTTGTACAGTCTACACATTGCATATCAGCATCTAAAAAGCCGAATAGATTTTTTAATGATACTGCCATGCACCTATAAAACAGGTCGTGTTCTTTCTCGGTACAATCGGTTTTTATGAAAAGCTTTAAGCCATTACCAGAAGGACTTTTAAATAGTAGGTATGTAGCTGGATATTCTTTCAGCTTATGAAAACCATCTGTTAGCTGTTGGCTATCCAGTTTATCAAAATCAAACCCTATTATTTGGGTGTACACCTTTGCAGCTTCTTTTTTCCTATCAGCTTCAAAATCTGCAGACACAGTAAAAGAAGGTAACCCAAGTTTTATAAACTTAGATTCATCCTTAGAATGTGATTGTATATACTGAACCTTAGCTTTTATATCTTCTATTTGGTGTACACCACCACCAGCCAGTATTACTTCAAATATCTGCTTAATATTCAGCGTATGGCTTTTTCTGTAGAAAGCTTTTGGATTTAATTCACTTAACCCCTGATTAAAGTTTTTGTAGATAGATATACTTCTATTATGATAATATTTTTCGTTTCGTTTCATCTTTATATCATACTCTTATTTTTTATTCACCAAAATTTGGCATTGCTTTTAAATGTGTTGGGTTTGATTCGCTGTAAATCTCTCCTTTTAGTATCTTGTAAAATGTAGCCTTGCAAACATTAAATTTTTCCATAATTGCAATATTTGACATTACCCTATTTTTAGATAAATGTCTCATCATTTGCACCTGTTCAAAGGTAAATTTAATAGTATGGTAGCCTCTTTCCTTTTTAGTAGCCAACTGTTTAGCTACCATTTTTGCTTTACTTTCTTGTGACCAGTTTTTCTTACTCATAGTTATTAATTAATTTTATTACTTCTTTATACTATAAAGTGTATATTAAAGTATGTTTGACTTTTATACGCCATTTTTGACAGAAGTTTGGTAAAAAAATAAATATATTTTATCATAAAACTATTTCAAAAAATATAGTAAAATAAGTATGTTTTTCGGAAATATATCCGAAACAAAATAATATTATCACTTTACATAAGTAGAGAATAGAAAAAATATTAGATATATATGAGTAAGACTTTTATAACAGAAGAATACAAGACATCAGTTAAGCGTGTTAATGCTATGATTGATGAAATTAACCAACATTTAAAAGGTGTTGATAAAGATGTAATGAAGCTTTACGAGGGCAAAACGTTAATATCTATTAAAACAACTGATATTGCACAAACCCTTAGAAATAGAAAAGCTGAAAACTTGTCAAGCTTTCAGGAACAGTTAGCGGTAGGTATAGATTTAAGAAAGCAAATTAAATTAGATGCTAATGAAGAAGCGGATATTCAAACAATCAATACCCTTTTAGATAAATATGCTAATGATTATAATGAACGTGGACTTTTAGAATATGCCACAATTAGCAAAGGCAAGGCATCAATTAATGATTTTGGTCTTGCAAGATTAGAAAGCTATAAAATCACTTTGAATAAAAAGGAACTGGCAATTTGGGAACAGCTACACGCCCTTAAAGATATGATTTACACCAGCCCCAATAATAAATTTTTACTTTTTCAGGTATTCGGTAACAGCGTGTTAAGTGAATTTGCTGGTCAAACAGAGTTCAATCTCAAGAACTTTAAACACCTGATGCAACGCTACGACCTTAAATAAAAATAATTACACCAGATGCAGTTTCAAGATATAGTAAATAAATATAACCGTTCAAGCCTCAAGGCACAAGGCTACAACACCAGCCCCAAACATAAATTATCTGTAGTAGTGAGTGACGCTGAAAAAGAAAAGCTGGTGCCAGTGCTTAAAAAATATAACCTTACCCTATCTGAATATTTAAGGTATGCCATACATGTAATGGCAGATAGGCTATAAAAATTTAAATTTTCGTTCTTTCATTTTTCATGTCAAATAAGAGTGTTAGCACTGGTGTTACTTCAACCGCTGGTGCTACACTCCTATTTTCAAAAATCTTTGTTGGCATTAGCTTTTAGCTGATAGGTGTGTACTACTGGATTAATGCCCCATGTACACACCTTTTTTATTTCCCCAAACAAATACACACGTGTGTATATAGTAGAGGTAATTTCAAAAATAATACACACAAAAAATACACACATTCACTTTTGGTTATACCGCATTGTTATTCAAAAATTGTATTATTTCAAATAAAAAGCCCTTCACAATTAAGTAAAGGGCTTTAAAATTGTACTTTGTAGCCTCGACAGGAATCGAACCTGTATCAAAAGTTTAGGAAACTTCTATTCTATCCATTGAACTACGAGGCCGAAAGTTCCAGGCTTTAAGGCTCGGAAGTGGCAAATCTAAGGAAAGCGTGGTTCTTCTGCAAAAAAGTACAAGAGTCTTCTTCTAAAGAAAAAGACTACTCCTCCTCTTCGCCATCAAAGCTCCAGCTGCCTTCATAAACCTGCGGCTGCAGGTAGTTCGGATAAATCTGGTAATGACGCTCCTTTACCTGCTCATTCACTGCCTCGCGCAGCGCTTCTATGTTTCGCTTCTCAAGGGCCGAAATAAACACACGATCAACAACTGGCTGCTCGCTCTCTTCAGGCACACCAGACTCCTGTATATTCAGCCGCTCCTCTTCCGGCAGGGCATCTGTCTTGTTATAGACCATGATCATTGGCTTGTCGCCGGCACCAATTTCTGCCAGGGTGCTGTTAACAATCTCTATCTGTTCATGGCTGGCAGGGTGAGAAATATCTACCACATGCAGCAGCAGATCTGCTTCCCTGATCTCATCCAGCGTAGACTTAAAGCATTCTACCAGTGTGTGTGGCAGCTTGCGGATAAAGCCTACGGTATCGGTCAGCAGGAACGGAATCTCATTAATCACCACCTTGCGCACAGTAGAATCTACCGTTGCAAACAGCTTATTCTCTGCAAAAACATCTGATTTGGAAAGCAGGCGCATGAGGGTTGACTTGCCAACGTTGGTATAGCCTACCAGGGCCACACGGGCCAGTTGCTTGCGTCCTTTCCGCTGGGTCAGGCTTTGCTTTTCAATCTTATCGAGCTTTTCACGAAGAAATGCTATTTTATCACGTACAATCCGGCGGTCAGTTTCCAGCTCTTTCTCACCCGGTCCACGCATACCAATACCACCTTTTTGTTTGCTAAGGTGACTCCACATGCGGGTAAGCCTGGGTAATAAATACTGGTACTGCGCCAGCTCTACCTGGGCTTTGGCCTGGGCAGTTTTAGCCCGTACACTGAATATGTTCAGAATCAGGAGACTACGGTCTAAAATCTTACACTGCAGCTCCTGCTCCAGGTTACGTACCTGCGAAGGCGTAAGCTCATCATCAAAGATGACAATATCTGCTTCATGCTCCTGCACAAAAGCTTTTATATCCTCCAGTTTACCCTTGCCTACAAAGGTACGGGTGTCTGGTCGGTCCAGCCGCTGGGTAAATGTTCCCAGGGTTTGTACACCCGAGGTTTCTGCTAAAAAGGAGAGTTCCTCCAGGTATTCTTTAGCCTGCTCGGCTGTTTGCCTGGGGGTTATTAGTGCTACTAACACAGCCTTCTCTACCTTTGCAGCTGTAGAAATTGGTTCTATCATTAAATGTTATTTTCGTAATATTAAGCTATTAAAAACGTTAGCACCAACTGCCAAGTTCCTATCTTTCCACAATTTAAGGTACAGTATAGCAAAAATTGAAAGCTTCTTTTATATTTTTGCAGATACTACATAATTTAATATACAGCCGGCACAACGGATGCAGAACTATACGAAGCGTCTGCTCTACTTATGAAGAAAGTTGCTATCGTTATCAATACCTCCTGGAATATTTATAATTTTCGAATGAGCCTGGTGAAAGCTCTGCAGAATGAGGGAATGGAGGTATACGCTATTGCGCCGGAAGATAAGTACTCTCATCTCCTTACCGAAAGCGGCTGCCATTATGTTCCGGTAGCCATGCAAAGCAGCGGCGCTAATCCGCTGCACGAGGCCGGGGTATTTTACGACTTATACAAAGCCTACAAGCAGGTACAACCTGATGTTATACTTCATTATACCATCAAACCAAATTTATACGGAACTGTTGCAGCTCACCTGCTGGGCATTCCCTGCATCAACAATGTAAGTGGCTTGGGCACTGCTTTTCTGAGCAATTCAATGGTTGCCAAAGTGGCCCGCAGGCTGTACAGAGTTGCTTTCCGCTATCCTGATAAAGTCTTTTTTCAAAATGAAGACGACCGAAATCTCTTTTTAAAGTTTGGTATTGTAGCTCCTGAAATAACAGAAGTAATACCGGGATCCGGCATCGATACTGTCCGCTTTTCACCCAATGGTCAGCACATCAACAAAGAATTTACATTCCTAATGATCTCCAGGTTGCTTTATGATAAAGGCCTTTTGGAATATGCTGACGCCATACGACTACTAAAGCAAAAAGGAATCAAGGCAAAGTTTCAGCTTTTGGGAGCCCCGGATCCTGGTCATAGAAGAGGCATTCCCCTGGCAATGCTCAATGAATGGATAGAAAATAAACTGGTTGATTATTTAGGCACTACCGATGATGTGCTGCCTTTAATCCATAAGGCAGATTGCGTTGTACTCCCCTCCTACCGCGAAGGAACCCCCCGTACACTTTTGGAAGCCGCCAGTGCTGCCAAGCCAATAGTAGCTACTAATGTTGCAGGCTGTAATAATGTAGTGACAGATGGGTATAACGGATTCTTGTGCAGGCACCATGATGCTGAAGATCTTGCTGATAAAATGCTCAGGATGTATGAACTGAATGATGAGCAGCGCAGAACAATGGCACAGAACAGCCGCCGCACTGCAGTAGATAGATTTGATGAAAAGATTGTAATCAGACGTTACCTTAACGCTGTTCGTGAAATCTCCCCCTAAATTTTGAATAAACAAGCAACTCCTTTTAATTAGCGAACCAACAAATACAGCAATAATATAGTATGCGTGCAGAATTAACCCCTATAGAAGGTTTAGTTGAAATATACCCTAAAGTACTCTTCGACGACAGAGGCTTCTTTTTTGAGTCTTTTCACCAGAAAAAGCTAAAAGAGTTTGGTGTAAAAGACCTGTTTGTACAAGACAACCAGTCTTTTTCTAAAAAGGGGGTATTGCGGGGTATTCACTTTCAAAAAGGCGCCAGCCAGCAAAGCAAACTCATTAGGGTAATAAAAGGGAAAGTGCTGGATGTTGCTGTAGACCTAAGGCCTAATTCCCCTACATATGGCAAATACCACAGCACGATACTGGATGACCAGGAGCACAAGCAGTTTTATATGCCAGAGGGCTTCGGTCATGGATTTCTGGCGCTGGAAGATACTATACTGCTCTATAAGTGCAACGACTACTACGATCCGGCTGCTGAAGGAGGTATTATCTGGAACGACCCACAACTGAACATCGATTGGGGAGCCGATGCGCCCATTATTTCAGGAAAAGACCTGAAACTACCTACTTTCAAAGAATTTACTGATCAGCTGCAGTCTTGAAACCATCGCTATTACATATTATTCTCCCTTGCCTGATCCTGTTCAGCAGCTGCAGAGTCTATAAGCAGGATATCATGTTTCAGGTAAAAGGAGATGATTATGCTCCGCTAAAAGGTGTGGTGATAGAGGCTGAACGCACCTACACCATACAGCCTAACGATCTGCTGGAAGTAGATGTATACACCAATAAGGGTGAACGTATTATTGATCCTGATTTTGAGCTGGCAAGAGAATTGGGAGGAGCCAACGTGCAGCAGCAGCAACGCAGGCAACTTCAATACCTGGTACAGCCTAATGGCGAGGTTGTGTTACCTATGGTTGGTAATGTTTTACTGGCCGGGTACAGTCTGAAACAGGCTGATAGTGTACTGGCGGCGGCTTTCAGTAGTTTTTACAAGAGCCCTTTTGTTTTTACCCGATATGTAAACAAACGGATCATTGTGCTTGGCTCTACGGGCGGACAGGTAATTCCCCTCATTAACCAGAACATGAATTTGCTGGAAGTAATAGCGCTGGCTGGTGGCATCAGCAGGGATGGGAAAGCACATAACATCCGTTTGATCAGGGGTGATCTAGACAACCCGCATGTACAGTTGATAGATCTGACTACCATAGAAGGAATGCGACAGGCCTCATTACAGGTTCAGTCTGGCGATATAGTTTATATTGAACCAATCAGAAGGCTGCTCCCGGAAACTATTCGGGACATTGCTCCTGTTCTGGGTCTGATTTCTAATGTGATCGGTTTAACACTTGTGATTATAAGCCTTAGCAACAACAATTAGCTATCTGTAGCAGGAGGAGGAATTTTGAAAGAAGATACTACATATGTTGAATACACAGATGCTCCTGATGAGCAATCTGCGGGAGGTCCTCTTCAAAGTATTGACTTTGATAAGCTATTTAGTGTCTTAAAAAAGAGTTTGCCCATCATTGTTGTGATCTTTTTGGTCTGCAACATGGGCGCCTATTTGTATGTACGATATACAAAACCTCTATATCAGTCAAACTCCGAACTACAGCTCACCGAAAATAAGCCCGCAGCCAGCTTTGGCTTTGTTGATTCCGACAAAGCTACCATGGAGGGCATGTCGAGCGAAATTGAACTTATCAAGTCAAAGCTCTTTTTGAACAAAGTGCTGGCGGCCCTGGATTTGGATGTGAGTTACTATACTCAGGGTAAAATACTGGATGATGAGAAATATCGTTCCGCTCCTTTTAAAGTGCAGTACCTGATTAAAGATGAGCGATTCTTTAACCAGAAAATTTTTATTAACATTCACGATAATCAGGAGTACACCCTTAGCTATTTTCAGGACGATCAGGAAATAAGCAACCGCTACCGCTTTGGACAAACTGTAGAAACAGGTTCCTTTAGCCTTACCCTAACCCTTGTTGAAGGTGCAACAGGTGATGCCATTAACAGTAGCTACTACTTTGTTATCAACAGCGACCAGTCTCTGATCGATTACCTAAGCACTAATCTGACCGTTACCATACTGAACCCGAATGCCAAAACCATCAAGATCTCTTTAACTGATTATAATCCTTATAAGGCAAGAGTAGTTGTAGATGCTGTGAGCAACATGTATCTTACGTATAAAGAGGAAGAGCAGATCAAGGCCAACAACCAAAAAATTGCTTTTCTGAATACTTTGGTGGAGGATGCTGAAAGTAAACTGGAGGGTTATGAGACTTATTTTGAAGATTTCACCATCAGCCAAAGAACTACAAACCTGGACAAAGATATCAGCAACACCATTCTGCTGCTGGAAAGTGTAGACAGTCAGCGGGTGGCAACACGCCGCCAGCTGAACAATCTCACAAATCTATCCTCCCGCATCAAATCAGAGGACACTTATTTTGCACAGTCGCTGGTAAACCGGGCAGGAAGCGATTTCCCCACCGATATTAAAGCATTGCTTGATCAGCTCAACAAACTGATCTCTGAAAAAGAAGTACTACTGGAGCATTATAATGAAAATACCCAGGCAGCTCAATTGAAGATCAAGCAGGTCAGCATGATCAAGGAAGATCTGCTTGCGGCCCTTCATCTCTACGAAAACGATCTCAAAAAGCAGGTAGAAGACCTCCAGTTCCGCCATAGAGAGTTACTTAGCAGCTTTGTACAGCTTCCCTCTAAAGGCACAGAATTCAGCAAATCGCAAAGAGACTACAATCAGCTTCTGGAGGTACTGCTTAACCTGCAAAGTAAAAAAATTGAGTTTGAGATTGCCAATGCAGGTTCTACCACTGATTATAAGATCCTGTCATCTGCCAGCATGCCTGGAGCACCTATTTCTCCTGATAAATATCTGTTTCACGGCATAGGTTTAGCAGCTGGGTTGATGCTGAGCCTGCTGTTTGTAGGTGGTCGGTATGTTCTGGATAATAAGGTTAATGGTGTAGCCGAAGTGGAGCGCCTGGCGAATGTACCAGTTTTAGGAGCAGTGCCTTTAACGCATAATAAGCTTGCCTCTGCCCGCATGGTCATCACCGATAATCCTAAATCTGCCTTTAGCGAATCCATGCGTGCCATCAGAACCAATATGGAGTTTCTGGGGGCCCGCCAGAATAACCGCATCATTTCGGTTACTTCTACAGTAAGTGGCGAGGGTAAAACATTTGTTACCACAAACCTGGCTGCTATTATTGCGCTGTCTAAAAAGAAAGTGCTGGTGCTTGACCTGGATATGCGCAAACCTAAAGTACACCTTGCTTTTGAAGGAGAGAACTCTTCTGCAGGGGTAAGCACTGTGCTGATTGGCAGGCACAGCCTGGAGGAAAGCATTCGCAAAACAAGTATCCCTAATTTAGATTACATACCTGCCGGCCCAACCCCGCCAAATCCTTCGGAGCTGGTCATGAACGGCGATTTTGATGTACTCCTTTTAAAACTGCAGGACCTCTATGATGTAATTGTAATGGATACCCCGCCTGTGGGTCTGGTAACTGATGGTATCCTTATTATGAAGAAGGCCGACCTGCCTCTTTACGTGTTCAAGGCAAATTATTCTCATAAAGCTTACTTTAAAACCCTTAACAGGTTGGCAACTGTTAACCAGTTTAATAACTTAGCGGTAATTCTGAACGGCGTAAGCCGAAACAAAGGTTATGGATATGGATATGGCTACGGATACGGCAATACCGGAGGCTATTACGAAGAATAAGATCAGCAATTACCTTGTTCAATCTCTTTAAAAAACATACGAAACACACCAATGTGCTGCCCCTGCAGGCAGACATACACTCTCATTTGCTTCCGGGCCTGGATGATGGTGTACAAAGTGTGGAAGAATCTGTACAGCTGTTACGCGGGTTTAGTGAGCTGGGCTATAAACACCTGGTGACCACACCTCATATTTTAAGCGACTTTTACCCCAATACCCCTAACGGTATCAAAAAGCAGCTGACGGCAATACAGGCAGCTGCAGAAAAAGAAGGGCTGAGCTTAAAGCTGGAGGCAGCAGCTGAGTATTACCTCGATGAGGTTTTTTTTAAAAGCCTGCTTGCCGATGAAGATCTTCTTAGTTTCGGGGATAATTACATCCTGTTCGAGACTGGCTTTGTAAACCAGCCGGCTATTCTCTTTGATGCAATCTTCAGAATGAAAGCCCGGGGCTTTAAACCAATTTTAGCGCACCCCGAGCGTTATGAGTACATGTATCATAATTATGAACTGGCCCAGGAACTGGTAGACCGGGGTGCCCTGCTTCAGCTCAATCTTAATTCTATATCAGGTTATTACTCCGTTCCTGCCCGTAAGGTAAGCGAATGGCTGATAGATAAGAAAATGATCCATTTCGTAGGCACCGACTGCCACAACCAGAAGCACTTCAACCTTCTGAAGGAAACAATTAAATTGCCTTATTTCGACAAGCTGCTGAAGCTCGACCTGTTGAACAACACCCTGCTTGAGGCATGATTTTCGTTACCGGCGCCAGCGGATTAATTGGTAGTCATCTTGTTCGCAGGCTTGTTGCAGAAGGTTATAAAGTAAGAGCCTTACGGCGCGCAAACTCCGATACATCACCCCTGGAAGACATTTCGGCTGAAATTGATTGGGTAGAGGCAGATTTACTCGATGTAAGCCAGCTCTACCAATATTTAAAGGGTTGCCTGCAGGTAATACACTGTGCCGGAATGGTATCGTTCGCTGCCAAAGATAAAGACCTGCTTTACCAGACAAATGTAGAAGGTACTACTGCACTGGTAAACTGCTCACTGGCTGCCGGCATCGAACGTTTTATTCATGTTAGTTCTGTGGCTGCCGTTGGCCGGTCCAGGAGATCCAGTGTGGTGGATGAAAAACAAAAGTGGGAAAAATCGAGCCTCAACAGCTGGTATGGCGAAACGAAGTACCTGGGCGAGCTCGAAGTCTGGAGAGCCCATACCGAAGGCATGCCCTGCATCATCTTCAATCCTTCTACAGTACTTGGGCCCGGGCCACTGCATCGCTCCAGCACACAGCTGTTTAATTATGTAATTAAGAAAAGCAGGTTTTATCCGCCTGGCTTAATGAATTGGGTAGATGTAAGAGATGTAGCAGACCTGCTGATAGCAGCGCTGCAACCAACAGCCACAACAGGCCAGCGGTATATAATATCTGCAGGAGCCGTGCGTTATGAGCAACTGTTCAGGCAAATGGCTGACTGTCTGGGAGTACCGCCACCACAAATCAAAGCTAATTCGGTTCTCACTAGTGGTGCATATTACCTGGAAAAGATTCGTTCCAAATTCCGACAAAAATCTCCTCTAATTACAAAAGAAACAGTCAAATTAAGTAATTTAGAGATAGAATTTAACAATTCAAAGGTAACAAAAGGGTATAACCATACCTTCCGCTCCTTGCATGAGACGATTCAGTGGTGTTGTAAAGAGCTTCAAAGCTATATGCTATAATAATTGCTATTATATTACGCCTCCTGTTATTCTTGGCAAGCTTTATGTTATTTAGTATGACAGTAGCGGCATGAAAAGGCTGAAATAGTATGGCAGAGAATTATAAGAGAAGACAGGAGGAAAAAGCATTAATAGAGCGTTTTGAGAACGTTCTTGAGGATGATAGCTACACCTACTTTGAAGTAGAGGAGTACGAAACCATCGTTAACCACTATATCAAAAAAAGTAAGTGGCAACAGGCAGTTAAAGCCTGTAAGCTGGCATCTGAACAGTTTCCTCTTTCCACAGAAGTATTAAGTCTGAAGATACAGATTCTTACCCGCCTCCAGAAATACGAAGAGGCGCTGGAATTGCTTGAGGAAGCAGAGGCACTTCAGCCAACCGATCCGGAAGTGATGAGCATGAAAGCAAATGTGCTGTCGCTTAGTGGTCGTCATGATGATGCCATAGGACTTTACGAAAAGTCCCTGATGTTCTCGGCAGATAAAGATGATGTATACTATAACATAGGGCTTACCTACCAGAGCACTGGCAGGTACGAGGAGGCCATCAGCCATTACAAACAGGCAATCGAGGCTAATATTAACCATGAGAATGCGCTCTATGAGCTGGCATACTGCCTGGATGTTACCGGCAAGCTGGATTCAAGCCTTGCCTACTACCAGAAGTTTATAGACCGCGATCCTTTCTCGTTCTATGCCTGGTACAACATTGGCATTATCTATAACAAGCTTGGCCGCTACGACGAAGCTGTGCATGCCTATGAGTATGCAACGGCTATAAACGAAAAGTTTGCGTCGGCTCATTTTAACATGGGCAACTCGCTCATGAACCTGGGCAAGTATGAGCAGGCACTTGAATCGTATAAGAACACCCACAAATGGGAAGGCCCGAGTGCAGAAACCTACTGCTGCATTGGCTCTGCCTACGAAAAGCTGGGCCAGTTCGATGGTGCCATCAAATACTACCAGAAGTCTACCAAGGCCGATGCCACCTACGACAGAGCCTGGTTTGGCATTGGCTACTGCCTGTGCAAGCAAAACCGCCATTTCGAGGCTGTGTACTTCTTTACCAAAGCCCTTAAGTACGATGCTGAAAACGGCCACTACTGGCTGTCGCTTGCCGATGCCGAATACCGTGCAGGCAACTTGATGTCGAGCTTTGAGGCCTACCAGGCAGCCAGCCAGTACGATGGCGGCAACCTTGCCGTGTGGGTGGAGTGGTCTAATGTTTACTTCGACCTGCATGAGTACGATAAGGCATTTGTGATCATAAAAGCTGGCATGGATGAGCTGCCAGACAACGCTGATCTTCAATATCGTGCAGTTGTTTACCTTATCTCAGCGGGTAAATACAAAGAGGCCTTTAATTTTCTGGAAAATGCTTTAATTTTGGACTTCGATAAGCACACCGTCCTTTTTGACTTCTTCAAAAAACCTGAAGTACAAAAGGCGCTGTACAAGATCATCGATCAGTACCGAAATTAAAGAGACCAGATGAATTACGAGCTTGGGCAAATCCCTTACAGAACCCTAAAGCCAAGGGACTATGGTTTTACCATGGCCATGGACAAAGGTTTAAGTACCAGGGAGGCGGAAGATTTCTTGAGTGTAGCCAGCAATTATGTTGATATTGTAAAGCTTGGGTGGGCTACTTCTTTTGTAACCCCCAACCTGGATGAAAAACTCCAGGTGTTTAGAGAGGCTAACATACCAGTATACTTTGGTGGCACCCTGTTTGAAGCCTTTATCATCCGCAACAAATTCGACGAATACCGCCGGATTCTGGATAAGTATAAGATGGAGTTCGCCGAAGTCTCGGATGGCTCTATTGAACTGCCCCACGATAAAAAATGTGAATACATACGCCAGCTGGCAACACAGGTAACGGTGTTATCCGAAGTAGGCTCTAAAGATGCCGACAAGATTATACCGCCTTACAAATGGATTGCCCTGATGAAGGCCGAGATGGAAGCCGGCGCCTGGAAAGTGATCGGCGAAGCCCGCGAGGGTGGCAATGTAGGCCTTTTCCGCAGTACGGGAGAGGTGCGCTCCGGACTGGTAGAAGAAATTTTAACCCAGATCCCTTTTGAAAAAATCATTTGGGAAGCGCCTCAAAAGTCACAGCAGGTGTGGTTTATAAAGCTCCTGGGTACTAATGTTAATTTGGGAAACATTGCACCAAATGAAATTATACCCCTGGAAACCATTCGTTTAGGATTAAGAGGAGATACCTTCAGCGATTTTCTAACTGAATAGGCTGAACATAAAATATTGTGAAAGAAAGCCTGGGTGTCGTCCAGGCTTTTTATTTTTCCTTATTCATAAGCCTCAGGCATTTAGCTAATAATTGTTATGTTTGCAACTGCTGGTAAACCGGCCTTAATGCCTGTTGCCCTGCCCTACTTTTTATGAGATCGATCAAAGACTACGCACTCCTTTACCTGAAAGGTGCCGGTATGGGCGCCGCCGATGTTGTTCCTGGTGTATCAGGTGGAACAATTGCTTTCATTACAGGCATCTATGAAGAGTTACTGGATAGCATTAAATCCTTTAACCTCGATGCCCTGCAGCTAATAAAGCAGGGGCAGTTTAAAGGGTTTTGGCAGCACATCAATGGCACCTTCCTGGTGGTACTGCTGGCAGGCGTTTTTACCAGCCTGCTTACACTATCCCGCCTTATTACCTGGCTGCTGGCTACGTACCCCATTCAGCTCTGGTCTTTCTTTTTTGGCCTCATTATTATTTCTGCCATACTGGTAACCAAAGAAATAAGAAAGTGGAATGCGGCAGTGGTAATAGCAGGCATTATTGGTATTGCTATTGCCTATCTTATTACGGTAGTAAGCCCGGGCCAAACACCAGATAATCTCTGGTTTATATTTATAGCTGGGGCAATTGCCATCTGCGCCATGATTTTACCAGGTATTTCAGGCTCCTTTATCCTGCTCTTGCTGGTAAAATATGAGTTTATTCTGAATGCCGTAAAAGAGTTAAACATACCTGTAATCATTGTATTTGGCCTTGGCTGTGTAACCGGCCTCTTAAGCTTTGCCCGGGTAGTATCCTGGCTGCTGGACCGCTATTATAATGTTGCCGTTGCCCTGCTTGCAGGCTTTATGATTGGCTCATTAAATAAAGTGTGGCCCTGGAAGGTGGTAACTGAGTACTACATGGACAGTAAAGGGGTGCAAAAGCCCCTGGTTACTGAAAGTGTATGGCCTACAATCTATGCCATCAGCACAGGCCAGCAGGCACATGTGCTATGGGCAGTGCTTTTTGCAGCCCTTGGCATTCTGCTGGTGGTTGGTATCGAAAAAGTCTCAAAGTATAGTGTTAGCCCCGATCATTAATGCGACAGTTCGGCCTTATCGGTTATCCGCTCGGTCATAGCTTTTCAAAGGGCTATTTCTCCGAAAAGTTTAAAAGGGAAGGCATAAACGATGCAGCCTACGAACTGTATCCTCTGCAGAGCATCACTGAGTTTCCGCAGCTGGTGGCTCAAAATCCGCAACTGCAGGGTTTAAACGTTACCATTCCTTATAAAGAGCAGGTAATTCCCTACCTCAGCAGCCTGCACGAAAGTGCGCAAAAGGTTGGGGCCGTAAATGTAATAAGGTGGGAGGGAGAGGCACTTATTGGCTACAACTCCGATTACTTTGGTTTTAAGCTATCGCTGCAGGAGTGGCTGGGCGATAAACTAACTAGTCTAAAGGCGCTGGTGCCTGGCACCGGTGGTGCTGCCAAAGCTGTAGGAGCCGCCCTCGAAGATCTGGGCATTCCTTACCAGAACGTTTCACGCAAATCAGGCTTAAACACCCTTAGCTACACCCAGCTTCATCAGCAGCCAAAGCTGTTTAATGAATACCGGCTGATTATCAACACCACACCGCTGGGCATGCAGCCTAACCTTACTTCCTGCCCCGATCTGCCCTACGAGCAGCTGGATCAGCACCATTACCTCTACGACCTGGTATATAACCCTGCAGAAACGCAGTTTATGAAAGAAGGCGCAGCAAGAGGGGCCAGGACTAAAAACGGCTTACAAATGCTCCACCTGCAGGCCGAAAAAGCCTGGGAGATCTGGAATGGTAATAAGGCTTAGTTGTATACGGTATATTGTATTGGGTGTATGAACCGAGAACCTGCTCAATCCATTGCTATCATCTCTCCAGCAGAACCTATAGGCTGTTATTCAACTATTCAGGATTCAACATTATCCCAGCAGCCAGTCATAAGCATCTTCATAATTAGAGAATACCTTTATTTGTAGTTTGTTGTAATATTCTACCCGGTTCACTTTACGCACAGTAGCCTGGGCAAAGATATCTTTAGCGAGCTTTACCGCTATTTTTCTTAAGCCTGCTTTTTCTAAAGCTATATGCCCCTCTTCTACCAGGTACTGCTGCACCTCCGGAGAAAGCACCTTTAGTGCTGTATGGTCATTCAGGTTATACCTGATGTCATGGTCCCGAATAAAATCAACTTTGAACTCAATGATTGACCGCACCTGCGCTACATCTAACGATCCTTTCCATTTCGTTATGAGCACCTGGTGCTCCTCATCATAACCAAGTTCAACGTAGGGCTTTTCCAACAGCAATCTATAGTTCATATTGTCTTTCTCATGAGGCAGTAGTTGCTTTGCTAATTTATATGCCAAAAGTACAAAATTCAAACGCTGCAACTACTATACCAAAGCCTTACTTTTATCAAATTCTGTTGAATGCAATAGTAACAACAGCTAGTCAGGAGAAGAGAAAAACAAAAAAAAGCTCCGCCTGGAGCTTTAGATCATAGCGGCATAGACAACAGCCGCTTCAGTATATATTATTGCGTCATATTATTACCAAAATGCTAATTTCAGCTTACCGGCAACAGCTCATAATGCTTCACTGCATGTTCGAAAGCAGTTGCCGCATTTTTCATATGGTGCAGCACCACCTCTAAAATATCTGGTGTGTAACCACCACTGCCATGCTTACGCTGTTCTTCCCCTCCGTGTGCTGCTTTATAGGCCTTATCGGCAATAGTCTTGTGTGGCATCCGGAAGCTCTTGAGCAACAGTAGCAGACTTCTTACCTGGCGAATTGCCTCCCAGACTTCTGTTTGCTGCTGCTTGCTTTCAAGCAAAAATGCACCGAAGGTGTCTAACAAAGAAGGCTTATAGCGATACGCTACATAGGTTTCGCGCAGGTAGGGCAAAATATAGGGCAGATACGTTTCTTTGAAAGAAACATAAGCCGGATCGCTATTGCTGCTGCTCCATAAAAGATGGTCATATACAAACATCGGCATTTCTACTGCGCCGGGGCCCAGGTAGGTTTTTCCATGCAAGCTGATGGGATCGAAATACAGGCGTAGTTCCTGTGCAAAATAGCTTACAGACACATTTTTTCGTGTATGCACAATTCCGGCTATCATGCCTTCAAAAGCAGCAGCTGCTTCTTTAGCACATGCAGCAAAGGCAGGCATTTCCGGCCTTAGTCCATGCATTGCCTCCAGTGCAAATATTGCTTTGATCAGCGGCGTCATCGCCATCGCTACACTCTGAATAAGATTATCCTCATCTGGTGTACCTGTATAAGTTCGCCTGCGGAAGCCTACAGGATTCCAGGTGGTGTAATGTAAGAGGGTATCTCTTGGCGGCAGGTTTGTTTTACCACCCAGTACATCCAGCACATAGTCCAGCTCCGGCACAGCCTCCACCGGTTCTACGCCATGTCTTTTCAAAGAGCCCAGGAAAAAGCCCAGATCCCGCATGGCGGCAACAGCGTCGTAATAATCAAAAGCCTCAAGCCGCTCCGGATGGGGTAATAAACTGTAGCAAACAGATGTAATGTTGGCTACCTCTTTCTTAATATTAAAGTCAGGAAGTAGCTTAAGAGCAGTATCAGCACTCAGCGGATCCAGCGAACAAATGTATTCATCTTCTTTTTGCTGGCGCTGGTCAATACTTAGGTTAGATGAGTGTAATAAATGTGTTATCATAAAAAAGTATTGAAAAAGGCTCCTGCTAGCAGAAGCCCTTTGTTTGTATCTTAACTATTCAACCATTTGAATGCTGACTCATAAGAACCAAATGAATCAATCAGCATTTGTCCGAACCTCTGCTCGCCGTTTACTTTTTTTACGGTAGCCTGGGCAAAAACATCTTCCGCCAGGTTAACGGCTATTTTACGCAAGCCTAACTTCTCTACCTGGTTGAACCAGGTACCACCCAGGTAGTCCTGAACTTCCTTGCTTAGCACCTTTAGCTGGCTGTGGTCGCTAAGGTGTTTTGTAAGTTTGTTTTTTACTATTTGCTGATTGACTGCCTCACAGCCTTTTTTAACCTGATCTACTGTAAGAAATCCTTTCCACTTTGCTATGATGATCCTATCTTCAGCTCTGTAACTGATTTCAACATAGCTTTCCTTCATCAAAATCTGGTTTGAAACAACTGCATTCATTTTTTTGTAACTTAACTTAATAATTGATAATGGATTTTATCATGGCCCAAAAGTATGCATGCTGTACCTATAATATTTTCACATTTTTGGTATTATAATCAGTAAGTACTTTTTCCTTTTTTATTTAACACACACAGGATTTGTTCTGTAATGAGTATGCCAATTTGGTTGTTATAACACTGTTAGACAAGCTAACAACATACTTTAATGGGGCAGTCCCACGGTATCATTATTTTGTTTAAGACATGGATTTTCAGTTGATTTCAGAATACCAGCCCACGGGTGATCAGCCCAAAGCAATTGTCCAACTGGTAGAGGGCTTAAAGGCTGGCGAACCTGCACAAACACTTTTAGGTGTTACAGGCTCCGGTAAAACTTTTACCATGGCAAACGTAGTAAGCCAGCTGAACAAGCCTACCCTGGTACTAAGCCACAATAAAACACTCGCTGCACAGCTTTACAGTGAATTCAAGCAGTTCTTCCCGAATAATGCCGTGGAGTACTTTATCTCATATTACGACTATTACCAGCCGGAAGCTTTTATCCCCACCACCAACACCTATATAGAGAAAGACCTCTCGATTAATGATGAAATAGAAAAGCTTCGCCTAAGTGCTACCTCTGCTCTTTTGAGCGGCAGGCAGGATGTGCTGGTGGTAGCGTCTGTATCGTGTATCTACGGCATGGGCAACCCGGATGATTTTGCAAAAAGTGTGGTGCGCATCCAGGAGGGCGACCGCATTGCCCGCTCACAGTTCCTTTTTGCCCTGGTTGACATTCTGTACCACCGTACCGAAGTAGAGTTTAAGCGTGGCTCCTTTCGGGTAAAAGGCGATACGGTAGACATCTTTGTAGCGTATGCCGATTTTGCTTACCGCATTATCTTCTGGGGCGACGAAATTGAAGCTATTCAGCGCATAGATCCGGAGAGCGGTAAAAAGCTGGGTGACGAAAAGATTATCTCTATCTTCCCTGCCAACCTCTTTGTAACCGGTAAAGATGTGGCGCAGCAGGCCATTAAGGAAATTCAGTACGATATGGTATCGCAGGTAGAGCTGTTTGAAAAAGACCGCCGCTTCCTGGAGGCTCAGCGCATAAAGGAGCGTACAGAATTTGACCTGGAAATGATCCGGGAGCTGGGCTTTTGCTCAGGCATCGAAAACTACAGCCGTTACTTCGACCGGCGTACACCAGGCTCGCGTCCCTTCTGTCTGCTGGATTATTTTCCTGATGATTACCTCATGATCATCGACGAAAGCCATGTAACCATACCACAGGTACGTGCTATGTGGGGGGGCGACAGGGCCAGAAAGATTAACCTGGTAGATTTTGGATTCCGCCTGCCATCGGCACTGGATAACCGCCCGCTTACCTTTAATGAGTTTGAAGAAATTATTGACCAGGTGGTATTTGTAAGTGCTACCCCGGCAGAGTATGAACTGCGCAAATCAGAAGGTGTGGTCGTGGAGCAGATCATTCGTCCAACAGGCCTGCTCGATCCTGTTATTGATGTGCGCTCTAGCCTTAACCAGATAGATGATTTGCTGGAGGAGATTCACCTGCGCACAGAGCGGCAGGAGCGCGTGCTGGTAACCACCCTCACCAAACGCATGGCCGAGGAGCTCACCAAGTACCTGGAGCGCGCTGGTGTTCGATGCCGCTACATTCACTCCGAGGTGCAGACCCTGGAGCGCGTGGAAATTCTGCGCGACCTGCGCCTGGGCGAATTTGATGTGCTGGTGGGTGTAAACCTGCTGCGGGAAGGCCTGGACTTGCCAGAAGTATCTCTGGTGGCCATTCTGGATGCCGATAAGGAAGGTTTTCTGCGCAATGTGCGCTCGCTGGTGCAAACCATTGGCCGCGCTGCCCGTAATGCAAACGGATTGGTAATCATGTATGCCGATAAAGTAACGGAATCGATGCAGGTAGCCATTGACGAAACCAACCGCCGCCGGGCTATTCAGATGGAGTACAACGAGGCACATGGTATTACCCCGACAACAGTATTCAAATCGCGCGAAGCCATTATGGGGCAAACCTCTGTGGCCGATGTGCGTAAAAAAGAAGCTAAGAAAGCCTACATTGAGCCTGATACCCTTTCGCTGGCAGCCGATCCTGTAGTTGCGTACATGAAGCCCGAGCAGCTGGACAAGCTCCTGAAAGAAACCCAGCGTAAAATGGAGAAAGCAGCCAAAGAACTTGATTTCATGGAAGCTGCCCGCCTGCGTGATGAACTAATGGAAATAAAAAAACTAAAAGAGGAAAAAGCGTCTTAATACCTTATGCAGAAAACCTCAGCGCTATCAATTTTTTACACTATCACAGTCATGTTGCTGCTCCTGCTTACAGGGCAGGCAGCGGCACAGACCAATCCATTTGCACCACCAGGTACACGCAGCATACATGCCTACACAGATGTTTATAAAACCAATTTTGAGCGGCCTTTCCGCAAGCTGCAGGGGGGCCTGGAGGTAGGCTACCTGGTTAGTAACAAACTGCAGTTTACAGCAGGCATGGAGTTCTGGAATGAGGAGCCAAGCCCAATGGCATCGATAGGTAACCGCTACTACCCTTTTGGCGCTACCTTTGTTCGTTACAGGGCACTCGTAGGCCGCACTGCCGATGTGGCACTTGGTTTTGGCCACAGCTTTAAAATCGGGCAAAAGTTTGTAATAGAGGCCGCTAGCGACTATTACCTTGATGAACGTGAAATTGGGTTCAGGCTGGCCTTTGGCTACAGGTGGAGAAAGGCAGCACAATCTGATTTCTAGATGCTTGTTCAGTATTGGGATTTGTTAAGCATCTTTCTATCTTAAGGGAGTTTTATTTTTTAATTGATTCACTGTTTAAGCATGCGACTCTCCCTCCTTTTTCTCAGCCTGCTCTTTTTACAGTTAAGCCCTGCTTTGGCACAGCTAGAGGGCCTGTGGATTGTAACAGAAGTAAAAGCAGGCGATAAGACAGTAACGCCTGTTGCCCGCTGGACCCGCTTTCAGCCCAATGGAAATACCCAGGCGGGCAATGGCTGGGTGCAGCATACCGTAGGCAAATGGCAGTATAATGCTGCCGATTCCAGCCTCAGCATCAGCAGCAATGGATGGAAGGATGAGGCAGGGCCCTTCAAAGTTGTTTTTAAAACCAGTAGTACCATGCGCTGGCAGCGCCTGGAAGAAGGCATGCTGGTAGCCGTAAGCCTGCAGAAAACAGATAGTCTGCCGCAAACCCCAACCGACAGTATCCTGGGAGTCTGGCTGCTAAACCCGGGAGGTGCAGCTCAAAAAACAACCGACCAACCGCAACCTTATGTCTTTATGCGTGCGGACCGGCGCTTTAATTTCAGGGGAATGCCAGGAGGGCAAACCGGGGGGTTCTGGCAAATAGACGGGCACCAACCAATCTTAACGCTAATCTCAAATGGCGGGGAGGAGCAGTGGCTCGTAGCCATACAGCCTACTACCATGACCTGGACCAAAATTGCCCCCGCCGGCCAGGAGCAGGTGCTAAGCTTTACCCGTACCGATACTTTTCCGGAGTAAAAGCTGGCCAGCCCAAATTAGTAATCATAGCCCCCGAAGTAGACGCAACGCTAAGAAAAAGCCACCTGCTGAAGGTGGCTCTCTGTTACTATTCACTTTTATTATTCTGCCAGATGCTGAATGGCTTTCTCCAGGGCTTCATCCTTTCCAGCTTTTACGTCTTCTGCTTTATTCTCCCACAGCAGCTGTGGTGCTAAACCTTTGCCTTCGTGGCTCCTGCCACTGGCATCTCTAAAGTCGCCCACAGAGAGACTAAATATCCAGCCATTGTACAACTGACGTGACGGGTTATCTGAAAAAGCTCCTGCCGTTGTATCGCCTGCCTGCACCACTTGGGGGAGCTCGAGCATAGCCAGCGAGAAGGTTTCTGCACCGCTTCCGGTAAAACGGGTAGTTAACAGCACTACAGGCTTACCCCTTAACTCTCCACCACCCAATGGCTCTACCCACCAGCTGGTCCAGTCGGTAAAATCAGTAAGATTGGGGCCTGAACGTTTACGGGTTTTCATGTAGAGGTATTTTTCAGAGGCAAAATAGCCTGCCAGCTGCTGCCCCACCGGATCCTGCCCGCCAGGAGCATCGCGAATATCCAGCACAATGCCTTTTGCTTTTTTAAGAGCGGGCGCTATGTCTTTCATGGCATCATCAACATCAGCAATCTTTACCATAAAATGATCTACATGTATGTAACCAATGCTATCTGACAACCACCCCCAGTCAAATACCTGCCCTGCCTGATTGTGGGATTGCAGATAGTTTTCCTTAACCACATCAAAGCTATAATCCTCCTGGTGACTGATGCCATTCTCCAGATCAACACTCCAGCGAGGCAAGGCAGGATTGGTAGGAAAAAGTGTAATGTGTGCATCATTCAATATCGCAAGCATGCTGGTAGTTACAGTATAAAACTGTTCCTCAGCCATGCCCTCATGCACCTGTGGCCTGTAGACTGCATACACTGAATCCCAGTCTATCTTTTTTACCTCAAAAAGGCCATAGTAGTCATGAAAGTCCTGCCACAGCAATTCAAAATTACTTACCGGGTCTTTTTTCAGGGACGGTTCATTTACCAAACTGTCTTCACAGGAACAAAGGGCCAATCCGAATAAGATGCCTATTATTAAAAATATATTTTTCATGACAGATTACTTTTTAGGAAACAGGTAGAGGAATGAAAGATTGTAGGCACTTTCGGCCATGGTAATAGGGCGAGGGTCTTTTTCGCGTAACCAGTTAAGCTGATAGCTGGCCGCTGCAAAAGTACGGAGCCCCATACGGTACTGATACAGCACCTCGGCCTGTACTCCCTGCAGTTTATTCAGGGTTTGCCAGCGGGTATTGTGCTTCAGGAAAGCACCCTCGAGGTTTTCGTTAGGCTGTGTAAGGGTGCCATGGTAGGGCGGACGGGTAACCAATCCTAAAACAGCGGTAGATAGGTTTGCCTCGAACTGATGCCGTGTACCCGCGGCATAGGTTACACGCAGCTGTGGGCTTAGCGATACCATGTTCATTAAACCGGCAGTTACAAAGCCCTGCGGATAGAGTAATTGCTCAGTAATGGCAGCGCCGGCAGAAAACTGCAGCTTATCAGCATTACCCAGGGCATACCAGTAGCCTAGTTTAACAGTAGGAGATATCATGCTCCCTTTTGTGGGCACCTTTGTTTCCTTAACAGAACCATCTTCTTCCAGCTCTTTAAAATAAATATGATCGTTGGGATAGGCAGCCGGGGCATAGCTGCCCAGGTTACCCTGCAGCCTTAACTCTACCCGGGAACGTTCACCCGTGTACAGAAACTGCAACCCTACCCGCCTGTAATTCCCCTTATATAACAGTGGGCTTACGGCCCTGTCTACCATAGAAAAGGTACTAATGCCCAGCTGGAGGCCTACCTGATATTTTGGGGGTTTGAAAAAACTTTCCTTCTCCTGCGCATGGCCACTCACTCCCAGTAAGCAGCAACATAAAGCAATCCATGTGGCTTTCATAAAAATAAATTATGATGCAAAGAAAGGGGCTGGAACAGCCAGAATCGTCCGATCCGAACGGATCAGACCTCTACCGACGCTTTCGCACCTTGTTTTTGGTAGAACTGTGAAGGGGTTTGGCCGGTAGTTTTCTTGAATACGGCGTTAAAGGTAGACTTGGAGTTAAAGCCTGCCTCATGCGCCAGGGCCAGCAGGGTATAGTGGGCATACTGCGGAGCGGCCACCAGCTCCTGAAATTCTGCTACACGGTATTCGTTTACAAAGTCATAGAATTTCTTCTGTATAACGCCGTTCAGCACTGCCGATACCTGGTAACGGGGCATATCGAGGTGTTGTGCCAGCTTTACAAGATCAAGCTCCGGATCCAGGTACAGCTTGTCCTGCTCCATTGCATTCCGTATCTGATCAGCTTGCTCTGCAAGGGTACTTTCTGCTACAGCAATCGGAGCGGGCACTGCGTCCTTCAGCTCTTTTGCTTCTTTTAGTCCCTTTTGCTCCCTAGGAGGTGCCGGAGGCTCCAGAGTACCCAGCATGGGATCTGCCCTAAAAAGTAGTGGTTGCCCCAGCGCCTTATATCCTATCCAGTACAGCAGAATCACCACACCCAAAAAATGATAAGGATACACGGCAGACAGCAGCGGCCAGCCCCATTTGCGGGAGTAAAATACCATTACGGAAAAAGCAAGGATCAGGAACACACCCCACAACAGATCGCGCAACCACAGCAGGCGCATATGTTGTTCGTCGCTATAGAGTAAGTGCAGCCGCTGTACATATATTCTAAGCTTTAGCAAGCTGATTGCCAGAAAAAAAACATGCACCACGTTGGTGGTCTGATTCATCCAGCCAAAATCTGCCTGCAGCACTGACTCATAATTGGTAAGATAGGCGATCTTATCCTGTGCCGGCAGCAGGTAATAGGGCATTAAAATAGCCACAAAAGCAGCAAAGGGCATAAAGGTAAATGCGTACTGCCACCTCCAGCGGAATCGGGGGCTGGTAAGGGAGGAGGTGAGCAGGTAGATCAGCGGACCGTACAGGAGCGGCACAGTCCAGGTAATGCGGCTCAGGTGCGGGTACTTCAGGAAAAAATCGGCATTATCATTCCCTACCAGCACCAGGTGCAGCGCCACCAATGCAAGCAGCGTACCAAGAATACGGTTATTACGCTTGTTGGTACCTCTCGAAAAAAGTAAAAGCGCCAGCAGAATCCCCTGCCCTGCACCGATAAATAGGATAATGTCCAGAAGATTCATCTTATATTAAAGATACACAAATGGCAGGTAATAATTTCCGGCTGGGCTGCTAATATTTATATTTTTAGTCCAACAAACAAGATATTGAAAATTTCCGGGAGAAAAAGCTCTTCCAGAAGGAGTGTACTTTTTTACAGAATTGCCAGGAACGTTATAAGACGGAATCAAAAACAGGGCTTTGATGTGGCAGGCATCAGCACCAAAACTGACTTATCACAAATCCATCAGACATTTACTTATTGCCAGTTAACAGGCTTGTAATAAAAAAGCCACCCAAACAGGGTGGCTCTCAATGGACTGCCGCTTATCTTTAGCAGATAACAGCTTTTAATTATTTGTTGCGAGCTTGCTCGTAGCGGCGGCTTACTGCTTCCCAGTTAACCACATTCCACCAGTTGCCAACGTAATCAACACGTTTGTTCTGGTACTTCAGGTAGTAAGCATGTTCCCACACATCAAGACCCAGAACAGGCGTGCCTTTTTTCTCGGCTACATCCATCAGCGGGTTATCCTGGTTTTGTGTAGAGGTTACGTCTACTTCGCCGTTACCGGTTACAATCAGCCATGCCCAACCAGAGCCAAAACGGGTAGCTGCTGCATTAGAGAACTCTTCCTTGAACTTATCAAAAGATCCCCACTTTTTGTTGATGGCTTCTGCTACAGCGCTGGTTGGCTGGCCACCGCCATTCGGGCTCATTACTTCCCAGAACAGGCTGTGGTTGTAGTAGCCACCGCCATTGTTACGCACGGCATTGTTGCCACTTACGTTCTTTAAGATTTCTTCAATGGATTTGTTTTCCATATCCGTTCCCTGAATTGCTTTGTTCAGGTTGTCGGTGTAGCCTTTGTGGTGGCGGCCGTGGTGAATCTCCATGGTTTGCTGGTCAATGTTTGGTTCCAGCGCATTAGATGGGTACGGCAGGTTAGGTAATTCGAATGCCATAGTTTAAAAAGGTATTTAAAGGTTAAACAGTGTTAATTGTGTACAAGGTACAAAGTATCTGGTATCGGAAAAAGTTATAGATTATTAAATAACTATCAAGAATTAGCATGGATAAGTCTCACCGCGTATAAACTTCAGCATATCTGGCACTTGATTAGTATGCTCTTTTTATGATGTTATTCAACAATTTTATATCCTAGACAGAGCCGCGTCCGTTCTTTCGCAGCTTTACAAAAAATTCATCTAGCAACGCCCTGCATTCGGCTGCCATTACGCCTTCCTTTACTTCTGTTTTCGGGTGCAGCATGGGTACGCCCAGCTGAGCAAAACCCCGTTTGTCATCACCTGCTCCCCAAACAATTTTACTCACCTGCGACCAGTAAAGGGCCCCCGCACACATGGGGCAGGGCTCCAGCGTTACATACAGGGTACAATCCTGGAGGTATTTTGCGCCCAGGTAGTTGGCTGCGGCTGTAATGGCCAGCATCTCGGCATGGGCGGTTACATCCTGCAAACGCTCTGTTTGGTTATAAGCCCTGGCAATAATGCGTCCGCGGCTTACCACCACTGCTCCTACAGGTATCTCTCCCTCCTGAGCAGCATAAGAGGCCTGTTTTAAGGCCTCCCGCATAAACTGCTCATCAGTATTAACCTGTAACATGCTATAGTGTTTTCTTAAGTCTGATAGATTCCATCACTGCCTCGGCAACAGGAGCCCACTGCTGCTGCTGGTTGGCCGGAGCCGTAAACGTAAACACCACTACCTTACCATTTACCAGCCCATAGGCAATGTGGGTGTATACCTGCATTGGCTTTGTTTGCCTGATGGTATTTTCCTGCTCTGCATCGGCTACAGTACCAACGTATTCAAAAATTGCAAAAGGTATTCCCTTAATCTCCTGGATCTCCTCTTTCATCCACTTTATATCGCTATAAAGCGTAGAAAGCGAAGCTTTGTAAAAATCTTTAACCAGCGGCAAATCAAAGTGCTGCCACTGGGTGGTGGAGAGGTTAACACTGAAATCGACCTGCTTGCTGGGGTTGGTATAGAGTGCCACCGGCTTGCGTGATGATACATGCTTTGCCATCATCTCCTGCTCGCTTACAGGAGCAAACTCTTCGGGCAGTGATACGGTGATCGCATCATGCAGTTTTGTCTTTTTTAGTTTTACGTCCTGAGCAGAGGCTTCATAGGTAAACACCAGCGTTAACAACAGCAGCCACAACACCTGTATTCTTTTCATAATGCAAAATTAGCTGTTTCTATCGAGAAGTTCTCAATAATATAAAGTATTCGGGCGGGCACGCAGCACCCTTTCCTGCACCTGTGTTAAGCTTAAGCAGCTTGTGAGCTTTGCTTTGGCTTTTGCAGGCATTTACCTATGAACACACAAACTCCAGGCCAAATCTTTTGCCTAGCACATTGTATTTATGCGCTTTGCCTTACGTTTCTGCTGCTAATCACTTATTTTTGAGCCCTACGAAACAATTGCGCTACCATATGCTACGCACCCACACCAACGGCGAGCTTCGCCTCGAAGATAAAGGAAAAGAAGTTACCTTAAGCGGCTGGGCCCAAACCATCCGCAACAAAGGCTCTGTGATCTGGATAGACCTCCGCGACCGCTGGGGCCTCACTCAGCTGATTTTTGAAGAAGGTAAATCGGACCCGCAACTGCTGCTAAAAGCTGCCGAAGTAGGCCGTGAATGGGTGCTGCAGGTAAGCGGCGAGGTAATTGAGCGCTACAACAAGAATCCTAATATGCCCACGGGCGATATTGAAATACGGGTAAAAGAGCTGGTGGTACTGAACAAGGCTAAAACGCCTCCCTTCCAGATTGAAGATGAAACCGACGGCGGTGAAGAACTGCGCGCCAAGTACCGCTACCTGGACCTGCGCCGCACGCCAGTGCGTAACAACCTCATTCTGCGCCATAAGCTGGCACAGGAAACCCGCCGCTACCTCGACAGCCAGCTATTTATTGAGGTAGAGACACCTGTGCTCATCAAAAGCACCCCCGAAGGTGCCCGCGATTTTGTGGTGCCCAGCCGCATGAATCCGGGCGAGTTTTACGCCCTGCCCCAATCGCCACAGACCTTTAAGCAGCTCCTGATGGTTAGCGGCTTTGACCGTTACTTCCAGATTGTTAAATGCTTCCGCGATGAAGACCTTCGTGCCGACCGCCAGCCGGAGTTTACCCAAATAGACTGCGAAATGGCTTTCGTTACCCAGGAAGATATTCTCAATACTTTTGAAGGCCTGATCCGCCACCTTTTTCAGGCCGTAAAAGGCATCGATATTGGCGAAGTACCCCGCATGACCTACGCCGAAGCCATGCGTCGCTTTGGTTCCGACAAGCCTGATATTCGCTTCGGCATGGAGTTTACCGAGCTGAACGAGGTGGCCCAAAACAAAGGATTCCAGGTATTCGACCAGTCGGAGCTGGTAGTAGGTATTGCTGCGCCCGGCATTGCCGAGTATACCCGCAAGCAGCTCGATGCCCTTACCGATTATGTAAAGCGCCCGCAAATTGGCATGAAAGGCCTGGTGTGGGTACGCTATAACCCTGATGGCACTTTAAAATCAAGCGTAGACAAATTTTATGGAGAAGAGGACCTGAAGGCCTGGGCACAGAAAATGAATGCCAAGCCCGGCGACCTGCTGCTGGTATTAAGCGGCGATGCCGATAAAACCCGCAAAGCCCTTAGCGAACTGCGCCTCTACCTGGGCAACGAGCTTGGTCTGCGCAAAAACGATGTATTTAAACCGCTTTGGGTGCTAGACTTCCCGCTGCTGGAGTGGGACGAGGAGACGAAGCGCTACCACGCCATGCACCACCCCTTTACCTCACCCAAACCCGAGGACATGGACAAGCTGGAGACAGACCCTGGTGCCGTACGTGCCAATGCCTACGACCTGGCCATGAACGGCGTTGAAATTGGCGGAGGTTCCATCCGTATCCATGATAGGGCCACACAGGCACGTATGTTCAAACTGCTTGGCTTTAGCGAAGAAGAAGCCCGCAAGCAGTTTGGTTTCCTGATGGAGGCATTCGAATTCGGCGCTCCTCCACACGGTGGCATTGCCTTTGGCTTCGACCGCCTCTGCTCGCTTATGGGCGGTCAGCAAAGCATCCGCGATTTTATTGCCTTCCCGAAAAACAACAGCGGCCGCGATGTTATGATCGACACGCCTTCAACCATTTCTGAAGAGCAGTTGAGGGAGCTGGAACTGGCGGTTAAGCGGAGTAATTAAGCTATTTCTGAAAGTCCCAATAAAACCGGGGCTTTCTTTTAGCTTCATCCATAACAATAGACGCAAAACAAAGAAAAACCATTCTCCTAATATCCTTTTTTTAGTCTAGGGATGAAAGAGACTTTAGAAAGCTAAAAGTTAATGTTGATAACACCGGAATCACTTAGTTCGTATCAAAAGTGTATATTTAAATAAAAAGGCTATGCAGACAATACGTTTAAGGGTGAATGAAAAGGCATACAAACACCTGATGTGGTTTCTTAGCAAATTCAGTAAAGATGAATTGCAGATCATAGAGGAGGATCATGAGTTTTTATTAGTACAAAAGGAATTGACTACTGAATTAGAGAAGCTGGAAAAGGGGCAAGCGGAGTTTATAGATCTTCAGGAGCTTGACGATACATTGGAAGCAACCCTCCGTAAGCATGAAGATTAAAATCACCAAGGGTTTCAGAGATAAACTGAATGCCCAAGTGGATTATATAGCTAAGGACAAACCTGTTGCTGCCCGTAAATTCAAAAACGATGTCGTCAATAAAATTAAGAATATACCCACTATGCCTTTTGGAAATAGGAAGTCCATCTTTTTTGACAGGGATGATATAAGAGACTTAGTATTTAAAGGGTATGTGATCGTATATAAGGTAAATCAGGAATTACAGGAAATTGAAATTTTTGGGTTCACTAAATGGCAGGAAGATCCATTTAATGATTGAACACTAACACTTACAAAAAGCTTTCATGACTTTTCAGCAGATTATTTCCACCCCGTCAGAAATTTTACAATGAAAATCTGTTAGCAATATTCTGGAAATCAAACATCCTACCTACAGCCAAAAAGCCTTATTTAATTTATTTCAGAGATCCTTCATCCCCCTGCTAATCCCCAATTCCAGCCCTCTTAATTCTGCAAGGCCACGGAGGCGGCCGATGGCGGAGTAGCCGGGGTTTACTTTTTTCTTCAGGTCGTCGAGCATCTGGTGGCCGTGGTCGGGGCGCATGGGCAGGCGCCGGTCGGAGCGGTTTTGTGCTGCACGCTTCTGCTGCTCTTCCAGCAGGGCTTTTACTACGCTGTACATGTCCACATCGCCGGTGAGATGATCTGCTTCGTAGAAATTGCCTTCGGCATCGCGCGTGGTGCTGCGCAGGTGCACAAAGTTGATGCGGTGGCCCAGGCGTTTTACCATTCCTGCTAAATCATTATCAGGGCGTACCCCAAAAGAGCCGGTGCAGAAGCAAAGACCATTATTGGGACTGTCGGCTGCGGCAAACAAGTCTTCCACATCTTTTTCAGTAGATACTACCCTTGGCAGGCCAAGAATCGGGTATGGCGGATCATCGGGATGAATGGCCATACGCACACCTGCCTCTTCTGCTACAGGAATGATCTGATGCAGGAAGTGGAACAGATTAGCTTTCAAAGCAGCAGCATCGATACCTTTATAAGTATCAAGCACCTGCTGAAACTGCTGTAGGGTATAGCCTTCTTCGGCGCCGGGTAAACCTGCAATGATGTTGGTGATCAGCCTGCTTGCTTCTTCTTCAGGCAGCTGCTCCAGGTACTGCATTGCTTTTTGCTGCTGGTCTTCGGTATAATCCCTTTCTGCACCGGGCCTTTTCAGCAGGTAAAGATCAAAGGCTGCAAAGGCAGTGGCATCGAAACGAAGTGCTTTGGAACCATCGGGCAGCTCATAGGCCAGGTCGGTGCGGGTCCAGTCGAGCACGGGCATAAAGTTATAGCAGACCGTATCGATACCGCAATTACCCAGGTTGCGGATGCTCTGCCGGTAGCGCTCTATGTACTGCTGATAATTGCCAGAGCGGGTTTTGATGTTTTCATGTACGGGAATGCTCTCTACTACAGACCAGCTGAGGCCTGCGGCCTCCATCTCATGTTTCCTTTTCATGATTTCATCTACCTCCCACACCTGCCCGTTGGGAATGTGATGCAGGGCGGTTACAACGCCGGTGGCGCCTGCCTGCTTAATATCGGGGAGACTAACAGGATCTTTAGGGCCATACCAGCGCCAGGTTTGTTCCATACTCATTGTAAACTCTTTAATTCTTTACTCTGTAAGGCAAGGCCAGTGCTTTTGTCCCTCAATCTTATCCACCCGACAGCATGCATTACCTACCAGCCGTTTCATAAAAATAATAACTGCCAGCTTAGCGCCACTATAGTCAGAAGCATTTGTACGTTTACTAACCTAAATTTGGAAAATAATGCACTAATGTGGCAGGCGTCAATCTGCTGTTACCGTTTTTTTTAGATTGTACCAATCTATTGCTGCGCCACTCCTTAGGCTTTACTATTTCCCTTTCCGGTAAAAGCATCCATCAGGCGCATCACTGTTACCGCCTCACTGGCAGGACATGGGTTTTCGTGCATGCCCAGAAAATAGTCAACAGCTTTTTCAATCATGGGTTGCTGTATGTAAGCTGGGTTATCGAAGCTGAAGGATTGCTCCTGCCCGTTTTGCCACAGCACCACTTTTGCCTCACCAAAAAAGGGAAAGGAGAGTTTGCCCTCTGTACCTATGATGTCGCAGCGATCGGCGGCCGCTGCTTCGGGAGCCGCAAAGCTCCACAGGCCACGGAAATGTATGCCGTTTTGGAAGCGGATGAGACCGCTTACAAAGTCATCGGCCTCAGAAATTTGTAACTGGTTGGCTGAATAGCCGGTTGCCTCCCCTACTGCCCCGAAATAATGCAGCATAAGGTCCAGCTGGTGTGGCGCCAGGTCGTGAAAAAGGCCTCCGCCGGATACGGCAGGGTTGATGCGCCAGTTAGTTTCAGTAGCAGCCACCACACTAGACTTTGGGGGCTGCAAAAGCTGCAGATCGGCAAAAAGAGGCTTGCCTATCGCATCACTTTCCAGCAGCTCCTTTACCTTTTTGAAGAGGGGTAGCTCGCGCCTGTAGTGGGCAATTACCAGCTTACCACTGCTATTATTCGCTGCATCCTCTATTCTCCCAGCCCCCTCACTGTTCAGGGCCATTGGTTTCTCCAGGTACACATGCTTGCCTACAGCCAGGGCAGCAATAGCATAGGCCTCATGCGAGAAAGGAGGGGTAGCTACATAAATGGCATTAATTTCCGGGTCATGAATCAGGGCATCGGCCTGGTTATACCACTTTGGCACCCCATGGCGGGCAGCAAAATCGGCTGCCTTTTCGGCATCACGCCGCATTACTGCTACCAGGCGAGAGTTTGCTGCCTGCTGAAAGGCCGGACCACTTTTGCGCTCTGCCACATCGCCACAGCCAATAATGCCCCATCTGATTTCTTCCATTTGCTTCAGCTTTAGGTATAACAGCTTACTTATCTACGCTTATTGTGCACCTAAGGGTTTATCCTCCCTCAGCTCCAGCCTGCTTTTGAGCATAATGTTATCTGAAGAATTCCAATTCCTAAATATGAACAAATTAACAATTCCGGCCATTAACTATTATCTAAATAGCATGCACAATCATTCATAGTTGGAGAATACAGGCTGTTTTATAAACTTTCAGCATCGGCTCCGTTTAATGAATGCATGCAATGCCACAATTCACAATTTTACACAAACGGTAGCCCCGCCACAGTGTAGTACCTTATCTTTGCCCCTTATGAAAAAACTTGGCAAAGTTGTATTGGGTATTATCATCTTTGTGGCTTTGCTGCTCGTAGTAACTTATATGGTACGTTACCTGCACAAACCTTTTGGCCGCCCACCTCAGGCTGCCACTTACCAGCACCTTGCGTACTACCAGGATGGAAAATTCCAGAATCCGGTAGAAACCCCCATGCTGAAGATTACCGAAAGCTGGCCTGTGATGAAGCGCTACCTGGCACGCGCTGTGGAAAAAGTGCCTGCCAGCAGCTACCGCTTTGCTGAAACAGCACTGCCTGGCGGTAACGCTAACGAAGTGCAGCTAAACTGGCTGGGACATGCCGGGGTACTGATACGCTCTGGCAATACGTACCTGCTCACAGACCCGGTGCTGATAGAACGGGCCTCTCCTTTCCCCTTTGTAGGTCCGGAGCGTTTCTTCCCCTCGCCCATTGCACCAGAGGCACTGCCGGAACTGGAGGGTGTTATCATCTCCCACGACCACTACGACCACCTGGGCTACGAAACCATATTGGCCATAGAGCACAAGGTTAAACACTTTTTTGTACCCCTGGGTGTTGGCGAAACACTTCGCTACTGGGGTATTCCTGATCATAAAATTGTGGAGATGGACTGGTGGCAGGCTTATGAAGGCAATGGATTTAAAATAACGGCTGCCCCGGCACGCCATTTTTCAGGTCGTTTCCTGACGCAGAATAACACCTTTTGGGCCTCTTACGCTATAGAGTTGGGCGGGCAAAAGATCTACTTTGCAGGCGACTCGGGCTACTTTAACGGCTATGAAGAGATAGGCAAGCGACTGGGGCCCTTTGACCTTTCGCTTATGCCAATTGGCGCCTACGATTATGCATGGGCCAACATTCACCTTAACCCGCAGGAGGCGGTACAGGCACAGCAGGAAGTACAGGGTGGCGTGCTGCTCCCCACCCACTGGGGCACCTTCGATCTTGCCCTGCACAGCTGGTACGAGCCTATGGAATTATTGATTGATGAGGCTAAACAGGCCCGCATTCCGCTGCTTGCGCCTAAACCAGGACAATGGGTTAAGCTTACTACTGAAACAGATACTGCCTGGTGGCAGCAATATAGGAGCAGCAGGTAGTAACCTGCTGCGATATTGCCTTTTATTATGGTTTTTTAGCATAAAATCTATATTATTACTTTTATCAGACCTATTTTTTCATTTATTTAGAATAAACATTTTTTGCTGCATGACTGTCCGGAAAAGGCGCTATCTCCTCCTGATCTTTTGCCTGCTATTTTTTGTGTCTGCCACACCTGTACTGGCGCAGCTTTCGTATGGCGTAAGGCTTACCTCTGGGGCACAGATCAGCCGTTTTCAGGGATGGGAACAAAGTAGCGTTGGTACGTACACCCGTATGGGCCTGGGTATGTTTCTGGCAATTCCGCTTAAGGAAAAAATTAAGCTACAACCTGAGCTAAATTACTTAGCCTATCCTTATGCTTTCACAGAAACACATACCCTGAGTGTACCCCTGCTACTCACCTACAGCCTTAGCCCTCATATAGAAATTGAAGCTGGCCCTTCGCTTGAAAGAGATTTCAGGTTTGGATCCTCTTCCGGCATTAATCCATATTTAAATCTAGGTATCAATACAGGTTTCACTTTCTGGTTTAGCAAATACTGGTCTGGTAATGTGAGGTTCACCTATGAGCTACTACGCAGAACATATGATGGTGATGTGCTGTACAGCGGCGAAGGACATCCCATCAGGAACGACGATGTGCTGCCTGTTTCATCAGACGGACCTGAACCAGGCTATCGGGATATGTTTCTGATGACCTCCATCAGGTATTCTTTTAAATAAATGGTGGCTACTCATAAGCTACTGGCATTTTTAAGAATGCTAAATCCGGGAGATATTTCTTTTTCTTATATTCCGGCATGATGCGCCGCAATCTATTCAGCAGAAGCTTAAGCTCTTTTCAGCTGCACTGGAAACGCCTTTTTATAGAGCTGCTGGTAGTGTTTATTGGCGTGTATGGAGCTTTCTGGCTTAACTCCTACCGCGAAGAGCAACACCAGCTGCAGGTACGTAAAAATTATTTCATTAGTTTTCAGGCAGAACTTCGGGACATTAACGAGATTGCCAAACAAGTTGCTGCTGCCAGTGATACCCTGCACCAGCGATACAACAGTGCCATTGCCAATGGTGAGCGCCCGCTCCTGAAGGTACACCCACAGCTGGATTATTCTATAAATATGTTTATCACTCGTTCCAGCTTTAATCAGCAGCATTTCGAATCCATTGGAAGCGACTACCTTGCCAACGTTAGCAGAGGCTCTAACCTGATATCTTTTCTGCAAAAGCGAATGGACCTCTTTCAGGATAAAAGCCGTGACCTGATGCTGTTTTCAGGAGGTAATACGTCAATCCTTTATGATGAAGATGGTAGCCTGAAGCAGGCTTATCAATGGTACCTGCAAGACCTGGCTTTCATCAGCCAGCTGGCTAAAAACCTGAGCACTGCCATAGAGCAGGGAGCTATACCTCAAACAGAGCAAATTTTACAAGATTTAGAATAAGATGAACCCGGAAAACCTCCGCGAATACTGCATCAACCTGCCTGGAGTAACCGAAGAGTTTCCCTTCGATGAGCAAACGCTGGTGTTTAAAGTAAAAGGTAAAATATTTGCCCTTACAAATGTAGATAGCTTTACTTCCATTAACTTAAAATGTGATCCGGAGCGGGCTGTGGAGCTGCGGGAGCAGCATGAAGGCATTCTGCCAGGCTACCACATGAACAAAAAGCTCTGGAACACGGTCTTGCTCGATGGTACTGTAGCAGATAAGCTGCTGCAGGAACTGATGCTTCACTCCTACCAGCTGGTTGTTACAGGCCTGCCCAAAAAACTAAGAGAAGAATTGAAAGCACCAGATAAAAATGAACCCCGCACCGAAGTACGGGGCTAACTAATTTCGCACAGTATACATCTCTGTTTAGCACAGGTAATTGCAGCCCGTTATTTAGCCCCGTACTTTAGTGCGGGGTATGATGAGGATTTCACACCACCTAAAGCCCATTAATTATTCACCGGCTGCTGCAGAAATAGCTTATCCGGACCACGGAAGTTAGCAAAGTAAATATCCGGCAGGCCATCGGCATTAAAATCGGCTACTGTTACGCTTACACCCATAGCTCTGAAGTCTGCCGGGAAGGTCTGCTCTGTTATATCCTGAAAGAAGCCCTTGCCGTCGTTGAGGTATAGGCGGGGCCGCTCAAAAGTTACCATCACCAGGTCCAGGTCGCCATCCAGGTCGAAATCGGCAAAGTTAGCATCCAGTACACTGTGGGTAGAGGTAAAGCCCAGGCGCTTTTGGGTTTCATCTACAAAGCTGTTGCCTCTGCGCATAAGCATACGCTGAATGGGCATCTGCTTCTGAAACATAAATACATTGGCAAAGAACAGATCAGCCTGTCCGTCGCCATCTATATCTGCAAAATTCACATCGCGGCTTTCTCCTCCGGTGGCCTGAAGCTCCGGCGCTATAAAACTGGTGGTTACATCTTTGAAATTGCCTTTCCCATCGTTCTGCAGAAGGTAATTTTCAAGCTCGTTACCCACGATCAGGTCCAGGTCGCCGTCGCCATCAAAATCAAGAGCATCCAGGTCCTGGGTTATATCCTCCCGGGCAGGCAGGCGTTTGGCTGTTTCATCAGTAAACTGTGCTTTGCCTGCATTGCGCAGGTATACGTTCTGTCCCTTGTTACCAATGATTACATCTAGCTGCCCATCGCCATCAAAATCACGTGTAATAACTGCGTTTGAGGTACCAGTAACCGGAATTCGCTCTGTTGCATTTACAAAATAGCCCCTGTCTTCATTAATGTAAAATTCGTTGGTCTGGTTGTCTTCCGCCACAAAGAGGAGGTCCAGATCGCCATCCTCATCAAAATCGGCAATGGCTACATCTTCGGTATCGCCATAGGGGTAGTAAGGATAGGGCTTTGGCGAGATGGGCGTAGGCAGGTACGGCAGGCGATGGCTGCCATCACTGAACTTGCCTTTGCCGTCGTTGAACAGGATTATGTTTTTTACAAACTCCATGGCAAGTACCAGGTCCAGGTCGCCATCAGCATCAATATCCACCGCTTTGGCATCCATAGAGTTCAGGGACTTTTTCACGGCATCGGGCAAATGCGTTTCGCTGGCATCGGTAAACTGCAGGGATGGCTTTTGAGCAAAAGCAGCAGGCGCAGTAAAAAACGCCAGGCACAGCAGCGATAGTAGAGGCTTTCGCATAGGGGTTAATTTAGATTGAGAGGAAGGTGCAAAAGATGCTGCTCCAACGCCAGTATTTTCTTTTGAATGGTTGAAATTGTACATTGAGTGATGCAGTTGTAAAATCACACGCCTACTCCTACTTCTCCCATTACCCGCTTCCACCAGTGCTGGAATACAATAAGGGCCCAGATGCGGGCATGGGCATCGCCGGGATTGGCGGAGAAAAGTTGCTGCTTCAGGGCACGGATGGCATTAACATCAAAAACGCCTTGTGCCTCTACAAACTCGTCGTTAAGCCAGTGGCTTTCTATTTTGCTGCGCAGCTCTGTCTGGAACCACTTAAGCAGCGGCACCTCAAAGCCATGTTTGGGGCGCTGGTACAGCTCAGGCGGCAGCATCGGCCTGAAGGCATCCTGCACAATGCGCTTCTTCATCTGCCGGTTAATCTTACTTTCGGCCGGCAGGCTAAAGGCAAAGCTTACCACCTCATGATCCAGAAAGGGCACACGCACCTCCAGTCCATTGGCCATGCTCATCAGGTCTACCTTAGTGAGCATATCGTAAGGCAATACCAGCTGTACATCGGTATATAGAATTTCATTAATACCTCCGTTTTTGGGCAGGTACTGCAAAATTTCGCTTTTGTACTGTTCGTACAGGCCCTGGTTGAGCTGCTGCCGGCTGTTGGCAGAAAGCAGGCTTAGGCTCTCCCCGCTGCTGGCAAAAGTAGCCCAGCGCCAGTAGCGCTCTTTAAGGGGCAGGCGCATGCCCTCGGCAAAGCGCTGAAACTGCCGAAACTTATTAGATAAGCTGCCGCTGCGTGATTTTGGCAACGCCTTCCATACCGGCAAAAGTGCGCTTACTGCATTCTCGGCCATACCGGGATGGAGGGTACGCCAAAAGGCCATGTGTTTGTTATAGCCGCTAAAGAGCTCATCGGCGCCATCGCCGCTTAAGGCAACAGTAGCTATTTTTTTGGTGCGCTTGCTAAGGATATATACCGGAATGGCAGAGGAGTCTGCAAAGGGCTCGTCCAGGTAATCGAGCACATCGTGCAGGTGCTCGTACAGATCGTGGTTGGTAAGGCTGAATACGGTATGCTCGGTTTTGTGCATATCGGCTACCAGGCGGGCATAGCGGGTCTCGTCGAAGAAAGGCTCGTCTTTGTAGCCAATGCTAAAGGTATTAAGCTTTTCCACATGGCGCGCAGCCAGGGCGGTTATTACGCTGCTGTCAATGCCTCCGCTTAAGAATGAGCCCAGGGGCACATCGGCAATCAGGCGGCGCTGCACCGAAAGCTCCATCAGCTCGCGGAGTTTCTCCTGCTGTTGTTCGTAGCTAAGTTTCTGCGGGTTGAGGTTATTTGATTCATAGGGAACCTGCCACCATTTTTTTATACTAAGCTCGCCCTTTTTCAGTAACATGGAGTGACCGGGCAGCAGCTTGTGCACCCCCTTCAGCAGGCTATGCGGCGCAGGTATATAGTTAAGCTGCAGGTAGAGGTGCAGTGTTTCAAAATCGAGCTGGCGGGGCAGACCGTAGGCCAGGAGCGATTTCATTTCCGAAGCAAACACAAAACGGTCGTCATCGCGGTACCATAGGATAGGCTTGATACCCATACGGTCGCGGGCAATAAACAAGCTTTCCTCTTCCTGGTCGTAAACTGCAAAACCAAAGAAACCATTGAGCCTGGGCAGCATGCTTTCGCCCCACTCCTTATAGCCCTTCAGCAGCACCTCTGTATCGGTTCCGGAGTGGAAGGTATAGCCTTTAGTCTCCAGTTCCTGCCTTAAGGCCTGGAAGTTGTAGATCTCCCCGTTAAAAACAATGGCATAGCGGCCGCTCTCCTCATACATGGGCTGGTGCCCATCGGGTGTGGGGTCCAGGATAGAGAGTCTGCGATGGCCAAGGCCGCAAAAGTAGCCAAGATGCGTGCCCCTGTCGTCGGGTCCGCGAAAAGCAAGGGCATCTGTTGCCTGGCCAAGATGTATCAGGCTGATACGGCCTATTTCATTGAAAGCGTAAGCTCCGGTAATCCCACACATAGTGGCATAAAGATAACCAAAAATTTAGGCAAACACTTACGAAATGGCTTGACCCGGCGTTGGCTAAAATAGTATCTTGCAAATCTAAACTCAGCAGGCTTATGCATCACTATCAGCTACGTACCCTCTTAGGCACCTTGATGCTGCTCATACTTCTGGCCTCATGCAGCAGCCAAAAGGCATCCAGAGCTTCGATGCCGGGCAAACATAAAAAACGTACGGCACACCGCGCTGCACCAGCCCGTACCCCAAGCCGTGCCGAAGCGGTAGCGCCTGATAAATATGAGCAGGTAGTGGTAACAGCCCGCAGTTACCTGGGCACACCTTATCGCTGGGGTGGTAACGATAAAAAGGGAATTGATTGCTCCGGTCTGCTGGTCTGCTCTTTTCGTGCTGTTGATGTAAGCCTGCCCCGCACTTCAGATGAACAAAGCAATTATGGCAAGCCAGTAAGCATCTATGAGCTAAAGCCTGGCGACCTGGTTTTCTTTTCATCCAAAAAATGGAAGGGCAAAGTATCGCATGCCGGCATGGTTACGGAAGTTCGCAGCAAAGATGAGGTGATGTTCATCCACTCCAGCAGCAGCAAAGGGGTGGTAGAGAGTAACCTGCTAAGTCCATATTATAGAAACATCTTTGTAAAAGCACGCCGACCATTTTGAAAATATTGATGGAGCCATTATATTTGCATTCGCATTTGGGAAACGCTCATTTGCAAATTTTAAAGGGGATTAAGCTAAGCTGACTAGAACGTACCGATAGTAATCGGGAAGGTCATCAGCTTAAGTGTTTAGCTCTCTTGAAACAATAAATTAAAACTGGGGGATTAGCTCAGCTGGCTGGAACGTCCCGATAGCTATCGGGAAGATCATCAGTTACCGAAGCTGATTTGCTGAAATATTAAAATAAAGGGGGATTAGCTCAGCTGGCTAGAGCGCTTCCATGGCATGGAAGAGGTCATCGGTTCGACTCCGATATTCTCCACTCAAACCCGACATACACTGTCGGGTTTTTTCATTTATGTACCACACCTATATCATATTCTCCGAGTTGCTTAATAAGTATTATATCGGCTCAACCGAGGATCTTAAAAGGCGACTCGATGAGCATAACAGCGGCCGTGGTGCTTTTACAAAAGGTGGCTCACCTTGGAGGTTAGTCTGGAATAAAGAATTTGGCTCCAGAGTTGAAGCCTGTGCGGAAGAAAGAAAGATCAAAAGTAAAAAGAGCCGCAGCTATATTGAATGGCTCATTTCTACTGCAGCTTAAGCCATCAGGAAGATCGTCCCGATAGCTATCGGGAAGGTCATCGACGGCAGCCACTCTGCTAGACTCCGATATTCTCCACTCAAACCCGACATACACTGTCGGGTTTTTTTATTTTATGATCCTCAATTCCGGCCATTACTACTTCAGCTGGCAAAACATTTTGTAACGTTTTTTCGCCGCTCAACCTGCACTTAATCCAATTAAATTATTTTATCATTAAATTAAACTATTTACATACAGATTATTGTAGCTTTGTCCTCAGATAAACGCCAAACATACCCTTAAAATATTTTTAACAGCCAATTATTCAAGAAGTTGAATAATTGAAACGTAGAAAAAGAAGCTCCCCTCCCCTCTGATCCTTATTGACTGGTTTTCTGCCTAAGTAGTATTTTCCTAACCTTATATTTTTATTCACACTTAACCATTTACAACTATGCGTAAGCTAAATGCGCTGCTCTATTTATTCCTGATTGGCCTGGTTTCACTAACTGCCTGTACAGACGATGATGATGATGCCGGACCTAGCGTTGCTGCAAACACAATCAACATTGATGGAAAAACTAAAAATGTAACCATAGCTGGTACCATTGACCTAACCGGCTCAACCACTACCTCTGATCATTACATGCTTATCATAACCGATGGAGAAGGAGATAATGCAGTTGGCATAGGTTTGAACATTGCACCAAATGCTACCACTTTGGCTGGCACATTTAATCCAGTAAGTTTGGAAGAAGAAAATCCTGCCCCAAATACCTTCTCTTATGCCTTTATTGGATTTGACTGCACTGAAGGAGATGATTGCAGTCAGGAATACAATACAGCAGCAACACCTGTGGGTAAAGTAACTATCAGCAAGGATGGTAACATTTACACAGTTAACTTTGACATTACTTTTGAGGGTAATAAAAAGGGTCTTGGCAATTACAAAGGTAATATCCTCATGTAATTAAAAGAATAGCGCTTTCTGCCAAATCTGTTTGGGCACTATAAGTACAAGCTTATTCCAAGCTGAAGTTTTACATTCAACTTAAATATCGCAGAAAGAAAATTTAAAAAAGCAGCCTTAGAATTATCTAAGGCTGCTTTTTTTGATCCCTTAAGGTAAGAATGCTGATACTAGTCGCTTCCGCAGCAGATGTCTTATACTGCCAAGTTGGTTGTTGTACAGGCATAAGCACCCCCTACAATTTCCTGGCTTGCATTGACCTTTTCAACAGTCCGGATTGCTGTCAAAACTTTTCTTTTGCTCACTAACAGGAGCTACATTGTCGTCGCTCTTAGGCACAACATTGTCAGCAAAAGCAGCAAGATTACCGACAGCTAAGCCATTTTAATCATGGTAGAAAGATCTTTTGCAACAATGTATAAATGCAGGCACTCCATAAAAAAACCTGCCATTCAGCAGGTTTAATTTTTTACTTCACCACCATGATGGTTACCCTTCGGTTCTGCCGGCGCCCTTCAGGCGTATCGTTGGTAGCAGCAGGTTCGGCCTCGCCTTTACCTTGTGCATACACACGCTCCTGTGCCAGCCCTGCGTTGATCAGAAACTCTTCTGCAGAAAACGCCCTGTTAACAGAAAGGCGCTTGTTGTACGATTCAGTACCAATTGCATCGGTGTGGCCGGTAAGGCCAACTTTTATGTCGTTGCCATTGGTGTACTTCTGAAACAGCTCCCTAAGCTTTATCTGTGCTTCCGGCGATAGCTGGAAGGAATCAAAAGCAAAGTAGATGCTAACGGTAAGCGGATACACATCTTCTACCACAATGGCTTCCTTCTTGTTATCGGAAAGATCGGCCATGCTGTTATCTTCAGGCGTTGGCTTCAGCTCTTCCATTTCATTTTCAGTGAGTTCCTGGAATATAATGGGCACTGTCTGCTCCTTTTGTTCCAGCGGACGCGCTATGCGGGTCTGGTAAATATCTGACATGCCCCCCTCGCGGTTGCTAACAAAAAAGGCGGTACTATCTGTATAAAGCGCAAAGGATGCATCAAAACCTTTAGAGTTAACCGGCTTACCCAGGTTTATGGGCTTGCTCCAGTTAGTCCAGCTTTCGTCCTGGCGTGCCGACATAAAGATATCTGCATCGCCAAAGCCGCCATGGCCATTGCTGGAAAAGTATAAGGTTTGCTTATCGGCAGAGAGGTAGGGGAAAGCCTCGAAACCAGGTGTGTTGATTTTAGCGCCCATATTCTGGAAATCGCTCCAGCGACCATCGCTCTGGCGTATTGCAATGTACAGGTCTTCGTCGCCGGGCTGTGTGCGCTGCTTCATGCTTACGATCAGCACTTCCTCATCTGGCGAAAGGTAGGCATTGTAGAAGAAGCCATCCTTTTTCAGCTTTGGAATCTTCACTTCTTTCGGGTAAGCCCAACGGCTACCGGCAAGCTCTGCATAGCTAAGGCCAGATTTAAAGCTGGGGCCGCTGCCATACTGGTTGAGCAGGAATACACGGTTTCCTTCCTGGCTAAAGCCCAGCACCGCATTATTACCCTTGTTGTTAAGGCTTAAGAGACCATTCTTAGGATCCTGCCAGCTGCCGTCTGCATTCCGGTAGGAGTACCAGATGTCGTGGCCAGATAGCCTGCCCCCGATGTTTTCAGGATGCAACACCCGAACGAAATAGAGAATTTTGCCATCCTGCGACAGAACCGGCATGGTTTCCTCTACCTTGGAGTTGATAATTTCCGGAAGTTTCCGGGGTATTTCAAATACGTAGGGTTGCGGTGGCACCACCACAGTTTTGGGAGCAGCCGATTGTGCAAAGGCCGGGTTGGCGCTAAGCCACAGCAGGCCCAGGCCAAGTATATTTTTTATTAGTGATTTCTTCATGACCAATTACCAAAAATAACTGTTAACACGATAGCCTTTTCTGAAGAAGCGGTAACCCAGCACCACTTCGTGGTTGTTGTTATGCGCAGCATCAAATTCAAAAGTGTTTTGCTCGTAGGCATACCCCATGCTTAGGTGATCGCTTAGCAAAAAGCCAACCATCATACCGTAGGCTTCTTTATTGCGGTAAGAGGCACCAGCCCAGATAAACTCTTTGTATTTGAACTTTACATTTCCGTATACCGAGGCTTCACGAAGGCGGTCGTAAGCCATGAGGATGCTGGGCTGCAGGCGCAGGTTCGGACTTAGGTACAGCTGGTAGCCTGCATTGATGGTGTGTGCCACATAGTTTACAGGCTCCTGGTAAATATCGTCGGTAGTGTTTTTCAGAAAGGCCAGGCGGGTAGTGCTGTAGCCTGCATAAAAACGGCTGCCATAAATAGCTACACCGGTATTGATGGCCAGCTCACGCTTTCTGGCATACTCTGAGGTAAGGTTCTGGTAAATGTAATCTTTGGTGTGCCGCACATAATAGGTGCCTGCAGAAAGATAGGTATTCATATAGGCTACGCCTGCACCAGCCGACATGCTGATGCTGCGGGTAATAGGCAGGTGATAGGCATAGGTAAGGGAACCCTGATCATCTACAGACATGCCATTGGTAACATAACCGTAGTAGCCACCAAGGCCATGCCGGGCATTCAGCTTGCGGTATTCCTTGTTCGAAAGGTTATCTTCATAAGCCTCTGGCCGGCTGATCCGGATGGAGTTAAGGCGCAGATCGGGCTTATAGAAACTACCATTAAAGCTCACAAAACTCTGGGAAGGCGCAAACTCTGAGCCTGCCCACACCTTGCGATAACCGGCATTTATCTGCCAGTACTTTTCAATGCCTGTAAAGGCTGCGTTCAGGGCCTGTGGGTTCTGAAAAAACTGCGTCAGCTCGTACTGTTGCTGTGCTGCTACAGGAGCAGCAACAGCAACCATCATTACAAGTATCAGGTATATCTTTTTCATAGGAGTCTTTTTTGGCTGTTATCGTGCAATGGTTATATGGCCCTGGCGCTTATCCTTGCCTTCGTTGAAAACAATCTGGTAGGTATAGGTACCATCAGGCATGGGTTTACCATTCAGGGTGCCATCCCATTCTTTACCCGGACCATATATGTTGGAGGAGAAGATGATACGGCCGCGGTTATCGAACACACGTACCTCATGCTTGCCAAATTCTTCAAGACCAAAAATATTCCAGGTGTCGTTATCGCCATCGCCGTTTGGTGTAATCAGGGTTGGGATATCGAGCACATCTCTAAGCTTGATCACCACATGTACCGTGATAAACACAGGCTCACGAGGCGTTTCATCTACTTTGCAGTAAGCAAGGTCGTTGATCTGGATCTTAAAGGTAGTTTCGCCATACTGGTTATCTACAGGCGTAACCCACAGGCGCCACTCATTTTCGGCACCCTTCACCAGCTCAACTTTGCTGATAATGGTTTCGTCTACCTCTGTGGCGGTTACCTCCAGTACCTCTGCACCTTCAACCAGTGCTTTGGCATCGTCTTCTATACTAAACTCGTAGTGCGGTTCTGCAGGGTTTGGCTGCTGGTTCATGTAGAGGGAAATAGTTGTCTCTTCCTCGGCCACCTCCGGCAGTGCATTGTTGCAGACAATCTTCACCCAAAATTCGTCGTAGCGTTTCTGCTCTCCATTCTCATCCAGGTCGCCTGGGTTCAGCAGATTTACGCCGTGCTCGTCGGTTGCAAAGGCCTTTACTTTAAACAGCATGCCTTCTGCTTCACGGGGTGGGTTAGCTACCAGCTGGCTGATCCACCTAAGATCTGTGGTAAAGATATTTTCCACCCTTAGCCACTCCGGAGTGCCTCCTTCTACTTCTATTGCTACCGTAAGCTTTTCGGTAGAGGCCTCATCCTGCATGTCCACATCTTTGTAAATGGCAGGGAAAAGCTCTGCTGCTGCTTCAGTCTCTATTTCAAACACCAGCGGCTCTTCACCAACTTTACCGTAGGGGGCATCATTGAGTGAATCTATTTGTACAGTGAAGGTCTGTGAGTAAAGGTTGTTTACTGCACCCTCATCATCTGCCGTAAGGGTAAAGGTGAAAGGCTGGCGCTTATTCTTATTGTCAACAGATTTCAGTACAATAGACTGCTCTTCGGCATTCAGGCTAATGTCTACCCAGTCTACGCTAACAGGATCGAGCGAGAACGCTATGGCTGACAGATCTGTATCCACATCGGCCAGGTCGGTGATGTATATGGTAACATCTCCGCTTGTGTGCGAGAAATCTTCCACCTGCCTGATTTGGCTCTGGCTCAGGGAGAAGCTCGGTGCATCGTTCACACCCCTGATCGTAATCAGCAGCTCTACTACACGCTCTGCCTGTTTTACCACCTGCGGATGGTTAGATGCCTCTTCGCTGATAGCCCTGATGGTCAGGAGAATATCCTCATCAAAGTTTTCTGTGCGAATAGTAAGGTCTGCAAGCTGGGCCTGGCTTAGCTGCCATTTTCCATCTCCCAGGTTTGTACCTGCCGATAGGGCTGCATCTGCCGGAACACCTTCAATATAAATACCGATGAGGCTTTCAGATCCATCCCTATCCTTAAGCGATACGCCTATACCCAGTGGAATATTGGCTTCCTCTTCTCCTTCAATTGGATTCTGTGCCAGCGTGATGTTTGGCTTATCGGCCACCGCCACTACTGTAAGCGTAAAGGTTTTAACAGTTGTATTGCCTGCCCGGTCTTTTACTGTAATGCTGATGGCTGAGCTGCCATCAAGATCGGCAGCAGGTGTTATTTTAAGGGTGTAGCTTCCATTCACCTTGCTTAAGCTGATACCTGCAGCAGGGATAAGTGCAGTATTGGCCGCTGTAACTTTAACATCTAATTCTGATGCAGAAGTTGTGTTGTCAGTAACAGAAAAATATAGGGTCTTAGCAGTATCCTCAAAGGTCCACTCTGCATTCCCAATACCACCACCAACGCCACCTGAACCGCCACCGCCGGAGCCACCATCTCCTCCCCCGCCAGTGCCGCCGCCTCCGCCACCTGTGTTGCCGCCGCCATCGCCACCACCAACAACTGGGTCGGTGTTGTCAACGATAAATGTTTCACTTGGGCCGGCAGCAGGCGCCAGGTTAGTGCCATCGGTGGCAGTTCCTGCCGCTATGTTAATGCCGATGGTGCCATTTCCGCTGATGTTGGAAAGGGTTACCCTGCGTACGTTTGGATTATTGGTAGTGGTAACGGTTATATTACCTGCCTGTGCCGTACCTGTAAGGTTAAGTGAAATATCATTGGCAGTAAGAGAAATACCGGTAGTACCATAATAGGTAACATCGTACCACACCGGGCCATGTGTTGTAATGGGTACAGATGGAGGGCCAATGATGATCATAGGTGCATCATTATCTACCACCACAACAGTAAAGGAGCATTCGGCTACATTACCGGCTTTATCAGTTGCTTTAAATTTGTAGGTATAGGAACCGGCGCTTAACCTGGTGCCTGATGCAAAGCCCGATACCCGCTCAATGGTTATTTCTGATGCAGCTGTACAGTTATCTGTTGCAGTAACAGCACTGTAGGTGATGAGCACATCATTTTCCCCCTCGGCAACCTCATAATGCGTCTGGATAGCAGGGCATTTAATTACCGGCGCTTCCGTATCGATTACTGTAATTTTAAAACTACCAGTGCTGGTGTTCCCGCTTGGGTCTTTAGCAGTATACGAAACTACGGTTGGTGCGCCTGTAGGGAATCTTGATCCGGAAGCAGGGCCCGTGATGTTTAGCGTAACATCACCGCCGCAGTCAGTAGCCGTGATGACTCCGTAATCTACTTTGGCATCGCATCTGCCGGGATCTGTACCAACCGTTATATCTGCAGGAGCCGTTACAACAGGAGGTGCTTTGTCTTCTATGGTTACTGTTGAGGTGCAGTTAAAATAGTTACCGGACTGATCTTCGAATCTCCACGTAATAAGGGTTGTTTTACCTACAGGGTACTTATCAGATGATGCATCTGCAGTTTTTGTAAAGTCGTTGGTGATGGTTACCACCCCTGGCTCATTTATATCGCTGTGTGTTGGCAGCGCTACCTTTACAAACGGATTACAACTTCCCCCTGAGTGCACCACAGTTACATCAGCGGGGCATACACCCTCAGGGCTGGTATTATCTACAATAGTAATTTTGCTATAGTCAGACATGCCTGCCGTATTGCCTGCAGCATCTACGGCAGTACCCGCTTTAATCCTTATCTTTATGGTACCATCTCCCGTAATGCTTCTGATCACTACTTTACGCTCCAGGTTACCTGTACCGGTAATTTCAATTGTTCCGGAGGGAGCCGGCTTACCGGGTACAACCTCAGTAGCAACCACCTCTACATCTGCGGGCGTAAGTGTTATACTGCTGGCCTCGCTGTATGTAATGGTATAAGTTAAAGGACCAATTTGGGTATAAGGGTGTATTGGCGATGTAATGGTAATACCGGGCGCTGTATTATCAAGCAGGTATGCTTCGCCACCGCTGAAATCAGCAGCAGCACTACCACCCACAGGCACATTGATGCCGCTTAATACAGTGTTGTTATCCCTGAAACGGAGCTTCAGCGTTCCATTACCACTAATGCCATTTACCGTTACGTCATATTCTGAAGTACTTGCGGCAGCAACAGATAGAATCGCAGCAGAAACGCCAGTACCTTTTTCCAGCTCAAAATCGTTGGCATCTACTCCGCTTACTGCTTCACTGAATTTAACCCTGTAGCTTACGCTTGATGTTTTGGTTGGGCTGGCTCCGTTTCTCCGGATCGACAGAACAGTGGGAATACTGCTGGTTTTGAAAGAAAGGGTTTCACCATACACCACGCCTTTACTATTTTGGGCCACCAGGCGGTAGTAGTAAGTAGTATTGGGCTCAAGGCTGCTTAGTGGCAGGTTGATAGTTGTAGCAGCAGCACCCGCTGTAAGAATTTGGGCTTCGGGCAGCAAGCCTGGGTCTGCAACCTCGGGAAGCGCCCGCACTGAACCCCACTGAAAAGCTGCAACAGTGGCTGCGCCATTGCTACGAGCAGTACCATGGAGTATTGCCCCCTTTTCAGAAACTACAGAAGCAGCCTCTGTATTCACCAGGGCTGCTTCTGCTACATTATTAAGATTAACAAGAACTGTAATATCTGTGAACTCCGGAGAGGGAGTCTCTTTGCCTGCCGTTACACGAACGGTGAGACTAAAAGTTGGCGTCTCCTCATAATCAAGTGCATCGGCATTGAGCACTGAAAGCTTTCCATCTGCAGCCAGCTTAAAGGCATTGCTGATGTTTCCTTCAATCAACTCAAAGTGCAGTGCATCGTCGTTAGCGTCTGTTTTGGGCATAATCTGACCCACAGGCGCATCTGTTGCTGTGTTCTCATCTACACTAAATGTGTGAGTGGAAAAAGTAGGCAACAGAATCGGAGCTGCAGCAATAATCAAAAGGGTAACTGCCAAAAGCGCGTATCGCTTGGGGGTTAACCACAGGGATTTAATAACATGGTAAAATGGAATCATACCTTCCAGCTTTTGCTGATGTTGTAAGAATAGGTTCGTTACAAAGGTAATATCCAGACTCAAAAAAGAAACATTTTTAGAGAAAAAATTTTACCTATCTTATTAAAAATAGGATTTTATTAATTTTGATGAATCTCTAATAAATTGAGTCATAAAGGAATATAGGCATTTAAAGCCATTCAAAAGGCTTTACTACCCACAAATAACCGGCGAAGCCAGAGCACGTAAGAACGCGCAATAAATAGTGCACAATTTTACCAGCGGCACCATCTTTTTTGATGGAATATTCAGCTAGAAGTTAGTCTTCCATCGCGCTGCCTATTGTTGATGATTTGGGTAACATATTAACGGTCTAACTAAGTGGAAGCTATTGTGTAATTCCTGTTTACGCCTTTAATAAGAAACTGAGTATTTTACATAACTCAACTTAAATAAACAATTGAATATAGACCACATGATACGCTATAATTCAGCTACTTATGCCAACTTTTTTATAATAACTCATCGCCAGGCGTATCTTGTGATAAGGATATTTTCCATCCAGGCTCTCGAACACCTTTTTCATGGGGCTGTTGATGCCATGAACATACAGGGCATCGCCAATCGCAGCGCGCTCTTTTTCATCTAAATAACGGTCCAGAAATGGCAGCCGGCCCTGCTCAAAAAGGGCGGCAATATGAGAATAAACTGTTTCCTCGCGCATACCTCTTTTAAGAGCCACCTCCTCCGGCGACAGCTGCTGTTTGAGCAGCTCCAGGGTAACCAGGTGGGTAGATCCCTCAACCTTCTGTTGCTTATCCTGCTGATGCTGGCGGTATTGTAGTATTTCGTTAATAAAATCTTGCCCGTAACGGTCCATTTTCTGGCGGCCCACGCCACCAATGCGTAAAAGTGATGCTTCTGTAACCGGTTGCCGCTCTGCCATCTCGCGCAAAGTTTTATCACTGAAGATAATGTAAGGTGGCAGTGCTTCTTCATCGGCCAGGCGCTTCCGCAGATTACGAAGCTGCAGGAACAGTGCATCATCGGCCACTTCAGCAGACTTTGGCTGCGGCCTTTGTGCCTGAACAGGCTGGGCAGGCTTGTTCAACTCCACTGTTTTACCCTCAAAAAGTATGGCACGGCTGCCATCGTTCAGCTTTAACTTGCCGCCATCTTCATAGGCAACATCCATAAGGCCGGAGTTGAGCATCTGCTGCAGGTAATTACGCCAGTCGGCCGGGCCTATGTCTTTACCGGCACCATAAGTTTTTATCCGGAACAAGCCTTTCTGGCGCACCTCCTCGTTATCGGCACCGCGCAGCACATCAATCAGCAAACCAAGTGAAAGGTTTTCTCCTGAACGGGCAACGGCAGAAAGCGCCTTCTGCGCTAACAAAGTGCCATCGAAAGACTGGCGGGGATTATCGCACACATCGCAGTTATTACAATTGCCCTCCGCCAGCTCGCCAAAGTAAGAAAGCAGAATGCGACGGCGGCAGATCTGTGCTTCGGCATACTGCTGCAGGCGCTCCAGCTTGGCCTCCTGCATGCGGCGGCGGTCGTTTGGCAAATCTTCCAGCATGCTGCGCTGCTTCATTACATCGGCAAACGAATAAAACAGCAGGGTATCGGCCGGGGCACCATCGCGGCCGGCGCGACCAATCTCCTGATAGTAGCTTTCTATATTTTTAGGCAGGTTGTAGTGCACCACCCAGCGCACATTGCTTTTATCGATGCCCATGCCAAAGGCTATGGTGGCACAAACAATCTGTACGTTATCGCGCAGAAAATCCTCCTGTGTTTTCTGGCGCTGGTGATGCGGCAGGGCTGCATGATACGCCTCCGCCCTGTAACCGGCATCGCTTAACTTTTCTGCCAGCGCTTCGCATCCTTTTCGGCTTAAGCAGTAAACGATTCCCGGCTGAAAAGGCCGCTCTTCCAGGAACTCCAGTATGCGCTGCAGCCGCTGTTGTGCAGGCAATACGGCCAGGCTTAGATTTGGCCTGTCGAAAGAGGCCACAAATACCTTTGGCTGCCCAAGCTTTAGCTGCTGCAGTATATCGCTGCGGGTAAGCTTATCGGCAGTGGCGGTAAGGGCAACAATGGGTACTTTTGGAAACTGCTCCTTCAGACGGCCCAGCTGTGTGTACTCCGGCCTGAAATCGTGGCCCCAAAAGCTAATGCAGTGTGCCTCATCGATGGCAAAAAGAGATACCGGCAGCTGACTTAGCAGGGAAGTGAAGGAGGGCGTTTGTAACTTTTCTGGCGATACATAGAGGAGCTTAAGCTGACCCCTCGCCGCCTGCTGCTCAATTTGCACCTGCTCCTGCCACTCCTGGGTACTGTTAAGGTATGCCGCAGCAACACCGCTGGCCTTTAGTGCAGCCACCTGGTCCTGCATCAGGGCAATCAGGGGAGAAATTACTACGGCCAGCCCGGGCAGGTGCAGCGCAGGTACCTGGTAGCACAGCGATTTACCGCCCCCGGTAGGCATGAGCACGAGGGAATCCTGTCCGGAAACTACCGTTTTAATAATATCGGCCTGCATAGGCCTGAACTGGGCGTAGCCAAAATACTTCTTAAGAATATTATGTAGGGGGGAGGTCTCTGCCACTTTTTCGCTCTTCTTGTTCTGCTACAACAAATAAAAATGTACTATCTGTTCAGGTGCCGTAAAAATCTGTTGTGATTTTCCATATCCTTTTTTTTAGAAGCTCGTTGAATAAAAAACAGGCACTTTCTTTAGCACGCTCATTCTGATGCCTTTATCTTTTCAGCAGAAGCTAAAATTAAGAAATAATAGCCTGGTAGCCAAAACTTTGCATTTAGCGAATGGTTGAATATATATAAGCGAACTTTACTTTTTTAAACTATATGATTGATTTAATACTCGTCGGAATAGCCTACGTCATCATGATATATTTTATGGTCATGCTTATGAAACAGAAAATCAACCCTTTCCGGAAGGGTGGAGATGACGATGGCGGAATAAGTATCAGTAATTTACCAGATCTGGATGATCTGCCTCCTGGTATCAGCCTGCCCGATGGCAGCCTGCCTAAAAGACGATTAAAGAAAGAGCCAGAAGAAATCAGGTGAAGAACCCCTGGAAGTATGGAAGCAGTACCTCTGCCTGCATCTGATATTTTTAAGGTCCAATGCGCCTGCTCAAAATGAAGTGATTAGTAGAAGGCATCTTCAAAGTGGCTGATCTGTGGGTTCTGATTTGAGTTTAATGGCAATTGTACAGCAATAATGTCAAACCGGATATCCTTTTTCCAATCAATCTTTTTAATGTAGTAACTGGCAGCATTTATGATGAGTGCTGCTTTTTTATGATTGACGGCTTCTTCGGGATATCCAAAACTGTTTCCGCCCCTGCGGGTTTTTACTTCAACAAACAGCAGCAACTTACCACCTATGGCAATAATGTCTATTTCGGCCCGGCCCTTACGGTAATTTCGTTCCAGGATCCGGATGCCTTTTTGCTGCAAAAATTCTGCAGCCAGCTTTTCGCCTAATATTCCGGTAAGCTGTTTATCGTGCAAGCGATTTTCTGTTAATTTTACCCTGTATACTTTTAGAACAAGCTAAACACCTGCTTTGTCATGGACAAAATGAGAAAACTGATAGAACATTTTTCCCAACAACTACGGGATGCCATTCGCATAGGACAAGCCGCCAGCCTTAAACCGGCCACAAAAGAAATTCGCAATGTAGTAATTGCAGGCATGGGCGGCTCCGGCATAGGCGGAAATCTGGTTGCTTCTCTGGTGCAGGATGAACTGGAGGTGCCGCTGCTTGTACTCAAAAACTACAGCCTGCCCGCCTTTGTAAATGAACATACACTTTTTATTGCTTCCACCTTTAGTGGTGATACCGAGGAAACCGTTGGCAGCCTTGAAAAAGCCGTACAGGCTGGTGCTCATTGTGTAGCGGTTACCAGCGGTGGTGCCATTGGCAGCCATGCCGTGCAGCATCAGCTGGATATGATAAAAATACCCGGCGACAGCAAAAGCCCGCGGGCAAATATTGGCTATTCTGTAATCGCCCTTCTATCTGTACTACACCACAAAGGCCTGATAGGTAATGGCTTTGTGGCAGAAACAGAACAGCTTGTAACACTGCTTGATTCTGAAGAAGAATCGCTGCGCACCCGTGGCGAAAAACTTGCCAACTCCATGAAGGGATACCTGCCGGTAATTTATGCCGATAGCCGCATAGCGCCGGTAGCCACCCGTATTCAGCAGCAAATAAATGAAAATGGCAAACACCTCTGCCATGTGAATGAACTGCCCGAGATGAACCACAACGAGCTGGTGGGCTGGGAACACCCCGAGCAGGTGATGAACGACAGCAAGGTTTACTTCTTACTCACCGCCTATGATCACCCCAGGGTACGGGAGCGTGTTAAGGTTACACGTGAAATGCTCAAAGGAAAGGCTGCCAACGTTAGCGATATTGAAGCAAAGGGCGACAGCCTGCTGGCGCAGTGTTTTTACCTGATCCACTTTACCGACTGGGTAAGCTACTTTCTGGCACTGGCAAACCAGGCAGATCCTTTCGCCATCGAAGCAATAGACCACCTCAAGAAGGCACTTGCGAAGGTAAAATAGGTATGGGGTATCAGGTATGAGGTATGGGATGGGGCTGGAGCTGATTGCCGGAGGCACTTCTTTAAGCTATCGGATTTGGACTCTGGACATTAGACAATGGACAATAGGCTATAGATAACAGACAGGCTGGCACTGGATAAGGTATGAGGAGTTGGTAGCAAGCTCCCTATTCTCCATACCTCATACCCCACACCCCATACCTATAAATTCTCTACCTTTGCTGCCAGCTAGCTAAGAAAGTCCAATGAACGAGCACATCAATAAACAGGTAGTTTTCAGGCACCTGGGCAAAATGGATTACCAGCAGGCCTGGGATTTGCAGGAAGAGGTATTTGCAGGCATTGTTGCCACCAAAATTGCTAACCGGCAGCTCCCCCCGCATGAGCAGCAGCCTACCACCAACTACCTGCTGTTTGTAGAGCATCCGCATGTTTATACCCTGGGCAAGAGCGGTAAGCCAGAACATCTTTTACTCGATGAGGACGGACTGCAGCAGGCCAGTGCCAGTTACTATAAAATTAACCGCGGCGGCGATATTACCTACCACGGTCCCGGCCAGCTGGTAGCATACCCCCTGCTGGACCTCGAGAATTTTTTTACTGACATTCATAAATACCTGCGCCTGCTGGAAGAGGCTGTGATCCATACACTGGCTGAATATGGAGTGGATGCGGGCCGCATTCCCGGCCTTACCGGTGTGTGGCTGGATTATAAGGAACAGCTCAACCCGCGGAAAATTTGTGCCATGGGCGTAAAGAGTAGTCGTTGGGTAACCATGCATGGCCTTGCCCTGAACGTAAACACAAACCTGGCATATTTTGGGCATATCATACCCTGCGGTATAGATGATAAAGCCGTTACCTCCCTGCAGCAGGAGCTTGGGCGGGGAGTGCCACTTGCTGAAGTCGAAGAGAAATTAAAACTACAGCTAGCCACCCTGTTCGGCATGGATATTGTTGAAGATCATGGTACTTTTAGACCATAATTTTTCATATTTATGCACCAATTTTTACGAACCCTGTCGCTGGGCCTGCTGCTAACAGGACTTTTAGCAAGCTGTGCCAGTATTTTCAGCAAGTCTACTTACCCGGTAACCATTAACACCACTCCCCATAACATAGACATCACCATTACTGATGCAAAGGGCTTGGTCGTATATCAGGGCATGACCCCTACCACACTTCCACTGGATGCCAGCAGCGGCTACTTTAAACCCGCCTGGTATGAGGTATCTCTTAGCCAGAGTGGCTATAAGCCTCAGACTTTTCTCATTGAAGCTAAAATAGACGGCTGGTATTTTGGGAATATTGCTATTGGTGGCTTCTTAGGCATGCTGGTAATAGACCCCCTCACCGGCGCCATGTGGCGGATTCCTTCTCAGTATTACAATTTCACCTTATCGCCCGATGACGAAGCCTCTACCAAAGGCATGGGCTTAATGCTGATTGATGAAGTACCACCGCATCTGCGCCATAAGCTTGAGCTTGTAAAAGAGGCGAACAGTAACTAAAACAATATAACCCGGCCTTAAGCCGGGTTTTCTGTTACAATACATTCTTTGTGCTGGCAGCAATCCAATGCTACTCCTATCTGTCGCTGCTAGCAATGGGACCCAGTGCTGCTTTTAGCTAATTTTTATATATTGTTGTTTAATTATCCTTAATAAAAACCTGTCGCCATGAAAAAATTATTACTGATACTCACCCTCCTGTTAACTGCTTTCTGCACCTATGCCCAGGATTTTAGTGCCCTGCAAAAGGTAGAGTATAAGGATAAGACTGAATATAAAGTATACGAGGGCCAGATACTTGAATCTGCCAATTATATCCTCTCTGTTCCTGCCGATGACAACAATCCTAACCGCCAGGCTGCGCTTAAAGCACTGATCACCTGGATGTCGGGCACGCCCGATCATAAATTCATGGTAGACGAAACCGCTGCAAAGCTTATGCACAAAAACGATGCTGTGCTGGGCATCTATTTTGCCGCCATGACCAAATATGTGCTGGAAAACAGCAACAAAGCCGCAGATAACAATGAAGTGAAGCTCAATGCAGTAACGCTGCTGCTGGATTACTGCGAAACCAAAACAAACAAAATGAGGCTTAACAAGGAACTAAAAAAAGCCATTGCCGCTAAAAATAGAGGAAAACTAAAAGAGTACCTGAATATTTAAAAGCCTGAAAGGGGGAATACTAAAAACAAAAAGCGCGCAGGAATTGTCACTGCGCGCTTTTTGTTTTTAATCTATCCTGATATTACTTCAGCTCTGCAATAACAGTACGGCCACCTTTGGTTTTATCGCCTACGGCAACTTTTATATCTGCATCCAGGGGCAGCAGTATGTCTACGCGGGAGCCAAACTTGATGAAGCCGAATTCCCCCCCCTGCTCAATAGGCTGGCCTTCCTGCACATACCATTTAATACGTCGTGCCAGGGCACCTGCAATCTGACGGAATAATACCTGCACACCATCTGTCATTTCTACTACCACGGTAGTACGCTCATTATCGGTACTACTCTTGGGGTGCCAGGCTACCAGGTACTGGCCGGGATGATACTTAAAGTACTTTACTACCCCACTCACGGGGCTGCGGTTTACGTGCACATTCACCGGCGACATAAAGATGGAGATCTGCCGGCGGGGCTGGTTAAAGTATTCTTTATCAAGAACCTCTTCTATTACTACTACCTTACCATCAGCAGGCGCAAGCACATGCTTTTCGTTGGCAGGCACCAGAAAACGCGGATTCCTGAAGAATTGCAGAATCAGCAGATAGAAAACAATGCTTGAAATAATAAAAACAGTATGTAGTTCTGACTGCTCCGGCGACCAGTATATAACCAGCAGGTTAATGGCTACCAAAATCAGTAACAGTATAAACAGTAATCTACGTCCTTCCTTATGTATGGTCATGTGTGGCTGTGTTTCGCGGCGCAATATACGGTAAAAGGCCAAAAACAGAAAAGGCTGGCCGGCACCTGCATGCTTACGACCAGCCCTTTTTATAATATACTACTGATTTGGCTTAAATGTTTAGAAGCCACCGCGGAATTTATAGGTTTTAGCTACTTTATCGATGGCTACAATGTAGGCAGCAATACGCATAGGCACTTTATATTCTACCGAAGTTTTGTACACCCGGTCAAAGGCATCTTTCATAATCCTGTCGCTACGGCGATTTACACGCTCGGCAGTCCACTTATAGCCCAGGCGATTCTGCACCCACTCAAAGTAACTTACCGTTACACCACCGGCATTTGCCAGGATATCAGGCACTACCATCACGCCTTTTTCATTGATAATGCCATCAGCACGGAATGAAGTAGGACCATTGGCACCCTCTACAATCAGCTTTGCCTTGATGTTATTAGCATTGTTGATGGTAATAACGTCTTCCATAGCGGCTGGTACCAGCACGTCTACCTCCAGCTCCAGCAGCTGGCCAGCGTCCTCCAGCTTATCGCCACCGGCAAAACCTTCCAGGCTGCCCCGGTTGTTATTACGGTGCTGCATGGCTGCGTTGATGTCAATACCATTGGCATTGTAGTACGCTCCGCTGAGGTCGGAAATAGCCACTACTTTAACCCCACGCTCCTCCAGCAGCAGGGCAGCAAAAGAACCAACATTACCAAAGCCCTGCACAGCGCAGGTTGCCTGGTATGGGTTGATCTTTAGTTTTTCCATGGCGGCCAGGGCACTTACCATAACACCACGGCCGGTAGCCTCGGTACGTCCCAGCGAACCTCCCAGAACCAGTGGCTTACCTGTTACCACCGCGTTGGTGGTCTGGCCCACAGAGCGGGAGAATTCGTCCATCAGCCAGGCCATTTCCTGCGGGCCTGTGCCCATGTCCGGAGCCGGTATGTCGCGGTCTGGGCCGAAGATCTCCAGCATGGATTTGGTGTAGGCACGTGTTAAGCGCTCTATTTCGCCGGTCGACATCTGGCGGGGGTTGCAGCGGATACCGCCTTTTGCACCGCCATACGGAATGTCTACCACGGCACATTTCCAGGTCATCCAGGCAGCCAGGGCCTTTACTTCATCCAGGTTCACGTGCAAATCGTAGCGGATACCGCCTTTTGAAGGACCCAGGATACTGGAATGTATTACCCGATACCCTTCAAACACCTTAATTGTACCATCGTCCATGGTAACAGGCAGGTTTACGATCACCTGCTTTACCGGAGCTTTAAGTACATTATACACTGATTCATCGAGGCCCAGGTGCTGTGCAGCTGTTTCAAACCTCGACATCATAGATTCAAACGGGTTCTCCTTATCTTTTATAGGAGCTGGTTCGATGTACGCCATAGTATCTGTTGTCTAATAGCCTGCAGCAGCCAAACATGTATACTCAAAAAACAGGTTACACAGGTTTTGCCAGAGGCAAATTCATGAGGTAAAATTAGAAAGAAGTACAAGATTATAAAACGTTTTGCCTGAAACGATTTAATGCAAAAATTTAAAAATAGTTACCTCTATTTTACGTACCCCTGCAGGCTACGTTACATTTCAAACGGTTGCGTTATTAATAATGAAAAAGTGCCAGATAGGTTAAAATGAAAGGCACCGAAAGCAGCAGCCCATCAAATCTGTCCAAAAATCCGCCATGTCCCGGTATGCTGCTTCCGGAGTCTTTAATGGCAATGCTTCGCTTAAAAAGACTCTCCACCAAATCGCCATAGGTAGCAGTAACAATTGCAATGCCTGCCAGTGTTAACCACTCCCAGGTACCAAGGTCGTCGTAGAATAAGGAAATTGCCAGCGCCATTACAAATGCAGTGGCAGCTCCGCCTATACTACCTTCCCAGGACTTCTTTGGTGATACGCGCTCAAAGAGTTTATGTTTTCCGAATTTAGTGCCTGCAAAATAAGCACCCGTATCACTGGCCCAGATAATCAGCATCAGGCCCAGGATAATCTGGTAGCTGTAATCGCCCAGTATAAACACAATGCCATGCAGTAGCGCAAAGGGTATGGCCACGTAAAAAATCCCTAAAAAAGTAAAGGCTATGTTGGTAAAGGGCTTCTTATCATCCCGTTTATAGAGCTTAATGAAGAAAACGAGAGACCCCAGCGGGAAGAGCAGAAAATAATACTGAACAGGTAAGATACCTTTTTGTATAAAAAAGGCAGTGGTATAGACCATCAGGCCGGTAAAGGTGCCCCAGAATTTAAGCGGAAAGTGGCCATCAAGCCCAACCAGCTTATAAAACTCCAGCAGGGTAAAGGCACAAATCACAGAAAAGGCCAGGAAGTAAGTCCAGGAACTAAACCAGATTGCAAATATAATGGCAGCTGCTCCAATTACACCAGCGATAATACGCTGCCCCAGATTACTGTACCTATTCAAACGAGATATCATCCTGTATAATTTTAATTGCTTTCAGTACACCATCAGCTGCCACGTGTACTTCGTAATATCCAATGCCGTAATTACTATCTTTCTTATCAACTACCACAGCGGGCAAATCGTTATCCATCAGCACGGCTTTCACTATTTCGGCCTGGTACTGCAAATGTGTTTTATAGACTTTTGACCAGCCTTTCATGTTATGCTTTCTTTGCTAAAGTACCCCCTGAACCCAACAATTGCCGCTACTCCCAGGAACAGGAAGATAGCAACGGTAGTACCCTCCAGCGACTGTGTTCCGCTGCTATCAAATTCAATCAATTTTAACTGGTAGAGAAAGCGCATTGCCAAGGTAAAACCATTATTGATAAAATGGCCCAGTATGGGCATGAGCAGATTTCCTGACCAGTAATAAAGATAGCCAAAAAGTGCGCCCAGAAACAAGCGGGGCAGCAGCCCATAGAACTGAAAATGAAAAACGCTGAAAATAAAAGCTGTTAACCAGATGGCGGCATGAGCATTGCCGAGCTTTAACCGTATGAGCGGCTGCATCAGGCCCCGAAAAAAAAGCTCCTCCCCAATAGCGGGCAACAGGGCAATGATGATGAACGCCACCCCAAAATCAAGACCGGAACTGAAAGTTGTCAGGTAATCGGTGAGCCGCTGCAGGTAAGCTTCTTTGTTCCGCATCCAGCTTTCTACGGTTTTAAAAGTCTCGGGCAGGGTTACATTGGCATTCCATTCAATAACAATAGAGTTTACCATCATAAAGGCCAGTGTAAGCACAATGGCCAGCAGAATGGGAATTATTGCCAGCCCCTTGCTGTTTATGAGGGTTGATAAGCGGTGGCGCTCGTACCGATGCACGTACAGGAGCGGCCCTGCAATAAAGCCCCCTGCCGCCGAGAAAAACTGGAGAACAAACAGAATGTAGCGCGCGTTAGGGTGGTTTAAACTACCGGCAACCTGGGATGTTTCGTTAAAGCCAGTACCAAAAATGGCCATGGAGATAACCACAGCCAAAAACTGGCCTACAAATAGCCCAACAAAGAAATAGATGAGGAGCAGGATAAGGGAACGCCCCGGGGGCAAATCTCTTTTATCGGGCTCTGGTTGCCGAAATACCATAATTAAGGCATAAATTTACGCTAAAATACGGATTTGTAAATTGGTAAAGATAGGAAACCTTGAGTTAGGCGATTTTCCGCTTCTGCTGGCGCCTATGGAGGATGTAAGTGATCCTCCGTTCAGAGCAGTATGCAAGGCAAACGGTGCGGACCTGATGTACACAGAATTTATTGCGGCAGAAGGCCTGATCCGCTATGCTGATAAATCTGTGCAGAAGCTGGACATCTACGACTACGAACGCCCAATCGGCATCCAGATCTTTGGTGCCGAAATAGAAAGCATGCGCCAGGCAGCCGCCATTGCCGAAGAAGCAGATCCGGAACTGATCGATATTAACTACGGCTGCCCGGTTAAAAAAGTAGCCTGTAAAGGGGCTGGCGCCGGCATTCTGCTGGATATCCCCAAAATGCAGACCATGACAGCCGAAATTGTAAAGCGGGTAAACAAGCCTGTTACTGTAAAAACACGCCTCGGCTGGGATCACGATACAATTAAGATCATAGAAGTAGCCCAGCGCCTGCAGGATGCTGGCATACAAGCCCTTACCATACACGGCCGCACCCGTCAGCAGATGTACAAAGGCGAGGCCGACTGGAGCTGGATTGAAGAGGTTAAAAGCCATCCCTCCATCTATATTCCTATTTTTGGCAATGGCGATATTGACTCGCCCCAGAAAGCAGTAGATTACTGGAAGCGCTATGGCGTTGATGGCGTAATGATTGGCCGTGCCGCAATTGGCTACCCCTGGATCTTCAGGGAAATTAAGCATTACAATGCCACCGGCGAGTTGCTGCCACCACCTACCTTGCAGGAAAGAATCGACACAGTGAAGGAACACCTGCGCTTTTCAGTAGAGTGGAAAGGCGAAAAACAAGGCATTTATGAGATGAGACCTCACTTCACCAATTACTTCAGGGGTCTTCAGAACTTTAAGCCCTACAGGGTACGCCTTGTAACCAGCGAATCGTACGACGAGCTGCTGGTAATTCTGGAAGAAATTGCCAACGAATTTTCTAACGCCTACACCTTTGCCTAGCAAGAGCCGGCCTGCCCCCTCCACTGAGATGCAGACTAAAGAATCCCTGGCTGGAGAATCACAGCCTGGAGCAGCAGGCTCAGGAGAAATCCGGTCTGGAGAGGGGCGGCCTGAAGTACCACAGCCTACCCAGACCCGCTTTGAAAATCTTCGCTCCAACAAACAAGTTGTAGCCTGGGCACTGCTAATACTCCTGGCCATCATCTGGGGTAATTCTTTTATTCTGATAAAAAAATCTTTGCTGGCCTATAGTGCAGGCGAGGTAGGTGCTTTGCGCATTATTGCCGCGGGTCTTGCTCTGCTGCCCATTGCCCTAAAACATGTGTGGTCGCTCAATGCCCGCAACCGCATGTTGCTGCTGGTCATTGGCCTTGTGGGGTCTTTCATCCCTGCCTTTTTGTTTGCCAAGGCACAAACCCAGCTATCGTCAAGCGTTACGGGAATTCTCAACGCACTCACGCCTCTTTTTGTAGTGGTTATAGGTGCCATTTTCTTTGGGCACAAGTTTACAGTACGCAATGCAGTGGGCCTGGCTATAAGCTTTATTGGCTCTATTGTGCTGGCCCTGGCCAAAGCGGGGGGTGAGCTAGGCAGCATAAACCTCTATGCCTTCCTGGTTATTCTGGCAACCCTTTGCTATGGACTTAATCTTAACATCATCAAAGCTTATTTAGGCAGCCTGCGGCCGGTGGTGATCACTGCTGTTTCATTAGCGCTGGTACTGCCTGGTGCAGTGGTGTATCTCTTTGGTTTTACCGATTTTACCCAGCACCTGCAAACACAGCCAATGGCTGGCTGGTCGTTGCTGGCGGTGGTTACACTTGGTGTAATTGGCACGGCCATCGCCCTTATTCTGTTTAACCGCCTGGTGCAAATGACTACGCCAATGTTTACCTCCTTCACCACCTATCTCATACCAATTGTAGCAGTAATTGTAGGGGTGCTTGATGGAGAAGTGCTGCTACCGATGCATTTTGTGGGAATGGCTGCTGTTATTGCCGGGGTCTACATAGCCAACCAGCGACCAAAACAGCCAAAGCCAAAACTATGAACCACTGCTGCTGGTTTGTTCATGAAACTTACACCAGCCTATGGCGCCAGAGACTGTAAAAGTTGCTGTTTTCGATCTTAACCAAACGGTTTATCGCAAATCATCAAAAGACGAGTTTTTCAAATTTATTTGCTATAAGAAGAACTACAAGCTGCTGAATATCCTGCAGCTTTCTGTTTATGGCCTGATGAAAAAGCTAAAGCTCATCAATCAAACCCGGTTCAAAGAGAACTTCTTCAGGTACCTGGATGGACTCCCCCCGGAGCAGGTGCGCAAATATGCCCGCCAGTTCTGGGATGTGGAATGGGAGGATGATTTTAATGAACCCCTGCTGAAACGCATAAAAGAATTGCGGGAGCAGGGCGTACAAATTATATTTATTACAGGCGGATTTGATGTATACGTTGCCCCACTTTTTGAAGAACAACTGCAGGTAGATGCCTGGATGGCAACCCAGACCCATTATAGTAAGGGCTCCTATAAGATAAAAGGCAAGGCACTTAAGGACGAAGAAAAGGTACGCCGATTAAATAAGCACTTTGCCGGCAAACCTTATACACTGGTAGAAACCTACTCAGACAAGGAAGAAGTCCTGTTTAAGCTTGCAGAGAAAGCTTACCTCATGAAGCAGGGAAAGCCAATCCTGTATAAATAAGCAATATAAGTAGAAGAATCACCTCCCATGAATTTTATTTATAGCCATATAAGAAAGACTTTGCATTATTTGGAATAATTCTAAACAGCATATAGCTTTGCTCCCGCTATTTAAATTAAATCTAAATAAAGATTATGCTTCACCTACTGAACCGCTACACTTTTTTAGCCCTTACTGCCGGATTTTTTGCAGTTGCCTGTGAAAGCGATGACGCCGTTACCCCAACTACCGAAGTTCCTACCACCTACAATTTCGAAAATGTAGACCATAGCGGACAGCTGCAGCGGATTCAGATGCTGCAGCAGCTTGTTGGTGAAGTTAACAAAGGCAAAACAGAGCCAGTTACTGCAGATCAATTGATAGACATTTACGAAAACCGCATTGACCTGCTTGAAACAGACAAGAACCTGGCTTCCAAAACTTATACGGCTGCAAAGGATTCCATATATGCTTTATTCAACCATGTAGCAGCTTTAAGTGGCAATGCCGATAATTTAGTAGAAAATGGCACCAGCTCATACCTGGTAACTGCAGAAGGTTTAGAGCCTGCACAACTAATTGCCAAAGGCCTGATGGGCTCAGTACTTTACTGGCAGGCTACAGCTGTTTATTTAGGCGAAGAAAAAATGAATGCTGATAACAGCAAAGTTACAGAAGGCCAGGGCACTGCCATGCAGCACCATTGGGACGAGGCTTTTGGTTACTTCGGTGTACCAGCTGATTTTCCGGAAAATGATGGCACTGCTGAAGGCGCAACTGCAGAGAATAAAGCCTGGTTCTGGGGAAGCTACTCCAACCAGCGTGCCAGCCAGCTGGATGTGCGTCAGGATATCATGGATGCCTTTATCAAGGGACGCGCTGCCATTGGCCGCAACGATATGATTGCCCGCGACGAAGCCATTGCTACCATCCGTGAAAAATGGGACATACTGGCGGCTGCCAATGTAGTACACTACATTAATGCTGCCATGAAGGCAAAAAACGAAGATAGGATGGGCGCCTATTATCATAACTGGTCTGAGGGTGCTGCCTTTGCACAGGCACTGCAGTATAACCCGGCGCGCGAAATCACCAATGAAGAATTTGCTCTCCTGATCCAATTGTTTGGCAAAAACCCTAAGGAATCTACAGTAGAAGATCTGCAGGAAGCAAACCTCTTACTCAAAGACATATACCAGTTCACAGACGCACAACTGCTGAACCTGTAATATATAGTATATAGATGTTTTATAGCGCCGGCCCAAACCGGCGCTTTTTAAGCTTAAACCATGTTAAGAAAACTGTTTCCCTTTAGCTACCTAATAGCACTCCTGCTGTTCGCCACTGCCTGTAATGATGATGAAGGCAGCACATCAGGCGTAGATTTTAACGAACGGGAAATGCTGGAGAACTATGGTAAAAATGTTATTTACCCTGCATACGCCAATTTTGAGCAACAAACACAGGAACTGCAGGAGAGCATTGATGCCTTTACAGCCGCTCCTACCGAAGCCACTTTAACTGCGGCACAAGATGCCTTAAAGGAGACCTGGATCACCTGGCAGGGGGTTAACCTGTTCGAATTCGGACCAGCCGCTGATATGGGCCTGCGCATGAGCATCAATAACTTCCCCACACGCTACCCTAAGATCGATAATGCAGTACAGGGCGGTACCTGGGATATTAACGGCCTATACTCCGGCGATATGCGAGGCATGCCTGCCCTTGATTACCTGCTCTTTTCAGAAACCGGCAGCAATGCCGAGGTACTGAACCGCTACACCAGCAGCGAACAGGCCGAAAACTGGAAAAATTTCGCTAAAGAAGTTGCCGCACACCTGCACACACAGGCCGCAGCTGTGAGAACTGCCTGGGCGCCTGATGGAGGCAATTACCTGGGCACTTTTATTACCAATACCGGCAACAGTGCCAGCAGCGGCTTAAGCCTGCTGGTTAATAACTTTGTTCAGGGTTTTGAGGTAATCAAAAATCAAAAGATTCGCACGCCTGCAGGGCTGCTCTCACAGGATGGGCAGCCCATACCACGCGCAGTAGAAGCATACTACAGCAGCTACTCTCTGCCGCTGATCAAGGCAAACCTGGAGGCTGTAAAACGAGTATTCAATGGCACCTATGCCTCTGGCGATGGCCCCGGGCTAGCCGATTACCTGCAGGCACACCATGCTGCCGGAAATACCGAAGAAGATATTGCTGCCGCCATCAACACACAGCTCCAGAGCATCAGCAGTGCTGTAGAGGCAATACCTGGCCCGCTGCGCCAGGCTGTTGGTACGCATCGCTCGGTGGTAGAAGCTGCCTACCTGGAAATGGCAAATATTATGTCGCTGCTGAAGGCCGATATGCCCTCTGCCCTTAGTGTGCAGATTACTTATACAGATAACGACGGCGACTAAAAGCCCATGAAGCTGAGGCTGCAAAATATAAACCACGCCTTTACGGCACCGGCACCTGTTGCTCCACTGGTGATGTTCCGCATCATCTTCGGGTTTATAGTGCTGGCCTCTGTTTTGCGCTTTATGCTTAAAGGCTGGGTGGAGCAGCTTTACATACAGCCCCAGTACTACTTTCATTACTATGGCTTTAGCTGGGTAAAGCACCCTGTTACACTGGGGCTGCCCGGCTGGAGCATGTACGTTGTCTTTGGCCTGATGGCAGTAGCAGCAGCAGGCATTATGCTGGGCTGGCGCTACCGCCTTTCTGCACTGCTGTTCTTCCTCCTGTTCAGCTATGTAGAGCTGCTGGACCTCACCAACTACCTCAACCACTATTACTTTGTAAGCCTGATGAGCGGGCTAATGGTTTTGCTGCCCGCCAACCGCTCCTTTTCGCTCGATGTGCTGCGCAACCCTGCTCTTGCCGTTAGCCACGTACCCGGCTGGACCATCAACATGCTGCGCTTTCAGCTGGGCCTTGTGTATTTCTATGCAGGCGTGGCCAAACTGCATCCCGACTGGCTCCTAGAAGCACAGCCCCTGCGCCTATGGCTGCCTGCTAAAGCCAATATGCCACTCATAGGTCCCTGGCTTAAAGAAGTGGGGGTAGCTTATCTCTTCAGCTGGTTTGGCTGCCTGTATGATTTAAGCATTCCCTATTTGTTAAGCTGGCGTAAAAGCCGCCTGCTGGCCTATGTGGCGGTTGTTGTTTTTCATGTGCTTACCTGGGTGCTTTTCCCCATTGGCATGTTCCCCTGGATCATGATCCTAAGCACCTTAATCTTCTTCAGCACTAATTTTCATCAGCAGCTCATCCGGGGGCTGCAGCAGCTACTTCGCTGGCCGCCCCCCCTGCAGTTGTCCAAAAGCTATACCTATCGCTCGGTGGTCTACAAACCATTAACGGCCCTTCTCTCCTTTTACATAGTTTTTCAGCTGCTATTCCCCTGGCGCTTTGCCCTTTATCCCGACTCACTTTTCTGGACCGAGCAGGGTTACCGCTTTTCCTGGCGGGTAATGCTGATGGAAAAGAGCGGAAGCATTAGCTTTTTTGTACAGGATGGCGAAAGCGGCAGAAGAATAGCGGTAAATAACAGCGACTACCTAAATCCGCAGCAGGAGAAAATGATGGCAACACAGCCAGACATGATCCTGCAGTTTGCTCATTTTCTTAAAAAAGAATACGAAAAAGCCGGTGTAAAACAGCCGCAGATCTATACTGACAGCTGGGTGAGCCTGAATGGCCGCCGCAGCCGCCCATTTGTAAGACCCGATGTAGACCTGGCCAGCCTAAAGGATGGCTGGCAGCCTAAAACCTGGATTTTACCCTTTAATGAAAGTAGACTTAGTGCCCAACGTTAAAACATATATTGGCCAGCAGCTGCTCGCATTAGTGCTACTGCTTTGCACTCCTATGCTGCTGCAGGCCCAGCAAACTTCCGTTATTTCCGGCAGGGTATCAGAAAATGCCAGCGGTAAGGGTTTATCCGGTGCCGATGTTTTTGTGCAGGGCACTTCAGTAGTTACCACCACCGATTCAAAAGGGTATTTTAAACTGCCCGAGCTTCCCTATGGCACCTATGCCATCGCAGTGTTTTATGAAGGCCTCCGCTCCGTAGCAAAATCAGTTGATGCACAAGCTGCTGCCGTTACAGTAAATTTTTCGCTGGAGCCCATGGAAGAAACGCTCAAAGAGGTGGTGGTTGAGCGTAAAACTGACGCCTCCGGAGGAATTACCCGCTTAGAGGCCGTAGAAGGTACTGCCATATATGAAGCCAAGAAAAGTGAGGTTATCCTGATAGAAGGGCTTACCGCCAACCTGGCCACCAATAACAGCCGCCAGATCTACAGCAAGGTACCAGGCCTAAACATCTGGGAAAGCGATGGCGCCGGCATACAGCTGGGCATTGGCGGCCGGGGCCTAAGCCCAAACCGTACGGCCAACTTCAACACCCGCCAGAATGGCTACGATATTAGCGCCGATGCCCTGGGCTATCCCGAAAGTTACTACACCCCGCCAGTGGAGGGTGTAGAGAAAATTCAGATTGTACGCGGGGCAGCCTCCCTGCAGTATGGTACCCAGTTTGGGGGCATGCTCAATTTTGTAATGAAAAAAGGCCCATCGGAAAAGCCTTTTGAATTTATCTCCCGCCAGACCGTTGGCTCTTTTGGCCTCTTCAACTCCTTTAACAGCGTAGGGGGCACCAAAGGAAAGGTTAATTACTACGGCTTTTACCAGTACAAACGCGGCGATGGCTGGCGCCCTAATTCAGGCTTCGAGGTAAATACAGCATTTGCTGACCTCAACATGCAGCTAACTGAAAAGTTCTTCCTCTGCCTGGAGTACACCCACATGAATTACCTGGCCCAGCAGCCTGGTGGCCTAACCGATGCACAGTTTAATCAGGATCCGCGCCAGTCGTTACGCGACCGCAACTGGTTTAAGGTAGACTGGAACCTGATGGCGGTGCTGATGGAGTATAAATTTAACCAGCATACCAGACTGGAGATGAAAAACTTTGGCCTCTACGCCAGCCGCGACGCCTTGGGCGACCTGGGCAGAATAGATCGTCAGACAGACCCGAACAGAACACTTATCAGTGATCAGTTCAGGAACATCGGCAGTGAGCTTCGCCTGTTGCATAACTATCGTTTGGGTAAGCAGACATCTGTATTGCTTACAGGCGCCAGGGCCTATAAAGGCCTTACTTATAAGAAACAGGGTATCTCTACTGAAGGCACAGGTCCTGACTTTCGATTTGAAGATCCTGCTAACCTGCGATCAGATCACCAATTTCCTAACTGGAATATGGCTCTTTTTGCCGAAAACATTTTCAATCTAAGCGATCGCCTTAGCCTTACCCCCGGCATCCGCTGGGAGTGGATCAATACATCGGCCGATGGTTACTACCAGCAGCCACTGCTGCTACAGGATGAGTTTGGCCTGCCCTATACGGTTTGGGAACACAGAACTGATATCAAGAACCTGGCCCGTCCGGTTTTGCTGGGTGGCCTTGGCCTCAGCTATAAATTGAAAGATTTGAGTGAGCTGTATACAAATATTTCGCAAAACTACCGGGCGGTTACTTTTACCGATTTACGTACCGTTAACCCAAATATCATTGTAGACCCTAACCTGAAAGACGAGCGGGGCTACAGCGCGGATCTGGGCTGGAGGGGTAGCAATGAGATACTGAACTGGGATGTGAGCGTGTTTATGCTGGCCTACCTCGATAAGATAGGCCGCATACCTTTCAAAGAAAAATTGCTTACCACCAATGTAGGTAGGGCTTATATTACAGGGGTTGAGAGTTTTGCAGAAGCCAATGTTCTGCCTCTATTGGGCATTACCTCTAAATGGAAGCTAAGAACGTTTGGAAACTTAGCACTTATTCAGGGGCAGTATGCAGAATCTGGCGAAGAAACTATTGCCGGTAACGAAATAGAACTGGTACCAAACATTAATGCAAAGGCAGGCATAAGGATAGAGAAAAACAGCTTTGCCTTAAGCGGCCAGTATACCTACCTGGGGGAGCAGTTTACTGATGCCACTAATGCCCCTGAAGGCTTTAACGGGGCTGTAATAGGTCCTATTCCAGCTTACTATGTGGCAGACCTCTCTGCCAGTTATAGAATTGGCAAGTATTTTAAAGTAGAAAGCGGCATAAATAACCTTACCAATAACATGTATTTCACCCGCCGTGCCGAAGGATATCCGGGCCCTGGAATAATTCCTTCCGACGGACGGAACTTCTACCTTAGCTTACAGTTTAAGTACTAGAGGATTTCTCTAAATATTAGATATTTAATCTATATTTGTTTAAGTAAAGTGTTGATCTGCTTTTAGGGGAAGTAAGTTGCTGCTATGTCGTACGAAGCCGCCATTATTCAATACCAGCCGTTGTTGATTTCCATTGCTCAGCGCATGGTTAAAAACATGATGGATGCAGAAGATATCGTACAGGATACCTTCCTTAAGTTTTTAAGCCAGCCACCCAAAGCAATTGAAAACTTAAAAGCCTACCTGGTTCGGTCTGTTATCAACAACTGCCTGAACCACCTTAAACAACTGCGTCACAGTGCCGAAGAGCTGCTGGACCCGATGTTGCATGCCGAGTGGATTGCTCATTTTGATATCAACATTAATTTTATTGAGCGTGAAGGAGAAGTGTCTGAAGCTTTAAAGGTGCTGCTACAAAAACTGGAGCCTTCGGAGCGTACCGTCTATCTTTTCAGAGAGGTGTTTAATTACGATTATGCAGAGATCGCTGAAATAGTAGAAAAGAAGAAAGATAACTGCCGCCAGCTTTTTTGCCGTGCACAAGCTAAGTTACAGCAGGAGAAGATTCGGTTTTCGTTCAATATCGATCAGCACAGGCAAACCCTGAATACTTTTCTTGATTCCTGCCGCAATGGATCCTTCCTGGAGCTGGTAGATAATCTTAAGGAAGACTTCAGGCGTAAAATGCCGTTCACAGAGTAGCTCCTTTCAGGGGCAAACGTTACTTTTTTAATTCACCTGTTTTTTTTGGTTTCTGCTTAGGCATGAAAAAATTTGATACCCAGGAGATTAATCATCTCATTAGTTACCGTCGTGCTGTATATCCTGTAAGTTTTTCCGGCGAGCATATCGATGATGCTATCATAGAACAGTTGCTGGAGAACGCAAACTGGGCTCCCACGCATGCCCTTACCGAGCCATGGCGGTTTACAGTGTTTTCAGAATCAGGGCTTCAGAAATTAGCCAATTTTCAGGCAGACCTCTACAAGCAGTTTGCCATGCAGGAAGGCAGCTACGTGGAAAGCAAACATCAGAAGCTGCTTGATAATCCACTTTTGTGCTCGCACGTTATCAGCATAGGCCTGAAGCGGGATCCTAAAGGAAAAGTACCTGAGATAGAAGAGGTAGAAGCCGTAGCCTGCGCTGTTCAAAACATGTGGCTTACCGCTGCCGCCTATGGCATTGGCTGCTACTGGGGCAGTGGCGGCATTACGTACCGGCAGGAAGCACTATCGTTCTTTGGCCTCGAACCAGATGATAAGCTGCTGGGCTTCCTTTACCTGGGCATTCCTAAAAGCGACTGGCCTACAGGACGGCGCAAACCCATAGCCGATAAGGTGAGGTGGGTGAAAGAGTAAGCCAACCTTGCATGCCTGCTCCCGTACTATTGCAAGAGTAGCCGACAATACTTTTTTGCGTGCCAACAGGTACAGCAACCCTATTATGGAGCAGGGTTTACAACTCTATGTCTACACCAAACTGTTAGATCAGTTACCTGGCCTGCATTGGTGGCAGAGCCTGGATGGAGATAGCTATGTCTTTGCCCCAGCCTGCAGCAGACTCGTTGGTTTTGAAGATTCGCTAACACCCCGGCAGTGGCAGTCGCTGCTGCATCCGCACGACCAGCCCCGCCGCAAATCTGCCCTTAAGCTAGGCCCCGATCAGGAAAGAAATTTAACCTACCGTATTTTAACTAATAACGGCACCTACGAGTGGGTGCAGGAGAGCATCAGGCACATTCAGTCTGTAGATGCCGGTGCCGTATTGCTAAGCACTGCTGCTACCTGTAAAGAACCAGTGTACCGGGCATTTTTCGACCATACATCCCTGTTTATGGTACTGCTCGATGCCGAAGGCAACATTCGGGAGCTTAACAATATAAGCAAGAAGTTTCTAGGCCATAAGGATAAAGAGGTATGGGACAAACCCCTGTGGGAAAGTACCTGCTTTAATGAGCACAGCCAGAACGCAGCCAGGATCAGAGATGCTGTACGTATGGCCGCCGCAGGAGAGCAGGTAGACCTGCAGGAGTGGATCATAAACTATAACGGCCTGAGCTTTCATGGAAAATTCAGCATAAAGCCTCTTTATGATCAGCAGGGGCAGCTTGAGCATCTGTTTATTGAGGGCAATGAAATATCACATACAAGAAAGCATGATCTGCAGTGGTACACACTTGCGGAAAATATTCCTGATGTTATCACACGCTTTGACCAGGAGCTCCGCTACCTGTTTGCCAACCCTGCCATAGAAAACTTCACAGGCAAAAAATCATCTGAATATCTGGGCAAAAATATAGGTGAAACCAATTTCCCTGATCCCAGCTGGGATGGCTTTGAAAGTAAACTGCAGAAAGCGCTGCAGACCGGCCAAATGCAAACCTATGCCGGAAAGGTAAAATCGCCAAAACAGGAGATAAGAGACATCTACAGCCTTTTAGTACCTGAACTTGATGAAGAGGGCGAAATAGAAAGTGTATTGGTAATTACGCGTGATATAACAGAGCTGGCCCAGAAAGAAAAAGACCTGGAGCAAATCAATGCCAGGTTACGCGCTATTATAGAAGGCACCAAAGACATTATTTGTGCCCTCGACACCGATAAAAGACTGATTGCATTCAACGCTGCTTATTCAGAAGAAATGCAGCAGATCTTTGGTGTGGAGGTTAAGCTTAAGCAAAGCCTTGAGGAAATAATGGCAGATTATCCGGAAGAGCTTAAGAATGCTAACGACCTGTGGGAACGGGCACTGAAGGGAGAAGAATTTACTATTCAGCAGGAGTTTGGTATTCCTGAAAGGGAACGCAATTACTACGAAATAAACTTTTCCTGCATCAGGGATGAGCAAGGACAGCTGATCGGAGCATCATCCAGAACCATAAACACAAGCAGGGAGCGGCTGATAGAGAAAGAGCTGAAGGATGCACACGAGTTTTTGGTTTTGGCCGAGAACCTGCCCCAGACTATTTTCACCGCCCGCCCCGACGGGCAGATTGACTACCTGAACACTGCTTTTTTCAAGTACACGAATCTGCCGCACACCAGCGCCGATAGCGTTGACTGGAAACGCATTATACACCCCGACGACTTTGATAGCACCATGCAGCAATGGTTTGAGGCGGTGAATTTGAAAGCTCCCGGGCTGCAGCTGGAGCTGCGCCTGCGCAACAGGCATGGCTTATACCGCTGGCATATTGCCCGCGCGGTACCATTGTACAACTATCAGCATGTAACCATTAAGTGGATAGGCATTATCAGTGATGTGCACGAGGCTAAAATTGCAGGCGAGCTGGAGCGGTTGGCGGCAGAAGAGTTCAAGACCATATCCGAAAGCCTGCCCCATATTGTATGGACTACCCATGCCGATGGACGTGCCACCTATTTCAATAAAAAATGGTTCGACTACACCGGCGAAGATGAAACCATCACCAATGAATGGGATTGGATAAAATATGTACATCCGGAAGATAAAAGCCGCACACAGAAAACCTGGGATAAAGCTATTGCCTCCCGCACCCATTACCAGGTAGAGTACAGACTGCTGCATAAGAGCGGCCGCTACCGCTGGTTTTTAGCCAGGGGTGTACCTGTTACAGACGCAGAGGGCAATGTTAGCAAATGGTTTGGCACCTGCACCGATATTCATGAAAATAAGCTGCAGCGTAAAAGGCTGCAAACACAAAATGAACGCCTGAACCAGATAAACCAGTACCTGGATAACTTTGTACATGCCGCTGCCCACGACCTGCGCTCGCCGGTTGCCAATATGAAAGGGCTGCTTCAGCTACTGCGCGACAACGGCAGAGAAAAAAATGACAAGGTTATTCAGTCTATGGAAACCAGCCTGTACCGCCTGGACAATACCCTGCAGGCCATGATTCATTCCATTGAGCTGCAGAGCCTAAGGCAAAGCCCAGCTAAAAAGCTCATCTTTAGTGAGGTATTTAACCTGGTGCTACAGGAGCTACAGGAGCAACTGCAGGAGGTACCACATGAAATACAGGCTAGTTTTCAGCATTGCCCGGAGATTGAATTTATACCATTTTACCTGGAGAGCCTCTTCAGAAACCTGCTTAGCAATGCTATCAAGTACAGGAAAGAAAATGAGAAGTTAGTTATCAGGATCAACTGCCGAACCTACCGGGGGTATAAGCTCCTGGAGTTTTCAGATAACGGCATTGGCATAGATGTAGAAAAATATAAGAACAAGCTGTTCAGGCCTTTTCAGCGCTTTACCCAAAAGGCAGGCGGAAAAGGCATAGGGCTGCACCTGATCAACAACATTGTAACCAAAACCGGGGGGAAAATAGACGTGATTAGCAAACCAGGCCAGGGCACTACCTTCCGCTTGTTTCTGAAGAATTTTGAAAGTTAAGTAATCTGCCAAAATTCATTGTCTGCTAGCAAACTTGGCTAGGCACATTAAATTCATGCCCATTTTTACTGCTAATGGATTTACAAGCAACTGCTACGCTGCCTTTTTTAGTTTTTCACTACCCTTAGCAGCATGCTCTCCAGGGTAAGTCCGGGGCCAAAAGCAAAACTGATTACCGGGCGCCCCTCCAATGTGTTAGATTGGCTGGAGTGGCTATCGTCTGGAGCGCCGGCATTAACAACGTTAGCATCCTTACTGCGCATGCCTGCATGCATTTCCTCCCTCTTAGCCCGTGCTTCAGTAGTTACTCCCTCCGCCTTACCTGCCTCATCCAGAATTTCCTTCAGCACAAATAAAACAGTGGCCGACGACATATTCCCATATTCCTGCAGCACAGCGTAGGAGTATCGGTTGTCTTTTCTTTGCAGGCCCAGGGCTTCTTCGGTAACCTCCAGGATGCGTCTGCCCCCGGGGTGCACGGCAAAAATCGGATCTTCTTTTTCCACATGCGGTATTTTCCGGAGCAAGCCCCTAAGCAGCTGTTCCACGCCTCCTTTTATGAAGGCTGGTATGTAAGAAGATAATTTCATTTCGAAGCCTGTATCGCCAATGTGCCAGGCCATATCCTCCAGACCATCAAGAGCCAGGTCGCAGTAAAACTGCTCCAGGGCCAGTTGTACGCCGGGCCGCTTTTTGCCTTCTACCAACACGGCAGCGGCACCATCGCCAAACAGGGCATTTGCCAGGAGGTTATCGTCGTCGTGTTTTTTCTGAAAATGCAGGGTGCATAGCTCTACCGATACCACCAGCACCTTGCTGCTGGCATCGGCCTGGCAAATACTGGTTGCTAACTTTAGACCATTGATGGCGGCATAGCAGCCCATAAAATAAACGCAGGTACGGCTTATGGAGCTTTTTAGCCCAAGAGCCTGCACCAGCGATATATCCAGGCCTGGCGCCTGCATGCCGGTGCAGCTTACAGTAATAAGGTGTGTTATATCACCAAGCGTTACATCTGGTACCTGCTCCAGACACTTTCTGGCTGCTGCTGCTGCAAGACCAGGAGCTTCGGCATTGTATACAGCCATTCTTTTTTGTGTAGTGGGGAATGGCTCCAGATTTTCTGTATTAGGAAAAAAGCTGTAATAGCCATAAGTCTTATTGTAATCCTCCAGCACAGAATAGCGATGCCTGATGCCACTGGCCCGGTAAACAGCCTGTAATCTGCGTTTGTCTGCAGGGCTAAGTGCCATGGCTTCTGCCATAAAACGGGCAGCATCGGCCTGTGGTATTTTGTGCGGAGGGGTTGCTGTACCTAATGCCGAGATGTATGCGGTCATATTTTAAAAATTCCTTAACTTATGCTTTTTAAACCGGAAGGGCCATGATTAAGAAATCTACCTTGCTGCATTTGCGCATTCCCTTTTCTTTTTATCTGTTGCCCGTTTACCTGTTTGCTCTTGCGGTGGCAGAAGCTGTACATATAATACCAGCAATAGGGGTATTTGTTAGCCTGCACCTGTTATTATATCCGGCAAGCAATGGTTATAACAGCTATTTCGATCGGGACGAAGAGAGCATTGGGGGCCTTGAAAAGCCACCGCCGGTAAGCCGGGAGCTTTATTTTACGGCCAATGTACTTGATCTGCTGGCCCTGATTATAGGCTGGTGGCTGGCTGGTCCTGTATTTGCTATAATGGCCGCCATATACAGTGCCGTATCGCGCGCCTACAGCCACCCCTCAATCCGCCTTAAAAGCCGACCCTTTGCCAGCTGGTGGGTAGCAGGCTTTTTTCAGGGCTTTTTTACTTTTGCCATGGCCTACATTGGCATTACCGGCAGCACCCTGGCCGAGTTTTGGGAGGTTAAAACTGTGTTGGCTGCCTGCCTTACTACCCTGCTGCTCTGGGGCTCCTACCCCATGACGCAGATTTATCAGCACCACGAAGATGCCCGCCGGGGCGATCACACCCTCAGCTTACTGCTGGGTATTAAAGGCACATTCTTTTTTACAGCTGCAGCTTTTACTATTGCCAACATTGCGTTCTGGATCTATTTTATCCAGTTTCATACCATTTGGCGTGGAGTAGCTTTTCAGCTCCTGCTCCTGCCGGTATTCATTTATTTTTTCCACTGGCTGCTGCTTGCTTACCGCAACGAAAACGCAGTAAACTTCAAAAAGGCCATGCTGCTGAATACCCTCTCGGCCTGCTGCTTAAATATTTTTTTTACGAGTATGCTTATTTGGCCTGACCGTTTTTAACCGCTGCTGCCTGGTGAGGTGTGGTAAAAAAATAGCTACAGAGGTTCCTTTTCCTTCCTGGCTTTCTATGTGGATCTTACCCTTTAGGCGTTCTACCGTTTGCTTTACTATATAAAGGCCAAGGCCAGAGCCTTCAGAACGGTCTGTAGCCCTAAAAAACATATCCCAGACTTTATCGATATATTCCTGCGAAATGCCAATACCATTGTCTTCTACCTCTATACTGGCTCCTTTGGCGGTATTATGGACGGTTACCTTTACATAGGGTTCGGGCTTTGTTAAATCAGCATATTTTATAGAATTACCAATAAGGTTATTTAAGATCATGCTAATTCTTACCAGGTCGCTCTGAAAGCTGTAGAGCTCGGTATTGATGTTGATTTGTTTATTTATGCTGCTGAAGTGCTCCAGGTAATGTACATGCTCCAGGGCATCGTTCAGCAGCTGATCCCATTCAATAGTATCCAGCGAAATACTGGTGCGGCTGCTTTTAGCGTACGAGAGCATCGCCTTTACAAAATCATCGAGTTTGTGCACCCTGTTTTCAATGTAAGTATGGTACTGCTGTATCTTAACCATATCTGTTTCCTGCTTGGCAAGCAGTAACAAACCCAGAATAGAAGTTAACGGTGAACGTAAATCATGAGAGGTTTTATACATGATCTGATCGAGCTCATAGTTGCGGTCGGAGAGCTCCTCTACCAGATGCTGTAAATCTTCCTTTTGCTCCTGAAGCACTTTATTGGTGTTGTCGAGTTCTGTTTTATTCTGCTGCAGTGCCTGATTTTGTACATTCAGCATTCCGTTGAGGCGCAGCGTTTCGCTTAGCAGAATCTTATTCTGCTCCTGTTGCTCTAACTTTTTGGTAAGATCAATTATGTAACCTCCTATTGAATTTATGGTACCATGCCTGTTCTCTACCGGAAAAAAGATGGTGTAAAAATATCTGAGGCCTATGGGAAGCTGGTATTCTTCTGTTAGTAAAAGAGGCTGGCCATCCCTGATGACCTGCTCAACCTGCACCCTGAAGCGCTCGTAAATATCTGAAGGCACAAAGTCTTTTACATTACTGATCTTCTCATATTTAACATCTAAAAACTTGTAAAAGGCCTTATTGGCCAGCTTGATATTAAGCTCAGCATCTACAATGAAAACCGGGATTGGAGCAAACCTTAAAAAATCGTTTATAGTTTTCAGCGTTGTTTGCATCAGGTTGCGGGGTTTTCTGCTGCCCGAAGTGTGATCGGTACAAAAAGCAAACACCATTACCCGATCAGTTCTTTTTTCTCCCGCTACCGCTAATGGGAAAAAATGAAGATCAAAGATCTTTGTTTCCTTTTCAGAAGCTCTGGGATTCAGCAGCGTTTCTTGAAGACTGAAAGATTCCCCGGACAGTGCTTTCCGGCAATGTTCCAGGCTTGACTGATTATCAAGGAAGAGCACCTCTGATATCTTCTTCCCCGTAATTTCTATTTTCTTGATATTAGTATATTCTTCCATGTACCTGTTCCATTCTGCTATGGCCAGGCCTTTATCAAATATGAACACACCGAATCCAGCACCCTGGCTAAGGTGCTGAATCAATTTTTTTCCATCCAGAGTACTGTAATCCATGCTAAGGGGGGGCATTAAAAAATAAGCGTTAGGGGCTTAAGCCATACGCCGACGTCGGTCTTATTACAAAATAATAATATAATATTTAAGAATACTTAAATTTTAAACCAGAACAAAAATAAATTTGTTTAAACACAGAAACCTAAGCCCGTGACAGGCTTAGGTTCTTTCTTTTATAAAATAAAGTGTTTGGCTACTCTTTGCGCAGGTAAATATTACTGCTGATGGTCTCCAGGCGAACAGGCGTACCTCCACCGCCCAGTTTGCCTTTCATTTCATAGCCTACAATGGGTATTTCGTCTTGCTTGTTGAGGATTTGCATGTCCAGGTCTGTGTAAAGCTCGCCCGTAACAGATTTCATTGTTAATTCTGCCTGCTGTGCAGATGCCATGCTTACATCAATAAAACCGCTGATACTCTTCAGATCCAGGCTACCGCGTAAATTTGTTGCAATTACATCGCCACTGATGGTCTCAAGCTTAATGGCTGCCGAATGGGGGAGCCAAACCTCAAAGCTTATTTCCATACACATGCTTCGATTTTTATTGCCTGAATCATAGCTCCAGAACGAGTGGCTGCCATTGCAATCTTCAGCAGATGAACCAGTGACTTTTTCTTCATCGATCTGAGAAGTGATCTGAAGGCCACCCGCCTCCTCTTTGGCAGTGAGCTGAAAAGCTTCGTTATCGCGGCCTCCGTTTATTTGCACTACCGCCCGTATTTCTACCTCGGGCTTATCCCAGCCTTTGAGTGTGATACTCCTGGCATGATCGAGCTTTAAGTTTACAGGTTTGTTAGCCGCCAGCGGCCAGCGCTCATTGATAACCTTTTGTGCCTGCAGGCACAGCGGAGCTAGTGCCAGTAGCAGAAAAAATAGATGCTTTTTCATAAGGCTTAGCGTTTACGGAGGTAAATATTGCTGCTGGTGCTCCTGATGGTTAAGGCGGCACCGCCCCCGTTTAAGGTGGCCCGTATGGTACTGTTGCCACCACCTACGTGCTGCATGTTTGCTTCCTGTCCTTTCCTGTTCTGCAGCTGCAGGTCCAGATCAGTAAAAATTTCGCCTACTACAGAGCTTAGTACCAGGTCTGCTTTGGCACTTGCGGGCATGGTAACATCTACCTCACTTGCCACACTGCTGATCATGCTGGGGCCATTCTGGCTGTAATCGCTGAACGTTACGTTAATATCGCCGCTGGTGCTGTTGGCTATAACCGGGCCAGACACATCGGTTAGTTGCACTTCGGCATCGAGCGATTTTACCTCCAGCTCTGCCCGCATGCCTTTTACAGTTACATTACCGCCGCCCCAGTTCATATCTTCAACGCTAAGGCGGGTGCCTTCTGGTACCCTGATTACATAGGTACCAGGGTCCTGAGTTGCCTCGCGTACCAGCAGGACACCATCTTTTGCTTCTACCGCCAGCCCTATACCTGTATTATCTACAGAGGTGTTATAGAGAGAGCGCAGGCCTTTTGCACGCTCAGGGGGGCCTTCATAATTCGATGCCTGAATTACTATTTCACTGCCTTTGTAACCTTCTATTCGGATATCGGCCTTGTGGTACTGTATTTTCACCTGCTGACCGGCGGCTACTTTCTGTTTAAATTCCTGGGCCATTGCAGGCCCGGCCACTGCAAACAGGAGTAGAAGAATCTTATATTTCATATGATGAGCTGATTTTTTGATAAAAAGAAATAGACTTTATATGTGTGATTGATCGATCCAAAACGCTAAATAAGTATTGATATACTTTTCTGTAACTGCTGGCGCACTACCTGCTGCAGATCTGCCTGCCTAAGCATCTCCTGCATATAGGGTACAGCCTCTTTCTCTTCCAGGGCAGTAAGGCCCTGAATAAGCATGATCTGTACGTTGGGGTCTTTTTGTATGGTTAAAGAATGTATGAGCGCCTGGCGTACCTGCGGGTGCTGCTGGTAACCCATCAGGGCTTCCACGGCGGCCATCCGTACATTCACGTTATCGTCAAAATGCATGGTTTCAATCAGCGCCAGCAGCAGCTCCATATCTGCCTGTGGGACTTCTGAGGCCACACTTACGGCCCGCAACCGCTGACTGGTACTGGCGCCGCTCTGCAGCAGTTCTTTTAGAGTGCTTAACTCCTGCCGCATGGCGGTTAGCTCTGTAGCGGTTTCTGCAGCAAGCGGGGCATCGGGCTGGCTGGTGGTAAATTTTCCAGCCGCAAAGCCAAGCACCAGCAGGCTAACCGCAGCTGCTATCTGCCATACCGCCGGCCAATGGCTGCGTGTGGTTGCCTTATGTGCAGGCGTTTCATCTTCCGCAGGTAGTTTAGATAGTATCTTCTGCTCAGTAACAGGCGCTTTAATAGCTTGCTCCTGCTGCTGCCAGCCCAGTAATTTAGCCTCCAGCTGCAAGTCCTGTGGCAGATCTGCCACCTGTAGCGCTTCTCTCAGCTCTTTTTCTTCAGTAACAGTAGTTTCGCCCTCGTAGTAGCGGCTAAGCAATTCGCGTACACTATCCCAGTTTTTCATAGCTGCTCACTTTTATAAATTGATCTCGTAATGTTTTTCTGGCCCTGGAGAGGGCTACACGTATGGCATTAATCTGCATGCCGGTAACTTCTTCTATTTCTTCATAAGAGAGCTCCTCCACCTCCCGCAGCCTTAAGAGCCATTGCTGCTGCTCGGGCAGGGTTTGCATTAGCCGCATCAGCACGTCGTTGTGGTTGGTAGCTTCTGTTTGCTGGTGCGGACTGGCCGCCCCACTTTCTGAATACTCCAGCCCCTCCAGGCTTTGCCTGTTTTTATAGGCTTTTGATTTTAGCCTGTCGAGGCAAAGATTACGCACGGTGCGAATAGCAAACGCCTCTACATTATGGCACAGCAACAGCTTTTGCCGGTAGAGCCACAGGCGCAGCATGCCCTCCTGCAGTACATCTTCGGCTTCGTCGCTGTCTTTCAGCATCCAGTAAGCCACTCTGTAAAGCCGGTCTTTGGCGGGTAGTACCTTGTTGTGGAAATTCTCTAGCTCCATATCTGCTAACATGACGAGTGAGTAGCACAAGCATTACAAAAAAAAGCGAAGGAATTTTCCTTCGCTTCAGCATGCTGTTTACTGGCTGCTATTTCTTTTGTATGTAAATGGCACCGTTAAGGCTTTTCACATAAATTTCAGGTCCGCCGCCATTAACCTCTCCCTGCACCCAGTTATCTATTTTAACCCGGTATGTTCCTCCGGAAGAGGTAGATTCTGCACGAACCGCTTCCTGCTTCATCTTCATATCGAAGTTTGTATACACATCGCCAAACTGTGACCTTGCCTTTACATTGAATTTAGCACTGGCAGGGAGCTTGATCTGTATTTGCCCGTTAATATTGGTAAACGACATCGGAGCATCGGAAGGGTTATCGGCAAAGAAAGCTTCTATTTCACCGTTTACAGTATTTACCACGGCAGCGCCAGATATGCTGTGCAACAGCACCGAACCATTCACATTGCTGATATCGAGCTCGCCCTGCACATCTTTTACCTCAATAAGGCCATCGTTTACCGTGCGCAGGTGGAGGCTGAAATTGCGAGGCACTAAAATGGTAAGATCTGCCTTTTTCATCCAGCTGTTTACCTTTACCTCTACCTCGTTGCGCTCTTCTTTTATATCGAGACCCAGGTTATTATCAGACACACGGCGCATGCCATTGGCCATTTCCGGCTTACTGCTTCTGCGATCTCCATCTGAGGTATAGCGTATTACCACTTCTTTTCCATTGTATCCCTCAACTTTAATGCCGCCGTTCAGTGATTGTACACTTAGCTTGCCTGCTTTACCCGGTTCGGAAAGCGGTATGGCTATCTGGTCGGAATCTTGCTGAGCGGCTGCCGGCAGGTAGAGGAGGAGTAAAGCCAGCAGCATAGTGCATATAATGCGCGTTTTCATTGTTAGTTATCTCCTTTCTTCAGGAACATATCACCGTTTACGGTGGTAATTTTTATTTTAGGGCCACCCCGGCCAACTTGCAGTGCACTTTTACCGCCAACTTTGTAGTAGGTACCGTCGCCATGCCTTTTTTCTTCTCTCAGGGGCGATGCAGTTACATTAAAATCGGTATAAAAATCTCCCGATACAGAGGTATATTGTATGTTGGCTGCCAGTTGCGGAGGGTAGGTAAGCCTAACGGCACCATTCACGGTTGTAAACTTGGTATCAACGCTGGGTGCTTTTTTGCTTTGCACTTCTACATCTCCATTTACGGTAGTGGCCTTTACATTGCCGTTCATGTTGGTAAGCCGCACGGCTCCATTCACATTGGTAGCTTCGGCATCGCTCTGCAGGTTCTGCATGGTTACATCGCCACCATTGATGGTTGAGGCCTGCACCACAGCTGCATCAGGCACCAGTAGCTCAATATCAAACTTCACCATCCCATCTTTAGAGTCGTTGTTAACACTGTAGCTCCAGTTGCCATTGCTGTTTTGCTTTACGGTTACACCGGGGCCATCGGCGTATATCAGAACAGTATTTCCCTCCTGGCGGAATACCAGCTTCCATTCCTGCTCCAGCCGATCGGCATTGCGGCGGGCTTCTACTATTTTGCGGGCCTTCATCTCCACTGCAGTGCCGCTGTGCCCTTTTATATCTACCTTTCCATTCAGGTTCATAACCTTTATGGTATACTTGCTGCTGTTCTGGGGCAGGTTTAGCGATTCAGTGATCATACCCGCACTTTGAGCAAAAGCAGATCCCAGGCATACTGCCAGTATCAGAAGGGTTAAAAGTGTATTTTTCATGTTGATATTAGAGTAAAATGTTAATGCTCTGATTTATTTGTTGTTCTACAGTACTGTCTAATTCTTTCTCCTTCAGCAGCTTTTGCATTGGGGCAACGGCCCGCTTTTCCTGCAGGGCAGCAACCTCTTCGGCCAGTGCAATGAGTACCAGCGGTGACTCCTGATGCTCAAATGAGCGTACCAGCCCTTCGCGCACAAGCGGATGCCCGGCATGTACATGCAGTGCCTCTATGGCCGCCAGGCGTACATTAATACTGGGGTCGCTGTTTAAGGTATTAAGCAGGGCCTTGATCACCTGCTGATCGGCCTGAGGTAAATCCTGGCTAAGATTTACCGCTTTTAAGCGTTCGGTTGCCGAGTTTTGCTCCAGCTGGCTTAGCAGGGCAACCTGCTGCATTTCAAGTAACTGGTGCTGGAGCTGGCCAATCTGCTGCTCGTATACCTGTACCGGCCGCAGCCAGTAGCCGATGCCCACACCTATAATCAGCAGCAGGGCACCCGCCAGCACACTGCCTGCCTGTACATTACCCGACCAGAAGAACCGCGCCAGCCGTTCCTGCAGCTTTTGTAAAAAGCCTGGTGCTTTCTCTTCGGCTTCTGCTGCGGCCAGCATGGTATAGAAATTATTGCGCAGGCGGGGGCTGGGCTCCGGCTGCGGCAGTGCCTCCAGCTGCAGCAGCATATTGCTGTATTCCTTTAGCTCCTGCTCCTTAAGAACACCTTTTTCCAGTAGTTCCTTTAGCTCCTGCTGCTGTAGCTCGCTTAGCTGACCCTCCAGGTAATCCATCACCAGGGGTATGTATTTATCGTCAATCATGTTGCACCTCCTCGTCTAGCTGTGCATAAATGGTTTTAAGCTCCTGAATGGCCCTGAAAACCTTTACCCGCACATTGTTTTCCGTACTGTTTGTCATGTCTGCAATTTCCTTATACTTAAGCCCCTGAAACTTGCTAAGCTCCAGCAGCTCCCGCTTTTCGTCGCTCATCTGCTGTAGTGCTTTCTGCAGCAGGCTTACCTCTTCTTCCCTATCGGTTGCAGGTCCATAACTGCTCTCTGCGGTATCTTCAATTTTGGCCAAATCGTCTCGTTGCCCTTCACGCTTGTGCTTTCGCCAGTGATCTGCCATAATGTTGCGGGCCATATGGAACATCCAGGCAGTAAAAGCACCCTTCCCCAAAAAGGTATGCTTGTACTTAAGGATGCGATAAAACACCGTCTGGGTAAGGTCTTCGCTGAGGTCGCCATCACGCGTAAGCCTGAAGAAAAAGGCATACAGCGGTTTATGATGCCGCTCAAACAGCAAGCCCAGGCAGGAGGTTCTGCCCTCCTTTACCTGCAACATCAGGTGGTTATCGCTAAGGGTGTTCTGTTCCATTATGTTTTGCGCTAGGGTAAACTCCACCTTTGTTTAAACATTACACCCGCTAGCTATATTTTTTTTATAAAAGCATCAATTCTATCTTGACCAACGGCGCTAAGAAGCTGTAACTGGCTGGCTGGCAAGCACATTACAGCACAAAGGAAATATTAAGTACTTATCAAGTACTTATAACAAAGGGGCCTGGGCACTAACTCTTTGCCTATTCCCCTGTTCAATTTAAAAAGTAATACAGTATGGATAACAGCATGCAAGCCATAATAGTAAAGCAGGCACAGCTGGAGGTAAGCGAACTACCCAGACCACAACCTGCCGAGGGAGAGCTACTGGTTGAAGTAAAAGCTGCCGGTGTAAACAGGGCAGACCTGCTGCAAAAGCAGGGTAAATACCCCCCTCCGGCTGGTGCCAGCCCACTCCTGGGGCTTGAAGTAGCAGGCACAGTAGCTGCTGTTGGCAATGGTGTAAGGGGCTGGAAAGCCGGAGACAGGGTATTTGGCCTGATGGGCGGCGGTGGCTATGCACAATTTGCCGTGCTTAACAGCCAGCTTGCCATGCGCATACCCGAGGGAATGGATTTTGCCAGTGCTGCTGCTATACCTGAAGTATTTTTAACTGCCTGGCAGGCCCTGGTGTGGCTGTCCAGGCTTCAGCCAGGCGAAAAGGTGCTGATTCATGCAGGAGCCAGCGGCGTAGGTACAGCAGCCATTCAGCTGGCCGTTGCTTTAGGAGCAGAGCCATGGGTTACGGCATCAGAAGCTAAACATGAATCCTGCAGGGCTCTTGGCGCAAGCGAAGCCATTGACTATAAAACACAGAATTTTGCCGAAGTGGTAGAGCATAAAACCCGGGGTAAAGGCGTGAACGTAATTATAGATTTTATCGGTGCTGATTACTGGCAGAAAAACCTGCAGAGCCTGGCGGTAGATGGTAGGCTGGTAATGCTGGCATTCCTGGGAGGGGTGCAAACAGAAGCAAACTTAGCACCTATTTTACGAAAGCGTATATCTGTTTATGGTTCTACACTACGCTCCCGCTCACTAAGCTACCAGGCAGGGCTTACCAAAGATCTTTCTGACTTTTTACTGCCCCGGCTTGAGCGTGGCGAGCTAAAGCCCGTTGTACATCAGACCTATAGCTGGCAGCAGGCTAATGCAGCCCATCAGGAAATAGAGCAAAACCAAAACATCGGGAAAATCGTACTCTTATTCTAAATGAAATTATAACCACCTGCTCCTTAGCAGGTAACATGTATTTTTTAACCAAGCTGTAAAATCATGAAAATGAATATAATTGTTGCAGGTATTTTTTGCCTAAGTTTAGCTGCCGCCTGTGAGCCAGACCGCAGAACAGCCCAGAATGAAGGCTATATTGACACAACCGACCAGGGTACTGTTGCAGCCGACGACGAGGGTGTTTTAGACGATAACACCAGGGAGTTCGTAAATGAAGCTGCCAGTGGCGGTATGATGGAAGTGGAGTTGGGAAAACTTGCACAGGAAAAAGCCACAAACCAGCAGGTTAAAGATTTTGGCGCCATGATGGTAAAAGACCACAGCCAGGCGAATGAGAAACTTAAATCAATTGCTCAGAACAAAAACATTCAGCTCCCTACTTCTATGAAAGAAGAACACCAGGAGCATGTTACCAAGCTTCGTAACCTCTCAGGGCAGGAGTTTGACAAGGAGTATGTAAACCTGATGGTAGAAGACCATGAGGAAGACATCAGCAAGTTTGAAGATATGCAGGGCAATGTGAAGGACCAGGAATTAAAGCAATGGGTAGATAATACCTTACCTACCCTTCGTACACACAAGCAGCAGATCGATCAGATTAAAAACGGTATGGAAAATAAGCGCAGCTAAAAGACCTTACCATGCGTTTGCCTTACCAGCAAGCGCCCCAAAGGCTTTAAGCGCAACAGCTGCAGGGCAGCCACTGAAATCAGCGGGTGTCCAAAGAGCAGCTGAAACTGACGGCCCATCCATAAACGCCTGGCAAATTGCTTTTGCCAGGCATTTTTGTAGGCCTGCTCAAGCTTTTGCTGGTTTCCGCTGGTACCTGGCCTATAATGCAATACAATAAGCTCTGACAGTATTTTACCGGCATGTATGGCCATGGCCATACCATTTCCGCAGAGGGGTGTGATTAGGCCGGAGGCATCCCCAGCCATCAGTATACCATCTTCTACAGCCTCCTTAAAGCTAAAGTTAACTTCATTTATAACCTGCGGCTTCTGGAATAGAAATTCTGCTTCTCTGAAGATATTTCTGAGATGCGGATTTTGCTGAAGATCCTTTTCCTCCATTGCTTCTATGCTACCCCAGTGGCGCAGGCGGCTACGGCTGCCCAGGTAACAGAGGTTCCAGGTATTATCTTCTACCTTGCTAAGGCCACAGTAACCTCCGGGAAAATTATGCAGGGCTACCTCGTTGGGCGGCAAATCTCCCCTGATGTGATATTTTACCCCTATAAAATCGGAGCGCTGCTCCATAAAAGGTCGACTGAGCTGTTTATCGAGCCTACTGCGCTTGCCCCAGGCACCAATTACCAGCCGGCTGCTCATTTCTTCCCCTCCCTTTAGTGCTACTTTAAAACTGTTGTTCTGCCGGGAGATCTCCTGAACATGTGCACCCTGCCGTATTTCTGCACCTGCACCCGCTGCTTTTTTACTTAGAAACTCATCAAAGCTGTACCTGCTTATGCCAAAGCCCCCCAGGCTTAAGGGCAAAGCTGCCTCCGCTCCACCTACACTGCTTAACCTAAAGTTTGTGATCTGTGCAGGCACAAACGCTGCCGGATAGGCATCTATTGATTGCAGAAAAGGAGTTACTTCATTGGAGATATACTCTCCACACACTTTATGGAAGGGATAGTGGTGTTTTTCCAGCAGCATAACACTTAAGCCTGCTTTCGCTAATTGCAGTGAGGCAATTAGCCCTGCCAACCCGCCGCCAATGATAATTACATCTTTCACCTAATCTTAAAAGTTGAGCTTTTGTACCAACCTGTGATAAAAAAACAAGATCTTAAACTGGTACTGGTGTGCTCTTCTAAGACTCTACCAATACCTTTTAATGCAACAACATTTGTGGCATCTGGTTAAAAAAATCAGCTGTTAGCGCAGTCAGGAAAAAGAACAACAGCTTCAGATTTCATCGTGCAGGCGAAAATGAGTGCGGATTTTTTTTCCATTACGTATTACCACAACTTTTAGCTTTTTACCCTCGCGTTTGCGCATGTATTCGGCAGCCATTGGAAGGCCTCCACCCTGTGTGTGCGTGCCATTAATTTTAAACAACAAATCTTTTTTCAGGATTCCCGCTTTAGCTGCGGGGCTGTCTTTGCGTATGTCTGTTACCACAAGGCTGTCCAGTGCTTTGCCGTGGGCAGAAATGGTAAGACCGGATCTGTTAAAGATAAAGGGGCGTTTAAAACTATCTCCTTTATCAAGATATAAAGCTTTGTGTGGATAATCCACAATAACGGTAAATCTGCTTAGCACATCACCGCCCAATGTACCATCACGCTCCTGCTCGTGATTGGTTAGCGAATAACTTTCTGCATTGGGAAAAGAAGAAAGCACATTGCTAAAGGTAAATTCTGCAATGCTAAGTTCTGGCAACCTGCCTATATGGCCTTCAATATTGCCTAACAGGCCGCGGCCAAGGCTGCCGTAGAGTGTTTTAGTGGGTAGTGGCACATCAGCCCTGTCGGTATGAAGTAAAAGAGCATGGCTGGCACCCGTATCAACTAATAGTTTGAGCGTATGCTTTTTACCATCCTTATCTGTTACCTCCGCCTCTATGAAAGGTTTTGTGCTCTCCAGGGTAAGGTTAAACCGTTTGTAGGAGCGCGGGGCCTTAAACTGCTCCGGCTCATACAGGGTAATCATATTGCGGGCATAATCTATCTTTACAACAAAGCGAGCAAAGAGCTCATACCCTATGATTCCGTGTACAGGCACCCCCAGCTGGCTGCCTAATTCAAGGTAATCTTCTTCCAGCACCAGTATTGGCAAATTGCTTACCTGCACATTTGGCAACATCATCCTCACATTGGAGGCTACGTAAGCCTGCACATCTATTCCAGAACCCGCACCCCTGAGACTTAAGCTACGGTCGTAGTTTATATTAAGGATATCACTGTAAACACGATCTGTGAGAATAGGAGTGCGGACGCCGGTATCCAGCAAAAACTCCAGCGGAATCATATTATCGAGCAGTACCGGAATAAGAATAAGGTTGTTGATGTTGCGGAAAGGAATCTGGACACTCGCCTTATTATCTAAAAAATTAATACTCTGTATCTGGGCAGATGTCTTTTGAACAGCACCCGGCAGCAACTGCAGCCCTACCAGCAATGCTATTGCTAATAAGATCTTGATTTGCCGGTTCCAACATATAGCAAAGCTTGCCATGGGCCTTGTGCCTTTTATTTTGCTGCTCACATAAAAGATACAACTTTATTCTGTCATATCCTTCTTCCTTAGAATACATTATTGATACAAGTGGTTCCCTGCCAGTAAAGAGATTGGTGTTTAGAATAAATCTAGTTGTTAGAAGCTATTCTATACATATCCTGTCCAGATCGTGATACTCGTGGAGGCAGGGCCGCCCCGCAGAGATCTGTCAGAAATAAGAAATACAGATTGGGTGTTCAGCGGTCACACCTGTAAATCCATCTGTTGCTGGTTTTATTGGTAAGGTAAACTTCTTACCAGCTACCTGCGGTGCATCTGGTTATTAAACTGCTATTGGTAACATTCCTGCTGCTGCCATACCTACAGACAGACAGACAGACAGTGCTTTTATGTATCCGCTCCGAACATATTAAAGTCAGTCGCGAAACGGAGGCACATTTTCCGGCAGAATTACAGAAATAATGTAGCTGGGCAGCTACATGAGGATTCGCCAACGGGTAGAAAAAGAAACACTGCTGTTACACCTATCGGCTGATATTAAATTTGCCGCAGGCAATATGCATTGTAGGGTAAATAGCGAAAATCTTGCAATTCTGCCTACAAAGCACATGTAAAGCCTATAATATTACACCCATCAGCAGGCGCACCAAAACCTTTTCATGCTCTTAGTTGCTTAGAAAAGCTATATTTAATCATAATAAAAGAAAAATACAGCCTTTTACTTGCACTTGTTGTACATGTTTCGATATTTTTATCCTCAACATTACACAAGTAATTTTTAGCCATGGACTCATCTGTATCCATCAGCATGCTTAAAGGTCTTAAAAGCAGCTATACCAACGTTCTCGCTTTTTTTGTACAGGAAGAAAACAGCTGTGCCTACAAGCTACAGTGCCTCATTAAATGGGGTTTTCAGCTTGGCATACATAAAGCCGAACTACACCGCTACATGAAAGACCCGGCCCTGATTCGTTTTCAGTCACCTGCTACCAATATAGATGCCCTGGCACAGGTGTATGACCTGGTCTATATGGTTTATATGGATGGCATTGTAGAGGATATTGAGCTGGAGCTGGTATCTGAATATGCCTCCAGCATTGGTTTAGAGGCCTATGTGGTAAACAACCTCCTTAAAGCCATGGTGGCTGCACAAATGGATGGCACACCAGATGAAGCGCTACGCTCAGATATTCTTGTACACCCTGAAGTGTACGTTTAGCAGCCTGAATACAAAGGCGCAGAGCGGCCTTTTTAACTGCTCCTTATCTGCACAGGGTTAAAAAGAAAAACTGAAGCGAACTGCTTCAGTTTATAACTGTTTTTAAAAATTAAGCTCAGCAACAGGCCGCATCCTGGCGGCACAAGAGCAGTTTTCCGCCCAACGTGCAATCAACCCACAGCTACTGCAGGATTAACTTATATTGTAACTATTAAGAGTGGTTGTCACAGCCATTTACTGCCTACACGCCTGCCATTGAAGTCTCGCTAGAGGGCAATCAGGCCATCGATATGATGTGCTTTCAGGTAGACCGCAATAATAGCATCGCTGGAATCTGCCATGAAGCGTGCAGTAAGGCTTGTATAATTACCTTTCCTGGATCTTTTCTCTAATACCTCAGTTCCGGGAAACAGCTCCCGTACCTGCATTTCATTTCCCTGAGGCACTATAAATTTAAATGTATACAGACTGGGCCAGTTATACTGCTGGTCCAGCTTTTCACGAAATGAATCGTAGCTGTTTCCGTTTTCCTTCTTCATGTGCCGTTACTTATCTTTCTTTCAATACAAGAAAAACAAACCCACTGTTACAATAATTCCCAGCAATTTAGGGACACTGCCAGCTCCAGTAATAACAAAAAAGCTGCCTTTCGGGCAGCCTTTTTGTTAAGATATTTTAGAAGTACTTATATCGTTCGTCTTCGATTTCAGCCTTCTCTTTAACTGCCTCTGAAATCAGATAAGGAGTTCTTGAAGATCTGCGCTGCAGCAGTTGTTCTTTAACGCTTCCGTAATCTGCAATTTCAGCTGGCTCTGTTTTATTAACTGTTTCTACGATCACCACTCCCTGTTGGGTCTCCAGCGGCTTAGAGCGTTCTCCTTCTTTTAAACCGAAGGCTGCACCTACTACTTCCGGAGCATAGCCCACTGCAGTAAGGGTATATACATTTGGCTTAACATCGCTGGCAGTATACACAGTAGCATCGGTACCATACTTCTTCGCCATTTCGTCGAGTGAGCCATTTAAAGAAGTAAGCTTATCTTTAATCTGCTTGGCCTTCTTCTCATTTTTAACCTGCGCTAACACCTCATCACGCACATCGGCCAGCGGTGCTGTTCCTTTTTCGCTCTTCCCGGTTAAAACTGCTACAACATACTGATCGTCCAGTTCAAATACTTTAGATACTTCTCCCTGGTCAGTGTCATTTGCAAATGCCCACATTACTAGCTGACGGGCATTGAACATATTATCAACACGGCGTTCGTTCTGACCAATTCCACGAGCCTCCTGAACATTAAGTGTTTGCTCTTTGGCAAGCTTCTCTAATTCCTCAGCGCTTTCTGCTTCGGCTGCAAAAATTTCAGCTTTGCGGTATGCTTCGTTACGGGTCTGATCACCAGGGGTCAGATCGGCCTGTACACGAGCAATTTTATAAACTGTGTTCGTTTTAGGCTCTGTAACATTAATAATGTGATAACCATAGTTTGTTTCTATCACACGGTTTACCAAACCAGCGTCATTTCTTTCAAAAACTGCATTTTCGAAAGCCTCAACCATACGGCCCTGGGCAAACCAGCCCAGGTCACCACCACGAGAGGCAGAAGGATCATCGCTGTTCTCACGTGCCAGCTGAGCAAAATCAGCACCACCGCGCAGCTGGGCTAACAGGCCTTCTGCTTTTTTACGGGCTTCTGCTTTCTGCTCCGGAGTTGTACCCTCACCGGCACGCAGCAGAATATGGCTTGCACGGGCACGGTAAACCGAGTCAGTTGCAATGCTACTTACCTTATACAGTACGGTTGATCCGTTTTCGTCGAAAGGACCGTATATCTGACCCTCCTGAAGCTGACCTGCGCTGGACTGGAGTTGCGCAGGTAACTGATCCAGGCCATAGCGTGCAAAAGCAGGACCTGCTTCTGTATTTCTTACGGCAAAGGTAGAGTCGTTATTAGCGGCAGCAAAATCGCTTTTCAGCTGGTTTAGCTCACGGTTAAATATTTCGCGGTCAGACTCTGATGCCTGCACCGGAAACACAACATACTTAATGCTGCGGGTAGCTTCTGACTGGTAGCGGCTCTTATTCTTCTCCATATACTGAGTAAGCTCAGATTCGGATACCTGAATGGCAGAGTCGCCAATAGAATAGTATGGAATGTAGAGGTACTTAACCTCAGCTACAGCATTCTGGCTTTTATATTCACGCTGAGCTTCTGCTGTTGTAATGTATTCGCTTTTCAGCAGCAGATTATCGTATTTCATACGGGCACGGGCCGGGCGCAGTGTTTGCTCAAACATGTACCACTGCATTTGCTGCTGTGGAGGCATGTTTTTGATATTCTGAAGGTAAGAAAGTAGCTGGTTACGATCAAACTCACCTGTTTCCGGGTTTGTAAAGGCCTGCTGAATCTCAGGGCTAATGTTATTACCCTGAACCATGTCAACAATCTCATCGTCGGTTACTGTAACGCCTAACCTGTTGAACTGCTGACGGAATGCTTTTTCGGCAATGAGGGCTTCCCAGGCCTGATTACGAATTGCTGCACGCTGTGCTTCTGTGATTGGAGCGCCTGTACGCATCTGGTACTGGTTCTCCAACTCTTCTACCTTGAGGTTAAACTCATCTACGCTAACCTCCTGCCCTGCGATCTCACCTACGGTGCGGTCTGGTGCATTGAAGGATGAATTCGGTCCGAACATATCGGCCAGAATGAACGCCCCAATAGCCAGTCCTATAAACACCAGCACAAGTACGCCAAGTTTCTCTCTAATTGTATTGATCACTGCCATTATATTGACTTTGAAAGAACCGCAAAATAAGAGTATAAATGCTTAAATTCAAAATATTAACGCTACGTATACTTGCTTTCGTACAAGTATTATTAACCAACTGCATTTGAATCCAGCAGATGCAGTTTTACGGTGTTAATACGGTTGCCCTGAAGCGACAGAATAGTGAACAGGTAGGGCCCTATTTTCACCTCCTGGTTAAGGTTTGGTATATCTTCGTGCTCCGACAGGATAAGTCCGCTGAGGGTATCATAGTCGCCTACAGGCAAACTCCAGCCGTACTCCTCATTGAGGTAATCAATCTCATGACGGGCACTGAACAGCCAGGTATTGGCATCAAGCTGTTGTTCTATCAGGTCCTCCTCATCATGCTCATCGTGTATTTCACCAAAGATCTGCTCAATGATGTCTTCCATACTTACGATACCGGAGGTACCGCCAAATTCATCTACGACCAGGGCCAGGCTTTTATGCTCGGTAATAAACTGAATGAGCAGCTCGTTGGCAAGCATGGTTTCCGGCACTATGATGATAGGTGTTAAGATTGCCTGAATGTCTTTAGGCTTTTTGAACATCTCCAGCATATGGCAATAACCAATCACCTCATCTATAGAATCTCGGTAGACCAGAATTTTAGAATGGCCTGTATCTATAAACTCCTGCCTTAGGGCCTCTATGCCTTCTTCTATATCTACTGATACCATTTCTGTTCTTGGTATCATGCAATCGCGTATTTTAATGGTTTTAAACTCCAGCGCATTATTGAAGATACGTGCATCTACAAGCTCCTCTTCGGCACTCTTAAGTGGCCTGGCTACATAACGCTGAATAAAATCGTTCAAATCTGTAAGCTGAAATACGGGCTTGTCGTTGGCCATTTCCTGCCTAAGAACGTTCCTGATAATCCATTTACTGGCACCAATGATAACGACCACCAGCGGCCACATGATCCAGTATATGAGCTGCATGGGCAGCGCCAGCAGGTGCAACAGCGAGTTGGGGTTAATCAGAAAAATACTTTTGGGGGTAAACTCGGCTGTTACCAGCACAATAAGGGTCGATACCACTGTCTGGATAAGTAGTACCAGGGTATCATGCAGTTCGGCGCCCATGCCATCTGGCAACATGCCTGCAATAACCGGCTCCAGTACCAGGGCCATAAAATAACCATACACTACCAGGGCAATGGTATTACCGATGAGGGTAGTACCAATAAAACCGGAAGGGTTATTGATGAAGTTAGAAAGAATACGTCCGCTGAGTTGTCCCTGTTTGCGCTCCAGCTCTATCTGTAGCCTGTCTGCTGATACAAAGGCTATTTCCATTCCGGAAAAGAAAGCGGAAAATACCAGAGACCCCAGAATGACATAGACAATTGACCAATCCATTACTGCTCGTTTTTACGGTTTTGGTCCTATTTAGATTCGGATGAACCTCTTGAAGATGAACGAACATCGCCAGTGCGGGAGCGTTTTCCTCCAAACCGGACCTTTTTACCTTTTCCCTGGGCAGTTGTATTACCCTTTACTTTTTTATCTGCACCTGAAGCATCCTCTGTAGCAGCACGGTTCTTTTTCCTGACCATATACACCAGCCAAAGAAGCACACTGAACATCAGCCAGAGATACCCAAAGCTTATTCCCTGTGATATAGTTTCCAGAATGGTGATTACCAGGCAGCCTGCACTAAGGGAAATTAGTGCTGTATCTATGGTTTTACTGCTCATCATCATCTTTCAAAAGGGTACTGCCTTCGGGATTTAGAACGGTATAACTTGAAAAGTCCTGGGTTGCTTCAAGGCCTAAGCCCCGCAATGTATCCTGCTGTTCTGTAATCACAACCCGGGCTTTGGTGTATACTCTTTCTGTGGGCGGAGACCAGTGCAGGGTATCCGTATCCAGCCGGTTATTTTCTTTTTTTCCTTCTATTACAACATTGCCAACAGCCGTATAGCGGTCCTTATCCTTAAAATAATAGGCTTTATCAGCCATAAGCGTAGAAGAAACGCTGCCATCAGGATCATAGAACTCAACATAAATGCCGGCAGGAAACTCCCGGTTTCCACTTTCAAATTCATACTGCTTTGGAGCCCGTACCTGTACCCGCACAACAGCAGAATCGCTATAGAGGGTCTGTATACTGTCTAACTCCACCAACGGACCGTCATACACGGCCACTTCGGTTACGTCTTCCTTACCATTACAGCTCCAGAACAGTAAACTAAACAGAATAAAACCAACGATCGACTCCTTCATTTTACAAAATTAAAAAAAGCGGCTTACATAAGCCGCTTTTCTTTAAGCTATCTATAATAACGATTAGTCGCGTGTACGCAGTGTAACAGTTTCACCGATCCAGCATCCAACTTTCATTTCGGAGCCTACAGCTATGTTTTTATCAAACAACTCTCCTTTAGATGGGAACTGGGCTTTTGCCCTGGACATGCCACCGCTGTCACCTGCTCTCTGGTACATTTCGTAAGCGGCAAGGTATATAGCACGGTCGGCAACGATATCCTGGTTTCCATAGCATTCCTGGCTACCCATGTACAAGCCACCTATCAGGCTGTAGGCTTTGGAAGCCGAGCTTGGATCTGCCTCTGCTGCTTTGTAGGCCAGAGAGCGGGCTTCTGACTTAGCACCACGCTGACCAGCAAGCTGCGCCTGCAACAGTAAAAGCTCACCTTTATCTTTGGTTGTGCTAGCCATGCTGATGGCTTCGTTGATGTATTTGTTAGCCTCGGTGTAATTCTTTTCACCTAAGTATTTAAGCGCAAGATACTTAGCCAGCTCAAAGGTAGGCTCTGCCTGATATATGGTTGTAATAGCTGTCATGTACAGCGGATTATCAGTACAGTTGCCAACGCGCATCAGCTTAAAGATTTTTTTAGCGGTTTGCACATCTGTAGGATTCTGCTTCAGCTTAGGGCCAAAGTTCTTTTCTACAAACTGGCAGTCTACCTTCACCATCTGCACCAGTATGTTATCCACAATACCTTTGTATTTCTCGATGGTTTCAGCCTGCTCCGGCTGAGTAGCCAGGGCATTGTCAAGTGCTTTCATTACGATATCGTACTGATCAAGCACCTGCTCGTCTGTAAGGGCTTTAGGATTAGCCGCTTTGTAACGCTGCATGGCTACCATATAGCCCACAGCATTGGCAAACGACATTTTTTCCTGGTTCAGCTCTGCGGTACGTTTTAGTGTGTTATATAGTACCGGTAAGCGTTCTTTATCTGCAGAAAAGTATTTATAAGCGTAATATGCTTTACGCTCCATATTTTCTGCTTCGTTGCAGTAATACTTCATGCGTAAATCATACAGGGTTAGTACCGAGTCCTGGTACACCCGCTGCTTCTTAGGATCTTTCTCGGCGTTGGCTAACTCATCGTATATAGTAACGCCGTTGATATAGATCGCAGGGTTGAAATTTGGCGCATTTTTCAGCAACCAGCTAAGCGCTGTTGCAGAGGCACGATAGTTACCAAGCTTCATTTCATCGTTATACCGTGCATTTTTCTCAGAGGCAGTTTTCTTATCCTCCGGATAATTCCAGGTTGTTGCAGGATCACCACAAGGTTCCAGTGGGGACTGCTGAGCGTTTGCGGCACCTAAAGCACCCACGAAGAACGCTAATCCCAAAAGTGCATTTTTCATCTTCATCTTTCTTTTTTCTTAATCGTACTTATACCTTTCAAACCAACGCTCGTTAAGGGTAACCCCTAAACCAATCCGGAAAAAACGCTCCCGAACCAAATCGTTGTCGGTTTTGCCCCGCTGGCCCAGCGAAAAGCTGGTATGCACACCCGAAGCACCTACAGGAAAAGTAAAGCCAAAATTTATGCCAAACTCATTAATTTCTTCACCATTTATTAAAAAAGGTGTTTTTTCTACCTGAACACCCGTCCTATACGTCACCCTGTTAAAATAGTTTCTGGATATATAATTAGGTGTCCATTCACCTCCTGCAGAAACTCTGTAGCTGTTTCCCAAGCCACTTTCGGCCCCGGATTCAAAATTGCTATAACTGCCCCAGTCCTGCATTCTTACATCGGCACCAACAGTATAGTGGTACAAACGCCCAAAAGAAGCGCCAACACCTATAGCAGCAGGTAAGATTAATAACCCCTCGTAATTATTTGCCAGCGTATCGCTTATTAAAATTGAGCCATTACCTATGGTTTGTGTGCGTGATCTGCTAAAAGTCAGCCTGGCATTTACATCGGTTTCCAAATCATAGGTGAAACCGGCCATTACATAAGTTTGTTTTTCTTTATTTAATTCTTTTCTGTAGCCTAAACCGCCACTGATCAAAACATCAGAATAATTGCTTCTCTCATTAAAAACAGTAGTGTAACCTGGCGCACTAACTGAGTCGCTGGCGAAGGTGGTGGAAATTTGCTCGGTAATGCTACCAAACAGGTAAGACACCCTTACGCCCGCCGTAAAGCCTTTGTAAATATTAATACCGGTAGCAGCATATGCCTGCGTTAAACCACCACTACCTTCATAGAGGGATGTAGACATGCTGTTAGGCAAACCCTGAACCGGGTCGGTAGCCAGTAGCCTGTAGCTAACAGTGCTGTAAGGTGCCAGGCCTACGTTAAAACCAATCTTGTTTCTCCACAATGGAAAAGACACCGATAAATAATCAAAGCCTCCGCTGCTGATTCTATCCTGGGTTTCTGTGGTAGCCAATCGCCTCGATTCTACACTTAAGCCTGCAAGGGCAGTGGTGTAGTAAGCATTGTATGCCAATAGGGCGGGGTTCTGGATTGAAATAAAAAGTGGGTGTGTGTTCCCAATGCCAACCCCACCCATGCCTGCTGTGCGGGCGGTAGCGAGGTTATTAATACTTCCTATACCACGAACGGTGTATGGTGACTGCCCTACCTGTGCCGTTGCGCCGGTGGCAGCAATGAGGCTAAACAGCAGGAGCAGAACTTTTCTTCTGCAAAACATTGTATCGTAAAATCTCATTGAGCCCGAATAGCACCAATTCTGAAACCACAAAGATGGTTCCTTTTAATTTGTTTTCAAAAGTTTTAGCATCACCCCCACAAAGAATTACCTCCAATTGCGGAGAGATTTTTCTATAACGCAGTATTGTGCTTTCTATTTCACCAAGCATACCCCAATATGCGCCGCTCTGTAAACATTCCTGTGTACTCTGCCCTGTAAAAGGAGGCTCCTCTCCGGGTAAAAGTGCTGCCAAGGGCAAACGAGCCGTAAAACTGTGCATTGCCCTAAGCCTCATGTGCAGACCGGGAGAAATTGCTCCTCCTAAATAATTTCCTTCCTGTGTAATAAATTCATGCGTCAGGCAGGTTCCGGCATCAAACACCAATACTGCTTTGCCAGCACAATAGGCAGCGCCTCCTACAGCTGCAGCTATTCTGTCGGCGCCAAGTGTTTGCGGCGTTTTGTAGTGTACCTGAATGGGCAGGGGCAGGCCAGGCTGCAACAGCAGTGTGTGCATAATCGTGCTTAGTGATGCTACCAGCGGCTCGGCAGCAGCTCCAACAGAAGCTATAATGGCATGTTGGGCCTGCTGTTGTTTGCACCAGTCGGCAATGGCGTTAATTTCCAGCCCTGCTTCCAGTGTAACAAGCTTAGTATCTTCAAACAGGGCTGCTTTTGCCCTGGTGTTTCCCAAATCTATGGCGATGCTTCGCATATAATACAGTATTAGCTGGTGAGTGGTGGATATTGAGGCTAAAGCTTTAAATCTGATTTCTTAGACGCATACGCTACCACACCCACTACACCAGTTACAAAAGTATAATTTAACCTCGCTTTTCTTCCCTAAGCTTTAAGCAATAAAATTAGTTTATCTTTGGACATTTCTGTTGTGTTGCGTTTTAATAACTATGGCGTTTAATCAAGAAACTAAAGTGGGTGTACTGGGCGGTGGCCAGCTGGGACGTATGCTCATCCAATCGGCAGTAGATTATAACCTGGAGCTGCACATGCTCGATCCCGATCCGCAGGCTCCCTGCCACCAGCTGGCAAGCTCATTTACTCCCGGCGCTCTTACCGACTATAATACAGTTCTGGAGTGGGGCAAGCAGTTTGACCTGATTACCATTGAAATTGAAAATGTAAATGTTGATGCCCTCAAGGCACTGCAGCAGCTTGGAAAGCAGGTGTACCCACAGCCGGAGGTAATAGCGCTTATTCAGGATAAACGGACCCAAAAGCAGTTCTTTCAGGATAAAGATATACCTACCGCCCCTTTTGTTCTTACCAAAGACCGGCAGGAGGTTAGCAATCACCTCGATTTTTTACCGGCTATGCACAAGCTGGGCAGAGAAGGTTACGATGGCCGCGGCGTGCAAAGGCTTAATGCTGCCCAGGACCTGGAAAAAGCTTTTGATAAGCCTGGATTGCTGGAAAAGCTGGTTGATTTTCAGACAGAGATATCAGTTATTGTTGCACGTAATACGCATGGTGAGGAAAAAGCTTTTCCAGCCGTAGAAATGGTATTCCATCCCGAGCACAACCTGGTAGAGTACCTGTTTGCGCCCGCCCGCCTGGCTCCAGAAGTAATTGCAGAAGCAGAACAGGTAGCCCTGAAGGTGGCCCGGGAATTAAACATTGTTGGTTTGCTTGCAGTAGAGATGTTTGTTACCCGCGAAGGAACCGTGCTGGTAAATGAGGTGGCCCCGCGCCCGCACAACAGCGGACACCAGACGATAGAAGCAAACTTAACCTCGCAGTACGAGCAGCACCTGCGGGCAATTCTGGGCCTGCCTCTGGGCAATACTGCAGCCAAGATTCCTTCGGCCATGGTAAACCTGCTTGGCGAAGCTGGTTACAGCGGTTCCGCCCGCTATGAAGGTCTGGAGGCGGTATTGCAGCTAAGCGGTGTACATGTGCACCTGTACGGAAAGAAAATAACAAAGCCATTCCGCAAAATGGGTCATGTTACCATTGTTGATACTGATCTGGACCGCCTGCGTGAAAAAGCAACTTTTGTAAAAGACACTTTAAAAATTATAGCATGAGCAAGAGTAAACCAATAGTTGGTATTATCATGGGCAGCCAGTCCGATATGCCTGTTATGCACGAAGCAGCCCAGATGCTTGAGCAGTTTGATATTCCCTATGAGATGAGCATTGTATCTGCTCACCGTACTCCTTTGCGCATGATTGAATATGCACAGCAGGCAAGGGAGCGTGGCATACGGGTAATTGTAGCCGGAGCAGGTGGCGCCGCCCATTTGCCCGGTATGGTTGCAAGCCTAACCTCTCTGCCCGTTATAGGCGTACCGGTAAAGAGCAGTAATTCTATAGATGGCTGGGATTCTGTATTAAGTATTCTGCAAATGCCTGGTGGTGTACCGGTAGCTACCGTAGCGCTGAATGGAGCAAAAAATGCGGGCATTCTGGCTGCTCAGATCATCGGCTCAAGCGATAAGCCGGTAGCCAAGCGCCTGGATGAGTACAAAGAGGAGCTGCGCCAGAAGGTAGAAGAAATGGCTGCTAAAGTTGAGAGCCAAAATTATAAAGGAGGCAAAATAGGTTTCACCCATAGTTAATCTGCCGCAGAAAGCATAGAGCTGTTAAATATTACCTGCTTAACAGAAAGCCTGCTATTAGCAGGCTTTTTTGTACCAGCGTGTGTACACCCGGTTATGCAAAATTTCTGTGAGATCTCTCTGGCCTGCTGTGTAAGCTGTCTGCTTTCATTTATTATGCTTTACAGATATAATATCACTACTAAGATACATGAGCAGGCAATTTTTTCTACCCTTTTACCGGCGGAACATCTGCCAACATCCATCATAAATAGCTTGCCTCACAGGCTTTGAGCCGTAGCTGTTAAAGTACTACTTTGGCAGAAGCACCTAATAATCTGTTTATAAAGGTGTTATTTCAACTAAACTTCTCATCAATTTTTACTTATAACTTACCTCTGCCCCTGTATTTTATAATAAACTGCTCATTAATAGCAATATTGCAGTAAAGTTGAAAACATGAAGGGCTGCATTAAATACTTACTATTGCTGGTTCTGCCAGTACTCTGTAACACACCAGGCTTTGCTACAGACACCACACATGTGGCGGCACAGTTCACAAGCGGTAAGCTTAACCTGCATGGTAAGTTGCTGCTGCCAGTAAAAGAGGAAAAAGTACCGGTTGTAATATTTCTGGTCGGATCGGGAGGCAACTCTTCCTACCGGACAAACTACAAAGAGTGGGGCCAGGAAAATTTAGAGGATTTACTACTACCTGAAGGCATTGCTGTATTCTATTTTGATAAACGAGGTATTGGCCTTTCTGAAGGAAGCTGGTATAAGGCGGATTTCAACGACCGGGCAGCAGATGCAAAGGCAGCAATTGACTACCTGAAGCAGCATCCTGCCATAGACTCGAGCCGTATTGGGGTGGTAGGCCATAGCCAGGGGGGCTGGATTGCTCAGCTGGTTGCCAGCCGCTACCCTAATGATGTTGCTTTTGCAGTTAGCCTTGCCGGGCCCACCTTTGGTGTTAGAAAACAGCTGCTCAACGACCATATGGGTGACCTGATGTGCAAACAGTACGATCCTATTGAAGCCCTGCAAACAGCCGAAAGAAAAACCAATAACACGCTTTTGCTTACTTCTATTTTCCCCATCAAAGAAAACTGGAAGCAACTTAAACACATCAAAAATTTTGAACCAGCTGCCGATATCAGGAACATCCAGTCGCCATTCTTATTCCTGTTTGCTGAAAATGATAAGCTGGTTAACCCTGAATGGAGTGAACAGGAGCTGACAGCAATATTTCCCAATGGCATTCCTCCACATATTCAACACCAGACAATTCCGGAAGCAAACCACAGTTTCAGAAAACTTCCCTTCTGCTATGATGATAGCCTGGAAGACATACCCTATTCAGAAGTTTATAAGCAGGTATTCAAGGAATGGGTAGTAAATACAGTTCAGGTTGTGGCACAAATAGCAGAAGAATAGTTGCGCTCTTAAAACAAGAATGCCTGATGCTTTCAGGCTTCCTGATTAATTTAAAAAATAAGAGGCAGCACCTGGATAGGCGCTGCCTCTTATTTTTTTAACAATGCTGATACAGAACTAGACCAGCATTCTGAATACTTCCTCCAGTTTGCTTACGGCATGCACCCTGATCTGGAAATCTTTTATGTTCAGGCCCTTTTTGTTGAATTTACTGATGTAGATTTCTTCAAATCCCAGCTTTTCTGCTTCGCTAATGCGGCTTTCTATACGGTTTACTGCCCGCACCTCGCCTCCAAGGCCTACCTCTGCAGCAAAAGCAATACGCCCGCTAATAGATACATCTTTCAAAGAAGAGATGAGTGATGAACAAACTGCCAGGTCTATGGCAGGATCTTCTACCTTCAAGCCACCGGCAATGTTCAGAAATACATCATGCACACCAAGCCGAAAGCCTCCCCTCTTCTCCAACACTGCAAGTAACATTTGCAACCGCTTGCTATCATAGCCTGTGCTGCTGCGCTGTGGGGTGCCGTAGGTAGCAGGGCTTACCAGGCTCTGAATTTCTATCATGAGCGGGCGATTACCTTCCAGCATAGCGCCAATTGTTACGCCTGCCAAGTCTTCTTCTCTTTGCGAGATCAGGATCTCTGATGGGTTGCTTACCTCCCTAAGCCCATCTCCTGTCATTTCATAAATACCCAGCTCCGAGGTAGAGCCAAAGCGGTTTTTGATGGTACGCAAAATACGGTAGCTCATATGCCGGTCACCCTCAAACTGCAGTACCGTATCTACCATATGCTCCAGCACCTTTGGGCCGGCCAGCGAACCTTCTTTGGTTATATGGCCAATCAAAAATACCGGCACATGACTTTCCTTGGCAAAGCGCATCAGCTCACCTGTACATTCACGCACCTGCGATACACTGCCGGCAGCAGATTCTACCCTTACTGTCTGCAGGGTCTGAATAGAATCTATGATGAGCAGCTCCGGCTTCATTTCTTCTACCTGCACAAAGAGGTTCTCCAGATTTGTTTCTGAAAGAATGTAGCAGTTGGGGCTGTTGCGCTCCATACGGTCTGCGCGCATTTTAATTTGCTGCTCGCTTTCCTCTCCGCTTACATAGAGCACCTTTAGCTGCTTCATGGAGGTGGCAATCTGGAGCATTAGTGTAGACTTACCAATACCAGGTTCGCCACCAATAAGGATCAGCGAGCCCGGCACAATGCCTCCACCCAGCACCCGGTTCAATTCAGCATCTGCTGTTTCAAACCTTTGTTCGGCACGGGGCTCAATAGCCGTTATGGCTACAGGCTGGTTTAGGCGGGCGTAGTTTCCTGTTCCTTCCTTAGCTGGCCGCCAGCTTTTGGTAGTCTTATCTTCTTTTTGTACGATTTCTTCAACATAGGTATTCCATTGCCCGCAGGCAGGGCATTTGCCCAGCCATTTAGGCGATTGTGCTCCACAGTTCTGGCAGAAATAGCTTGATTTTAATTTTGCCACTTATTATAGGTTAAGGCTAAAAACATATCTTATTTTCAGTAATAAAACAATGTTTGGGCACTATAAGTGCAAAAAAAAGGCACCCTCTGCTAAGCAAAAGGTGCCCTGTTTTCTATTTTCTATATGGCCTGATTATTTAGTGGCCAGCTTATTTAGTGGCCAGCAGCTCATCAAGGCGCTGCATCTGTTTCTGGTCGTGACCATAGATGTCTTTGGCAAAGGTTACCCGTCCGTCATCATCAACCCAGGCAGTACGATAATCCAGAATAACAGGTATTTTCTCTTTTAGCTTTACATTTTCCGGTTCAGGAAGCTGCATAGACTCCTCAATCCTGGTCTTATTCCAGCTTGGATCTTCCAGCAGGTACACAGCCAGATCGGCCGGGCGCTCTACCCTGATACAGCCATGGCTGAAATCACGTTCTGCTCTTTTAAAGAGATAATCTGCCGGGGTATCGTGCAGGTAAATGTCCAGATCGTTCGGAAACATAAATTTAATGTTTCCCAAAGAATTATGTTCGCCAGGTTGCTGCACAATCCTGTATGGGAATTTATCGGCCGATACTTTATTCCAGTTAATAGATGCTGCGTTCAGTTCTGCAGCATTTTCATCCCAGCCTTCATAAAGTATAAAGTTGTTCTTACTGAGGTAAGACGGGTCCTTTTTGAGCTTAGGTAACATTTCTTCTGTGGCAATGCTGTTGGGCACCGTCCAGGTAGGGCTAAATACTATGTATTCCATTGTATCGCTGAAAAGCGGAGTACCTGATTTATAGGCTTCCCCTACAATCACTTTCATCTCCATAGCCTTTTTGTCGCCCTCATAAATGTAGAGCATGTACTGTGGTACATTTACCAGCAGGTAGCGTCCATCAGGTCTTTCGCCACTCCAGCGCATACGCTCCAGGTTTAGCTGTAACTGGTCTATACGCTGTTTTAGCGGAGTATTGAACATCTCCAGAGTTTTTCCGCCAACTACACCATCTGGCTCAAGGCCATTTTTAGTCTGATAAAGCATAACGGCTTTTACCAGTGTGCTGTCGTACACCTGCTTGATACTATCGGGTTCGGGAGATTCAAAATAGCCATCGGCAGCCAGTCGCTCACGCAGTGTTGATACATACTGTGTGCTGTCACCTGCTTTTATAGTAAGGTCAGCCGGTAGTTGTGGCCACTCTCCTTTTTCTTCCAGCAGTTTTTTATATTTAGCAAAGGCCTGCTTTAGTGCACTATACTGTGGATCCTGCGGCTCAAGCTGCTGAAGTGATTCTTCTATATTTCCTTGTTCCAGCGCATTTTGCAGGTGCATTGCAAGGTCTTTATCACGGCGATCTGACAGCCAAAGTGCATCCAGCCGCTCTGGGTTTACACGTCCGTTTAGCTTATGGCTTGCATATTTCAGGTAGGCTGCTGTTAGCTCTTTATCAAGCTTGGTTATGTCTTCAATTGCTGATTTTTTACCATCCTCTACCTTCTTTTTAAGGTGATAAAGATACTGCAGCTTATAGTCTTCGCTATTAAGCCCGTCCTGACTGGCCTGTTCAATGGCACTCAGCAATTCTTCGGCATCATCGTTCAGCCCCCTTTTCTCTACCCAGGCAGTATGGTAGTTCCGCTGGCTGTAAAAGTCTTTAAAACTTTCCTGCAGGTCCTTAGGCAATTCCAGCTCTTTCAGATTCCTAAGCATTGCCGTACTGTCAGATAGTTCATCAGACATGGCTAGATTGATTTCTTCTACATCATATCCGCCGCCAAATAAACCGGCAAACATTCCTCTCCTGCTTCCGGAGCCGGAGTCGCAACTGAATCCAATAAGGGTCAGGGATATCAGCAGCAGTGTTAATACATTATTATTCAGACTTATTTTCATTTTTCTCCTTCTATAATAAAAATTTTGCGCACAGCTTATCAATTACCCTTTGCAGGGTATCATGCATAGCTGAATAAATTTTTAGGATTTTGGCTGTAAGGGAGTAAAGGCTTATACGGGTGATCGGTGAAAAAGTTATAGAAGAAGCAGTAACAGACATTGAAGTAGAATAAGGCCATCAACAAGACCAGTATAATACCAGTAAGGCCTTTTATAATGGGCTTTATACAACAGCAGAACAGTTATAGCACATAGCAATACTGTTGCTGCTACGGTTACAGTAAACCACAGCTCCATCAGCACAGTATGCAGTACCACTAATGCAATAGATAACCAGCGCGTTTGCCTGATCCCGATCAGTACCGGAATAGTCAGCAGTTCTCTTTGCTCATCTCTCCAGTAATCGCGGATATCAAAAGGTAAAGTGATTGCGGTTATAAAAAGCATTTGAGCTATAAACAGCTGCACAGCATCAGCAAAAGGTAACTGCAGCATTAGTGCTGGCAGCCAGCTACCTATGGCAGCCCATACATAAGCAATTAAAAACACCTTAATGAGCGGAATACTTCTGATAGAGCGGTAGTGCTCATAGATGTATTTATCGGGTACATTATACAGAAGCGACACAATGCCCAGGTGAGCAAAAAAAATGAGCACGCTAAAAGGCACAAAGCAAAACGAAACCAGCAATACTAATAACGCTATCACCAGCAACGGATACATAATGTAATTCCAGCGCTTAAACCACTGCACCCTTGTAGTGGCATTAGTGCGGGCGGTGCGCAGCTCAATCAGAAAAATGCTTAGGTTATAGATCAGGAAAGTAGCACTGCCTACTATTGCCATTACAGCAGGCAAAATACTATTACCTGAAGTATTGCCCAGTAAGCAATAACCTGTTAGTACAAAAGCCATTGCGCAAAGGGCAATAAATACATTGCTCTTGATTAAAAAGGTTGGTATGTACTTTAGGTATTTCATGCATAAAAAAAGCCCGTATGAGGTACATACGGGCTTTATATTATTTTTGAGCTGATGTGTTTTGCTTTTATCCGTTGCTGAGCGCTTCGGCACCACCCACAATCTCAAGAATTTCTTTGGTAATAGCCGCCTGACGGGTACGGTTGTAGGTAAGCTTAAGCTCTTTAAGCAGCTCGCCGGCGTTATCGGTAGCTTTATCCATGGCTGTCATCCGTGCACCTTCTTCAGAGGCTCTGGAATCGAGCAACATTTTATAAAACTGTACTTTGATAGATTTCGGGATCAGCTCGGTTACAATTTCTTCTTTTGTAGGTTCGAAAATGTAATCGATGTTGGCCGCTGTTGTATTGGCTGTAGGTTCTGCCGGCAGCAGGGGTAACAGCTGTTCTACCTGCACAATTTGAGTAGCAACGTTTTTAAATTCGTTATACACTACTAAAACTTTATCATAGCGCTTTTCCAGGAAGCCATTCATGGCAAACTCTGCTGTTCGGCGTGCCTCATCAAAGCTAAGGTTAGGCCATAGACCGCTAAATGCAGTGTTTGACTTTACATCACGGCGCTTATAATACTCAAGACCTTTTTTACCAATAGGCATTACCTCAAGAGTGCCCTGTGCCTGATAGCTGCGCAGCTCATTATCAAGCAATAATTTTATCCTTCTGAAGATGTTTGCATTGAATGCACCGCTTAGACCACGATCAGAGGTAACCGCAATTAAAAGTACCCGCTGTACATCCCGCTGCTCTGCAAAAGGGGTTTCGACCTGGGCAGTAGATACATTCTGCAGGATTTCATTCAGCTTTTGCGCATAAGGGCGCATTTGCGTAATTGCCTCCTGGGCCCTGCGCAATTTCGCAGCCGCCACCATTTTCATGGCTTTTGTGATCTGCTGCGTAGAGGTAACAGAAACAATCCGGTTTTTTACTTCCTTTAAGTTAGGCATGCTTGCAGTTTTAAAGAATCTACTCCGGGAAGTATTTACTTCCCGGAACAGACTATATCAAGCTATTTTTAAGCAGTGTAACGCTTTGTTAATTCACGGGCTACCTTTGTAAGCACATCGGTAATTTCATCTGTGTAGGCGCCAGCTCTAAGCTTATCCAGCACTCCACGATGCTGTGCACGCAGCAGACCAATGAATTCTTTTTCAAACTCCTTCACACGGTCAACAGGTACTTTGTCTACCAGACCTTTGGTAGTAGCAAAGATAATAGCTACCTGCTCTTCTACCGGTACCGGAGAGAATTGTGCCTGCTTCAGGATTTCCAGGTTAGCACGGCCACGGTCAATAGTACGCTTGGTAGCAGGGTCGAGGTCGGAACCGAACTTGGCAAATGCCTCCAGCTCGCGGAACTGGGCCTGATCCAGCTTAAGGGTACCTGCCACCTTTTTCATAGATTTGATCTGTGCATTACCACCCACGCGTGACACAGAAATACCTACGTTAATGGCCGGACGGATACCTGCGTTGAAAAGGTTAGTCTCCAGGAATATCTGACCATCGGTAATAGAGATTACGTTAGTCGGAATATAAGCCGACACGTCACCGGCCTGTGTTTCAATGATTGGAAGCGCCGTTAGCGATCCGCCACCTTTTACCAGCGGGCGGATAGACTCCGGAAGGTCATTCATCTGCTTTGCCAGCTCATCGGAGCTGTTGATTTTAGCAGCACGCTCCAGCAAACGGCTGTGCAGGTAAAATACGTCACCTGGGTAAGCCTCACGTCCCGGAGGACGACGCAGCAGCAGCGACACCTCGCGGTATGCTACAGCCTGCTTGGAAAGGTCGTCGTAAATAACCAGTGCAGGACGGCCAGTATCGCGGAAGAACTCACCAATGGCAGCTCCGGTAAATGGTGCAAAGAACTGCATTGGAGATGGATCTGCGGCAGAAGCAGAAACTACTACGGTATAATCCATGGCGCCACCTTTTTCAAGGGCAGCCACAATACCGGCTACGGTAGATGCTTTCTGGCCACAGGCCACATAGATACAGAACACAGGCTCGCCTTTTTCAAAGAATTCGCGCTGGTTCAGGATGGTATCGATAACCACAGCAGTTTTACCAGTCTGGCGGTCACCGATAATCAGCTCGCGCTGTCCACGACCAATCGGAATCATGGCATCGATAGACTTGATGCCTGTTTGAAGCGGCTCGTTTACCGGCTGACGGTAAATTACACCTGGTGCTTTACGCTCCAGTGGCATTTCGTACAACGGACCCTGGATAGGGCCTTTGCCATCAATTGGTAAACCAAGGGTATTTACCACACGGCCAACCATGCCTTCGCCTACATTGATTGAGGCAATGCGGTTGGTACGCTTTACAGTATCACCTTCTTTAATGTTGCTGTAATCACCAAGTAATACAGCACCCACATTATCTTCTTCAAGGTTAAGCACCATGCCGATAATACCACCTGGAAACTCCAGTAGCTCACCTGACTGTGCACTTGAAAGTCCATATATACGGGCAACACCGTCACCTACCTGCAGTACGGTGCCTACCTCTTCGAGCTCTGCTTCTGTTCTGAATCCGGACAGTTGCTCTCTTAATATTGCCGAAACCTCGTCTGGTCTTACTTCTGCCATTTTGTAGGTTTTTAATCTAGTTAATATAATAGACGCCCCTTTGCAGGGGCACCCTTTTAAATTTGTTTTGCGTAAGGATTATGCTTGAACTCTGCTTCGAGTTCTTCCAGCTTAGTACGAATACTTTCGTCTATCTGTTTATCGCCAATTCGCAGCACGTAGCCGCCAATCAGTGTAGGATCTATCTTTTCTATCAGTTCTACTGTATTGCCGGTGATACCAGCCACGGTGGCACGAAAACGTTCGCGCAGTTCCGGTGTAAGCGGAAAAGTAGTTACAATTTCCGCCCTGCTAATACCCATTATGCCCCTGTACTGGAGTAAGAACTGAGTAGCAATTGCCGGAACAAAATTTTCGCGGCCTTTACTGCTAATGATTTCCAGGAACTTGCCTGTCATTATACTTATCTTATTCGTGAACAGGGCACGCAGTATAGCCTTTTTCTTATCGCTCTTTACAATCGGATTCCGTAGCAACAACTCAAATTCACGATTCTCTTTGATCGTTTTGTTCAGGAGCGACATATCCTGGTACACCGCCTCTAAAACGCCTTTTTCCACTGCCAGGTCTAGCAGGGATTTAGCGTATCGGGAGGCTACTCTTGCTTCTGTTGCCATATTTACTGAACGTTCAGATTGCTAACATAATCCTGCACCAGTGCTTTCTGGGCACTTTCGTTGTTTAGCTCGCGGCGCAGCAGTTTTTCGGCAATCTCCAGCGAAAGCTGGGCCACCTGTCTTTTTACATCAGCAAGTGCAGCCTGTTTTTCTGTATTGATGGCAATACGTGCTTCATCCAGCTGGCGCTGTGCCTGCTTCTGAGCTTCGCCTTTTGCCTCTTCAATCAGGTTTTTGGCTGCTACATTGGCCTCACGAATTATTCTTTCACGCTCTGCACGGGCTTCGTCCAGCAGGCGCTCGTTTTCTGCCCTAAGGTTGGCCATTTCTGCTTTGGCATTCTCGGCAGCACGAATAGATTCATCAATAAAATCTTCACGCTGACGCAGACCTTCCATAATTGGATTCCAGGCAAACTTGCGCAGCAACAGCAACACAATGATGAAAGTAATGGCGGTCCATATAATTAAACCAATGCCGGGATTTACTAATTCCATTTTTAAAACAACTTTTAGGTGTTACTCCTCAATCACATTTAAAAGAGAAAAACCGGCCCCGCCCTAATGGCAGCGGCCGGCTTTTTTTTCTTACTGGGCTATAACTTCAGCACCAATACCAGCTACGTTCAGGGCAATCAGCAGACATACTACCACACCAAAAAGGGCAACACCCTCAATAAGTGCAGCAGCAATAATCATGGCAGTCTGAATACGACCACCAGCCTCAGGCTGACGAGCGATTGATTCCATGGCCTGACCACCGATACGACCGATACCAAGACCTGCGCCTAACGCTACAAGACCGGCACCAATACCAGCACCCATCACGGCTAAGCCTACGTTTAACAATAGAGCGAGTAACATAGGTAATTGTTATTTATTAAAATATAGAAATGGTTTCAACTTAGTATATGGTACAAGGTATATAGTACAATGTACCGGCTTTGCTCAAAGAGCTGCACAGACAAATATCTATGCCGCTAATTTTCTATCAGATCAATGCTTTGTCAACTTGTGCTTCTTCTTCTTTAGCATGCTCCTCGTGATGGTGCTCTTCTACCGCACCACCAAAGTACATGGCCGCCAGCAGGGTGAAAATATACGCCTGCAGCAGGGCAACAAAAAGCTCCAGAAAGTACATAAAGGTAGCAAACGCCACACTGATAGGGCTTACTGCTACACTCTGGAAGATAAAGATCAGAGAGAAAAGACTTAGGATGATAATGTGACCCGCTGTAATGTTTGCAAACAAACGAATCATCAGAGAGAAAGGCTTTGTAAAAATACCGATAAATTCTACAATCGGCATGATTGGCAGCACAGTTTTGAGCCACCAGGGTACACCGGGTGTATTGAAGATGTGCCCCCAGTATTCTTTGGTACCGCTAAAGGTAGTGATGATGAACACAATAAATGCCAGCACCAGGGTTACTGCAATATTACCTGTTACGTTTGCCGCACCTGGCAACAAGCCTAAAATGTTATTGATCCATATAAAGAAGAACAGGGTAAGCAGGAACGGCATAAAGCGGCGGTACTTATGACCAATATTAGGCCTGGCTATTTCGTCGCGTATAAATACAATGATTGGTTCCAGGAAAGACTGCAGACCTCTTGGCGCCGCAACAGCACCTTTCTTATAACGGCTGGCAATGCTGGAGAAAATAATCAGCATCAGCACTGCACTCAGCAGCATAGATGCCACATTCTTGGTTATGGACAGATCCAGCACATCGCCACCACCCACACGCTCAATATGGCCATGATTAACCTGGTAACCATTGTATGAAACCAGCTCATGATTATCGTTGTAGAAATTGGAAGACATAAAAGCCTCCAGGCCACGATCCTGCGAATAAAGAATTACCGGAAGATAAAGAGTTCCGTAAGGTCCATCCCAAAAATGCCACTCATGGGCATCGGAAATGTGGTGCAAAATCATATCACCTGCACTGAAGGGCTCACCCTCACCTGATGCAGCAGACACTTTTGCGGTGTTCACACCCAACAACAGAACAACTAAAAGACTGACTTTAAGAACTTTACAGAGATATTGAGCCGTTTCAGATACTTTCATCTTGGGGGTTTTCCAAATGCGCCCGCAAGTTAGTCACAAGTGATGTAATTTCAAACACCTGAAAACACAAATACAGCACAAAGAAGTTGGCCACAAACAGCAAAACTGCCTGTATTCCTGCCACTACCGCCACTGTAATAAAGATTACGCTGGCAAAAAAACGAATGATCATGGCGGTAAAGAAAAAGGCAGTAAAGCTCTTTTTGAACTTTCTGGCACCCCACAATACAAAAATACCGGTTAATAAAGTTAGTACCGCAAAGAATAAAAGCACCCACCACACCAGCAGATGTATTGCCTGCGGCGCAGCCACACCAATTGCCCACACCAAAAGGGCAAGCCCTGCGACCATAAATAAGAGGCGCAGGGCATGCTGTTTATATAAATTCATGTTTTAACAGATCTCTTCAGTAGTTGTAGTCGGCCCTGTTACATCACTGCTTTAGCGGAAACGCAGGCAGGCGAACAGGATTAAGTACAAAGTAAATGAATAAAAAATTCATTACTTACAGACTACCTGCCAAACAGTAGTGGAATCATTCTTTTGGCAGACTTTTGATGGTGATAACGAGCGTTGCTGCCACCGACATAAGTGTGAGCGTTACCAGAAAAACCGGAAAACGCATGCCAAGCCAGGCATCCAGCTTCATGCCGCCCCAGACAGCCAGGCCAATAACGGCCATCATCTGAAAGGCCAGGCCGGAATATCTCAGGTAGCTGTTAAGCTGATTTTGCTTTTGCTGATTGCTGGATTCGCTCTTCTTCTTTGGCTGATCCATCTAAGCTGGTGTTTATTTTTATTTCTTTTGCCTTTGCCTGGTCGCCCACATTACAACTTGCGGTAAACATAGCGCCGGCTTCAACTACAATTTTATTGGTGATAATATCACCATTGATCTTGGCAGTAGGCTTTAATATAAGCAACTCTGCAACCTCTACACGGCCGGTTACCTCACCTTCAATTTCGGCATTCTGCGCAAGAATGTTGCCATCAATTACAGAAGTACTCCCCAGAACAAGCTTATTTTTGGTGGTAATGTTTCCTCTTACTTTACCATCTATACGAATACTGCCAAAGGTTTCCACATCACCAACAATGCTGGTACCATTGCTGATACTGTTATTACTGTTGGCTAATTGCTCTACTGCTACTTTTTTCTCCTGCTTGTTAAACATAACACCACTTATTTTAGAATGAAACAAATTCTTCTGGATTAACCGGATTACCGTTGTACCACAATTCGAAATGCAGATGTGGGCCGGTGGTTAGTTCTCCTGTATTGCCAATGATGGCCACTATCTCGCCCGCCCGCACAAAATCTCCTGCCTCTTTCAGCAGGGCCGAATTATGCTTATATAAGGTAACTACATTTGCACGATGCTGAATGGCCAGCACATATCCTTCCTTCTGTGTCCAGGAAGCAAACAGAACGGTTCCGTCTGCTGCTGCCTTTATAGGCTCATTTTGTTTGGATACTATATCTACCCCCAAATGCTTGATTTTTGCATTATAAGCAGATGTAATCAGGCCGCTGCCAATGGGCGCAATAAAGTACAGTTCCTGAAGCTCACTGGATGAGTTACCCATCAGCAGCCGCTCATCTACGCCGGTGCCTTCAAACTCTGCGCGCAGCACAGAATCTACCGTTGCCAGGTTATACAGCTCATCTTCATCTGCTTTTGACACTGCTATTTCTACATCCTGCTCCTTAATTAAGGTATCGTTGGCTACCGTACCCGTAGTAAGTTTTTGAAAAGACTCTATAAAAGCATTTTTACGGCTCACTTCACTTTCCAGGGAATCTACGGCAAGCGTTAGCTCAATAAGCTGACGGTTTGCCTCTACTTCTACATGCCGTGGATCAAGCCAGGCCGCCAGCAGCGTTGTTACTAAATACAAGCTAACCAGTAGCATAATGAGGAAAATGGCAACTAAAAAAAGTATACCTTTGGCATAGGTAAAACTTAGAGTAGTACGCTCGGCAAAGTTTTCCTCATTGCGCAAGATCAGCAAATAACGGTTAGATAACCACTCTGATAATGTTTTGCGATTCCTCAAGAGCGCATTGATTTAGAATTATTAAAATTACAGCAAAAGTATCGGATTCGCATAATTGCACTTAAGCGATGTACTAAAAATCCGGAGATTGTCGTTTTATTGGATTAAAAAGATATTTGTCTTGTTAAAGATTCATATTCATATAATTAAACTGCTATCCCTGGCAGTTGGGCTAATTGTAATAGTAAGTGCTTGTTCTCCGGAAGGAACAGGCTTTATGAGCAAGAACTGGCACAACACCACAGCTCACTACAATGCCTATTTTCTGGCCGATCAGAAATTAAAAGAAATTGAACAGCAGATTGAGGATGGTTACCAGCGTAATTTCAATGACCTGCTATACATAGAGCCACCGCTCGATACGGTAATGGCCCAGCAGTTTGCCGAGCCTCTGGAAGAAGCCATGAAAATGGCCTCCCTTGCCATTGAACGGCACAAAAACAGCAAGTGGGTAGACGACAGCTACTTACTTGTTGGCAAAGCAAGGTTCTACGGCCGCGAGTTTGAACACGCCGTAGAAACCTTTAAATATGTAAATACCAAAAGTAAGGATGATAACGTACGGCACAAGGCGCTCATACACCTGATGCACACCTTCATGGATGATACCGCCCTGAACAATGCAAAGGGTGTTGCCGACTTTTTACGAAAAGAAGACCTGAACAAGGAAAATGTGCGGGACTATAACCTGGCACTCGCCTCGCTGTACCGCCACCGCCTGGAATGGGACCAAATGGCTGCCGTACTGGAAAAAGCTGTAGCCAACACTAAGAAAAGTGAAGGGCGGGCAAAACTACATTTTATCCTGGGCCAGCTCTACCAGAGAATGGAACAGCCCGAAGAAGCCTACAAAAACTTTAGACTGGTGCTGCGCAGCAATCCTGATTATGAACTTAGCTTTTTTGCCCGCCTGCACATGGCCCAGGTAGCAAACCTGAACGAAGAGGGCGACGAAAAACAAATAAGGCGCTATTTCAGTAAGCTGCTCCGGGACCGTAAAAACAAAGAGTACCGCGATAAGATCTACTACGAGCTGGGCAATTTTGAAATGCGGCATGGCAACCTCGAAGAGGCCATTGATAGCTATAAAAAATCTGTAGCGGTAAGCACAAACAACCCCCGGCAGAAAAGTTACGCTTATCGCAAGCTTGCCGAATTTTACTATACAGATGGCAGGTACAAGCTATCCAAAGCCTATTACGACAGCACCGCTACCACTACACCCCAGGACGAAACCGACTATGTCTTTCTGCAGAACAGGCAGCGTATTATGGCAGACCTGGTAGAACAGATTACGGTTATTGAACAGCAGGATAGCCTGCTGCGCCTGGCCAGTATGGACCAGACGGCACTGGAAGCCTATATAGAAGATGTAGTAAAGCAGGAGGAGCAGGCCAGGGAATTAGCCCTTCGTAAAGGTGCCGAAAAGATAAACCAGGTGAATGTACGTACAGGCTTTAACACCATACAGGATAAGTTTGGTGTAACACAGGAACCTGGTAACAGCGTCTGGTATTTTTATAACCCCTCCCTGATAAGCATAGGCCAGACAGAGTTTGTAAAACGCTGGGGCAACCGCCCGCTTGCAGATAACTGGCGGCGCAGCCAGCGTGGCAGAGATAATACAAGCGTGGTAACACAGGCGCAGGCACAGGAAGAGTTTGAAGATGCAACTGAAGCCGCTGTAAATAATGAAGAACGCTTTGCCGCCCGCCGTGCTCAGCTTGTGGAGACCCTGCCATTATTACCAGAGCAGCAGGCAGAAGCACGCCTACAGATAGAAACAGCATACTACAACCTGGGAAGGATCTTAAATTACGACCTGAAAGAGTTTTTACCTACCGTAGATGCCTATACCACACTGATTACACGCTTTCAGGAATCGGAGTACAGACCCGAGGTGCTTTACAACCTCTACCTGCTGTACTTACCTACAGACGAGGCAAAGGCAGCACAATACAAAGATGAGCTGATCAGGCTGTACCCTGAGAGCACTTATGCAAGAACCCTTATCAACCCAAATTACCAGCGGGAAGAGGATCAGGCAACTGCACAGCTGAAACAGCTCTATGCACAGGCTTACAATCTGTATCAGCGCCAGGCCTATGCCAGAGCAGACAGTGTGCTGGTACAGGGGCAGCAGCTTTATCCCAATAATACTTTCCAGAGTAACCTGGACCTGCTGCGCATACTCATCATGGGGCAAACCGATGATATGAAGCGTTACCAGGCATCTCTGGAGCAGTTTATACAGGGAAACGAAAACGAAGAGCTGGATCAGTATGCTACTGAACTGCTGCAGGCGAGCCAGAAGTTTTCTGCTGATACCACGCTTCAATATGGTACACAGTACGAAGAAGACTTTGATCAGCCTCACTACTTTATAGCACTTTACAACGCAGGCCAGACAAAACCGAACGAGCTTATACGGCTTGTGGAGCAGTACAATGCAAAGCAGGAACCTGCCCGTAAGCTAAAGGCCACTACCATAATACTGAATAACAGAAAATCTATGGTTTTTGTAAGCCAGTTTCCTGATAAAACCACAGCAATGCAGTATTTTAGAGCACTGGAAAGAAAAAATCCTTTTGGTAGTGATTTCGAGAACGCTGATTTGGAATACTTTGTTATTTCTAAAGATAATTTTGGCATCTTGTATAATTCCAAGGATGTGGGAAGATATTCAGCCTTCTTCCAGAAGTTCTATTATTAAATCAGCGATCATTTAACACCAATAAAATTGTATGGCCACTACTGAGAAGCCTGCTAAGAAGAAGAAAAAGAAGACCACGAGTGGAACCAGGCAAAAGGTATTTAAAGGAGTAGTAATTGCCCTTTGGGTAATGTTCTTTGGGTTTGTTATAGGTTTGCCGCTCTACATTTATACGGTAAGCATTAACTTTCTTGGTTTGTATGGAGGTATGCCAGGCTTCAGCAGCCTAGAAAATCCCGAAAATGACCTCTCCAGTGAGCTTTACAGCTCCGATGGAGTTCAGCTAGGTAAATACTACCGCAAAAACAGGGTAAATGCCACCTACGAAGAGCTTTCGCCAAACCTGGTAAAAGCACTTGTTGCCATTGAAGATGTGCGTTTTGAAGGCCACTCGGGCATTGACCCTGAAAGTATGGGCCGTGTTGCTTTTGGTGTAGTAAAATATGCTGTTACCGGTAATAAGAGTAATCTGGAGGGTGGTGGTAGTACCCTCTCTCAGCAGCTGGCTAAAAACCTCTTTAGCCTCCGCAGCGACGAAAGATACGAAGGCAAGCTCTATGGCATTAGCCGCAACATCGATATGCTCTTTAATAAAACCAAAGAGTGGATTACCGCCGTGCGGCTGGAGCGTTCCTATACCAAAAAAGAAATTCTGGCCATGTACCTTAACACGGTTGAGTTTGGCAGCAATTCTTATGGTATCAAAACCGCCTCTCAGACCTTTTATGGTAAAAACCCAAATGAGCTTGATGTGCAGGAAGCTGCAACCCTGGCGGGTATTGTGCAGGCACCTTCGCGCCTAAGTCCTATCTACCATCCCGATGCAGCCACACTAAAGCGTAATACTGTTATTCTGAAAATGGCTGAACATGACTATATCAGCCAGGCAACTGCTGATAGTTTAGTGCAGCAGCCTCTTGCACTGAAGTACAGTGTGGAGAGCCATAACCAGGGTGTTGCGCCTTACTTCCGCTCGGTGATCAAAGATTTTCTGACCAGCTGGGCCAGGGAGCATGGGTATGATATTTATGAAGATGGCCTGAAGATATACACCACCATCGACAGCCGCCTGCAGAAATATGCCGAACAGGCCGTATCTGGCCACATGGTGAAACTGCAGAACAAGTTTGAAAAAGAATGGGCCGGCAGACATCCATGGGTGGACGAAAGCAACCGTGAAATAAAAGGTTTTATTGAACAGGAAGCCCAAAAGTCTGAACATTACCGGAAGCTGGTACGCAAGTGGGGAAAAGGTGCCGATTCTGTTGATATAGTGATGAAAGCCAAGCGTCCTATGCGCATATTCTCCTACAAAGGAGAAATCGATACGCTTATGTCGCCGCTTGATTCTGTTCGATACTATAAACGCTTTTTACATACCGGCTTTATGGCCATGGATCCCTATTCAGGTGCTATCAGAGCCTGGGTTGGTGGTATAGACTTCAAGCACTTTAAATTCGACCACGTGATGCAGGGTAAGCGCCAGCCTGGCTCTACCTTTAAACCGTTTGTTTATGCTACCGCTATAGAAAATGGCTACTCGCCCTGCTATACCATATACGATGTACCGCGCAGTTACCCAACTGGCGGAGATCCCCCAAGCTGGTCACCCTCAAACTCAGATGGCAAGTTTACCAACCAGCCCCTGAGCCTGCGTGAGGCAATGGCGCAGTCCATCAACTCAGTAACTGCCGATATCATGTATAAGATGAAGCCCGAGAACGTAATTTCTCTGGCAAGGCGTATGGGTATCAAAAGTGATCTGGAGCCTGTACTGGCCCTGGCCTTAGGTACCAGCGATGTATCGGTATATGAAATGGTTGGTGCTTACAGCACCTTTGTGAACAAAGGAGTATACACCCAGCCTTTCTTTATTACCCGTATTGAAGACAAAAACGGAAACGTGCTTTTCCAGCCACAGCCTAAAACGGTAGAAGCCCTTAACGAAGAAACTGCCTACCTGATGGTGCATATGCTTAAAGGCGGTACGGAACTGGGAGGTGGTACAGCCTTAGGCCTTAGCCGCGAACTGCGCCATAACATCGAGATCGGTGCTAAAACAGGTACTACCCAAAATGCTTCTGATGGCTGGTTTATGGGCATTACACCCGAACTTGTAGCAGGTGCCTGGGTAGGTGGCGATAACCGCAGTATTCGCTTCCGCAGCTGGCTTTCTGGTCAGGGTGCCCGTACGGCCATGCCTATCTGGGAAGACTTTATGCTGAAGGCATATAATGACCCGGAGCTGGATATTGACAAAACGAGTTTTGAAGCGCCTCGTGAACCGCTAAGCATTGAAATTAACTGTGCCCGTTATAACCAGAACTATGGCGGAACTCCCACAAGCGAACCAGATACGTCTGGCATCAATACACAGGCGCCAATTGACCCGGGCGATATATTTTAAATAACTTTTAAAGCGTATTTTAGTAAACTTTTGTAGCCAGACCCCTGGCTACAAAAGTTTTTTCTTTTTTCAGGCTTCTGTATGCAAGCAACTTATTACACCCCCGATCAGATTGGCCTGCTGCCTCTTGAGCCGGGCATTTATAAATACTATGATGAAGACCGCCGGCTTATTTATGTTGGCAAAGCCAAAAGCCTAAAGAAGCGGGTGAGCAGTTATTTTTCGAAGCAAACCGGAGTAGACCGGAAAACAAGAAAGCTGGTATCAGAAATTCGCTTCATTGAGTTTACCATTGTAAACAATGAGTTTGAGGCACTCCTGCTTGAAAATACACTTATTAAGGAGAACCAGCCCAAGTACAATATTCTGTTGCGCGATGATAAGAGCTACCCCTACATCTGCGTTACCAATGAGCGTTTTCCGCGCATTATAGCCATTAGAAGGTTTGAACCAGGCCTTGGTACATACTACGGCCCGTTTGCCTCTGTAAAAGCAATGAACAATGTATTTTACCTGCTCAGGAGCCTCTATCATATCCGTACCTGTAGCCTTAACCTTTCAGAAGAAAATATTCGGAAAGGAAAGTTTAAAGTATGCCTGGAGTACCATATAGGAAACTGTAAGGGTCCATGTGAAAACCTGGTATCAGAAGCAGAGTATAACAGAGACATTGAACAGGCCGAATATATCTTAAAAGGCCACCTTTCGCAGCCCCGCCATTACTTTAAAGAGCGCATGCAGGAGGCTGCCGGCCAGCTCGAGTTTGAGCTGGCCCAGCGCTACAAAGATAAGTATGAGCTGCTGGAAAAGTACCAGGCCAAATCACTGGTAGTAAATCCAAACATTGCCGATGTAGATGTTTTCTCTATCACTTCTGATGAAAAGTGTGCCTTTATCAATTATCTCAAGGTAATTAACGGTGCCATAACGGTAACCAAAACCGTAGAGGTAAAGAAAAAGCTGGAAGAGACTGATGCTGATATACTGGCACTGATCATGGTTGAGATGCGAAGCCGCTATAACAGCAATACCCGCGAGATTATTACCAACATACCCCTGGAAATTGAGGTGCAGGACCTGCACATATCGGTACCGAAAATAGGCGATAAACGCAAGCTGGTGGAGCTGTCGCTCAAGAACGTAATGTATTTTAAGAAGGAGCGCATGAGCACCCTGGAGGATCAGCGGAATAAGCCACACAGGGTTGTGCTGCAACTCCAGAAAGACCTGCAGCTCAAGAGCCCTCCTTTACGGATAGAATGTTTTGATAACTCTAATATACAGGGCACCAATCCGGTAGCGGCTATGGTGTGCTTTATTAATGGAAAGCCCGCTAAAAAAGAGTACAGGCACTACAACATTAAAACCGTGATAGGCCCCAATGATTTTGCTTCCATGCATGAGGTAGTTGGGCGCCGGTACAAGAAGTTGGTAGAGGAAGAAATACCCCTGCCCGACCTCATTGTTATCGACGGAGGCAAGGGGCAGCTTAGTGCAGCAACAGATGCCCTGAAGGAGGTGGGCGTCTATGGGCAGATACCCATTATAGGCATTGCTAAAAGACTGGAGGAACTCTACTTTCCCGAAGATCAGTACCCGCTCCATATTGATAAAAAGTCTGAATCGCTGATGCTGCTACAGCGTATACGCGACGAAGCACACCGTTTTGCCATTACACACCACCGCCAGAAAAGGAGTAAAGCAGCCTTCACCAGCCAGCTTGAAAGCATTTCAGGCATTGGCGAAACAACTGTTACAAGGCTGCTGCAGCATTTCCGTACTGTACAAAACATAAGAGAAGCTCCTATTGAAGAGGTAAGCAAGCTGGTTGGCAAAGACAAGGCCCAGCGTGTAAAAGATGCCTTAACACAGGCACCAGATGCCTCCCCCAAAGAAGATATTCAGCAATAAATCAGCAGCACCTACAGCAAAAAAAAGAGCCACCAAAATGGTGGCCCTTTCTAATAGATGTTATGAATGTGCATTAAAATTCCCAAAGTTCGTGCTCCATTTCCAGGAGCTGCATCTCGATCCACTGAGAGGCCATCAGGCCTTTACCTTCGTAGATATCGATCAGCATATTATCATCAGGGTTAGCCACTTTGATGATGCGGCCATTAAACAGGCGTAATGTAAAAGCGTCGGCTAGGTTCATGTGAGCGGCGCTGTTATGCGGGTTAAACCAGATGGCTTCGCCCGGCATGCTGCGGAATAAAGCTTCTACATCTTTATACTTGAATACAGCTACCTCGCGTAATAAGCCTGTTTCAAATTCAGAAGCAGGAATTACAAGCTTAACAGCCAGAACATCCCAGTACAAACGGCTGCGGCGCTTATCGAAGATCATGTCTTCCATCAGCTCAAGAACCGTAATCTGGCGTGGCAGGAACTCATTAGCAGCAGGACCTGCTGCTGCGGCTGTTGTACCGGCACCAGCAGCATTAGCATTGGCATTATTGTTTGCATTAGCTGCACCATTGTTACCCCAGCCGCTGTTTGTATCCCAGCCGCTGTTTGTTTCCTGGCTAAAGCCCATTGCTTTTTCTTCCTCTGTTAACCCGCCACCTGCGTTAGGCATTTGCAGCCTTTCAATAAATTCTTCGCGTGCCATACGTGTTTTCAGCGAATCGTTCGCATAAGGTGTCAGAACACCAGCCTTCACAGCTTCGATCAGAATTTTGCTGATCTCGTTGTTAAAGGCAAAGAAGGGCTTATTCTGCTTTTCTTTTAAGTCTATGCGACGCCAAACCCGCTTTTTCAGCAGGATGTCCGATTCGCGGATAGGACGTACGGAGTTCTCATTGTACTCCAAACTCTTTTCCTGTGCTACTACGGGACTAGTAACTGCCATGAAAAGCGCCAATGCACCTATGTACCAAAATCTTTTCATATACACCTGTTTTAACAAAATCATTAGTCGTTTATGGGAATGGTGAAGGTCTTAGTACCCATTGGTACATCCAGAACTTCTTTCTTGAAGTTCATACGCTTCACATCATTCACTTCAATTACGATCCTGTCTCCGCCTTTTGCTTTAGCAGCCCACTGACGAAGGTTTACTTCCGGACCACTTACTTTTTGCTGATCAACAGGACGGTTACCACGTGCCAGGTATACTGTATAACCTGTTACACGGAAGTTAGCATCGTTTGGTAAGAATTCTTTAAAGCTGGCGTCAGCATCGGCTCTCATTACAATACGGCCCAGCTGCGAAGCTTTGATACCAGTCTTCTGGTCAAGCTCACGGCCACCATCTGTAGGAATAATTTCCGGCTTAGGCACCAGGCGTACACTGAAGTTTTCGCTGCCTATGAAAGTACCGCCGCTGCTAACGTTAAGTTTAACGTTTTTAGAGCTTGGTACTACTACAACTACACCACGCTTGTTGCCTTCAATTGCTGTTGCACCTTCTGCAGTAAAGTTTGGCTGATAGTTGTTACCTAAAGCTGGCACCTGAACGTTAAGTTCATTACCACACTGCAGGTAAAGCGCCTGAACAGATGCAGACTGTACCTGAATTACCGGCTTGGCTACAAAATACTCAATATTATTGGTATATGTTGTATCCTTACCACCAGGAAGCGTTACTTTGATTTCAGCTTTATACGTTTGCTTAGACAAGCCTTCAGCATCGTAGTTGCTGGCTGTAGCCGGGAACTCAACTTTACCGAAACCATCTGCTACCGGTACTTTTTTACCGTTCACAAACATATCGGGGTTGATGCTTGAAGAAGAAGCGGCGATAAACATGTCTGCTACATATTTAGTACCAGCTGCTACAACTTTAGCTTCCGGACGTACCATTGGCACAATTTTGTCAAACTTCACGTCCTGTGCGCCAACACTGCGGGCCAGGGCATCAAGTACTGCCTGCTCGCGCATCAGCACTTCAGTTTCGAACTGTGTGATGGTTGCCAGACCAGCTACAAGAGGTGTTTGCGCAAAGTTAAGCTCAGCAAAGCTCTTGCTATTCTGGTTAGGGTTGCTTGCAAAGATAGGATGTTCTGAACCGCTGTAAGCGATCGGGTCTACCTTTACATTACCCTTTTGCTGAAGAAAAGCTGCATAATCATTAAGCGTGGCTTTCAGCTCCTCACCTCTCCCTTTATTGATCATCAGGTTGGCAAGGTATTCCTCGTCATTGATGTTCTTTGGGGTTATACCGTCTTCGTCTACGCCACCGGTTCCTTCAACAATCGAAGTTTTAAGCTCATTTAATTCTGCAATCACTTTTTGAGTGCGCTCGCGAACTTCACGGGCTTTATCTAAAACTGCAACGTCGGCTTTACGGTTTCCTTGTTCGTCAACCTGCTTCTGAATTCTGGCTACTACCTGGGAGTTTCCGGAATTTGATTCAGTAACTGTGCTTTCCAGGCTTCGGTTAATGAAGATGAACTTCTCGAGTACTGTGTTGCTCACCTGTAAGGCGAGCAGGGCTGTCAGCACCAGGTACATCATGCCGATCATCTTCTGCCTGGGTGTTTCTTTTCCTCCTGCCATTTTTCTTTTTTTAAGGTTTTAAGTACCTGCTAAATTGATTAAGGAGAGAATTAGCGGGCTTGCTGTCCGCCACCACCACGCATAGCAGTCAGCATACTGCCGTATACATTGTTCAGTGAGCTTAAGTTAGAAGTAAGGGCTGAAAGCTCTTTCTTGAATTGCTCACTTTCTTTGCTCGCCTGCGACATGTTATCCATAGCGCTGGAAATGCTTGCATAGAACTTGTTCATTGCCTTCACATGGCTGTTGGCATCCTGAAGTTCCATTTCGTACACTGCATTAAGTGCACCCAGGTTCTTAGTAACGCTCTGTACCTGATTGTGGTATTCTTTGGCATCTTTGCTGGCGCTTGCCATGGCAGACATTGCCTCAACAGTAGCACCGTAAGATTTGTTCATTTCTACCAGTGACTTAGAAGCGCCACGTACATTGTTAGCATACTCTTCGGTAGCAACAGCGGCATTACCCATGTTAGACATTTGCTTGGCATTAACAGCAAGTTGCTGCATACCCTGACCAAGGCTCTGGATAAGCTCGGGACCAATTTTGTTGCTTTCCAGCATATGGTCTAACTTTTTAGTTACAGAACCATTGCCGTTGTTTTGTACAGCCAGGCGGCCACCATGCTCACCGTCCCAGTCTTCTGCCAGTTCAGGATAAACGCGTGACCAATCAGGGTCTTTGTGACTAGGTTCAAACGCACTAAGGAAGAATATAATCGCCTCTGTGGTAAGACCTATGAATAGCATTACATTTGCTCCTTCTAAGTGAAGGATTTTAAATAGTGCACCAATGATTACTACTGCGGCACCAATGCCGTAAATCTTGGGCATGATAGAACCATAGAGGAGGTTCATGAATCCACCTTTCTTTCTGCTCATTTTAGTATGGGTTAGGGTTTTATGATGAAGCTTTTTTAGAAATCTTGTCTTGAACGGCCAATGTGAGTCATGGCACAACGGAAACCAATGTAAGAGCGGGCCGAATCCTGGTACTCAAAGCTACGAGTACCTGTTTGCAGGAAGTAAGACACGTCTTTCCAGGAACCGCCACGAATTACTTTACGTGGTTCGTTTTCGTCGAAGTAGGTAGGGTTAAGGTCCCATACCAGGGGTACTGAAGCCGGGTTGAAGGCATCTTCGCACCACTCAGATACGTTACCGGCCATATCGTATAGGCCAAAGTCGTTAGCGAAGTAAGACTGTACCGGAGAGGTATAAGCGAAACCATCATCGTAGTAGTTACCGCGGCCTGGCTTAAAGTTTGCCAGCATACAGCCTTTGGCGTTACGGATGTAGGGGTTACCCCAAGGGTAGGTTGCCATATCGCGGCCACCACGTGCGGCATATTCCCACTCAGCTTCAGACGGTAGGCGGAAGCCTGGCATCACAAACTCACCCTGACTTACACGGTAAGCGTTAAGGTAATCAGTACGCCATTTAGAGAAGGTTTTTGCTGCCACCCAGTCAACACCAACAACCGGGTAGTCGTCGAACGCAGGGTGCAAATAGTAATACTCGGTAAGCGGATCGCCCATGTGGTGGGTAAAGTCTTTCATCCACACAGTTGTATCAGGATACAATTCATTAAAGATGAAATCTTCGCCGAGCGTGCTCACAGAATCCTCGAGCATGGACAACATAAACTGACGATACTCATTGTTTGTAATTTCGGTATCGTCCATGTAGAAGCTGCCGATAGTGATCTGCTTGTTGAAGTTAATCTGCGTAGCGGCGATGTCTTCTTCAGCCTGTCCCATGTGGAACGTACCAGCCGGAACAACCACCATTCCGTAAGGAACAGTCATTACCCAGCCTTCGCGGCCTTGAACACCCACCAGCTCGCCGTAATCTTCTCCGGCTCCACCACCGAACAGGCCGCAGCTTTGTACTGTAGCTGCTGTAGCTATTAACATGAAGTAGGTAATAGCTTTCCTGAGGGATAGCACTTTAATCATAACACCTTTTTTGTTTAACATCTATTTAGCACCTGTAGACCCAAAATTATACGGTCTACTTATTCTATACCTGTCAATACCGGTCAAAATATGTAGCTTGTAATATTTAACCTGAATTGTAGAAAAATTAACACACCTGTCTATTCTTATCTTTTATAACGCAACAACCTGATTGTTATTGGCTTATTCATGCCTAAATCTTGGGTCACGAATAATTTTTTTTCTGTTGGGTTTGGCCTGAGGCATCGTATAGGTTATCAATGCTTCGTGCGAACCTGCGCCAGATTTTGCATCCTGTCCTTTTACTACGTAATCAAAAGAGTAGCCAAAACGTAATGACTTGTCTTTTAGTACGCTATAACCCGTAATAATGTTTATAGATTCCCCTTGCCTGAAAGATAATCCGGCCCAGTACTTATCATCAAGATTACCTATTGCCGAAAGGGTAAAGTTATAGGTATTAAAGTCTGACTGCACCAGTAAGGATGGGGTAATTACAACTTTCCGGCCATACTCATAGTCATAACCAAACAACACATACATATGGTTCTCCAGCGGATTTCGGCTTAGGTCGTTGGCATACTGAAATTCGCTCTTCACCAGGTGACTAAATGACACCCCACCGAATATCTTGGAAGACTGCACATAAACACCTGCACCAAAGTCTGGCTGTATTTCGTAAGCCTGGCCTAACTTCAACAGCGGGTCATCAATATCATTTGGTTCAAATTTTCCTTCGTCTATAGATTTTGCTACCGCACCAAAGCGGGCACCAAAGCTTAACTTAGTTCTAAGTTCTTTTAAATGGAGATGGTAAGCATAAGAACCCTGCAGCTGCAAGGTTGATACCGGCCCCGCCCTATCCTGCACAAAGTGGGTACCAAAGCCACTGCTTAAACGATATATAGGGGTTGTAAAGCTCACCACCTGCGAAATAGGGTTACCATAACCATAGTTTGCCCACTGTGTACGATGAACGGCTGTGATCTTGGTTAATCCTTCAACACCTGCATAAGCAGGGTTATAATACAAAGGATTGAATGTATACTGTGTAAACTGAGTTTCTTGCTGAGCCAGCAACTCTCCGCCACTCAATGAAAAAATGGCAATCAGGAAATAGTATATCTTGCGCATAGGCCTGTTGATCTGCATTTAATATAAACGAAAAATCCGGAAAATCCGGATTTATTGCAATTTAAAAATGTGCAGAATATTTACCTTAAGAATGTAATATTTCCTATTTTATTTTATTAGCCTTCTTAATATATAGCTCCAGCGCCCCCGTCATGGAAGGTGCATTTGGTTGCGGAGCCTCAATATCAAGGTGCAGGCCAGCATCACGCACTGCTTTTGCCGTTGTTGGGCCAAATGCAGCAATTCGGGTATCTTTCTGCTTGAAATCAGGAAAATTCACAAAAAGCGAATTTATACCCGACGGACTGAAGAAGGCAATGATATCATAGTTCACATCGGCCAGATCTGAAAGGTTACTGGCTACCGTGCGGTATATAATAGCTTCCGTATAGGCAATGTTATTAGCTTCCATAAACTCTGGTATATCTTCTTTGCGAATATCAGAGCAGGGGAACAGGTACTTTTCGTTCTTATGCTTTTTGATGATTTCAATAAGATCATTAGCAGTTTTAAAGCCGGTAAAAACCTTGCGCTTGCGTACCACAATGTATTTCTGAAGGTAATTGGAGGTTTGCTCCGATATGCAGAAATATTTCATGTCTGCCGGTATCTCTATCTTACTCTCCTGTGCCAGGCGAAAGAAGTGATCTACGGCATTACGGCTGGTAAAAATAACGGCAGTGTGTGCCAGTATATCAACCTTTTGTTTGCGGAAGTCTTTTATATCTGCAGGCTCTATCTGAATGAAAGGCCGAAAGTCTACCTTCAGATTATATTTCTCTGCCAGCTGGTAGTAGGGAGATTTACTGTCGCTGGGCTTAGGCTGAGATACGAGAATGCTCCGGACTTCTTTTAGTTTAGGCTCTTTTTCCTTGTTTGTCATACAGTTTAAGCTGTTTGCTCAGAAAGAATGGCTAGTCAATTAACAGTTTAAGACCAACCAAAAGCGGCAGTATTTCTGTGGCGCAAAGGTACGAAAATAAATAGGTTTTTCTAAACTCTGCTAATTGCATTAGCTTAAAAAAGATGAGTCCAATACGCAGTAAGGCAAATACTAACAGCACTTTTAGCAGAATTTCGGCACCTACCGATATCTGCAGGGGCAGGCTTAGAAAAACAACCGCCACCGCAGCCAGCAGGATCGAAAAAAACATTTGGGATACCCGCAGAAAATCGAAATAATGAACAGCGGCAAATCCCTGAAAATTAAATACACCTGCTGTTACCTGCAGCATAAAATATTTTATAAGCTGCAGCAGCAACACAAGACCCGTTAAACGCAGCCAGGTCCAGAAATAGGTTCCAAAGCCTGCCTCCGGCCCCAGCCAGCCCAGCTCGGGCCAGTAACCTGCTGCATTCAGCAGCACCATCAGCAAAAAGCCAAAAAGTGCACTGTAAAGCACTATGAAAAACAACTGCCCCGGCCCACCTAGCTTATAGGCAAAAGCCGAATTAAACGAAGCCCTTGTTGTGAGCACTTCTCCCAGGTTATAATAGCTCTGAAATACCCGCGGAAAGAGGTTACGCATTACAGCCATACCTGCCAGCAACACAACAAGCACCAGCACAAAAAAGTCATCGAAGCTGCGAGAGGGTCGCTCCTGCACCCGAAGAAACTGCTCTCCTACATGGCTTTCCACCACAGGCAGTGTTTGCTGCCCCACCACAGCCAGCTGCGTCTCGCTGAGCGACAGGGGCTGCCGGTAGAGGGTTACCAGGCAACTATCGCCATACAGACTGCGCAGGCTATCCATGGCATACACCCACGATCCTGCCTTATTATAATGTGCTACTACGTTTTGATTGATCAGTAAAGAAGATCCTTCTGAAGCGCCAACAAGTAACACATAACTTTGGTACTGGCGCAGAGGCAGCCAGAAATTTGCAGCATTGGAGGGGAAAGGTGTACCTCTTACATAAGGCAGGTAAGTTTCGTAATCATCATCATACACCAGCAAGTCTGCTTTTAGGTTATGCACAAGCGCATACTGGCGCCCCTGCACCTGCAGTAACTGACCCATGGCCGGCACAGACAGCAATAAAAACAATAGTAAAAGTCTTGCGCTACGCTTTAGCATACAATTTAGCTTCCCCTCTGCCAAACACTTCCAATAAAATACTGATAGATACTGCCAGCCCAACTTGTGTTAACAACAGCACCGTGCTGCCCCATTCGGAAAACAGGATTGTTATTACGATCATCCCCATGTTCATCATTAGCATAAGTGTTACCACCATAATTTGCGGCAGGCCCAGGGCCAGAAAGCGGTGATGCAGGTGATTCTTATCAGGAGAAAAGGGCGAACGGCCATGGCTGATGCGTATGGCAAACACACGCAGGGTATCAAACACTGGTACAAATAACACAGCAACTGCAGTGGCCGGTGCAGCAGGCACCGCCTGTATTTCCATAAACTTGATAGAGAGCACCGCTATAACAAAGCCGGAAAGAAGCGAACCAGTATCGCCCATAAAAATACGGGCTTTATACATATTATAGCGTAAAAAGCCCAGAATACCACCGGCAAGACAAAAAGCCACAAAGGCGTATTCTATGCTGTAGAAGTAGAAGAAGGTACCAAAGCAGAGCGAGATTGCCAATATGATGGTACCCGCCAGACCGTCGAGCCCGTCGATGAGGTTAATAGCATTGGTGATGCCCACAATTACCAGGAAGGTAAAGGCATAGCTGATGCCCAGCTCAAGCTCATAAACACCCATAAAGCCCTGCAGGCTTGTAATGCGGATGTCGCCCATAAACATAACAATAAAGGTGGCTACGATCTGTCCGAAGAATTTTTTAAAGGCAGATACCGTGATGATATCATCTTTGATGCCAATAAAGAACATGACGATACAACCAGCCAGCAGCTGCTGAACACCATCGCCAAATTTACCGAAAATGGTAACGGCAGACATAAAGCCTGCAAAGATGGCAAGCCCACCCAAACGAGGCGTCAGCATCTGGTGGATGGTGCGATGATTGGGTTCATCAAGAAGCTTTTTTGTATGGCTGATATGAATTACGGAAGGAACGGTAAAGAGCGAGACAATCAGGGCCCACACGAATGCGATCAGCAGACTCAGGTACATAGAGATGGCTTTGTTGCAAGATCAAAAATAGTACTAATTTCCCTCATCACAAAACATATCAGAAGCGACTAGTGTATCCAAAATGCACTTGTGAGTTTTTTAATGAAATTGTCTGATTTTGCTGATGCCCAAGGGCATACACCAGACTAAACTGGCCGGTACTAGCCTGCAGACTTAAGCCCGCACCGGCACCCATGGGCCAGTCGCGGTAGCTTGTAACAGGCAGCTTGTACTGGAGCAAACCCAGGTCATAAAACAGAAATACATAGGAAGAGTTTCCCAGCTGCTGCCGTATTTCTGTTTGGAGCAGTGCATATTTACTGGCAAAAAGAGATTTTTCCCGAAAGCCCCTGATAGACTGTAAACCACCGAGGCGGTAAAGGTCTGGCAAAAACAGGTTTTCATCAAAAAGCAAGGCAGCGGTTCCCTGTAGTGCAAGCACTGTTCTGGCAGCAAGAGACCAGTAGATTTGTGCATCAAGGGCTGCATTCATCTGAAGATTGGTGCCTAAATTATGGGTACTGCCATCGGCCATGCGCGAAATGTGCTTAGGCCCGGCAAGTACCTCTGCCCCCAGCACAACCCCCTGTCGTGGCAGCAGGTGGTTATCCAGCTTTTTGTACTCTCCCCTAACGCCGTATTTATGTATCCTGAAGCTGGCCAGATCTGCCCCCCTGGCATCATCGAGCAGGCGTGTATCTTTAAACTGATACTCCAGGCTAAGCATGATACCTGCTTTTTGCCTGGCCTGCAGCGCCACCCTTGCATTCCTGTTCAGGAATTGCTCCTGCTCCTTCAAAAGATTACCCTCCAGCACAAGCGTAACAGGAGAATTCAGGAGGTAAGGATGCCTGTAGGCCAGGTCGAGCTGTTGCGATTCTTCGTTTAAGCGCTGCCAGTTAACAGCAATGGTTTTGCCGCCGCCAAATGGGTTTTGTAAGAACAGATCCAGCTGGCCAGTAAGTAAGATGCCTCCTGCTGGCTTACTCTGCATGCCCAGGATGCCATCGATACGGTTAGCTGGTTGCCGCCTAAGGTTAAGCAGCAGCCTTGCCTGGCGGTTCTGAAAACTTAAAGCCGGTGCCTCAGTAAGCCTTATGTAAGGAAGCTCCTCTAAATGCTGAAAAGCCTCTTCTATACGCTGCTGATTAAAGGGAGCCCCGGGCATAATACCCAGGTGAGCGGCCAGAAACCGCTGTTTTATGCGCACCTCGCCCTGAATTTGTAGCGAATCGAAAGTAATAAAGGGCCCCGGCTCGTAGTAGAGCGCCGCGGCAATGCTGTTCTTATTGATCTGCAGCGAATCGAGCCGTAACAGAGCAAAAGGATAACCCTTATTTTCAGACAACTGCACCAGGCGCTGCATCAGGCGGGCTACCTGTTTATAAGAAAAAGGCTTTTGCCGGTAAAAGCGCTCCCGGTAGCCAGCCTCCTGCAACAGTCGCTCCTCTACATTTCCTTTGTTTAAGCTAAGCCAGCTGTAGGGCTCACCGGTTGCTACGCTTACCAAAGTGCTGTCGGAACCCTGGTGCAGGTTAGAGAAGCGGGCAATCAGATAGCCATCGGCATAGAGCTGCTGCAGCAACAGGTGGGCTTCCTGCAGGGCTGCCAGCGAATCGGGCTGCTGGCGCTGATAGCGGTACTTGGCAATAACCGGAGCATCTGCCGGGGCATGGGGCTTTATTTGCAGCACATGCTGCCCGCATACAGGATATGCAGCTAAGACTAAGAGGCTAAATACTATGGTCGCTATTGCTTTCACTGCCCCTAATTAACAAATTTTGTGGCAACCCTTTATCAACAGAAAAGGCGCACCTGTTATTGTGCGCCTTTTCTGTTGATAGTACCATGTATATTGTATATGGTACAAAATAATTGGTCCGTTATCCTAAGTCATTGTACCATATACATGGCACGCTCTATACTTGAAGGAGTTCTGACAACTGTTCACTGATTACTAATGGGCCATGGCCTGCTCGTTGCCACCCTTCAGGGTAATGGTACGGGTAACAGGGTTATAGGGACTTTGTACCAGGTTTCCGTTTTCGTCAAGCAGCTCAAGCTTGATAGTATTCTCACCCATAGGCAGGCCGGTCATGTGGTATGGCTTCCAGTCGGTAATCATAAACTCCTGCCCGTTAATGGTAGCACGCACTTTCTTTCCATTTTCCGACAACTCAGTATTTACCAGGTAAAAATCTAGCATGATTCTTTCGGTATCTTTACCTGTATATTCTCCTTTAGGGCGGCTATAGAACATATGCGGCGCATTCAGGTCTATTTGCTGGCTTTGCGGAGCATTACCAACGGTAAACTGCCTTAACACATATGCCTCAGGTGTTTTGATACTTTCGTGGTAAGAGCGACTCAGAAAAGACAGCTCCACATGATGGCCATCGTTCAGCTCTTTCTGGTAGGTTGTTTCGTAGAGGGCATCGTAAGGCTCATTGTCTACGATCAGGTGTATGTGCTGACCTTTTTCAGAATTGGCAAGCATCTTGGCATGCTCGCTTTCAGTCATTTTAGTGAGTTCGTAATTTTTAACATTGTACTGAAAGGTAACTGGGCCCGACTTCAACTTTGCCCCATTTTCAGGCTGGGTCTGCTCCAGCATGGCATCCGGAAATTCAGGAGAATTTTCTCCTTTCTCCAGGCTTATTGAACCAGTTGTACCGGCTTCTCCCGTTGTATTTGTAGTAGCAGTAGTATCGGCTGTATTTTCAGCTCCCTGGTTAGAGCCGGAATCGCAGGCTGTAAGCATTGCTCCTGCAACTAGGCAGGAAAATAATAATGTCTTTTTCATAACTATTCTTTGGTTGAATACACTTATCTATACCAAAAGTAATTAAAATTAAATTTGTTTGAAAAATTAGTACTTTGCAGCACTGATCTTAATTAGGGAAAGAAACGAGAAGAAATTTATGAGTCAGGTATTGTACGATGAGGTACCTTCGCTGGACCTCGCAGATTTTTTAAGCGGAGATCCTGCACGGAAACAACGCTTTGTACAGGAGCTGGGCAAAGCCTATCAGAGCATTGGTTTTGTAGCCATTAAAAACCATGGCCTTAACGATGCACTTACAGAGAAGCTCTACACCACCATTAAAAAGTTTTTTGCCTTGCCAGATGAGGTAAAAATGAGCTACCACCGCCCTGAGCTGGCAGGCCAGCGGGGCTATACCCCAAAAGGTAAGGAGCATGCCAAAGGCCGCAATACAGGCGACCTGAAGGAGTTCTACCACGTTGGGCAGGAGGTAGAAGGCGAGGACCCTGTTCGCAGCCAGTACCCCGACAACGTATGGCCAGCCGAAGTGCCGGAAATGGAAGAGGTATGTGTTACCGCCTACAAAACCCTGGAGAAAGCCGGCAAGCACATGCTGCAGGCCATTGCCCTGTTCCTGGAGCTTGATGAGTATTACTTTGAGAATAAGGTACGTAACGGCAACAGCATTTTGCGTCCCATCCATTACTACCCAATTGAAAACGCTGATGAGGTACCGGCCGATGCCGTTCGTGCTGCCGAGCATGGCGACATTAACCTGATTACCCTGCTGATGGGCGCCAGTGCAGACGGACTGCAGGTGCTGCGCCGCGATGGCCAGTGGATACCCATTACCGCACTGCCAGAGCAGGTAGTAGTTAACGTGGGCGATATGCTTGCCCGCCATACAAACGATCGGCTCAAGAGCACTATTCACCGGGTAGTAAATCCGCCCAGGGAAAAAATGAACACCAGCCGCTTTTCCATACCTTTCTTTATGCACCCACGTTCCGAAATGGACCTGACGGTGCTGCCGAGCTGTATAGATGCCAGTAATCCCAAACAGTACGAACCCATTACTGCAGGTGAATTTCTGGAGCAGCGCCTGGCCGAAATCGGACTTCGTAAAAAGTAATCGCTTCGCCTATGCCACAACGCGGGCATCAACGGTATAGCTTATGTATAATGCCTGAAGGTTCAGTCTTATGAGCCTCAGGCATTATATTTTTCTAAAAGATGTATTTCTTTTTGCATTAAGTGCATTTGGCGGGCCACAGGCACATTTTGCCATGATGTTCGATATCTTTGTTCGCAAAAGGGGCTATCTGACCGAGCAGGAGCTTATTGAGCTCAATGCACTCTGCCAGATCCTTCCCGGACCCACCTCCACCCAAACCATTACCGCCATTGGCTTCCGGCTGGGGGGGCCAAACCTGGCTTACCTCACGCTGCTGGTGTGGGTTATTCCGGGGGTAACCTTCATGACCTTCGCTGCCATTGCCATTCATTTGCTTGAGCAAAACAACATCTCCCTTGAATTCACCAAATACATTCGTCCTATTGCCGTTGGCTTTGTTGCTTTTGCTGCCTACCGCATCAGCTTTAAAGTAATACACTCCAAGATTAGCGTATTTTTGATGGTGGTGGCGGCGGTAGTTTCTTTCTTTATCAGAACTCCCTATGTTTTTCCGGCACTGCTGCTGGCATCTGGCTGCGTAACTGCTTTTGATTATAAAAAGCATCCCAAGCAGCAGAAAGATCCTTTTCAGGTAAACTGGTCTAATTTTCTGCTCTGGGCCGGGGTACTTATTACCGCTGCGGTTTTGGGTGGGCTTACCAATTCGTTGCCGGTGCGCTTGTTTGAGAATTTCTACCGGAACGGCAGTCTTATTTTTGGCGGAGGCCAGGTGCTGGTACCACTGCTTTACACTGAGTTTGTCCAATTTAAGCACTACCTCACTTCCGAAGAATTTCTGACAGGATACGGCATTGCCCAGTCATTGCCGGGCCCTACTTTTTCTTTTGCTGCTTACATTGGTGCCATGAGCATGAAGGATGGCGGCATCAGCAAACAACTGTTAGGTGCTTTTGTAGCTGCTGCCGGTATTTTTCTGCCGGGCACTTTCCTGATATTCTTTGTGATTCGCTTCTGGAACAGGCTTAAGCAATATAGGCCTGTTAAAGCCTCCTTGGAGGGCATTAATGCTGCCAGCGCTGGCCTTGTAATAGGCGCAGCCATTCTGCTGTTTGAACCAATCCAAAATACCCCGGTGAACATAGGCTTTATACTGTTAACTTTTGGTTTGTTGCTGTTAACACGGGTGCCATCTGCCGTAATAGTGCTGGTGGGTTTACTGGCTGGGTGGATATTCTAATGGGTATGAGGTGTGGGGTATGGGGTATGAGGCTGTCAGTGGAGAATGCTTCATCTTTCCGGGATGGGTAAAGCAGCGCTCATAGCAACTGCCTGATCTTATTAAATGCGCACTGTGCCTGATCAGGCTTAAAATCTCCAGTGCTGTTGCTAAGCACTGGAGATTGTTTTTATCTTAATAAGTGTTTACCGTCAGCGCCGGATGCATAGCCCGGCGTGTATAACCATCTGGGTTTTATAATACCTTTTGATCCCTCAACCATAATCCTATATGGCAACATTAAAGTTAGTCAGAACAGACTCGGAAAATGCCGATTTCAGACAGCTTGTTCCCCTGCTTGATAAAGAACTGGCAGAAAGAGACGGCGATGAACATGCCTTTTATGCACAGTTTAATAAAATAGACAAAATACAGCATGTGGTTGTAGCCTGCCGCAACGGTACTGCCTTAGGCTGTGGTGCCATTAAAGAATATGAAAAAGGTGTTGCCGAAGTAAAAAGAATGTTTGTACATAAAAACTATCGCGGGCAGGGTATTGCAGGCCTTGTACTGAAAGAGCTGGAGCTTTGGGCATCAGAATCAAACTACCATACCCTAATACTGGAAACCGGCAAAAAGCAGCCCGAGGCCATTTCCCTCTATCAGAAAAGCAGTTACCACACCATTCCCAATTATGGACAGTATGCCGGGGTAAACAACAGCGTGTGCATGAAAAAATTACTAAAGCAGGAGCAGGCTGATCAGGCACCGGCACTATAAATATTCCTTAGCCCCTGCCTGTCAACACTTCCTGCTGATCATAACATGAAACTATTTCTCAAGCTCTTCATCAGCCTGCTGGCAACACTTGTTGGTGTTACCATACTATATATAGTAGTGGCACTGGTGCTCTCCTACATACCTGTAAACAAAAACGCTATACCAGCATCAGAAGGCATTGAAGTTTACATTACCACCAATGGTGTACATGCAGATTTTACCATTCCCGTTGTTAGCCCAACCATCGACTGGCGCAACTACCTGGCCCTGCAGGATTACCCCGGTGCCAACACAGGCTTTCAGTATGTAGCCTTTGGCTGGGGCGATAAAGGTTTTTACCTGGATACACCACAATGGAGTGACCTTACCCTCACAACGGCCGCAAACGCTATTCTCTGGCCGAGCCCTACTGCCATGCACGTTACTTATTACAGAAGGCCTCCTGCACCTGGTGAAAATAGCAAAAAGTTAATGCTTAGCGCAGCACAGTACCAGCAGCTGGCGCGCTACATACAGGAGAATTTTGATACAGCAGAAGATGGCAGATTTATCCTCATCAAAAATTCCGGTTATTCTGATTTTGATAACTTTTACGAGGCAAGAGGCAGCTACAGCTTGTTCTACACCTGCAACAACTGGGTAAATGAAGGCCTGAAGAAAACAGGTGTAAAAACCTCCCTCTGGACTCCCTTCGACAAGGGCATCATGTATCACCTCGATCAGGACTGAGTAACCAGTATTGTGTATTGGGTATCTGGTAAAAGGTATAAAGATATTCATTGAGACAAAAGCTAATTCACTGCAGCAAGATCTATTCACCGCAACGGCGAACCGCTCATTCACTCATTCACCGCAACGGCGGACCATTCATTCACTCATTCACTCATTCACTCATTCACTCATTCACTCATTCACTCATTCAAAATAACTGGCACAGGGGCAGAAGATTTCTTAACTTCGTTGTTTAAAGCGCAATTAGCTCATTATGGCTGTTAACCTGCAAGCAATAAAAGACGAGATTTTAGGCTATACTGTATCTACTGAAGAAGACCTGGAGCAATTCCGGAGGCAGTACATTGGCCGAAATAATATGATAGCAGCACTTTTTGCTGAAATGAAAAATCTGCCTGCCGAAGAGCGCAAAGCCTACGGTCAGCAAATCAATGAGCTAAAAGATGCCGCAACTGAACAGTTTAGTGCCCTCATTGCCCAGCTGGAGGCAAACGGACAGCAGCAACAGGAAGAACATCCTGATCTTACGCTGCCTTCCAGGCCCGATGCGCTGGGTGGCATCCACCCTATTACCGCTACCAGGCGGCAGATCATCCGTATTTTTGAACGGGTTGGCTTTAACGTATCTGAAGGTCCGGAAATAGAAGATGACTGGCACAACTTCTCGGCCCTTAATTTCCCGGAGAACCACCCTGCCCGCGAAATGCAGGATACCTTCTTTATTGAAAAGAAGCCCGATATAGCCCTGCGCACCCATACCTCATCGGTGCAGGTACGGGTAATGGAAGGCCAGAAGCCGCCCATCCGCACCCTTTCTCCAGGTAGGGTATACCGCAATGAGGCTATCTCTGCACGGGCACACTGTGTGTTTCACCAGGTAGAGGGCTTATTTATAGACAAGGGCGTAAGCTTTGCCGACCTTAAGCAAACGCTTTATTATTTTGCCAAGGAGATGTTCGGGCAAAACATCAAAGTACGGTTCAGGCCTTCCTATTTTCCTTTCACAGAGCCGAGCGCTGAAATGGATATCAGCTGCCTTATCTGCGGAGGGGCAGGTTGTAATGTCTGCAAATATTCCGGTTGGGTAGAAATATTAGGATCGGGCATGGTAGATCCTGCTGTGCTGCAAAATTGCGGCATAGACCCGGAAGAATACAGCGGCTTTGCCTTTGGTATGGGCATAGAGCGTATTACCATGCTCAAGTACGGAATAAAAGATTTGCGGTTATTTACAGAGAACGACGTGCGCTTTTTGCGCCAGTTCCGTTCGTTGATATAGTGGGTATGAGGTGTCAGGTATGAGGTATGAGGCGGCTAATCAGGAATATCTAACCACTATGGTACCATCCATCATACATATTCATGGCCTTAGCAGATAGACCTTTTGTACAAGATCAGGCGCTGGCCTATATCTTTGTACCATATACTTTGTACCTTTTACGCTTTACTTTATACTACACCTTCTGCTTATATAAACATTTTTTATGCAGTTAAAGAATATTAAAACAGTAGGTATAGTGGGCGCAGGTACTATGGGGCTCGGTATTGCCCAGGTATGTGCACTGGCTGGCTACACCACCCTTATTTTTGATGCACGGCAGGAAGCAGTTGCCGCTGCCATGAGAAAGATTGAAGAAAACCTTGATAAAGGAATTGAGAAGAAAAAGCTGACCAGAAAGCAAAAAGACAAAGCACTTAACAGGCTGGAGCCAGTGGTTCATATCAAGGGCATGAAAGCCGATCTTATTATTGAAGCAGTGGTAGAGCGGCTGGATGTAAAGCATCAGATCTTTGAGTTTCTGGAAAAAAATAATAGCCCCGAGACCATCCTGGCCACCAACACCTCATCCATACCGGTTACCCGTATTGCTGTATCCCTTAAACACCCGGAGCGGCTGGTTGGCATGCACTTTTTCAATCCGGCCCATATTATGAAGCTGGTAGAGATAATTGCCGGTGCAGAAACCAGCGACAAGGTGGTGAAGCTTAGCAAGGCCTTTGCAGAAAAGCTTGGAAAAACTGCCATACTTGCAAAAGATGCACCAGGCTTTATCGTTAACAGGGTAGCACGCCACTACTATGTGGAAAGCCTGCTTTTGGCTGAAGAGAACACCGCCGGTTTTGCTGACATTGACGACCTGCTGGAGGCCAGTGGCTTTAAGATGGGGCCTTTCAGGCTTATGGACCTGATAGGGGTAGACACTAACTTCTCTGTGACCACCTCTATGTATGATGCCTTTTGGCAGGCACCAAAATTCAGGCCCAGCCGCTTGCAGCAGCTAAAAGTAGATGCCGGCCACATTGGGCGTAAAAGTGGGCGTGGGTTTTATACTTATGAAGAAGATAAAAATTAACCTTAGCTTTCTGTTGTCTTTTCTGCTGCTGATAGCGGCAGCCTGCTCAGCAGAAGACGAGCCCCGCTCTGAGATTCCATTTGTAGCGGTAGATGTTGAGTTTAACCTGCAGGACCTGCGTTACCAGGATTTACATACCAACGGCTGGATATACATGAACGGAGGAGTGCGCGGACTCATTATCATAAAAGATAGCAACAACCGCTACCTGGCCTTTGAACGTGCCTGCCCCTACCAACCCCAGGAAAGCTGCGCCCAGGTAGATGTACACAGCTCAGGCTTTTACATGATAGATGACTGCTGTGGCTCCCGCTTCGACAAAGCCGGAAATGTTACAACGGGTCCTGCCCGCCAGCCCCTGCTTCAATACACTACCTACGAAAACGGTAACTACCTCATCATCAGAAATTAGCCCTGGCTGCATTTGCCTATAGCATCTGTTGCCACGCTCCCTTGTAACAAAGTTTGTTGCTGATGGGTATGTATAGCTGTAACCAAACAAATATAGTTATGACAAAAGACCACGGCAACCAGATTAAAAACGACAAGCAGTACGAAGCGCTGCGCGACCAGGGATACAGCAAAGAAAAGTCTGCCCGTATTGCCAATTCAGATTCTCATGAAACAGGCAAAAAGGGAGGTAAAAGCGAAAAGTATGAAGACAGAACCAAAGATGAGCTTTATCAGAAGGCAAAAGAAGTAGGAATAGAAGGGCGTTCGAACATGAGCAAAGACCAGCTCATTGATGCGCTAAGAAATCACTAATGTCTAAAGCCCCAGGCTGGAAAGTGCTTTTTTGGCAGCAGGTAATACCTTGCCCTCAAACACCTCTGGCCATGGGTTTCGTTTATTGTTATTTACCATCAGCTCCATCTCCTGCAAACACAGGGCCGGCACCCGCTTTCTGCCAAATTTCAACTCCCGAAGTTCTCCGTCAATCAGATGCTTGGCCTTGGTAGGCGATACATCAAAAAACAGGCTGATGGTTTCCAGGCCGCTCAGCAAAATCACCTTTGGCTGTGCAAGCATAACCTCTGCCTCCAGCCATGGCAGGCTCTTTTCGCCCCATTCTTTAAAGTTAAACTCGTCCGGAGCTACCTTAAAGCTACCCAGCTTGTTGTATTTAATAACATCTTTGCTGCTGAAGAGGTATACCTTTATCAGGGTAGTTATCCAGCTGTTGTTTCGCTGCAGGCCAAGCTTCTCCAGAACCTCATCCAGGTATTCACTCCCCCCGATGCGGTGTATCTCTCGACCATCGAAGTAGTGCTCATCTGAATAAGGAAAGTTTGCACTGTACAGGGGTACTTCTTTCTGATCTTTTATTTCATAGGTTTTAGCAGGCGGATGAAAGCCCACTACCATTGCCCCGCCAGTAGCGGTTTCTGCAGGAACTACTACCTCTACAGGATTTCCCCACAAATAACTGCGCTCTGCAGGATAGCCAATACTTTTTTTGTACTGGCGATAACATTTCTTCTGGTAAGCTTGAATTTCCATAGTGCGTGCTAATTAAAAAATAATGACCAGATAGGAACAAAGAGAGCTAATGGCAGCAACACCAGGAGAAGTTAGAATATCCAGCCCCACGCTACAACTACACTGTTAAAAGAGACTCACTTAAAAAAGGCTATACTTACAGCAAACGCTCTATAATGCTGTCAACCGTATAACCCTCGGCATCAGCCTTAAAGTTCCGCACCACCCTATGGCGCAAAATTGGCTTTGCTACAGCCTGAACATCCTCAATATCAGGAGAGTACTTACCATTGAGCAGGGCATTGCATTTTGCACCCAGCACCATATTTTGTGATGCACGGGGGCCTGCACCCCACTCCAGGTATTGATTGGCCAGCTCATGTGCGCCTGGTCTGCCCGGCCGGGTCTTATGTACCAGCTTCACAGCATATTCTATTACATTATCGGCAATTGGCACTTGCCTTACCAGCCTTTGGTAAAATAAAATTTCTTCGGCCGTAAGTATCTGGTTTACTGTTGCCTGGCTGGCAGTGGTGGTACTTTTTACAATCTCCACCTCCGACTGATAAGCCGGGTAATCCAACAGCACGTTAAACATAAAACGGTCCAGCTGGGCCTCTGGCAGCGGGTAGGTACCTTCCTGCTCAATAGGGTTTTGGGTTGCCAGCACAAAGAACGGGCGCTCCAGCTTAAACTCCTGTCCTGCTATTGTTACGGAATACTCCTGCATGCTCTCCAGCAGGGCCGCCTGCGTTTTAGGCGGGGTACGGTTTATCTCATCTGCCAGAATAATATTGGCAAACACAGGGCCTTTGATAAACTTAAAATTACGGTCTTTATCCAGGGTCTCGGAGCCCAGAATATCTGAGGGCATTAGGTCTGGCGTAAACTGAATACGATTATAGCTTAGGTGCAATGTAGCAGCCAGAGTCTGGATAAGACGCGTTTTTGCCAAACCCGGTACCCCAATTAACAAACTGTGGCCCTGGCAGAAAATAGAGGTGAGCAGCAGTTTTACTACTTCGTCCTGCCCGATAATAACTTTTTGAACTTCCCGCTGCAGTCGCTTATAGGCTTCATGCAGGCCATCGGCGGCCTCTACTTCAGATGCAAAACGTTTCTCCATAGTTTGTATTAGGTACAAGGTGTTTGGTACAAAGACACAACAAAAAAGGAGGCAAGGGATAAATATTTTAGAAAAAGCTATCCAGCTACGCCATCTGCATACCGTAAATCAACCCAAAGTCTTTGTACGATATACCTTGTACTTTGTACTCTATTTAATTAGCTATATTACAGTAATCGTATTCAGGATCAATATCAATAAATACCTCTCCTACAGCTTCGTTAAACCAGCGCGCAACAATCCTGTTTTTCTTCTCGTTCAGGGCTGCTGCCTGTATCTTCTGGTAATCGTCTTTCAGGTTAGCCTCATGCGGGCCTACCTTCGACTTATAATAAACGATTCTAACGGCTGCTTTTCCATCTGCAGTACGGTACGGAATAGGTTTGGTAATGTTCCCAACCTTCATGGTATCGATCACAAAATAAAGCGAGGGGTCAATATCTTCTACTGAAGTTGTCTGTGAGCCCTCGGCATCTACGAAAAATCCTCCGCTCGATTGTGTTGCCTTATCTTCTGAATACTCTTTGGCAGCTTTGGAGAAGCTTATCTTTCCGTTTTGAACAACTCCGCGAAGGCTGTCCAGGTACTGCTCGGCCAGCCTGATATCTGTTTCGCTTGAGTTAGGCTTCATCAAAATATGGCGGCTGTTGTAGGTATTACCTCTGCGCTCAATTAACTGAATAATGTGAAAACCAAATTCGGTTTCTACTGGTGCCGAGATTTCGCCCGGCTTCATGCGCAGGGCAGTAGCCTCAAACTGAGGTGCAAGCTCACCTCTTTTCCAGAAACCAAGCTCACCGCCAGTGGCAGCAGATCCCGGGTCTTCAGAAAACTCTTTGGCCATTTCTGCAAAAGTTACCTCATTAGAGAGAATGCGCTGGCGAATACCTTCTAACTGCTCACGTACCTTAGCCTTTTGCTCCTTACTTACCACAGGCAGCTTAACTATATGGCCTACTGTTACCTCAGTTGAAAAGTATGGTAAACTATCTACAGGAATTTTGTTAAAGAACCTGCGAACCTCTGCAGGGGTAACGCTTACATCCTGTGTAATATGCTCCTGCATACGCTGCACCAGGAGCTGTTCCTTCATACGGCCACGCAATTCTGCTTTAAACTGGCTGATGGGCTTGTTATAGTACTGTTCAATTTCTTCTTCGCCACCCAGTTGCTGCACCATGTACTGCATACGGCGTTCCAGCTCGCGGTTAACCTCTGCATCGGTTACGGTAATAGAGTCAATTTCTGCTTTGGCAAGCATCAGTTTATTTTGTACCAGGTTGCGCAGTACATCACATTTGTTAACTGAGCCAAACTGTTCACGTGACTGCAGGTCGAGGTAGGTCAGGTCAAGTTCAGATCTTAAGGCAATGTAGTTATCTACCTTTGCCACTATTTTATCTACTACCTGCCTGTTTGCCTGCGGTGCTGACGACTGCGCACTGGCAGCCCAGGAGCTCAGGCTAAAAACAGCCAGGAGCAGCGCTTTACAGCTATTTTTCATATACCTCAAAAGCATTGTTCTTACGTGCATTTTCATATATCTCTTCTTCCAGTCTGGAAGCCAGCTCGGTTTTTCGCCTGCTGACAATAATAGTTTCTATCTGGTCCCGAACAAACTCTAACGGAGAAATTTCGTCCGTTATTTTATAATCCTGAATTTTCAGAAAGTAAACATACTCCTCATCTGAGGTTTCTGCATACTTATTATTCTTTAACCACTGAACCTTGTTAGGAATTCCGGCCAATGGTGTGTTCATGATAAGCTCATCAAAATTTACCCACACCCCATCGTCGAGCATATAGTCTGTTGCAAATCGATAGGCATAAGACTTTACCTTTTCCCTGTCGCCAGCTTTGTTCAGGGGCATGAACTCCCGTAAGTTATTAAGTTTAGGCGCGTTTACAGGCACTTTCACAAACAAACCACGAATGATATTCTGTTTCAGCTGAAAGTTATCCTTATTGTTTTCGTAATACTGCTGCACTTCCTCTTCGGAAACGCTACGGTCCAGGTGCTTGCCTACATACTGCTTTTCATACTCATAGATCATGAGCGAGTAACGATAGTCCTGCACCTTACGCTCCAGCTCCTGCTGATCGAGCTCTATTTTACGGGCTGCTTCGGAAATAAGCAGCTGCTTGCGCACCCAGCTACGTATGTAGCGGTCTGCCATACGGCCGCTGTCTTCGGCATTAATACCCTGGGGCAGCAGCTCTGCCAGATCCTTTAAATAAAGGTACTGGTCGTGCACCCGTGCCACGACTTTTTCACCATCGGCAGTGCTATCTGATTTAGGACGAAAAAAATCGCAACCCGCCAAAAACAGCACCAACACAATCACCAGGTACTTATCTATTCTCCCCAACTTGATCAAGCAGTTTTTGTAGCTCCTTTTTATTAACGCGCACTTCGTACTTATCGCGTAAGCGTGCCACCCATTGTTGCTCCAGGTAGGTCTGATAATCAGAAACTACCTGTCCGCGCACATCATCCAGCTGCTTAGGCCCTGCCGGCAGCACTTCGTTTACCACCACCAGGTATTGGCGTCCGTCTTGCGTAAGCCTGTAGCGCCCCTTCTCCCATTTCACCACATCTACTACCGGATGATCGGCACGCTCAAAGGGACCCTCAATTACCTGCAGGCTCAAGGGGTTTTGGGTGCTGAATATTTGCTCAAGCGCCGATGGTGACTGACTTACCAGCCTTAGCATTACCGGTTGCTTTGCTCCTACTTTTTTAACCTCATAACGATCTTTAGCCAGGCCTGCCTGCTGCAGCTGCTCATTAAATAAAGTGCCAATTGCCTGCGGAGCCTCAATCTGTAGTTTATACTCAGGCCTGTATTGCATAGAGGCCAGCATTTGCCCCAGCTCCTGCCGGCTTTTTGAGGTAAGCTTGCCTTTTTCAGCAACTGGCTCGGGCAGTGCCTTATTTGCTACCGGGTATGGCGACTGGCCAAGCATTGCTTCTGCTCTTTTCAGCACATCTTCGTTTGCGGCATTCAGCACCAGGCCATTTACCCGCTCCTGCCACTGGTATTTATCCTGATTTTGCTGAAAGAACTGCTGCAGGCCTGTTGTATCCTCTATGGCTTTTGCCCATACATTTTCTTCCATGAGCTGAAATAGCAAAATACCATCATGATATTCCTGCACCAGCATGCGGTAGTCTTCATACTTTTCGTCGAGGTGCGCTTCCTCAAAATCAATGAGCTGTTCTTTTTGCCAATCCTCGTAGAGGCGCTCCAGCAGGCTTTGTGGTGCTACAGTCTGCGGCGGGAAAGACAGATCGTGCACCCAATCAACAAAGCTGCTTACGGTATAGGCACTATCCGCAATAGAAAAAAGGGCCTGGTTTGCCAGTGCAGCAGGTTTGTAGCTCCAGCGGCCGGCAGTAAGGCTTGTATCTGCCTTCTGATAGAGGTTTTGTACTACAGTCTTATTTTCTGTAAAGCTGTTTTCTTTTTTCAGGCGTGCAATCAGGGCTTCTTCCTGCAGTTGGGAACGGCTGTCGCGGCTTACGCGTGCTTCCAGTTCTCCCTGCATTTCCTCAAAAGGAGACAATGACTCCCGATCCAGTAACTTAATAATGTGCCAGCCATAAGGTGTTTTTACAGGCTCAGAGATGCTTTCTTTCTCTTTGATGGCAAAGGCAGATTTTTCAAATTCGGGTATCATCTGGCCGGTACCAAACAGGGGCAGTTCGCCACCTTTTGAGGCTGTGGCCTTATCTTCGGAAAACTGCCGCACCAGTGCATCCCACGCCTCGCCCTGTACCAGCTGCTGGTAAATGGCATCAACACGTGCCTTTGCTGCAGCGAGCTCTTCTTCAGACATGTCGGAGTGGGTACGGATCATCAGGTGAGCTACTTTGGCTTTTCCCTGCGAAGGCCGTTTGTCGTGCACCTTTATAACATGATAGCCAAAGCGGGTACGTACCGGTGCCGAAACAGCACCAACCGCTGTATTGTAGGCTGCATTTTCGAAAGGGTAAACCATTTGCAGGGAAGTAAAATAGCCCAGGTTACCCCTGTTGCTCTGTGCAGAGGGATCATCAGAAAAACGACGGGCCAAATCGCCAAAATCAGCACCAGCCTGTGCTTTCTGCTTTATTTCCTGTGCCTTTTGCCAGGCTGCCAGGGTATCTGACGGAGAAGCGCCCTCTGGCACCGCAAGCAATATATGCGAAGCATTTACTTCGGTACCCATGCGGTTATAAGCCTCCTGCACCAGCTGTTCGGTAACGCTGTTCTCGGTAAGATAAGGACGGGCCAGCTGCTTTTTATAGGTAGAGAGCTCTTCCTGAAAAGACTCCTGCTGGTGCAGCCCTATTTCCCGGGCCTCCCGTACTTTCAGCTTAAAATTAATGTAAAGATCCAGGTACTCGCGCAGGTCGGCATCGGCGGCGGCTGTAGCAGTATCACGGCCAATGCTGTTTTTGCGGTACACATACAAAAACTCCTGTTCGCTCACCGGATCGCCGGCTATGGAGAAAATTGTAGTTTGGGAAGGAGTGGTGCCAGCACTATTATTTTGCTGTGACTTGCATGCAAACAGCAGCAAACCACACAGGGCCGGCAGATAAATATTCTTCATGTAATTCGGCAGCCTATCACGCTCAAAATCAACCGCAAGTTTAACGAAAAAATGCGTGACAACCATATAGCACTATAAATGAAAAAAGCCCGTAAACGGGCAAATAAACTTTAAATGCTAAAATTTCACTGGGTTACAGGGGCAAAAATCAATCAGGCGGCTACCACTGGCATTTTCTTTACCATTCGGCACACATTCGTATGATCCTTGGTCTTAAACTCAACATCATCCATGATACGGCGAACCAGCATCAGGCCTAAACCACCTTTTCGACGGGTTTTTATCAGATCTTCAAGCCTGGGCTCGCGGTAGTTACTGAAGTCAAAGCCGTGGTCTTTCTGGTCTATTACTTCAAAAACAATTGTATTCTTTCTTACTAATATATTAAGCACAATGCACTCGTCCGACATTTTATCATCCATGTCGGCATGTACAATAAGGTTAGCGCAGACTTCGTCCACTGCCAACACCAGCATATTTAAATCTACATCAGATAAAACATATTGTCCCAGGGTCTCATCAACGAAAGACCGGATGGTCTTCAGCTTAGATTTACAACATGGAACTTTTATACTATACTTCATCGCTTATTCGCATTAGGGCCTCCTCTCTCGTTTTGACAATTGTCAGTAATTGATCGAGGCCAAGAATCTCGAAAACACCAGCGACACGTTCGCTTAGGCCAAACAGCACAAACCGGGAGTCACTATTTTCAAAATCTTGAATATAAGACATAAACACACCAAGTCCGGCAGAGGAGATATATTCCAGTTCGGTGCAGTCGATTAAAATCTTTTTCTGCCCCCGGGAGAGTGCATCACTGATGGCTTTATCCAGATAAATGGAAGAAGCAGCATCTACATCACCCTCAACTTTTATGATGTGTACATTTTCCTCTGATTCTTTTGTGATGTTTATCATCCTACAATACGCTTAAAGGGCTCTGATGTTACGGCTTGTTAAATAAATATTAAAGTTACCACCGTAATTATAACATTTTCTTCTGAAAAACTGTTTGCTTTTGCTATTTCAACAGAAAAACTACTTTGAAATTACACTTTTCTCACTTTTGGCCACCTCTAATGCCGTGATAATGAATCTGTAGCACTATTAACTAAATTTAAGGACCAAGGTTGTAAAGTCATCCTGTAATTCGTTTGCTCCTGCATAGGCTCGTAGTTCTTCTATAAGCACATTACAAATCTCCTCTGCACTGCTGCTATTTTGCCCTGCATGCTTCTCAAAACTGGTAACCAGTCGCTCCTGCCCATACTCCTCTCCCTCTGCATTCCGGCACTCAATAACACCATCGGTATATAATAGGAGCGCATCTCCAGGCTCATAGCGAATTGTTTGCTCCTCTATATGCTCCTGATAAGCATTATTTCTTAGCAACCCCAGGCCCATGCCTTTGCCATGATACGCTTCTACCCTGTTCTTTTCACTGTTATAGCGGAGTACAGGACAATGCCCAGCCCGTATAAACGTAAAAGTCTTGTTTGCACAATCTAACACGCCATATACCAATGTAACAAAGGTGGTACGGCCCAGCCCACGGCCAAGTGCACTGTTTGCCTGCACCAGAAAATCGCTGCAACCTAAGCCCTGTGGCACCAGGCTGTGAAAAACTCCTTTTAACTGCGACATGGTAAAAGCCGCAGAGGTTCCGTGCCCCGATACATCTGCCACTACCAGTGCTACCCGGCTGCTGTCCAGCCTGTAAGCATCGTAGTAGTCCCCGCCAACATCATCGGCAGATTCTGAACATACGGAAAGCCTGCAATCTGTGTTACAACAAATTTGTTGAGGCAGTAAACTTTCTTTTACCCGCCGGGCAATGGCAAGTTCTTCCTGGTAACGTTCCAGCCTTATTGCTTCATCGAGCAGCTGAAGGTTTTCTATGGAAAGGCAGGTTTGTTCGGTATAGAGGCGAGCTATGCCTATGGCATCTTTGTTAAAGCCGCTGGGCACATTTTTAAGCAAGGTAAGGTAGCCGCTTAGGCTATCCTGCGCCCGCAGGGGAATTACCAGGGCCGATTTATAGAGCGGGTGTTGCACCGGCGATAAGTGAAATGCCCTGCGGCGGCCAGGAATAAGACCTGTCTGCAGACCATTTTTTACACGGGCGTTTGTAAAATTGCTGATCAGTGCATTTACCGAGAGGCTGGGCAGCTCCGCAGAATGAACTATTTTATTGCCTCCCTGCGGATGTTTAACCCATATCCAGCCCCACTGGGCATCGGTAGCTTTCAGGGCATTTTCCAGCAACAGCTGGTAGAGCTCTTCTTCGCTCTGCTTTTTTCTAAGGCTTTGCTGAAGTTGTTTTATTCCATTTAAATCTTCAAGCTTTTTCTCAAAAACAGAAGAGGTAGGCAGGTTAAAAAATATAACCAGCACCGAAAGCCCTGTGCAAAAAAGTGAAAAGGAAAGGAGCACCAGCAGCAGCATATTATCTTCTGCATAGTAAAGCAGCTGCGTATCCGATGAATAAAAGTAGAGGAACCAGGTGAAGAAAAGCAGGCAAACCAGCTGCACGAGCATAAGGCCCAGTGCCTGCAACTTTTGTCCGAAATCGAGATAACCTACCCACTTAAGATTTACCGATAGGAGCAGGCCCAGCCCGGTGATGGCAATAAAGATCAGGTTATAAAAAAAGGTATTAAACTGTATGTTAAAGAGGCTAAGAATGGTAGTGGTTACGAGCCCATATTCAAACAAACGCCAGGAAACAACCAGAAGCCTGGTTTTTTCAAAGAGCATTAGCCGCTTAAACCCTACCAATAAAGTGCTTAATACCACGCCACCAGCCAGTATCTCCAGGGTGTAGATGGTGGTAGCCACAAGGGGCATGGAAAACAGACCGGTGTAGCTGCTGAACAGAAATACCACTGCCTCCAGGAATAATATACCAAGTATACCTACGCCTGTAATGGTACAAAGCTTGATGAGCAGTGGCAGAAAGGAGGGACGATCGACAGCTTTGATCTGTAAGCGGCTGTAAAAAACAAGCGCAATCAGTACCAGGCTTATAACCAAGTGAGGAGCCCACACCCGCACCTCAGGCGTGATGATATCATTCCTGAGACTGATGATGATGATAAAATTGATAAGCAGCAGCACAATCCAGTTCAGGTGAGAGCCTAAACTGCGGATATCAGGAATACTACTGGTTACGGGCTTCAAGAAATTGTTCATCGGCCAACAACAAAAAGGCTGATATTCAGCATCAGCCTTTTTTATATGCTACCCCATACGGGAAAGCCTCTAAAATGTTATTGTATTATGATCTTTTTTTTACCGGGTGCTGTAATTAGGTGCCTCGCGGGTTACGGTTATATCATGCGGGTGGCTCTCGCGCATACCTGCAGCAGTAATTTTTACAAAGCGGGCTTTTTGCAACGCTTCAATCGTGGGCGCTCCGCAGTACCCCATGCCAGCCCGTAAGCCGCCCACCAGCTGATAGAGCACCTCTGCCACTTTACCTTTATAAGGTACCCGCCCTACAATACCTTCCGGCACCAGCTTTTTAATATCATCTTCGGCATCCTGGAAGTAGCGGTCTTTGGAGCCATCTTCCATAGCTTCCAGAGAACCCATACCGCGGTAGCTTTTAAACTTTCGGCCTTCGTAGATGATCACCTCGCCGGGAGCCTCCTCGGTACCCGCAAGCAGAGAGCCTATCATAACACTGTGAGAACCAGCAGCCAGTGCTTTTACCACATCGCCGCTAAAACGAATGCCACCATCGGCAATAACCGTTGCCCCGCTGCCTTTTGCAGCTTTTGCACCTTCATATACTGCCGAGAGCTGCGGCATGCCCACGCCGGCAATAATGCGGGTGGTACAGATAGAGCCGGGGCCTACACCTACTTTAACGGCATCAGCACCAGCCTCTACCAGGGCTTTTGTTCCTTCGGCAGTGGCCACATTGCCTACAATCAGCTCCAGTTCGGGATACTGCTGCTTCACCCTTTTGCAGGCGTCGATCACGCCTTTAGAATGTCCATGCGCGGTATCGATGCTTACCACATCCACGCCTGCATCTTTCAGCAGCTTAATGCGATCGAGCATGTCGGGGGTTACACCTACAGCAGCGCCTACACGCAGGCGGCCAAAATCGTCTTTACATGCATTGGGCCTGTCCTTGTTCTTGAGAATATCCTTATAGGTGATCAGGCCGGTGAGCTTACCCTCTTTATCGATAATAGGCAGCTTTTCAATCTTGTGCTGCTGCAGAATGTCTTCGGCTTTTTCCAGCCCAATGTTGCTGTCGGCTGTTATCAGATTCTCTTTGGTCATTACCTCGGTAACCGGCACCCGCATATTTTTCTGGAAGCGCAGATCGCGGTTGGTGATGATGCCTACAAATTTACGCCCTCCGTCTACTACCGGAATGCCGCCAATCTTATGATCGCGCATCAGGCGCACTGCATCACCCACGGTAGAGTTTACATTGAGGGTAACCGGATCGAGGATCATGCCGCTCTGGGAGCGTTTTACCATACGCACCTGGTCGGCTTGCCGCTCGGCCTTCATGTTCTTGTGAATAAAACCCAAACCACCCTCAAGGGCCATGGCAATGGCCAGGTCCGACTCGGTAACGGTATCCATAGCCGCAGAAACAAGCGGAATGTTAAGCCAGATGTTACGGGTTAGTTGTGTTCGGGTGCTGGTGTCGCGCGGAAGTACTTCGGAGTACGCGGGCAGAAGCAGGACGTCATCGTACGTGAGTGCTTCAAAAATGAGTTTGTCGGAATCGCCGTTCATAGCAAACAAAGTATTGCTTTATTTGCCGGTTAAAATTACAACCCGCACCCACTGCTTTGCAACTAATGGGTTGTATTTATTTTAGGAGCAGTTGGTATTTTAAATTCGGCAATGCGTACTGAGTATCAGAAATACAGGAGCAATCAATACCTATCCATCTCCGGCTCCACCTCATTGGCCCAGGCATGAATACCACCTGTGAGGTTGTGAAGGTCGGTAAAGCCCTGCTGCTGCAGGTAATGAATGGCATACTGGCTGCGGATGCCATGGTGGCAGTAAACGGCTACCGACTTGCCTTTAGGAATAGCCTGCTCATGTGCCGGTAAGCTGTTAAGTGGTGCCAGCAAGGTTTTAGCCTGGTGGCTAAGGTTACAGACCTGGTACTCCTCGGGCTCCCGCACATCTAATAGAAACCAGTCTTCGCCTTTTTGCAGGCGCTCCTCTAATTCTTTTGGACTTATGTGATTCATGTAGAACAAATATCCGGATTCGGCTGGGTTTTTCCTACGGGTTAGAGCCCTATGGCTTATAGACTGGAGCGTCTCTGGAAAGGGGCCTCCCTACTTTCTACTCATGCTTCTAAACTTGCAACTATACTTACTCTTCATATACCTTTGGGCGTTACTGTTGGATTTATAATGGAGTGGAGCAATTTTCTGGATGCAATTAGCGCCATGGGATGGATTGAGGGAGTGGCAGTGTTGCTGGCCCTGGTCTATGTGGTATTGGCGGCTGTGGAAAGCATCTGGTGCTGGCCAGCAGCCTTCATCAGCACAGCACTCTACCTGTTATTGTGTATTGAGGCTAATTTATGGGCTGAATCGGGTTTGCAGGTTTTTTACATAGTTATGGCCGTAGTAGGCTGGCTGCAGTGGCGTAAAAGAAAACCTGGCCGCCTCCAACCGGAGCATGAAACGGGTCATCCCGTTTCTGACAAGAAAGGAATTCCCATTATTCGCTGGCCCTGGCAGCGCCACCTGCTCATTATAGCAGTAAACGGGGCTGTTACTTTACTGGTAGCCTGGCTATTAGCCACCTATACGACAGCAGCTAATCCCTATCTCGATTCCTTCACAACTGTTTTTAGTTTGTTTACAACCTGGATGGTTACTCAGAAGGTTTTAGAAAATTGGCTATATTGGGTGGCAATTGATGCGGCCTCAATTTTTTTGTATGCCAGTAGGGAATTTACATTAACGCCGTATTTGTTTGCTCTGTATACACTTATTGCCATAGCCGGCTATTTACGCTGGCGCAGGCTCTATTTAAGTCAAACACTTTCTTAATGCTACGCATCGCGCTTACCGGGCCCGAATCTACAGGTAAAACTACCTTAGCCGAACAGTTGGCCCAACACTATAACACCGCCTGGGTACCCGAAAGGGCCCGCACCTATTTAACTGAGTTAGGCAAGCCCTACCAGGAAAAAGACCTGCTGAAAATTGCACAGCAGCAGCTGGCCATGGAAGATGAAATGGCCAGGCAGGCAAAAGGACTCCTGTTCTGTGATACAGAGCTGCTGGTGATGAAAATCTGGAGCCAGGTAAAATACGGCAGGATAAATGACTGGATACTGGAAGAGCTGGAAAAAAAACGCTACGACCATTATCTGCTGCTCTACCCCGACCTGCCCTGGACACCCGATCCGCAAAGGGAGCACCCACACCTGCGCGAACAAATGTTCCGCCTGTACCAGGGTGAGCTTAAAAAAAGAAAAAGACCCTATACCATTATTCAGGGCGAAGGAGAAGACCGCCTGCAGGCTGCCATAAGAGCCATTGACAGAATAGTGGCCAGTTAAGAGCTGCCTGTACAAGGTATATTGTATTTAGTATATTGACTGATAAAGCAGCTTTCCGCGTTCACCAGCAGATGGGCGGGAAAGCTGCTTTATTAGTTTTAGCCCAGGGAAAATGGCACCACTGAATCTTCAACCCCCGCTCCCGGGGTGAACAAGCTTGACCATTAAGCAAACCACCAGCATGCTATGATCCACAGCAGCCAAATTTCCCTACTACCCTAATTAGCACATCAGCACATTGCCCTATTAGCACATTAATAAATTAACCGCTATCTTTGCGGTATCGAACAAGGGGTGCCTTAAAGAACAGGCTGAGATTATACCCTTTGCTCCTGGCGCAGCCGGGGCAAGCACCTGATCCGGATAATACTGGCGTAGGGAACGTTTGTACACCACACCCATTTGCTGCCCGCTTTTTGCGGCAACAGGCTTTAAAACCTGCTGCTGCAAGTGTATTTGTTTCATTTTTACAGCTAAAACAATGAAGAAAACACTACTACTGCTGGCAGTCCTGATGTGGATGCCCCTATGCCTTTTGGCGCAGTACTCCCTTAGCGGCCTGGTTCGCTCTGCCGAAACCGGCGAAGTGCTTCCCGGCGCAAACGTACACCTGCTTAACGCCCGGCGCTTAACAGCTACCAGCCCTACCGGCGAATTTCAATTCAACAAACTCAGTAGCGGTACATACACCCTGCGCATCAGCTATGTAGGCTACAAAACATGGGAAGAAGAGGTGCAGCTAAGCGGCGATCGCCGCCTGGAGGTAGAGCTGCCCGACGATGGCTTTCTGGCCGATGAGGTAGTGGTAACCGCTACCCGCGCCACCGAACAAACTCCTACCACTTTTACCGAAGTAAGCAAAGATCAGCTCCGGAAGCAGAACCTGGGGCAGGATATTCCCTACCTGCTGCAGTTTACACCTTCTGTTGTTGCCACATCCGATGCAGGTGCCGGTGTGGGTTATACTGGTATCCGTATTCGCGGATCAGACGCTACCCGCATTAATGTTACCATTAATGGCATTCCCCTTAACGACTCCGAATCACATGGCGTTTTTTGGGTGAACACGCCGGATCTGGCCTCTTCTGTTGATAACCTGCAGATTCAGCGTGGCGTAGGCACCTCCACCAATGGCGCCGCTGCCTTTGGTGCCACTGTAAACATCCAGACCGAGCGCCTTAACCCCGAACCTTATGCAGAGGTGCAGGCAAGTGCCGGCTCCTTTAACACCCAGCGCTATACGGTAAAAGCGGGCACCGGCCTGCTAAACAATCACTTTGCAGTAGATGCAAGGCTTTCCTCCCTATCGTCAGACGGCTACATTGACCGCTCCTCTTCAGACCTGAAATCGTTCTTTGTGAGTGCGGGTTATTATGATGATAAAACCCTGCTCAAAGCAAACATCTTCAGCGGTAGTGAGCATACCTACCAGGCCTGGTACGGCACACCAGAGGCAGTGGTGCGGGGCGACAGAGCCGGCATAGAAAACTATATTGCCCGTAACTGGATAGAGGATGAAGCGGAGATTGACAACCTGCTGAATGCCGGCCGCACCTATAACTACTATACCTACGACAACGAAACCGACAACTACCAACAGGACCACTACCAGCTGCTTTTTGGCCGCGACCTTAGCGATAACCTGCAGCTAAATCTGGCCGGACACTACACAAGGGGCCGGGGGTATTACGAGCAGTTCCGCAAGAACGACAGGCTTTCCAATTATGGTCTGCCCAATGTGGTTATTGGCGACAGCACCATCAGCAGAACCGACCTGGTACGACGTCGCTGGCTGGATAACGACTTTTATGGCTTTACCTATGCTGCTGCCTGGGAACCTGCCGGAAGGCTTAAGCTTACCCTGGGCGGTGGCTGGAATAAGTACAAGGGCGATCACTTTGGCGAGATCATCTGGGCCCGCTATGCCAGCACCAGCAACATGCGCGACCGCTACTATGATAACAGCGCCACCAAGCGTGACTTCAACACCTTCCTGAAAGGCTATTACGAGCTTACCCCTAAGCTGGATCTGTTCGCCGACCTGCAGTACCGTGACATCAGTTACCGGTTTGGCGGGCTCGACCAGGGTGGCATAACCATAGCCGGCGATTTTGACTATCATTTCTGGAACCCAAAGGCAGGCCTTACCTACCGCTTTAACCCCGGCAGCCGCCTGTATGCCTCTTATGCCATAGGCCAGCGGGAGCCGGTACGCAGTGATTTTATCGATGCACCCACCAGCAGTATTCCGGAGCCGGAAGTGCTGCGTAACCTGGAAACAGGTGTAGAGATACGGGTAAACCGCCAGTTTCAGTTCAGCACCAACTATTACCTGATGGACTACAAAAACCAGCTGGTGCTCACTGGTGAGCTGAATGATGTAGGAGCCGCCATTCGCATCAATGTACCGGAAAGTTACCGCACAGGTGTAGAACTACAGGGGGTTTACACACCCTGGGAAGTGCTAAGACTGCAGGGAAATGCTGCCTTCAGCCGCAATATTATCCGCAATTTTGATGATGTGCTCTTCAACTACGACGACGAAACGTTTGTAAGAACTGAAATAAAAGATTCTCCCATTTCATTTTCGCCTAATGTTGTAGCCAATGCCATTGTTACTGTGCTGCCGGTACAGAACCTGGAGCTAAGCCTGCTGTCGCAGTATGTGGGCAGGCAGTACCTGGATAATACCGGCAGCAACAGCCGCAGCCTTGACCGCTACTGGGTAAATGATTTCAGAGTGAATTATGTGCTGCGCCCCCGCTTTGTAAAAGAACTTCGCCTGAACCTGCTCGTTAATAATATTTTTAATGCCATGTACGCCAATAATGGCTATACCTACGGGTACATTGCAGGCGGTGAAACCATCTATGAGAACTTCCTGTACCCACAGGCAGGTACTAATTTCCTGTTTGGCGTGTCAGTAGGTTTCTGATTGGCAGGTTCTTTTTGTTAGAATAGAAATAGAGCAGTCTTTCTGCTATAAACCGGAAAGACTGCTATTTTCTTATACTAATTCTTTTTTTTATTGAAATAAAGCAGCATTTTTAAAGTCGTACTCTTGACCTGCATGCCTGCAAAGACTTTTATTCCTTTTTCAGCAATACATCAACACAATAATGTACTGGTGGTAGACAGCTATCATCCACGCGGATTTGTGCTCTCACATTGGAGAGGTGCCCCAAAACTACCCGAGCTACATGACGATACCAGCACCGGCATTGTGCTGAACGCAATCAAAGCAGATATTCCCCAACTACATACGCATGAGTTTGTAACTAATAACCACTTCGATGTTGACGGCTTTTTAGGTATCTGGAGCCTCATCTACCCAAAAAAGGCACTGGCGCATGATAGCCTCCTGCGTACAATGGCACTGCTGGGCGATTTCAGGGAAATGTATCTTCAATCTAAAGAAGAGCACCTGGCCCTGAAACTGGTTTGCTGGATCAATACGGTAGAAAGCAGAAAGTTTTATGCTCCTTTTGCCTCCTATGCGCCACGCCAGAGTGAGGTTAAACTTAGCATACCAAAGTATAAGTACTTCCTGCAGGAATTCGGAAATGTGCTGGAAAACCCGGAGGCATACCGGCAAGACTGGATCAAAGAGTACAATCAGGTAGTAAAAGACTGGCAGGTGCTCATAAGCCTGAACTCTACCCTGACCCTGGAAAAGGGCCTGCGCTTACTGATAGTAGAAACACCTGAACCACTCCACTATTATGCGCTTTTTGGCCAGAGCTCACCTGCCGATGTGGTCATAAGCATTTACAGCGGAAACCGCTATGAGCTTGAATATAAATATACAACCTGGGTAGATACTGCCTACAGGCCCTCTTATCCGCGCCTGGAACTGCAGCAGCTGGCGCGTCAGCTGAACCAGCTTGAGGAGGGCCCCTACCGATGGGCTGCTGATAAAATTACCGATACCGGCCCCATCCTGCGGCTGCAGGGCAAAACCCTTACAAAAGAGGAGCGCTTTGACAATCCCTATAACCGCCCCATCTATTCCTCGAGCATTCCTGTGCGTAAATTCAAAGCGGTTGTTTGCCAGTTTTTTGAAGAGGCTTACAGAACATTGTCTAAAAAAAGCCACTGGAGCTGGCCGGAGCTGAAAGCTATCAATGAACAGTTGTTTAGCAGCGATGGCGATCTAAAACTAGATTCCCTGGGGCGTAAAAAAGGAAGCCTTCCTTCCACCTGATGCCTGGACGGATTTCCCTTAACTTATCAGCATGCTAAGGTAATGCTACGTCCATGCCCTAACTTTGGCAAATCCGCTGATCTGAAAAATCAGGCTATCACTAAATAAGACTTCAGGCATGTCGAGCCACCATATTGTACGCGACGAACAGGAGCCGGCACTGCTACTGTGGCAACCAGGGCAGCTGTCTTTTGAGCAGGCGGGCCAGCTGCTGGAGTGGAGTCCGCGGGTAGTGGTGCACCAGCCTGCGCTGGAAGAGGCGCTGGCTTGGGGCATTAAGCTCGATGCTATCTGCACCACCCCAGATGCCATGGCAGCGGCTGTAGCAGCTGTTGAACACCAGCAGCCGGTAGATGTACTACCACTACCAGAGCAGGATGCGCTACAGGCCATTCTCCAATGGCTAAGAGACCGGCAGCAGGCCAGCCTCTACCTTATTGCCGATGCAGCCGCAGATTACTTTTTGCTTTTACGACAGCTGGAACCACTACAACAGCTTGCACAGATACAGGTAATAAGCCAGGGCTGGCGGTACAGTTATTTTAAATCAGGCCTGGTACAAAAATGGCTCCCCAGGGGTAGCCGCTTAAGGCTTATCTCTTTTAGTGAGCAGCCTCTGCTGAGTGGCGCAAAAGCTAACGCTGTTATACAAAACCACCTACTGCAGGAGCTGGTACTGGAGCAGTCTGGCATGCTACAGCTGAAGAGTGACACATCAGTGGCTGCTCCTTTCTGGATTGGCGAGGAATTGTAAAGGATTAATAGCTGTACTGCCTTGTTACATTGGGCAGCAAACATACCATTAGCTTGCCAGGGGCTTCATGCCTTCGGCCATACGTATTTTTCCCTGCATATCGGGTAGTAGCTGCACCTGTTCAAAGCTAAGCTCCTGCATAAGGCTGGCTACCGCTGCTGCATAGGCTTCATTGATCTCAAAATAAAGCCAGCCGCCGGGCTTGAGCTTTTTTGCTGCTTCACCGGCAATTGCCCTGTAAAAAAGCAGGGCATCTTCATCAGGCACAAACAGGGCCAGGTGTGGTTCGTAGTTCAGTACGTTAGGCTGCATCTGCGCTGCCTCACTTTGCCGCACATAGGGCGGGTTGCTCACCACTACATCCAGTGCGGTTAGCGGAAAAGGATCTTTCAGTGCATTTGTCGCTACCAGCTGTGCCCCTACCTCTAGTCGCTGGCGGTTCTGCTCTGCAACAGCCAGCGCTTCGGGGCTAATATCGGTAGCCCAAACATTGGCGTCAGGCAACTCTTTGGCAAGCGTAAGGGCAATACAACCACTGCCGGTACAAACATCCAGGATGTTTAGCTGCCCCTGCGCTTTATGACGCTCAATTATCCGGTGCACCAGCTCCTCGGTTTCAGGGCGGGGAATGAGCACAGCCGGTGTTACCAAAAAATCATAGCCATAAAAGCTGGCCTCCCCCAGTACATACTGCAGCGGCTCATGCTGCAATAGCCGCGCTATAGCCTGCTGTAGCCGGGTTTCTTTTTCAGCACTTAGCGCTACTGACTTATCCAGTACTACATCCATCAGGCTAATATCCAGCACGGACTCCAGCAACCAGTACGCCTGCTGGCTGGCCGATTCGCCAAGTGAGATCAGTTGCTGATAGGTATGTCTGTAGAGAGGGCCGGCAGTTTGCATAGGGCAAAGATAAAGAGGATAGCCTTAAAAAGCTGAAAGCTCATGCTATGGAAAACAGTTTGTCTGACCCCATACTTTTCAAAGCAGGACTTCCTTCTAAATAAAGAATTCTGACGGGCAAGTAATTCTTTGCCTGTCAGCTTTTTTTACATTTGTTAACCTACACCAGGAATATGTATCTTTAAGGATAAGCCAAACAAAGTGCTCCTTATTTCTGCAGCGCAATGAGCCAGCAAACAGATTTTGATTTTATTGTGATTGGATCGGGTTTTGGCGGTAGTGTAGCTGCCCTGCGCCTGAGCGAGAAGGGCTATCGGGTAGCCGTGATGGAAATGGGCCGTCGCTGGACACCCAAGACATTACCCAAAACAAACTGGTCGCTCTCCCGCTGGCTGTGGTACCCAAGCCTGGGGTTGCGGGGCTTTTTTCGCATGCGGCTGTTCCGGCACCTGCTGGTACTGCATGGCTGCGCCGTTGGAGGCGGCTCTATTACCTACGCCAGCACCCTGCTACGTCCAAAAAATCAAATCTGGCGCAGTGGCAGCTGGGCAGGCCTGGCACCCTGGGAGCAGGAAATGAATAGGCACTACGCTACTGCCAGCCGTATGCTGGGTGTTACTGAAAATAAAATTCTGGGCCCTGCCGACGAACTGCTTAAACAGGCTGCGCAAGCCATAGGCCGGGGCAGCACCTTTTACCGCACCCAGGTGGGGGTATTTCAGGAACCTAATGGGGAGGCTGGCGGCAAAACCTACCCCGATCCCTATTTTGGAGGAGAAGGTCCTGACCGCACCACCTGCACTGGCTGCGGCGGCTGCATGATGGGCTGCCGGCATGGCGCTAAAAATACCCTGGACCTTAACTATCTTTACCTGGCTGAAAAGCGGGGTGCTCAAATCTTTCCCGAAACCAAAGTAATAGACGTAAAACCCCTGGGCAACAAAGCCGAAGGCAGCGAGGGGTACCTGGTAACTACAGAAAGCACCACCTCCTTTTTCAGAAAAAACAGGAAAACCTTTAGCTGCAGGGGCGTAGTCTTTGCAGCTTCGGCACTGGGTACTATGGAATTGTTGTTTAAGCTGAAGGATAAAGGATCGCTGCCTCACATAAGTCCAACACTCGGCAGCTATGTACGCACCAACTGCGAATCTCTTATAGGCGTACGTACGGCAGGAGAGGTAGATTACAGCAGAGGTGTGGCAATTGGCTCCGGCATCTATATTGATGACCATACCCATATCGAGGCCACCCGTTACCCCAAAGGCTCAGATGCCATGAGCCTCATGACAACCCTGCTCACCATTGGCAGGCCTGATCCTTCCCGTATTTTGGTGCTGCTGAAAAACCTGTTTCTCTCTTTTCTGAAGCATCCGGTAAAAACCTTTCGTGTGCTGAAGCCTGCAGGCTGGGCCCATCAATCGGTGATTATGCTGTGCATGCAGGCGCTGGAGGGGCATATTAACATGCGCTACAAACGCAGCTGGTACTGGCCCTTTGGCAAAAGCATGCAGAGCAGCGGGCAAAAAATTCCTACCTTCATTCCCGAAGCCAATGCCTTTGCCCAAAAGCTTTCGGCACTTAGCGGTGGCACAGCCATGAGCATGGTATCAGAAATTCTCTTTAATATTCCCAGCACCGCCCACATTCTGGGAGGCTGTGTGATGGCACGTTCTGCCACAGCAGGAGTGGTTGACCACCAGCATCGGGTGTTTGGCTATAAGAATATGTATGTGTGCGATGGCTCAGTGGTTTCTGCAAACCTGGGTGTAAACCCCAGCCTTTCCATTACCGCCCTTAGCGAACGGGCCATGGGCTTCATGCCGCCAGTTACGGAAAACAACTGGATAGATGCAGCCACGGAAAGAGCCGAAGTAAAAAAATTATTAACTGCAGAAACTTTACTGGCCACTGGCGTTAAAACCCATTAGTCCTTGATCTCCACTACCATCCATCCCAATCCTACCCGCATTCTGCCGGTTATTGTTATCTCGCAGGTGGCGGGCACCTCGCTATGGTTTGCCGGTAATGCCGTAATGGCCAGCCTGCAGGGCGAGCTGAAGCTACCCACATCGGCCCTCGGGCATATTACAAGCGCCGTACAGATCGGATTTATTATGGGTACTTTGGCCTTTGCCATACTCACCATTGCCGATCGTTTTTCTCCTTCTAAAGTTTTCTTTGGCTGCGCACTTTTAGGGGCTGTTGCCAACTTGGGGGTGCTGCTGGCAGATGGCTTTTTTTCCCTGCTCCTGCTGCGGCTGCTTACCGGCTTTTTTCTGGCTGGTATTTACCCGGTAGGCATGAAAATAGCTGCCGACTGGCATGAGAAAGGCCTGGGGAAAGCCCTTGGTTACCTGGTAGGTGCGCTGGTACTGGGCACAGCCTCACCTCACCTGCTGAAAGCACTAAGTGAATCGCTCCCCTGGCAGGGAGTGTTTTTTGTTACCTCTGGTTTTGCCATAATGGGCGGCATCCTGATGCTGAAGCTCGTACCCGATGGCCCCTACCGACGCAGGAGCCAGGGCTTTGACCCTAAATCTCTGTTAAGGGTTTTCAGCAACAGGTCTTTTCGCGCTGCTGCATTCGGTTACTTTGGGCATATGTGGGAGTTGTATACTTTCTGGGCTTTTGTACCCCTGCTACTCCTGGCTTATCAGCAGCAGCAGCAAAGTGCATTGCCCAACATTTCGCTGCTTTCTTTTGCTATCATTGCCATAGGTGCACTGGCCTGTATATGGGGCGGCTACCTCTCCCAGACAATAGGCAGTAGCAGGGTAGCTTTTAGAGCGCTGCTGGTATCTTTCTGCTGCTGCCTGCTTTCTCCCTTTCTTTTTCAGGCACCGCCACCCCTTTTTCTGTTGTTTTTGCTGCTTTGGGGAATGGCAGTGGTTGCAGATTCTCCCCAATTCTCGGCACTGGTAGCCCAAAATGCACCCAAGGAAGCTACAGGCACAGCACTTACCATTGTAAACTGCTTGGGTTTTAGTATTACCATCTTCAGCATACAGCTCATGAACCTGCTTAGTACCTGGATAGCAGCAGAATATCGCTTTATGCTTTTAGCCATAGGCCCCCTGCTGGGCCTGATTGCCCTGAAAAGAGGCACAAAAATATCAAACATATAATGTTGCTGCTGAAAAGGCTACCTTTTTTCCTGCTTTATGCAAGCCCAACCTAATTTGTTGTATTTTTTAAGGAAATCTTTCGTCACAGCATAAACATTGCACCTGTCTCTTTTCATATAAGAGCACTATTTTTTTCAGCAAATATTGCACTATTAATCATTGCTCTGCACAAGCAACCCCATGTGTAATAAACGCTGCTAGGGATAAAAAAAGCAGGAATAAATAATAAAACGGAACTTGGTCATGTTTCAGCCCATGGTGATCGCTTTTGTATACTTAAATAAAACCCGATTCAACAATAACTAGGCGCAAGGTTTTAACGTAGCATTTATGTATTATCTTTTTGATTAAAGATAAAACAAGCTAACTTGGTTACTTAAGGACTGATGCTTTTCGTTTTGCATTAGCCTACCTATTAAGAGCGGGCAGAAAATTTTTTAAATACACTGGCATGAAAACTAAAAAGAAGAAGCAGTTAAAAACCATTCCGCTCCTTTGCTGGGATGTGTACAAGATGCAGGAATATATGCAGAGCCTGACCAGGGAAGATGTTCGGCAGCTGGATGCTTTGGCTGCAGAAAAAGGCTGGAAGCACAGCTGGAATTTTGAAGAAAAGATATTCAGGCAGAAAAAGACAATCCTGGTTACAGATACTAATCAGCATATCATCTTTGCCAGTAACAGCCTGTATGATATGGCTGGCTATTCTCCCTCAGAGGTCCTGGGTAAAACACCTCACATGTTTCAGGGTTCGGAAACCAGCATACAAATAAAAGAACATATCAGGAACGCCATTGCAAGCCAGCAGCCCTTTAGTGGTACCCTTACCAATTACAGAAAGAACAAAGAGTCTTATAGCTGTTATATAGAGGGATTTCCTGTATTTAACCGTAAGGGAGATCTTACGAATTACATAGCCTTTGAAACTGCCCTTTCTTAACATAAAAAATAATCCTGCTAATGGACCTGGAGGAAAAGATCCAAAAATCAGAAACCCGCATTTTTAAAGCTGTATTCCCAAATACCACCAACCATTACGATACCTTGTTTGGCGGCACTGCCATGCACCTGATGGATGAGGTAGCCTTTATAACCGCAACCCGTTTTAGCCGTAAAAGAGTAGTAACTGTTTCATCAGACAGAATTGATTTTACCAAACCCATTCCGGCAGGCAGCATTATTGAGCTGATTGGCCGGGTTGTGCACATTGGCAATACCAGTTTAAAAGTACAGGTAGATATATTTGTTGAAGATATGTACTCTTCCCAAAGGGAGAAAGCTATTAACGGCACTTTTACATTTGTAGCGGTTGATGAAAACAAAACACCGGTAAAGGTGCTTTAGAGAAAGAGGGCTTTTTAAACAGTAATGTCTGATGCTGTTGTACAATTACTTCAGAATATACATTCCTGTAGAAAAGACCAGTGGCCTCATAAGCGGGCTTATTGTGTAATTTCGCCAAAAAATTGTGATGTTTTGATGATTATGCAAAATTGCTTATCTTTACAGGCACTTCTGTATGAAAGACTACTATCATATCCTTCAGATTACTCCGGAAGCCTCTCAGGAAGAGATTAAGAAAGCCTATAGGCGTCTGGCAAAGGTACACCACCCCGATGTTGCGGCGAATGGCAGACAAGAGGTGTTTATCATAGATCTGAACGAAGCCTACCGCACACTTAGCAATCCTGAAAAAAGAAGTCGCTACGACTGGATCAGAACCTATGGTAATGCCAGCAGCGAACCCGCCAACGAACAGGATACATTTTTACAGTATACCCCTCCGCAGCCCGTCAACAAGCGCAAAGCTTTCTATAAAAATCCGCTATGCGAACGGGAGCTTGTAAAACCATACCTGGCATATACCTATACCGTTAGCAAAATAGCGCTTGTTTTCTGCATTTTGCTGTTCATCGACTTTCTGCTTCCGCTGCGTCTGCAAAGAGACCGTGCTGTTTACTTAACAAACGTTTACTCTGTGCAGAAGGGCAATTCTATTCATGATCATACACAAATTGAAACATGGTCGGGTAAGCAGGTAAAAGTATCTAAAGAAGCTGGCATGCAATTCTCCAGCAATCCAAACATGCTGGTGTACAAAACCCGCCTTTTTTCCAAGGCCCGCTATGTTACATCGGTGCTGAAGCGGGAAACGCGCTATCTTATTGGCCGTTCTATTTACGGAAATTTCATTTTTCTTCCACTGATCCTGCTCCTGACAGCTTTTCTGGGTAGCCTCAAACAGTTTCCTCCCGAGCTTGATTTTTCGCTCGGGCTGGCATCAGGCGTACTTATGCTCATCTGCGCAAGCCTTTTACTGGTTTAAGCTTCCTAAGCTTCTTCTAAAACAGCTGTAAGTCCTCCACAGCAACAACTGCTGCCATTATTATATTTCAGCAGTGGTGGTAGCAAAAGCGTCCTTATCATCTCCTATCAGCAATAGATATAGTAAGAGTTAGGCTTGTATGTTGCCTTTTAAAGATTGCACCTCCCCCTTTTTACTTTTACCTTTATGGCTATATGCAGGAGCAGGATAGGCTATTTATGCAAAGGGCCCTGGAGCTGGCCCGGCTTGGGCTGGGTTATGTAAGCCCTAATCCCATGGTGGGTTGTGTGGTGGTGCACCAGGGACTTATTATTGGCGAGGGCTGGCACCGCCAGTATGGGGGACCTCACGCCGAGGTTAATGCCATTGAAAGCGTCGCCGACAAATCTTTGCTCTCCCAAAGCACAGTGTATGTAAGCCTGGAACCCTGCAACCACTGGGGCAAAACCCCGCCCTGCACCGATTTGCTGCTGAAGCACAAGCCGCAGCGCGTGGTAATATGCAATGCCGATACTAACCCAAAAGCCTCCGGTGGCCTGCAAAGGCTACAGGCAGCCGGTATTGAGGTAGAAGCCGGCCTGCTGGATAAAGAAGGCCGCTGGCTCAACCGCCGCTTCTTTTCAGTGGTGGAACAAAACCGCCCCTACATCATCATTAAATGGGCCCAGACCGCCGATGGCTATATGGCCCGCAGCGACTACAGCAGCAAATGGATCAGCAATGCCTATGCCCGCCAGCTGGTGCACAAATGGCGTGGCGAAGAAGATGCCATTATGGTAGGCCGCAATACTGCCCGCTATGACAATCCGCAACTCACCAACCGCGACTGGCCCGGCTACCCGCGTCAGCCCCTTCGTGTAGTTATTGACCGACAGCTCCTGCTGCCCCAGAGCCTGCATCTTTTCGATGGCTCTCACCCCAGCATCTGTTATAACCTGAAGGAAGACAGGGAAGCCTCCAACCTGATCTTCAAAAAAATTCCCTCTGTTGATTTCTGGCAGCACCTCCTGGAAGATCTTAAGGAGCGTGGTGTGCAGTCTGTACTGATAGAGGGCGGGCCACAGCTGTTTGCACAGTTGTTCGAAATAGGGCTGTGGGATGAAATCCGTATATTTATTGCCCCGCACTCCTTTGGCAGTGGCCTGGCAGCACCCCGCCCGCAGGGGCAGCTGCTAAAAACAGAAATCCTTCACGACAACCAGCTTCAGTGGTGGGTACAAAAGCCCATCTAATACTTTCTTTGGCTATGGCACTACCAAAACTGCATGGTAATTTGCTGTAAAACCTACATCAGAAAAGAGGCAAAGCCATTCTTTTGTTATCTTGTAGTTCTGTAGCTAATACCATTATGGATGAAATGATCAGTAACCTGGAAGAGGCTCTTCTTGTATCGCCAGACAACCTGCCACTAAGGCGTATGCTGGCACAGAAGTATGCCGAAACAGGTAATGCCTCCAAAGCCGAAGAACACTGGAAAAGAGTGCTGGAGCAGCAGCCCGGTGATAAAAGTGCACAGCTGGGATTGGCCCAGGCTTGTTATGCCCAGCAGAAATATTCTACTGCGCTGGTTGTACTGGAAGATATGGCTGCCAATAACCCACCCCTGGAGGCAATGCTACTTTATGCCAAAGCGCTTATAAAGGATGGAGACCTCCTGAAAGCACGTAATGTATATGCCGAGGTGCTGGTGCAGAACCCCTCGATGCAGGATGCGGAGCTGGATGCCCAGTTCAGGCAGGCAGCTACCTATGAGGCCGAAACCCAGGCAGGCGAGGCTGAAGATAACAGAATAGAGCGGCCAAAGATCACCTTTGAGGATGTAGGTGGTATGGAGGCAGTAAAGGAAGAAATTGAGCTTAAGATCATTCGTCCGCTGCAGCATCCCGAGCTTTACAAGGCCTACGGCAAAAAAATAGGCGGAGGTATACTGCTTTATGGCCCTCCCGGCTGTGGCAAAACTTATCTGGCCCGTGCCACTGCAGGGCAGGTAAAGGCCCGATTCATTAATGTGGGCATTAATGATGTGCTGGATATGTGGATTGGCAACAGCGAAAAAAACCTGCACCAGCTCTTTGAGCTGGCCCGTGCTCATAAACCCTGTGTACTCTTCTTTGATGAAGTTGATGCCCTGGGTGCCAGCCGTTCCGATATGCGTCAATCATCCGGACGTAATCTTATTAACCAGTTTCTTTCTGAACTGGATGGGCTGGAGAGCGACAACGAAGGCGTGCTGGTATTAGGTGCCACCAATGCCCCCTGGCACCTCGATGCTGCCTTTAGGCGCCCGGGCCGCTTTGACCGTATTATTTTTGTAGCACCGCCCGATGTAGCCGGCCGTGCCACTATTCTGCAACTGCTGCTGCGCGATAAACCTACCCAGCAGCTGGATCTGCAGGCGGTTGCCAAAAAAACAGAAAACTATTCCGGTGCAGACCTTCAGGCACTGGTAGATATTTGCATAGAGCAAAAGCTGCGTAACTCCTTCCGCACCGGCGTGCCAGAGCCCATTACCACCCGCGATCTGCTGGAGGCCGCAGGCAGGCATAAGCCCAGTACGCAGGAGTGGTTCAACACCGCCCGCAACTATGCCCTCTACGCCAACCAAACCGGGCTTTATGATGATATACTGGACTATTTACGCATTAAGAAATAATGGAAATAAAGCTGCATCCGGCACTGCAACGTGCACAACTACTGGCCGAACATAAACGCTTTGCCGAAGCCGAGCGGGAGCTCCGCCAGCTGCTGGCCGAAACCCCCGACCATGTATATGCCCTGTACATACTGGCAGAAATTCTGCTGGAGCAGGAAAGGCTCGCTGATGCAGAAGAAGTAGTACACCAGGTACTGCACCTGGAGCCTGCAAGTGCGCCAAGCCACTACCTGCACGCCAGGCTGCTCTCCGCACAAGACCTGCCAAAGAAAGCCATAGAAGGCATTCAGCAGGCCATTAGCCTGGATCCTACCGATCCTGATTACCATGGTATCCATGCTATTATCCTCTTCAGCGACCGTCAGTATGAGGCTGCGCTTGAAGCAGCGGAGAAGGGCCTAAGCTTTGACCCCGAACACATTAACTGCCTGAATGTACGCTCAAGGGTGCTCTTTAAGCTTGATCGTAAGCAGGAGGCCGTGCAAACCATCGACAAGGCCCTGGAGCAGGACCCCGACAATGCCGTTACGCATGCTAATTATGGCTGGGCCTGGCTGGAAAAAAACGATCCTAAACAGGCCCTGGAGCATTTCAGAACGGCGCTTCAGCTTGATCCTACCCTGGATTATGCAAAGGAGGGCATGTCCGAAGCCATGAAAGGGCGTTACTGGGTATACCGCCAGTACCTGCGCTATGCTTTCTGGATCAGCAACCAAAGTAAAAGAAATCAGTGGATCTTCCTGATAGGCTTGTATGTAGCGTTCAGGTTCATCAGGTCGGCGGCAGATGCCAATGAAGCCCTTGCTCCTTTCCTGATGCCGCTGATAGTGCTGTACATCCTCTTTGCCTTTTCTTCCTGGCTGCTGGGGCCTTTGGGCAACCTGTTCCTGATGCTTAACCCCTATGGCCGCTATGCACTCTCCGAAGGCGACAGGCGCACTGCCGGCTATGTGGGCATGGCGCTTGCAACCTCAGTTGCCGGCTTTATCGGCTGGGGCATAATGGGCAATGAAGGCTTAATGGCTCTGGGTTTCCTTGGCTTCAGCATGATGGTGCCCCTGGGATCTATGAATGCGCCTGATAAGCCAAAGGACAAGCGGTTTTTAACTATCTACACCCTGGGCCTGCTGCTGGTTGGTGCAGGTGCAGTTGTACTTTCACTGCTCAATAACAGCCTCACCAATGGCTTATCATTTGTTTACCTGTTAGGTTTTATGGCCTATCAGTGGATTGCTAATGCTAAAATAATGCGTTAAGCAGGTAGAATAGCCAGCTCTTTTCCGGCAGGTAAATATGGAGGTACATAACGTAAAGTGCCGCTTTTCAAAAGGTTTGTGCACCTAACACTTGTGCTGTACCTTTGCACCTTTAAGCAATGCAAAATGGCAGAAGAATTATATATCTCTGAAACAGCTACCAGGGCTGAAAAATATGAGTCGCTCCTTCCGCAGATAGAAGCGCTTACCAGCGGCGAAAGCGACCTGTATGCCAACCTGGCAAACACTGCGGCAGCCCTGCATCAGGCCTTTGGCTTCTTCTGGGTAGGCTTTTACCTGGTGAAGGAGGATGAGCTGGTGCTCGGTCCTTTCCAGGGACCAATTGCCTGCACCCGCATCCGCAAAGGCAAAGGAGTGTGTGGCGGCAGCTGGGAGCGCAAAGAAACCATACTGGTACCCGATGTAGACCAGTTTCCGGGCCATATTGCCTGTAGCAGCGCCAGCCGCAGCGAAATTGTAGTACCTGGCTTTAAAGGGGCCGAGGTGGTCTTGGTATTGGATGTAGACAGCGATCAGCTCAACGACTTCAGTGAAACAGACCAGAAATACCTGGAGCAGCTCATGCGCCTGGTAGAGAAGTGGGTGTGACTTGGCGGTATTTGGTATTGAGTAGTGGGTATTGAGTACTGCTACAACAATCCACGCACAAGTTGCTCTACTACAAGACAAGACATTTAAACACAAAAAAGGCAGTGGAGAAAACCACTGCCTTTTTTGTACCACAGACAGAGATAAAATCTATTGTCTAATGTCTATTGTCTATAATCCATTTACATCCCCTCAAACAAACCACCAGTATGCGATGGGGGCACTACACCCAGGTGGCGGTAGGCCTGCTCTGTAGCCTGACGGCCGCGGCTGGTGCGTTTGATGTAGCCCTCCTGGATCAGGAAAGGCTCGTATACCTCCTCAATGGTTTCGGCTTCTTCGCCAACGGCTGTGGCAATGGTGCTTAAGCCCACCGGACCTCCCTTAAATTTCTCAATGATGGTCTGCAAAATACGGTTGTCCATCTCATCCAAGCCATGCTCATCTACATCAAGGGCATTAAGGGCTATTTGTGCAATGGCACGCGTAATGGTACCCGTGCCTTTTACCTGGGCAAAATCACGGGTACGGCGCAGCAGGTTATTGGCAATACGCGGGGTACCACGGCTGCGGCGGGCAATTTCATAGGCGGCATCATCATCAATGGGCGTATTGAGGATGCTCGAAGAGCGCTGCACAATGGTGGTGAGCAGCTTGGCATCATAATACTCCAGCCTTGAATTTATGCTGAAGCGCGCGCGCAAAGGAGCTGTAAGCAAACCAGAGCGGGTGGTGGCGCCAATCAGTGTAAAAGGGTTCAGGCTGATCTGTACGCTGCGGGCATTAGGGCCACTGTCCAGCATAATATCGATCTTATAATCTTCCATGGCCGAGTAGAGATACTCTTCTACCACGGCATTCAGGCGGTGAATCTCATCAATAAACAGCACATCGCCCTGCTCCAGGTTGGTGAGCAAGCCAGCCAGATCGCCGGGCTTATCCAGTACAGGTCCGCTGGTGATCTTGATGTTGGAGCCCAGCTCGTTGGCAATAATGTGCGAAAGGGTGGTTTTACCCAAGCCAGGAGGGCCGTGCAGCAGCACGTGGTCCAGTGGCTCCTGGCGATTTTTTGCTGCCTGCACAAAAATGCGCAGGTTTGCCAGTATCTTCTCCTGTCCTGTAAAATCTTCAAAAGACAGCGGCCTTAGGGCTCTTTCTATATCGCGCTCGCCCTGGGAAAGCGTTTCCCTGTCGCCACTCAAATAATCTTCTCGCATGGGGTAAAGGTCTAAATAAACAGCAAATTCTACTCACCCGCAGGGCAAGATTCTTTCACATATTCAAAACAAAAACGAGGGCATTAAAAGTCCCGAAACAGCAGCTAAACCCATCTTTTTATGCAAGCAGAAACAGGTTTTAAAGAATAAATTCAGGCGATACCAAAGCCTTGTAACGCTCCTTGTGCCGGCGCAGATATGTAGCCATGTATGTACAGTAGGGCATTACTTTCATGTTGTTTTCTTCTGCATGCAAAAGGGCTGCTTCCGCCAGTTTAGCAGCATAGCCTTCTCCACTGTGTGCTGCCGGCACTTCGGTATGCATGATCATAAGTGTGCCATCATTAGCCAGCTCATACTCGAGGTAGGCGGGGGCTTCCTCAAATTCAATCACAAACCTGTTCTGCTCTGGCCGGTGTACTACTTGATTGTTTTGTTCAGGCATGATACAATGGAATTTTTGGTTGCATGAATATTTCAACAGTCATTCGTTACCTTTGCATGATTTCAGAAAAGGTAATCGTTAAAGCTATAAAATTAATTGTCAATCCGTGTCACCCAATCAACGTAAAAATATAATCTATTCGCTGGTGCTGGCAGTAGCTTTTCTGGCTATCTGGGGCTACAGGCAATGGAGCGACCCAGCTGATGCGCAGGGAAAAAGAATAGCACTGCAGGGCACTACCATGGGCACCACCTACTCGGTAAAGTACATGGACCCGCAGGGGCGCAACCTGAAACCCGCGGTAGATTCCCTGCTGAAGGCGTTCAATATGTCCATGTCTACCTATATTCCTGAGTCGGAGATCAGCCGCTTTAACCAAGACGCCATCCTGAAATACGAAAGCCCCTTTTTTTACCCGGTGCTGGAGAAAAGCCGGGAGATTTATAAGAAAACCGGTGGTGCCTTTGATCCTACGGTAGGGCCACTGGTAAATGCCTGGGGCTTTGGGCCCGAAGGTCGTCAGACGCCTCCCGATGCTGTTGTTGATTCGTTGCTTAGGCTGGTAAACTACGACAGTGTATTCTATGATTCTATCGCTATCTGCAAAATGCAAAAGGGCATGAAGCTCGATTTTAGTGCCATTGCAAAAGGATATGGGGTTGATGTGGTTGCCGATTTTATTAAGAGCAAGGGCATAGAAAACCTTTTTGTAGAGATTGGTGGCGAGGTTGTAGCCAGGGGCGTCAATGAACAGGGTGAGCCCTGGCGGGTGGGGGTAAACTATCCTACAGAAAACCCCGATGATCAAAACAGGGCACAAGCCATTGTTTCGCTCCAAAACCAGGCCATTGCCACCTCGGGCAACTACCGCAACTACTATGAGAAGGATGGCATCAAGTACTCCCACACCATTAGCCCGGTAACCGGCCGGCCGGTACGGCACAGCCTTTTAAGTGCCTCTGTTTTTGCCCCCAATTGCATGACAGCCGACGCCTACGCCACAGCCTTTATGGTGATGGGCGTGGATAAAGCCAAAGAGTTACTGGCCCGGGAAAAAGACCTGATGGCCTACTTTATCTATAGCGACGAAAATGGCAAGCTACAGACCTGGGTATCACCTGGTATTGAAGATCAGATTAAAGTTTTAACCACCCAGTAAGTAACTGCTAATACTACAGCCTGTCCTTGTTCCTGCTGCTATTTTCCAATAAATAAAGCCTGGCCGGTTATCTGGCTAATGCCGCTTTCGTGTTAGCGGAGGCGGACTCATGCCCACTTATATAGCCGCCAGGTATGCGGGGGAAGCAATGGATGTTTTTAACATTTTATCCTTGAATATCCTCCTCATTTTATATTTTTGCAATGTTGTTACAAAAAGAGCTGATGCCTGCCACTAAAGAATGGTTTGGTGAGTGGTTTAACTCACCCTATTACCATGTACTGTACAAACACCGGGACCTGGAAGATGCCCGATTTTTTATCAATAACCTGGTACGGTACTTCCGCTTTGCACCACAGGATAAAATACTTGACCTTGCCTGCGGCAAAGGCCGCCATAGCATATACCTGAACCATTTAGGCTATAACGTAACAGGCCTGGACCTAAGCGAGCAGAACATCCGTGCTGCCCGGGAGTTTGAAAACGACCGCCTCCATTTCGACGTGCACGATATGCGGCAGGTGTACCGGGAGCACTATTTCGATTTTGTGCTGAACCTCTTTACTTCATTTGGATATTTCGATGCTGATGCGGATCATCAGAAATCAATTTGTGCTGCTGCCAAAGCTTTAAAGCCGGAGGGAAAGCTGCTTATTGATTTTCTGAACCCCTACCATGTGCTCAACAACCTGGTGCCGGAAGAGGAAAAAGAAGTAGAAGGTGTGCAGTTCCACATCACACGCCACCTCAGCGATAGCGGGTTTATTATCAAAGACATCCGTTTTATGGATAGTGGAATAGATTATCACTTTCAGGAAAAAGTAAAAGCGCTGTCGTACGAGCGTTTTTTAACTTACTTTGAGGTAGCGGGACTCCAGCTTGTAGAAACCTTTGGCAACTATGCGCTGGATCCCTATGAGGCAGAAAGCTCTGAGCGGATGATTTTTGTATTGCAAAACAAACCCCAGCAAGCCCGGTGCTAAGCTATATACTTATCCTGTTTTTTACTGCCCTTTTAGGAGGCATTGCAGTACTCTGGATCCCTGTGCTGGAAGGCAGGGTATACAAGCTGATGCTGGTTTTTGCAGGTTCCTATCTCTTTGCCATCACCGTTGTGCACCTCATGCCAGAGCTTATGCGCAGCTCGGGTGCCAGCAGCAGCAATGTAGGTATTCTGGTACTGGCTGGTTTCTTTTTACAGCTGTTTCTCGAGTATTTGTCGGGAGGTGTAGAACACGGGCACCTGCACGGGGCAGGCAGTGACCATCACCATCATGGCATAACACCTGCTACCTTACTCATTGCCCTTTGTATTCATGCTTTCCTGGAGGGCACCCTGCTGCTCCACCCTGCAGATAACGGCCATGCCCACCAAACCGATACCCTGCTGGCAGGCATTGTACTACACAAAGCACCAGCCGCTTTTGCCCTTATGTCTGTGCTGCTGCATCAGTTACACAAACGCTGGCTGGCTGTTGCTTTCCTGGTGATCTTTGCCCTGGCTTCTCCGGCCGGGCTGGTGGTAAGCGAAATTATCCAGAGCGATAAAGCCGGCTGGGATATTATGACTCGCTGGGTCTATCCGCTGGTGGCAGGTAGTTTTTTACACATTAGTACCACCATCTTTTTTGAGAACAGCCCCGAGCACAACTTCAACCTGCACAAATTACTGGTAAGCTTAGGCGGCGCTTTTCTCGCGGCTATGACTGAATTTATAGGCTGACGGTTTTATGTTATATTAGTCTGCATTAGTTCTGCTGGTAATCAGAATAGCTAATTTTCTATCGTGGCCTTTTATTTGGCAGGGTAATGGCAAAGCTGGTGCCATCTCCAAAAGCAGAGTTTACGTTTATTTCGCCTCCAAGCTTCATTACTGTTTCTTTTACAATATAAAGGCCCAAACCACTGCCTTTAGATTCCTGGTGCGCTCTGAAAAACATATCGAAAATCCGGCGCAGGTAGTCTTCTTCAATGCCAATTCCGTTGTCTGATATTTCCAGGAAGGCGCTTTCCTCACCGGTTATTACCCTGAACAAAATATGGGGTTTGGCCTGGCGGGGGTTGAAATAACGTACTGCATTACTGATGAGGTTGGTTAAAATAACCTTTAGCCGCTGCCGGTCGGTGTAAAAGGGAACCTCTGTTGAAAAGTCTTTGATAAGCGCTATGGTATCGGCATCAGGCATAAAGCGCAGGCTGGCGGCTACTTCTTCCGTAAGCTCATCAAAATCAATAGCCTCTGGCTTGCTCTCCAGGCGGTTGTTGCGCGAATAATCTATGATATCATGAATAAAGCTGTCTAGTCTCCGCAAGCTGCTCTCCATGAGCATAAAATACTGCGCCCGCACCTCAGGGTCCTGCTCATTCTTTGTAATTTGTATCAGGCCCAGCACCGAAGTAATAGGCGCCCGCAAATCATGTGATACACTGTAAACAAAGCGGTCCAGCTCCGAATTTGTCTTCTTCAGCTCTTCGTTTGCTTCCAGAAGCTCTTTTGAATTATGAACTATATCACGTTCAATTAATTCACGCTCGTGTTTAAAATGATCATAAGATTGGCTAATCGCTTCCAGAAGTGGTTCCAAGTCAGCAGCCGGAGCAGAAGAAAGGTATTTCTGCAGCTGGTCTTCCAGCAGGCTATTATATTTTTTCATAGCTCACGCGGGCCGTAAACATCTTGTTCGGGTTGTAAAAATTTCAGCATTGGCTGAATTGTGCAACGGAGATTCAGGCTCCGCTGTAATAAAAACTATTTACAGGGCCTGCTGTTCCAAACACTTCCCGCACTTACGAGGAGTAACGCAACAGCATATGGCTACCGGGGCTATAAGCTGTTTGTGGTGAGCGGCTTGCAAACAAAAAAGCGCCTTAGGGCGCTTTAGGTTGTGGATTGCTACTGTTTGCAGGTGTTGATGACCATTGGTTGTTGGTACGGTCAGTATCGGCCAGGCGGCCACTGGGATCTATTTCCAGCTGCTTTATTTCGGAAATAGGCCTGCTGAGGGCAAACTCATAATCGCGGTACACCCAGGGCCAGTCTGCCGCCAGCGTACGGGGCATCCCCAGGTCTTCTTCTTTTTCTCCCCACATCATGCGCAGCGGAATGTATATAAATTCCTTGCTACCATCGGCATAGGTTACAACCAGGTCTATTGGCATGGGCAGCTCGCCTATACGCTGCAGGCGCACCCGTGTTTTACCATCTTCGGCAGCTTCTACAGCACGAACGGCATAATCAATGGTATTGATGGTTCCTACCCACTCCAGAAAGAGCCAGTCAAGCTCCAGACCGGATGTTTTTTCCATCACCCGCTTGAAATCAGTTGGATTGGGGTGCTTGAACTTCCAGGTATTGTAGTAGCGGCGCATGCCCTCCATCAGCTGCTCATGCCCCATTACGTAGCTTAGCTGGCTTAAAAGCACGGCGCCTTTAGAGTATGAGTTTATGCCATAGGTGCGGTTTCTTTTGTAGCGATCAGCATGGGTGGTAAGGGGCTCCTGCTGATTGCTCCTGGCCAGGCCAACATAGGACTGTATGCTTGCCAGGTGCGGATTTTCCTTCTTCTGATCGAAAAGAATATTCATGACATGATCAGAAGCATAGGTGGTAAAGCCTTCGTCCATCCAGGCATAGAGGCTTTCGTTGGTGCCCAGTACCATCTGGTACCAGCTATGAACTGCCTCATGCACGGCAACCCCTACCAGGCTCTGCAGGTTTCTTTTGCCCGTAATCATGGTAGCCATCGGATATTCCATACCGCCATCGCCACCCTGAATAAAGGAGTACTGCTCATAGGGATAAACGCCAAAGTCGCGGTTCATAATTTGAAAAGCCTTTACAGCCAAAGGCTGCATTTGTTTCCAGGTACCGGCGTAAGCAGGATCGTTCTGATAGAAGAAATGCAACATAGGCCCACCTGGTACCTGCACCATGTCGTGTACATAATCGGGATCTGCCGCCCATGCAAAATCATGTACATTGGGTGCAACAAAGTGCCAGGTTAACTTCTGGCCTTTTTTTAATTTTGGCTGTTTGGTGCCCGGAGCATAGCCATGGCCTACCTCCTGTGGGTTTTGCAGGTAACCGGTGGCCCCTACCACATATTTGCCATCCAGGGTAATCTTTACATCAAAATCGCCCCACACGCCATAAAACTCACGGCCAATGTATGCATTGGGGTGCCAGCCTTCATAATCGTACTCTGCCAGCTTGGGGTACCACTGGGTCATGGTATAGCGGATGCCCTCATTGCTGTCGCGGCCGGAGCGGCGAATCTGCAGGGGCACCTGGCCTTCGAAGCGCATATCCAGGGTGGTGCTGCTACCTGGCAACAGCGGACTGGCCAGGTTTACGACCAGAATAGTGCCTTCTTCGGTAAATTCAACCTCTTTTCCATCCTGCTCCAGCGACTGGGCATGCAGATAGCCGATTTCATCTGGCTTAAGGGCATTGATGCGGCTGCCCACGCGTGGATCAGCGTCTTCTATGGTGCGGGAGCGTGTATCCATTTCGCTACCCGGCTGAAAAGCATTAAAGTAAAGGTGGTAGAATACCCTGTTTAGTGTATCGGGTGAGTTATTGTGGTACACCAGCTTTTGGGTGCCGGTATAACGATTCGTCTCAACATCCATTTCTACTGCCATTGTGTATTCAGCCCGCTGTTGCCAGCGATCGGGCTGTGCTGTTGCAACTACTTGCAGCAGGCATAGCAGCGAAGTAATCAGAAAAGGTTTATACATATGTTATTCCTGTACGGTTTGTAAAAGCTTAAAATAAGCTACAAAAAGATATATTATCCAAAATATAGAGATAAACTATCTTCCAAACAGGAAACGGGTGAGAACAGTTGTTATTGTTCAGCCTTTATTTCGCGCAGTTGAATGGTCAGAAAGAGTAAGAGCGCCAGGGTAAAAACGGCACTACCTGCTACCAGCTTCGGGTCCGTAACATAAAAAAGTGAAAAGGTAATGATTACACCCAGCAGTACAGATGCCAGGATTATCAGGAGCAATTGAAGAAGGCGCAGGCTCATGGCTTAGGATGAATGATGTAGCGCAAAAGAGCATTGAACGCTCTACCTAATACATATACAAAATTAGGCACAATTATTAATTTTTTAAACTTTTCGTATAAAATATTGTATCTATTTTAAGAGATAACAACTATGGCTAAAACAGCACTGAAGTGGGGATTTTTAACTGCTCTTTTAACTTTTTTATGGCTAAGTCTGGAGTATTTAGTGGGTATTCAGACCGATTACATTGCCTTTCACCCGGTAATTACACTACTGGCGCTGCTAATACCCCTGATTTGCCTGTATTATGGCCTGCGTGAAGAAAAGCTGAAAGCTCCCCTCGACTTTAATTTTAGTAAAGGCCTGATCACGGGGCTGTGTATTTCTGGTGTAGCTGCCGTTTTTGGCGTGGTGGCACAATGGGCATTCCATACCTGGGTAAACCCTGATTTTTTTAACAGCATGATCACCTACACCGAAAGCAAGGCACTTGCACAGGGCGTTGATGTGCTGGTGGCCCGCCGGGAGGCAGAAGTCTATTTCAGCATGGAATCCTATCTTTTACAGTCAATTGGCGGAGCCTTGCTGGGAGGGGCCGTTGTATCTGCCATACTTTCCTTTTTTATGAGATACCGGCATCCTTAAGACAAAAAAGCCCCGTTTGAGGTAAGGAATATAAGCATTATACCAAAGCATTTCTGCCAGACAGCTTAAATTACTGAACCCACCATTGGTTTTCGCACACAATTGAGCGGAACACACTATGGTTGAAAAGACCAGGTTATTCTGCGCCTCCGCTGTGGCATTTATAAAAATAACGCTGCTGCATTGGTTTAAGCAATTCTTATTAAAGCGGTTGAAGCTACAGAAAACATAAAGTTGCAGATGCGGAAAAGGTAAACCCTTTCGGCATCAACCCAGAAAAGCAGAGCAGCAGCGCATCCGCTGCCGCCCTTTTATCTTTAGAACTTACGCATGTGATGGCAGTACCTGACTTGATATGCTTTTTCCCTCCAGAAAAACCAATATTGTCAACTCAATTGTTACGACCATCCTCTATATGCAAGCCAATACTCTGCAAGCCAATACTCTGATTGTTGACGAAGATTTCCAGAGAATCCTCCACATAGGTGAAGTGGCATTCTCTTACTACCAGGTACAGCGCACCTCTCCAACAGAACAAGACTATGATGCCTGGCTTGCCTCTCTGCCCGAAATCATCAGAAAGCAGTACCAGTTGCTGGGCTATGAAAGAGGTAAACATTCTATGGACTTTCGGCGCTATTTCATGGCAATAAGGCAACAGGATATGTATATCTATATGGAAGAACACCTGACGCCTGAAGACTTTAGGCTATGGCTGGAACACAAAGATCAGCCGTCTAACCTCTGGTAAGCGCTTTTCATTTTGTAATATTTAGCAGACCGGAAAAATGCGGCCAGGCTTAGAAAGTAGTGGTCACTGAAAAGGGTGTACCTCAAAGCCTTTATTGCTCCATTTCCCTAAGCTTATTGAACTGGGCTTTGCTTACTTTGAATATGGTGCCGTGGCGCATACCTTCCGGAAAGGAGATCTGATCAGATACATCTGTCCAGTTTTTAAGATCAGTTGACTGCACTGCGCCCATTTTATGATCTATGTATTTATCAAAATAAACCAGCCAGGTATTGCCAAGCTTTAATGTAGTTGGACCCTCGGCCCAATAGTTGCCTGTGATGGGTACACCGGCAGCACTGTAAGGCCCGCGGGCATCTTTACTCTCTGCTATCCTGATGTTCTTTTGTGCCGGTTCCCTTGTTTCATCTTTCAGGAACATGAGGTAACGATCTTTGTCCTTTACAATTGTGGCATCAATCACATTGAAGCCCGGTTCATAGAGCAGCCGGGTATCGCTGAAGGTTTTAAAATCTTTTGTGGTGGTGTAGTACATGCGGTGGTTGTAGGCGTTTTCCTCCTGCGATTGCGTTTGGGGGTAAAGGCCTGTGATGGTGGTGGCCCAGTAAATGATGTACTCATCACGCTCCTCATCGTAGGTGAGCTCGGGTGCCCAGGTATTTCTGGCGCCTGTTTCGTGCTCCATTACCGGAATATACTGCTGTTCCGACCAATTGATCAGATCCGCTGAACTTGCATAGCCAATGCCCCGCTCATTCCAGCTAACAGTCCAGACCATATGAAAGCGGCCGCCTTTACCACGAATAATGCAGGGGTCGCGCATGAGCTTATCTTTGCCTGCCTGTGGCTTCAGAAAAATAGCATCGTTATTAAGGGCAGCCCAGGTGTAGCCATCGGTACTCCAGGCAAGGTGCAGGCCATCGCCATTGCCTTTAAAATAGGAGAACAGGTATACTTCATCTCCAGCGGCTTTTTGCCCTTGCGCTGCACAGGAGCAAAGCAGGAATAGTACATATGTACCTATCAGCTTTCTCATTAAGTTCTTTTTAATACTGAAATTAAAGTTCTAATCAACCCTTTACGGCACCCTTGTTGTTGCCAGGGTGTTTAAGGTCCAGCCAGGGCAGCTTCAGAAAGCCAAAAGCCCCTCCTGAATTAGTCTTTTTTCACAAGGCGCACATAGTAAATGCCACCGGCTACTGAGCCCTTGTGGGCAGCAAACTTGGTTACCAGTGTGTTATCAGGTGCATTTTTCACCAGTTCATCAGGGATCGGGTAATCTACGGTATAAAATGTATCTCCCTGGCTGCCATCAAGTTTTACAGTAGCTATTTTGGTATTATTGACCAGAATATCAAAACTCCTGTCTTTGTCCAGGCCGTAGTAGGTGATCCGCAGCAGGGCTGCTTCCCCTTTTTCATCCTTAAGATTATAGCTGAACCAGCCTGTAGCGTGGCGCCAGTGCCGATTCTGATGTACGCCGCTTTCCGTTCCTTCTGCTTTAAAGAAGTGGTCCGATTCGGGCTGCTGTTCTCCGGGAGCAACCTGATCTATAGTTTGCTTTTCCAGCGCCATCTTCTCTCTTTCCAGCACCTGGGTTGCCTGCTGAATGCTATCTAGCTCGCGAGGCGTAACCAGCTGCCAGTATATCTGGTAGCGGGCTTCATGCAGCTTGTAAAAAGGAGTTAGCTCCAGCGATTTGTATTTGGGCTGATGGATAAGACTTGCTGCCGTGAAGGTAAGGGGCTTGCCTGCTACAGGCTTTATTTTTGAAAGCACATCCTTATCGGCGCTTACAAAGATGGGTGCTTCCTGCATGGGGTACAATTCTCCACTGGCTATGTGGCCCATGCGGCTGCTATCGGCAAATATGCCCTCCAGATCTTCCGTACCTGTTTTTGCAGCCAGCACCAGGGGGCCGTGCATAATGGCATAATAGGGCGATCCGTCTGGCAGTTGCTCCAGCCTGGTTTGCATTGGCAGCGTTACGGCAATCTTATCTCCTTTTTTCCACTTTCTGTTGATGGAAACATAAGTGCCTGGCACTGCCGGTACTGGCACTGCTTTGCCATTCACCTGTACCTTCATAGCACCTGCTGCTACCCACTCGGGGTAGCGTATTTTCATGGTAAAAGCACCTGCTTTGGCCTTTTGTACTGTCAGCATGGTTTGTTCTTCCAGAGGAAAGCGGGTTTCCTGTGTAAGCGTTAGCCCCCGCTCCTGCCAGTTAAGTTGTGAAGGAATAAAGAGATTTACAAAAAGCTCATTATCTGTGTGGGCATAGATGAGCTCGCCGTACTTGGCGTGATTTTCAAGGCCGGAGCCTACACAGCACCAGAAGCTATTCTCTGGTTGGGAGTACACACGGTAGTGCTGCGGGCGCATGGGCGTGAAATAAACGAATCCTCCCTCGGGGTGCTGTGAAGAAAGTATGTGGTTGTAAAGCCCTTTTTCATAAAATGCAATGTAATCCAGATCGCTGCTGGTCTGGTAGAGCATTTTTGAAAGCCGGAGCATGTTATAGGTGTTGCAGGTTTCCGGCCCCTCCCGGTCTGTGATCATGGGGGTGAAATCATCTGCAGGGTGAAAATGCTCACGCACACTGTTACCACCAATGGCTACCGAACGGTTATTTACTACTGTTTCCCAGAAGAAACGGGAAGCATCCTGCCAGGCCCCATCGTTGGCTACCTCTGCCACACGTTTAAAGCCTATCACTTTAGGAATCTGGGTATTGGCATGCATACCGGCGAGCTGGTCTTGCCCGGCTAAGAGGGGCTGCAGGATCTTTTGGTGAGAGAATTTACGTGCCAGCTCCAGGTATTTCTCATCGCCTGTGATGGCAGCCACATCGGCAAAAATCTCATTCATGCCGCCGTGCTCTGCGGTAAGCATTTGCTGAATTTGCTGGTCACTTAAACCAGCAACCAAATTAAGGCTCCAGTCGCTTAGCTTAATGAGCATTTCCTTAGCCTGCTGGCTGGCTGCATACATATAGGCATCGCGCAGGCCGGCGTATAGCTTATGTATGTTGTACCAGGGTACCCACTTTTGGTTCAGCGAAAAATTATCGGCCTCTATTTTGCCCTTGGCAATTTCCTGCCACATGGCTTCGCCGCCCGGAATGCCACCAATGTAGCCGCTGCCGTTTTTATCCTGCGCCTTTTTTAGCTCTCCAAGCATATAGTTTAAGCGCTCCAGCACCTGCTGGTTACCCGTAGAGGCATACATAAGCGATAGGGCGCTAAGGTAGTGGCCCGCAGTATGGCCATCGAGGCCTGTTGCTTCCCAATTGCCATAGCCCTTTGCTTTTGGGGTCATGCCTGCTTCGCGCAGAAAGGGCGCCAGGAGCCTGTCGGGCTCAAGTGAAAAGATATACTCCAGGTCTGTTTGCTCGGCCTGTTTAAATGGACTGTCAAAAAGTCTTACAGCAGACAAAGGAAATGGCTGTACCGGCTGATCCTGTGCCCTGACTTCCGGAGCACAAATACCCACCAATGCTGCAAAAATCAGCAGTCCTTTGCCCCTCATCACACGCTTCAATTCTGTTGCCCTGCTACTCATATCAGACTTTAATTATTATATCATTGCTTCGAAAGCAAAATACGCCAGCCCAAGGGGCTATTATTAGATTTGAACACATAGAAAAAAGCGCCTGTTCCCCGGCAGTGCATGGAAACAGGCGCTTTCCTATCATTGTACCTCTTCCACACCTTCGGTAGTCATCACTACCCGCTTTAGGGTGCCATCCGGATTGTAGTGGAGGCGATCAATAGCCACGGAGCGGCGAAAACTGCCCCCGTTTGGCTGTATGCCACCGGTGTGGTAGATGAAATAAGAATTGCCTTTGAAATCCAGGATAGCCTGGTGATTTGTGTTGGAGTTACCGGCCAGCTCATTCAGAATTCCTTTATACTCCCAGGGCCCTTCTATGCTGCGGCTCATGGCATAGGCTGTTTTCTCCGGAAACTGGTAAGCATAGGTGAGGTAATACCAATCGTCCTTCTTGTGCACCCAGGGAGCTTCTGTGAAATGCGGAAGTCCTTCTATTTTATGGATTGGGCCATCCAGCTCAATCATGTTATCCTTTAGCTTTGCATAGTGCATTACCGTATTGCCCCAGAAGATATAAGCCTGCCCATCGTCGTCAATAAATACGGCCGGGTCTATATCATCCCAGCTGATATCGGTATGCCTGGTCATATCATTGGTGATAAGCGCAGAGCCGCGGGCATCTTTGAAGGGACCTGTGGGGTTATCAGCAACAGCTACACCAATGGCTTTGCCCGGGATGCTATCATGTTCAACAGTAACATACCAGTAAAACTTGCCCTCTTTTTCCACCACATGTGCAGCCCAGGCATCGGCCTTAGCCCAGGAAAAATCGCTTACCTTTAGTGGCACGGGATGTTCTTTCCAATCTACCATATCTTCAGAAGAGAATACCAGCCACTCGTTCATTCTGTAAAAATGAAAATCATCTGGTGCCTCATCATGTCCGGCATAGAGGTACACCTTATCATCATGCACAATTGCTGCCGGATCGGCCGTGAATTTATGGGTGATGATAGGATTACCCGCCCGTTTAACTTCCCCATCAGCGGTGGCTGCGGTGGCAGTAGCTACAGGTGCAGTAGCAGTGGCAAGGGGTGTAGTGGCGCTGGTAGAGCAGCCAGTAAATCCTAAAAAGCCGGTAACCACCGCACTCAACACAAAAGATAATTTATAGGTATGTTTCATCATAACGTCAGCCTATCAGTTTTAAATAATGCGGGTTTTGTGTTGCTACATGATATAGTACACCTCCATGATTTTAAAACCATGGAGGCGTACCGGTACAGCACCCGCAGAAATGGAGTAATGATTACTTCATCTCCAGCACTACCACTGAGAATGGAGGCAGGGTAACTGTAAGGTTGTTTCCTTTTAGTTTAGCGCCCTTGAAAGCCTGTGGCGTAATCTTATTAGGGTTATTGAAATCATTAAAATCTCCAACATTTTTGGAGCTAAGAATACGACCGCTTACAGTTTTGTAGTTGCCGCCATCAATATTGATGGTTACCTCCTGCTTTTGCTTTGCATCGATGTTTACCAGCGAAACGTGGGTTAAGCCATTGGCATCTTTGGATGCGGAGGCAGAAATAGCGGGTAGCTTATCGTTGCCAATCACATAGTCGTTGCTCTTTACAGTCATGGGGAGCAGGGTAGCATCCTGGTGCACATTATACATTTCCATTACATGATAAGTGGGTGTAAGCAGCATTTTTTCCTCATCGGTTAAAATAACTGCCTGCAGCACGTTAACTGTCTGTGCCAGGTTGGCCATACGCACCCGGTCGCTGTGCTTGTGGAAGATGTTTAAGGTTGCACCTGCAATCATGGCATCGCGCATGGTGTTTTGCTGATACAGGAAACCAGGGTTGGTGCCCGGCTCCACTTCATACCAGCCACCCCACTCATCTACAACCAGGGCTATTTTCTTTTCAGGATCGTACTTATTCATGATAGCCGAGTGCTTGGTGATCAGCTCATCCATAAACAGGGCCCGCTGCATGGTGGTGAAATACTGCTGCTCGGTAAAACCGGTGGCAGGACCTTTAGCACCCCAGTCTATTACTGAGTAGTGATGCAGGGCTACGCCCGATACCATGCTGCTGGGTATGTTCTTCATCAGTGTTTCCGTCCAGTTATAATCGGCAGAGTTTGCACCGGATGCAATTCTGTACAGGCCGCCTTCATTAGTCCAGCCGGCCATAAAGGTGGCGTATTTACGGTATTCATTGGCATAATAATCAGGCTGCATGTTACCGCCACAACCCCAGGCCTCGTTGCCCACTCCCCAGAATTTAACATTCCAGGGCTTTTCACGGCCATTCTCGCGGCGCAACTTCGACATTGGACTTTCGCCTTCGAAGTTTACATACTGCACCCAGTCTATTACGTCCTGCACAGTACCGCTGCCAATGTTTGCTGCCAGGTAAGGTTCTGTGCCCAGTGCCTCGCACATGTTCAGGAAATCGTGGGTACCAAAGCTGTTATCTTCTGTAACGTTGCCCCACCAGGTATTTACAATGGTAGGTCGTTCTGATTTAGGTCCGATGCCGTCTTTCCACTGATAGGTATCGGCAAAGCAGCCGCCCGGCCAGCGCAGGTTAGCTATTTTAAGCTTCTTAAGCGCATCTATTACATCGTTACGTACCCCATTGGTGTTTGGAATGGTGGTGTTGTTTTCACCTACATAAAAGCCTCCATAAATGCTCCTTCCCAGGTGTTCTGCAAAATGTCCGTAAATGTGCTTGCTGATTTTCTGATCAGAGCCTTTTGCGTTCATGGTGATGGTATTTTGCCCGTAGCTCAGCAGGCTGCACAGGAGTACAATACCACTTAAAAATATCCTTTTCATCTATGCTGTTTGTTTATTAATGGTTGTTGTCTGATTGGTATCGGGTATGAGGTAGTCCGCTGCTGCGGTTTTAGTGCCTTTGCAGTTTATGATTTTTGCTTATTCCTTTTGCAGCTGCTTGCCCCATACACTGAAGCCATCTGCAGCCAGTCCGGTAAAAAGAATGGCAGTCGTTTTATTTTCCCAGTCCCAGCCCCGGGATAAAATTACGCTTGTCTCCTGCGCTCCCTGCCCGAATAGTAGCAGCCTGTCACCCTCCTGTTTCCAGGTGGTAAATTCAGGAGAGCCCTGCACCTTGCCATCTGCTGCCAGGCTAACTTTGGTTGAGTTATTGAACATGCTGGTGCTGTAGTGCCAGCCACCGGGAGGAATCTGGCCCTGCCAGAGGGTAACGGTATCTTTCACTTCCGCCAGGTGCATTATTTCCCAGCTGCCGGCAAGCTCTTCCTGGCTGATGGGCCGCTGTTCCATGGCTGCATAACGCTCCGGAGACACCACCGGCCAGCCCCCTTCTGTCCAGAACACTTTACGGGCGTGCAGCACCATCATCAGGTTTTCTGGTGCCAGCCTGCCCTGGTGAAGCATATAAAACTGCCCCCCATCGTTCAGCACTGCCGGATGGGCTACACCTGCCCAGCCCGGATGGCCATCAAAACGGTAGGCGTAGGTAAGCACCGGAAAATTATTGGTGGTATCAGCCATATCCTTTCCAAACATATCGAGATAAGGACCGTCGGGAGTGGCTGATCTGCCTACGCGCACATTGTAATGAGTAAAGAGGGCATCATAAGAAACAAAGAGGTAATACATCTCTGTGTCGGGATTGTAGATAACTTCAGGCGCTTCAATAATTCTTTCTTTGCCCTCGGCCCTGCGGGCCACTACTTTTCCTAAATCGCCCTCCTGCATGGCAAGGCCAGTAGCAGGGTTTAACTCAAGGGCGAACAGGCCGCCGAAGTAGGAGCCATAAATCATCCAGTGTTTCCCTGTCTGTGCATCTACTACCACAGAGGGGTCTATAGCATTCATGGGGCTGCTTTCAAATGTTTTTACCACCAGCCCCTGCTGCTCCCACGGGCCTTCTGGCGAATTGCTTGTAGCCAGCCCGATGGTAGAGGTATTGGCACCAAACACAGAAACTGAATAGTACAGGCGGTAGCCATCGCCCCATTTCATGATGTAAGGTGCCCAAACACCGCCGGGCTCCCTCCCACCGAAGGCCTCCCGAATGTGCTGAACGGCAGCCGGGGGTATGCTATCAAACGCCCAGCCTACAAACTCCCAGTTTACCAGGTCTGCAGAGCGGCGCACATGTATGTTGCCAATGGCTATGGAATCAGATTCCTGCACGGCACCCTCTGGCCACCAGATGGCATCTGTAGAGTACATGTAGTAGTTATTACCAGCCTTGATAACGGAGGGATCATGAACATTGTATGTACCCCATTTCCTGTAGTGCTGAATATCCGTTATAGCACTGTAGTCATCCCCGATATTGGGGCCGGCTGTTGTTTCACTTAGCTGCTCTGCCTGGTTTTGCTGCGTCTGGCAGGCTCCGAACAGGGCAAGCAGTAGTGTAAGTTGTATGAGTCTCGTCATGTTGTAGGGTTACTCCTGTAGCAGAATTAAGAAGAGAATCTCCCGGAAAAAGTGCAGATTTTTACACCTGCACAGTCCGGGAGAATCTACCAACCAACCAATTTGAAGTAAAACTTATCTTGTTCTTAATTATTAAGATTCTTTTAAACAGACTGGTATTTACTGCCCAAGGGCCACTTGTGGCCAGCCATCAGCATCCCAGCCAAGCTTTTCAATTCTTAGCTTTGGTCTTCCCTCTTCGGCAGCGGCATATGCATGGAATACCAGGTAATCAGTATTATCAAAAGTATAGACTGAATTATGCCCTACGCCATACCAGTCTTTATCTCCCTGCAGCACCAGTGTAGCCTTTCCTTCCAGCATTTGCGCTCCCTCACGGTTCAGGTAAGGTCCCTGAATATCTTTTGAACGGCCAACTACCATTTTATAGGTGCTGTTAACACCCCGGCAGCAATAGTCGTAAGAAACAAAGAGGTAATAGTAATCTCCTTTTTTGAACAGAAAGGGGGCCTCTATGGCGGCGCTTCCGGCCAAGGTATCGTGGGTGCTCCATTCCCGGGGGCGCCTGGCCAGCGTATACCATTCTTCGGGCTGGGCAGGCTTTTTCAAACTATTATCCATTTTTACCAGCTTCATGCCTCCCCAGAAAGAGCCAAATGTTAACCAGGGCTGCCCTTTTTCATCCTTTATCAGGTTAGGATCTATGGCATTCCACATATCCCTGCCCGGCACCGACTGCACTACTTTACCATGGTCGGTCCATTTATAATTGGGGTCTTTAGGATCAAGAGTAGGATTGGTAGCCAGGCCTATGGCTGAGGTATTTTTGCCAAAGGCAGATACTGAATAGTATAAGTAGTAGGTGCCATTATGATAGGAAATATCAGGCGCCCATACATGGCCCTTAAAGCCCGGAATAGCATCTACAGCCCATTGGGGCGGGCTATCAAAAACAGCCTTCTGGCGGCTCCAGTTGTTCATATCCGGCGATGACCAAACAGCGATTCCAGGCCCTGTAGCAAAGAGGTAATACGTACTACCCTGGCGGATCATTACCGGATCATGTACCCTGAAATTTGCGCCCTCGCCCTGTGCACTTGCCGTGGAAGAAATGCCAATAATCAGCAGCACAAGCAGTAAAAGCTCTCTGAAAAAATAATTTTGTGTTACTAGCATTGCCTTTCCATTTTACATGAGCGAACTGTAGCCAATCAAAAAAATCATTAGATGGTTAGATACTGCCTGTACTGACAGGGCTGCAAAATTGATGCTGCGCTGAAATCCCAGCTTTATGCTTTTCATTTTCAGATCTCTTCCGCTTAAAACCAGCTTTTTTGAAATGGCCTTTTAAGCGGCTTCGACACTCAGTACAATATAACTGTTTTTTTTACACTTAAAAAATTTTAAAAAGATCCTCCTGAAACTTTTTGCCTCAGGAGGATCTAAATTCTGTGTTTCAATCGATTACTGCTCCTCTCTACTGACCAGTTGGGAAGGAGCAGCTGGCCTTTTAACGTCAGGCCATTACTATTCTTTTACAGAAAATTTATAGGTGGTTTGGGTATGGTAAGTCTCGCCCGGCCTAAGGGTTACAGGAGGAAAGCCCTTCTGATTTGGGGAATCAGGATAGTGCTCAGTCTCAAGGCAAAATCCGGTGCGGTGACCGTAGGTGCTGCCTTTGCCACTTAGTGAACCATCCAGGAAATTGCCGGTGTAGAACTGTATGCCTGGTTCGGTGGTATGCACCTCCATAAAGCGGCCGCTTTCAGGATGGTGAACAGTTGCCGCCAGGTTCATTTCTCCAGCGGCGCCATTTAGTACCCAGCAATGGTCATAACCTTTGCCATAGCCAATCTGCTGGTCATTGGCATCTATTCTTGCTCCAACCTCTGTTGGATTTGTAAAATCAAAAGGAGTACCTTCTACTGGTTTTAATTCTCCTGTAGGTATCAGGGTCTGGTTTACCGGTACAAAACGATCAGCATTGATCATTACTTCGTGGTCCAGAATTTTCTCTCCCAAATCGCCACTTAAGTTAAAGTAAGCATGATTGGTAAGGTTAACCACAGTGGCTTTATCGGTAGTAGCTTTGTAATCGATCTTAACGGCATCATCGTCGGTGAGGGTATAGGTAACATCTACCGTAAGGTTGCCGGGATAGCCTTCTTCGCCATCCTTGCTAAGGTGGCGAAGCTTTACGCCAATGCCTTCTTCGCCTTCAAACGATTCGGCCTGCCACAGCACCTTATCAAAACCTTTTACGCCACCATGCAGGTGATTTGGGCCATCGTTGGCTGCCAGTTTATAGGTTTGGCCATCCAGCACAAACTGTGCGTTGGCAATACGATTGCCATAACGGCCTACAATGGCGCCAAAGTAAGGCACACCCTTCTGCAGGTAGCCTTCCAGGTTTTCAAAGCCCAGCACAACATCCTCCAGGGAATCGTTTTTATCTGCCACCTTCAGAGAGGTGATCACGGCTCCATAGTTGGTAATTTTAAGCTCGGTGCCATTTTCATTGGTCAGGGTGTAGAGGTCCACCACAGTACCATCTTCCATTTTTCCAAAATCAGACCTGCTTACACTGCTGGTGCTGACGCTTTGCTCTGTTTCTGTAGCCTGCTGTGGGGTATCCTGCTGGTTTTCAGGAGATCCCGAACAAGCCCAGCCGAATGCCAGCAGCCCTAACAGCGCCACTGTAGTTTGTTTTCTTTTCATATGGTTGATCATCAGAATTAAATTGGCAGCATTGATAGCTTACGCTGCTCCATTGTATGGACGAATATAAGGAGCGCCCGGCGAGAGAACAAATCTTCTTGCCGGGCACTCCTGCTCCTGGAGCTGCCAGATGATTAACTTGCTTTTACCCGCACCACCGTTACAGAATAAGGGGCAAGGGGCAGGTTTACTTTATTGCCTTTTACATTTAAAGATTGCTCTACCGGGCTGATGTTGATTGGATTCTCCAGCGTGTTTACCGCATCCAGCTTATCGCTTTTCATTACGGTTACTTTTGCTTTAGAAGCCAGCTTTTTAACACCCTCCACTACAGTTTCGCTGTTTTGCACTTTGTCGGTAGTGTTTACCATCTTCAGGATGATCTCTCCGGTTTCATTGTCTTTTACAGCCGAAGCGTATAAACCATTCTGGCCGGTAACGGCCTCATTCTGGTGGAGCATGGGCACCACCTGCGAACCTTTGTTTGTAGAGAACAGCTTCTGCACGTAGTAGTTGGGCGTACCATGGGCACGCAGGTTGTCAACCCAGATCATATCGGGCGTCCACTGCCAGCCTTCGGCATGTGCGAAGAGCGGAGCATAGGAGGCCATCACCACTACATCGGCATTGCGCTCCAGACCTGTCATAAAGGCTGCTTCTGAGAGAGCTGTTTCCCAGTTGTTCTTGTTATCGGGGCTGGCAATGGCTACGCTTTGTGCAGCATATTCACCTGCAAAAATCTTGGGACCATTGCGGTCGTAGCTGTCGTAGCGGGTGGCATTGTCGCGGAACCACTGCGGCGGGCGGTAGTAGTGCTCGTCGATTAGCTCTGCATCCATGGCCCGAAGCGTTTTATCCAAGTACTCAAACTCCGCACCTTCGGGGAATGGTCCTGTGGTAGTGACAAGGGTAATTTCAGGATGTTTAGCCTTAAGTACTTTTTCGAACTCCTTAAAACGTTCGATGTACTGCTCGCCCCACTGCTCGTTGCCCACACCTAAATATTTCATGTTGAAAGGCTCGGGGTGCCCCATTTCGGCACGTTTCTTACCCCACTCGCTGGTAGCAGGACCATTTGCAAACTCTATCAGATCAAGTGCATCCTGAATGTATTCACCCAGCTGATCGAGCGGAACAACCTCTCCGGTGTTAAACTGGCAGGCCATACCGGCATTGAGAATAGGCAATGGTTCGGCACCAATATCTTCAGCTACCTGAAAGTACTCAAAGAACCCCAGACCAAAGGTTTGGTAATAGTCTGGGGTAAGGCGGTGCTTGAATTCTGTATTCCAGCGGTTTACGATCAGGTCACGCTCTGCAGCGGGTCCAATAGTTTTTTTCCACTGAAAGCGCTCGTCCAGGGTACGGCCTTCTACAATACAGCCACCGGGAAAACGCAGGAAACCAGGCTTCATATCGGCCAGTAGCTGAATCATATCGGCACGCAAACCACCCGGGCGTCCTTTCCAGGTATCTTTAGGAAAGAGGGAGATCATATCCATATCAATCTCGCCCTGCCCTTTGGTCCAGACGTTCAATGCTGCTTTTGGTTCGGTAGCGGTAGCCGTAAAGCTGGCGGTATATTTTTTCCACTCCTGCCCCTGCGGCTTAATGGTGGTTTCGCCAATCTTTTCGCCCTTTGCATTTACCAGCTCTATGTTCAGCACTATGTTGCTGCCGGGCTGCTGGCGGGCCATTACCGAGAAATTGTACTGGTTACCCTGCTTAATGCCCATGCCCCTGAAGCCTTCGTTGGTGATGCCATAATCGCCAGTGGCAGATTTCACTTTTACGCGGGCAAAGCGGCGGTTGGCCATGTCTACCTCTCCCAGGTTGTGCACCAGCACGCTACCCTCGGCACCACCTTTTTTTGCTTCTTTCCAGCCCATCATGGGCGTTTCGAACTCAAAAGAGCGGTTTTTTACCAGTTCTGCATATACCCCTCCATCGGCTCCCATGTTGATATCTTCAAAGAAGAGCCCCCACATGGTGGGCTGTATTTCAGCCGTAGGCTTGTTTGCCTTCACCACAAAAGAGGCTGGTTGTTGTGCAGTAACATTTGCTGAAGCAATAATTCCTATCACTAATGCAGCAAAAGCGCTATACTTCCTTTTCATGTTTACAGAATGAATTTTAAGCTATTCAAATATATTATGCAGCACTTCGGGGCTACTATCCCTTTCTATCACTGCCGCTCATCGGCCTCATAAATCTTGCATTTGTTTGCTAAATAAATCTCAGGCAGAACATAAGACTGTTACTCTATTTTTTTACCCCAGACAGCAATGCCTTCGTTGTTAAGACCGGTGAAAATCAGGGTTTCCATTACTTTATTCTCCCAGTCTCTGCCGCGCTTCACAATTACTTTTTCTACAGTCCCGTCTGCCCAGTTTAGGATAAGGGTACCATCACTATAAGTCCACTGGTTTTCGGCACTCCCGTTTATAGAACCATCGGCGCCAAGCGTTAAGGGTACCGATACCTGAAGATCTGGCGAGCGTTGTTCTTCGGCATAGCCAGGCACCACCCGGTAACCCAAAACAATACGCTCCCACGCACCTGATAGCTCTGCAGCTTCAACAGGCGTTTGCTCTAGTCCACCATAACGCTCCGGAGATACCACAGGCCATCCATCTTCTGTCCAGTACATCTGGCGAACATGCATGGTCATGAAAAAAACACCAGTGGCAGGCCTAGCTTGGGTAGCCATATAATACTGGCCCTGGCCATCCTGAAAAACAGCCGGATGCGAGACGCCCTGGTAGCCAGGATGCCCCTCAAACTTAAATGGTGCCAGGATCATGGGAAGATCATCCCGCTCTTCGTTCATGTCATGGCCATGAAAATCATAGAATGGACCGGTAGGAGAATCGGAGCGGCCAACCCGCACATTATACTTGGTTTCCAGCCAGTCGTAGGCAATAAACAGGTAATACTTTTGCTGCTCCGGATTATAAATAATTTCCGGACCTTCGATATTACCATTTGGCTGGCCGTTGGTAAATCCGCGCTGGGCAATTCTGGTGCCTTTGTCTCCAGCATTCAGAGCCATGCCAGTGGCAGGGTTTAGCTGCAGCACATAGATACCATCCCATGCAGAGCCATAGTAGAACCAATGTTCTCCATTTTCAGCCACAATTATTGTTGGATCTATTGCATTGGTTTGCCTGGTATTATTGGCCAGTGAGGTAACTACAGGACCTTTTTCAACCCACGGCCCTCTTGGTGTGGAAGCAGTGGCTAAACCGATTACACTTAGGCGGGGAGTAGGTGATGACAGGGAATAATAAAGACGGTACTCATTGCCGAATTTATAAACATAAGGTGCCCACAACGAGTTGAAGGGCTCTCCTCCGTTAGATTCTATAAAATTAGCACCCTTTTCAGGTATCTCATCGAATGCCAGGCCCAGAAACTCCCAATTGATCAGATCTTTTGATCTTCTCATTTGAATACCCGGACCAATTACATTGCCATAAGACGCATCGGTGCTATAGCTGTAGTAATATTCTCCATCTTTTATAATGGCAGGATCATGAACATTATAAAACCCCCATTGATCTCTGTCTTCATAAGAAGAAATGGCGCTATAATCATCAGGAAACCTATCAAAGTCAAAGACTTCGGGATCAGTTTCGTCAGTAGGCTCTATAGGTTTTGAGTTTGTTCTTTTTTCCGGTTCTTCTTTTTCACAGGAAGATGTTAGTATTCCCAGTGACACTATCAGCACAATGAGCTGAAAATACCTAAAAAACAACTGGAAGTTTTTGTGTTTTGATGCTTTCATTTTAAATGTTCTTATTGCCCTCACTATTCCCTAAAAGGACTTACCACTCTCACGCAACAGTAACTGTCTTTTTTTTATGGAAACAGTTGAAGCCCCCTGTGACAAAGGGCTTCAACTATAACTTTTATATACAAGTGTCTTTACCTGCTAATGCAGCCCTAGAACTTGTACAAATCCAGGTAATAAGGGTGTACATAAGGTCCTCCAAAACGGACTTTTGCTACTTGTTCACCCGCCTCCAGCTGGAATGGATTCGCTAAATGATAATCTTCGAATGCTATCCATCCATTAGGGGGAACTTCCGGCGAACGTTGTGCAGCATTTACATTGTTATTGAAAAACAACCACATAAAGCTTTCTGCATCAGCCCAGCCTGAAGCAAGACCTAACGCTGCCAGGTAGCGGCCCGTTTCAGGAACCGTAACCGGTATGTTGGCTCCGCTTGCTGCATCTAAATTACCTGCCCCGTCAAAGTTGAGAAAGCCTGCGTACACGCCATCTGCAGGAAAAGGAGGCTCTTTTGGTCCATCGGTGTTCCAAACCTCAGCACCAACACCTGTTAAAGTACCTCTGCTAATAGGAATCCTTTCACCAACCCGAACCTTAAGTACTTCGGTATCCATGATTAAACCACCGTCGGCATCATAGGCTAAGGCAGTGATCTCATAGTTTGTATACGGCGCTACATCAGCTCCTACAGTAAATTCATGAACGTAAGGAGCAATAGTAGCCTCACTTAGTACTGTACTGCCTTCCATGAATACTACTTTGCTTACAGTTGCCAGATCTTCATCTTCTCCAGTAAGCTGAGCAGTTAAAATCACGGTTTCTTCAAACCCACTTAAAACAAAAGGATCATCAGCTGTCAGCGCCACTAAAACATCAGCAGTTTGAATAAGATCAAATCTTACATTTATAGGGCTGAAGAAAGTACCTTCAGGCGTTGTTACTGCGAATGTTCCTGAAAATGGGCTAAAGTAAGCACTGCGTGGTACGGTGAAAGTAATAGCATTTCCAGCATCGTTTACCTCAAACTGCTCTATTACTGTGTTACCTATGCTTAGAGCAGTTGCACCTGCCAGGTTGGTACCTGTAAGAGAAACTTCTGTACCCACACCTCCTGTAGCAGGGCTAACAGCAGTAAAAGTGGATGCTAATGCAGGATCCAGTACTTTAAATGGATATGTATAGGTTCCACCTGGGGCATCTACGGTGACCAAAACGTCGCCAGAACCAATACCCGCAGGAACATTAACAAGAACAGCATTAGCTGTATCGCTTAGTATTGCAGCCTCAACATCGCCAAAGGTTACTGAAGAAGTACCTTTAACATTAAGTCCAATAATGGCCACAAGGGAACCCGGAGTACTTGCCGCAGGATAAATCTGTGTGATCTGTGGTTCGGGTGTAGGCTCTGTATCTTCCTCGCAGCTAACTGTCAGGAAAGATATAACCGGCATCAGTACAAATAGTAAATATCTAAAGAGCTTATTCATCTTAATGAAGCTTTAAAGTTAAATAGGTGCACACTATAAACTTTACTGGTTAAGCAAGCTATAATATGTTTCAATAATGATTGAAGAGATACAGAAACCTATCATTTAGCTTTATAAACATTTGGTAGGTTTCTGCACAAATCATTGTAGTTATTAGTTTGCCGGATTGGGCAACAGATTTGGATTTACATCCAATTCTGTTTGTGGAATTGGCAAATACTCTCTTCCAGGGGTCCAGTTCAGAAATTCAGGATCATGCGCTCTAAGTTCTGCTAGCTTATCGGCATCATACAACCAGCCCCAGCGAATAATATCATGGATTCTTACACTTTCTATTGCAAGCTCTAATGCTCTTTCATGAGCAATCTGCTCACGCATTTGGGCCTGGCTCATGTTTGGCATTGTTTCACGAAGGTCCGGAAGGTTAACCCGATCTCTTACCTGCTGAATGTACTGATAAGCCTGATCTGTTTGCCCCAGCTCATTAAGTGCTTCTGCGTACATGAGCAGCACATCTGCATAACGAAGCACGCGGTAGTTGATGTCTGATAATTCTACACTTCCCTGGCTTTCGCTGCTGAACCCTGGTATTCTGGCGTGGGTATATTTGCTTGGGTAGATTGCATCCTCAGGATTCTCCCATGGCTGCCCATCATAAACTGTAGTCAATCCAGCCTCTGGTTCATAAGAAACAATTGTAGCAAACAGGCGTGGGTCAAGATTTCCGTTTACAGTTCTTTCTTCTTTGTACTCATTATACAGCCAGCGGGTAGGAAGAAAGTCTGAATAACCATAGCCATCCATGGCATAAGTATGGCCAACGGATGATACCTGCCTCCAGTTAGAAGTAGGATCACCGCCGTAATTCATTATTGTTCCGCCTACCTGATCAGAAGTTCCAAATTGCACTTCGAACAGAGACTCTCTGTTATTTTCAGTAAGTGGGCTAAAGTTATCGAAGTAGTTTGGCATTAAACCATATATCCCCTGATCAGCCAGCTGGATCACCTCTTCAAATGCACTGGCCGCTGCAGCCCAGTTTTCTCTGTAGAGATAAGCTTTGCCCAGCATACCTGTTGCTGCACCTTTTGTAGCCCTGCCTATCTGTCCGGCATCTGGTCCGCTAATACCCCTGTAGGTTACTGGCAGCAGTTCCTTTGCTTCAGTAAAATCTGAAATGATTTGTGCCCAAAGCGCCTCTTCCGTTGCCGTTTCAGTAAAATACTCATCGGGCCCTTTAGGAGGTGTTGTAATAACAGGTACTACTTTAAAATTTGCAGCCAGATTAAAATATGATAAGCCTCTTAAAAACAAAGCCTGACCTAAAAGCCTGTTTTTTAGCGCTTCATCCATTTCTATATTGGGAACCCTCTCCAGCACCTGGTTTGCCCTGAATATAGCCTGGTAATGTGCATGCCAAAGCCACAATACAGGACCAGAGGTAGAAAGCACGTTGAAATTAGCAACCTGGGCTAAGTCTGGCCAGGGCGTATCCTGCTGTATATCATCTCCTCTGCCATCTGTTAAAGATGGAATCATTCTCATATAATAACCATCTATTATAAGAGCAGTATAGATGGCATTGGTGCCTTCAATAGCCTGTTGCTGGTTTTGCCAAAACTCTACAGTTGTAAGATTATTGGGATCCCCTAAGTCAAGTTCATCATCGCATCCGGAAAAAGCTCCGAATGTTAAAGCGAGTATCAAAACCCTATATATCTTTTTCATATTATTCAATTTTCTTTTTTAGAACGATACCTGTACGCCCACCATATAAGTTCTTGGCCTTGGATAAGATCCATTATCAAACCCAGGCTCAAATACTCCAGATGTAAAATCCGGGTTGTACCCTTTGTATGCCTGGAAGGTGTACAAATTCTGGCAGGTCACATAAACTCTTGCAGACTGAAGCGCTTTGATAACATTAGCAGTTGGCAGGTTATACCCTAGCGATAGGGTATTCAGTCTTAAATACTTTCCGTCCTGCAACCATCCCGGTCTGTTAGAATCTCTTCCGTTTCCATTAGGGTCGTCAGCCACCACTCTGGGAATGTCTGTATCAGTATTACCTGGCGTCCAGCGGTCTAAGATATCTTCATGCCAGTTAATAAAGTCAGTTGTATGCATAAGGGTACGATACAGGCGGCTGTTTATCTGATAACCAGCGGCACCGGAGGCAAACATGGTAAAATCGAAATTTTTATACTTTGCCGTAAAATTCAATCCGTAATTAACTGATGGCAAACCGCTGCCAAGATAAATCCGATCGTCTGGATTGATTATTCCATCAGCTGCATCAGCAATCCCATCACCATCTGTATCAACTGTAATCTGGTCTTTAAAGATCACATCACCAGGAGCGGCACCTGGCTGTGTAGCATGTCCTGCAACCTGTTCCTGGTTTTGGAATATGCCTGCATACTCATATCCATAATGCCTGCCTATCTCTCCGCCTACCTCTGTTCTTGTACCTACACCGTAGATTGATTCATTATTTCCTCCTAATGCTAATACCTCGTTCTTCACTGTACTAACATTACCAGAAATATCAAAAGTAAAGTCTCCCCGAAGTTTGTGGTAAACCAGCTCAAAGTCAAAGCCCTGATTTCTTAACGAGCCGGCATTAACTACCGGAGCCAGGTTAATTGAACCTGTAGAGGCCGGAATGGGAACACCAACTAGAATATCAGTGGTTTCTTTGTTATAGTATTCAGCACTAAAATCAAACCTGCCATCAAATAATCTGGCATCAAAGCCAAAATTCGACATGGTAGATGTTTCCCACTTGATACTTTCGTTAACAAGACTAGTCTGAAGGCCACCCGTAACTACATCGAAATTACCCTCGGGACTTCTAAAGTGGTAAGGTATATTTCTATTAACGAGCGCCAGGTACCGATAATCACCGATGTTCTGGTTACCTAGCTGGCCATAGCTACCTCTCAGCTTTAGCTCTGTGATTGCGTTGGTCTGAGGGAAAAACGCTTCTTCTGAAATTCTCCATCCCAGGGCAAGTGAAGGGAAGGTACCATACCGGTTGGCAGGAGCAAAACGGGAAGAGCCATCTCTTCTAACCGTTGCTGTTACTAAATATTTACCATCATAGTCGTAGTTAACCCTGCCCAGATAAGAAAACAGAGCACTGTATATCTCAAATCCACTTGCTGTTTGGTTTATTCCGTTATTTAAAACAGGATAGTATGGTTTAGGCAGTGATTCTGAATGACCATAGCGTTCCACAGTACCATTTTTCTGATAGGTCTGCCCAACCAGTACATCTAAAGAATGCTTACCAAATGCTTTGCTGTAGTTAAGTGTGTTTTCAATAAGGCCCACCGAATACTGTCTTGTATTATCATCAAGGCGGGAAAATCCATTATTGAAGAAATATCCCATTTCGAACTCAGGCACAAAGGAAAAATCTCTGGTACTGGTTTTATCATACCCCAGGTTAGTCTTAAACCTAAGGTTATGGCCATCGGTATCCAGGAGCTTTAATTCTGCCCATACATTAGTGAATACCCGGTCTACATCCACCCAGTTCTCAAACAAATTATTGATGCCCGGAACGTTAAGAATAATAACCTGGTGGATTGTTGAGCTTGTTCCTGCATAACCGCCTTCATTGTTTTCGTCATAAACCGGCAAGGTTGGAATGCCCATGAGGATATCATTTATCAATGGAGGTCTTCCGCCTGTTAACACATCGCCACGGAATGTTAAATTATTCTCATGCGAATGGGCATAGTAAAGCGAAGTACCTATCTTAAGAATACCTTTTTCAGCGGTAGAATTGAAACGTGCAGAATATCGCTTATAATCAGGACCGTTTCCTACCAGTATTCCTTCATTGTTGAAGTAGTCAAGAGACAGATTATAGGTTGTGTTCTTACCACCACCGGAAAAGTTGAGGTTATGGTTTTGTCTGCTTCCGTCTTTTAGGCTTACATCCTGCCAGTCTGTATCTACATCATCAATAAACAAAGGCGAACCAGGATCATTGCCAGGAATCAGAGGCCGGTTTCTGTTCATTCTTACTTCATTTGCAATAACCTGGTAGTTTCCTCTGCCCAGCACCGGAATACGTTGCCAAACATCATCAACACCATAATAGCCGCTATACTCAACTTTTAGGGGAGAGTCTTTTCTACCTTGCTTGGTGGTGATAATTACTACACCGTTGGCGGCACGAGAACCATAAATAGCACCAGCCGATGCATCTTTCAGCACCTGCACCGATTCGATATCATTTGGGTTGAAATCGCGAATTGATGTACCTACAGGCACACCATCTACTACATAAAGAGGCTGGCTGTTTCCAAAAGTACCTACACCTCTGATTCTGATATTAGGATTTGCGCCAGGCTGGCCATCAGCAGTTACCTGAACCCCTGCTGCCCTACCCTGAAGTAGTTGGGAAACATCACTGGTAGCATACTTTTGCATCTCCTTGGCCTCTACTACTGCAACAGAACCAGTGATATCAGATTTTTTCTGCGTACCATATCCGACCACAACCACTTCATCGAGTTGCTCCAGGTCTGGCGAAAGTGATATGTCAATCATTGCCCTGGAACCTACCGGCACCTCCTCCTGTAAATAGCCAATGTAGGAAATTACAAGCACGGCATCTGTTCCAGGCACCTCCAATTTAAAGTTTCCATTCATGTCAGTAACCGTGCCCGTGGTGGTGCCTTTTATAATGACAGTTGCACCTGGCAAAGCCTCTGATGTTAAAGCATCTGTTACCTTACCGGTAACCTGTTGCTGGGCAATGGCTCCGGGTAAAAGCCACCCCATTAACAAAGTAAAAAGTATTAATTTCTTCATAAACTTAATGTGGAATTCTAGAATTATAATGCAGTAAAACGCTCGGGAACAAACGATTGCGGCACCACCTAAAAAATGTGGCCCTCTTTTTATTTGTATTCCGGCTCTCTTTTTACACTTTCAGCCATTTTTTTAAAGAATGCGAAAGTAACATCACACACGGCGGTTAAGCTTTGAATTGAATCGGATATGTTATCCTGAGGCGGTTGGTAAAGTAGTTTTCATTTTGTGTTGTTTGGTTTATTGGTCTTTATTGGTCTAACTCAGTACTAACTGATTAATAGTACAATGTACACTTATTTTTTTAAATGTGAAATTCACGTTTATTATTTTTTGCAATCGATTGCGAATTTTTTAGTAGCGTAAATTGTACCGCAGTTGCCATTGCTGTAGTATTTGCGAACCAATACTACGTATATCATTGATTTTCATAATGTTGAGGCATTTCCAATCAGCCTTTGATGCTGTGTCTTGGGTGCAAATGGCGGTATCTTAAAATTTTTTTGGACTGGCTGTGCTTATATAATATAGTATAGGACAGTTGAGAGGCAGCACCGCAAACATTAAAATTTACTGGCTAAAGAGCACCTGTAAGCAGTGGTGATTAAGGCAAAGGCACAGTTCTTAGAACAATATTTTGCCTGAATCAATAATAACCCTATCCTTGATGGTATTTTAATTGTATTTTCAACATTTTTAAAATTATTAGTCGTCCAACTACAAATTAGATCTTATATGATGCCAGGCAGAAAACCAATGATGTTCTCAGGAAAGATACTATGCCTTTGCCTTATGCTGTTAGGCTTACAGCTATCCTGTGTGACCAACAAAACGGAAGAGGATCCAGATGAAAATACAGTAGCCAGTCCTGATGGTAATTTACGCGTAGCATTTGCGCTTCAGGAAAACGGACAACCAGTCTACAGCATCTTATATCGCGATAGCCTTGTTATGACTGATTCGAAACTTGGCCTCAGCCGCACAGACAGTGATTTCTCCAAAGGAATGACGTTCGCATCTGCTTCGGAACAGCAGCTGGTTAGCGACGAATATGAGATGATGCATGGCAAACGCAGGCTATGCTCTTATACAGCAAATGAAAAGACTTTTTCGCTAAGCAACACAGCCGGTGAAAAAATAGACATCATTTTTAGGGTTTCTAACGATGGCGTAGCATTCCGCTACCACTTCCCCCATCAGTCATCAGACATTAAAAAGATAGAGCAGGAGTTAACTTCCTTCCATTTCAGAGAAGGCACCAAAGCTTTTTTACAGCCTATGTCAGTTGCTAAAACAGGTTTTGAAGGCACCAACCCCTCTTACGAAGAACACTACCAGCAGAACATTCCGGCAGATCAGCCGGCTCCAACAGAAGCAGGCTGGGTGTACCCTGCTTTGTTTAATTATGGCGATACCTGGATGCTGATTACCGAGGCAAACCTGGACAGAGATTACTGCGCCACCCGTTTAGAGCAGCATTCGCCTGGAAATGAATATGCTGTAGGATTTCCAATGGCTGCAGAAGTAATGCCGGGCGGCGCTTTGGCCCCTGAATCTGAGCTGCCCTGGTCTTCTCCCTGGCGCATTATTACCATCGGGTCACTGGGTACTATAGTTGAATCTACGCTAGGTACCGATTTAGCTGCTCCTGCCATTAAGGAAGACTTTTCTTTTGTAAAGCCAGGTATTGCCTCCTGGAGCTGGGTTATTCTGAAAGATAACTCTATCAACTACGACGAGACAAAAAGATTCATAGATTATGCAGCCGATATGAACTGGGAGTATTGCCTAATCGATGTAAACTGGGATACGACCATCGGTTATGACAGGATTGAAGAGCTCTCCCGCTATGCTGCTTCTAAAAATGTTGGACTTGTGCTTTGGTATAATTCTGCCGGAAGCTGGAATACAGTAAAGTTTCATCCTAAAGACAAGCTGCTTACCCACGAAAGCAGAGTAGCAGAATTCAGCCGCCTGCAAAAAATGGGTATCAAAGGCATAAAGGTAGATTTCTTTGGCGGCGACGGGCAATCTGTAGTTGCCTATTATCATGATATTTTCAAAGATGCTGCTGCACATGGCATCATGGTAAACTGCCACGGCTCTACCCTGCCACGGGGCTGGCACCGCACTTACCCCAACCTCTTAACCATGGAAGCCATCAAAGGCATGGAGTTTATCACCTTTGAACAGGCAAATGCAGATCTGGCCGCTAACCACAGCGCTATGCTGCCTTTTTCACGCAATGCTTTTGATCCGATGGATTTTACACCCATGGTTTTACATGAAATACCGGGTATTGAACGTAAAACAACCAATGGCTTTGAGCTGGCTTTGCCTTACCTGTTTCTGTCTGGCATTCAGCATATTGCCGAAACGCCTGCCGGCATGCGCCAGGTGCCTGGTTATGTGAAGGAATTTGTAAAAGATATACCGGTTGCCTGGGATGATACCCGCTTTATTGACGGCTACCCCGGCAAACTGGCGGTTATTGCCAGAAAGAAAGGCGATACCTGGTATGTGAGTGGCATCAATGGCGAAGCGCAAGCGAAGACCCTAAACCTGGATCTTTCTTTTATTGGCAGTGGCAAACAAGGTGTGTTGATTACCGATGGAGAAGAGCCAAGGTCTTTCATGAGAACAGATGTAAGCGTACCTCAATCTGCCTACCAGGTGAATGTTAAACCCAATGGTGGATTTGTGATGAAGTTTTAGGGTACACTCCGGCCTGCCTTGCACATTCTGGTGCACCCCGGACTTAAGTCCAATGCTGTCAACTTAAGGCAATCAAGTAGGTCTACGCCTGTTAATGGTGCTTTTGTATTTGACTTTTCGTTTTCTTGAGAATTGCCTGTTGGCAGGAGAGCTCACTACAAAACGCTGCATTTGG